>JAEEGH010000298.1_pt1 | contig 531987 bp, 483 predicted proteins | sample 9134181 | NCBI WGS metagenome assembly JAEEGH01 (sample SAMN16246544, study PRJNA631951) | gut metagenome | biome: gut microbiome; feature: rumen; material: DP-attached | host: Bos | place: Iran: Karaj | collected 2018-10 | reverse complement strand
GGCTAATAAGCGGATACTCAGGGCCTAGCACGCCTGCGCCGAACGATTTTCTAAGTATATCGGCCAGTCGGTCGGCATCGCGCTCAAGCTGTTCTGGGTTCTTATGCTTGAGTTGAATCTTTATCAATCGTGCAAACGGCGGATAAAGAAATTTGCTACGCTCGGCAATCAAACGGCTGTAGAGCAGCATATAGTTGTTTGATATAATATCCTGAAAAACAGGGTGCGTAGGATTGTTGGTCTGAATAAGCACCTTGCCCTTGATTTGCGAGCGTCCGGCACGACCACCTACTTGTGTTATCTGTTGGTATGCGCGTTCTTCTGCACGAAAATCAGGGTAGTTGAGCATGCTGTCGGCATTGAGAATAGCCACAAGACGGAGTTTCTGGAAATCGAATCCCTTGGAAATCATCTGCGTGCCTGTTAAAATATCTATGTTGCCATCTTCAAAGTCGGCAATGATTTTTTCGTAGCGAGAGCGCGATGTGGTGACATCGGAATCCAAACGCGAAATTCTTGCATTTGGAAAATATAGTTTTATCTCGTCTTCGATTTTCTCTGTTCCGAACCCTACGGTTTTCAATGCGGTATCGCCACAAGCCATACATTTGGTTGGCATTTCTATACAATATCCGCAGTGATGGCATACAAGTCGTCCATCGTGCTTGTGGTATGTGAGGCTAACGTCGCAGTTTTCGCAAACGGGAATCCAGCCGCACGATTGGCACTCCACATATGGTGAAAAGCCTCGTCGATTACGAAACAACAGTGTCTGCTCGTGACCCTCTATGCAGTTTTTAACCTCGCCTAAAAGCTGAGGCGAAAACAGCGACTTCATTTGGCGGCGTTTGGCGGCTTCCAAGGTGTCAACAATGAGATACTGGGGTTGCCCTTGTTCCGAAAATCTCTTGTTAAGCTCTACAAATCCGTATTTGCCGCTTTTGGCATTGAAAAACGACTCTAACGACGGTGTGGCAGAGCCCAGAAGCACTTTCGCACCATACATCTGAGCCAGCACTACAGCACAGTCGCGGGCATTGTAGCGTGGTGCAGGGTCAAACTGCTTATAAGATGTTTCGTGTTCTTCGTCAACAATGATAAGTCCCAAGTTGTTAAACGGCAAGAAAACCGATGAGCGCACTCCGAGCACAAGTTTGGGACTATCGCCCGAATACAAGGTCTTCCATATTTCAGAACGTTCGGCATCCGACAGCTTGCTGTGATATATGCATACCATATTGCCAAAAACCTTTTGCAACCGTCTAACAATCTGAGATGTGAGCACAATCTCAGGCAAAAGGTAAAGCACATGGGTACCTTGTTCTAAATACTTGTTGATCAATTTAATATACAATTCAGTTTTTCCACTGCCTGTGATACCATACAACAATACGGTGTTCTTTTCGGCAAACTGGGATTCCACTTGCTCCAAAGCTGTCTGCTGGGCAGGTGTAAGGTCGTGGTAGAGTTCTATTTCGCCTTCGTATTTTTCGATACGGCTCACCTCCTTTTCGGTTTCTACCAAAACTTGTTTTTGTATAAGCGCACCGAGAGCCGCGGCCGAAAGGTCGGGATTTTTTAAAAGTTTCTGGCGCGACATTTCTCCATGATTGGTAATCACTCCGTTTTCAATCTTGATACCAGCTCCTGCAAGAAAGGCCATCAGCACCGACATCTGCTTTACAGCACGGTGTTCAAGGTCGTTGAAAAGTTCTTTGAACTGAATTTCTTTGGTAAAAGATTGATGCAAAGACAAAAACTTTTCGGTTTTTGGCTTATAAGTGTCTTCAATCATTTTCATCGCCGAAGGCAATGCGGCACGATACACCTCTCCTATTGTGCACATATAATAGTCGGCCATCCATTGCCAAAATTTCAAATGGATGTCGTTGACTACGGGAGTGGTGTCGATAATATCTATAATCTCCTTAATGTCAAACCCCCGAGGAGGAGTATCTATCAAGGCGGCAACAATACCAGAATAGTGTTTCGATTTCCCCATGGGCACCTCCACGCGGCATCCAACGTGGCACGCAGTGGCCATATTGTCGGGAACAGCGTATGTAAGAAGGGTAGGCAGGGGAATCGGTAATATTACTTCTGCATATATTGGCAACATCGCTCGTTAAATTTCAGATTCAGGCGTACCTTCGGCCTTCGTGTAATCCTTTTGATAAAGCGGGTTTCTATACTTATCTGGAACAGATGTTATGGGTCGTATCAAAAGTGTCTCCTTAGAGCCCTGCTTTTTCATAAGAAATTCTACACGGCGGTTGTATGCTTTCGACTCGTCGTCAAATTCTCCATTAATGATGTTAAACGAAATAGGATTCTCCTCTCCCAACCCCTGGACAATCAGTTGGTTGCGTTTTACACCTTTCTGTACCAAATAGTTAACCACCACATTGCCACGACGTTTCGACAGGTTGAGATTGTACAATGCGCTACCTTTTGCATCGCAGAAGGCGCGGATTTCTACCACGGCGTCGCGGTTGTTGTTGAGATATTTTGCCAAAGAATCGAGACTTGGAGTAGGTTTGAGAGCCTTTGCATCGCCAAACGAGAACGAAATATCTTCGATTTCGGCAAGGCAGTCGTAAGCTATGCCATTTTCGTCGTAGTACTTGCCCGGGATGCGTTCAGATTCTTCCACAGGCACGTGGGGCTCGGGACAATTGTGCTCGGGGTCGAGCTGAATGGTCTTATGCGTAATCTGGGCAGGTGCGTTGCCGTCAATGTCGAATGTTTCGGTATACACCACCCTGTTGTCAACTGTGGCGGTAAGCGTATAATTGTGGGCGCGACGTCCGATAAAGATATACTTGCCAGTTTTGACATTTGGAATTGCTGTGCTGGTAACGCCAAGGCTGTTGTCGCGAATGGTGATAAGGCTTTCGGGCACTTTGCCTTCGCACACGCCCACATAACCAGTTACAACAGCGAGCTCGGTTTCCATTACCGAAGGCAGACCCATCACGTAGATGTCAGAGCGGCCTATTCCGTCTTTACGCTCAGAAGCAAAATAAGAACGTGCGCTTGTGGGAGTGATAAATAGGAATACATCATCTTCGGCAGTATTAATCGGGAAACCTGCGTTTACAGCCCTCGACCATGTACCGAATTCGTTAGCATCGCAGTAGAAAATGTCGTATCCGCCGAGTCCTCTGTGACCCTTGCTGCTGAAATACAATTTTGAATTGTCAGGGAGCACAAACGGGCCTTCCTCGTCTTCGGGGGTATTTACAGCATCGCCAAGGTTTTTGGACACGCCCCACGATCCGTCGGGCTGACGTTCCGACACGTAAATATCGTATCCGCCGTATCCCCCTGGACGGTCGCTTGCAAAATACAAGAATTTGCCATTTGTAGAGAGGCAGGCTCCTGTTTCACGATATTTTGTGTTGATATTTTCGCTGAGAGGAACGGGCACACCCCAGTCGCTACCGTCAAATTTTGACACCAGCAATGTACCGTTGTCATCTTCGCGATAAATATATAGCTCGGAACCATCGTACGAAATAGAAACAGTAGCCTCGTGCTCTGGCGTGTTGATATTGTCGCTGATAGGTTGAGGAGCGCTCCAAGTGCCTGTCGACTGCTTGCGCGACACATAGATATTTTCATCATACTGGTCGTCGGCTTCAATTTCGTGGTTGCCATAAGGACGACGCGATGTAAATATCAGCACCGACTCGTCGGCGGTGAGCACTGGGCTGTGGTCAGAAAATTCACTATTGACAATAGCTCCTAAATTTTGTACCTGAATTTCAACTGGATGCGACTTCATTTCGAGGGTAAGGTTGCAAAGGTCGATCTCCTTGTCGATGATTTCAAGAAATTTTTTGTTCGACACTCTGCGTTTGAGCTTTTCAAGTGTACTAAGTGCCTGATCTATAGAATCGTTCACACGATAAGCCCTTCCGAGATAAAACTCGGTTTCGATGCCTTGTGTACCTTTGCGCTGTTTTGCCTTATAAGTGTTTAGAGCGGTTCTAAACTCCTGCATCGAGGAGTCTTTCTTACTTGAAGTGTTGAGGTAGCAAAATCCGAGTTGAAAATGATAAAGGCCGTTCTCAGGCTCCATCTCAATCATTTTTTTATAGAGCTGGATAGCCGACGAGAAATCTTCATTAAACACCATCATCTCGGCCATTCCAATGTTGATATCGTCTTGCGCCGACGCAGAAGAAGTGATAAACAATGTGCCTGACAAGACTGATATTATTACGACGAATGAAAAAAGATATTTTTTCATATTAGTAGACATTAGAATGTTAGTATAATAATTTTGCTACAAATATAGTGGTTTTTAATAAACTACCAAAATTAATCAAAAAAATACGATTTAGCCAAATCTCTTAGATTGTATCGTGATGCCATGATTTCACCGTAAGCGCCAGCCGATCTAAAAGCCAAAAGGTCGCCACGCTGGGTCACAGGCATATTGTAATCCTGCTCAAACACATCTGTGGATTCACAAATAGGCCCTACAACGTCATAAACACCCTCTTGGGTGGAGGTTGATGTGAGATTTTCGATACGGTGATGCGCTCCGTAAAGTGCGGGACGAATCAAATCGTTGAATCCTGCGTCTACAATGGCGAAAGTGGTTTTGCTCGCTTTTTTTGTATACAACACACGAGCAATCATTGTGCCACACTGTGCCACAACTGCTCGTCCAAACTCAAAATGCACTTTCTGTCCCTTTTTAACATCGAGATTCTCGTGTATGGTATCTAAAAGGGTTTCAAAATCGGGAATCGGATTGGCATCAGGATCGTTGTAATCGACACCAAGTCCGCCACCAAGATTTATTTCGGGAAGGTTGAGACCCAAGAGCTGCAATTTTTGCTGCATTTCGTTGCTGCGTTTACACAACAAACGGTAGGGTTCAAGGTCGGTAATCTGCGAACCTATGTGGTAATGCAAACCCACAAGTTTAATATTATTAAGCACAATTATCTCCTTTACAACATCTTCCAAAAGATTAAAGTTGATACCAAACTTGCTATCTTCCAATCCAGTATTTATGCATTTGTTGGTATGAGCATCAATACCGGGGTTAAGCCTGAGGGCGATTTTAGCAATTTTGCCATTTTGAGCAGCCAGCTGGTTAATCACCTGAATTTCCTGCACCGACTCGCAGTTGAAACAAAAAATATCGTTAGCGAGGGCATCGTTAATCTCCTTGTCGGATTTGCCAACGCCAGCAAACACAATCTTGTCGGAAGGGAATCCGCATTCCACAGCCATCAGCACCTCGTTGCCGCTAACGCAGTCGGCACCAAAGCCATAAGAGGCTATAGTTTTTAAAATTTCGGGATTGGCATTAGCCTTAACAGCATAATGGATTTTGTAGCCATATTTGTCGGCTGCGGACTGAAGGCTACTGAGCGTGCGGCGCAACAAAGCCATATCGTAATAATAAAAAGGTGTGGGGGTTCCTTCGAACTTTGAAATTAATTCTTTGCTAAACATAACCAGTGTGTTAGTTTTAAAAAACATCTATATTTTTTCGGGCGCTAAAATAGAGGTTTCAATTTTTTTCTGCAAAATTTTTTGTCAAATAATACATTTATTAAACAATTTGTTAATTTTGTAACAAAACTTTACACAAGAAAACTCCGTGCAAAACGGCAAGGTGTTTGTTTTTAAACAATAAATTTACTATCTTTGTGTTGGCAAATTTTTAGACTATATTAATAAAACGACAAAATGAACACACCCGAACAGTTATCGGTTAAACTAAAATTCAGAATAATGCTCATCTGTTTTGCGGCATACGCTGTGCTTACAGGACTGTCGTTTGTATATTTAGCCTCCACCAACAGCAAGATAAACGCTAGTTTTCAGGCCGAAAACAAAATGAAAAACGAGCTTGCCGAAGTGCGGAATCTCCAATACGAGCTATTCGGGCTATATTCTTCAACCCGTAACAAAGAGAAAGAAGACACCCTGATGTCGGAAATCAACAAGCTATGCACAAGAATAGGCAAAGGCATCGAAACTCTTTCAGAAGTAGAGCCCGTGCTAAACCGCCGCACCATTGAGTCAATTTCTATTCTCCGCGAAGAATTCAACAATTACCAGAGCAAAATTGAAGAGATAGCAAAAATCAAAGAAGATATCAACGCCCTTACCGAAGACGCCGGACGGCTCAATTCTGACCGCAACACCGTGCGCAAAACACTGTTTCAGTTTACATTAGCCGGTATGAGCAAAATGTTTGACGAAGCTTGCAAAAGCGAAAAAGCTTTCTTAGAAAACAGCTCCATCGAACATTACGAAAAATTCAACAAACAGATCGACGGCATAAACAACATCCTAAAATCTACCAACACCAGCAACATCCTCATCAAATACCAGATGGCGAAAATGATGGACCAGCTATCGGAATACCGAATGACATTCAACCTAGTATTCTCGAAACAGCTTCTGCTGGGACTTGCCGACAACGACGGCTACAAGGGCGAGGCTATGGCGCAAATCAAAACCATGCAAAACGACATCGACGAACTTATCTTAGAATCCGACATTGTACGTGCCGCAAAAAAGAAAAACACCATAATGATCATTGCCATAGCGCAAATTTCGGTCATCGTTCTCGGACTAACATTCTTCTTGATACTATTCTCATCGGTAAACCATCCTATCGAAAAAATGAACGGCTATCTCGAAAAAATGCTCAAAGGTGAGCTTACCCCTCCCGACACAAACGAACACAGCAACAGCGAGATGAACACCATGGCAAAAAAAATTGCCGCATTTATCAACAATCTAAAGCAAAAGCAACTCTTTGCAGAAGAAATCGGAAATGGCAAAACCGACAAAGAGATAGAACTGCTCAGCGACAACGACGAACTGGGAATCTCGCTTATCAACATGAAGAGAAACCTCGAAAAGCAATACGAATCGTACAAAAAACGCCGCGAAGCCGACGAAATACAAGACAAAATTAACATCGGACTTGCCGAATTTGGCGACATCCTCCGAAAAAACAACAACAATATCGACACTCTTTGCGACGAAACCACACGAAACCTAATCCACTATATGGATGCAAACTACGCTTCGATGTATATCTACGTTGACGAAAATCCCGACGACATACACTTGGAGATGAAAGCCACTTACGCAGCCGACAACAAAAAATTCATTCAGAAAAAAATCAGCCTGTACGAAGGAATCGTTGGAACTTGCGCCGTGGAAAAAAACATTCAAATCGTTGACGACATTCCTGCCGACTACATAAAGATAGGTTCGGGATTCGGTTTTACCAAACCAGGACACCTTATTGTGGTACCGCTAATGCTCAAAAACGAAATCTATGGCATTATAGAACTTTGCCGAACCGACAAATTTGAAGACTACAAAATTATATTTATAGAAAAACTGGCGGAAGACATCGCCATCACTATCTCTTATGTAAAAGAAAACACCAAAAACCTTTTCAAGCTTCACGAAGAGGGAAAACGTCTCGACGATTTTTCTCGTCGCATCCAACAGCTCGACAAAGAAATCAAAAAACAGAACTCCGAGATTCAAAACTACAAAAAAGAGATAGACAGGCTGAAACGTGAAAACGAGAAACTCTCCGACCAGCAAATATTAAACAACCAATAGCAAACCCACACACACAATGGAAAGCGACACAAATAAAAACAACAGGCTCAACACTATAAGATGGAAAGTGGTAATGTCGGCATCTATTGCCGCAATACTGCTGTGCGCCGCCGTTTTGCTCGTTTTTCACAATGTGATAAACGGAAAGCTTACGGAATACAGCCGCCAAAAAAGCAATCTAACTAACAACAAATACACCGAACGGTTTGAAAATGAAATCAATTCTACATTATTCAACCTCAACGCACAAGCCGACGCACTTACGGCGCTAATCGAACAAACAGGCAACGATGCCAGAAACGTAGCTGTAAGAACATTATCGGCATATCTAAAAGAAGATCAAACCGTTAAGTCGATTTTCATTATTTCAGAACCTTACGTGCTCACCAACTCCGACAGCCTCCTTGTAAATACAAATCCCGGATTCCCAATAGGATGGTACGGCAAAATCACTCTCCACGAAAACACCGACACACCTGAGCTCAGCAACGACCTTCTCGCCACTTCCACCGAAGTGTACGACCTTTACCGTAGCACAAAACACGACCTCTCGTCCAAAATTCTCGCGCTCGATATCGATGGAGAAATCACCAACACGCTCGTGTGCCTGATTCCATTCTACGACAAAGACAAATTTGCTGGAATTATAGGCGCCGACATCGACCTCCGCCACTTCCGCAATATGCTCGACGAAACCATTCCGTCAAACCAGTACCTAATTATTGCCGACAAAAACGGCAAGATTTTTTATTCGCGCAAAAAAGAATTTCAAAACAGATATATCTCAGAAACCCTACGCTTTACCGAAGAGCAATACAACATCATGGAAAAAACTGGCGAAAACCTGCCAGCCGACGTGGAAACCACACTTGTGGAAAACGACAACCAAAACGTATATATACACAACAAGCGTATTTCCATACCTTATACCAACGATTTTTTTGCGCAAATATCCATCACTCCTACAATCGAGCTCAAAGCTGAGCAACTTAAAACCGAAGGTTCGGCTGTAATCATATCAATGATTCTGCTCGCCCTATTCATTTTGGCTGTGATAATCATTTCGGGCTTTATCACCAAACCGCTCGCCGTGCTTCGCGGCATAGTTAAAAAAATAGCCGACGGCAATTTTGAAATAGAATCAAACAACACGCAATCGCTGCACACCACCGAATTTGCATCAATATTAAAATCGCTGCATACACTCACCAAATCTCTTAAACAGACAGCCGAATTTGCATCCGACATCCGCGACGGAAACCTTGATGCCGAATACAAAGTTTCCATCAAGAACAACGCCATCGGTGCGGCACTTGTATCTATGCGCGACAGCATGATCGAAACCCGCGACAAAGAGCAGAAACGTATCGCCGAAGAAAAACGCACTCAATGGGCTACCGAAGGTCACTCAATATTCAGCGATATTCTGCGCAACAGCATTTCTGACATTAGAAAACTGAGCAACGAAGTTATCGACAACCTCGTACCATATATCAATGTAAACCAAGGTGGTATATTTATCCGAACAAAATCGCCAGAAGACCCAGAAAAAGAGATACTCGAACTCTACGGCGTATTTGCATTCGGTCACGAGCGTTTCCACAAGCGCACCCTGCAGTTAGACGAAGGACTCATCGGAGCTTGCGCCATGGAAAAACACACTATCGTACTCAACAATGTACCAGATAACTACGCCGACATAAGTTCTGGTCTGGGAAAAGCAAAGCCAAAGGCAATAATGTTTGTGCCACTTGTTTACAACGACACCCTTTACGGCGTTATGGAGTTCGCATCGTTCAAAGAATTTGAGCAGTATCAAATATCGTTTGTGGAACGTATCTCCGAAAACGTAGCCTCCACAATTGCAAACGCCAAAATCAACGAGCAAACCGCCGAACTGCTCCAGCAATCGCGTATGCAATCGAAACAGATGGAAGAAAAAGAAGCAAACCTCCGCAGCGAAATCGAAACTCTCACAAGCTTAGTAGAAACATCGCAATACGAACTCTCGCAAATAGAAAAAACTCAATACGCCCTCAACCGCACCGTTATGAGCGCAGTATTCAGCCTCAAAGGCGAAACATTAGATGCCAACCGAAAGTTCTGCTTGCGCTACACACTCGATGTCAACGACATCAAACGTAAAAACATATATGAAATACTGCAGCTCACGTTATCAAAATACGACGACTTCAAGCGCGTGTGGGACAGCGTCAAGCAAGGCTCTACCGAAAACTACGTTACCGAATTCAAAATCAACAACTCGATACGCAAGATCAGAAACACTTTCGTGCCAATATACGACACCGACAACTCTGTGGAAAAAATACTCTGCTTGGCATTCGACGTTACATCTCAGCTCAACACCGAAGAAGAACTAAACAAAATACAAAAGCAGTACGCCTCGGTAAGCGAAGACGCCAAGAGCATGAAAAAACAGATAAAGCAGTTTACCGACGACATAGAGCAACTTAACCGCGAGCTCACCGACTCAAAAAGGCAGAACGTGGAAAACCGCCAGAAATTCGACAAAGCTTCCGCCTCGGAGGCATTCTTCAAACGAGAACTTGAGAAGCGCATCAACAAGTTCCACAAAATAGAGGCAAACCTCAAAAACAAAGTAAAAGCACTTGAATCTCAAATAGAAAGCCTAACGAAAGGCAACGAAGACACAACCAACAAACAAGATAACGACCAATGATAAAAAAAATACTATTATATATTACCATTGTAGCGGCAATAATACTTCCCCAAGTATCGTCGGCGCAGACATTCGACTACCAGAATATCCTGCGGTTTGCTCATTATGTATATTGGCCGGAACCTCTTCCTCAGGACACCTTTATTATATATATAGCAGCTCAATCGCCGGATCCTTTATCTACAATATCCGACGAGCTCAAAAAACAAAAATTCAACGGGAAACCTATCGCATTAAAAACCTACAACGACCAAACCTCTATCGACGACGCGCAAGTTATATTTATTGACTACTCCGCATCTATCAACAATAATATTTTAGAAGGAAAACTAAAAAAAATGAAGATTTTAACGCTATCGAATAACAAAAATTTATTAAATTACGGCTGTATGTTCTTTATAGAACAAAAAGCTGCAAGCACTGACTATCTCTTTAAAAAAGAGACCATTATAGATTCTGGACTAATGTTCAGGGCAACACTCCTGAGTCCTGGACACCAATATATTGAATAAAAAGATAAGAAAGACTTTAAAAGACACTCACTATGAATCCCTTAGCCAACCTTCCGATTAAGCACAAAATTACCATCGGGGTAACAACCGCGGTAATTGTCTGCGCCATATTGTGCTACATTTGCAGTACTGCCGTGCTCAGTACCGCAAACAAAAATGACTTTGAAACCAAATTTGAGGGGATAGCCAAAATGCTCGCTATTGAAGGCGTGGCGTGTATACCACTCAACCAGACAGAAGACCTCAAGGCTCGCTGTGAAAACTACTCTGTTTTCCCTGCCATAGAATTTGTACAATTCTACGATGCAAACCAGAAACAGATATACAGCCACACATACGCAAACAACAAGGACTTTACGCCGCCGCCCACCTTCGAACCAAAAAGCACTTCGCGTTTCGACGGCAACTACCTCATAATCACCAAGCCATGCATTTTAGACCAAGACATCGTTGGCTCGGTATATATGGAAATATCCACAGCAGAATTATCATCACGCAAAATCAACTACTTTGTGGCAATGTTTTTAGGAACTATACTAATCACTCTGTTGATAATGCTGATAAGTTCGCGACTGATTTCTAAACCCCTTGCCAACCCTATTAACCAACTAACGGAGCATATCAAGAAAGCGAACATCACCAACGACTACACTCAGCACATCAACCTGCCCAACAACCACGACGATGTAGCAGAGCTCTACCACGAGTTTGACAAAATGACACAGCTCATCGCCAAAACCGAGGCGGAACGTCAGAAAGCCGTGCTGCAAGAAAAAGCCACCAACGAAATATACACAAAACTGAGCATGAACGCATTCGAGGCGCTTATCGTTACCGACGAAAAAGTAAAAGTAATATCGCTCAATCCTGCTGCCGAAAAGCTCACAGGATACACCAACGACGAAGTGCAAGGTATGCCATTGCTCAACCTGCTCCAACCCGAACAAAGCCGTCGTGCTTTTGCCGAGGCTGAGGTCAAGAAATTCCTCGAAACAGGCTCGTGCAAATACACCGAAGCTCCGTTTGAGGGCTATTGCGTCAATAAATTCGGCGAAAAATACATTGCCGACATGACTGTGTCGTATTACGATACCGACACCGCCAAAGGATGCGCCCTCACTATCCGCGACATCACCAAGCGCAAACAAAGAGAACAAGAACTTATAGAGGCTAAACAAAAAGCCGAAGAATCTGACAAGCTTAAATCTGCCTTCCTCGCCAATATGAGTCACGAAATCCGCACCCCGATGAACTCTATCATAGGTTTTTCGGAACTATTGGCAAAAACTAGCGGACTTACAGGCACAAAGGCAAAATACCTCGATCTCATCGTAAGCAGCGGCAAAAGCCTGCTCAACCTCATCAACGACATTATCGACATATCTAAAATAGAGGCGGGACAGTTGAAAGTGAAAACTCGCAAAACTGCCCTCAACCCAATGATGAACGAAATCTATATTTCACAATATCAGATTAACAACATCAAAGAAAAAGGCATCGGCTTTACCGTTAAAAACTCGGTAGAATCCGATGAATTCCAAATTGAAACCGACCCGTTCCGTTTTAAACAGGTTATAAACAACCTGATAACGAATGCTATGAAATTCACAGAAAAGGGCTACATCGAATTTGGATACCGTTTCAACACTCCCGAAGAACTGCTGTTTTATGTTAAGGACACAGGTCAAGGCATGCCTCAGGAAAAGCTAAACGTTATCTTTGAACGTTTTGGACAAATTGAACAGAAAGACGACAAAAACCAGCAAGGAACAGGTCTCGGACTTGCTATATCCAAGAAACTTGTGGAACTGCTCGGCGGCAAAATGTGGGTAGAATCCACTGAAGGCGAAGGTAGCACTTTCTTCTTCACCCTCCCCTACGACCCTGAACTCAACTCTGCCGACGAATACGGCGCGTCAGGTTCTTCAGAAGAGGAAATTTCGCTCAACGGCAAGAAAATTATGGTTGCCGAAGACGAGGAGATGAACCGTATGCTTATGAACGAGATACTTGCCGAAACCGGCGCGGAAATCATTTGGGCAGAAGACGGTGGCAAAGCCGTTGAAATTGCACGCAACCGCAAAGATATCGACCTGATACTAATGGATATTAAAATGCCGGTGATGGACGGTTACGAAGCAACACGTGCCATCAGAGAGTTCGACAAAGATATTATTATTATAGCGCAAACCGCCTACGCCCTTAGCGACGAAAAGGAAAAAACCATCAAAGCGGGATGCAATTATTACCTTACCAAGCCCCTCAATATCAGCCTACTGATGAAAGTGCTTAGCGGGTTCTTAAAAAAGAAGAGTTGAGCAACAGAGATATATTTGTAGGTAGAGAAAAAGAACTCCACCGCATGCACAACCTCTACGAGCTGGCTTGCGGTGGCAATGGGCAGATTGTGCTCGTTAGCGGTGACAAAGGATGCGGCAAAACTACTTTGGTAAACTATTTCGCACAGAAAGCCAACACCGATAAACCATGTAGCACCATTTCGCTTAAATGCCGGTGTGCAAGCACAGAAGTATCATATCAACTTCTATATCAGAGTTTTACAGGAGGCAAAACCACCGCAGAGCTTCGCAGATTTTTTGCCACGTCAACATCCGACGAAGTGGCAGAGTTTTTCTACAAATATCTACAAGAGTGTGCGGCTAACAATCCTACGATCATCATCGCCGACAACTTTCAATACTGCAATCCCGACATATTCGGCATGCTCTACGCACTTGCCCAACACATAGTAGACGGACCTTGCAAAATAATGGCAGTGGTGGCATACAACATGTCTGACCCTGTAATCAAGGCGGATCCACTTATCAACCGCATCAACCGCGACCTTTTTCCTATAAAAATCGGCAGCATCACCGCCGCTTGGAAAACTGGCGGATTTTGCGAACTCATTCCCGAACCGCTGAAATTGTCCGACACAGCCGACCTGATATCCACTATGTTCCCTGGTCATAAATTTCCATCCGACACAGCCAACATAATACACTCGGTAACACAGGGCAATCCTGCATTCCTTACCGGACTGCTCAATTATATGAAGCAAAACGGCGACATTAAACAAATAGACAACAACTGGATAATTGTAAATTTGGATTTCTACTCCAACGCACGGTATCTGCAAAGCATTATTCTAAAACAAACACCAAGTCACAAATATCATTACACTGCCATAAAAGATAAAAACATAGGCGATCCTAAAGAATTATTAGACAAGGCAATAACAGCAGTATACAAACCTTCGATGCCCGAAGCTGTGCAATTGGCAGATAAAACATGGAACGCGTTGGCGCATTACCGCTCATCGGAAGCTGTGTGGGAATATCGCGCCACCTCATTACAAGCCAAATACCTTGCTCTTTCGTGGCTCGGATATCACCAAGAGGCACTTGAATGTGGAACGGCATTGCTCGGCTGCTCCAAAAAGTTGGACAACAAATACTATCTGGTGGCAGGATATTATTTTGTGGGACAAGAATACCTTTACCTATCTGATCACGACAAGGCGTTGAAATACATACAAAAAGCTATCGACTATCTCAAAGGGAATCCAAAACATCCCGCATTGGCCGACTGTTACTACGCCTTGGGAAAATTAAACCTCACCCGCTACAACCATACTTCGGCTGATTATTATTTGAACATTGCGCTCAAAGGCTACTCCGAAAAACCCGACGAAGACAAAGTGGCGTTAGTAAAAATCGACCTCGCCACGCTCAAACGTACCGACAAAGACAATGCGGGCGCATACCAACTACTCAACGAGGTAATCTCCTATTGCACCAAAGCCGTAAAACCAGCCATATTAGCCAAAGCGTATATCAACCTCGGCCTATCATACGACAACGACAGCCGATTTGCCGAAGCCAAAAGATACTACACCGAGGCTCTCAGACTATGCTTCTACACTGGCGACCGAATCAACCTTGCCAACTGCTACAACAATATGGGACTGTCGAAAAACGCCCAAAGCAAATATGCAGAAGCGTTGACATACTTTCACAAAGCATTGGAAATCGATCGTATGCTTGGCAATAAAGCCAAAATATCAATAAGTTACAACAACATAGGATTGGCACTGCTCAACAGTGGCGACATAAACGGTGCAGAAAAATATTTCAACGCGGCACTCGAAAATGATTCTAACGCTCCCAACAAATATGGTATTGCATTAACATACAGTAATTTAGGTACGCTTTATTCACAAAAGTCAGAAACCGAAACCGCACTTCGTTACTACAAACTCGCACTTAAAGAAGACCATGCCAACAGCGACATAGCAGGAATGATAGCCGACTACAATGCCATTGGCAACCTTCACTATGGATCCGACGACATTCAAGGAGCAATGCAGTACTTCAACAAGTCGCTCGAACTATCGCAACAAAGCAACGACGAAGCTGGAAGAGCCGCCGTTTACAACAATATTGGCAACATTTTCTTCTCCAAACTAGATTACGAACGTGCTGCGGAATACTATTTGGAGGCGTTGAAAATCAACACTCAGCTCATCGACAACGCCGCTGCAGCCCTCAATTATTCAAACCTTGCCAGCGTATACGAGGAACTCAAAAAAACCGCCCGCGCCGAAACCTACTACGCCAATGCTATAGAACTATACCACAAGGTAAAATACAAGGCGCAAGAGGCTTACAACCTGACATCGCTTGCCACGCTCTATTATCGCAGCGACAGGTTCAACAAAGCCAAGGTCACATACCTGCACGCTGCCAAGATATACAAAAACCTTGGCGACACAAGCGAATATATCCGATTGATGTCGTTTGCAGGCGACACCATGCGTATGCTCTGCGAATACAAAGAGGCGCAAAAGGCACTCAACGAAGCCATAGAACTTAGCCGTAATTTAGGCGACATTCACTCTGAAGCACTTGCCACAGGCACTCTTGCCTGCACGTATGCCGAAAAACCCGACGCTCCGCGTGCCATCGAATACTACAAAAAGGCCATCGACCTTTACCGAAAAGATAACGACCTAGATATGTTTGCAGAAATGCTCTCAGCCCTGGCATATCTCTACAACGAAAACGGAGAAACCGACGAAGCACTTATCTGTCAGCATCAGGTAATCGACACATATACTCAAACAGGCAACACCGAACAGCTGGCCGCCGCATACGCCGAAACTGGTCTTTTTTTTGAGAGCAGCAACTACGAAAAATCTGCAGAAAACTACATACTCTCGGCACAGCATTACGAAATAGCCAACAAGCCAGGACGTTGTGCCGATGCTCTTTGTCACGCTGCCGATGCCTTAATGCACACCCAAAACCGTGGCAAAGGATACGAATGTCTGTCGTCGGCTGTCGACATATTAAAAAATATGCTAAAAAATCACGGCGACGAAGTGTCAGAAAGCGACATCAACGACAAACTTGTGCAGGCTCACACAGCCATAGCCGACTACTTTTTTGAAACAAAGGATTTCTTTGCTGCCGTGGCTAATTATACCACAGCCTTGGACATCAGTTCAAAAACCGAATCACACACCCGCACGGCATACATCTGCAACAATATCGGTTACACCTACGATACCCTAGGATACTACCCTCGTGCGCTCGAATTCTATATCAAAGCCTGCGAAGAATACGACAAAGAAGAGTTTAAGAGCGAAGGCCTATTTAACAACCTAAAGAATGTGGCGCTCATGTACGACCGGCTTGGAAACCGTCGCAAAGCCGCTGAATACTACCGCAGAGCTATCGACACATTTGAAAAAGAGTTTCACATCGAAGCCAGAGCTCTCGCTGAATGTGCGCTGTCGGCTGCCACTACAATATTTGAAACCCAAGGCGACATAGAGTCCGCCTCAACGTATTTCAACAAGGCATACCACCTATTCAAAAACGACGACAACTATACTGGCATGATAAAGTCGATGCTCGGTAGGGCAGAATCATACACAATCTTGCGACGAAACGACGATGCTTCTGTGCTGGCAAATCAAATTATGCACATTTTTGACATTGCTCCCGACATTGACACTAAATGCAACGCTCTGCGTGCCTCTGCGCAAATATATATCAAAATTGGAAACTTTGAGGAGGCTGTTAAAAAATTTCAACAAGCCTTAGACATTCTCTTTGCCCGCGACCTTTGGGATGCAGCAGCCCACCTCTATTATAGCATGGCTACTATTTTTGCTGAAAACTGCGGCAAGATGGCTGCCACCATCGACTTCAACGGCAAAACGCTCACGATGTACGACTTTATCAGCAAACTGTTGTCGAATGCCGCCGAACTTGCAAAAACCGAAAAAGACTCTGAATTAGAAATACAAGTACTTGTATCACAAGCACGTTACAATGTTTCGTGCGATGAAAAAACAATTGCTCTTGCATTCATCGACCAAGCAGTAAACACAGCCACAGGTCAATCCCTTGCCGAAGCGTCCGTATTGCTTGAAAAAGCCGACATCTTTATGCGTTTCTACAACGAGTTCAACATTGCGGCTGAATGTATCAACCGTGCGCTAAGTCTCTTAGAACCAGAGGGCAACAATACCGAAACTATGGCGTTTGCAAGGATACTCAAATTTATCCAACTCGTATTCCAGAGCAATTTCAACGAAGCACAAGCACTATTTAACAAAATTGTGCCTATAATTGATGGCTTTTTAAACACCGTGCCTATGCTCCGTAAGGCATTGCAACTATTTTCGGAGCATTTTAAAACCAATTAAGCCTCTATACGTCTGGCAATTATTTGCTCAAGTTCATCAGCTGATTTGGCAACAGAAGGGTTTTTATCGGCTAACACTTCGTGGGCATTAAAGCCCCACGATACGGAAATAATCTCCACACCTGCGGCATGGCAAGCCTCTATGTCGCGAATTTCGTCACCAACATATAATATTAAGGTGTGTGTTTTTTGTAGCTGCCGCACCGCACGCCTGAGAGCACGAGTTTTACCAAAAAGAGGCACACCTGTTTTTACATATCCGAAATAAGATTCTAGATTGTGGTTTTGCAAAAAACACTCTACGGCATGCGTTGTATTTGTGGTAAGAATACCTAAATCAACACTTTGTGCAATGTTTTTTATCATTTCAGGCACACCTCGACACGGATGAATATTGTTGGCGTTTCGAGCCGACTCCCTTCTAAAAAACCTCACCAAACGAGGAATCTGCCACCATTTCACACCCGAGAGTCTTACAAGCTCCCGAGCTGAAAGATTGCGTTTTTTGGCAAAATCTATGGTTTTATATCCAAATCTGCTGGCAAACTCGTTGATAAGCGCAGCACCGGTTTCAAAAGTATCGGCAAGCGTTCCGTCAAAGTCAAACAGCACAATAGAATGGTGCATAATCTATGCTCGAGTAGAGGTTTCCACCACAGTTTCGTTAGTAAAAATAATATCTACATCATCGTTGAAATTGCCAATAGCCAACATATTCGACGAATTGCTCATAGATACTAGCCTCGGGAAGAGCATCATTGAAATCTCGCGACCTCGTTCAGAAGTAGAAGCATTGAAAAATCTCAGCCTTCTGTCGGCGCCAAGCACCGAGAAAAACATTGAGTCGCTGCTTATCTTAATGTCGATAACCTCGCTACCTATATCAAACTCCGAAACTGGCATAGGTATCTGCGGATTGTAAACGCACACACGACCGTTTTTAAATCCGTAAATAAGCCTTGTAGCATCAGTGTTGACAGCCATTGATTTAATCTCATCAGAGCTGTTGTATCCCAATCTGAATATCTCCGACAAGGCGTTGATACGATAAATCTTCATATTGTGCATATAGTCGAATCCAGTCACATACTGCATATCGCGCGAAACCGACATAAGGCAGAAGTCGGAAATTGCCTTGTTGATTACCTTTGATTTAATATCCACCTTGTAGAGCGAAAAATTGTCGCTTACAAACAGAGTGTCGTTGTTGAAAGGATGGAAAAACAGTTTTTTTATACTGCCAGTGTAGTTGATGATATCCGAATATAGCGAGAAACCGTCAGATGATATATTCATCACCCTAAGGAAACTCTGACCGCCAACAGCCATAAACTTGTTGTTGCGGCTGAATGCTATCGCTGTAGCGTTAACGTCCTGTTTGTGAATAGTTTCCCACGACGAAGTGTCAAACACCCTAAGTTTGCGGCTTTGGTCGGCAATGGCGATGTATTCATCGTTGAAACTGAAACTTATATCAGTTACACCCTCGTGGGCGATTTTGATATTCCGTGTATTAAAACCCTTAAACTGAGTGCCTGCGTTCTTGCCTTCGTCTTGTTTCTGCTTGATAATCATCACTCTTGCGGTATTATTACCAAGGGCTGCGGATTGTTGCAGATATTCGTTGTAACCAGCCACATCACCTATTTTTTCGTAAACTCCGGCAAGGGTAAGCAGCACTTCGTCGGAATGAGCTATTTTGTGCGAAATTGCCAATTTGAAATAATCAATAGCCTTTTCGTATCGGCGGAGCATAAGACTTGCCACAGCAGCGTTGTAGTAAGCATCGGGATTGTCGGGATTCATTTTCATAACCGTTTCACAGTCTTCGATAGCTAATTCAAGTTTGCCGAGATTGCCGTAAGCTGTACTCCTACGCAGATACGCCAATTGGAACCCGGGGTCGATAGAAATCACCTTGTTGCAATAGTCGAGCAAGAAATCCCACTTTTCAAGATTGTGACACTCGTTCATCTTTGCCACAAGGTCAACAATATTTTTCTGTTCCTCCGACCTTGAGTCGGTAAATACAGGCGTTTCAGGTAGTTCTGCAGAGGGTTCTGGTGTGGAATCTTCTTCAACTGGTTCGGAAACTTGCTCTGGTATAGGCTCTGGTTCAGATTCTGAAAGCGGTTCGTCGATTGTATCCATAAAATGAGGCTTTGAAGCATCATCCGTGGTAGTGTTTTCTAATTGATTGTTCATATCTGATGTGTTTTCTTCGTGTAATGTTAGTTCTTCTTGCAGATTTTCTTTTTGTGCGGTATCTTCTTGAAGCTCAGCATCTTGAATAGAATCATTCTGAGGCGTTTCATCTTGAGCCACTTCGGATTGAGTAGGATTTTCTATACCGAGATAGTTTTCGCGGTAACGCTCATTCCTAAGCAACTCGCACTGTGAGAAAGACCATGTATCCAAAGGCGAAATATTATCCACCGTGTTAAATTTCTGGAGCACAAGGTCGTCGCCAATAAGTTCGTAAATAGTTTGAGCAATATATTTGCAGCAGCTAATAGGCTGTTTCACAATCTGTTCTTCGGCAAAACGGATAACCACCCATCCTTGTTTTTCAAAAAAATTATCGTGGTTTTGTTTAGAAAAACACATCTCATCGGGATTTGCAGGAGTACCCACAAACGACTGAGGTTCACCAGATTCGAGGTCATAAGGCACGTCGATCTCCACATCAATGTAAAGTTTGCGGTCCGACACCGAAACAATATAATTAGGTACAAAGCACAAGTTGTCATCGTCTTGCGCAATGGTGTAGTTGGTGAGCACTTTATCAGGAAAATACTCGTTGAGAATCTGGTAAAAATCATCGTTGCAATCTACATCGCATTGCTCGGCAGGTTTCAACTGACAATTGGTGAGCATAAGCGCTTCGGAAACCTTCTGGCTACGGAAACGAGCCAGAGCTGCGCGGTCGTTGTTTTTACGGTTTGCCTCGTCAATAGCCGCAAGTTCATCATTATAGCAGCGCATTAGGTATTCATAGTTTTCGAGCGTTTTTTGGTTGGCAAGTTTTTTAAAACGGTTTGAAATTACGTTGTAAACCATCACACTAACAGATGCTACCAAAAAAACTGTAAGCATAGCGGTGAGCCAGGCATTCGATGGCACAATGCTAAACTTGTAAGCAACAATAAGCAACGCCGTTATAGCCGTAAGGAAAAAACCTGTATAGCGCATTTTCTCAAGCGTTGGACGCACGGGAAGCTGTGGAGCATTAGGCACGGGAATTTTGCTTTCCTGTGCCTCGGCAATAATGTGCGGAATTATGCCAGCGGGGTATTGTCTGTAACTGTACATAACATAAAACAAATTATTTTATAAATATTGTAAACATAATTTGTGCCACGGAATACATCCGCCGACGTTTTTTTTTATTGTTGTAAAAAAGCCGCTTGGTTTTCTCAAAAAAAATAACTAATTTTGTGCTAAAATAAACAATCATTAAACTCTAAAAAGCAATTTATAATCCTTGTAATATGAAAAAAGTACTTTTGGGAATGTTTATAACCCTCGTAGTGGTGGCACTCCTTGTCGGGGGTTTTATCGGATACCACAAACTATTCAGAAAGACTGTCGACATCAACGCTTTTTCAGCCGTGCCGAGCGATGCCGCATTCGTTATCGAAACCGAAAATCTATCAAAGGCATGGTCTACACTCAGCGGAAGCGCTCTGTGGCAATACCTTAAATCAACAGAATATTTTGCCGACATCAACTCAGATATCGAAACTGTTGACTGGTTTCTCAACAACAACAAAGCCGTTGACAAGATTCTCTCAGACCGAAAACTGTTGGTTGTTGGCTGTATGCCCAACGACCGCAACTGGGATCTGGTATACCTCATCGACCTTCAAGAGTTTGCAGAATATTTTCCCGAAATCAAAGCGTCGCTAAAACTTGTAAAAGGTTTCAAATTTCTTGAATCACAGATTGAAACCAACGAAGGCAAATACGACATCTACACTCTCCGCGACATCGAAGACCCAACTTTCGATATCAATATCTCATTAGTAAACAATATCTTAGCCATAAGTCTCGACAAAAGTCTTGTAGAGCGTGTTATCCGTCACCACAATACTCAATTTTGGGACAACAACCTCAATTTCAAGGTGGTAACCTCAGGACTCTCCAATAGAAAAATGTTCAAAGCGTATGTCAACTACAAACTTATCCCTGGACTTTACTCAATATACTCCACCGACCCGAGCGATGTGATGGATATGCTCGGAGCGTCGTTGGCATATACAGCCGCCGAAATCAACTTAGACAACGACCAAATACACTTGGACGGATTCACAAGTCTCGACAGCGTATATTCATATATCAGGGCATTTTCTAATGTAACACCCGGCAAATCGCGTTCTTATGAAATAATGTCAGACCAAACAGCATTGTATTTCTCATTGAATTTCAGCGACTTTATGCGTTTTTACTCCGCACTTATGGACGAATACGCCAAGGGCAACCCCGCCGAAGTAAAAACTATGGAAACTGATATCAAAATAGTAGAAAAGTTGCTTGGATTTAGTCTCAAAGATGATTTCTTAGGTTGGATAGGCTCCGAAATTGCTATTTGCAAACTCCGTCCGCTGAGCGAAAAATCGCGCGACATCGATGGTGTTGTGTTTGTAAACGCTTCCGACATCAAACGCGCCAAAGAATCTCTTGGTAAGATAGTTACGCATCTCAACCGACGCACACCTGTAAAATTCAAAATTGAGCCTTACCGCAATTTCGACATCCAATACCTCGGCATCAAGGGCATTTTCAAAATGTTCCTCGGCAAACTGTTTAAGGACATCGAAAAGCCATTCTTCACATACATAGAAGACTACGTGGTATTTGCCAATTCGCAAGAATCAATCCACCAGATAATCGACGACTATCTGCAAGGCCGCACTCTCAACAAAAACCCAAAGTTTGCCGATTTCAAAGACCAATTTGACATCAAGACCAACATTTCGCTCTTTGTGCAGACCCCCAAAATGTACGAAACCCTCCACAAATACTCTCCCGCCGAAGACCGCAAGAGTTTGGAGGAGAATAAAAACCTCATTTGCTCGTTTGCCCGCGTTGGTTTCCAATTGGTAAACGACGCAGGACTTTTCCGCTCGTCGTTTGCCATCCAATACGATAGCACCGCAGCAGCAACCGACTCGCTTCAAATGTTTGAAGCATTAGCCGAAAACTCGTTGGAAATGAAAGATTTAGATTCGCTCGACTTTAAAGCCGCATTAACCGATGATATGGATTTCGACGACGGAGCAGCCAAAATCAATTACGACAGCACCGAAAACATCCACTACGAAGGCAATATCGAAGACGGTAAAATAGAAGGTATTTGGCGCACATATTATCCATCGGGAAATCTCTATGCCACAGCCAATTACCACAAAGGCAAACTCGACGGTATAGCATATTTTTATCACGACAACGCCCGTCAAGTAAAAATGGCAGAGGCTGAATACGATGGCGACGTGCTCGACGGCACTTACACCGAATTTTATACCAACGGCAAGGTTAAAGCCCGCATAATGTACGAAGACGGTCTGCGTCACGGCGAAACCGTTTTCTTCTACGACAACGGCAACATAAAAATGCAGAGCAAATACAAAAAAGGCAAACGCAGCGGCAAATCAACCGTTTACGACCAAAACGGCAAAAAACTCGGTCGCCTTGATGTTGACACCTATTAATAATGTAAAAAATGTTTTTGAAAGTATTTTTAGTAGTTTTAGTAATAGTTGCGCTGTGCTTTCTTGGACTCGGCGTTCAGACCTTTTTCTCCAAAAAGAAAAAGTTTCCCGACTACGAAGTAGGCCACAACAAAGAAATGCGCAAACGTGGCATCTACTGCATGCGAGCCCAACAAATGATAATCGACAAAGAACTGATTAAAAAGCGTTTAGAAGGCGGCTGCGACGGGTGCGAGTTGGTAAAGGAGCATATTAAGGAAGAGAAAAACGATTAATTTTTTTGCCGTGCGGCGAAAAACTATTATATTCGCCGCAAAATATGCGGTGAATAGTTTAATTATTTGCCGCAAAAAAGAGAAAAGGTATGTATATTTGGCAAGAAAAAGAGTTTCCAAATTTTGAATGGAACAAGGAAAGCGTATTACAGAGGCTTGCAAATGTTAAATTCGAAATAGGAAAACTTTCGGGAATAATGGGTGCGTTGGGTTTTGAGATTAAAAAATCAGCCGCACTTGATTCGCTCACAGCAGATATTCTGATGTCGTCGGCGATAGAGGGCATTGTGCTCAATCGCGACGACGTGCGCTCTTCGGTGGCTTGGCAATTGGGCATCGACAATGCGGGAGTGCCGGCTTCAAACAGATATATCGAAGGTGTGGTAGAGGTAATGATGGATGCTGTAAGCAATTACAGCGTTCCGTTAACAAGCAACCGATTGTTCAAATGGCATACATTACTATTCCCTTCTGTAAGGAGTTTCGAAAAAATCACCGTTGGAGCGTACCGCAATAGTGGTCAAACTATGCAGGTGGTTTCAGGACGTTATGGCAGCGAAAAAATCCACTACGAAGCACCACCATCGGAGCAAGTGCCTGAGATGATGGATGTTTTGCTAAATTATATTGAGAATGCAAAAGTTGACGGCATAATAAAAGCCGCGATAGCGCACCTTTGGTTTGTAACAATCCATCCGTTTAGCGACGGCAACGGGCGTATGGCACGCACAATTATGGATATGCTTCTTGCCCGAAGCGACAACAGCCAAAACCGCTTTTATAGTATGTCGGCAGCCATTGCCGAAAACCGAAAGGCGTATTACGAAATTTTGGAACGCACACAAAAAGGCGGTTTGGATATTACTGAATGGCTCATTTGGTTTTTAGATTGTCTTGAAAATGCTGTAAAAAAAGCCGTTACGATAACAGACCGCACATTACAAAAGGCTGCATTTTGGGACAAAATCCGTCAATTATTTCTAAATCCCCGACAAATAAAAATACTCAATATGCTTTGGGACGGTTTTGAAGGCAAACTTCAAACCGGCAAATGGGCCAAAATAGCCAAATGCTCCACCGACACCGCCCTCCGCGACATTCAAGACTTAATCCAAAAAGGCATCCTCATCAAAACCGAAGATGGCGGAAGAAGCACAGGGTATGAATTGAAAAATGAGCAATAACCGCTACTTTACGCACTCCTCAAAATACCCCCACAACTTGTCGCCCTCGGGCACGGGGGCGATAACGGAAATCTCCTTCTTGCTTACGGGGTGGATAAATTCTACCTTGCGGGCGTGGAGCGAAAGTCCGCCGTCGGGATTTGAACGTGGATAGCCATATTTCAAATCGCCCTTGATGGGACAGTTGATGGCTGCCAATTGACAGCGTATCTGATGGTGGCGACCGGTGAGAAGATTTATCTCCCAAAGATAATAACGGTCTGATTTTGAGAGTATACGATAGTTGAGAATTGCTTTTTTAGCCTCTTTGGTTTCAGTGGGAGCAATAAAACTCTTGTTGAGTTTCTCGTTTTTCTTGATAAAGTTTTCGAGCGTGCCCTCATCGTTAGCGGGATGGTTGGCGGTGATAGCCCAATAGGTTTTGTGGATTTCACCGTCGCGAAACATAGCGTTGAGACGGCTCAGAGCCTTGCTTGTTTTGGCAAAAATCACCACGCCCGACGTAGGGCGGTCTAAACGGTGCGTAAGTCCGAGAAAAACATCTCCGGGCTTGGAATATTTTTCCTTAATATATTGTTTTACAGTGTCGATAAGAGTCTTGTCGCCTGTCTTATCGCCCTGCACAATCTCATTGACAGTTTTGGAAACAATGATGATATGATTATCTTCGTAGAGTACTTGCATAGGTTATTTACAATTTCCTTTTCATTTCCGCAAAGGTAAAAAGATTATTTTACAAAGGATACAAATCAAGCAACATTATTGTTCATCGGCTCAAATTTGCCTAAAATACTCATAATAGGCAATAATTTGAACCGACCATAAAAAAATATAGGTTTCTTGCTCCGATTTTTTTTCATTTTGCATCTCTAATATGCAACTTAATAATTGAGAATTAATTTTCAACTGAAAAAAGCTTAAACAAAATTTATTATTAACGTAATTTACATTCACAAACAATGAAACATTTTTATATCAAGAACTTTGTTCTTGCTGCTGTAATGGCAGGAATGACATTGTCGTACACCGCTTGTAGCGACGACGATGGCGATGATAATCCTACACCCAACAATCAAGAACAAAACAATCAAGAACAAAACAAGAACAATCAGAACCCTAATGGTGAAAATCCCGCCAAGTACAAAATCAGCTTTGTAGTAGAAGGCGAAAAAGACAAGATAACCTTGTCAGAGACTTCAAAGGAAGTAGTCGATGGCGAAGAGGTTAAAATTACATACGAATTGCAAGAAGGTTTTGCAATTTACAATGTAGGTGGTTCGGGCGTCAACAATGCCAAAGCTAAGACTATTACCGCTACCTGCAACGGTGCCGACAAGGAAATAACCATCACCGTAAAATCTATCTACCACAAAATTACAGTTTCGCTATCTTTTAGCGACGGCACTTCCGAAGTAGTAAAAGAAGAGACCTTTAAGAGTGGCGACAAAATTGTATACGAACTCGATAGCAAATACAAGGGATACTATATTTCCTTCGTCTCAGGCTCTGATCCTTATATGGGACGCGATTATGAAGATAACAAAGCCACAATTGATTTAACTGATGTCAACGATGATTGCACAGCAACAATTAGCGTAAGTGAGTGCAAGGTCGATGTGGATATTTACAAAGGCAACAAATATAATTCTACTCTAACTATAAACAAAATGGAGTTGAATAAGGAATATGAACTTGACATCACCGAGCAAATGAATGGCTACGACTTTAAGGAGATAACATTAGGCTATAATGATAATGCTATTGAAGCCAAAGTAGAAAACGGCAAAATAAAGGTTACTGTCACCAAATACTACGGCTTCTCTGTCACAGTGTACCTTGAAAAGGCTAATATTCCTGTATTCACCGACTCAAAAAAATCAATTCTCGGCAAAGCGTTTGTAGGGTGGAAAAAAGGACTCTCGTTTGAGAAAACCACCAATGGCATCGTAATGAACGTATACGAAAAAGTTGAAAACGAGATAAAGATAACCAAAGTTTATACCTTTGAAAAATACGACGATTGGTTCAACATATTCGCATACAACAATGTAAAATACTACATTTACATTGAGCAGAACGGTGGTGAAAATGATTACAGAGTACAGAAAACTGTATACAACGGCTCAGAAACCGAATTTCTTGCAATAACGGAAGTTGAATCAGTTGAGGAAATGAAAAATCAGATTAACACTCAACAATAACCAATTATAATAGATAGTCCGCAGCAAATAAGTCGTTTGTATTATCTACGTATAAGCTTTAACCTCATACAATACGACTTTCCAATATATAAAAAATTGGATTGCTGCGGACTATCTTTTTTTTATCCTACTCCTTCACCAATCCCAATTCTATCCTATTCCTATCCACATCCACGGTGAGCACTTTTACCCTTACGGGTTGGAATCGGCTCAAAAATCACGTTTTTTTTATCATAATAGGTAACAATTTGGTCCGATAATTCAAGAATTTTGGGTATATTTGCACCGATTCTAAAAAAATAACTTATGGATGTTGCAAGAGAGATATTACAGTTTTTGCATTATAACCCACTGTCTGCGCGTGAAGAAATAGCAAACGGAATTAAATTCGAGGGTAGCGATACCACTTTAAAACGAGTATTGTCTTCTTTGATACAAAAAGGAGATGTTTCCGTTAATGGCAAGGCTCGTGCAACACGTTACAGACTTTCGCCTCAGGCACATTTGCTTATGCCGCTCAATCTTGACACCTATTTTGCAAAAGATATTGACGAACGTCAAATTCAGCCCTCGTTTAATTTTGACCTTATCAATAAACAATTGCCTAAGGTTTCGGTTTTTACCCCCGACGAAAGTGCGCTTCTAAATGATTTGCAAACGATATTTAGCAAGCATATTGCCGAAATGTCTGACACTGAATACAAAAAAGAGATGGAGCGCCTTGGTATCGACCTCAGTTGGAAATCATCACAGATAGAGGGCAACACCTATTCACTACTTGAAACAGAGCGACTTCTCCGCGAAAGCAAGACGGCAAGCGGCAAAACCAAAGAAGAGGCGGTGATGTTATTAAACCATAAGGATGCACTACGCTTTATTTTGGACAATCCTGATTACCTTAAAACACTTTCAATTAGCAATATAGAAGACATTCACTCTTTACTAATCAAAGATTTGTCGGTAGACAAAGGTGTCAGACGTAGGCGCGTAGGTATAACAGGCACAAACTACCATCCCCTTGACAACGAATTTCAAATACGTGAGGCTCTGCGCGATACGTGCACTTTGGTCAACGGTAAGGAGGATGTTTTTGAAAAGGCATTACTCACACTTGTTTTATTATCGTACATACAGGCGTTCAGCGACGGCAACAAACGTACTGCACGCATTACAAGCAATGCAATTTTAATAGCCAATGGATATTGTCCGCTGAGTTTCCGCAGTGTTGACAGTATTGACTATAAAAAAGCGATGCTTATTTTCTACGAGCAAAACAACCTTTACGCTTTTAAACAAATATTCATTCAACAATTTGAGTTTGCTGTGAAAGAGTATTTTTGATGTGGGTTGATTCCAAGAATCCTACTCCTTCACCAATCCCAATCCTATCCTATTACGATCCACATCTACTGTAAGCACTTTTACTCTTACTGGCTGGTTGATTTTTAGAACGTCGGAGGGGTTGACGGGGTTGCGACGGGTGCCGCCAAGTTGCGAAACGTGCAAAAGTCCGCTTACGTGAACACCAAGGTCTACAAACGCTCCAAAATTAGTAACGTTGGTAACTATGCCGTTGAGTTCCATTCCTTCTTTTAGGTCGGTGATTTTTTCTACACTTTGCTCAAACTCAGGCACTTTAAACTCACCACGTGGGTCGCGACCGGGTTTTTCAAGTTCGGTGAGAATGTCGGTGAGAGTGGGCAGACCGGTTTTGTCGTCAACATATTTTTTGATGTCGATTTTTTGACGCATATCCTTGTTGGTGATAAGGTCTTTGACACCGCAGCCAAGGTCTTTTGCCATTTTGTTAACGATGTAATATTTTTCGGGATGGACGGCAGAGTTATCTAACGGATTGTCAGCACCTTCGATACGAAGGAAACCGGCACATTGTTCAAAAGCCTTATCGCCCATTCGGGGAACTTTTTTGAGGTCGGAGCGTGTGCCAAACGGACCGTTCTCCTTGCGGTAGTTGACGATATTCTGCGCCAATGCCGGACCTAAGCCCGAAACGTAGGTCAAAAGATGCTTGGAGGCAGTGTTGACATTTACGCCCACTTGGTTTACGCAACTGATTACCACATCGTCGAGACTCTCTTTAAGTTTGGTTTGATTTACATCGTGCTGATACTGACCCACTCCTATGGATTTTGGGTCGATTTTTACGAGTTCGGCAAGCGGGTCTAACAGGCGGCGACCAATCGAAACTGCGCCACGGACAGTTACATCGTACTCAGGAAACTCCTCGCGGGCAACCTCCGAAGCCGAATATATCGACGCGCCCGACTCCGACACGATATATACCTGAATATCGCGGTCGAAACGCACCTTTTTTATAAAGCGCTCGGTCTCACGGCTTGCCGTGCCGTTGCCGATGGCTATACAGTCGATTTTGTACTGCTCCACAAGTGCTGTAACCTTACTCATTGCGGCAAAAGCCTCTTTCATACCCGAATGTGGATAAATAGCCTCGTTGTGGAGGAGGTTACCTTGTTCGTCGAGACAAACAAGTTTGCAGCCGGTGCGGAATCCCGGGTCGAGAGCGAGAATGCGTTTTTTGCCCAACGGGCTTGCTAACAATAGGTTGCGAAGGTTTTCGGTAAATACTTTGATAGCCTCCTCGTCTGCCTTTTCTTTGGCAATGTTGGCAAATTCGGTCTCCATCGATGGTTGAAGAAGACGGTCGTAACAGTCTTCGGCGGCAATCTTAATTTGTTCTGCACCATTACCGCGACCTTTAACATATTGACGTTCAAGCATATTAATAGCCTTATCGTCGTCGGGTTTGATAGTAATCTTTAAAAAACCTTCGTTTTCGCCACGCATCAATGCAAGCAAACGGTGCGAGGGAATACGCGAAAGCGGTTCAGAATAGTCGAAATAATCCTTGAATTTCTGCGCCTCTTCTTCCTTACCTTTCACTAACTTACTGAAAATGATTGCTTCGCGATTGTAAAGATTTCGCATACGGTTGCGGGTGTCAACATTTTCGTTGATATGCTCGGCAATAATGTCGCGAGCACCTTGCAGAGCGTCGTCGATGGTTTCCACCTTGTCGTTGAGAAACGGTGCGGCAAGTTTTTCGGGGTCGGCATTTTGCTGCAAAAGAATTTTGTCGGCGAGCGGTTCAAGACCTTTTTCCTTAGCCACCGAAGCGCGGGTCTTTTTCTTCTGTTTATAAGGCAGATAGAGGTCTTCAAGATCGGTCATAGTAATCACCTCATCGATTTTTGCTTTAAGTTCGTCGGTGAGTTTGCCCTGACTTTCAATAGATTCGAGGATCGAAGCCTTACGTTTTTCGAGTTCCTCGTATTTTTTAATTTCGTCCTTGATTTGCGCCACCTGTACCTCGTTGAGCGTACCGGTTTGTTCTTTGCGGTAACGGCTTATAAATGGCACAGTTGCGCCCTGCGAAAACAGAAAAGCGGTGTTTTTTACCTGAATTTCGCGAATGCCAAGTTTTTCGGCAATGAGTTTTATGTATTTGTCTTGCATAATATTAATCAAAATATTTAGGTCTGTCAAAACTGACGGAATTTTTTACAAATCTATAAAAAAATAAAATCAGACGGCAATTCAAAATGCGAAATTTTTTGATTACATTTGCAAAAACATATTTGCGATGGAACAGAATGTAAAACTTTTGCCGCAGGGCATTAATGATTTTGAACAGGTGCGACGTGAGAATCTCTATTACGTTGATAAAACTATGTTTATCGATATGATAGAGAAAGATAGTCATTATATGTTGGTTGTTAGGCCGAGGCGGTTTGGCAAAAGCCTGTTTCTCAGTATGTTGGAGCATTATTACGACATCAAGGCAAAGGACAATTTTGATGCACTTTTTGGTGGATTGTACGTACACGAACACCCTACGCAATGGAGGAATTATTATCAGGTGCTGACGCTTGATTTTTCGCAGGTGTTGAACGAATACGACAAGTTGAAAGATAGTTTTTATGTTTATTGCAACAATCGTCTTGATATGTTTGCAATAAAATATGAGGATATGTATTACCCCGGATTTGCCGCCGAAATCAAAAACGAAAAACTTACGTCCGAAAAAATCAATATGATTGCTGAACGCGCCAAAGCATACGGCAACCATCTTTACCTCATCCTTGATGAATATGACAATTTTACCAACACGGTTTGGTCGTTGAAAGGCGAAAATGTCTATAAATCAATCACTCACGGCGAAGGCTTTTATCGTGATATTTTCAAAAAGTTCAAGGGAAATTTTGAGAGAATTTTCATAACGGGCGTTTCGCCTGTTACCTTGGACGACTTGACAAGCGGTTTCAATATTGCCGAATACGCATCCAACAAAAGGCAATACAACCAAATGTTCGGTTTTTCGGAAAACGATGTCCGTGAGATGATAAACTATTATATTTCAGTTGGTTGGATAAAAGGAGATTCTGAAACAACCACGCAGAAATTAATTGAAACTCTCAAACCTTGGTGCGACAATTATTGTTTTTCGGTGGATAGTTTTGTAGATGGCGAGCCGAAGATGTTCAACGGTATGATGACGTTGAAATACATTGCGATTTACATCGAAGATGGCAAATTTCCTGTGGAAATGTACGTGCCAAACGCAATGATTGATTACGCCAAACTCGACCATCTTATCCGTTTGGAAAAGGATAATAATTTCCGCGATTCTATTATCAAAAAAATCATCGAACAGGGCTTCATTTACGAAAAAATCAACACCCATTTCCCTGCGTCATCGGTGGTGAAGTTTGAGAATTTTACAAGTTTGCTTTACTATTATGGAATGTTGACAATTTCGGGAACGAGGGGATTGAGCGCGATACTTTCGATTCCTAATAATAATGTAAGGACGCAGTATTACAGGTACTTACAGGAAGAATACGACAAATATTTGCCCGTCAACATCAACGAATTGAACTTAACTTTCGATAATGCCGCGCTTGATGGCGATTATAAGGAAATGTTCACGTACATTGCTCAGGCTTACAAAAATGCCTCTGTAAACCGCAACACAATCGAAGGCGAGCGGACAATCCAAGGCTTTTTTATGGCGTATTTGGCGATGAATCCGTATTACCTTATGCACCCCGAAATCGAACTCAATCACGGCTACGGTGATATTTTTCTGATGCCCGACACAAGGTTTGATTTTGTAAACCATTGCTATCTCGCTGAGTTCAAGTATCTTAAAACCAATTGCGAACCCAAAGACGAAGACGATGCTTTCGCCGCCGCCAAAGCGCAGTTAGACTTCTATGCCGCTGACAGCAAGATTGTTAAGATGATTTCAAATTCAAAATTGCACAAGATTGTGATGATATTCAAGGGCGGCGATTTGGTGAAGTTGGAGGAGGTGTAAAAAAAACAGCGACGATGTTTACAAATAAACATCATCGCTGTTTTTTTTATGCTGACGCTTGGAATTACTTTATTGTTTTTTGTAGGTACAAACAATTGTGAATTTATGTTCCAATCCAGATTCATCTGTAAACGAACCATCATCATACGATAAAATAAGAGTATTACCCTTTATTGTCACCTGACGAACGGAAGAGGGTTCATTACTAAACGTTATTTTATCTCCGTCAAGTGTCCAAGTACCATCATAGTCATAATTTTCAACCTCTTTGCCATCCTTAAACTTACGATCTAAATAAGTACCATCACTTTTAAATTCGAATTCATAGTAATTAATATCATCGTGATAAATAGATTCTTCCTTAACTACTTTGTTATCCATATAAAGTTCATCGCTTAGTTCTTTCCACGTACCAATAATTGCCGTTTTAAGATCCGAAATGGGAACAACATCATCTTCATCATCGTCATCTTTGTTGCAAGATACGAAACTAACCTGTACAATCATCAAAAGGCTCAAAAGCCAAAGCAAATTTTTCTTGTTCATTGTAGTAAATTGTTAGATTTATAATTAAAATTATCGGCAGCAAAACTAATTAAAAAAAATCTTTCACCAAATACAATTGCACACAATTTATATATATATGATAATCAATATTTTACAAAGTAAATATTATTGATATTTTTACAAAACAATAGATTTGATTCACCCTTCACTAATACTCAAAATTCCCTCCTGCGTCGTATCCATCGGTGCCGTCGGGGTTGATATTCAATGGTTTGGTGGTGACGGTGTGGTTGTAACGGTCGGTGATGCGGAATGTGAGCGGATGGTCGTATTTGCCAAACGGACATTGAAGTTCCCAAAAGGCGTTGTATTTATAAGGTGTCATCTCGTAAAACTTCTTGCCGTCGTCAGATACCTCCAACTTCTTAATGCCGTAGCGTCCGTTGAACACAAAAACGCCAAGAAACCAAGCATTTGAGCCTGATTTTACACGGATTTCGATATTCTTGTCGGTGTAATATGGAGTTTCGCGCCATTGAACATTAACCTTGCCGAGTTTTTTGTCGCCAGTGAGATACTCAAAGCCTTCGGGAGTATTGTCGAACCACGAATTGTCGCCGTCGGGACAAATATCCTTGCCCACAACGCGGATAGTTTTGTCGCCATATTTGATTTCGTATGCCGAACCAAGAATATAGTCGGGAAAGAAATATACGCCCACAGCCACGTTGTAATAGCCCTTTTCCATTTTTGGGAGGGGATATGGGTAACTGTCGTTGCTGGTCGGTTGGTCGTAATAAGTGATGTAACCATCTTTCCAATCGGTAACTTTGCCGCCGGTTTCAGGGTCGGTAACGGGTTCATCTTGTTGATTTTCAGGATTGTTGTCGTCTTTGCTGCACGATGTAAATGCTGCCAAAAGCGCGCACAAAACAAGGTTGATAAATAAATGTTTTTTCTTCATAACGTTAGTCAAATTTTTATCAAAAGTAAGGATAATATTTGAAAGAATCAAATAATTTAGTATATTCGCAAAAGAAATATAGGTTTTGATGACAATTGATATCAAATATTTTATTATATTTGAAAACAGACAAGATGTCGGTTAGAACTTTGATAAAATAGTGATATACAAGGTATTAATAGCAGACGATGACACGCTCAGCCGCACTATTATGAAGTCGGTGCTGTCTAACGACGACACCACGGTTTACTCTGTGGACGAGTGTTCAAACGGCTTGGAGGCTTGGGCTAAGATACAGTCCGAACCGCCCGACCTTGTTTTGCTTGATTGGCAGATGCCCGGAATGTCGGGTTTGGAAGTCACCAAGTTAATCAAAAAACGCTTTAAAACCACATCTGTAATCATTGTTACCGGAAAAATCGACAGCAGCGACCTAAGTTTGGCTTTAAACTCTGGCGCAAACGACTATATCAAAAAACCAATCGACAAGGTGGAGTTTCTTGCCCGCACCAAGTCGGCGGTAATGCTGCACGATAGTCTCGAAGAACTCGAAATCAAAAACCGCAAAATTCTCAATCAAAACGAGGACCTCAACAAACTGTCGCTAATTGTAAGGCAGACAGCCAATTCGGTAATACTTTTCTCGCCCCACGGCGAAATAGAATGGGTAAACGAGGGATTCCAACATATGTACGGCTACACCTTAGACGAGTTTATCAACAAGCGCCGAGGCACCAACATCTTGAAACTCAGTTACAACGAGGACATCAACAAAAAACTCAAAGAACTATTTAGCAAGCAGCAGTCGGTAAACTATATCACTCAGTGCCGTGTAAAGTACGGCGCAACAAAATGGATTCAAACCACCCTCACCCCTATTTTCGACGGTCGCAGGATAGAAAAATTCATTGCCATCGAAACCGACATTTCGCAGCAGAAACGCGTGGAGTTGGAACTTGAACGGTCGCGAACCGAAATTCTCAAAAAAAACGAAATCATCGAGAAAGAACGCTCCAAAACCGACAACCTCCTGCTCAACATTCTGCCCGTGTATGTGGTGTCGCAGTTAAAAGACGACGGATTCTCCTCGCCGCGAAACTACAAGATGGCAACCATTATGTTCACTGATTTTAAGGGATTTACAAAATCGTGCGAAAACCTCACGTCGGACCAAATAGTGGCGGCGCTGCATTTTTTCTTCTCCAAGTTCGACGACATTATCTCGTGCCACTACATCGAAAAAATCAAGACCATAGGCGACTCGTATATGTGCGTGGGTGGAATTCCGTTGCGCAACAAAAGTAACCCTATCGACGTGATACTCGCGGGGTTAGAAATCAACAACTTTATGTCCACCTACAAGCAGCGTTACCCCGATATGAACCTTCCCGATTGGCAGTTGCGCATAGGAATACACACAGGAGCACTTGTGGCGGGGGTTGTGGGCAAAATCAAGTTTGCCTACGACACTTGGGGCGATGCCGTAAACGTGGCAAAACGTATGGAAAGTGCCGACGAGGTGGGCTGCGTAAACATTTCTGCCGAAACCTACAAATACGTAAAGGATTATTTTGTGTGCCGCTATCGTGGCTCGGTCGACATCAAAAACCACAAAAACATCGATATGTACTTTGTTGACCGTCTTTTGCCAAAATATTCGCTCGACGAAGAAGGAATTTTTCCGAACGACACCTTTATTAATATACTAAATTCGATTTAGATTGCTAACTTTGCAGCCAAATTTAAAACATTAATAGATGAAATATCATTTGGTTACACTTGGATGTCAGATGAATATATCCGACAGCGGCAGAGTTAAGACATATATCGAAAAACTTGGTTACGAATCTACCGACAACCCTCACGAGGCTGATTTATTGGGAGTTATCGCGTGTTCGGTGCGTCAAAAAGCCATCGACAAGGTGTACAACCTGATTGCAATTTGGAACCGTCAAAAGGCATCGCGCCCACTCACCACATTTCTCACAGGCTGCATCCTGCCCGACGACCGCGAAAAGTTTCTCAAAACATTCGATATGGTTTTTGATATGCGCGACCTTACCAAGTTTGCCGAAATGCTTGCCGAGCACACACACGAAGGCACTTATTATCCGAAACTTAGCCGCGAAGAACAAGCATATCAAATGGACTATTTTTGGCGTTTGGAAGGCCGCCAGCCCGACAAATTTGAAGCCTTTGTGCCAATTCAAAACGGCTGCGACAAATTCTGTACATATTGTGCAGTGCCCTATACACGCGGCAGAGAAGTCTCCCGCTCGTCGGCAGAAATTGTTGAGGAGGTAAAATGCCTTGTAAATGCTGGTTTTAAATCAATTACACTTTTAGGACAAAACGTCAACTCGTACGGCTTAGACAAAAAAGGCAACGAAATCAACTTTGCCCAACTGCTCGAACTCATAGGACGTTACGGCGACGAAAGCGGCAAAGAGTTCTATGTATACTTTACATCGCCACACCCCCGCGATATGACCGACGACGTGCTTTACACCATAGCCAAATACAAATGTCTCGGCAAATGGATTCACATTCCCATCCAAAGCGGTGATACTGAGATGCTTAAACGAATGAACCGCAAATACGACATTGAGCGTTACCGCAGCGTAATACATTCAATACGCACCATTTTGCCCACAGCCACAATTTTTACCGACATCATCGTTGGCTTTACCGGCGAAACCTTAGAAGAGTTTGAAAACACCCGCCGCGCCGTCAAGGAGTTTAAATACAATATGGCGTTTATAGCAATGTACTCGCCGCGTCCGGGAGCCAAATCGTCGGAATGGGTAGACGACGTTCCAAAAGACGAAAAATCAAGACGTTACAGTGTACTCTCCGACGACCTCAAATCGGTATCGTCGCTCTACACGGCAAGTATGGTGGGCAAAGAGTTCCGCATATTGGTAAACGGACACGACCGTTTAGAAGGCTACCTCTCAGGCCTCACCGAAGGCAAAATCGCCGTCCGCTTCCGCTCTAATAACGAGGCACTTATAGGCAGTTTCATCAATGTAACAATCACCAAGAGCAGCGATTTTTCAGCAGAGGGGGAGATGGTATAATGCATAATTAATAATGCATAATTCAGAATCTACATCTGCATTTTTGGAAACATTTCGCGGATATTTGCAAAAATATAATCAAACATTTCGCGGAAACTTGTAAAAATATTAAAAAACATTTTGCGGAAAACGGAAAAGTGCTTATATTTGCGCAGTTACAAAACCACAAAAAATTACTAAAAAATGACGGTTTTTAAGCGTAAAATATACCAAAAGATGCTTGATTGGAAAAACAAGCGTAAGGGCGAAACGGCCTTGTTGATTAAGGGTGCAAGGCGTATCGGAAAATCGACAATTGTTAGGCAATTTGTTGAAAATGAGTACGAATCATACATTTTCATAGACTTTTCAAATGCTAAGAAAGAAGTATTTGAATTGTTTGAAGATTTGTCGGACCTTGATTACATCTTTATGCGCTTACAGGTCATTTACAATGTCAAGTTGATTGAGCGCAAGTCGGCGATTGTTTTCGACGAGGTGCAAAAACAACCTTATGCACGTCAGGCGATTAAGCATTTGGTAGCCGACGGTCGTTACGACTTTCTTGAAACAGGTTCGCTCATTTCTATCAAAAAGAACGTCAAGGACATAATTTTACCGAGCGAGGAGTCTAAACTTACAATGTATCCTATGGATTTTGAGGAGTTTAGGTGGGCTTTGGGTGATAATGCGACGGTAGATTTGCTAAGGATGTTTTTAGAAAAAATGAAGCCCTTGGGCGATGCTGCCCACCGCAAAGTAATGCGTGATTTCCGTCTTTATATGCTTGTCGGCGGTATGCCTCAGGCTGTCAGCAAATATTTGGAAACCAACAATATGGCAGAGGTTGACATCACAAAGCGTGAAATTCTTGCGTTGTACGAGGACGACTTGATAAAACTTGACGATTCTGGAAAAACTTCTGCGATATTCAAGGCGATACCTGCGCAATTAAGCAAAGGTATATCCCGATATCAAGTGATGTCTGTATTACCAAATAATGCGCCATCGCGTTTTTATGAAACCATCTACGAACTTGCCGACTCGATGACTGTGAATGTTGTCTTTCATTCTGATGACCCAAATGTTGGACTTGCGTTGACCAAGGACACGTCACGGTACAAACTTTTTCTTGGCGATACGGGATTGTTTGTTACTCAGATATTTATGGATAAAGATGCTACCGACAATGTTATCTACAACAAACTTTTGAGCGACAAACTCAACACCAACCTCGGCTATATTTACGAGAATATGGTGTCGCAAATTTTCCGCACCTCAGGCTACGAACTTTTTTATCACACAATTAAAAAAAATGAGGGCAAAAGTTACTACGAAGTTGATTTTCTTTTATCCAAAGGCAACAAATTGATACCTGTTGAAGTAAAGTCGTCGGGCTACAAATCGCACACATCGCTCGACAGATTTTGCGAAAAATTTTCGGACAGGATAGGGAAAAAATATATCGTCTACACCAAGGACCTCAAAAAAGAAGGCGACATTTTGTACCTGCCAATTTATATGGCAATGTTTATTTAAATCACCAAAAGCAGCGATTTTTCAGCAGAGGGGGAGGTGGAGTAATCAGGCGTGCCATCCTCCGATTTCATACAGTTTTTTATGATTTCACCCTCCTATTTTGTGCGGTTTTTCTTGTTTTTATCCTCCGATATTGTTATATTTGCGGTATCAATAAAAACATAAAACATTATGATAGAACGCACTGCACTACAAGAGTTGGAAAATTGGAAAAACAACGAATACCGCAAGCCGCTTATCCTTCGGGGGGCACGGCAGGTGGGCAAGACTACCATTGTCAATAATTTTGGCAAATCGTATGATAACTACCTGTATTTCAATCTCGAAAAACTATCGCACCGTGAGACTTTGGAACACGAAATGCCTCTTGATGACAAAATCAATATGATGTTCGCCGCCGTTGGCAAAGTCCGCAAACAAGGTCAGACATTGATTTTTATTGATGAGATTCAAAACTCGCCCAAAACTATCGCCCTATTGCGATATTTTTACGAAGAACGTCCTGATTTGCACATAATTGCAGCAGGTTCGCTGTTGGAAAACATAGTTGATGTAAAAGCCTCGTTTCCCGTTGGAAGAGTTCAGTATATGGCGTTGCGACCTTGTTCCTTCCGCGAATTTGCAACCGCAATGGGCAAAGACAACTTTTTGCAAATACTTGATAATCCCCAATATAGCATACCGATGCACAGCGAGTTGATTTCGATTTTCAACCAATACACGATTGTGGGCGGAATGCCGGAAGTAGTGCAGCGTTTTAGTCAAAAACGCGACCTTCTAGCGATGGACGATATTTACGACACGCTTTTGCAGGCTTATCGCGACGACACTGAAAAATATGTCCGCCAAAACAAAATACTCGAAACCGTCCGTTTTATTTTGGAAACAGGTTGGCGGGCGGCAGGCGAAACAGTAACCCTCGGTAACTTTATGGATTCGGGCTACAAAAGCAACGAAGTAAAACAAGCCTTCAAACTGTTGGAAAAGGCAATGCTACTCGAACTTGCGTACCCGACCGAATCAGTGCAAGTACCTGTAATGCCGCAAATTAACCGTGCTCCAAAACTTTTTTGGCTCGACACGGGACTCGTCAACTATGCCGCAGGTGTAAGGTCGGATATAATCACCGCAAAAAACATCCTCGACATTTGGCGTGGCCGCATTGGAGAACAGATTACCGCTCAGGAACTTTTAACTCTAAATAACAAGGTAGGACAACGCCGCAATTTTTGGGCGAGAAACAAGGCACAATCGCCCGCCGAAGTCGATTTTATATATCAAGTTGATTCTCAAATAATTCCGATAGAGGTTAAAATGGGGCATAATTCGTCGCTCAAATCGTTGCACTCGTTTATGTCGCAGTCGCCCAACAATTTAGCAGTCAGAGTATGGCCGGAAGCATTTTCCGTTGACGATGTAAAAAATTCACTCAACGGCAAAACATTCAGATTAATAAATCTACCGCTATATCTTGTGGGAAGTTTGGATAAAGTGGTGAGGGAATTGGGATAAAAAACCATTAACCCTTCAATCGTTTTTGGCAAATACTTTTTTTTCAAAAATCTTAAAAATCCCGAAAATGCAGATAATGCCAATCGTATACGCCAATAAATCAATCCATAAAAAACCTTGACCAAGCATAATATGCCCTATAAAGGTCTTGCGGAACTCTACAAGGAACGACCAAGTTATCAACTGCGAAAATTCCACAAGATAAGAACTTATCAAACTGACTATTGCGATTGTTGTCGGTTCTTTCTTATGCAAAATAATGCGCCAAATACAGAATACCATCATCGCCCAAAGAGCATCGCCAGTTTCATTTGGAATTGAGTTGAATTGTCTTGAATATAATCCCAAAGGTATCAAAACAGCAATTCCGATTAAAGATATTATGACATTACGTTTCATTTTGCCTATTTTTTCGCCTCTGTTTTTTTGCTAATTTTCTTCGTTGTGATTATTATTTGTCCGCAAATGTAGAAAAATTTCCCCTTCCACCTGTAATATTTACACCAAACCATTGTCTAATGGTAAACATTTAAAATTTTTAGACAATGAAACACATTATATTAGCATTATCTCTGTTGCTGACATCGGCGTTGTCGGCGCAGGACAAAATGCCCGACGAAATCAGAAACTACGCCAAAAATATCATCGACAACGGTCAAAGCCTTGAACAAGAGGAGTTTTCAATGGACACCGCAATTATCAATGGCAAAATCTACAACTTAAAACCTGATGAGTATGACGCTGCCGACAGAATTAATGTGATTGCTTACAATCCGTTTAGTGGCGAACCGGAAAGATACATAAGCAAGATTTCACCCGACGGTAGTTTTGAAATCCAAGTGCCGATGGCAGTCAAGTATCAGATGGTGTACTTGATATTTGACCCTAAAATTTGGAGTACCTTGGTGGTAACGGCAGGGAAAACGGTTTCGGTTTATTTTGATATGAACGACAAGATGAAGCCAAAACCCGGAGGTCGTTCGCCCAAACTAAAACCCTATTATTCAGGCGAAAACGTAGACTTAAATTATGCACTAACTTCTAATATCTTAACCGAATATTTGGATGCTGCGATGTACAACGACAAGGCGATAAACGATATTCTGAAATTTTCAGCAAAAGAGTATAAAGACCACGTGCTGAGTCTTCACAACAAATACATCAAAATGGTTGACACTATGAGCATTACCAAACGTGCCAAAGAATTGTGGAAACTCTCAATTACCAATAATTCTGCTCGAATGCTATTCTACATAGAAACTCTCAAAAGCCAATGTTACCGAGCAATTTACGAGGCTCCGTATGGCGAACCGCTACCCGAAGATAGGCGACCAGTTTTGGACGCGAAATATTACGACTTTATACAAAAGTTTAATCTTGACGACATTCAGATGCTTTATACCGACAATTTCGGTTATTTTTATGGATATCTAAGTCAAGATTATCACAAAAAATTTGGCACAAAAGACCTGAAACCCAAGGAATTAGACGAATTAATCGCTCAATTGTACTACAATCTTGCAAAAAGCGACACTCTCACCGCCAAGGAGAAAAAAACAGCCGCCTCTATCGCCACAAAATACAGAAAATCAAATAAATCAAGAACAACGGCAGAAAAAGCGTTTATAGAAAAATACGGCAACCAAGTAAACGAACAATTCAAAGCCGATATGACCGAAAACCGCAACCGCGAAGGCGAAGCGTTCTTAAACGAGGTTCTCGGCACGGGCGAAAGTTATTTCAGGGATTTTATGAAACTCCAAAAATATTGCGGAGAAATCAGCGAACGAAAACTTGTGGACGAAAGCGCGATAAAGGAGATTGAACAGATGCGGTTCAAGTTTTACGCCGACTATGTTAAAATGCGCAATGCCGTCAATGCCAATTTGATAGCCCAAGAAATCAACAGCGGCAACTACTTCATCCACAAGGCGGGAGAAAGCGAAGGCGACTCGTTGTTGACAGAAATGCTGCAAGATTTTAAAGGCAAAGTGGTGATGATAGATTTTTGGGCTACGTGGTGTATGCCGTGCCGAAACGCAATAAAGGCTATGAAACCAATGGAAGAAGAATACGAAGGCAAAGACGTTGTGTTTCTGTTTGTTGCCGACGAATCGTCGAACCTGAATGTTTGGGAAGAAATCACACCCTCAATTAAAGGACACCACTACCGACTTACTACCAATCAATGCAATACTTTAACCGACAAATGGGGATTAGGCACGGGCGTGCCTTCGTATGTGATAATCGGCAAAGATGGCAAGAGAAAAGACTCCCACACTGGATTCAAGGGGGTGGAGTATTATAGGGAAATAATTGATAAGGAATTAAAGAAGTAAAATAACTTAGCGGAATCTGCAAAAAAAATATAGATTCCGCTGTGTTATCAAGAAAAAAAGTATTATACTTGACAATTTGTTTGATTAAAACTAAATTTACAATAAATGAACTACACTCACGCCACATCAACCCACATCGACGAAATAATGTCGCTCTATGGTGCTGCCACAGCCGCAATGGAACAGCAAGGCATTCATCAATGGGACGATATTTATCCTGACTATCAAACGATTGCCGATGATATTACCAAAAATCAAATGTACATCGGCACTATCAACAACAAAATTGCCGTTTGCTTTGCCCTCAGTGGGGAGTGCGACGAACAATATAAAAACGGCAAATGGGAATTTCCCGACTCAAAATTTTGTGTAATTCATCGTCTATGCGTTTCGCCTAAATTTCAGCACCAAGGTATAGCGTCTCAAACAATGGCTTACATCGAAACACTATGTAAATCAGTGGGATATGATTCAATTCGTTTAGATTGTTTTACTCTCAACCCATATTCCAAAAGACTTTACGATAAATCAGGATATAAAATTGTGGGCTATGCCGATTGGCGCAAAGGGAGGTTTGAATTGAGGGAAAAGGGGATAAAAATAAACTCTTGGTGTGATATTTGTACACACAAAAAACATCAATGATACTTTTAGTTGACATAATGGAAGACGAGGCCAACTGGATGGACGGTCTGCGCAATTGGGCACAAGAGAATATTGATTTGCTTTTGGGCTCGTTTGCCATATCAATACTTCTCGTAATTGCCTTAGCAATAGCCATATACAAAATCATTAACATCAAACGCAAATCGGAATCGAAACTCGCTGAAAAAAATCTTGAAATCCGCGATGCCAACCAAAAAATGCTGGCAAGTATCAACTATGCAAGCCGCATTCAGGGGGCTGTGATTTCCTCAATCGTTGACGTAAAGGCTATTTTTCCCGAAAACTTTGTGCTGTACCGTCCGCGCGATATTGTGGGTGGCGATTATTACCGTGCCATCCGCTGCGGAAAGTATTCGGTGATGATTACAGCCGACTGCACAGGTCACGGCATTCCGGGAGCGCTGCTTTCGATGCTCGGCATTTCGGCGCTGAGGGAGTATATGGTAACCGAATACGACGCTGAAAACCCTGGAACGGTGCTCGACCGAATGAGAGATTTTATAAAATCTACCCTTGTGGCAAAAGGCGGCGGATCGCTCGACGACGGTATGGATATGACCATCTGTTCGTTCGACTTTGAAAAAATGGAAATCCGTTACGCCATAGCCAACCAAACCGCATTGATAATCAGGGGCAAAGAGGCCATAAAACTAAAAGGCGACGCTATGCCGGTGGGCAACTTTCTGCGAGCAAAGGAGCATTTTCAAACCCAAACCGTAAAAATCGAAAAGGGCGATATGGTGTATATGTTTTCCGATGGGCTTCAAGACCAACTTGGCGGTAAAAACCAGAAGAAATTTCTGCTCAAAAACCTCACCGCCACGCTCATCGAAATTCACAACGACCCTCTCAACGAACAGCGTGTGGCTCTCGAACAAGAAATCATCTCGTGGCGCGGCGGCATTTCGCAAATCGACGATATGACAATGGTGGGCATCAAGGTGTGATATTTTGCGGAAATCCGAAAAATCCATATCTTTGCGCAGTTGAAAACTCATTATGAACAAAATATCATTTAAAACCCTTGGATGCCGTTTAAACCTTTACGAAACAGACGCTTTGGCTTCAAAGTTTCGCGAAAAGGGCTTTGTTACCGACGGCGATTTTGAAAATTCCGACGCCGAAATTTGCGTTATCAACACCTGCACCATCACCAATCAATCCGACAAAAAGAGCCGCGAATATATCAACCGCGCCATCCGCAAAGGTTCGCTCGTGATAGTAACAGGCTGTATGGCAGAGCAATACGCAAAAAAATATCTCGTCAACAATCCCAACGTTATTGTGGTAGACAACAAACACAAAAACCGCATTTTCGACATTGTGGAGGCGCATCTCGGCGGCGAATTTTCGGCTGTGGACAGTTTTGAGGGCGATGTTTTTGGCTTTGAACCCGCCAAAGAGACATTCCACACACGCTCTATCGTAAAAATTCAAGACGGCTGCAACAATTTTTGTTCCTATTGCATAGTGCCTTACGTGCGAGGAAGGGCTGTGTCGCGTCCCGCTGAGGATATTATCGCAAACATCACCACCGAACTTGATTACGGTTTTAAAGAGATTGTGCTCACCGGCGTCAACATTTCTAAGTATAATTATAAAGGTATCGGATTTGAAGATTTGATTAAACGCATTTTGCTGATTGATAAGGATTTTCGTTTGCGTATAGCGTCGATTGAGCCCGACGATTTTTCGGATAGTTTTATCCAACTGTTTAAAAATCCGAAACTTGCACCACACATTCACCTATGTTTACAAAGCGGCAGCAACGACGTACTCAAACGTATGCACCGTCATTATACAAGAGAAGATTTTTTTGCAATTGCCGACAAATTTAGAAGCATTATCCCTAATTTTAACATTACAACAGATATTATTGTAGGTTTACCCGGCGAAACCGACGAAGATTTTCTTCAAACCTTAGATGCGGCTGAGCGTATCGGATTTGGACATATCCACGTGTTTAAATATTCGCGACGCAGCGGCACCAAAGCCGACACAATGGAAAACCAAGTGGATGAGAAAGTTAAGAACGCACGATCGAAACAATTGCGCCAACTTGCCGACCGCCTTACGCAAAATTATTTAGCCAAAATGCAAGGCACAACGCAACGCATACTCACCGAAACGCTTGAAAACGACGGCTATATCTACGGCTACGGCGAAAACTATGTGCGCATAAAAATAAAGTCAGAAACCGCCACCACCAACTGTTTTTACAACGCTAAAATCACCTCAATCGAAAACGATGTAGCAAAGGCAAATTTGGTATGATATTTGAAAATAAATAAACAAAAGATTACAAAAATACATACAGAGTTAATTTTGTCGAGAAAATTTTAAAAACTACATAGCAATGAGAAACAGTTACAGCATACCGAGCGTATTCGAGCACAACAACTCGAACCTTGCCTTGGTCTCAAACGACCTCATCAACGGTCTGAGGCTATACATCGACGATATTCCATATATCGTAGGCAACCTTGCATTGTCGGAAGGACAGTCGCCGCACCGCACCATCAACGCCGCTCCCACCGAAATCGACTACCAAATCCTTTTCAAAACAGCCCTTTTGCTTGCCGCCTACAAAAACAACCGTCCGTTGGTGGTAACAACAGGATTTCCGTTCAGCACCTATCAGGTAAACAAAACTCCGGCTGCCGAACTTCTCCGCAAAACCCACCGCATTGAGTTTGATATGTCGTCGTTTACAAGCAAAGGCCGCACAGAGATGAACGTAGACGTGGTTTCGGTAGAAATTCTCCCCGAAATGATGGGCAACATTGTGGCTCTTCGTCAGGGCGACATCAAAGCCACAGGCAATTTCTTTGTAATAAGTCTCGGATTTGGCACTTGCGAAGCCGTACTCAGCACCGAAAACGGTATTGTTCAGCGTACTGCAATCAGCATTCAGGGCTTGCAATACGCCATCGACCTCTTTACCAAAGAACTCGGCTTGCAATACAACCTCGGTCTCAAAAATATGAAACAGATTGAGCAGGCGTTTATGAACAACTTTATAATGCTCGACCGCAAAAAAATCGACATTCTCGACATCCGCCGCAATGTGCTCAATATGTATTACCGCGATGTGATTTCGCCAAACCTTCGCCGTGTGTTTACCGACGCCGACTTTACCAAGGCTTCGCAAATGTACATCACAGGTGGCGGCGCACTCTATATGGAATTGGTAGAAAACTTCTACAAAGAATTTGAAGGCATTTTGAACATCGAAGTAGTTCCCAACCCATTGACACTCACATCGGTAGGCTATTGCTTACACTCTGCACACGTAAACGGCGGCGACATCAACACCGCAGTGGGCATCGATATAGGCAACTCAAACACCGTTATCACCCAATACGAAGATGTCAACATCGAATCGGGCAACCTCCGTTTCAAATAACGAACATACTTTCATATAGATTTATACGCATTTTTTATTAAATTTGCATACCAAATAAATGGTGTGCAAATTTTTTTTTATATAATTGAGCCATTCGTGTTTTTTTGGTAATATCCAATTTAATCGCTATATTTGCGGAAAATACAAGCACTATGAGTCAGTTTATAGATTACGGCAACAGCGATTTCAGAAGCGTCAAGAACAGCAATTTCATTGACAAATCGGGTCTGTTGAACATACTCAACAAAAATATGGACACCGACAACCGCTTTATTTGCATATCACGCCCGCGCAGGTTTGGCAAATCGGTTGCGGCGCAGATGGCGTATGCCTACTACGACCGCTCGTGTGATTCCTCAAAACTCTTCGACGGCTTGGAAATCACCAAGAGTCCCGAATATAAAATTCACCTCAACAAATATCCAACTATATTTATAGATTGGAACAGGTTTGCCGACATTCCAAAAAATGAGATACTCAAAGTTGCACAAAGACGATTCGTTAAAGATTTGAAAGAGTCGTATGACTTTTTGGAAGAAAAGGAGAGCCTCAGCAATGCGCTTGAAGAAATCAACCAAAGGACCGGCGACCGCTTTATCCTCATCATCGACGAGTGGGATATGCTCGTGCGAGATGTGGATCAAGACGTACAAGACGAGTATGTCAACTTTCTGCGTGCAATGTTCAAGTCGAACAACGCCAAAAAGATTTTTCTATTAGTTTATATGACCGGCATCCTGCCCATAATCAAGATAAAGACACAGTCGGCGTTGAACAACTTTGTGGAATACAGCGTTGTAGACCCCGGCAACACGGCGAAATATTATGGATTTACCGAACAAGAGGTAAAAAAACTCTGTGAAGAAAACAATATGGACTTTGAACTGATGAAGCACGCCTACGACGGATACATCATCGGCAGCGAAAAATCTATGTTCAATCCCTTCTCGGTTATGCAGTCAATATTAAAACGCAGTTACAATAGTTTTTGGTCGAAGACTGCATCGTTTATGGCAATCGAGACCTACCTGCAAACGGATGCTGACAACGTAAGGACAAAGATTATAGGAATGATGAACGGCGAGTCCCCCACAGTGAGGGTGTCGAGTTTCCGCAACGATATGAAGAATATCGACACGTGCGACGACGTGCTTACCCTTCTCGTACACCTCGGCTACCTGTCGTACAATCCTGACACACGGTGCGTAACCATTCCAAACACTGAGGTTTCCGAAGAGTTTGAAAACGCCGTAAGCGTGGCAGGATGGGGCGAACTATCAAAGGCTGTAAACTCCTCGCTCCAACTTTTGGACGACACCATCAACCTACGCAAGGATAAGGTAGCCCGCGCATTCGACAACTATCATTTTGAGGCGTCATCGCTTTTGGAATTTAACGACGAAAACTCAATGCGCTGCGCCATAATCTTGGCATACTACGCCGCCAAACCGTTTTACAACATATTCCACGAACTGCCCACAGGCAAAGGCTTTGCCGATATGGTTTTCATTCCCCTGCCAAACTCTCCACGCCCTGCCATAGTTGTGGAACTAAAATACGACAAGACTGCCGACACCGCCATCAGCCAAATCAAACGCAAAGAATATCCCAAAAGTCTCAAAGGATTTTCAAAACAAATCATCCTCTGCGGCATCAACTACAACAAGGCGACATCCAAGCACGAGGTGGAGATGGAGGTGATTGAATAACAGAGAGAATTCATTTGAATTCGTTTTCATTCGCTTCAATTTTTGTTTAAAAGAAAAAAGACTCCGCCGCCCGGCGGGATTGTCCCAAAAATCCCATTCTTGTTTCTTGAAAAATCCATACCTTTGCGGCAAAGATTATTGATATGATTCAGACCGAACTAACATTGTCGCCATACGAGGCGCACGACAGCCAATTATATCTGCCGCTGGCTTGCAAAAAGGCAGGCATCGCGCCACAAGATATTGCAGATCACCGCATCACGCACAAATCTATCGACGCCCGTGGACGCGAAATCACCGTCAACCTTACCGTTGCGCTTTACACCCACGACGAAAAACCCGAAAACATCAGCGAAAAATACAATTACCGTCCTGTGGATGGCAACAAAACTTGCGTGGTGGTGGGCAGCGGTCCAGCGGGATTGTTTGCTGCGCTGAGGCTCATTGAGTTAGGCGTTAAACCTATTGTGATAGAGCGAGGGAAAGATGTGCACAGCCGTCGTCGCGACATTGCACTATTGAGCACCCAACATATTTTAGACCCAGAATCAAACTATTGCTACGGCGAGGGCGGTGCAGGCACATTTTCCGATGGAAAACTCTACACACGCTCCAACAAACGTGGCGACATTTCAAGAATATTAGAGATTTTTCACCTTCACGGCGCGGCAGAAGATATATTATACGAATCGCGTCCGCACATAGGATCCGACAAGTTGCCACGCATTGTGGAGGCTATGCGCAACACCATTATCCGTTGCGGCGGCGAGGTGCGTTTTCAAACCAAACTCACCGACATAAACATTGAGGGCGGAAGGGTAAAATCCATTATTGTAAATCAAAACGAAGAAATTGAAACTCAGCGGCTTATACTTGCCACAGGACATAGTGCCGAAGATGTTTACACAATGCTTCAAAAAAACGGTATCGCCCTCGAAGCCAAGGGGTTTGCTATGGGTGTGCGTGTGGAGCATCCGCGCGACCTTATCGACGAAATCCGTTACAAAAAAGCCGACACCACATATCTGCCCGCGGCGGCTTACAACGTGGCGGCGCAAGTAGACGGAAGAGGTGTTTACTCGTTTTGTATGTGTCCGGGCGGACAGGTTGTCCCCTCCTCTACCCTACCGGGCTACACCTGCGTAAACGGTATGAGCGCGGCAGCAAGGAACAATTATTGGTCTAACGCCGCCATTGTGGTAGAAATTCGTCCCGAGGATATTCCCGACATCAATTCAGGCAACCCGATGGCTGGGTTTAATTGGCAAAAAGAGTTAGAACGGATCACCTGCGTAAACGGCGGAGGCAATCAGAGCGTTGCGGCACAAAGGCTCACCGATTTTGTAAAAGGCAGAATTTCAACCTCTTTGCCCCAATCTTCGTACGTACCCGGCATAATAAATTCGCCTGTGCATTTTTGGATGCCCGAATTTATCAGCAACCGTTTGCGCGAAGGGTTCAAGCAGTTTGATAAAAAAATGCACGGATTTCTGACCGAAGAAGGATTGGTAATTTCGTCAGAAACCCGTACATCGTCGCCGGTGCGCATTATCCGCGACACCGAAAAACTTTGTTGCCCAAATGTTAGCAACCTTTTTGCCTGCGGCGAGGGAGCGGGTTACGCCGGTGGAATAGTCTCGTCGGCAATGGACGGCGAAAAGGCTGCCGAATCTGCATCTATTTGTTCATAGCCTTAGCCACTTGTTCGCAAGCGATTGAAAGCATCACATACGACGGCACTTGACGTGTGCAGCACTCGTTTTCGCCCCAAAGGAATGGATAGTCGTCTTTGTGTTCGAGCAAGTCGGGAGCAAACATCATCAATCCGGGAGCAATGCCGCCGGGGATAAATGTATAGTCGGCGCGGTTGTTGCCGTAAGATACCTTTTTTGTGTTAACGCCCACAGCCATTACAAACGAAACGTTAGAAATCGGGTGACATCCGTAAAGGTAGTTCAAACCGTTGAGAATACGTTCAGGGTCAATCTTATCGGGGAAAAGTCGCCAAACACGGTAGTAATTAAGAGCGTTGAAAACCACCATCTCGTTGCCGCCCCATCCGCGTCCCGAAATAGGCACTTGGTATGGATTATTGTGCACATAGTCGAGTGTTTCGAGGTAAACGGGCAATGCATCGCGAACTTTTTTCTGAAAATCCTTGTCCATATACTCATAGAGCGACAACGCCATCGAAAGGTTGATGTATTTGCCGTTTTTCGACGCGCCTTCCATCATATATGCCCACGAACGCTGATTTGGGTTCATTTCCATAGGTTTGAGAGTCTCCAACAACTTGGGCATAAAGAAATCCTTGTATTTTTTCTCGCCAGTGGTACGCCAAAGTTCCACAGCGGCATTAGTGCGAGGGTCGCCGCCCATAGTGCCAAATCCGCCCCATCCACCGCGACGGTTGGAGTTTTGGAAATTTTCTTCGCTCGAATATTTATCCCAAAGGTAGAGGGCTGTGCGGAGGCAGTGCTCGGCAGTTTCGGGCTTGTAAGGTTTGAGGGTGCGTGCTGCGGCTGCAAGTGCTGCCACCGACGACATTGTGCCCATAGGGGTGAAATTACCTGTAAAAGCCACACGGTCGTCGCGAGTGCCTGAGTAGTCGCCTTTTACCTCAAACATTTTTAAATCAGAATTATAAACCTTTCCATCGGTTTGCGTTACGCCGTCGCCCACGTGGTGATACTGGTGCATATTCACCTGAACAATGCCCTGAGCCACCAAACCGATGTTTTCTACCTGAGCAATAATGTTGAGCGCGCCGTGTTCTATCTGTTGGATAACGTCGGGAACGCCATCGGGACGGTGAATATCAACAAATTGCGTTTTTTGGTCGATAAAAGTTTCATCGCGTTCGGGGCGGCACATCTCCCACAATTGAGCAAGGTCGGAAGTCATTCCCACAACAGTACCAGCCTGAATATCAAAGTCTCCGGCATCGTACCACGCACCTACCGACAATCCAGGAATATGCTCCCACGGTTTGTATTTGGTAAAAGTTTCAGAACCCTGTTTGTATCCGTCGTGTTGTTCGTAGTTGGTGGGTGCTTGGAGAGCGTCGTCCATATTAGATCGGCCGTGCCAAATGCGGTAAGCCTCGTTAACCTCCATATGGTCCATCTGAACAGGCAGCCAAACGTCCATAGTGGTGTGCCATTTGCCATCGTAAACGGTTTTGTTGATGGGGAAAGCATTAGTAATAACGCCTTTATATTCAATGCAATAAGAACCCGGCTCTTTAACGTCAGAAAAATCAATCTGCGCATAATTGTATCGGTGGTTAAACTTGCCCCACTCCTTAACCTTGGGTTCAAGTGCCAAAGTGCGGCTTCCGTCGGCTTCGTAACGCCAAATTTTAGCGGTGGCAGCCACTTGGTCGTTTTTGTCGAGTTCTACCACAGAAACCTTCTTTTGCGCAGGAGTGTAACCAATCTGCGAAAATCCGATATTAGGCTTGCGAATCCATTTCGGGTCGCTGTAAGGCTCTAAATACCATTCTAATACCTTACCAGATTTGTCGGCGGGCAAAAACGAACGAACCACAAAAGTGCCGTTTTGCGAAAGGTTTCTACCGTCGAAAAGGTTGATTTCGGTATCTGATTTAATCAAAACTCTCAAATTATCGTCTTCGGGAGCAAGCACAAGCGTATGACCCGTTGACATAGGTTTGGGAACGATAAACTCGTTTCGTCCGCGGTCGTCGAAAGTGGTAAGTCCATAAAACTGAGGAATTTTTTCGTTAACGGGACGCATATAGGTGTCGCCGGCAGGGTGACGGGGAAGAATTTCTGACTGTCCGTCAATAAGATAGGTTTTACCAAAAAACGAAGCAGGGAAAAATTCCAAATTAAATCCCGCCTTACCCACCAACTCTTTTGGCAAAGGTTTATCGAGCGAAACCACGATAGAAACGCCTTTGTCTTTGGGAGTTACGGTAATGGTGTGGGCTAAATCGTAATCGGCGTATGCCAATTTCACCTCGATACCGTTGCCTACCACCTGACGCGATTTCATCTCGGCATAGATATCCCATTGTTCGGGCGTGTTCATAAGGCGAACACCGCCGCCTGTGGCAATACGTTCGCCGCGCTGAACAATTTCGATACCCGCCTCTTTTTCGTCGCAAAAAATGCCTTTGTACAAATTGCTATACACAAGGACATTTACGCCTGTTTGTTCAAAATACTCTAAATCGTTGAGTTTAAGAGATTGAGCCTCAGCCGTTGCGCACAATAGCGACAGCAACGGAATGGCCATTAGTGATTTTTTATTCATTAATTGTGATGTTTAAAAGTGAATTATTTTTTTGTCCACAAATATATAAATAATCTGCAATGAAGAATAATAAAATTCAGCCGCTAAGATTATTATTTTTTCTGACATTTGATAATCTTCAAAATAATATATACCTTTGTATTTGTAACTTAATATCGTAAAACTATGGAGACCCGCAGATACCCTGTTGATACGCAGACGTTTAGTACAATTAGAGAAGGAAATTATGTCTATGTGGATAAGACAGACTTGGTCTATAAAATGACTCACGACTATCGCTATGTATTCTTATCAAGACCACGGCGTTTTGGTAAGTCGTTGTTGTGCAGCACGTTGGATGAGTATTTCAATGGCAATAAGGATTTGTTTAAGGGTTTGAAGATAGACGGATTAGAGAAAGATTGGACCAAATATCCTGTGATAAACCTTTCGTTTGCGAGTGCGAAGAACGTTACTGAAAAAAGCATCAATTCAATTATTGACAAAATGCTTTTGACATACGAAAAAAAGTTCGATCTTGACAAGGCTGACGATGATTGTGGCGTAAGGTTCGAAGAACTTATCAAAAATATCGCCCAAAAAACAGGAAAAAATGTGGTTGTCATCATCGACGAGTATGATGCCGCTATGCTCGACACTATAAACAATGATGAACTACAAGAAAGAATCCGTGCCATACAGAACAAGTTTTTTTCACCATTAAAAGACCTCGGAAAATATATCCGCTTTGTCTTCATTACGGGCATTACAAAGTTTCCGCAGATGTCGATATTTTCAACGCTTAACAATTTGCAGGATATTTCGTTAATGGCTGATTTTGAGACAGTCTGTGGTATTTCGTTAAACGAATTTTTGTCGCAATTAAAAGAAGGCATACAGGATTTTGCCGACGCTAACGGCTATACATTCGACGAAACAGTGCGGTATTTCAAAGCCAAATACGACGGTTATCACTTTTCGCACAAAAGGCAGGACGTGTTTAATCCGTTTTCTGTTATCAAGGCGTTGAATGAGAAAGTGTTCGGTGATTTTTGGTTTAATTCGGGAACGCCGACGGCATTGCTCAAACTCATTAGCAAGTTCAACATCCAAATGGAAGATTACGAGGGCGTGGAATGTAGTGCGTCGCGATTCAACCAGCCTGTGGAAAAGGTTACCGACCTTGTGCCATTTTTGTTCCAGTCGGGATACTTAACTATAAAAGATTACAAATCAGTAGTTTATGGTATCACTCCAACAATGGTATTCAAGTTAGGTTACCCAAACGACGAAGTGAGGGCGGCTTTGGCTGATTCGTTGTTCAGAAATTATTTCAAAGTGAACGATACTATGCCTCTGCGCAATGCCTATTTTGATTTCTATGTCAACGACGATTTGGAAAAATTCATTGAAGCACTGAAAAAGTTTTTCCGCAGGTTTCCGTTCTCGCTCAATAATATGAACGAAAAACACTATCATTCAATTCTGTATACAGTGTTAACTTCTTTTAGTGCCGACATTTCAGCCAATCAGGAGACTGCGCTTGGCAAGTCGGATTTGATTCTCAAAATGCCCAAAACCATTTACGTAATCGAACTCAAATACGACCGCAGCACAGATTCCGCCCTTGACCAAATCGATGACCGAGACTATGTGTCAGCCGTTCTCGATACCAACAAACGCATCGTGAAACTCGCCATCAAATTTTCGTCAAAGGATAGAAACATCGAAAGTTACGAGGCTGAGGAAGAAACGGTGTGACGGATATTTTTTTTAACAACGAATGAAACGGATACGAGGTGGGATGATGGCTTTTATTTTAAGTGTTAATGGGTTCGTAGTTTGTACTGTTCTATTATGTTCCAATATTTTTCGGTTTTGGCTGGGGTAAAGTTTATCTGCCACTCCCCTAACGAATCCAGCTGTCGGTGGTACTCGTTGAGGAGGTGGCGGTCGTCGCCTGAAAATTTATATTCCTTTACGCCCATTACTTGTCCTTTTTTGGATATGTTTTCGGCGTAAAGGTAGTCAAATTTTTGATTAATCAATATTGTGTCGCGAATTTTGTTGGGCGAGTATGAACGTTAAAAATTGGTCACCAAATCCAATCCCTGATTTTTGTAAAATGGAAATTTGCGGTCGCTTGAAATCAGAGGCATTCCCATTGTTATGGCGTGGGCTATGATGATGTGGTCAGACGGGTCGTAATGATTTTCGGCTTCGTTGATTTGAAGTTTGGCCATCCGATTGACCACATAAGAATCAACTGGCAATATGATAATATTACTATCAGTAGATAAGGCAGTTACAATATCTTCCGCTTTATTCCATCTGTTGGCGAGCAATTTTTTACTACGATGTGCTACTACAAGTTCCTTGACTGATTCGGCACTAGTATATAGGGTGGTGTCGTAATCATCGACTATTGCTCTGACATCCTTTGTAAGAGAGGATTTATCCTCAATGAGGTAATAGAGAATATTGGTATCAATCATATATCGAGCCATCGTTAGTAGGCATATAGTTTGACTTTGGAATCTGAATCAAAAGAGAAACCTTCTGCTAGTTTTAACGACCCTTGCGTTTTGTTGAAGAAGATCATCCTCCTTGTCCAAATCCTTTTTTTAACAATCAGCGGCACTTTCTCCCACTCAATATTGTGAAATATTAAATCGTCAGCCTCCTTATTCTTAGCAAGTTCCTCCTCGGTAAACTCTGGTACGAAAGTATCTATCATAACGTCTCAATTAGTTTTGTGCGACTTTGCATAATTATGTTGCAAATATAGGATTATTTTTTATTTTATCCAAAAAAACTTTTTTTAACCACAGAAAGCACTAAAAGACACGGATAAAGCATTGTGCAACGGTGTTGCATAATGCTTTGCGAATGGGTGTGATGATGACTTTTATTTAAGAGTTAGTGGTTTCGTAGTTTGTACTGCTCTATTATGTTCCAATATTTCTCGGTTTCAGCAGCGGAGTAGATTTTACCACGGAATAGGTAGCCGTAGCCCGACTCTTTGATCTTAGCGATATTTTTAGTTGAATGAGAATGAACATGCCATCCATCATAAAATTCAGGATTGATATTGGAGTACACAAGAAATGTGTCAGTAGTATTATTCTTTTTAGGTATGTAACATTTCTCTCCGTTCAGTTTTGTAACAACAATTGTATTATTATCAACAGAAGTGGCAAATTGAACAATGTTAAATCCAAAATTCTTATATGCAATATCATGTTCAGAGATAGCGTATTCATAAGAATCATTACCAATTTCTTCATCATTACGGTAATAAACAGGATAAGAATACTTAAGAATTTCTTGTGGTGTTGGATACCAATTGACAATCTCAGATGCCATATCTCGTTCGATAATTACAATTTTAAGATCTTTTATTTGTTTGTAATAAAATTCATCTACATATTGATCACTAGACCTCAACCTTCCCCCTTCATCATAATCATATCCTACAGAATACCCTCTATTACTGGCTCCTATCCGATAGGCACTTGCAATTACTTTAAAATGACCTTTATAATTTATTAAATGATATCTATCTCCAAGATAATGAGTAAAAGAATAATACAAGAAAATAATTGGAATATAAATAAGATAATAAATAATTCGTTTCCCATTAAATAAAGCAAATATCGACTTGCATACAAGAATAAATGAAGCCACCAAAATGAATAATGGCCAATTAAGATCGGTTGTCGGTGAGGGTATTAACAATGCGACGATAGATAATACTATACCAAAAATAAGAATATGGTTCGCTTTCATTCTTTGTTATCTAAAAATTTTTTAAAATCTATCCACATTTCTGGACCTCTTTGATCTAATATAAAATCAGTTACATTCAAAGCCGAATCTTTGAGAATCTGATGAATAATTGGCTTGATGTATTTCCACCCTTTAGGGGTTATTTTAGAAGATTGATAATCCATTGTTAATGAAATAAGACATTTTATTGATAATTTTCACAAATATATGATTTTTGTTTTTACTCTCCAAATAAGTTTGAACCTCATTTATAAAAGACCATTTGATTTTTTTCCTTTTTTTGCATACAACTACACCATTTTTTTTATACCTTCGTAAAAAATAAAAAAGGAAAAAGATGAACGGAAAACAAATTTGGAAGCCTGGCACAATGCTCAACCCCGTACCTGTGGTAATGGTGAGTTGCGGTACTTTCCCCAGCAAAATGAACATAATAACTGTGGCTTGGGCAGGCACTATTTGCAGCGACCCCGCTATGCTGAGCATCTCGGTGCGCAAAGAACGCTATTCGCACTCTCTTATCCAAGATACAGGCAAGTTTGTGGTAAACCTTGTTACCGACCGTCTCGTTAAAGTTACCGACTGGTGCGGCGTAAAATCGGGCAGAGATGTCAACAAGTTTGCCGAAACAGGCCTCACTCCGCTCAAAGCCAACACAAGCGACTGTCCTATTATAGCACAGTCGCCAGTAAATATCGAATGTACAGTAACACAAGTGATTGAACTCGGCAGCCACGATATGTTCATAGCCAAAGTAGACACCGTAGACGTTGACAACAACCTTATCGACCCCAAGACAGGCGCGTTGAAACTCTACAAAGCAGGGCTCGCAGTTTACAGTCACGGATTCTACTACAAAACCGGCGAAATGATAGGCCGATTTGGATATTCAGTAAAAAAACAAACCAAAGACAACAAAAAATGAGTTTTCTTTCATACATATTCGACCGCGTGTCTGACAAGCCGCACACCCGCCGCCGCCCAGAAATAAAGTTCGGACGTTTTGCCGAGCCGGAGGAGACCGACGAGATGGCAGCAGTACGCAACGCCGCCGACAAACTTTACAAAGAGGGTGACTTTCTTGGTGCGTATGTTTCGTTTTTTGAATATATGCGTATGCAGGGCGGACCGGCTGTGGAAATAGTCTTCAACGAAGACACACAGATGCTCCACTTCGATATTATCCAAGGCTCCAAGATTGTGAAAGGCGCAATCACAGCCGGAGAGGTGTTCACCTGGGCCGACATTGCAACTTTCGACACATTAGACGTGGCTCTGATGCGCTCGCTCCTTACCCAAAACACCAATTTTGCATATTGCAAGTTTGCCGTCTACGACAATATTATCTCGCTGATGCAGCGTTGCCCCATCAAAGATATGTCGCCCGGAGCGTTCAACGAAATGCTCTCTGAGATAGCCTTAACATCAGATTCGGTTGATGATGTGCTTGTGGAACAGTTTCCCAGCCTCCACCCTATCAACACCGAAAACATTATCACGTTGCCACAGAACGAGGTGGATGCCAAAATCAAATTTATCCGACAATGGATTGGCAACGCTCAGCAACAGGTACTCACCACTGCCGACGATGCCACCAAAACATATATCATCCTCAACACCATTTTCAAAATTCTCTATCTGATTTCGCCCGAAGGTTCACTGCTTCACCATTTTAGGCAGATATATTCTATCTATGCCAACGGCTACAACCCCGAAGAGCGAAATTCGCCCGAAATTAACCACAAGATGCTCGCCGAGTTTGACGAAATTTTGAAAAAAACCGACGAGGAACTCGGCGTATCTATCTACAAAGTGCGTGCGGTATTCCCCGAAATCAGTTATATGAGTTTTGCCGAAATGGCAGAATCGTTCAACACGCATTTCCGCCTGATAGACACTTGCATAGATTCGGGACGTTTCGACCTCGTTACCACTATGTGCGAATACACCGCCGGACTCAACCACGTTCACCACGGTATGCCCGCCGCCGCACAAGAGTTGTTGCTGATATTCTGGCGGGTTTTAAATCAAGACTATTTCGATGCGCTCGGATTCGACGACGAGTTTGTAAACACCAACACCGAAACTCCCGCCGCCATCAAAATTTCGCACGAGATAGATGCCACCATCAAAAAATACAGCAAGGTGTATCCCTCGCTCACATTCAACACCGCCAATCTCGACTTCGGCACTTTGGCAGGATTTGCCTACACATTTCTCAAAGAGTTTGCCGTGCTCGAAATTCCCGACTAACCTAACACCGCCAAAAGATGACACAGTTTACACAAAAAATAGAAGACGCCGTAGTAAGAATTCAGAACCCGTGGGGATTAGGCACAGGTTTCTGCTTGAATAAATACAACTTAATAGTTACCAACCGTCACGTGGTGCAAGGCTGCCGCAAGGTGGTAATCAACAGCGAAAAATTCAACAAACGCACTGCCCGCGTGCTTTACGTAGACCCGCTCTACGACCTCGCATTTATCGAAAAACCAGAAGGAACTATCTTTGCCGACCTCGAACTTGCCCCTGCCAATTATGTGCTCAACGACGGCGACCCGATTATGGCTGTTGGTCACCCGTTTGGACTCAAATACACCAACACCAAGGGCATTATCTCAAAAGCCGCTCGTAAACAAAACGGCATCGACTATATACAAACCGACGCAGCCATCAACCCGGGCAATTCGGGTGGACCGCTCATCAATCAAGACGGCAATGTGGTGGGCGTAAACACTTTCATTATGGCATCGGGACAAAATCTCGGTTTTGCCCTTCCGTGGACCTACCTTCAAAAAGCCATCGACGAGTTTGTGGCATCGGGTAGAGTATACTCTGTAAGATGTCATTCGTGCAGCAATTTAGTTGCCGAAAATCAGTTTCAAAACGGATTCTGCCCATTCTGCGGCGTTGAGATGGACGAAGATGATTTCAAAGGCAAAGACCTCATACTCTGCGATACATCGAAACTTGTGGAGGAGATTCTCAAAAAACTCGGCTACAATATCGACCTTATTCGCAACGGCAAAGACTCTTGGGAAATCAACGACAACGGCATTAGCATACGTATCAACTACATACCCGAAAACGAATACGTGGTGGCAGATTCCACGCTTTGCACCCTATCCAAAACCGACATTGCCCGTGTGTATGCCTATATGCTCCGCGAAAACGCCAAAATTCCGCGAATGGCATTCAGCGTAGAAAACAACTACATAGGTTTGAGTACATCGTGCATCAAAAACGAAGATTTTCACACCGACACCGCCGAAGACCTCTACAAACTGTTTATCGACTACTGCCGACGTTTTGCCAACATCCTGATACACAGATACGGATGTCTGCCAATTGAAATCGACGAATAAACACGCTGACACGAACTTATTCAAAGTCGAAATGTCGTACAACAAAGTCAATAATCAATAAAATATTACTTTTTATTAAAAAAAAGTACCAAAAAGTTTGCTATTCCGTACAAGATAAGTAAATTTGACATTTGGAAAAACGTCAACAATACTCAAATGTACAAGGAACTTATCAGACAAACAACCTATATGTTAAACCATTATGCCGTATCCGCACTGTGCTCTGAGCCACGCGGAGGCAGAACATGGTTTATCAACAATGAATTATGCACTCCGCAGAAATTGTCGGACGATAATGCTGCTGCCATCATATTCGACATTCTTCCTGCCGTTGAAAACGAAAAATCTTTAATCGCACAGTTGATAGAAACGCTCAACCGCGAGGTCAAAGATCCTGTATTTATGGATATTTCGTTTAAAAACGACAATTCGCTTTGGTTCGCTACCAAAAGAGTTCAAATAAGGCACAAGGATAAAAAAAGAATATACCTAATCATTGATTCGTTCGAAAACCTATTCACCTATCCTACTGAAACACAGCAGGAGTTTGCTCTTGCCCTCAATTCTATCACCGACAACCAGATACCTCAGCCCATTGCCGACACTCTCAACAAAATGCTTATGGGAGAAACCGACAATCCCCTTTCGGGCGATGCTGTGACCGAGATGTACAAAAATTTAAACATTGGCATCCTTATCTCAATTGAAAAGAGCCTCCTCCCAAATGCAGCAGCGCTTTCTCCAAACTTTGGCGACATTCTCACCCACAATTCAGAAATACCAGTTGCAGAGCACACCAATGAAGGCAATCTTTACCTTGAGGCGGTAAGCAAATTTGACATTCCGGGAGAAGAAGCAAAAGTGTCGTCATTTATTCAATCCGAAATGCTCATCAACGGCGGTAGCTCCACACCGGCATTCCGCGAATCAGCCATCCACCGCCACGGCATCAATCCTCGCACCCTTGACACTCTAACACAATACAATGTGTTTAAACGCAGAGTAATGCCATCAGGATTAGTATACTACACACCGGCTTATCAAAACTTTGAGCAAGACTTTAACAAAGCCCACAAAGACATGAAAGGCGGAACGCTCCCATTTAAAAGCATTTCAACCAAAGCTTTGGGTATGGCAGTAGCGGCAGTTGCATTTATTGTACTGCTGGCTTTTTCGTTTCACAATTCAGAATACAGCTCCACTTTGGCACGTAGCAACATGCTGTCATCTTTCGCATTCCAAAAACTCGACAAAGACCCCACATTCAGTTTGCGTCTTGCCCAAAAAGCCATTGAGTTAGACTCCACAAACCAACAGGCTTACAGTGCTTTGCTCAATTCGTTCTACAACACCGACATATTTTACAACATATCGGCAAAACTTACTGACAGTGCAGGGAGGGCGGATGTAGCTCCTAACTGCAATTACATCTTAGTATTAGAAAAAGACTACGACACAGAGTACTATGCCCTACGAGTGGAATCAATCAATGGCGAAACACTCGCACTTATCCCCCACCCTGCTGAAATCTCCTCCGCCACAATGTCTCCGTGTGGAAGGTTCATAATAACCACAGCGCACGACAGCATTGCTCGGCTATTCTCCACAAGCGGAAACGAAATCAAACGGTTTACTGGACACAACGCCATACTCTACCATGCGGCATTTTCGCCAAACAGCGACAAAATTGCAACCGCAGGAAGCGACGGAAACGTAGTTATTTGGGACACCACAGGAAACAAACTCGTAACACTCGAAGCCCTCGACGGTGACGTGTACTACACTTCGTTTTCGTACGATGGCAAACGCATAGTAACTGCTGGTGACGACATTGCCGCAAAAGTATGGTCAACGGAGGGTGAACTTATAACCACCATGGAAATTCGGGAAGACCCACGATTCGCAATTTCGGTATTTCTAACTGCGGTATTCTCGCCCGACGGTAGATACCTACTCACCACAAGCATCGACCGTCTCAACAAAAACCACAAGGCCAAGCTCTGGGACAAATACGGTAACGAACTTGTGGAATACATAGGACATGGAGATTTGCTCAACTCGGCGTTTTTTTCTACCGATGGTCAAATGGTAATCACCGCCTCAAACGACAACAATGTGAGGGTTTACTCTCTTTCTGGCGATCTCAAAAAAATACTCAAAGGACATAGCGGCAACGTGTATTCGGCAAGATTCGCACCCGACGGACAAACCATCGTTACTGTGGGTAGCGACAAAACCGTCCGCACTTGGGACATAGCTCAAAGATTTGAAACATACCCCGACGCAGAGGGTATATCATTCGCTTGCTTTTCGCCAGACTGTATGAATTTAGCTGTTGTTAAAGACACTGTAGCATACCTTTGGGATCTCACTGGTGAAACAGCAGCCGAATACGTGGGGCACATCAAGCTAATACGCTCGGCACGTTTTTCGCACGACGGCAGATTCGTTGTCACCGCATCCGACGACGGCTCGGTAAAACTTTGGGAAAAAGGCGGAAAGCTTATCAAGACAATAACCACACACAAACAAAAAGCAAACGACGCCGTTTTTTCTCCCGACGACAAATACATAGTGTCGGTATCAAGCGACAGCACTTTAACAATTCACAACATAGAGTCAGGCGAAAACATTAGCGCAGGCGGTCACAACGGCGAAATCACATCAATAGACTTTGCACCAGCAGGCGGAATATTTGTAACTGGCGGCAGCGACCGAAAAATAGTTACACACAATATCAAAGGCGAAGTGGTAAGCACATATTCGGGTCACAACGGAAAGATAAACTCCGTTTCGTTTGCTCCCAATGGTGAAAGCATAGTGTCAGCCTCAGACGACAAAACAGCCGTGCTCAGGAATATTAACGGCGACATCAAGCACATATTCAAAGGATACGAAAACAAAGTAAATTCAGCTGGATTTTCACCCGATGGTCGGTACATTGTCACCACTTCTGACGATGGAGTCACCAGCATCTGGACTGCCGATGGCAAAGATATCATCAAATTTAAACAAGAAGGCAAAGCACAATCGGCAACATTCTCGCCCGACGGCAAATACCTAATTGCTGTTCACAGCAAAACAAACGGAGAGCGTACAATTAAAGTAAGACTGCTCAACGCTGGCGACATCAACCGCCATATCGACAAATTAGAGCTCTACGGCACTGTGTGGGCTCCCGACAGTGAATCTGCCGAAAGGTATGGAATGTGATTTAGAATTCACAATTCACAATTCACAATTTAGATTTTAGAATTTAGAATTTAAATAGATATAAAAAAAGCCGGATTAATAATCCGGCTTTAATTATAAGAGTTCTTAGTAGAATATTATTCTGCTTTGGGTTCGTTAGCCTCGCTCTGTGCGGGAGCATCAGCAGTTTTTTTCTTACGGCTACGACGTGTAGTCTTGGGAGCAGCTGCTTTGGGAGCGTTTTTAGCATTGCTGTAATTAGGATTGAAATCTACAAGCTCCATGTAGCACATCTTAGCGTTGTCGCCAAGACGGTTGCAAGTCTTGAGGATTCTGGTATAACCACCGTTGCGCTCTGCAACCTTGGGAACAACTTCGTCAACAAGGTGTTTAACAGCCTGTTTGTCTCTAAGAAGAGCGAAACAATAACGGATAGCGTTTCTTCTCTTGATTTTGTAGTACTCTTTGAGTTTTTCGTCGCTACCGGCCTTGTCTTCGGAGTATTTCACATTATCTTTCGAGGCTGTAATGATAGGCTCTACAAAAGTACGTAGTTCTTTAGCCTTGGCAAGAGTAGTGTTGATGCTGTGGTTTTTGATCAACGAAGCGGCCATATTCGAAAGCATAGATTTTCTGTGGCCATACTTCCTACCTAAATGATTGATTTTGTCTCTATGTCTCATTGTTTTATAAATTACTGAGCATCACTGCTCTACGATTAGTCTTTATCAAGTTTGTATTTAGAAATATCCATACCGAAGCTGAGGTTCATGTTTTCCAACAGGTCGTCAAGCTCGGTGAGCGATTTTTTACCGAAGTTGCGGAACTTTAACAAGTCGTTCTTGTTGAAAACTACCAGTTCTGCGAGGGTTTCTACGTCGGCAGCCTTCAAGCAGTTGAGTGCGCGTACCGAGAGGTCGAGGTCTACGAGCTTGGTCTTCAAGAGCTGACGCATATGGAGAACTTCCTCGTCGAATTCCTCGTTTTCGAAACTTTCGTTAGAGTCGAGAGTGATTTTCTCATCAGAGAAGAGCATAAAGTGGTAGATGAGTATCTTGGCTGCCTCTTTGAGAGCGTCTTTTGGATGGATTGAACCATCAGTTTCTATCTCCATCACAAGTTTCTCGTAGTCTGTCTTCTGCTCTACACGGTAGTTTTCGGTAAAGTACTTAACGTTCCTAATAGGTGTATAAATAGAATCAACAGCAATTATACCTATTTCGCTATCGGCGATTTTGTTTTCGTCAGCAGGCACATATCCGCGACCCTTGTTGATGGTGATTTCCATCGAGAGTTTCACAGAGGGTTCAAGGTTGCAGATAATCTGCGATGGGTTGAGGATCTTGAAGCTTGTAAGAAACTTCTCAAGGTCACCTGCCTTGAACTGCTGCTGTCCGCTGACTGTGATTGTGGCCTTTTCAAAATCTTGCCCGTCAACTGTCTGTTTGAAGCGGATTTTCTTAATATTGAGGATCATCTCGGTAAGATCCTCGATAACACCGGGAATAGTAGAAAATTCGTGGTCTACTCCTTCGATGCGGATTGATGTTATAGCAAAACCTTCCAAAGAAGATAGTAGAATTCTCCTTAAAGCATTACCGATTGTAATGCCGAAACCGGGTTCAAGAGGACGGAACTCAAACTTACCATAAGTTTCGTCGGCTTCTAACATAATAACTTTGTCGGGCTTTTGAAAAGCTAATATTGCCATTTGAATGTATATTTATTATTTCCGGTAAAAATATACGGAAACGCCGTAAGGCGCAACCGTATAAAAATATTATTTAGAATAAAGTTCAACTATAAGCTGTTCTTTAATGTTTTCGGGTATGTCCTCTCTTGCAGGAACGCTCATAAATTTGCCTGACAAAGAAGCGTTGTCCCATTCGAGCCAGTTGAAACGTGATCTGTTGGCACCTTGAAGTGAGTTTGTAATTACTTCGAGAGCTTTTGATCTTTCTCTTACACCAATGATGTCGCCAACTTTTACGTGGTAAGAGGGGATTCCCAATACCTTTCCGTTAACAACTATGTGTCTGTGACTTACGAGCTGACGTGCAGCGGGGCGCGAAGGAGCGATTCCGAGACGGTAAACTACGTTGTCTAAGCGGCATTCGAGCAATTGAATAAGCACCTCACCTGTTACACCTTTGCTTTTCTGAGCTTTGGTGAAAAGGTTGGAGAACTGACGTTCTAACAATCCGTAGGTGTATTTGGCTTTTTGCTTTTCTTTGAGCTGTGTGCCGTATTCCGAAGTCTTGGCGCGTTTCTTATCGATTCCGTGCTGTCCCGGGGGGTAGTTCTTTTTATCTAAGTATTTGTCTGTGCCGTAGATTGGCTCGCCAAATTTTCTGGCGATTTTTGATTTAGGGCCTGTATATCGTGCCATGTCTTATTGATTTTTAAAAATCGTTTAAACTCTTCTTCTTTTTGCAGGACGGCATCCGTTGTGGGGCAGCGGAGTTACGTCGATGATTTCTGTTACTTCCACACCAGAGGAGTGGATTGCTCTGATAGCGGCTTCGCGACCGTTGCCTGGTCCTTTTACGTATACCTTTACTTTGCGGAGCCCTAAATCGTAGGCGGTTTTCGCACATTCGTTAGCCGCCTGTTGCGCTGCATAGGGTGTGTTTTTCTTAGAGCCTTTGAAACCCATTTTTCCGGCTGATGCCCAGGAAATAACTTCCCCCGAAGCGTTGGTCAAAGAGACTATAATGTTGTTGAACGACGAGTGAATGTGACCTTGGCCTACTGCGTCTACCTTAACAACTCTCTTTCTCGTTACTTTACTTTTGTTTGCCATGTTGCTAAATGTTATTTAGTAGCTTTCTTCTTGTTAGCTATTGTCTTTTTCTTACCTTTGCGTGTGCGTGCGTTGTTTTTGGTCTTCTGTCCTCTAACGGGAAGACCAAGGCGATGCCTAATGCCACGGTAGCATCCGATATCCATCAGACGCTTGATATTCATCTGGATTTCGGAACGGAGCTCGCCTTCTACCTTGAAGTTATCGTTGATAATCTGACGGATTTTAGCTACTTGGTCGTCGTTCCAATCCTGTACTTTGAGGTCTTTGTCTATGCCGGCCTCTTCGAGAATCTTGGCTGCTCTGCTTCTGCCTATACCATATATATAGGTGAGCCCTATCTCGCCACGCTTGTTTTTGGGTAAGTCTACACCAACTATTCTTGCCATTATTTTATAGTTTACTTAATTATGTCCGGTTTTTTCGGGTTGCAAAATTAATGTATATTTTTTACACTTCCAAAATTCACCGACGTTTTTTTAACCTTGACGTTGTTTAAATTTTGGGTTCGATTTACAAATGATGTAAACCCTTCCTTTCCTTCTTACGACTTTGCAGTCGGCCGATCTTTTTTTAACAGATGTTCTAACTTTCATTGTAGTACCTTTTTATTTATATCTGAAAGAAATTCGTCCCTTTGACAGATCATAAGGAGACATTTCAACTTTTACTCTGTCGCCTGGCAGTATCTTGATATAATGCTGGCGCATCTTGCCCGATATGTGGGCAATGATTGTGTGGCCGTTTTCGAGTTCTACGCGGAACATGGCGTTCGAAAGCGCCTCCTTTATTACTCCGTCTTTTTCTATCGCTGTTTCTTTCGGCATTTTAATGTGTGTTGCAAAATGTTGTCTATGTGCGCGTTTTTCGCGCTGCAAAAATATAAATTTTTTTTATATCCGATGTTTTCCGAATATTTTTTTTTAGAAAAAAATCTCCGGCATCAGTGAATGATGCCGAAGTTTTTATGTGTTTTGCAATCTACATACCTGAACCTGCGCGTCCTTTGATTCGTCCAGACTTCATAAGTCCGTCGTAGTGACGCATCAACAAGTGGCTTTCGATCTGCATTAGAGTGTCGAGTATTACGCCTACGAGAATCAGCAACGATGTGCCGCCGTAGAACTGGGCGAACTGGTTGTTGACGCCGCAGGCTATTGCGAATACCGGGAGTATACCGATCAACGCGAGGAATATTGATCCGGGAAGGGTGATCCTCGACATTATCTCGTCAAGTTTGTCAACGGTGGCTTTGCCGGGTTTTACTCCGGGGATAAAGCCTCCTTTCTTCTTCATGTCTTCGGCCATCTGCATGGGGCTGAAGGTAATCGCCGTGTAAAAATAGGTGAACACGATGATCAAGAGGGCGTAGGTAAAGTTGTACCAGAACCCTGTAAAGTCAGCAAATGCAGAAGCTATCGAACGGGTGAAATCCGATTCAAAAGCGGCGAGCATCATGGGAAAGAACATAAGAGCCTGAGCAAAGATGATGGGCATAACGCCGGCGGCGTTTACTTTGAGGGGCAGGTATTGCCTTACTCCGCCATACTGTTTGTTGCCCACAATCCTTTTGGCGTATTGTACAGGAATTTTGCGGACACCCTGCACAAGCAATATGGATACCACGAACACTAAAAAGAGCATTACAAGTTCAACGATGAACGATATGAGTCCGCCGTTGCCAACCTCTTCAACTTTTGATACGAATTCCGCACCAAGAGCGAAGGGGAACCTTGCGATAATACCAATCATAATGAGGAGCGATATACCGTTTCCTATACCTTTATCAGTTATACGTTCGCCTAACCACATGATGAACAACGTGCCTGCAGTCAGGATTAATATAGATGGTATCATAAATCCTCCCCAGCTTCCATCGTCGAAGAAAGCCGCTTTATTATTAATCTGGTTCTTCAGGTTGATTAGGTAGCTAGGTGCCTGAACCAACATTACGCCTACTGTGAGGTAACGCGTTATTCTGTTAATCTTGCGGTGTCCGCTTTCGCCTTCGTGTTGCAATTTTTGGAAATAGGGTATCGCCATTCCTAACAACTGCACAATAATTGAAGCCGTAATGTAGGGCATAATACCCAGAGCAAAGATTGATGCGTTGGCAAATGCGCCACCCGAAAACATGTTGAGGATAGACATGATTCCTGATTCGGTCTGTTTCATCATTCCCTCTCCAATCATGTTCGGGTCTACACCAGGAAGCACTATGTGCGCTCCTACGCGGTATACGAGCACAAAACCCAGAGTGGCGATGATCCTGTTGCGCAGGTCGTCTATTTTCCAAATGTTTTTTAGTGTCTGAATAAAGTTTTTCATTAGAGTTAAATTTACAAAGTATTAGCAGTGCCGCTCAGTGATTCAATTGTTTCTTTGGCAGATTTAGAGAAGGCATGTACGGTTACGTTGAGCTTTTTCGACAATTTACCGTTGCCTAATATTTTAACTCTGTCGTTTTTAGAAGCAAGACCGTTCTGACGCAGTACGTCGATTGTGATATCGGAAACGTTGAGTTTCGATGCGAGTGCTTCCAAGTCTGAAAGGTTGATAACTCTGTATTCTACTCTGTTGATGTTGTTGAATCCGAATTTGGGAACGCGCCTAACGAGGGGCATCTGTCCGCCTTCGAAACCGAGCTTATGCGAATAACCGGAGCGTGCTTTGGCACCTTTGTGGCCCCTTGTAGAGGTACCACCCCAGCCAGAGCCCTGGCCGCGACCTAATCTCTTCTTGGTGTTGGTAGAACCTTCTGCCGGTTTTAAATTTGACAAGTCCATAACTGTAAATAAAATTATTCGTTAATATCTTCTACTTTTACAAGGTGTCTAACTTTGACAATCATTCCGTTCATGGAAGGGGTGTCTTCTACTATTACCGAAGCGCCAATCTTTCTAAGTCCGAGGGCTTCGAGAGTGGCTTTCTGGTCTTTGGGCCAGCCGATTTTGCTACGGATTTGGGTTACTTTCTTCTTCATTGCTGTAAAAATTAACCGTTAAACACTGTGTTGATGTCTACGCCTCGGAACTGGGATACAGAGTGTACGTCTCTTAGCATCGAGAGAGCTTTGAATGTAGCCTTTACGAGGTTGTGAGGGTTTGATGAGCCTTTCGACTTAGCGAGCACGTCGGTGATACCAACGCTTTCGAGTACTGCACGCATAGCGCCACCGGCTTTAACACCAGTACCGCTTGATGCGGGTTTGAGCAATACATCGGCTCCGCCGAATTTGGCCATCTGCTCGTGAGGAATTGTGCCTTTGTATACGGGAACCTTGATGAGGTTTTTCTTAGCGTCTTCTACGCCTTTGGCGATGGCTGTGGTTACTTCGTTGGCTTTGCCAAGACCGTAGCCTACTACGCCGTTCTCGTTTCCGACAACTACTATGGCTGCGAATGTGAAGGTGCGTCCTCCTTTGGTAACTTTGGTAACACGGTTGATTGTTACAAGTCTGTCCTTGAGTTCCAAATCGCTTGTTCTTACTTTTTTATTTCCTGCTATCATGATGTCTTAGAATATTAAACCACCTTCTCTGGCAGCCTCGGCCAATGCCTGTACTCTGCCGTGATAAAGGTATCCGTTTCTGTCGAATACTACTGTGCTGTAGCCGGCTGCCTTAGCCTTGTCGGCGATGGCCTTGCCTACGAGCTTGGCCTGCTCGGTTTTGGTAATCTTCTGACCGGCGATTTCCTTTACTCTTGAAGATGTTGCGACTAATGTAACGTGGTTTACATCGTCGATAAGTTGTACAAAGATGTTCTTGTTGCTTCTGAATACGCTGAGTCTGGGACGCTCGGTGCAGCCCGAAACTTTCTTGCGTATGCGGTATTTTATTCTTTGTCTTCTGTCCTGCTTAGTTAAAGCCATGTTGAATAAAATTTAATTGTTACTACTTAGATGATGATGCGGCCTTTCCTGCCTTTCTGCGAATTACTTCGTCTACGAACTTGATACCTTTGCCCTTGTACGGCTCGGGAGCGCGGAACGAGCGGATTTTGGCTGCTACCTGTCCTAAGAGCTGCTTGTCGCAGCTTGTGAGAGTGATGATGGGGTTTGCTCTCTTTTCTTGCACTACTTCTACTTTGATCTCCGAGGGGAGTTCGATAAGGATGTTGTGCGAGTAGCCTACGGCTATGTCGAGGAGCTGGCCCTGTGCTGTGGCGCGATATCCAACGCCTACCATTTCCTGTTTAATTGTAAACCCTTCTGATACGCCTTTTACCATGTTGTTGATGAGGGCGCGATAAAGGCCGTGGAGTGATCTGTTGGCCTTGTCGTCGTTGGGGCGAGATACTCTGAGCTCGCCGTCCTTTACTTCTACCTTGATGTTAGGATTTACTTTTTGCTTCAATTCTCCAAGCTTGCCTTTGACCGACACTGTGTTTGTTTTGTCGTCTACGGTTACTTGTACTCCGCTAGGGATCTGAACGGGCAATTTTCCTATTCTTGACATTTTATTTCAATTTTTTAGTAAACGTAACAAATTACCTCTCCACCGATGTTCTGCGTTCTTGCTTCTTTATCGGTCATTATACCTTTTGAGGTGGAAACTATGGCTATGCCTAATCCGTTGAGCACGCGGGGAAGGTCTTTGCTTGATGCGTACTTGCGAAGACCGGGGGTAGATACGCGTGTGATGCTCTGAATAGCGGACTCCTTGGTTTCCGGGTTGTATTTGAGGGCTATCTTGATGGTGCGGTTCTCATCGTCGAACTTGTAGCTGAGGATGTAGCCCTTTGTAAAAAGTATTTTGGTAATTTCTTTCTTGACATTAGATGCAGGCACTTCCACTATTCTGTGGTTTGCCATCACGGCATTGCGGATGCGGGTCAAGAAATCTGCGATTGTATCTGTCATTTTTCTGTTCTGTTTAATAATTTATTACCAACTTGCTTTCTTTACGCCGGGGAGCAGGCCGTTGGAGGCCATTTCACGGAACTGGATGCGGCTTATTCCGAAGAGTCTCATGTATCCGCGGGGACGTCCAGTGAGTTTGCAACGGTTGTGCAGACGGATGGGGTTAGAGTTTCTCGGAAGTTTCTGGAGGCCTACGTAGTCGCCTTCGGCTTTGAGTTTCGCCCTCTTTTCGGCGTATTTAGCTATTAGTTTTGCGCGTTTAACTTCGCGCGCTTTCATTGATTCCTTTGCCATTTTGTCTTATTTTTTAAAAGGTAATCCGAAATTTTTCATAAGTTTGTATCCTTCTTCGTCGGTTTTTGCGGTGGTAACGAAGGTGATGTTCATACCCATGATCTTATTGATTTTGTCGATGTCGATCTCGGGGAATATGATCTGCTCTTTGATACCGAGGGTGTAATTTCCTCTTCCGTCGAATTTGCCGGATATACCGTTGAAGTCGCGGATGCGTGGCAGGGAGATGGCGATAAGCCTCTCGAGGAATTCGTACATACGGTCGCGGCGAAGGGTTACCATTACTCCGATGGGCATGCCTTTGCGGAGTTTGAAGTTAGATATGTCCTTGCGCGAGGTGGTGGCTACAGGTTTCTGACCTGAAATTGCGGAAATCTCGCTGATGGCTGTGTCGATGAGTTTTTTGTCGGCTGTGGCCTCGCCAATACCCTGATTGATGATAATCTTGGTGAGCTTCGGTGCCTGCATTATGCTTTTGTAGCCGAACTCCTTCATCAAAGCGGGGACGATTTCCTGCTGGTACTTGGATTTTAATGTCGGTACGTATTGCATTTTAGTTTATCTCCTTTTGATCTTTAGATTTTTTAGAATAACGTACTAACTTCATCTTTCCGTCTTTGCCTTCGACGAGCTTGCGTCCTACGCGGGTGGGCTTGTCGGTTTCGGGGCAGATAAGCATGAGGTTAGAGATGTGAATTGGAGCGGGTTTTTCTTCGAATCCGCCGTTCTGGTTGTTCTGGTTGGGCTTTACAGCCTTCTTTACGATGTTTACGCCTTCAACGATGGCGCGGTTTTTCTTTACCAGCACTTCCAGCACTCTTCCTCTTGTGCCTCTGAATTCACCGGAGTTGACAATTACGGTGTCTCCTTTCTTAATGTGCAGTTTCTTCTGTGACATTTTGTTTAATAACTTTTAAATTACAAAACTTCGGGAGCGAGGGATACGATTTTCATGTAGTTGGCGCGGAGTTCGCGCGCAACGGGACCGAATATACGGGTTCCCCTCAGTTCTCCTGCATTGTTGAGCAATACTACGGCGTTGTCGTCGAAACGGATGTACGAGCCGTCTGCTCTTCTGATTTCTTTGTTGGTGCGTACTATAACGGCCTTGGATACTGTGCCCTTCTTGATGTCTCCTGAGGGCAATGCGCTCTTGACTGTTACAACCACCTTGTCGCCGACTGAGGCGTATCTGCGTCCTGTTCCGCCGAGGACGCGGATGCAGAGGACTTCTTTTGCGCCGCTGTTGTCTGCGACAGTCATTCTTGATTCTTGCTGTATCATTTTACTTAGCTCTTTCTACGATTTCAACTAATCTCCAGTTTTTGCGTTTGCTCATCGGACGTGTTTCCATAATGCGTACTGTATCACCTATGTTGCAGGTGTTTTCTTCGTCGTGCGCTACGAATTTCTTGGTGCGGAGGATGAATTTTCCGTACTTAGGGTGCATCATTTTGCGCTTTACTTCTACGACGATAGATTTCTGCATTTTGTTGCTTACTACCACTCCGATACGCTCTTTTCTAAAGTTGCGTGCAACTTCTTGATTTTTAACTTCTTCCATGGTATAAATCTATTGGACGTTTTTTAATTCCCTACTGCGTTTTTCTGTCAACAACCTTGCGATGTATCTGCGGGTGTGACGTATCTGTAAAGGATTCTCAATGTGCGATACTGCGTGGTTGAGTTTCATCTTGGTGTAGTCCATGGTTACAGACTTGATTTTTTCGTCAAGTTCCGCCTGGGTCAGGTCTCTGATCTCTTTGTTTAATTCTGAACTTTTCATTATTCGTTGCTTAAAGTGTTGGCATAATCGCGTCTAACGATAAACTTAGTTTTAATGGGAAGCTTCTGGGCTGCGAGGCGCAGTGCTTCTTTAGCGATTTCGTAGGGTACACCGTCGGTTTCGAACATGATTCTTCCGGGGGTAACGGGTGCTACGAAATATTCCGGCTGGCCTTTACCTTTACCCATGCGGACTTCAGCAGGTTTTTTGGTAACTGGCTTGTCGGGGAAGATACGGATCCAGATTTGTCCTTCGCGCTGCATCTTACGCGAAATAGCCTGACGGGCTGCCTCAATCTGGCGTCCTGTGATCCAGAAATTCTCTAATGCTTTAAGGGCAAACGAGCCGAACGCAATTTCGTGGCCTCTTTGTGCGAGACCTCTCATGCGGCCCTTCTGCATTTTTCTGTATTTGGTCTTTTTCGGCTGTAACATTTTTCTTAGCTTTAATTGTTAAAGAAACTTACTTTTGTTTTTTCGGCCTGAAGCCGCGTTTGGGCTGTGGCTTTGCTCCTGTTGATGGAGTGAGGTCTCTTTTGCCGTATACTTCGCCTTTGCAGATCCATACTTTAATGCCTATGCGGCCTACTTTGGTGTGTGCCTCGGCGAATGCGTAGTCGATGTCGGCTCTCAAAGTGTGCAGAGGAATTCTGCCCTCCTTGAAGGCCTCGCAGCGTGCCATTTCAGCACCGTTTAAACGGCCTGAGATCACGAATTTGATGCCTTCTGCTCCCATTCTCATGGTAGAAGATACGGCCATCTTAATTGCGCGACGGTATGCTATCTTGCCTTCGAGCTGACGTGCTACGTTGTTGGCTACTATTACTGCGTCCAATTCGGGACGTTTGATTTCGAAGATGTTGATCTGAACTTCCTTATTGGTGATGTTCTTGAGCTCTTCTTTGATTTTGTCCACTTCCTGTCCGCCTTTGCCGATGATGATGCCCGGACGAGCGGTGTTTACTGTTACAGTAATGAGTTTGAGGGTCCTCTCGATAATGATTTTGGATATGCTGGCCTTGGCGAGACGGACGTTGAGGTACTTGCGTATCTTGTCGTCCTCAACTATTTTCTCAGAATAGTTCTTGCCGTCGTACCAGTTAGAATCCCAACCTTTTATAATTCCCAGCCTGTTGCTGATTGGATTAGTTTTCTGTCCCATTTATTTTTCTTCTTTATTTTCTTTAGTACCTAATACAATTGTAACGTGATTAGACCTCTTTCTGATTCTGTAAGCGCGTCCTTGGGGCGCTGGTCTAAGTCTTTTCAACATTCTGGCGCCGTCTACTTTAACTTCTTTTACGTATAGGTCGGCGTCTTCGAGACGTGCGTTTTCGTTTTTGTTCACCCAGTTTGCAATTGCCGACTGCAAAAGTTTTCTCAACTTGCCGGCTGCCTCCTGGGGAGAGAACTGAAGGATGTCCAATGCTTTGTTGGCGGGCTGGTTTCTGATAAGTCCGGCTACGAGGCGCATTTTTCTGGGAGAAGTCGGGTTGTTTCTCAGAATGGCGAAAGCTACGTTTTTCTTCTGTTCTTTCAGTTTCTGTGCTCTGACTGTCTTCTTGGTTCGTTTTGTTTCACCCATTTTAGTATTCCTTTATTAAATGGTCTAACTTAATTTTACTTTTTGTTTCCTCCGTGGCCTCTGAACGTACGTGTGGGGGCAAATTCGCCGAACTTGTGTCCTACCATGTTTTCTGTTACGTAAACGGGTATGAACTTATTGCCGTTGTGGATGGCAACTGTGTGTCCTACGAAGTCGGGAGAGATAACTGAGGCTCTTGCCCATGATTTAACTACTGATTTCTTGCCGGATTCGTTCATGGCAAGAACTTTCTTTTCGAGGTTGTAATCGATGAACGGGCCTTTTTTAATTGAACGACTCATGATTAAATATGCATTAATTATTTACTTCTTCTTTCGATTATAAACTTGCTGGTGCTCTTTTTGGGGCTGCGGGTCTTGTAACCTTTAGCGAGGAGTCCCTTGCGAGATCTCGGGTGTCCGCCTGATGCGCGTCCTTCACCACCGCCCATCGGGTGATCGACAGGGTTCATTACTACGCCGCGGTTGCGGGGTCTGCGTCCTTGCCAGCGTGAACGTCCGGCTTTGCCGCTTTTCTCAAGCTCGTGGTCGCCGTTTGATACGCTTCCTATTGTGGCTTTGCATGTTACAAGTATCATTCTTGTTTCGCCAGAAGGAAGTTTAACTATTGCATATTTGCCGTCTCTTGCAGTAAGCTGGGCATACGAACCTGCGCTTCTTGCTAATACACCGCCTTCACCGGGGTGCAGTTCGATATTGTGGATAATTGTTCCCAGCGGAATGTCAGCGAGGAAGAGGGCGTTGCCGATTTCGGGGGCTGCGCCTTTGCCTGCTACGATTTTCTGTCCTACCTGAATGCCGTTAGGGGCGACGATGTATCTTTTCTCGCCGTCGGCATAATAAACGAGTGCTATACGAGCCGTACGATTCGGGTCGTATTCAATAGTCTTTACTGTTCCGGGGACACCGTCTTTGTTGCGCAAGAAGTCTACTATTCTGTATTTCTGTTTGTGTCCTCCGCCTATGTAGCGTACAGTCATTTTACCGGTATGGTTGCGTCCTCCTGTTTTGGAGTAACCGAAGGTCAGTGACTTTTCGGGTTTGCTTGCGGTAATTTCGTCGAATGTACTTAGTACTTTTCCTCTTTGTCCCGGAGTTGTCGGTTTAAATTGTCTTACTGCCATTTTGTTTAAACGTTGCTATAAAAATTGATAGTCTCGCCGTCTTTTAATGTTACGACTGCTTTTTTGTAAGTTTTCTCTTTGCCGGTCAACACTCCTGACTTGGTGTTGCGTGTTTTTACTTTACCGGAGTACTTCATTGTGTTAACTGCCACTACAGTAACATTATACAAACTCTCAACGGCATTCTTGATCTGAATTTTGTTGGCGTTGGGGTTAACGATGAATGCAAACTGACTGATGGTGCGATTGCCCCTAGTGTCAGGTCTGCCGTTTTTGTTACCCTTCTTACCGGTACGTACAGTCTTGCTTGCAAGAGCCGTAAATTTCTCGGTTGTTAGTGGTTTTTCTATGATTTCCATTTTTTTTTCGTGTCTTATTTGTTGAAAATCGTATTCAAAACTTCAACTGCGCCTTCGGTCAACACCAACGACTGAGCATTGAGAATGTCGTAAGTATTTAATTTATTGGCAGTTGTAACTTCTGATCTGTCTAAATTTCTCAGCGACAAATATATATTCTTATTTTCATTCTGCAAAACCAAAAGTGATTTTTTATCGCTGATTTTCAAATTATTTTTTATTTCGACGAATTTTTTGGTTTTGGGAGCGTCGAAAGCGAAGTCTTCAACAACAATTATCTGCTGGTCTTTGGCTTTGTAAGTGAGCGCTGATTTGCGTGCGAGGGCTATTACCTTCTTGTTGAGTTTGAAGCTATAGTCACGGGGACGGGGTCCGAAGCAGCGTGCTCCGCCTACCATTACGGGCGAATTGATATCACCTGAACGTGCGCCGCCGGTACCTTTCTGTTTTTTGAGCTTGCGGGTAGAGCCCGACATTTCGCTTCTTTCTTTGGTTTTGGCTGTGCCCTGTCTTCTGTCGGCCAGTATTCTCTTTACGTCGAGATACATGGCGTGGTCTTTGGGTTCAACGGCAAAGATTGCGTCGTTGAGCTGGACTTTCTTGCCGGTGTCCTTTCCTTCGATGTTAAATACTGATATTTCCATTAGTTTTCCAATTTTAAGTATGATCCTTTGGCTCCGGGCACTGCACCCTTTACCAATACGAGGTTGTGTTCGGCGATGATTTTAACGATTCTGAGGTTGCGTACCTTTACGGTGTCGTTACCTGTGCGTCCGGCCATGCGCATTCCCTTGAACACTTTTGAGGGGAACGAAGAGGCGCCGAGTGAACCGGGAGCACGGAGTCTATTGTGCTGACCGTGTGTGGTTCCGCCTACGCCGCCGAAGTGGTGACGTTTAACTACGCCTTGGTATCCTTTACCTTTGGAAATACCGGTTACATTGATAAGTTCGTTTTCTGTCAACGATTCAACAGTTACTATGTCGCCGAGTTTTACTTCTTGCTCGATGTTTTTGAATTCGGCGATTTTTCTTTTCGGAGTTGAGCCGATTTTCTTGAAGCGCTCAATTTCTGGTTTTGTGGCGCTTTTCTCTTTCTTGTCGTCGAATGCCAATTGGATAGCGCTGTAGCCGTCTGTTTCAACGGTTTTGATCTGCGAAACTACGCAAGGTCCTGCTTCTATCACTGTTACGGGGACGTTTGTTCCGTCTTCGGTGAAAACAGAGGTCATTCCGACTTTTTTTCCTATAATTCCTGACATTTTGTTTCTGTTTTTGTTTACTTGCCGGGCTCTGCCGGTATTGGTAAATGTTGTTTTTGTTTCTTAATTCAAATTATATAACCTTGATTTCTACTGACACACCGCTGGGGAGTTCGAGCTTCATAAGAGCGTCGATGGTCTTGGGGGTGGAGCTGTAGATGTCGATCAGTCTTTTGAATGACGACAGCTGGAATTGCTCTCTCGACTTCTTGTTTACGAATGTCGAGCGGTTTACCGTAAAGATTCTCTTCTGGGTGGGAAGCGGAATTGGTCCGCTAAGTACAGCGCCAGTGCTTTTTACGGTCTTAACGATTTTTTCAGCCGAGTTGTCAACCAAATTATGATCGTAAGATTTTAATTTGATACGAATCTTCTGACTCATAATGTTTTAATTATAATTGATCAATAAATGTAATTTTACCTTTTACCTTGTCGATGATGTCTTGTGCAATGTTGGCGGGCACTTCGTCGTAACTATGGAACTGCATAGATGAGATTGCCCTTCCGGAGGTGAGCGTGCGCAAAACGGTCACGTATCCGAATGTTTCTGCAAGTGGCACTAACGACTTGATAATTTTCATTTTTGCTTTTGAATCAGTGCTTACTACTTGTCCGCGGCGTTTGTTGATGTCGGCTATCACATCGCCCATATATTCTTCGGGCGTGTCTACCGTCAGTTCCATTACCGGTTCTAATAGTTTTGCTTTTGCCTGTTCGGCTGCTGCTTTAAACGCTTGTTTGGCAGCGATTTCGAACGACACAGCGTCTGAGTCTACGCTGTGGTATGCACCGTCGATAAGTTCTACGGTAAGACTTTGCAGTTTGAAACCTGCCAGGGGTCCGTTGTTCATTGCTTCTTGGAAGCCTTTCTCTATTGCGGGGATGTATTCCTTGGGGATTACGCCGCCTTTGATGCTGTTGATGAACTTGAGTCCTGTTTCGCCTTCGTCGGAGGGTGATATTCTTACGGTGATGTCGGCGAATTTGCCTTTGCCACCGGTTTGTTTTTTGAACACTTCGTGGTGTTCTACGGTTGAATATATCTTCTCTTTGTAGGTTACTTGAGGTTTACCCTGGGTTATCTCGATTTTGTACTCACGTTTGAGTCGGTCGATGAGTATATCGAGGTGAAGTTCGCCCATTCCTGAGATTATTGTTTGGCCGGTTTCGGAATCCACGTTGATTTTGAATGTGGGGTCTTCTTCGGCGAGTTTGGTAAGGGCGAGATCCATTTTGTCAAGGTCTGCTTGAGTTTTGGGCTCTATTGCCACTCCGATTACAGGGTCAGGGAATTCGATTGATTCGAATGCGATAGGATGTTTCTGCTCGGCGAGCGAGTCGCCTGTGCGGATGTCTTTGAATCCTACAGCTCCGCAGATGTCGCCGGCTTCAACGCTTTCAATTGCGTTTTCTTTGTTGGCGTACATACGGTAGAGGTTCGAAATTCTTTCCCTTTTGCCGGTGCGTACGTTGAATACGGTTTCGCCGGCGTTTAGTTTTCCTGAATAGACTCTGATATAGACGAGGCGACCTACGAATGGGTCAACCGCAATTTTGAAGGCGAGTGCCGAGAATGGCTCTTTGTCGTCGGGTTTGCGGATAAGTTCCCTATCGGGATGGTCGGGGTCGGTACCTTTTACTTCGCCTATGTCAACGGGGCTGGGCAGATAGGCTGCAATAGCGTCGAGGAGTTTTTGTACACCTTTGTTCCTTAGCGAAGAGCCGCAGAGCACGGGTACCAGCTTCAACGATATTGTGGCGTTGCGTACAGCGTCTTTGATGTCTTGTTCGGTTATCTTTGCGCTGTCTTCTAAGTATTTTTCGAGAAGGTTGTTGTCGAGTTCGGCGGTTTTCTCGAGGAGTTTTTCGCGCCACTCGGCTGCTGTTTCGGCGAGGTCGGCAGGGATTTCTTTCTTTGTGTATTTGATTCCCTGGTCGTCGGCGTCCCAATAGTAAGCCGCCATTTCAATAAGGTCGATTACGCCTTGGAACTTATCTTCGCTGCCGATAGGTATCTGCAGCGGTACAGGGTTGGCTCCAAGTTTTTCTTCGATTTCAGATACAACCGAATAGAAGTCAGCTCCTATGCGGTCCATCTTGTTTACGAATGCGATACGCGGCACGCTATAGCGGTCGGCCTGACGCCAAACAGTTTCGGACTGGGGTTCCACTCCTCCTACACCGCAAAAAACTGCTACTGCGCCATCGAGTACACGAAGCGAACGTTCAACCTCTACGGTAAAGTCCACGTGTCCGGGGGTGTCAATAATATTAATAGTGTGCTTAATATCATTGTAGTTCCAGTAAGCGGTGATAGCGGCAGAGGTGATAGTAATGCCCCTCTCCTTCTCTTGCGACATCCAATCCATGGTGGCCGCTCCGTCGTGAACTTCACCCATCTTGTGTGTAACACCGGTATAGAACAATATTCGCTCGGTAGTTGTGGTCTTACCGGCGTCGATATGTGCCATAATTCCGATGTTTCGGGTATATTTTAGTTCTTGGTTCATTGGTTCGGCCTATTGATTAATGTCTTAGAATCTGAAAAATGCGAAAGCCTTGTTGGCTTCTGCCATACGGTGAGTATCTTCTTTCTTCTTGAAAGCGCCGCCTTCTTCGTTGAAAGCCGCTACTATCTCAGCAGCGAGTTTCTCAGCCATAGAGTGGCCAGAACGCTGGCGTGCGTAGAGGATAAGGTTTTTGATGCCGATCGACTGTTTGCGGTCGGGACGGATTTCGGTAGGTACCTGGAATGTGGCACCGCCTACTCTGCGGCTCTTAACCTCAACGTCGGGAGTGATGTTCTCCATGGCCTTTTTCCAAACCTCAGTGGGAGTCTTGCCGGTTTCTTTTGTTTTTTCACCGACGAGTTCCATCGCTTTGTAGAAGATTTTGAAGGCGATACTCTTCTTGCCGTCAACCATCATGTCGTTTACAAAACGAGTTACGAGCGGGTCACCGTACACAGGGTCGGCAAGAATCTGTCGTTTTTTTGGTGTTGATTTTCTCATTGCTTTACTCCGATTGTAGAATTACTTTTTCTTAGGACGTTTAGCGCCGTATTTAGATCTCTGCTGTCCGCGGTTTGCAACGCCCGCAGTATCCAATGTACCACGGATGATGTGATAACGTACACCAGGGAGGTCTTTTACACGGCCGCCTCTTACCATTACGATAGAGTGCTCCTGAAGATTGTGTCCTTCGCCGGGGATGTATGCGTTAACCTCCTTCTGGTTGGTGAGCCTTACACGAGCAACTTTGCGCATTGCTGAGTTAGGTTTCTTGGGGGTGGTGGTGTAAACACGTGTGCACACGCCTCTACGTTGCGGACAAGAATCTAATGCCGGAGCCTTACTTTTAGAAGTAATGGTCTTCCTTCCTTTTCTTACTAACTGTTGAATTGTAGGCATATTCTTATCTTTAAATTTAATATATTTCAGAGCGCAAAGGTAAGTTTTTTTCAAATGCAAACAACAGTTTTATAAATATTTTTTTTATTTTAAGGTAGATATTTTGCTTCATTTTTATTAATACATTGATAATCAATATTATACTATAAAGTAGATGTAAAAAATTTAACAATTATTTTTTATTCGCTTTTTTTTGGTTGGAATTAATATTTTTTTGTATATTTGCTCACTCAAAAACTCAAAAGTACTTTTACGAAAAACAAAACATTATGAATGAACTATTAACCGGATTTGCTACGGCATTCGGAGGCGCGTTGGGCGTATTGTGCGCCTTTGGACTGTGTATGGGAGTCTGGGTTACCGCCAAAATTTTTATCAAAAGGCGTCGTACTTTGCGTAAGATGCCAAAACTAATCCTCGAATACAGAACCGTACTTATCTCGCTCGAAAAATTTGACGAGATAATTGAAATCGACCGGTTCCTCGAAAAGCTCAAACGCAACGAGATGCCGCGCGAACTATCGGTGAGGTACAGTGCAAAGTACCTTAAGGATTTTTTAAAGCAACATCAGGAAGCGTAACGCAAAATAAATGTTTTCACAACCGGCTTCAGGCAATAAGCCCGCAAAAGTGTCCGTTTCATTTTGCAAAACCACACCTTATATATATAGTAAAAAATCAAAATGGAAAATATCGGATCAGGATTTTGCAAAGGCTTCGGAGGCATGTTCGGGGTGATTGCCGCCATATTATTGATAGCATTGCTAATATGGTTGGTAATGTATATCCACGACTGTATGATTATACGCAAGGAGATGCCAAAGATGCTACTTATGGCAAGGAAAGTGCTCAAAGAAAACGAGCAATACGAAGAACTTTCGATTATAAACAAATACGCCAAACAACTCAAAAAGAATATCTTACCACAAGAAATACGCAAAAGGTTTTCTGTTGAGATCAGAAGATATGTACAAGAGGACTATGGCGACAAGGGTTCGAGAATGTACATAGCCCAAGACAAGATTCTCAAGTATAATCCTCCCGCTAAGAAAGCCAAAGCGCCGAAGGACAAACCCAACAATCAAAACACCGATGATATATCCTAAAAACTTTGAGGTTAAAACAGGATTCAACAAGATTAGGGAAACAATAAAAAACTACTGCATCTGCGACCTTGGCAAAAGTCAGGTAGACGAGATGACATTCAGCAGCAGTTTCAACGACATCAAACGCGACCTCAACCTCACAGCAGAGTTCAAACATATAATTATGATGTCCGTAACCTTTCCTCAAGATGGGTATTTTGACTTAAGGTACGGTTTGAAAAAAATCTCCAAAGAAAACACTTTTCTCTCGGTACAAGAGCTATTTGACCTAAAACGCTGCACCGAAACTCTCCGGCTTATAACTCAGTTTTTTGCGTCGCGCCCCGAAAGCGAATACCCTTATATGCGTGAAACATGTCAAAATATACTTGTAAGCCGCGAAATCATATCAGCCATCAACGCCGTAATGACCGAAACTGGCGAAATCAGCGACAACGCCTCGCCTGAACTGCGCCGCATACGCAACGAGATAAAGGTAAAGGCTGCGTCAATCTCAAATGTTGTAAACCGTCTGTTGCGCAACGCCAAGGCACAGGGTTGGACAGAGGCTGACGCCGAAATCAACATCCGCGACGGCAAACTGCTAATACCAGTTAAAAGCGGAAGCAAGCGCAAAATATCGGGAATTGTGGCCGACGAATCTGCCTCAGGCAAGACTTCGTTTATTGAGCCTATCGAAAGTGTGGAACTCAACAACGCCGTGCGCGAACTTGAGTTTGCCGAAAAGCGCGAGATTGTGAAAATTCTTACGGCTGTATCCGACAAGATACGTCCTCATATTCCCAACCTAATAGAAGGTTGTGCGATACTTGGAACATTGGATTTTGCACGAGCCAAAGCCAAGATGGCTATCGATACCAATGCCGACCTGCCGATACTCACCGACAAACCGCTGATAGATATGCGTGTGGCACGACATCCTATTTTGGAAAAAACTCTCAAAGCCGAGGGGCGGAAGGTTGTGCCATTGAATATAGAACTCAATGAGCATCAGAGAATTATTATGATTTCAGGTCCTAATGCGGGCGGCAAATCGGTTTGCCTTAAAACCACGGCACTGATACAGTATATGCACCAATGCGGACTGCTAACACCGATAAGTCCCAATAGCACAATGGGCATCTTCAACGACATATTTATCGACATAGGCGATGAACAGTCGATAGAAAACGACCTGAGCACCTACAGCGGACACCTTAAAAATATGAAGACCTTTGTAGACCGAGCAGGACGCAACTCGCTGATATTCATTGATGAATTTGGTACAGGCACAGAGCCTATCCTTGGCGGAGCGATAGCCGAGGCGGTTTTGGAGAAACTCAACCAACGTCACGTAAAAGGCGTAATCACAACGCATTACACCAATCTAAAAAACTTTGCCACCGACACTGAGGGCATTGTTAACGGCGCCATGCTATACGACAACACCTGTATGAAACCACTCTTTCAGATGGAGACCGGCAAAACAGGAAACTCATTTGCCTTTGAAATGGCCAAGAAGATGGGGCTCAGCCACAAGATACTACAAAAGGCAGAACAGATTGCAGGTCGCGACCATATCGACTACGAACGTCGCATTCAAGAACTTGAAGAAGACCGGCGCCGCTTAAAAATCACACTCGAAAATGCCGAAAACCGCGAGAAAAACCTCGCACGCCAGCAGCAACAGTACACCGAACAAACCGAATTTACCCTCAACGAGCGCAAAAACATACTCAAAGCTGCCAAACTGCAAGCCGATGAAATTCTCAAAAATGCCAACAAACTGATAGAAAACACTATACACGACATTAAGCGTGCCGAGGCAGAAAAACTCAAAACCCGTGAAATACGCCACGACTTTGAGCAAGCCAAAGAACAGATATCCACGCAGTTGACCGAAGAGCAACAGGCTCTTGACGCAAAAATAGAGCGTCTGCGCCAAAAACAACAGGAACGTGCCGAACGCCGCGCCAAAAAACGTCAAGAGAAAGCAGAAAAAGAGGCTGCTGCGCCCAAACCACCAGAACCGATACAACTCAAAATAGGCGACAAAGTTCACTTAGACGATGGAGAACAGGTGTTTGAAATAATGGACATCAAAGACAATACAGCGCTTTTGCAAGTAGGCTACATGCAGACATTTGTAAAATTGTCGCGTTTGAAACCAGCCGCCAAGAAAAAGGAAGAAAAAAAGACAGCGCCGCAAATACGTGTCAACATCGAAAGTGAGAAAAAGTCCGGAGGATTTCTATTCGGTTTGGATGTGCGCGGGTTGCGTGGCGACGAAGCCTTGGAGAAAGTAGCAAAACATCTCGACGACGCCCTCGCCACAGGCAAGCACGAAATTCGCATTCTCCACGGCACAGGCACAGGGGCACTACGTAGCCTTATCCGCGACTACCTTGCTACGCAAGATATAGTTAGCAGATATCACGATGAAAAGATAGAACTTGGCGGCGCAGGAATCACTGTGGCAGAGTTAGACTATTAAATACTCCAAGCCTTAACAGTGTACTCTCGCCTAACGGTTGAGATAAGGCCGCTGCTATAATTCCAAACCCACTCCTTGCTGCCAGCAATTTCTTCAACGTCGAAAAAGAGCATCGGACGGTCAAACATTTCAAGCCCTTCGGCATTAAAAGTCTTGATTTTAACAGGAGTTATCACGCACGACTTGCCTTTGGGCAACATTCCAAGGTGATAAGTCTGAATAAAACGGCTGAGTGTTTTTGACGAAAGTTCGTCGATAAGTTCCTTCTGCATAAGGAAATCGAGAATCAGGTCATCTAAAAATGCGAGAGTATTAACCGATACCACAAAGTCGAAATTAACCAAAAGGTCGCTATAATCGGCTGTGCTATAATTTGTTGACGAACTAAGCATATCCACCGAAAAATTTTTGTAACGGTTGACACAGTTGTAGGTCTCCGCCACAATTTTGGTAATATCCTCGGTTACAAACTTCACATTTTCAAACTCTTTGAACTTGGCAACCACCTTAGGGGGATGCAGAAGGTCAACAAAATAAACCTTGTCAAACATACGGCTGAGTTCCATCACAGGTACATCAAGACACCAACCGCTACCAAGTACCACCGCAGTATGATGGGCGGAGCATTTTTTGGCAGAGTTAACTATAAAGTGCTTAGTATTAAGTATATGTTGGCTCCAATTCTGTATCTCGCTCAAATACCGAAGGTAATACTCCTTTTGGTCGAGTTCGTAACCCATGCGGCGGTAGATACGCTTGTCGGTAAGTGTAAACAGACCCATAATATCAAAGAGTTATGCTTGTGTCGGCAAATTGTGCGCCACGGATTTTGGCAGTTTCATAAATTTGGTCGGCGGCGTGCTCAAAGCCAGCCACACAACCCATAGCATCTTCTAAGATAACGAGTTTAGAAACCAATTTAGGCATATTGTCAAACAATTGCGCAATGGTGTTGGCTACACAATGGCTCTTGGCTTCACCTGCCAAATATACTTTGTCGTATTCATAGAGTTTTTCGGCAAGGGCGTAGTTAAACATTGTATCAGGGAAATCCGGATTTGTAACCTCAGCCTGAAATGCACCGAAATGTTCCGAAAACGGGAAAGCACCCTTACGGACTATGGTGAAATAACCCTTGGTCTGCGCAGCCCATTCCAAAACAGCGTCCATCAATGATTTGCAAATATCCGCACCGCAAGTACCCGAAATACAATGCACAGGCCATATGGTATGTGCGTATTTGCCAGCGGCTTTGAGTTGTGCAAGATAATCCACAGCCCTCGAAACATTTCCATCGGCAGGCAACCACACCTTATTATTTACATCCTCCACCGAAATGGAAGTAAAAGGAGCGGGATGTTTTCCCTGAACGTCTACCCAGAAAGCGGGATGAGATATATCGTTGGGCTGATGGTCGTCAGCGGTCATAATAACATTGTCGATCTTATCGGCATTGCGACGAAGAAACGAGGCGAGACGAGTCATATCGCCTGTTGCACCTGGAACATACAGTGAGCCAGTATTTTCGCAAAAATCGTTCTGCGGGTCGATTACAAATAGAGCGTTTTTCATATACAAAATTATTTAGAGTTACCTACAATTATGGTTGCGCCGTCGTGGGGGACGGTAATCTGCAACATATTCTTCTTTGGCGTTACCTGTTTCATAGAGCCGTTAAGCTTGGCATCGTCGGCATAAACGGTTACACCGCCATTTATAAAATCAAGATTGAGAGTGCGTTTCAAAGGTTCTTTTTGAGCATTGATGGCTGCAATATACCACTTGCTACCACTTCGGCGGGCAATTATCAGATACTTGCCGGGATAGCCGTCGATAAACTTGATGTCGTCCCAGAGCGTGGGGCATTGCTTTACAAAATCGAGTTTCCATTGCTCTTTGGGCAACACATTATAATATAGTGCAGTGTGATTGAGCGGACATTGGAACAAGACAGCCACAGCCATCTGAAAAACATCCGAAGTAACACGGTGTCCGCCCCACATAGTGGTGTCGTTGGTGGAGTTGAAATAATTATTGAAAGTGATGCCGCCGTAATCCATCGCAGCCACAGAGTTGCGAATTATAGGATGAAGGGTTGCATTGTAAGATTCTTGACGGCAAAAATCATCGCCAAAATGAAGGTTCTCGCTTGCGAGAACTGCCTCAGAACCAATAAAGTTGGGGTACATTATCTCCCACCCTCTCGGCAGGGTTGCCCCGTGGAAAATCACCTCCAATCCAAAATCGTTGGCGTCGGCAAGAATATCCTCGTAGAGTTGCATAGTCTGCTGTTTGTCAGAGCCTAAGAAATCTACCTTGATACCGCGGATGCCAATCGATTGCATCCACGCCATCTCGCGGCGGCGTTTGATAATATTGTTCATAATATGCTTAGGACCTTGCGGAGCGTCGTTCCAATAACCGTTTGAGTTGTACCAAAGACAGAGCGACGTGCCTTTCTGCTTGGCATATTTGGCAAGAATCTCAATAGAATCGCGTGTAATTTGCGTATCCCACCAGTTGTCAACTATTTGCGAAACGAAACCAAGGTCGGCGGTAAAGTCGATATAGCGTTTTTGCTCCTGAAAGTTGACACTCTCATCGAAACCTATAATCCAACTCCAAGTGCCAGCGCCGTAGGTATAGTTTTTAGATGGAGCATAGAGGGGTTCAACAAAATCCCACGGAATTGTGGTTTCAACAATAGGTGCAAGTGTTTCGCCCAAAGATATTGTGCGCCAAGGAGTTTCACCCAAAAGCGAAATACCCGGAGCGGAAGAGCCGTTGCCGTTGTAATCCTCCTCCAAAGGGAAAGCCACCTTGTAACTTGCTCCGCCCTCGCAAGTGATATGCGATGCGCAATATGCTGACGTTACGCCAGTTTCAGAAACCAGCACCCATCCGTTAGGCACGTGAAACAACGCTGGGAATATGAATCCCAAACCGTTGGCGTTCTTGCCAGTTTTGTCGTCGGCAAAATATGGTTGCTCGTAACTTGGCGCGGTGCGTGCCCATCCTGTCTGCCCCTTCATCTGCGGCGAGAGGAAGGTGGTAGTGCCGTCAGGGAAGTTGAAGAATGATTTTTCGTTGTTAATCACCGCACAGGCAAATGGCTCGGTGGGAGATTTTGGATTCGGTTGCGGATAAACAACGTATTTAAATGCCAAGTCGTTGTTTTTCAACATGAAAACCAAGTCGATAGCGGGACGGTTGTTTTGATAAAGGCTAAGCACTGCACGTGTGGCAGAAACATCTATATGGCTAAGTTTCAATACTTTGCTATCGTAACTAAACGCTATTGCCTCAGTTTTGAAATCCTTAGGTGTGAGGTTTTCAGAAAAATCGCCCACAGTGGTAACAAGTCCCAACTGCGACTGCTTCAAAAACTCTTTGCCATTGAGCGAAACAGAATAATATACCTTGCCGCTTGTGCAGTTGATGTCCACCTTTAAACGTCCGTCGGGTGAATTGACGGTGTAGTTTTGCGCATCAACCGAAAGCGCAAGGGTAATTGTAATAATTGAAAGCAGTAACAATCGTTTCATTATAGCAAGTTATTAGTAATATTATTGTAAATCAGCAAGTTTTACACCCAACACTAGGAAATCGTCTATTTGTTGGCGTTCACCCTTCCACTTGTCCATAGTTTCAGCAAGCACCGTCTTCTGCTGTTCCATTGGCAGGTTTCGGTTGTTGAGAATCATCTCGCGAAAACGCTGCGTGTTGAATTTCTCATTGTTGTCGCCGCCAAACTGGTCGAGGTAGCCATCGGAGAACATATAAATAGAGGTGTTGTCGTCGTACATAAAGTCGTAGCAAGTGAACTCTATCTGCATATCGGGGCGCAACTGACGTCCGCCTATTGAGTAGTAATTGGCTTTGAGGATTTTAAGTTTGTCGCCCTGCACCACATAGAGGTTGTTTTTGGCTCCGGCAAACTGAAAACGGTGCAGTTTGGCATCTACGGTGCAGAGGCTCATATCCATACCATCTTCGCTGTCGGAATCCTCGTTGCTTTGATTTAGAGCAAGGCGGATGCCGGTGTGGAGCATGGTAAGAATCACATCGGGCTTGAAAACGTGCTTGATATTCACAATCTCGTGCAAGAGAGTGTTGCCTACCATCGAGAGGAACGCACCCGGCACTCCGTGACCCGTGCAATCGATGGCGGTAATCACATATTTATTCTCAAACTTTGAAAACCAATAAAAATCGCCGCTGACAATATCTTTGGGTTTAAAGTAGATAAACATCTGCGGCAACCATTGTTTCAACTTGGTTTCGGGCAGGAGTATATTGTCCTGAATTTTTCGGGCATAGTTGATGGAGTCGGTAATTTCGCAGTTTTTTTGCTCAATAAGGTTCTTTTGTTGCTCAATCTCGTTTTTTTGGCGTTGCAATTCAGCATTTATACGCTTGATTTTGCGGAGCATAAACATAAGCACCGCCACAAGCGACAACACCAAAACACCAATAACGATAATGAGAAACCCCTGCATTGTGCAAACAAAACCTTATTGTTTATCAGTTGTGCCACCAAGTTTTTGCAGTGCGGTAAGCACCTCAACAGGCAGACAGAATATGATAGTGTTAGATTGATCGCTCGACAAGTCGCTAAGAGTAGCAAGTGTACGGAGATGCATAGCACCAGGAGTTTGGCTCATAATCTGAGCAGCCTTGGCGAGGCTGTTAGAAGCTTCGAGTTCGCCCTGAGCCTTAGTGATAACTGCTGTTTTTTCACGTTCAGCCTCAGCAGCCACGGCAAGAGAGCGCTTCATCTCTACGGGCAAAGCCACATCTTTAAGTTCCACATTTTCAACGGTAATACCCCAAGGATCGGAATCCTTGTCAATAATTTCGCAAATCTGTGAACTAATTTTATCGCGTTCTGAAAGCAATTCATCGAGTGTTACCGAGCCAACTACATTTCGCATAGTGGTTTGGGCAAGCTGACCAACGGCATACATAAAGTTTTCAACTTCGAGCACAGCCTTGCTCGAATCAAATATCTTATAATAAAGAACTGCGTTGATCTGCACCGACACATTATCGCGAGTGATAGCCTCTTGTGCAGGCACGTCAACAGCCTTAGTTCTTACGTCTACTTTTCTAATAGACTCTATTACAGGAATTATCACCTTCCATCCCGGTTGAAGAATTTTTACAAACTTACCAAAACGGAATTTGATACCACGTTCATACTGGTTAACCTGTTTGATTGTAGAAAAGAACATAACCACAAACACTACAATCACAAAGATTAATAAAGAAGCACTTGCGTCCATAATTAAATAGTTTTAAATAGTTAAACAATTACAACAGACCTTCAATGGCCAAAATATAGTAGTACACTACCACCTAGGAGATATGTACGACACAAATATACAAAAAAATTTGCAAAAAGCAGATTTTTGCTCTAATTTTGCGTTTAATTAAAAAGTTTTTTTGGAAAAAATGTCAAGGATTCGCGGAATCATATTCGATTTCAACGGCACCTTGCTGTGGGACACTCCGTTTCACAACAAGGCATGGAATATTTTTCTCAAAAAATACCGTATCAATCTTTCCGATCAAGAAATCCGCGACAACATGCACGGCCGCACCAATGCCGAAATATTCAAATATTTATTCAAAAAAGACTTGACGCCCCACGAATTAAACACGCTCGCTGACGAAAAGGAGGCGATTTACCGACACCTTATTATTAATAACGAATTTGATCTTCAGCCGGGCGTTACTAAGCTGTTTGATTTCTGCCTTGCATGCTCCATACCCATAGCAATTGCCACAAGTAGCGACAAAACCAATGCAGATTTCTACTACGAGCGTTACGAACTCAAAAAATGGTTTCCCCGCCGACGCTTTATCTACAACGACTACACATTCAAGAGCAAACCAGAGCCAGATATTTTTCAAAAGGCAGCCAAGCAGTTGTTTTTAGAGCCGGAAGAGATAATGGTGTTTGAGGATTCGCCCGCCGGCATAGAAGCAGCAGAACGTTTTGGTGCTGGTAAAATAGTGATAATCAACAGTACAGGCGACGACTGCTCAAAATACGACACTTTGGTGCTGGAAGATATCAACGACTCGTTTAGCATCATAGACTTAAACATCGTTTTGCCACGAGAGGATCATTTCTTGTTTGAATAATGCGGCTCAGAGAGGTGATGCTTACCACATCCCACCCACACATATTTTTTACTATATGGAAGACGCACCCGTGCACGACAGTTGGGTGGTATTTCCACATAAATATCAAATTTTTTGCTTGATTTTTCAAACCGCACACTAATTTTGCCTCGTGGCGATGGCACTGTAATTGAAGCATTCGACAACGACGACGGCTTAGGTGCAATAGACACAGTGGCAAATCCTGCGGTAAGCGGCTCTATGCCCATAATCTTGCGCATAATGATATTGGCAGGAGCAGCACCATAGGCGGAGTTCCACACTTGGTCGGGTCTGCTTTCATCGTTCCATGCCTCGGTGGTAACGGTGCTGCCAGAACGTATCATATTATAAAAACTCCGCGACGAAGTGTCGGTGAGCAGTCGCAATCCATATCCTTCCAAACCTTGGTCAAACAAAGCATCTAACAGAAACTGCGCACCATAAACACTGCAATCCATTCCGCAACCAAGAACGTAATTTTTCACAATGCCACGGTTAAGGTCGTCAACCAAGCCAAAGTTCAAAGCATACATATTGGCTAACAGCGACTTATTTACACTTCCGAGAGCATCAACATAGATACCGCAACTATCGGTTAGCATAGTGTTGACAGAGTTTTGTGTAACACGTGCCAACGACCTATAATTGTCGGCATCGAACTTGTTGCCAATGGCAGTGGCTATGTCGGCAAGAAGCATAAGCGACTTAAAATGAAAAGCATTGGTAACTGTATTGCATTTGCCACGATCATAAACACCAGCCGTGTGGTCGGATATATCAATAAGATCGCTAAAACGGTTGCCACGGAATCCTACTTTCTGCAAATTGTCGATACCAGTAACGCCATCACCAGTATAAAGCAATCCGTCGGATTTACGAAGATACATTAATGTGTTGTTTTTCAGCTGGGGATAATACTTCTTTAAAATAAAGTCGTCGCCTGTGTAGAGATAATCGTTCCAAGCAAGGAAAAGAGTAAGCAAAATATCCTCAGTACGGCAGGTAGGGTTGTTGATAATATGTTCCAAAGTGGTGCGGGCTATGGAATAATGTGCGTCGGTAGCGTAAAAACTGAGTTGATTGATCAGAGCCGCGGATGCGTAAGGAATGCGCTCTCTGTCGCCGTCAACAAACTTTCCAGAAAACGATGTAGCTTTCATAGAATGTTTGCAGAGCTCCCACAAACGGTTCAACACAGTGTCGGACGAAGAAAAATCGGCGGCATTATCGTTAAACGGATAGTGCACATACGACCTCAGGGCATCACGGTAAAGAAACGAACCGTTATAACCCTCTATCTGACAATACCTAAATGGATAAACCTCACCAATATATTTTGGCATAAAAATAGGCGAAACACCGCTCTCATTGTCGTTTGGATTGGTATTACGCTTGTCTTTGCGAATTTCAAAAGAGTATTCTCCTGCCGAATCGAGAGTAAAATGGTATACCGCATAACGTTTTGAGCCACCAGGACGAGTACAAACGCCGCAACTATCCGACAATTCGCCCAAACGTACTGTAATAGGTTGATTTGGCGTAACATTGGTAAAACGGAAACGCACCTGCGAAAAAGCGTCAGTGCCAAAATCAAGCAGAAGCGAATGGTTTGGATGAGTAATCACCACAGGCATCTGTAGCGACTTTTGCAAAGGAAGCGAAGCGCAGGCATCGTCTGGTTCGGGCGAAACAATAAAGCCCTTGGGAGCAGCATAAGCCGAGCAACGGTGTTTTTGGTCGAAAACCTTTACTGTATAGTAATATATAGCGCCAGCCGGAAGGGGCCTTCCTCGAAAAACTATGCCGGTAGAATTGCTGTCAGGCACATCGCCACTGTCCCACACGTCGGCACTGCCCTCACGCAAAAGCAATAGCGACGATGCCACGAGCAAACGGTATGCAGTTTGATAAAATTCAGCCTTCTTTGATTCTACCTGCCAGCCAAAACGCGGATGGGTGGTGTTAATTTCAGCCACCTGCATCAAAGGATTGTCGAAATCATATTCCGGAAGCTCTACCGAAGTTTTAAAACCCTTGGAATACACAACATCGGTTTCTTCAATAAGGTCTACCGTAAGATGAGTTACCGAAAAACTATTTGTAGTCTGTTGTTGCGCCGAAACAGTCAACGCACACAAAGTCAATATTATACAAAACAATCTGCACATAATCAGAAACTATTTGCGGCTCGCCCTAAACAAAAAGTCTTTTTCCTCTTTTGTCAAGTGGTCGTAACCGCTTTTTGATATTTTTTCAAGAATACGGTCTATTTGTTCGTTTTCGTCGTGCTTGCGGCGATTATACTCTTCGTCGGAAACTGTAGTGGCTTCGGCATACTCTGTATCGCAACTCTTGTTGAATGTTACTTTCATTTTTGGACGCTTGGTAGAGTTGTCGGAACCAAACCAAGATACCACGGTATCGGTGATGGAGCAAAACCACTGCGTAATATCTTTTCCTTTTTGAAGGCAAAGTGCAAAAGTTGCACCAAAAGCCGCGCCACCAAGATGTGAAATATGACCACCAGGATTGTTGCCAGCGATAGAAAGAAGGTCGATAAGCACATAGATTATGCCCAACCATTTCAACTCCACCGGCAAGATACCAAAGAAATAGAGTTTTTCTTTGGGCTTATATACACATACAGCAATCACTACTGCCGACACAGCCGCACTTGCGCCCATACAGCACGACAAAGGGCGTACCGACTCAAACGCTGGAAACAGATTGTAAGCCGCCACATAAAACAGCGCCCCGCTAAGGCCACCGAGAATATAAACTGCGAACAGACGACGTCCGTTGAATATATCAAAAAAAACCTTTCCTAAAAAGAAGAGCCACAGCATATTACCTAAAATATGCAAAAAACCATCATGGAGAAACATATAGGTTAGCGGAGTCCAAAACCTTGAAGCAAGTTTCGACAAATCTGCCGGAACTGCCAAATATTCAAATGCAACATCGTCCATAGCCAATGGCGAGGAGAATAAAAAGGTGACGAGTTCTGCAACTTTCAATATTACAAAAACTATCACATTTGCAGCAATCAGTTTTGTGAGCATACTGCTAACCGCTATAGATTTTAAATTGCTCATAATCTAAGTATTAAAAAAATTATTGCTTGGATATTTTCTCCAAATAAGCATAAGAATAAGGCCGGCAAGAAGTCCACCTAAATGCGCCCAGTGTGCCACATTGTCGCCGCTGAAATTGTTGACTCCGAAAAAAAGTTCCAAAAGTCCGTAAATCAGCACAAAATATTTAGCCTTTATGCCTATGGGAATAAAGATAATCTGCAATTTCAAATCGGGGAACATCATCGCAAAAGCCAACAGCAATCCAAACACGGCACCCGAAGCACCAATCATGGGTGCAGATGTAACGCTGGTAACTACAGAGGTTATCTGCGAACGAATGTTATCAAGCGTGTCGACATCGTTTTGCACTTGGCTCCAATGCTCAATAATTTCGTAAACAGCCGCAAGGTTAAAACCGTCGCACTTTTGGGCAATAGCCTCCAAACCGTTGGCAGAGGGCGATGCCATAAAATCGTGGTAAGCCTGCAACAGTGGGGCAAACTGATAATAATTCACCACTGTGTTCACCACAGCCGCACCCAAACCTGTAACAAAATAGTAAAAAACAAAACGCTTTGTGCCCCAGACTCTTTCCAACACCACGCCGAACAAGAATAGCGCATACATATTGAAAAACAAGTGGAACACTCCACTGTGCATAAACATATATGAAACATACTGGTATGGGCGGAAATATTCTGATTTAACAAAAAACAGAGCCAGATAATTGGTTAAATCAAAACCCATAAATTGGCACAACCATGTTAAAACAAACATAGCTATATTGGCTATCAACAAAAACTTGGCTCCGCGTGTTAACTGTGGCATTTGATTACAAATTAATAAATTAAGAGAACCGCTTTTCTAATTCATCTAACCCGATAATCACCACCACAGGATCGCCTTCGGGCGAAAAATTAGGTGCGTTGGTAGCAAACAGCGAATCAATCAGCTGCCGCATCTCCTCGGGTGTGAGCGATTTCTCATTAGGTATAAGTTCGCGGTTCGACGCCGCAATTGCTAGAATATCTTTTATAGAGGTAGATACATTTCCATGTCCTTCTTGATAACTAACTATAATATCGTTGACTACAGCGGTGGCGGCATCGGGCGACAAGAACGGCGGTATGCCTTTGATTATCACCACATTGTTGTCGTCAAACTCCATATCAAATCCCACCACTTGAAACTCATCTCTTATGTCGTAAGCCATAGCATAACTAGCAACATCGAGGTTTAGTTTGATGGGATAGAGCAAAGTCTGAACAGAATCAACATTGGAGTCAACCTTTTCGATATACTTTTGGTAAAGTACACGTTTGTGGGCACGCCGCTGGTCGATAACCATTATACCTGATTTTGAAGGACTTACTATATATTTGTTTTTAACCTGGATAAGTCGGTTTTCTACCTTGCCAGAGAAAATGCCGTTGTGACCAGAAAGGTCGGAATCTTCGGCATGAAGACCTGCACCAGAATAAAGCTGCTGCCAATTGTCTAAATTGTTGCGGTCGCGTTCTGGCACCGACGGCGCTTTGGAATAGTGATTTTCCTCGCTGTCGTGCTCAAACGGATTGTAGAAGGGATTGAAATTGACCTTGGGCATAGGGGGCATCGGGTCGTCTTTTGAAAAATAAGGCATCTCAATGTCGCCAACTTCCGAATCAAAATCAATAGCTGGAGCCACGTCGCATTTTGAGAGGGTTTCGCGGATGCCTGCCTGCAAAAGGCGGAACACGTCGGAAGCGTTTTCAAAATTCACCTCCGTTTTGGTGGGATGCACGTTTACATCTATGTTGTGAGGGTCGATTTCGAAATATAGGAAATACGGTGGCACACAGTCGGGATAAACAAGTTTTTCGTAGGCCAACGCAACCGCACGGTGAAAATACTGGCTTTTCATAAAACGGCTGTTGACAAAGAAGAACTCCTTGTCGCTGCGTTTCTTCGACGAAGACGGCTTACCTGTGAATCCTGTTATCTTAACGATAGAAGTGTCGATTTCTACCGGAATAAGTTCCTGATTGAGGGTTTTGCCGAATACATTAACAATCCTCTGTTTAAGGTTGCTCTGCGGCAGGTTGTAAATCAACGTTCCGTTATGGTAAAGCGAAAAACTAATGTTGGGATGGGTAAGCACAATTCTGTGGAACTCTGATACTATGTGCTGTAGCTCGGTGCTGTTTGATTTAAGAAACTTACGTCGGGCTGGTACATTAAAAAATAGGTTTTTAACGCTGAAATTAGTACCCACAAGCGTGCTAACTGGATTCTGTCCTACAAACTGAGAGCCATTGATAATCACCTGAGTGCCAATAGAATCCTCTTCGCGGCGGGTTTTAAGCTCCACCTCGGCAACAGCGGCTATAGAAGCGAGTGCCTCGCCCCTAAACCCTTTTGTACATATACAGAAAAGGTCGTCGGAAGTATAAATCTTCGACGTAGCATGACGTTCAAAACTCATACGAGCGTCGGCGGGACTCATACCGCAACCATTGTCGATAACCTGAACAAGTGTCCGTCCGGCATCTTTGATATTGACGGTAATTTCATCGGCACCAGCATCCACAGAGTTTTCTACAAGCTCTTTCACAACCGATGCAGGACGTTGGATAACTTCTCCCGCAGCTATCTGGTTGGCAAGGGCATCCGACATTAGTCTTATAACATCAGCCATAGCGGATAACTAATAGTGCTAAAAGAAATGGAAATACTCGTTGGCAAAATAAGCGCCCACTAAAAGTACAACAAAGAGTACAGTACGACGGATGTTTGCCTGCTTGAGATCGCCTTTGCGGCGGTCGTACATGCGGCGGAAAGTTCCGGGCTGCAATATCCGAATATCTTCTTCGTCCTCTTTGCCAAGTTCCTTGCGGATGCGTGCACGGCGTATTTTTAAACTTTCTTTACGAGGATCGTAGTAACGTGGAATGTACTCGAACTCATGTATTTTCATTTCAGGGAAAAAACGTGGAAGTCCCATAGTAATTGTTTTTTATCGTTAATAATGCGCAAATATAAACAATTGCTTTGAAAAAATGAGTTTTTTAACGTTTTTTTTTAAATCTGTACTAAATGTTTGTCTCAACCTTATAACCATCGTACACCACTACCCACTTATTGCCATAAAAACGCACAAGGTTTACAGGTGTGCCATTCTTGGAGCATTTCTGCAACACAGGAACAATGTCGTCGGGAAGATTTTGAAACGCCATTCCATTGCGGCCGTAAAGCAGCACCCATCCATCAGAACCGTAAAATGCCGATTCGCGAATAGAAACTTTCTTTTGGTTGAGTTGTGCAAGTTTGGCTGCCATTTTTTGCGGTATTCCTTTGGCTATAAATCCGTTAGTTCCAAAAACTGTAAGTCGGCAACTGTTATTGTAGGCAACGCAACGAAAATTTTTCTGTTTTTTTTGTGCGGCGGCAATGTCGGTGGATAGGTCTGTGGGCAACGATTGAGAGGTAAACTCCTTGCCATCGTACAATAGCACCCACGAAGTATCGCTCAACAGAAGTGCTTTGTCGATAGATGTTCCGGCTGAATTAAGTTTGCTGAGCATATTTTCAAGAGGCGTTGGAATATAACTGTAACTATAGCCGATGTCGCCATAGAGTATAAGCCAGTGACCGTCGGTATTGAAAGCAATGTCGTGTATCGCTACTTTTTTAGCCGAAATATCAGCAAGTTCTTTCTTACAGTTTTCGAGCAACTGGCTGTCGATAGTCTGTGCGGAGACAATCAGCGGTGCAAGCACAGAAAAGACAATGATGTAAAATAACTTTTTCATGACCGTTGTGATTTAATAGTTTGCAATATGTTAACTTCTATTAAAAGACAATCACCCGAGCATTATCCCCCAAAAAAAACGTCTGCCCATCACAGGCAGACGCTAAAAAAACAGAGGGATATAAAATAAAGAGAGAGTTTATTTCACTTTGTCGATTTCGAGCGTAACAATAGTCTTGTTGAGCAACTGGTAGCCGATTTCTCCGAATGCGTAGATACCGTTTTTGCATACATTCTTGCCAAGGAAGTTTCCTCCGAAGAAATATGTTACACACGAAAAGCACGTAAGCACATCGCATTGTTTTGCACCGAGCGAACGGTTAAATATTGCCACATAGTCGGTTCCGCTTTTTACAAGACGGTACTCGTCGCCTGCAACAATTGACGAAAAGAATGTTACTTCTCCCTTGTCAAGGTCTACGTTTCTAATTACACGGTTGATCAATGCACCATTTTGCGATGTTATTATCTGCATATTAGGGCCGCTCAGCGGTTTTATTGTATGATCACAAAATTCGGCAATGTTGGCTTGCTTGCCGTCGATAGTACATGAAGATTGTACAAAACCGTCATGCGGGAATATGATTTTAGGAGATTTCTCGTCGATAGTGTCAAAATTTTCGATTTCTGCACGGGCTGCTAAATAATCGGGCAATTCTACATAAAGTACCGACGCAAGTTTATCAGTGATAATACCGTCGCTACCCGACACAGAGATAGAAGTATTGTTACCATTTTCGTCGGGAGTAGTTGCCGATACATATCCAACTACCGGATTATCAAACATTTTGTCGTATCCGAGGGCACTAGTAGCAAAAGTGATGTGCACCTTAGAGTCGATAGGCATCACCACTACCACAAAGCCATTTTTAAATCCGTCTTTTGCAATGTTCTGAATATTGGTTTCGTTAAACGAAGCGGTTTTGCAATTTTGCGCCACCATCGTAAAGTCGTCCACAAATATTTTGTCATGGTCTTCTATACCAACAGAATCTACAAAATAAGGAGAAGATCCACCAACCCAATTACCCTTAGGTAATCCTTTCAATGCTTTCTGACTGCCAGTTAGCAGCATAACTCTACCACTATTGATAAAGTTGACAACTTCTTGTCTAGTATATAATCTGTTTTCCATAAGGCTACCACGATTTAAAAATTTCTTTACAATCTGCCGCAACGGCTAGTTGATATTTCATACATAACTCATAAAGGCTATCGAGAGAAGGCTCTAATGTAGAACGCCCAGACTCTATGTCCTTACGAATTTGATAAATACGAAGTTGTAACACGTAATTTCTAAATTCGTGCTGTATCTCTCCCGTAATAAGTTGCCGCCATTCGGGACGGTCTCTCGGGGGAACAAGTGTTGAATTAGTATTATCCATATTAACTAAGATGTTTTTTTATTCATTATTTCCGTAAATGTACTGCGTTTTTTTTAAAAAAGCAACTTTTTTTGCGATTTTTTTTCGATTTTTTCTTTTTAAAGGGCAAAACTCTTGTTGATATAATTCTGGAATGATTCCTTAAACTGGTCACTTACAGGCACTGACATTCCATTAACAAAAACCACTCGCAATCTTTCCACACCAACTATCTTTTCTAAGTTGACTATATAACTGCGGTGAACTCGCAAAAACATATTTTCGGGGAGATAGAAACCTATGCGCTTGATACTCAGCAAACTCATCACAGTGTCGCCATTTTGCAAATGAAACCTTACATATTCGCGCATACTCTCTATATATAATATGTCGTCGAAATTGATACGCACCACCTTGTATTCGCTTTTCACAAACATATACTTGCCGTTGTTAACGTAGTTGCTGTTGACAAGCATTTTTTCGCGGCGGATTTGCTCAAACTCACGTACCCGAGAAAGAGAATGTTTAATCTTTTTGATGTCGTATGGTTTTACGAGTATGTCGGCATAATCTACCTTGATGTCAGACACTTCCACATTGGTATCAGCAGTGGTAAAAACAATAACAGGCGGATTTACGAGCGTTTTAACGAACTGAACGCCAGAAAGATTCTGCATATTCATCTCTACAAAAGCCAAATCCACGGTGTGGGTTTGCAAATAACGTTGTGCCCGTGTGGTGGTTCTAAAAAAGGAAACAAGTTCCATATCTGCAATAGTTGACAAAGTATTGCACAAGGTTTTAAGTGCCGGAGTGTCGTAATCAATAACAATAAATTTCATATTATCACGCAAAAAAAAGTTGATATTTACAGCGTAAAATTAATATTTTTTGAAAAAAAAAAGCAATTAATAGATTTTATTAAAAAATTTCCGTATCTTTGTTTCTTAAAGAAATTGAAGAAATATATAAACATATCACTTTGCATTATGAAATATAAAAAGATATTCACAATGGCTCTCGCATTGTCGGCTGCAACATTTATGATATCTTGCGGCGGCAGCACATCAGGAGGAGAGCAGCAAAACGGCAACGACGATGGACAACTCCAGTACAATCCCGAGGCCCAAACACAAATTGATTATGCCCAATATGGTCTCGACGATGAGTTCATTAAGAAATACAAGGAAATGAACATCGGCGATGTGGGCGAAATTATTCAGAGTTTCCCTTCGCCTGTTGAGGTGTCGGCTATTATTCAAGACATGAAAGTGCCCTACACGCCCAAATACCTCTACAACCCCGACTATGCCGACAATTTTGAAACAAGTTTCAAAAAGGCTCTTGGTCTTGGCGTTTACTGTGCCGACCTTGGTTACCTCAATGTTTACAACAAAACAGGTGACGTTATCCAGTACCTTGTGGCTATCCGCAAACTCAGCGAACAGTTGCAGATTGGTCAGTTTTTCGACTTTGCCGCTCTCAAACGCATTGCCACAAGCAGCGACAACCTTGATTCTCTGCTTATTACAAGTGTTCAAAGTTACTTTGCAATGGATGCTTACCTCAGACAAAACGACCGTAGCAATATCAGCGCATTGCTCGTTACTGGCGTTTGGGTAGAAAGTCTCTACCTTGCTTGCGAGGTGTACGCCACCAAAGAAAACAAAAGAATGAAAGAGCACATAGCCAGCCAGAAGACACTTCTCACCGACCTTATGGCCGTTTTGGTTAGGTTTATGGAAAACGATGTCAACTATGTGAAAATGGTGGCAGGTCTTAAAGAACTCACCAAGGCGTTTGAACCAGTAAAGATTGAAGTGATTGACGGTGAAGACAAAACCGAAATAATCGACGGTCAATTAGTTACCACACAGGGAGCGCAAACCAAAATCACTGTTACCGATGAGCAGATGACAAACATTGTTAAGGCTGTGGAATCATTCAGAACCAGCATTGCTCAATCGCTATAAACAAGTCCCCAATTAGTTGTTTAATAAAAAAAAGGTGCGGTAAAACATTTTTTTTACCGCACCTTTTATATATAGACGCATTTTTAATTTATTTCTTGAAATAGGCGTTGAAAGCCTTAATGCGTGCTTCGGCGTTGGCAAGAGCCTCGTCGCCAAGTTGCGATACACATACGCGTATGCCGTGGTGAACGCTACCGCAGATGTTGAGCCCAACTGCCGAGATACCAAACTGCAAAAGATTCTTCACAAGTTCACCGCTGGTCATGCCGGGATAGGTGACAGTGAAATAGAAACCGTCTGCCACATCCTCGTCGCCGTCTTTGTCGTAAACAGCCTCGAAACCATTGCTGAAAAATGCCTTTTTGAGAATGTTGGCACGACGGGCGTACTCCTTGATGGGCTCTACAAAATTGTAAGTACCGTCGCAGCAAGCGTTGAGCATAGCGGCAAAACCGTATTGAGGAGTATGTGTAGTGCCGGTTGACAAAGTGTAGAGAGCATCGAAAATCATAGCGTGACCGAAATTGTCGTTGCCGAAATATGCTTTGAGGTCGGGGTAGCGGCGGTCGAAAATTGCCGGACTAACCATCATAACTGCAATACGTTGACCCGCATAACTGAAACTCTTGCTGCCCGAAAGCATAATAATCCAATTGTCGGTGTATTTTGCCACAGTAGGATTATACGGTGCAACGCCCGGCTTAGAAATATCGCGACGGAAGTCCATACCAAAATATGCAAGGTCTTCCATTACAATAACATCGTATTTTGTGGCGAGTGTACCGATAGTTTTGAGTTCTTGTTCGGTAAAATTGATCCACGCAGGGTTGTTGGGACTTGAATAAAGTATGGTGCTGATGTCGCCCTTCTTCAAATACGATTCAAGTTTGGCTTCGAGTTTGTCGCCACGATAGTCGTACACGTCGAAAGTTTCGTATTGCATACCGAGCACACGCAACTGAGCCTTGTTTACAGGGAAACCGGGGTCGATGAAGAGAGTTTTGCCACGTTTTTTGTCGGTGCGGTTGGCAACCATAAACGATGCAAAACAAGCCTGCATACTACCAGTAGTGGCAAGGCAGTTTTTAGCGGGAACGTCCACATTGATAAAGCATTTGGCAAACCTTGCGGCAGCCTCTTTCAATGCTGGAACACCGTCGACAGGAGGATAAATGGCGCAGAGACCCTTTTCGGCGGCTTCACGCTCGGCGTCGAGGGCTATTTGCGGAGGTTTCAAACCGGGAACGCCCATCTCCAAGCGGACGAACTTTTCGCCAGTTTCCTGTTCAAGCATATTGGCGAGGCGCACAGTTTCGCGTATCGACATTTTTTCCGAGTCGGCTACTCCGAGCGCGGATATTTTTTGGTCTAAAACTGATTTTTGTATTGGATATTGGTACATAACTGTATTTTTTTTGCAAAAATAAAAAAAAACTACGAAATATTCAAAGCCGCAAATCTTTCTGCCGAAATACACACCTGACGCATAATGCTGCGGATGTCGTTGTCGGTGATAGAATAAAAATTTTCTCTCACGCTCACAGGAATCATCCCTGCAAGGTCGGCATATCCGGGACTGCACACTATACGGTCGGCACCTGAGCGAAAATACTCCTCGGGACGGTGCTTGTCGCGCGGGAAAATTGTAACAGTGTAATATCCATCTTCAAACAAAATTCCCATATTTACCTCAGGTTCTGTGGATTGATAAATTATATTGATTTCGCGGAGAATTTTTTCGATATGATATTGCAACTGACTGCGGTCGATGGTCTGAATAACAATAAAACGGCGTGTAGTGTCGTCAATCTTGTAAACATTAGTACTGCTAAATTCCGCAGAATCAATAGTATAGAGGCGTTTAAGACTTTCTATCTGCGCAAACACAGGCAGCGAAACAACCTTGCAAGCCTGCAAATGCAGATGAAACGGAGCAGAAGCACCGCATTTTGGTCCGTTGTAAAAAACCACATACCCGGGCATATCGTCAGCCATAGTCACAAACTTGTCAACGATATTCATAATACCCTGATTCTGATGACTTTGCGAAATAATTGTGAGATGGTTTTCGCCTATGGGAAAAGGATTTACAGCGATAAAAAAATCATCGTTGTATTCGTATGGAATTTGCCCCTGAATCAAATTGGCACGACAAAGAAAACATCTACTCGTGTCGGGCTTTTTGGAGATGTCGGCAGTGGCGCTCTGAATGCGTGCAGGGTTCATCTGCAAAGTGTACGAAAAACCGTTGAACTGCACCGTGCGCAATGCCGATTGCCGCATATTACTGAAATTGGTGTAAAACAGCGGCGACGACTCTAACTGCCTATATATAAATGATTCAACCTCAATCATATTTCATCTGGATAATTAATTATAGTGTATCGGCGCGAAAGTTCACGCTCGCGGAAAAGGTCTTTTACATAATTGTTTCTGATCTGAGCCTCGTGCGATGGATTGGCATCCGAATTTCCACTCCAACGGCGACAATTGTAAAGCACATCAAAAATGCGCGACACCTTGTATTCGCCCGAAATGCGCAGAGCCACAGCATAATCTTCGCCGTAACTTACATTGGGAAAGCGTATTTGGCGAATCACTGGCGTAAAAAAGCATCGTGGCGCACCCACACCATTAACACGCAAAAGATTGTTGTGACCATTTTCGGGAGTGTATTCGCTGTGTGTTATTGGCGGCACATCGAGCGGCTCAAAATTCTCATTAGTAAGACGGTACGAACCCACAAGCATAGCGCATTTATCCTTGCGGAATTTGTCGGCTATGGTTTGCAGCACATTTTCGTTAGAATATCCGTCGTCGCTATCTAATTGAACGGCAAACGCACCGCACTCAGGATGGTCGATGGCAAGATTCCAGCAGCCACCAATGCCAAACCCATTGTTGTCAGGCACTATGCGAATAATCTTGTTGGGATAAAGCCCTTGCATTTTGGCAATTACATCGGGAGTATGGTCGGTGCTGTGATTATCCACCACAATTATATTATAAGGAAAATCTGTTTTCTGCTGGGCAGCACTTCGCAGAGCGGTCTCAATAGTGGATTCGCGGTTTTTAACAGGGATAATCACCGACACAAGGTTTTTAAATTTATTAACCTCTTGATTAAAATCCTCTGGCACCTTGTTGATTTCGGGCAGCATAGCCCCCATATCCTCCAAAACCACTTTAAAAACCGTTTCGCACTCTTGCTGATATTCACGGTTGCGAGGGTCAACGTATGCAAAATTCTTAGTTTCAAAATCGTGGTCCTTTTCATCGGGCATAATATACAGTGGTTCAGGCACAATCTTAATTCCGCCCATAGGAATAAGACGAAGCAGGAAATCGTAAAACGCAGCCTTTTTTAAAGAGGGATTCACCTCCATAGCCGCATTTATGGCACATTCGGATTTCACCACCACCATACCGCCAAAATCGAAACCATCGCGTAGAGCCGAGCCCAAAGTGTAATCTTGTAGGCGCACCACGCTGCCATCGGTTTTGCAATAATATGAATAAATGCCCGCAGCCATATTGATACCAATGGTGCGTTCGAGAGTTGCCACAAAATCGTTTTCCGAAATAAGTTGAATCCTTTTGAAGCAGAATGCCATATATTTTTGCTCTATATGGCTTATGATTTCGCGCAGCACTGTGCCGTTGTTGATATCTATTTGGTCTGAATAGATGAATGCAATTGAGTTTACCATTTTTTTTTACAAAGTTAAAACATTAAGTAGATAAAAAAAGATTTTTTGACGTATAAAATTTTTATATTTGCAAAATTTTTTACCACAACAAGGAACAATAAAAAATATCCATACTATGAGCAAAACTACCATACTTGCCCTCACTCTTTCGGTAATACTGATAGGTTGCAGCGGGAACGGCTACAAATACCAAGGCAGTGGCAATTCCGACAAGGAGCAGCAAAAAGTAACATACACCAAATACGACATTCCGCTACCTGTGGAACTTTTCACCTATCTGATAGATGAAAACATACCGTTCAACCCCGACATTCTCAACAATCCCGACAAAGGCAAACAATACACCAAGGAGACTGAGCAGGCTGCTGCACTCGGGCTATACAGCGCCGACCTCGCTTATTGCTCGGTATACAACAAGCAGCAGGCAGTGATGGATTTTTTCAACTGTTCGCAAGACATTGCCGAAAACCTCAACCTCTCGGCAGGATTTGACCAATCGTACATCGACCGTTTTGAAAACAACATCGAATGTGCCGACTCACTGTCGTCGATTGCATCCAACTCGTATTGGACAGCGTGCAATTTTCTCGACGAAAACGGCAAAAACAACATCCTTCCGTTCGTAATATACAGCAGTTGGGTAGAGAGTCTTTATCTCACCATCAAGTCGAACGATTTAAACGCCACCAAAACGCAGATTATCAATCAGAAGCAAGGTCTTTTGAACCTTATAAGTTACCTCTACGAAGTAATGATTGAGAGTTCGGCATTTTACTACAATATGGATATAAAACTGATGATTTGGAAGTTGAACAACCTCAAAACCATCTACGAGAAGATTATCGACAAAGACATCGACCCGCAGTTGTATTCCGATATTTGCAGCAAAATAGTAACTATGCGCAACGAGATTGTAACTCCTCCGCAGAAAAAAATCCGCTAACCATCCAACAATGAAAATAGCAGTAGATTTTGACGGAACAATAGTAGAAGACGCATATCCCGAAGTAGGAAAACCGCGACCCTTTGCCATCAAAACACTTCAAATGCTCGCTAAAAAGCACCGTCTGATATTGTGGACATGCCGCGAAGGCCGTCAGTTAGAAGACGCGGTGTCATTTTGCCAACAAAACGGAATCGACCTCTACGCTGTAAACAAAAACTATCCTGAGGAAGACGACAACGGCTATTTCTGCCGCAAAATCGACGCCGACATCTATATCGACGACCGCTCGCTCGGTGGACTTCCCTCTTGGGGCGAAATTTATCATGCCATCGAAGGCGGTGAAAGCAATGCAGAAAAATCCAAAAAATGGTGGAAATTCTTTTAAGTTAAAATGTCAGAATTTATCAACGACGTATTAGTCCAAACAATACTTATCACTTTCTTTGTACTCGCCATGATAATGGTGATTGAGTACATCAACGTGTTTTCGCAAGGAGCAGCCAACCGCTTTATGCGTCAGCACCAAGGTTTGCAAATTGTAATTGCCACAGTGTTGGGACTAATTCCCGGATGCATAGGCACATACACCGCTGTATCGCTCTTTACCCACGATGTGATAGGCTTTGGAGCATTGATTGCCAACCTGATAGCCACCACCGGCGACGAGGCTTTTTTTATGCTAACCCTTATGCCTAAGCAGGCGTTGATAATTGCGGGTATACTTGCAGTGCTTGCCATAACGTGCGGATACATAGCGGCTTTCATCACCAAAAAACACAAAAATTCGTGCGGACAAGAAAACCATTTTGAAATTCACCACCATCACGACACCCACACGCCAAACCTCCGCCCATCGCTGCAAGGATTAAAACATCCATCAACACGACGAATAATATTGATAGTATCGATACTCGCTTTTGGCGTAATGGCTGCCACAGGAATACTCCACAGCAACCACAACCATGGCGAAATCCATCATCAAGAAACCGAAACCATAGAACACCACAACGATGAACACCATCACGATACCGATCCGGTAACCATCACTTTTATAGTGCTGGCAGCATTGTCGCTGTTTGTGGCAGCCACCGTTCCCGACCATTTTTTAGAAGAGCATATCATTAACCACGTAATTAAAAAGCACTTAGTAAAAATTGCACTATGGACATTTGCCGCACTTGCCGCCATTTTTGTGCTCAACAAATATATGGATGTGGAATCGTTTGTTAGCGGCAACACCTTATATATATTAATAGCCGCGCTTGCCATAGGCTTGATACCCGAATCGGGTCCGCACCTTATTTTCATAACGCTCTATCTCGGTGGCAATATTCCCCTCGGCATTCTCCTTGCCAACTGCATAGTGCAAGACGGACACGGCGCAATTCCCCTCTTTGCCGAAAGCAAAAAATATTTCTTCATAGCCAAAGGAATCAAAGTGGTTTTGGCAGCGTTGATAGGCTTGGCGATGGTGTAAAAAAAATTGTCTAAACTATTGGTAATGTAATTATTATTGATTATATTTGCCAGTCAAGACAAGACAAAACCCAACGTCAAACACAAACCCCTTCACCGCTATGAAAACACCCATCCCCCACCCCGATTCTTTCCAACAAACAGGAAAGCAACCTATCATTCTCTTTGCCCTTTCGCTAATTTTAGCGCTCAGTATTTTGTTGCCTAATAAAAGCTTGGCGCAGGTGAAAGAAGCGTATGTTGTGGTAAATGGTACAAAAATGACATATTACTACAAAGAAAACAAGCCTACCAATGCATTACCTATTGAAAATTACAACGAATGGCCTGAAAGTCTTCGTAAAACTATCACCACGGCTGAAATTGACCAATCATTAGAAGACTACACTACTCTGAATAGTTGTGCATATTGGTTCTATAATTTTGAAAACCTTACCGAAATTACAAATCTACAATATCTGCACACCGACGAAGTTGCGGATATGAGCTATATGTTTGCTTTCTGCTATAAACTAAAAAGCCTTGATTTAAGTAATTTTAATACGGCCAATGTTAAAAATATGGATCGCATGTTTTGTAGATGCGACGACTTAGAAAGTATCAAAATAGGCGATGGATGGAATACCGGAAACGTTATCAATATGGGTGGTTTGTTCAACGGATGCCATAAACTTCAAAATTTCGATTTACACAGGCTAAATACTTCTATGGTAGAAGATATGAGTTACATGTTAAATAGTTGGACAGAAACTACAGTCTTTGATTTAAGCGAATTTGATACACGAAATGTTAAAAATATGCAAGGTATGTTTGCTGGGTGTAGAAATCTTGAGAAAATTATCTTTAATCCAGAATTATTCAAAACCGATAACGTAGAAGACATGAGCGGAATGTTCAGCTCTTGTTACAAATTTTATGATATAGATTTCATCAGTTCATTGAACACAAGCAAGGTAACATCAATGCAAGGTATGTTCTATGAATGTGATGGATTTACGATTCTTGATTTACACACTTTTGATACTCATAATGTCACCAATATGCGTGTTATGTTTCAAGATTGCAGCAATCTACAAGTCGTTAATTTATCCTCTTTCAATACTCAATCAGTTACCGATATGCGTGGTATGTTTGATAATTGTAAATATTTGACAACGATTATTGTATCTGACAATTGGGATTTATCCAACCTATTAAACCATTTTGATGACGACCAAGCTTCAGACAATCATCTTCATATCTTTTCTAGGTGCGAAAACCTCATTGGCAACGACGGAACTAAATACACAGATCCATCCTTAGATCAATTTACAGCCAATGAAAAATATGACAATTATCATCAAGATATCAATTACGCCAAGGTCGATAATGGCTACTTCACCACCGACAGCTACAAAATTTTCTACGACCTTGACGGTGATGGCGAAATAGATAATGTTTCCCAATATGAATGGGAATATACCCCACCTGAAAAATTTGATATTGACAATAGAAACTCCACAATTAATATTCCAAATCTTAAAAACCAAAAGGGCAAAATATTCAAAGGTTGGATAGGCACACCCATTACAGGCTTAACTAAGCCTACCCAAAACATCACTATCACAAAAGATGACATAGGCAATAGAATATACACCGCTGTTTGGGAAGAACAACCTATTAATATCACCATCCCCGACAACCTCATCTATCCCATAAATCCTGAAGAAAACGATGATGCTTGCAACGGCAAAGAAACAAATGTTACACTTACTATTACTTTGCCTGAAGGTGTGAACCCTTCAAAATACAATCTTAATATACCTAACATTTGTAACGAAGAAATGGATCCAACTATAGATGGATATCAACGCATATTTGACATTCCTATTTCCAAAGAAACAAAACCCGGTCGATATGACGGCATTATCACACTCTATTTTAGAGAAAAAGGCCAACCTCATGAAGTTTCTGTACATCTAACCGTAGCAATAGATCAAAACGCAATTCTTCACCTTTACGAAGATGTTATTTTTGTAAACAACCACGATAGTCTATACGGAGGCAATGGAACTTACCAATGGTATAAAGACGGCAAAATAATTCCCAACGCCAACCAACAATATCTCTACGATAAAGAGATGAACAATCATACGTATGCGGCTCGAATGGTTACAATCAAAGACAATATAACGGTATATACCTGCGTAGCTGCAGGAGGTATTGACATATCCAAATCCTCTCCCAACCCCGTTAACACCTATCCAAACCCCGCAGTAGCCAATCAGGAGTTCTCCATCGAAATTATGGATTTTGATTCCGAAGTATCATACGCTATCAAGATATCCAACAGCAACGGCGTAATAGTAAAGGAGATACACGATGCCACGCAGATTTCCACCATTGCCCTTCCCCGCGGAGTATACTCAGGCGCGTTGATAAGCGGCGGCAGAAAGAAAGGATTCAAACTGATAGTGCGGTAAGAAATATTTGATGACATTTTGAAACAAAAAAACATCAAAGAATGTCCTCGTTTAGCAAATAGTTTTGTATCTTTGCCACATAGATTATTAATAGACAACGAATATGAACGCAACGTTATCAATGCCCGTTGGAGCACAGTTACTTGTTAATATCAGCGACATCTCTATGTTGAAAGATATTAAAAAAGCCATAAGTATGCTCAAAGGAGTGGATTCTGTAAAGACTCAAAATGCAAAACCACAGAAAGCCAAACCATCGCTCTACGACCCTGAAACCGGAGAGTTCCTCAGCGAAGAAACTATGAAGGTAATAGAGGATGTACGCAGCGGCAAAGAACAATGTACAACATACTCATCTTTTGAAGAATTTGAAAAATCAATGCGGGCATTGTAATTATGCCATTCTGTCACGTACCAACTGTCAATTGTCAACTGTCAATTGTCAATTATCAACTGCCACATTGTCACCAACCCCCTCCAAAATTATATAATTTTAACCAAAATCACCCTATTTCTTTTAATTTGGTACAACAAATGTTAACCCTTGTTAAACGGTGATACAACTTATTGTGCCGTGCATTATCTTTGCAATATCAAAATCGAATTTAATTACTGACATCAACAACAAAAAACATAAATGGAGGAAAAAACCATGAAAGAACAGAACTTCACCCCTAAAACAGCATTGATAATATTCGCCATAGGATTGGCAGGTGGTTTGGGCGGATTTGCCATAGCAAACGCTCTCTCGCCCGAAAAGGAATCCGAAATAAAAACCATTGTTCAGGCTCCCGCCACTATGCCCACGCTTTTCGATGCCAAAAGCAGCGTAGCCGAAAATATCAACTTTACCACCGCTGCCGAAAAATGTATCGACGGTGTGGTGCACGTTAAAACCAAATACGAGCAAAACGAGGAGCAGATCGACCCCTTCTTCCGCTACTTTTTTGGAATGCCCGATATGCAGGGTCAGCCCTCACAGGCATCTGGCTCTGGTGTAATTATCTCTAAGGACGGTTACATCGTTACCAACAACCACGTGGTAGAAAACAGCACATCAATCGAAGTGGTTCTCAACGACCGCCGCTCGTTCGACGCCAAACTTATTGGTCGCGACCCTGCCACCGACCTCGCTCTTTTAAAAATCGACGCTCCCGACCTCACCGTTATCCCCTTTGGCAATAGCAACGACATCAAAGTGGGCGAATGGGTATTGGCTATTGGCAACCCCTTCAACCTAACATCCACAGTTACAGCCGGAATTGTTAGCGCCAAAGCACGCAACATCAACATTATCAACAATGCCAAAGGTTCGGTAGAATCGTTTATACAAACCGATGCAGCAGTTAACCCGGGCAACAGCGGCGGCGCACTCGTAAATACTGAGGGTCAATTAATTGGCATCAACACCGCCATTGCCTCTCAAACAGGAAACTTTGCCGGATACGCATTTGCAGTACCTGTAAGCATTGTGCAGAAAGTTATCAGCGACCTTATGGAATACGGCACAGTACAGCGTGCTCTCCTCGGTATCAACATCGGCGACGTAACACAAGAGATAGCCGACGAAGCCGGTCTCGACAAAATCAAAGGCGTATACGTGGGTCGTGTAGGTGAAAAATCATCTGCCGAAGATGCCGGTATCAAAGAAAAAGACATTATTCTTTCGGTTGGCGGCAAAAAGACCAACAGCGTAGCCGAATTGCAAGAGGCTGTATCACAGTTCCGTCCCGGCGACAAGACCTCAATTGAATTTATCCACAACGGCAAAACTCAAACCGCCGAGGTAACATTCAAAAATTCAGAAAACACTATGGAGATAAAGAAAGCCTCGTCGCTCGAAATGCTCGGCGCATCGTTTGAGGAACTCTCCAAAGACGACCTTAAAAAATACCATATTACCAACGGCGTACAAGTAGCCGAAATCAATAGCGGCAAACTCCTCAGCGCAGGAGTACGCAAAGGCTTCATCATCACCGAAATCAACGGCACAGCCATCACCTCCATCAGCGACATCCAACGCATGATAGAGAAAACCAAAGGCGGCGTCTTCATCGAAGGCAAATACCCCAACGGCAAAGCGGCCTACTACGCATTTGGATTGTAGAGCACTGACAGCACACATTACTCACCCCGAACATAAACGGCTGAGCCATTTATGTTCGAGGTTACAGAAATACCGTTTTCCAAACGACTTAAATGCTAACCGTCTGGAAGACGGTATTTTTTTGTAACCCTGCACATCGAGCCGCCCGTCGGCGATGATGTGTAGGGTTATACGCAAACAGATCAAAGATACATCATAGAATTTGTATGCAACCGATGACTTTTTCGATATTTTCGAACAACAGCAGATTGACAACACCAACACCCTCGTACATTTAGAAGCCGACTTAGAGAACACCGAATGGTACAATAATTCCATTTACAAGGTTGTCTACGACTACATATTAAAAAATAATCTTCGGGTACCCCGTCAGTTATCATATCCGCCAGCAGATGCTATGACAATCTTTAATCCATTTTCCTTAAACCATGATCACCTCACCGACACCGAAATTAATAACGGAATAGCAAGTGGGATATATGATAGTGGTATGATAACATACAACGTGATATTCTATTGCCGTGACGACGCACGAAGTGTTAAAAATTTAATCCAGAAAAAAGTTACTAGAAAATACACCGATGACGAACAGCGAATACTTAATTCATCTCTTGAATCGTACACTCCGGGAGACTACCCATTCATCATATCATACCGTCTACCAGGCAAAGGGATTGAAACCACTAAGATAACTCGCACATTAAAATTTTGATGATAAAAATAATCATCCAAATAACTCATTATTTTCGATACCAATTCATATCCCACCCCCTTTTGTTGACGCCTCACATAGCCGGCAACCAAAGGGATGGGATTTTTTTTGCAAAAATCATCACAATAATTTGCTCATTTACAAAATGTTTTATACATTTGTGACAAATTGAAAGTTGAACTTTCAATTTGTCACAAATTAAGATATTATGCTGATAAACAGAATATTAAAAGACATTCTTTCGTCGGTATTTGATTATTTGCCGGTAGTAACTCTCACTGGTCCGCGTCAGTCGGGCAAAACCACATTATGCCGAAAACTATTTAGCGAACTGCCGTATGTAAATCTCGAAGACGAAAGTGTATTGTCAGAAATAGATTACGACCCAAAACGGTTTCTCGCCAAATACCCCAACGGAGTAATTATCGATGAGGCTCAACGCTTTGCAAAAATATTTTCTTACCTTCAAGTGGCTGTTGACGAAGATAGAATGACCGATTCAACAAAACGACGTTACATAGTTACAGGAAGTTCTAATTTTGCCTTGATGCAAAATGCTACTCAATCAATGGCAGGCAGAACGGCTGTGCTAACCTTATTACCATTGTCGGTAGAAGAAATTCTGTCCCAATATCCCAAAACAGAAACTTCGCAACTAATATTGAACGGCGGTTACCCTGCTGTGTGGACTTCGGGCAACGAGGCTAGGCAGTTATTGATTTCAAACTACTATACAACATACATCGAGAGAGACCTGCGGCAACTCATCAACATCAAAGACCTACATCTGTTTAATACATTTGTGCGATTGTGCGCAGGCAGAATAGGTACTGAATTCAACGCATCGTCGTTGGCAAGCGATATTGGCGTAAGCGCTACAACAGTTAGGTCGTGGATTAGCATTTTAGAAACGTCTTACATTGTGCATTTTGTGCAACCATATTATGCCAACATCAATAAAAGGCTGACCAAATCACCAAAATTGTTTTTCCACGACACAGGGCTTGCCACTTGGCTTCTTGGTATCAACACCAAAGAACAACTTGATGTTCATCCTTTACGCGGTTCACTATTTGAAAATATGGTTGTTAACGAAATAATTAAACAGAAATTAAATCGAGGACAAAATCCGCAACTATTTTTTTACCGAGACCAGCAACAACACGAGGTTGACATTCTCGAAGAAATGCCAGACGGAAGTTTGCGAGCCTACGAAGTAAAATCAGCAATGACCTACCGCCAAGATTTCTTTACACAATTATCGTACATCCGCAAAACCCTCGGCAACAAAATCATCTCCACCCGAGTAATTTACGACGGGGATCAGGAAAACAACCAAGATTTTGACGGCATAATCAATTTCAGGAACCTCAAAACCGTATAAACCAAAAATCACCCCATCAATAAACATTATTTCCATTTTCAATTTCTCTATTCAAAAAATAAATTATAATTTTGCACATTGATAAAAAAACAATTTCAATCAGAACATTAAAACTAATAAAATGGCAAAAGTAAGAGGTGCGGTAGTAGTAGACACCGAGCATTGCAAGGGTTGTGGACTTTGTGTAGAAGCCTGCAAATTTGATGTTTTGGCACTTTCGCACAAAGTGAACCTCAAAGGCTACAACTTCGCAGAAATGAAAAATCCGGCAAACTGCACCGGATGTACCAACTGTGCCACAGTTTGTCCCGACACAGTAATAACAGTTTATAGGGCAAAAACCGACAATTAAAAAACAAACATATCGAAATGGGAGAACTCAGACTAATGAAGGGCAACGAAGCCCTTGCTGAAGCAGCCATCCGCGCAGGCGTGGACGCTTACTACGGCTATCCCATTACCCCGCAGAGCGAGGTTATGGAATACCTTATGGCAGCCAACCCTATCAAAACCACTGGCATGGTAGTGTTGCAGGCCGAAAGCGAAGTTGCTTCTATCAACATGGTATATGGAGCCGCCGGAGCAGGCAAAAAGGCTATGACATCATCTTCTTCGCCGGGCGTAAGCCTTATGCAAGAGGGTATTTCGTACATCGCAGGCGCAGAATTACCCTGTGTAACGGTAAACGTTGTACGCGGAGGTCCAGGACTTGGCACAATTCAGCCTTCACAAGCAGATTATTTCCAAACTGTTAAAGGCGGCGGACACGGCGACTACAAACTTATCACACTCGCCCCCGCAAGCGTTCAAGAAATGGCTGATTTTCTTAAACTTGCCTTCGACCTCGCATTCAAATACCGCAATCCGGCAATGATACTCAGCGACGGTGTAATAGGTCAGATGATGGAAAAAGTAGAACTTTTCGACCCCATTCCACGACGCACCGACGAAGAGGTAAAAGAGCAATGTCCGTGGGCTACCACAGGCCGCAAAAAAGGCACTCCCCACCGCGTTATCACATCGCTCAACCTTGTTGCATCGGTTCAAGAGGCTTTCAACCAGAAACTTCAAGACAAATACGCCAAAATTCAGGAAAACGAAGTACGCTGCGAACTTATCAACTGCGACGATGCAGAATATATCATTGTGGCATACGGCAGTAGCGCACGCACAAGTATGAAGGCGGTAGACCTTGCCCGCGCCAAAGGCATCAAAGCAGGCTTGCTCCGTCCTCAAACCCTGTGGCCATTCCCCGAAAAACAAATTCAGGCACTCTGCGCACACGCCAAAGGATTCCTTACCGTAGAAATGAGCGCAGGACAAATGGTAGAAGACGTTCGCCTTGCAGTAAACGGCAAAGTTCCCGTACAGCACTACGGACGCATGGGCGGCATGATAGCATCGCCCGGCGACATACTTGCAGCATTAGAAAACTTCATCAACAGCACTAAATAATCATGGCAGAAGAACTTAATATCAACGACATAATAAAAGAAGAAAACTGCGTGTTTAAGAAAACACGCCTTCTTACCGACAAGCCCCTCTCCTTCTGTCCCGGCTGCGGACACGGTGTAATTCACCGCATAACGATGGAGGCCATTGAAGAACTCGGCATCGAAGAAGAAACCATAGGCATAGCACCCGTAGGATGCGCAGTATTGGCATACGAGTTTTTCGATATTGATATGCAAGAAGCAGCGCACGGACGCGCACCCGCACTTGCAACAGGTATCAAACGCGTTTATCCTAAAAAATACGTGTTCACCTACCAAGGCGACGGCGACCTCGCAGCCATCGGCACTGCCGAAACAATGCACTCTTGCAACCGTGGCGAAAACATCCTCATCATCTTTGTAAACAACGGCATCTACGGTATGACAGGCGGACAGATGGCTCCCACCACCCTCGAAGGCGCAAAAACAGCCACCTGCCCCTACGGTCGCGACGTTACCACAATGGGCTACCCGATCCGCATCACCGAATTAGTAGCACAATTGCCCGGCGTAAGGTATGTAACCCGTCAGAGCGTTCACACACCCGCCGCAGTACGCAAAGCCAAAGCCGCTATCAAAAAGGCATTCCAATACCAGAGTGAAGGCAAACAAGGCACATGCTTTATCGAAGTGGTGTCGAACTGCAACAGCGGTTGGAAAATGACTCCCTCGCAAGCCAACAAGTGGATGGAAGAAAACACCTTTAAATATTACGTGCCCGGCGACATCAAGGACGATTACAAACTTCTCCGCGAGGTAACCAACTTTAATAAAGAAAACTAAGCACTTACCACAATGACAAACGAAGAAATAATAATAGCAGGATTCGGCGGACAGGGCGTTCTCTCCATGGGCAAGATACTCGCATACAGCGGTATAATGCAGAATTTGGAAGTAAGTTGGATGCCCTCATACGGACCCGAGATGCGCGGCGGAACAGCCAATGTTACCGTAATACTCAGCAACGAACGCATTTCGTCGCCCATCCTCAGCGCATACGACACCGCCATAATACTCAACCAACAGAGTCTCGACAAGTTTGAGCCTATGGTAAAACCCGGCGGCACACTTATCTACGACGACAACGGCATATCCGTTCCCCCGTCGCGCAAAGACATCAGCGTATACCTTGTGCAGGCAGCCAAAGCAGCATCAGAAAAGAATATGAGCAAGATATTCAATATGATAGTTCTCGGCGGCTACCTCAAAGTAAACCCGATAGTATCGCTCGAAAACGTGGAGGCAGGACTCAAAAAATCTCTCCCCGAACGCCACCACAAACTCATCCCCGCCAACATCGAGGGACTCAAACTCGGCGCGGAGATAATACAGAAGATAAGGTAATATTCAGCTATATTAAAGGCTACAATCTTAAAAAACGTGGCGCATTTACAATGTGCCACGTTTTTTTTGCAATCTCCAACTGACAATTTTTACAAAAAAACATCTCAAAAAAAAACGCAATCATCTGAACCAATTATCGTTAAAAATTTATCAACAAGTTATCAACAGCAATGTGGATAATTTTTGTGGTAAAAAGTGGTAAAAAGTGGTGGCAAATGGTTGCATTTCTCAAAAAAACCGTCTAATTTTGGAGTGTGAAATTAAAGCCAAAAATGATGACGGTTTTTACAGGAGATTTTGACGTAAAACTCGATGCCAAAGGCAGATTCCTCTTCCCCGCCTCGCTGTTGCAGCAAGCCGGAGAAGAAGGACAGGAAACTTTTGTCATCAAAAAAGACATCTACGAACCCTGCCTCACGGTATTCACAAAGGGGGAATGGGAGCGTCAAGTGGAAACCATACGCAAAAATCTCAATCCTTTCAACCGTCAGCACAATATCTTTTTGCGCGAATTTTTCAAAGACACCGCGGAATGTTCGTTAGACTCCAACAACCGAATGGTAATACCAAAAAGGCTTGTTCAAGCAGTAAATTTACAAAGCGACATCTGCATTTTAGGTCTCGATACAAAGATTGAAATATGGTCAAAAGAAGACTATGAAAAAAGTCACCCGACACCTGAAAATTTTGCACTATTAGCAGAAAATATTCTTGGGAACTTAGATGAAATATAATTTTTTTTTACATTTGCACAATATTAATTAACAAATAATTTGAATGACCACTAACTATCACATACCGGTAATGTTGCAAGAGTGCATCGAAGGGCTGAATATCAACCCCGACGGCATTTATGTTGACGTTACTTTTGGCGGAGGTGGACATTCTAAGGCTATATTACAGAAACTCAGCAACAAAGGTCGTTTAATCGCTTTTGATCAAGATTCAGATGCTGCCAAAAACCTCCCAAACGACAAGCGGATAACATTTTACCAGACCAATTTCAGATATTTTGCAAACTTTCTGCTTCTCGAAGGTGTGAAAGCCGATGGCATCATCGCCGACCTCGGAGTTTCGAGCCACCATTTCGACGACGAACAGCGCGGATTCTCTTTCCGATTTGAAAACGCACCATTAGATATGCGTATGAACCGTCAGTCAGACTTTACCGCAGCCACTCTCTTATCTTCCTATTCACAAGAACAACTCAAAAACGTTTTTGTGGAGTATGGCGAAATCAAAAATGCATGGAAACTTGCACAGAACATCGTAGCCTACCGCGCACAGCACTCTATCAGCACCACTGCCGACCTTATTGCCGCCGCTGGCAACTGCATACCTGCACACAGCGAAAACAAATACCTCGCTACACTATTCCAAGCCCTCAGAATCGAAGTCAACGGCGAAATCGACGTTCTCGAAGAGTTCCTACTCTCCACACCCGACGTGGTTAACGAGGGAGGACGCCTTGTAATAATGACCTACCATTCGCTCGAAGACCGCCCCGTAAAAAACTTTATCAAATCGGGCAACATTCAAGGTATCGAACAAAAAGACGTATACGGAAACATTATCGCACCCTTCTCCGCCGTTAACCGCAAGGTTATTACTCCGTCGGAGCAAGAACTCTCTCTCAACCCCCGTTCTCGCAGCGCAAAACTCCGAATTGCTCAAAGACAAGTTCTTACTACTCATTAAATTGCAAGGTTATGACAAACGACTTTCTATTTGACACCGACACCGACATCGACATCAGCAACGACATTGCTGAAATGCCACCCGAATTAGGCAACAACACCTTGGAGAACGAGGAAGAACGTCTAAACGAGGCATACGACCGTGTTTCGCGCAACGGTGCCATGCCCGACCCCGCTGCATACGGTTTCAGCGAAACTGGCAACGAAATCGATGACCCGTTTTCAAACCGCATGATGAACGACGGAGCAAACTTCGGATACAATGGAGACGACTTCAGCATGGGCTACATGCCTCCACCACTGCCCGGATACGACGAAAACCAAACCGAAGGCGAATACAACGAAGAAAACGAAGACGATGACGAGGATCTTTCATTGCTGCAGATGCTCAACAGCAAGCATGTACCTTTCCCTAAACTCATTCGCAAAATAATTAAGCCTATGATGTTTATTGTAACAATGAGCATTTTAGTAACCACTTACAATAGGATAATAGAATACGACCTTACAGAAATATCCAAACTCACAAAAAAGATTGAAAACTGCAAAGGTGAGTCGATCATAATCACAAACGAACTTGCAAAATTCTGCAAAGAGAGCGAAGTTGCCGAAAGAGTGGAAACACAATCTCTTGGAATACACCCACTCAAAGAACCAGCTCAATATTTTGTAGTAGCAAAATACAATCGTCCTGACACTCTCAAAGACGAGAAACAACTATTCAAAGAGCACTGGAAACAGCTTCAAAAACAGAAACAGCAAAATAACGCAAAATAAAACAGAACCACCATGGGACCTGGAAACGACATAAGGAAGAACATAATATACAAAATGGTATTTGTCTACATTATGATATTGTTGATTACAGTAGCCATAATAGTTCAGATAATATACCTACAATCAATACCAGAAGAGGTGTGGGCCGACAAGATGCGTGCAGAACGCACCGAGAACAAATACACCAAACGCGGCGACATTCTCTCGTCCGACGGATACTATCTGGCTGCATCTGTTCCTGTATGCTCGGCATTCTGGGATCTCCAAGTAGTGAAACCCGACACATTCAACAAATATGTCGACACTCTTGCTGCATGTATGAGCGGCTATTTCAAAGACCAACCCAAAGATGCATACAAACAAGATTTTATCAAAGCCAAACAAGCAGGCAAACGCTATTTCAAAATCAAAACAGGTCTTACAACCCAGCAACTCAACCACATAAGCAAATTTCCCATTTTCCGAATGTCAAAAAACAAATCGGGATTTATTCGCGAAACCGACTATAAGCGCCAAGTGATCGACAACCTTATGGCTCGTCGCACAATAGGCATACCTGATACCAACGGACGGTTTATTATTGGCATCGAAGGCGCATACAACGATATTCTCCAAGGAAACAAATATGTACAGCAAATGCACAAGCTTCCAAGCGGTGAATTCGTCCCTTACAACATTTGGGAAGAGGAAGACAAAATTCCTGGTTGTGACGTGGTTAGCTCAATTAACCTCAACATTCAGGACATTACAGAAAAAAGCCTCCTCAAGCAGTTACAAAAATATAAGGCACAGGCAGGCACGGCAGTGGTAATGGAAGTAAAAACAGGCAAAATCCGTTCAATGATAAGCCTCTTGCGCGACTCTGTATCAGGCAGATACTCCGAAACACGCAATCTCGCTGTTGCCAACCCATCAGAACCTGGTTCTACCTTCAAACTGGCATCCATGATAGCAATCTTGGAATCCGGTGCTTACGACGTCAACGACACTATCGACACTGGCGATGGAACACTCATCATCTCCGACCAATTTACCATGCGCGACGACCACAAGGAGGGCTTCGGCAAAATAACTGTCAAAGACGTGTTTGCACAATCTTCAAATGTAGGATTCGGAATTATGGCCATCACTGGATTCGACAACAGCAACACCAAGTACGCCGATCCGAGGCTCAACAACCGAAGAGCGAGCCGATCTATCACCTATTTCTACGACCTTCTATACAACATGAAGCTCAACGAACCTACAGGCATAAAAATAAAAGGTGAAACTCGGCCAGGAATCCTATATCCCGACAAAAATCCAAAATACTCTATCACCACATTGCCCCAAAACTCAATTGGATACGAGCTCAAGGTAACACCTCTTCAAACTCTTACGCTATACAATGCAGTTGCCAACAATGGTGTGATGGTTCGTCCACAGACTATTGAATCGGTAAAGCTATACGGCGATGTAAAACAAGAATTTGAAACCGAAATCATCAACTCTTCAATCTGCAGCCAGTCGACACTCAAAAAAGTGCAGCAGATGCTTGTTAGCGTTGTACAGAGAGGTACAGCTCAAAACATCAAATCCGACAAATATATAATTGCCGGCAAAACTGGTACTGCGCAAATTTACAAAGGTCGCATAAAAACCAACAAGCATCAAGCCTCGTTTGCAGGATACTTCCCCGCCGACAATCCTAAATACTCGTGCATAGTGGTAATATACGAACCCGAAGGCAGCATCTATGGCAACAGGGTGGCAGCTCCGGTTTTCAAAGAGATTGCCGACAAGATCTACACCTACGATTACGACATGCAACGTAAAGAGTTTAACATTGCCAAACTAGAAGACTCAAAATCAGTACCTTCCACACGAATTGGACACAGGGCTGTAATAGACAGAGTATTATCAAAACTGCGCGTTGAGGCTGTTACCGACGAACAATCCAACACCACTTGGGTGCAGACTCGCCCCACCGACAACAACAAAAAAATAGCCATCGACAGCTACACTCCAATACACGGAACTATTCCTAACGTTAAAGGAATGGGGCTAAAAGACGCCTTATATTTACTCCGAAGTCTGGACCTCTCGGTAAAGGTTATCGGACACGGCGTTGTTAAACGACAGAGCATTCCGCCAGACACCCAAGTAAAAAAAGGCATGAACATCACAATAGAATTAGGATAACAATTTAATATTCAACAATATGCAATTGCAACAACTGATACAAGGCATTAAAACCGAACAAACACAGGGTAATCTTTCGGTAGATATTACTGAAATTACATCCGATTCGCGAAAAGCAGCTCCGGGAGTATGCTTTATTGCTGTTCCGGGAACAAAAACCGACGGACACGCATACATAGCCGACACCATCAGCAAGGGTGTTGCGGCTGTGGTGTGCATGCACATGCCAAGCAACGCCCCCGAAAATGTAGCATTTGTTGTAGTAGACGACACCGCCGATGCCATTGGCAAGATTGCCTCGGCTTTCTACGGCTTTCCATCTGAGCATCTCACACTCGCAGGTGTAACAGGTACCAACGGCAAAACCACCACCGCCACACTTTTATATAATATGTTCCGTCTGATGGGACACAAGGCAGGACTTCTCTCCACCGTTGAAAACCGAATCGACGACAAAGTATATCCTGCCGTGCAAACCACTCCCGACCCCATCACCATTAACCGTCTGATGGCAGAGATGGTAGAATCGGGCTGCGAATACTGCTTTATGGAGGTAAGCTCGCACTCAATTGTCCAGAAACGAATCAGCGGATTAAACTTCCGCCTAGGCATATTCTCAAACATCACACTCGACCACTTAGACTATCACAAAACATTCTTGGAGTACATCAAAGCCAAGAAACTCTTTTTCGACAACCTGCCCGCCACAGCATTCGCCCTCACCAACGGCGACGACAAAAACGGCATGGTGATGGTGCAGAACACAAAGGCGCAAGTTAAGACCTACGGATTAAAAAATTTCTACGACTTTAAAGCCACAGTTTTGGAGAGCAACTTTGAAGGTATGCTACTCAATATCTGCGGCAAAGAGATGTGGACATTCCTTCCCGGGCAGTTCAACGCCTACAACGTTCTCGCAGTTTATAGTGCTGCGGTGCTTCTTGGGCAGAATCCCGACGACGTGCTCACCGCTCTCAGCGCAATGCGTTCGGTACGCGGACGTTTCGACATAGTAAACCTTGCAGGCATTACAGCCATCGTTGACTACGCCCACACTCCCGACGCACTCGAAAACGTACTCAAAACCATCGGACAAATTCGCATTGCTCCACAAAAAATCATCACTGTATGCGGCTGCGGTGGCGACCGCGACAAGAGCAAGCGTCCCATTATGGCAAAAATAGCCGTTCAATATTCCGACAAGGTTATCCTCACATCCGACAATCCGCGCACAGAAAACCCAGACGCTATTCTCGACGACATGTTCGCTGGATTAGACACTCCTGCGCTCAAATCGGTTGCCATACGCATCACCGACCGCCGCGCCGCTATACAGGCAGCATGCTTTGCCGCCCAAAAAGGCGACATCATCCTCATTGCTGGCAAGGGTCACGAAACATATCAAGACGTTATGGGAGTAAAATCTCATTTCGACGACAAAGAAATTGTAACACAACAGTTAGAACTTTTAAATACAACTAAATAATGCTCTATTATCTCTTTAAATATTTGCAAGAATTAGGCGTACCGGGCTCAGGATTGTTCAACTACATATCCTTCCGCTCTGGCATGGCTGTCATCACGTCGCTGCTCATAACAATGATATTCGGCAAGCGGTTTATCAACTATATGCGCCGCCGACAAATTGGAGAATCGGTTCGCGACCTATATCTCGATGGACAAAAGCAGAAAACTGGTACTCCCACCATGGGCGGAATAATGATAATAGCCGCCATAGTGATACCTGTGCTACTATTTGCTGAACTTAGCAACACCTATATATTATTGTTGCTGTTCACCACCATCTGGCTTGGAGGTGTTGGATTCGCCGATGATTATATAAAGGTGTTCCGCAAAAACAAAGACGGACTCAACAGCCGCACTAAACTTGCCGCACAGATATTTCTCGGAGTGGCAATAGGGCTTTCAATCTATCTTAGCCCCGATATTCTTGTCCGCGAAAATCCCGTTATCACCACACCTGAAGACGTGGAGCAGTTTATTGAAGAAGATGGACTTGAGGATATCAACTACACACCCAACGATGTCAAATCGCTCAAGACCACACTTCCGTTTGTAAAAGACAACGAGTTCGACTATTCAAAAATAGCCTTCTTTATTGACAGCAACAAGTATCCTTGGGTTGGCTGGGTAATTTTCATTGGAATTGTAACATTTATAATTACAGCAGTTTCAAACGGAGCCAATATGACCGACGGATTAGACGGACTTGCATCTGGCACGTCGGCGGTGTCGGCAGCCACATTGCTTGTATTTGCCTACCTTTCGGGCAATGCCATATTTTCGCAATATCTAAAAATAATGTATCTACCTGGCATAGGCGAACTTGTGGTATTCTCCTCGGCATTTATCGGAGCCACTATAGGTTTCCTTTGGTACAATGCCTATCCTGCCCAGATATTTATGGGCGACACAGGCAGCCTTACCATCGGCGGCATAATTGCTGTAATTGCCATATTGGTGCGCAAGGAGTTGCTCATACCCATTTTCTGCGGTATTTTCTTAATCGAAAACATCAGCGTAATGGCTCAGGTGTGGTACTTTAAGCGTACTCTCAAAAAATACGGCTGCGGCATGCACCTGTTTTTGATGGCGCCGTTGCACCATCATTATCAAAAGAAAGGAATCCCCGAACCCAAAATAGTGGCGAGGTTTATAATAGTGGCCATCATTTTGGCAGTAATATCAGTTATCACATTAAAAATCAGATAAAAATGGCAAAAAAAATATCGATACTCGGAGCTGGCGAAAGCGGAATAGGCGCAGCAATATTGGCGAAGAAAAAAGGATTCGACGTTTTTGTGTCCGACTGTGGTACTATCAAAGAAAATTATATAGCACAATTGCAAAAATATAATATACCCTTTGAACAAGGTAGCCATAGCGAAGAAAAAATACTATTATCCGACGAAGTAATAAAGAGTCCCGGCATCAGAAACAATGCTCCTTTGATACTCAAACTAGTTGAAAAAAGCATTCCAGTGATATCCGAAATAGAATTTGCCGCTAGATACACCAATGCAGTAAAAGTGTGCATTACAGGAAGCAACGGCAAGACAACTACCACAGAATTAACATACAAAATTTTCAAGGATGCTGGACTTAATGTCGCCATCGCAGGAAACGTTGGCAAGAGTTTTGCACTACAAGTTGCTGAAAATGACTATGATTATTATATAATTGAGCTAAGCAGTTTTCAACTTGACAATATGTACAAGTTTAAAGCTGAAATTGCCATTCTGCTAAATGTAACCCCCGATCATCTCGACCGTTACGACTACAAGATGCAGAATTACACCGATTCAAAATTCAGAATAACCCAAAACCAAACCCCAGAAGACATCTTCATCTATTGTGCCGACGATCCGGTTACAGCCGACGAAGTAAAAAAACGCAAGTTTATTCAAAAACTAGCGCCGTTTTCAATTAAAAACGAACAAGTTACAGGCTCCTACATAAATAACGGAAATATGATTATCAAACTTGAACACAACGAGGCCGTAATATCCACGGCCGACTTCCAATTAGAAGGACAGCACAACATGTACAACAGCATGGCGGCGGGCATTGCGGCTATGGCTTGCAACATCCGCAGCAACTCCATACGCAAAAGTTTCGAAACCTTCAAGGGTCTAGAGCACCGTTTAGAGCATTTCTTATCGGTTCGCGGAGTTGAGTTTGTCAACGACTCCAAAGCCACCAACGTCAACTCGGTTTGGTATGCCCTCGAAAGCATCAAAACTAAAGTTATCTTAATCCTTGGTGGTATCGACAAGGGTAACGATTACAGCGAGCTTTTCAGCCTTGTAAAACAAAAGGTTAAAGCTATTGTTGCTCTCGGCGTCAACAACAAACCCATCCACGACGCTTTTGATGGAATGGTAGAAGTTATCGACACACAAAGCATGGAAAACTGCGTAAAAACCTGCTTCCTACTTGCCGACAAAGGCGACACTGTACTACTTTCGCCTGCCTGCGCAAGTTTCGACCTCTTCTCTTGCTACGAAGATCGTGGCGAGCAGTTCAAAGAGTGCGTTCGCAACCTATAAATTAGGTGCGAATCCTCTTTTTATCTATCACCGACACTCAAAAAACTCAAAAAGCATACGGAAAATGAAAAACAAATTATTCAGTATTTTCAAAGGCGATAAATGGATCTGGAGCTGTTTCCTGGTCTTGTTAGGAGTATCGCTGATGTTTATACACAGTACCACTGGCTCACTCGAATACCATAGGCACAACACCCCAGTGCACTATTTGATTAGCCAGAGCGTGTTTGTTATTGGAGCTATCTTGGTGGCATTGGTTATGAGCAACATTTCGTACAAAAAGCTATTCAACCTTGCCAATTTCCTACTCGGAACCAGTGTGTTGCTTTTGCTAATTACGCTGATTTTTGGCGATGCCACCAACGATGCCAAGCGATGGCTGCACATCCCCATCATCGACCAAACCATCCAGACCTCCGACCTTGCGAAAATATGCCTGACAATTTTTGTGGCGAAAACCATGGCCACCCACCAGCGCGACGACGAGGACATCAAAAAAGGAGCTATCATTTCGGCTATTGCCACAGCTATTGTTTGTGTGCTGATTCTGCCTGCCAACCTTTCTACGGCGCTCCTTATCGGAATCACCACCGTAGTACTTTTGATTATAACGCGTGTAAAAATCAAGCACATACTTATTGTGGGTAGTTGCGCTGCCCTTATAGGGCTACTCGGAGTAATGGCCTTAGGAAAAACAGGTACCCTCAAACGTGCCGAAACTTGGGTAAACCGTATTGAAGCATTTGTTCAAAACGACGACACAAAAACAAAAAAAGACAACTTTCAAGCAGAACAAGCCAAAATTGCTATTTCGCGAGGCGGCTTAATAGGGCAGGGATCTAGCGCCAGCATGCAGAAAAACGTTCTTCCGCACCCCTACTCCGACTTTATTTTCGCATCCATCATCGAAGAACGAGGCCTTATTGCTGGGTTGTTCATCATAGCGATGTACATAGTGCTTATGCACAGAAGCGTAATAACGGCAAAATACCAATCGAGTTCGTTCCCAGCCTTTCTCTGCATAGGGCTTGCGCTCAACATTGTGCTGCAAGCCATCTCAAATATGATAGTGGCGGTTAACCTAATGCCAGTAACGGGGCAACCATTACCAATGATAAGCATGGGCGGAACAGCACTGATAATATCGTCGGTTTCAGTTGGTATTATACTTAACATAAGCCGCTATTCAGAACAAGAAGGCAAAGAAAAAGAAAAACAAGAAGTGGAAGAAAACGACCGAGAACAAAACATCGAGGACATAACCGACTACCCCTTCATCATTGGATAAAAACTTAACACCGAGCATTATGAAAGTAATAATTGGAGGCGGAGGCACAGGCGGACACGTTTTTCCAGCCATTGCCATAGCACAAGCCATAAAAAAAGCCGCACCCGACACAGACATACTTTTTGTGGGAGCGCAAGACAAAATTGAGATGGAGAAAGTGCCAGCCGCCGGATTCAAAATCATTGGACTGCCAGCGGCGGGTTTGCAACGCAAGCTCACACTCAAAAACCTCGCCTTGCCGTTCAAACTGCTTAAATGCGCCAGAATGTCAAAGAAGATAATCAAAGACTTCAAACCCGACATTGCAATTGGCGTAGGTGGATATGCCTCAGGACCCATTCTACGTGCCGCGTCCAAAGCCGGAGTACCTATCATGCTCCAAGAGCAGAATTCACACGCAGGACTCACCAACAAAATGCTCGCCGATAAGGCGGTTAAGATTTTCACCGCCTACAAAAACATGGACAAATATTTCGACCCAGCCAAAACTATGCTCACAGGCAATCCTGTACGCGCCGACATAGCCGAAAACAACTCCTCGCGCGAAGAGGCAATACAACATTTCAATCTCAACCCCGACAAAAAAACTATTTTGATAATAGGAGGAAGTCTCGGAGCCGGCACTATCAACAAAAGCATGCTCAAATTTGCCGAAAAATTCCAAGCCGAAGGCAACATACAAATCATTTGGCAAACTGGCAAATACTATTGGGATAATATCGAAGCTGCAATGAAAACCAAAAAATGCCCCGACATACATCCTACGGCATTTGTTAAACGCATGGACCTAGCTTACAAGGCTGCCGACATTGTGGTTTCGCGTTCGGGTGCGCTATCGGTTTCAGAATTGTGCCTCGCTGCAAAACCAGTAATTTTCATACCATCGCCAAACGTCGCCGAAGACCATCAGACCAAAAATGCAATGGCACTTGTCAACGAAAACGCTGCTGGAATTATCAAAGATTGCGAGGCAGAAGATATTTTTTTCGAAAAAATACAAAATTTATGCAATGATAGCGAAACAATGCATACATATTCAAAAAATATTTATAAATTAGCAGTTAAAAACTCGGCGGATATTATCGCCGAAGAAGTTATAAAATATGCTAATAATAAATTAAAACAACAATAAATAAATACAACGATGAAACGCATCAAATCATTAATCATATCGGCAGCTGTATTAATTTCAGCTACGGGAATCCAAAGCTGCAACAATGCTCCATATCAAAAAACCAACGCCAAAAACCGTCTGGCAAGCGTTACCCAACAGGCAATCACAGATATGAGCGAAATCTACGCCAACATAGAGGACGTTACCATCACCAACGAATTTGACAACGCCCTTGCTGGTGTTCTTTCAAACCAAGAACTCAACTACAACCCAATTGCAGCCACCAACGAGACCCTCAGAGAAAAAATCACTATCTTTAATCTATACAGAATAGCAGTTCACGAATATTCAAAACTCACAAGCGCTGAATCAAACCTCAAATCGCTTGCACCATTTAGCAACGCTTGCTCGTCAATCACAAAAAAATTCAGTAATTCGCAAGACACTGTACTCGTGAATATTGCCAACTCAATCAACTCTTACATCTCTTCTCAAAGATTCAACATCGACCAAGTGATGAAACTTTTAATCAACAGCCTCGACATCATTTGGCAAAACGACACAAAAAACTGGAACAACCTTCTCAACGAATCGTTCACCTCATATCAAGACGCCATCAACAACATCCCCGAAGAAAGTTTCAACGAAGAAAAGCTTGCAAAATACGTCTACCAACCATACGAAGGCAAAACAGCCCTAGTACAAGCATACAAGCTCAATCTCATTAAAGAACGTTACGACTATATCCGTGGATTTGTAAACAGTCAAGACAACATCACCATCGCGTTGAAACATCTCTGCGAAGTATCCAAAGCCCTTCTTAATGTAAAAGACATTGAACAAATCAACAACGACATTAGCAAAGCCGAGGCTGCGCTCAATTCGGTCAACTACGGACAAAACAACGATGCACAATGAACCAGTTTGAAAACATAAAAAACGTTTACCTACTCGGCATAGGCGGCATAGGAATGAGCGCTCTCGCAAGATATTTTAATGCGGAAGGGTTCAACGTATATGGCTACGACCTTACCGAAACATCTCTCACTCGTCAACTACAAAGCGAAGGCATCTCTATTATCTATCAAGACGACCCACAACAGATTCCCGACGAGCTTGTGCTCACAAACAAGAGCACCATGGTAATTTTCACACCTGCAATTCCCAAAGAAAACAAACTTTACAACTTTTTTATAGAAGGCGAGTACCTCATGCTCAAACGCGCCAAGGTACTCGGAATCATTGCCAACAGCTACAAAACAATCGCGGTATCAGGCACCCACGGCAAAACCACTAACTCATGCACAATTGCCAATATTTTACAAGAGTCGGGCATCGACAGCTTTGCTTTTCTCGGCGGAATATCAAAAAATCTCAACAGCAACCTAATGCTCCCATCAAAAAACGAGAGCTTTGCTGATACCGAAACCTTACTTGTAGCCGAGGCCGACGAATACGACCGTTCGTTTTTATGGATCAACCCGTTTGCAACAATCATCACCTATGTCGACGCCGACCATCTCGACATCTACAAAAACCGCGACGACATTGTATCTACATTCAACAGATTTGCACAATCAACACATCACAACGGATTTGTTGTTGTAAACAAAAAGATCGATAGTCTAATCGACACAGCAGGCATCAAAAAAATCACTTACTCAGAATCAGACCCCTCTGCCGACTACTACGCCGACAACATCCGCTTAGAAAACGGAAAATACACTATCGATGCTCACACACCTTTGGGCACCGTTGCCGACATCACAATCGGAGCAAGAGGAAGAGTAAACATCGAAAACACAATGGCTTGTTTAGCCACTTGCCAGAACATAGGCATCAAAATGGCTGGAATAAAGCAAGGAATCGCCACATTCAAAGGCGTTCAGCGAAGGATGGACATACACATCTACACGCCAGAAATGGTATACATCGACGACTACGCACACCATCCCCGCGAACTAGAAGCCACAATCACATCGGCTAAGCAACTATATCCCGAACGCAAAACCTTAGGCATTTTCCAGCCGCACCTTTACTCAAGAACAAAAGATTTCGCCGAAGGATTCGCTAAAAGTCTTGATTTATTGGACGATATAATCCTTATGGACATATATCCTGCTCGCGAAAAACCAATAGAAAACGTATCATCGCAGATGATTGCCGACTTGATGAAAAATAAAAATGTAGTAATTTTAAACGAAATATCTCAAATAATTAATCACATAAAGCAAAAAAATACAAAACTTTTACTAACTTTGGGCGCAGGAAATATCGATAAACTCGTAAAACCGCTCTCAGACGCATTTTCAAAACTTTAAAAACTTACACAAAAGTGAAGAAAGGCACGTTAAAAAATATCGGAATAATAATAGGCTCAGTTTTCTTTGCCGCAGCCGTCATATACTCTTCGTCAAAATTTCGCGATACATTATGCGCATCTATCGACGTCACCATCAAAGACTCGGCTCAGATAGGCTTTATCAACTATAACGACGTGCTCCGAATAATTCACAACAGCAGCAAAGTGTCGATATTGGGCAACAAGCTAAGCGAAATCAACCTCGACGAAATGGAGACTTTCCTAAAAAATCAGCCATACATCCGCAAAGCCGACATCTACAAAACAGTAAACGGACACCTTAAAATCGACATCCAGCAGCGCCATCCCATTGTAGAAATCATCACAAACAGCAACAATAGTTTCTACATCGACGACGACGGCACTATTTTTCCCGCAAGCAAAAAAGGACGCGCACCCAACATCATGGTGGCCAACGGGTTCATCAACGACAAATACGATTTTTCTAAGCAAAACACATACAACATCTACAACGAAAACATCAAAACCTCCAAAGAAGCAGAAATTTTCCGTCTGGCGCGGCTTATCGCAAAAGACGACTTTTGGAGAGACCAAGTAGAACAAATATACGTTACCGAAGCCAACGAATACGAAATAGTACCGCTCGTAGGTCCTAAGATACTGGAATTAGGCACAATAGAAAACTACGACGAAAAACTATTCTACCTTAAATCGTTCTTCACCAACGGACTAAAAAAAACCGGCTGGAACAAATACCAGTCGATAAGTGTTAAATACAAAGGACAAATTGTATGCACAAAAGCAATATAATTTATTAACAAGGAAAAACATATAAATAGAACTAATATTTTAAACTACTATGCCGTGTAAAAACATTATCGCAGCCATCGACATTGGCACGTCGAAAACGGTGGCCATAGCCGGCACCAAAGACGAACAAGGAAAAATAATGATACTCGGAATAGGCGAAGCCGAAACGAAAGGAGTGATCAGAGGCACTGTACAAAACATTGTGCTTGCAAGCGCATCTGTTAGAGAAGCCGTACAAAAATGCGAAAAAGCATCAAACGTGCTTTTCAAAAACGTGTACGTGGGCATCGACGGCCGCAACATCAGCGGTGAGGTCAACAGTCATTCCAAAATCATCAGCAACATCATCACCGACCAAGACATCAACCAGCTTACCGAAGAGCTTTATCAGATTTCGGCAGGTCAGGGCGAAAACATCATACACGTAATTCCACAAGGATATTCGGTCGACAACGCTCCTGTAGGCATCAACCCAAAAGGCTACAACGGGCGCAAGCTCGAAGGCACTTTCTACGTGGTTAAAGGCAAAGAAAAAGCCGTCAACAACATCAAGCAAGCTGTGGAGATGGCAGGCTTAAAAATAATCAAACTCATACTCGAACCTCTTGCTTCGGCTGAGGCAGTATTGTCAAAAGACGAAAAAGAGATTGGTGTAGCACTCGCCGACATAGGTGCCGGCACCGCCGACATAGCCGTATTCCAAGACAACATACTGCGATACACCGGCGTAATCCCCATTGGAGGAAAGGCCATTACCAACGACATTAAAAAAGGCTGCGGTGTTCTCGAACGTCAAGCCGAACAAATCAAAATTCAGCACGGTGCAGCCCTCTTGCAAAAAGACTTCGCCAAAAAAGCTGTTATAATTAAAGGTGTAAATGGCAAAAACAAAGAGATACCAATCTCTACCATAGCTACAATCATCAGCGCAAGAGCAGAAGAGATACTCGGTGGCATTGCCTACGAGATAGACGCCGTAAGGAAAAACACTGCTATCAACGGCGGACTTGTAATTACAGGAGGCACCGCAAAACTCAAAAACTTGCTTCAGCTCGCCAAATTTAGTCTCGCCATCGAAGCCCGCACCGGCACTCCGCTATACACAGGTCCAGAATATGCGTCGGAATGTTACGCTACTGCCATAGGCCTTATAATCAAAGGCATGGAGTACACCGAAGACATTATCGCACGTCAGCGCAAAAAAGCCGAACAAGAAAAGGCCGAAGAACAGCAAAAAGAAGGCGGCGCATCAAGCAGCGCCACCGATGCCAAAGGTGCAAAAAACGGCAAAGACCCAAAAGCCAACAACGGCAAAGAAAGCTCTGGAGGTTTCCGTGGATTAATCAAATCTATTGCCAACAAGCTGTTTACCGAGCCCGACGACAGCAAAATGTAACTTAAAAAACTAACTTAATAAGGAAAACAATTATGACCCCAGAAATAGACGAAGACCTTCTTGGTTTCGAAATGGACACCAAGAAAAACATAATAAAAGTAATAGGTGTAGGCGGAGGCGGAGGCAACGCTGCTAGCTATATGTACAACTACGGCATCCACGATGTTGATTTCATACTAGCCAACACCGACCAGCAAGCGCTCCAGGCAAGTCCTATACCTGTAAAAGTAGCTCTCGGTGAAAGACTTACCGAAGGTCTTGGAGCTGGCAACAACCCCGAAAACGGTAAGCAAGCCGCCATCGAAAGCATAGAAAAAATAAAAAAAGCCCTCGACAACGACACAAAAATGTTGTTCGTGACTGCGGGAATGGGCGGCGGCACAGGAACAGGTGCTGCGCCAATCATTGCCAAAACTGCCAAAGAGATGGGCATACTTACCGTGGCAATCGTTACAATACCATTCAGATACGAAGGTCCCAAACGAGTAAAACAGGCTCTCACTGGATTAGAGCAACTTTCGGAAAGCGTTGATGCCATGCTCGTTATCGACAACGAAAAAATCCGCGAAATGTACGGCAACATGCCAGCACGTCAGGCATTCTCCAAAGCCGATGACATATTAACCATGGCAGCCAAAGGCATCGCAGAAATAATCACGGTGCCCGGCGAAATCAACGTTGACTTTGCCGACGTTAAAGCCGTAATGGAAAACAGCGGAGTAGCGCTAATGGGTCGCGGCGAGGCCGATGGCGAAGACCGTGCTATCAATGCCATCAAAGCAGCCCTCAACTCGCCATTGCTCAACAACAGCGACATACGTGGTGCAAAAAACATGCTCGTAAACATCATATCATCATCTGAACACGAGCCCACCCTCGACGAAGTTACCGACATCAACGAATACGTACAAGCCACCGCAGGACAGGCTGGCGAAGGCGGCAACCTCATCTGGGGTCAAACCAAAGACGAAAACCTCGGCACCAAAATTTGTGTAACACTCGTAGCCACTGGATTCGACAAAACCGAAATACTAAACCCGTACGAGCGGCCATCTTCTTCAAACGTTTTACGTCACCTCAACAACCCCGATACTGCAAAAGCCGAAGGCGGCGACAACAAAACCGAAGACGCTACCGTATCAATAGGCAACACTGTAGATCTTGGTGGTGACGACTCCGACAACATCAACGATGACAACGAAAGCGAAACAATATCCGAAGCTGTAATCCAAAGCAAATTTCAAAAAATCAATTTTGCTGAAATACAAAACTTGGAAGAGATGGAAAACACGCCAGCCTACGAGCGCAAAGGTATCAAGCTTTCGTTCGACGTACCAAAAGACGCCAAGCGTTTCCCACTTGCAGAAGAGTAGTATTATTAACACAAAAATAAGTAACAGCCCCGGCAAAAGAGCCAACAATGGCACTTTTATTGCACTAAAAAGCGGTAAACTAAATTATAACAAATGAAGCCTATGACACCAGAACTCGGTTCAAAATTATTCGACATAGCATATCCTCTATTTCAAAGGATATCTAACGACGACTTTGAATACGTCTACCGGGGATACTTCTCTCACAATATCACCAAAAAGATATTGTTCCTCGCCGACACTAACATCTCAAAAGTAACATCACAGCAGACATTGCAAAAACGCATCTACTACATAATGGTAGAAGGCCTGCAAAACATAACCCGACACCAAGACGAGATAGCAAACCTCAACACAGAAAAATACCCAGGAATATTTGCCATCCAAAAAAACGGCGAGCGATACTACATATCCACAGGCAACATTGTGGCTAACGAAAACATACCAGCATTAAAAGAAAAGCTCGACACCATCAATAGCCTCAACCCCGACGAACTAAAAAAGTTTCACCGCGAAATGCTCACCACAGGCAGCATGAGCGACAAAGGCGGAGCTGGTCTCGGACTTATCGAAATGAGCCGCAAATCGGGCAACAAACTACTTTATAGTTTTGAACAATTAGACAACGAGTACACATACTTCTACCTGCAGACTCTGATTCCCAACGACAAAAACTACGGAAACACCGACCCCGACGGACAAAACACCAAAGGACACAGCTCGCTCGACAGTGTCAAGCAACTACACAAGCAGATGAACAACGAAAACCTTCTGCTCTATTTCAACGGATTCTTCAACCAAGAGAACCTGTTAAGCCTATTAGCCATTATCAAGGGACGCATGAATATGCCCCTAACCACCATCAAAGTGTCGAACGTAATGGTAGAGATGCTCCAAAACATAATCAAGCACGGCGACCGTCGCACATCCACATCCGCAGGTGTTTCGGGAGTGTTCTTTATGGGACAGACAGGCAAAGAAATAATGCTTACTTCGGGCAACATTATCAAAAACGAAGCAAAAGACATCATTTCCGAACGTCTCGAATTTGTCAACGGCATGTCAAAAGACGAATTGAGCGACTATTACGACGACATTCTTCTCGACTTCGACACTGCCGACGCAAAAAAAACTGGCCTCGGATTCTCCGACCTGCGTATCAAGAGCGACCGTCCGCTCAAATACCGCTTTATGAACATCAACGAAGCCCAGCAGTTCTACATATTACAGACAGCAGTAACAATTAAGAATTAACAACACCTAAGCAAAATGGAAAAATTAATAATTGAAGAAACAGAAGACACGCCGGAAATCATCTTAGACCCCGAGCAAAACATATTTAAGATATCCAAAATCTCAGTACCTGAAAACGCGCTCGACTTTTACAAGCCCGTTCTCGAATGGATCAAGACATACGCCGAAAATCCAAACGTACAGACTGTATTTGATTTCGACCTCGAATATGTAAACACCGCCTCAAGCAAACAGGTTATTCAGGTAATCCTCTCGCTACAAAAAGTGGCCGAAAAAAGTGACGTTAAGGTAAGGTGGTACTACGAGTCGATCGACGAAGATATGAAAGCACTCGGAAACCGCTACAAAAAACTCGTCAACGTGCCTTTCGAACTCGTTGAAATAGAGTAACAACAAATGACCGACAACGAAACCATCGACATATCCGAGTACAAACGCCTCAAAGAAGAAAACGCCACACTTAGAACTATGCTGCGGCGTTATCTTATATTTGGCGAATACGGCAAGTTCAACAACCTTGAAGCCGACCTTTCAAAACAACTCCGATATGCCGAGGAGGTAAATTCGCGCATTTTTGACAACATGCTCACGGCTGCATTTGCCGGCGACATCATTTACGACGACAAAGGTTTGCCAAACGATTTTATTATAAAAAAAGCAAACCCTGTTTTCTTAAATTTTGCCAAGCAGAGACCCGAATCTATTATAGGACGCAAAGCCTCGCTTTCGGGTGTACTCTCTAAAGATGCATGGTTGCCACTCTTGGCGCAAGCCGCAGAAGCCGGAAACCAAAGCTCTGGCACTATTCACGACGGCAACTACTCCTACATCGTGTCGGCTTTCGCCACTGCTAAGGGCTCTTTCATTGCCACTTTCCAAAACACCGACATCAACGTTGAATCAGAAAGCCGCATACGACAAAGTCTTAGCCTCACTCAAATGATGCTCGACGCTCTTCCAACTCCAGTGTTCTGCAAAGACATGGAAGGACGCTACATACTTTGCAACAAGAGCTACGCCACCAACGTGCTCGGTGTTTCTCCCGACACCATTATAGGACGTACCGCTCTCCAACTCGAAAACTTCTTTCCAAAAGAATACGCCGACTTTTACCAAGAAAAAGACATCCAGCTTATCAAAGACAAGGGAATTCAGATATACCAAGGACCCATCAAGTGCGCCGACGGCACTGTGAGAGAGTATATCGTAAACAAAACCCTCATCAAAAACAGCGACGGCGAATTTGCTGGCATCCTTGGTGTTATGCAGGATATTGACCGCATGATAAAAGCACGCCGCGAATTAGCCGAAAGCGAAACCCGCTACAAAACTCTTTTCAACGGCATCAGTCAACCAATAATAGTGGTAGACACCGAAGGCAACATCATAATGCTCAACAGCACCGCGGTGGAACTCTTTGAAGAAGACGACAAAGAAATCTCATCAGGCGACAACGTGCCAGCATCGCAGCTCATCGACCTTGAGCTCATCAAAAAAATATCTGAAACGGGCGTTACACAAACACGCAAAACCTGTGTAACCATCAATGGTGAAGAACGTTGGTACCTCAGCACCATGCAGCCTATCAACGACTTTTTTGGCGAAAAGGTTATACAGATAATATCCAACGACATTACCGAAATCAAACGTTACCAAACCGAACTACTCGGACAGAAAAAGAAAGCCGAAGAATCTAACAGGCTCAAAACCGTATTCCTTGCCAACATTGCCCACGAAACACGCACACCAGCTAACATTATCAACGGATTTGTGCAAATGATACAAAACGGCATGTCGACCGAAAAACACAAAGACTATCTCAACCTTATCAACACCAACTGCAAAAAACTTTTAGGCATCATCGACGACATCGTGGAACTATCCATGATAGAAACCGGACAGAAAAAACTAAGGCACGAAATATGCAGTATCAACAGCATAGTGGAAGAATCGGCATCGTACCTCAACCAGCTTATTGGCGAATCGGGCAAAAACATCAAAACTGAAAAAAACAAGCCCGCCGAAGACCTCGACAGTTTGGTATACGCCGACTCAATGTGCATCAACCAGATATTCAAAAAACTGATAACAAACGCTGTAACCTTCACAAACGAAGGTAAAATTTCGATCGGAGCTCGCATAGTACCAGCTCAGGGCGACACCCCAGCCGACACAGCTTTCTATGTAAGCGACACTGGAATTGGAATACCAGAAGACAAGCTGAGCGTAATTTTTGAAAAATTCCGCCAAGGCGACGAAGGCGCAGCGCGACAGTACGGAGGCAACGGACTCGGGCTGTCTATCGCAAACGAACTTGTAAAACGAATGGGCGGAAGAATCGAAGTAAAATCAAAACAAAACGTAGGAACCACTTTCACCTTTTATATACCGTACCAAAAAGCAGGACTGTTGCAGCAAAACAATATATTATGATGAAACAAACATTAGCATACATATTGGCAATAACATTGATGTTGCTTGTGGGGCAGGCCAAGGCTCAAACCGACTCGCTTGCCGAGCAATACAAGTCGCTTACCGAGCAATACAACGAATATATCAACACAGAACCCTTTGTGGCTCTTGAGTTCGCAGCACAAGCAAAGCAAATCGCGGAACAATCGTCTGACTCTGCGAATATTGCCACAGCATACAAAAACATTGGTTTTGGATACTACAAAACACGTGTTTACTACCTTGCTATCGAAGCACAGTTTAAGGCTTACGAAATATACGCCAAATTCAACCAAAACGACAAGATGGCTCTCTGTCAAATCGACATAGCCCGCACATACTACGCCCAAGAGGCATACGACCTCGCCGAAGAATACTGTTCAAAGGCTATTGAAATATGCCGTCAATACAAATATCCAAACATTCAAGCCACTGCGCTTACACTCCTAGGCGACATTACCATCAAAAACGATGAAGACGACGCACTCAAAAACCTTATAGCCGCTCGCACCCTATACGAAGATCTCGAAGCCGTTGACAAAATACTTGAAACCAATATCAAAATCGCACAAGCATACGCCATTATCAACGAGCAAGATAGTGCCATGGAAATTCTTGAAACCTGCCTTGATCAATATCAGCAGAAAAAAGATATTTTTGGCCTAGCCAACACTATGGAGACCTACGCCTACGTATACCTCACCGACGACAATGCTGAAAAAGCCGCCGAATGGCTCAAATCAGCTTACGAACATTACGCAAAAGCAGGCCGACAGCACGAATCTCTCGTTGCACGCACTAGATTGGCATCGTTGCAGATAGACTACAAAATGGACGAACAAGCCAGAATCAACGCAGAAGCTGTGCTTCACGATGCCGAAATGGAGGAGATGAACACTGGTATTTCTGAACTCCGCATAAAAAACAAGTCATGCGACATTCTGCGAACTTTTTTCAAACGCCACGGACAATTCGACAAAGCTCTTTTTTATAGCGAACGCTACGCTGAAACTTCCGACAGCATTTTTGAACAAAAGAAAAAGGAGCAGTTTTCAGAATTTCAAGTCAGCCTCGAAAACCAAAAACAGCAAAAAGAAATCGAAGCTATCCAATATCAGGCAGAACGCGACAAGTTTAACCTTGAACGTAAGCAAAACAACCGAAACATTATCTTCCTCATTGTTGTGATACTGTTAGTGTTTGTGGTAGTGGCCATCTACTATTTCCGCTACAAAGAAAAAAACAACCACAACAAGCAGCTGTCAGAATCAAACCAGCGAATGCAAATCGAAATCCAAGAACGCAAACTTGCCGAAGCCGAGCTACGCAACAGCGAAGAAAAATACCGTCTGCTATTCCGCAAAACCCCTATCGGCATTATCCAGTTCAACGACAACTTCAAGATAACCACCGCCAATGAACGCATTGCGCAGATTTTTAACCTCAAGAACAAAAACCTGACTGGACAAGACATTACAACTGTGGTTCCACAAGAGGTGTTGCGGGGATTCGACATATCTTCTGAGCATTCAAGCCAAAACGACAAAACATCTAAGCAAGAATACGAAATCCACACCGACAATGGCAAGGTATACGCCTCAATCACACTCAAGCCATACCATTACAACACCGGCAGAGAGGTTGAAAAGGGCGGAATTATGATTGTGGAAGACATCACCGACCGCAAAATAGCAGAAGAAAACGCATCGCAACTATCACAAAAACAATCTTCAATCCTCAATATCCTACCCGAAACCATTTTCAGCATTGACCAAAACGGCACCTTCACCTATGCCAAAATTCCAGGCGACGCAGATGCCGAAAAACAATATATTGGTCGAAATATGCGCGACAAATTTGACGCCGACTTGCTACTACAATTTCTTGTGGCATTCAACGAGGCGCAAAACAGCGACGACCCACAATATGTTGAGTATCAAAAAGATGGAAAATATTTAGAAGCACGCTTTGCTCACAGCCACAACAACACCGTGCTTATGACAATTCGCGACATTCCTGCCATAAGAAACATAGGAAACAACAGCGACATTAGTACCGCATCCAAGGCAAAAAGCGAGCTACTGCTCAACATGACACAAAACACAAAGCAGCCGATTGAAAATATAATTGTATCTGCCGAAAACCTTTCTGCCAACACCGCACAGCCCGAAACTGCTGCAAAGGCCACTGGAATACTCAAAGACGCTGTTTCGGTACACGAAACACTTACAGAAATTTGGAATCTCGCACGAATAGAATCTGGCAAAAACCTTTACACCCGCATTGCCGACCCAAGACAAATTGCCGACGACATTTTCAACATCTTTAAGCAAAACGCCGAAGAGAAAAACCTCAAATACACTCTCGATGTGGCTTCCGACGTTCCAAAACTCTTAATTGCCGACGGTGTAAAACTCAGACAGATACTCTTTAACCTTGTAAGCAACGCCATCAAATTTACCGACTCGGGTAGCGTAAGGCTTCATGTGGCTGCTATGGACACCTCAAACAACCACACCACACTGATTATTACTGTGTCTGACACTGGCGTAGGACTATCGAAACAGCAAACCGACACCATTTTTGCCATCGGCGAAAAGATTAACCGCTCTACTGGAATGGAGCTGACAGCACGTCTTGTAGAAAACCTCAAAGGCACCATCACCATCGACAGTTCTATAGGTCAAGGCTCTACATTTACAGTAACAATCAAAGATTTAAGCATTTACAACACCAACAGCGACGAGGCAAAAGACATTATAGACATAGCCGCCACATCGTCGAGCAAAAAGAAAGACGAATCGCAGCGCGAGTTTGTAGCACTGCTAAAAGAGCAAATCATCCCCGAATACCGCCAGCTCAAAAAGAACATCTCGTTCGAAGGTCTGTTAAATTTTGCCGAAAGCTTCAAAGAAAAGGCACAACAGCACCAGATGGACAAAGCCGCAACCATGGCCACGAGCATTATCCACTCCATCAAAAACTTCGACATCAACTCCATTACCTTTGCCCTGCGCAAGGTAGAAAGCTACATCATAGAACTTACCAAATAAGCAAGCCGTAGATAACCGCACTATTTTTTTAGCGGGGCCACACCCTCTACCACCACAATCTTTTGCAGCGAACCTAATTTAAAGGCCTCGTACACCTTGCCGCTAACCTTAACTTTCTGACCTACTGGAGGCAACACTGTACGGCTTTCATCGGCAACCACGGTAATTTCTCCGCTCTTGTCGGCCACTTTAAAAGTTTTTACCACAAAAAGGTTGGTGGTGTTTACTACATGTCCCTTAATAGTAACAGCGTCTTCGTGGTAACGGAAAGGCTGCGAATTTATGTTCCCGATTTTCACGGTAGAGCATCCTGCCAGCATCATTGCAGAGGCTGAAACTGACATAATAAATAATCGTGCTTTCATTTTTATTAGTTTTATTCGGTGATAAATTTACAACAAAAATCGATTTTTTTTCTAATTTTCGTCAAACCTTATACATATTTTCTTATATTTGTAGAAACAAAAAATATCTTAGATTATGTACACAAACCAGAACTTATACATAGCTCACTGCGCCGAAGGACCTATAAACCTAATAGGCAAAATGGCAAATAGACACGGACTAATCGCAGGTGCTACAGGCACGGGCAAAACCGTAAGCCTCCAAGTAATGACAGAAACATTCTCACAGGCAGGCGTTCCCTGTTTCGCTGCCGACATGAAGGGCGACCTCTCTGGCATTTCGCAAACAGGCAAGATGACAGGTTTTATTGAAAAACGCTGCGCTGAGTTTGGCATCGAAAACCCGCCATTCCACGGCTGTCCTACACGCTTTTACGATGTATATGGCGAACAAGGTGTACCTATGCGCACCACCATCTCTGCCATGGGTCCTCAGTTGTTGGGGCGTCTATTTGAGCTCAACGAAACTCAGACAGGAGTGCTCAACATCATATTCAAAATAGCCGACGACAACGAACTGCTACTCATCGACCTCAAAGACCTCCGCACTATAATCGACTTTGTAGGGCAAAACACCTCCAAGTTTACCACCACATACGGCAACATATCCACGGCAAGTCTCGGAGCTATCAGCCGCGCCATACTCGCCATTGAGAGCGAAGGCGGCGACAAATTTTTCGGAGAACCCGCATTCGACATCGAAGACCTCATCGACACCGACAAGGGGCTCGGTGTAGTTAACGTTCTCGCAGCCGACAAGTTGATGATGCACCCCAAACTCTACTCCACATTCCTATTGTGGATGATGACTGAATTATACTCAAGGCTTCCCGAAGTAGGCGACCTTGAACTACCCAAACTCGTATTCTTCTTCGACGAGGCACACATGCTTTTTGAAGGCACATCCAAGGCATTGGTAGAAAAAATGGAACAGATTATCCGTCTCATACGCTCCAAAGGCGTGGGCATATACTTTATCACACAGTCTCCATCCGACGTACCCGACGACATACTCGGACAGCTTGGCAACCGTATCCAACACGCCCTCCGCGCATTTACACCCAAAGACCAAAAAGCTGTAAAGGCAGCAGCACAGACATTCAGAGCCAATCCGTCGTTCGATACCACCGAAGCCATCACTAACCTTGGCACTGGCGAGGCTCTTGTATCATTCTTAGACCAGTCGGGCTCGCCGTCGATAGTTCAAAAAGCAAAGATACTCTTCCCACTGAGCCAGATTGGCGCAGTTACACCCGAGCAGAGAGCGCAAATCAGAGCAGCCGTTCCTGTAAAAATCAAAGAATACGAAAAATTCTTCGACCGTGAGAGCGCCTACGAAGTGATACTCGCTGCGCAAGAAGAGGCAGCCCGCGAAGCCGAAAAACAGCGCGAACTCGAAGAAAAAGAGAAAGAAAAAGCCAAAAAAGAGAAAGAAAAAGCCAAAGCATCCAAATCGTCGTCGTCAAGTTTCAAACGCACAATCTTTGGCACACTCATAGCCACAGCGGGTACCGCCATGGCTCGCGACCTTGGTAAATCTGTGGCAAAAAGCATCACTGGCAAGTCCACAACCAAGAAATCATCGTCAAAAAAATCATCATCTGGCGGTGGCCTTCTAGGTTCAATACTTAAAAACATTTTCAAATAAATCATAAATAAGTTTAAATAAGGCAACATAATAAAACCGCAAACGTTTGTAAAAAGTGTAATGGAGAAAACCAAAATCACTTTTTAATAATAGACATTTTTTAACATAAAACAACGAGAAAGATGAATAGACTTACAATTCTAACAGCGCTAATCTGTTTGTCGCTCACGGTTATGGCACAGCCACAAATGGTTAAGGTAGAAGGCGGAAGTTTCTCAATGGGAAATCCTGGCACTTCGGCCCCCAAAGGCGATGCCGACGAACGCCCAGTACACGATGTAAAGATAAACACCTTTTACATAGGCAAGTACGAAGTTACAGTAAAGGAATACAAGCAGTTTGTTAACGACAAGCAAGGAGCCAAGTATTTTTCAGGGAAACGTGGCATACATCAAATGCCCGCAATTCCCGACTCAAGTTGGCTTGCAGAGCATCCCGACACCAGGAAATACTACCCACTACCCACCCAGAAATGGTGGGGTTGGGTTGATGACTATCCAATGCACAAGATTTCGTGGTACGATGCCGTGGCTTTCTGCAACTGGCTAAGCGACAAAGAAGGTTTAGAAAAATGCTACTTTGAAAACGAAGACGGCGGCATAGATTGCAACCTATCCAAAAACGGATACCGTTTGCCCACCGAAGCCGAATGGGAATACGCCGCACGTGGTGGAAAACTATCGAAACGCACCGCATACGCTGGTAGCGCTACCCCTGCTTCTGTGGCTTGGTACGATGAAACTTCCAAACTTCGTGGTCCGCAAAAAATTGGCACAAAAACTCCCAACGAGCTTGGCATCTATGATATGAGCGGAAACGTTTGGGAATGGTGCACCGACTTTTATGCAAAAGATTTTTATACAAAGAGCAAAAAAGACAATCCGGTTAACACCAACATATCACCGTATCGTGTAATACGCGGCGGCGGTTGGCACTACAATGCCGACTATGCCACACTCACCAGCCGCGATGGTCCAGAGCCAGCATTCGCTAACTTCAACTACGGTATGCGTCTAGCCCGCAACGCACAATAATATTTTTCAGCGGTTATAAATTTAAGCGGATGAAAGCAACTCAGTTTATAGCATTATCGGCACTGCTGCTTGCTATGGCATGGCAGCAGTGTTCGTATGCTCAGACGACAAACCCGCCAGACATGATTTTTGTAAAAGGCGGGCAGTTCAAGATGGGCTGTGCTTCGTGCGGGGGTGACGAAATTCCTGTGCACAACGTCCATCTGTCCGACTTTTACATAGGCAAATATGAAGTTACCGTGGCTCAATACCGCGCATACTGCAAAGCCACAGGGCACGCTATGCCGAGCGACCCGCCACCTTCATGGTACGAAGAACACGAAAAGGCTATCAAATGGCAATGGAACGACACCTATCCAATTGTCAACGTAACATATTATGATGCAAAAGCTTACTGCAAATGGCTATCGGAAACTACTGGCGAAAAATACGACCTTCCCACCGAAGCACAATGGGAATACGCCGCACGTGGTGGGCAGCAGTCAAAAAACTACACCTACGCTGGTAGCAATAATATCGACGATGTGGCTTGGTATGACGAAACCACAGGAGAAAAAGGTCTGAAACAAGTTGGCAGATTAAAACCAAACGAACTGGGTATCTACGATATGAGCGGCAATGCGTGGGAATGGTGCTTAGATTTTTATGGCAAATATCCGTCAAACAATCAACGCGACCCACAAGGTCCTTCAAAAGGCGATTTCCGCATTATCCGAGGTGGCAGCTGGTATTATGTCGATGATATGGCGCGTGTTACAGGTAGGGATGGTCCAAAACCCACATTCACAAACTACAACTACGGATTTCGTGTAGTAAAAAATAAAAAATAATCCATATTTGTAGAGACGCCATAATATGACGTCATTATGTAGAGACGCCATAATATGACGTCATAATGTAGAGACGCCATAATATGACGTCTCTACATAATGACGTCCCTACATTATGGCGTTTCTACAATTCTAATTTATCCTCTTCCCACACCTTGTATTTTGCGCTGAGGATAGCCAACAAACGGCTGATTTTTTGTACGCCAAACATAGTATCGTTTGATATCTCTTTGTGCTGAAGTTTAAGTAAGAGTATCATATACATCATTTGCAAGCACACTTCGATTTCCGAAACACCCTCACTACGAGTTTTTTGAATGCTCTGCCCAATTACAGGCGCAGCTTCTTGATATGCAGCCTTGTAGTCGGGATGTAATGGCGAACGCAACAAACGCAAATGGAGGTCGTGCATATCGTCGATAATATTGAGCACTTCGCGAAGATGGCCTTTTTGCTCCACGCCTTCGTTTTTCATCAGAAGAACTATATTCTCATACCAATATTCAATATCCTTGATAGTTTCTGGCGGTTGGGAATATTTTGATATTATCTGCTTTTTTACAATCTCAAAATCGCAATGGCAGGCTCGCATCATATCCTCCACTTGAAACATATAGAGCACATATTCTGCGATGTTTTCTTTCCGTTTTTGACGAGCAATAATCATTGATTTGTTTTTTTAATAACGTTTTCGGGCGTAGGCAGCGCTGTAACGGTGTAGAAGCTGCTTCTTATGCCGTTTTTATCTTCTAATGCGAGGTCAATGGTTGTAGACATATTCATAGCGGTGCGAAACGTGTAATACACATGCGACGAATCATAATTTTTCACCTGAGCTCTATAGGTGATATTTTCGGCATACTTAGCCACAAATATCAAAGAACGAGGCTTGCAACCAGTTACGGCAAAGCACACATTCACTTTTACAGGAAATTCTCCCTCGTCGTCGTAATAGTACCGTATATTATCGAGGCGAGCGCTAAATTTCTGTGCCACAGATTCTCCCGCAGTAAGTGAGAACAAAATAATTATATATAAATAAAGGTGTCGCATTTCTGGGCACAAAGATAGATATTATTAATAAAAAAACAGCCGTCCTTTTTAGAACGGCTGAAGAAAAATATGATATGGATAAGGGTTTGCTTATACAATACCGTGTGCGAGCATAGCATCGGCAACTTTTACGAATCCACCAATGTTAGCGCCTTTAACGTAGTTGATGTATCCATCAGACTCTGTACCGTATTTTACACAGGTCTTGTGGATGTTGATCATAATCTGATGGAGTTTCTGGTCAACCTCTTCGCTTGTCCAAGAGAGACGCTCAGAGTTTTGCGACATTTCCAAACCAGATACCGAAACACCACCAGCGTTAGAAGCTTTACCAGGAGCGTAAAGGATTTTAGCATTCTGGAAGATTTCGATAGCCTCGGGCAATGAAGGCATGTTGGCACCTTCAGCCACGCAGATAACGCCGTTTTTAACAAGAGCGGCAGCGTTTTCGCCGTTAACCTCGTTTTGTGTAGCGCAGGGGAGAGCGATGTCGCATTTGATGTTCCAAGGACGCTGACCTTCCAAGTATTCAACACCGGGGAAGTTGTCGGCATATTCTTTGATACGTCCGCGACGAACGTTTTTGAGGTCGAGAATCCAGTTGAGTTTTTCTTCGGTGATACCGTCTTTATCGTAGATAGAACCGTTAGAGTCAGACATTGTAACAACCTTAGCACCAAGTTGGATGCATTTTTGAACAGCGTATTGAGCTACGTTGCCCGAACCAGAGATACAAACTGTTTTGCCTTTGATAGTGTCGCCTTTGGTAGCGAGCATTTCCTGAGCGAAATAAACAACGCCGTAACCAGTAGCCTCAGGACGGATCAAAGAACCACCCCAGCCAAGGCCTTTACCAGTAAGAACGCCGGTAAATTCGTTGCGCAAACGTTTGTACTGACCAAAGAGGTAACCAATTTCGCGGCCACCTACACCTATATCACCAGCGGGAACGTCAGTGTCGGCGCCGATGTGTTTTGAAAGCTCTGTCATGAAGCTCTGGCAGAAACGCATAACTTCGTTGTCGGATTTGCCTTTGGGATCGAAGTCAGAACCACCTTTACCACCACCCATAGGAAGTGTGGTAAGAGAGTTTTTGAATACTTGCTCGAATGCCAAGAATTTCAAAATACCGAGGTTAACTGTGGGGTGAAGACGAAGACCGCCTTTGTAAGGTCCGATAGCAGAGTTCATCTGAATACGGAAACCACGGTTGATTTGGATTTCGCCTTTGTCGTCTACCCAGGGAACGCGGAACATAATAACACGTTCGGGTTCTACCATACGCTCGAGGATTTTGCCCTTTTTGTATTTGGGGTTCTCGTCGATGTAGTCCATAAGGGACTCTACTACTTCTTTAACAGCCTGGTGGAACTCAGTCTCGCCGGGGTTCTTAGCGATTACTTTCGCCATGAAGTCGTTGACTTCTAATTTTGAAATATCAGACATAGTCGTTATTATTTTTATGTTTTTAATTATCGTTTTTGTGGCGCAAAACTATTCATTATTTCCACATTGAAAAAAGAGGAACGGCGTGTTTACGTAAATTACGTAACAAAAAAAAGAGGAGATTTTCAAATCCCTCATCATATATATAATTAAAGGTGTATCAAGAATCAAAATTAAAAATTGTTTAAATTCTATTTCATTTTTTGACGATTAAAGAAAATATAATACCTTTGCCCGCAAATATATTATAAAAACACATTCTAAAATGAAAGGATTTAAAATTATTGTCCTTGCCAAGCAAGTGCCCGACACGCACAATGTGGGCAAAGACGCCATGAAGGAAGACGGCACTATGAACCGCGCCGCCCTGCCCGCTATCATAAATCCCGAGGACATGAACGCCCTCGAGCAGGCTCTCAGAATCAAAGACCAATATCCCGAAACTCAGATTACCGTGCTCACTATGGGTTTGCCCAAGGCTGCCGAAGTGCTTCAAGAAGGCCTTTACCGCGGTGCCGACAAAGGTATTCTGCTCACCGACCGTAAACTTGGTGGTTCGGATACCCTTGCTACAAGCTATGCCATTGCACAGGCTATCAAAAACGTAGGCGACTACGATATGGTGCTCTGCGGACGTCAGGCTATCGACGGCGACACAGCACAGGTAGGACCGCAGGCTGCCGAAAAACTCGGTATTCCGCAAGTTACCTACGCCGAAGAAATCGAAAACATTTCGGAAAGTTCCATCACAATACGCCGTCGTTTGGAATCGGGCGTTGAAACCGTTAAAGCACCATTCCCTGTGCTCATTACAGTACACGGCTCGGCTGCTCCCTGCCGCACACGCAACGCAAAATTCTATATGAAAAACAAAAACGACGAATCTAAAATTACCACTTGGGGCGCCGACGACATCAAAGTTGAAGACGACAAAGTAGGAAAGGCAGGTTCGCCCACCACAGTAAAAAAAATCGACGCCGTAGTGTTGCAGGCCAAAGAATCTAAGAAACTCTCTGATTCGGATGCCGACATCGACGGTTTAATTAAAGATTTATTGTCTAACCACATTCTTGGATAATACGAAATGAACAACTTATTTGTATTTTGCGAAACTGAGAACGGCGTTGTGGCAGACGTCAGCCTCGAACTGCTTTCAAAAGGCAAGAAACTCGCACAGACACTTGGCTGCAAACTCGAAGCCATTGCCGTAGATTACAACCTTTATAATATAGGACGACAGATTTTTAAATACGGCGTTGACGTTATCCACGTGGCCGACGACCGTAAACTTGCTCCATATCAAACACTTCCCACGCAAAAAATCATCTGCGACCTTGTTAAGCAAGAGCAGCCTCAGATTATGCTCTTTGGCGCTACAAGCATTGGCCGCGACCTTGCTCCCCGTGTGGCAAGCGCTCTCCGCTGCGGACTAACTGCCGACTGCACAAGTCTCGAAATCGGCGACCACGAGGAGAAGAAAACCGTTAAAGAAGAAAACGGCGAAATCAAGCAGATCGTTACACCTTATAAAGATTTGCTTTATCAAATACGTCCCGCATTTGGCGGCAACATTATTGCCACTATCTTAAACCTCCACACACGTCCTCAGATGGCTACCGTTCGCGAAGGCGTTATGAAAAAAGAGGTTTTCGACGAAAATTACAAAGGCGAAATCAAAAAAATCGATTGGCAGAAATCTGTTACCGATTTAGACTTTGCCGTTGAAATCATCTCACGCCATATTGAGAAATCGAAAATCAACCTCAAAGCCGCTCCTGTAATTGTGGCAGGTGGCTACGGTGTTGGCTCAAAAGAGAATTTCCAACTTCTCCACGAACTTGCCGAAGTACTTGGCGGACAAGTAGGTGCAAGCCGTGCAGCCGTTGACGCAGGATTCTGCGAGCATGAACGTCAAATTGGTCAAACTGGCGTTACAGTACGTCCTAAACTCTACATCGCTTGCGGTATCTCAGGACAGGTACAGCACCGCGCAGGTATGCAGGAATCGTCGATAATTGTATCTATCAACACCGACGAAAACGCTCCTATCAACGCTATTGCCGACTATGTGGTAACTGGCGACGTGGCTACCGTTTTGCCCAAAATGATAAAATATTACAAAGCAAACTCTAAATAATCAGGAAAAATGGCAAATTTTTATAACGATAACGAAGATCTCAAATTTCATCTCGGACATCCGCTGATGAAACGCATCATAGACCTTAGAGAAGACAACGACTATTCCGACGCCCAAAAATACGACTACGCCCCCAAAGATTTTGAGGACGCTATGGACTCGGTAGAAAAGGTAATGGAAATCTGCGGTGAAGTTTGCGCCGACGTGATTGCGCCCAACGCCGAAGCCAACGACCTTGAAGGCCACTCTATCGAAAACGACCATCTTAAATACAACCCCTACACCTCAGCCGATTTTCAGGCACTTTTGAAAGCTGGCGCTTGGGGTATAACAATGCCCCGCAAATACGACGGCTTAAATATGCCCAACGTTCCCTACATTATGGTAGGCGAAATGGTGTCGCGTGCCGACGGCGGATTTGCCAACTTCTGGGGATTGCAAGATTGTGCCGAAACTATCCTCGAATTTGCTTCGGAGGAAATCAAGGCAGAATACCTCCCCAAACTTGCCAAAGGCGCAACACTTTCGATGGTATTAACCGAACCCGATGCAGGAAGCGACTTGCAGGCTGTTCAACTCAAAGCCAAATACGACGAAGAATCGGGCATGTGGCTCTTGAACGGTGTTAAACGCTTTATTACCAACGGTGATGCCGACATTCAGTTGGTACTTGCCCGCAGCGTGGAAGGCACAACCGACGGACGTGGTCTTTCGCTCTTTGTTTACGACAAAGACAAACATTGCGAAATTGTACGCCGTGTAGAAAACAAATTCGGTATACACGGTTCGCCCACTTGCGAAATGGTATTCAAAGACGCTCCTGCAAAACTTATCGGCGACGAACGTCTTGGCCTTATCAAATACGTTATGAGCCTTATGTACGGCGCACGTCTTGGTGTAGGCGGACAGTCGGTAGGTATCTCTGAGGCAGCATATCGCGAGGCTCTCAAATATGCTCACGAGCGCGAACAGTTTAAGAAACCCATCATTGAGTTCCCCGCTGTATACCAATTGCTTGGCAATATGAACGCCAAAATCAAAGGTATGCGTTCGCTCCTCTACGAAACAGCACGTTTTGTGGATATGAGCAAGCTGCTTCAAGAGAAGAAAAAACTCGGCACCCTCCCCGCCGAACTCCGCAACGACCTCAAATATTTTTCTAAAATGGCCGACGCTTACACCCCGCTGTTGAAACTCTTCTCATCAGAATGGTGTAACTCAATTTGTTACGATGCGCTCCAAATTCACGGAGGTTCGGGCTATATGAAAGATTTCCCCATAGAGCGTATGGTTCGCGACGCACGTATCACCACCATCTACGAAGGCACATCGCAGTTGCAGGTAGTAGCCGCTATCAAAGGCGTTACCACAGGCGTATTTGCTGAGCGTATGGCAGAATACGACAAGATGTTAGAAGAATCGGGCAAGTTTGCCGCACAGAAAGCCAAACTTCTTGAACTTACGTCAGATTACAAGGCAGCCATCGAAAAAGTTACCGCTCTCAAAAATCAGGATTACCTCGATTTCCAAGCACGCAACCTTGTAGAAATGGCTGGCAACATCATCATATCATACCTTCTCTTTACCGACGCCCTCCGTGGCGAACAGTTTGAGAAACCCGCCAATGCATTCTTCAAACTTGCCTACGCCGACAACAAACAGCGCAAAACATATATCGACAACGGAGAGGTTGAGGATTTGGATAATTACAGATAGGAATTAGGTATTATCAATACTATAGGAACTCAGGGTTAAAATTTAATCCTGAGTTTTTTATTTACATTATATAAGACACAATCTATTGGTGTTCTATAACTATTATTACAAAAATGCTATCTTTTGAGTGTTGTATGATACTTTTAGAATGAGTTTTTTTGTAAAAAAATACCGATGGAATATAGTATTAACACTTTGTTCGGAAATAATATTGCAAAACTGCGCAGAGAACAGAGTATCTCGCAGGCAGAACTTGCATTTCGTTGTGGTGTACACAGAACTTATATAGGAGCATTGGAACGAGGAGAGAAATCTCCGACACTTAATACTATTGAAAAATTAGCCAAAGGTTTGAATGTTCAATTAATTGACTTGTTTAAAATATGACACCGAATATACAATTTGTAACCATAGGAGATAACAAAAAACAAATCTTAGAGTTTATTGATGATATTATCATTACACCAAAAGCGACACTAAAAAAATGGTCTGCTATAACCAATCAAACGCCTGCTGTAAAACTGGGATATATAGGACAGCACTTGGCATCACTTATAACCGGTGTAAAAGGTACGGGAAGCGGTGCAAGGGGGGACGATTTGGAAGATGGTTCGGAAGTTAAATCATGCAACAAAATAGATCAGGCGGATAAGTGCAAAAATTGTGGTCGCAGAGTTATGCGCTATGACGAAGTGTGTCCTTATTGCAACAGTTCAGCCATTGAACGCAAAGATGACAGCAAATGGTTATTTTCTGTACGCAGTAAAGAAGAATTACAGCAATATCTGAATATGGATAGAGTTGTCTTAGTACTGATGGATTATCCAAATTTTGCAAATAATGATTTTAACGATGTACGAATTTCAGTTTTTGAAATCTATCCCAAAGAAAACCGTATGAAAGTTTTCGGAGAATTGATACAAAACCACTATCAAAACATTTATTTACCAAAACTCAATGATAATGCCAAAACCAATCCTATGAATTTGCATCCGTTCAGTTTTCAGTTTTATAAATGCAATCCGATAAAGACTTTTGAATGTATTATCAAAAATATTGAAACTGCGCCAAAAGTTTCTGTAAATAAATATATCCAACCCAAAACCGACCGTAATTCATCAATTAAATCGGAAGATATGCCGTCAGAATTGTTAAAAGAACCCGAATGGAATGCGCTGATAAACAACGCGCCGTATTCGAAACTAAAAAAGATAATGACAAAGAATATTTCAAAAATTGAATTAGAAAAGATGACTAACAAGGAAAAAGTACAGACGATTCCATATATAACGGAACAATTTAAAGGATTTATTCCATTGCGTCCTATCAACTCTGTACGCCAACAAGCGCATTATCAAAGAAGTTGATACTATTGTTGACTTCTGCAATTCGTTGTTGCGCTATGTCAAAATATTTTTTGTCCAATTCAAATCCCATATAATGTCTGTGTTGTTTTATTGCAACTAATTGTGTAGAACCCACACCAGAAAACGGATCCAAAACTATGTCGCCTTCATTGCTGCTTGCCAACATAAGACGATTTATAAGTTTCTGTGGTTTTTGGGTTGGATGATAGCGTTTTTCTTTGTAAAAATCTATGTCCGTCCACACATCAGTAACGCCCATTTGAGCATTGTAGGTCTGTGCTATCTTTTGGTATGGCAGATTAAATTTCAATAAGTTTGACAACTTTTCCCAAATTTCTTTGGTTGGGAATTGCTCGCAGACGTTTTTCCCAGTGTATATGCTCCACATTCCACCTCCATTTGATTTTACCCCCAACGCTTCGTTAATATCTTTTGCACTCAACCCTAATTGCTCCTGTTGCTTTTTTAAAAACGGTTTAATAAATTTTTTGTTATCTTTGATGAAAAACAATACACTTTCCGTTACATTGGGAAACATTTTATATGTTTTTGTTGCCCTGCCACTTACGGCTCTCATACCTTTATCTATTATAATCTGTTGACGAAGTTCCAAATCTAAATCTCGCAATTTTGGAACAAGCATTGCCAACATACGAAAATAACCAAAACAATAAAAAGTACCTCCTTTCCTCAAAATTCTTGATACTTCTGTAATCCATTTTATTGACCATTCTATATATTCCTCCTCCGTACGCCACTGATAATCCCACTTTTCACCTATGACTTTCCAATATGGAGGATCTGCAATAACCAAATCAATACTCTCTTCGGCTATTGACTTCATACCTTCAATGCAGTCGGCATTATATAATTTGTCTATTTCCTGATAATTTAACATATGTATGCTACTTTTTGACTGCAAAAATACATCAATTATTTCGTTAAAACAAATTAAATAACAACTTTTATTTTTATCATCAAAATATTATTCTCGTACATATCACAAGTTTTTTCACTTGTCCAGTGCAATAATAAAGGTAAACTATGAAGTACATTTGAATCATTCAGGGCAGGTTTGTTTTAGTTTAGGCAAAATTACGTACCTTGTTGTATGTTTTTCCACTCTTTTTATAAAGGTCAGCAAGTTTCTCACTTGGATCTTCAATAGTTTCAACATTAGAGCAATTAAATTTCGACATATCAATTTCCGCTTGCACTAACACCTCAGGCTGAGACAACAACCATGCTTCGGCCTCTTGAATCATAAGAAAAGTATTATTGATAGAAGAATCTATATTCTGTTTGGCTTTATACTAGTGTCGTTTTAATAACGGTTACCACCTAAGTTGCCATTTCGCCACAAATTGCCGGTGGCATATTGCGAAGCCCACTCCACATAATCTTTATCGCGAAATGTATTGACAATAGTACCGTTGTCATCGTCTTTTTCGCAAACCAAAACATTTTCAACCGAAAGATTGTTCAAAATATGCTCGCTATGGGTAGATATTATAAACTGTGTTTTGTCAGAAACTTGATTCATAGCCTCAACAAATTCACTTATCATATCTGGATGAAGACCAATCTCGGGCTCATCGATGCACACCACTGCGCCACGCTCAGGATTGTGAACTATTGCAAGAAGGCAAAGATAGCGCAAAGTACCATCTGAAATGTGGGTTACATGCACAGAACGCTCCAAATGCTTCTCATCTAACATCAATTCGATATTGTTGCCTATAAAATTAAAATCAAAGCCATTGTATTGTGGATTAATAGCCTGCAATGATGCTATTAAATTGTTGTAATTAGATTTACTATTAATCTTAATCCTATTCAAAATCTGAGGCAAATTGCTTCCATCTGATAAAAGTCTTGCAGATATACCGCTTGGCAACATCGGTTTACGAATTAGACTTTTTGCGGTAGTATCGAAATAACCATAAACAGACATATCTTTGATAAAAGAACGTAATTCTGACATTTCATATTGATTCTGTGCCAATTGTATAAAACAAGACTCCATATCATTGGCAACTTCATAGTCAATAAGTTGCGTTTCTATATCATCGGGAAAATTAGTAATTGTTTGAATTGATACCTTACCATCATGTCTAAACATATATTTATCTAACATATTTCCATCATTATCTTTGGAATAAAGACACTCCGAAATGCGATAATTTTGGGTAGAACCAACTCTATCGAAGGTTATATTATAAAAAAGAGGTATATTATTAAACAAACAAACATCCTCATCAAATTCAAATCCAAGTTCAACTTTACTATCATATCGAAGATCGTTTCCTGCAAAAAACATAGCATCAAACCCACCCCACTGATTAAGAATCAAATCGGGTAAAGCTCCCTCGATAACGGTGGCTTTAAGAAGTTGCAATGCCTTAATAAAATTAGATTTACCCGTGCCGTTGATACCTATCAGGGCATTGACATTGTTAAGGGTTATGGTGCAATCCTTAAAACTGAAAAAATTTTTAAAACGAATCGACTTTATCATAATAATGTGCTATTTTCAAGAGCAAAGTTAATAAACAATATCATAATAATCAAACAAAATTATCATAACAAAAAATAATTCGCATTAAGGAATATTTTTTGTATGTTTGCACCCTGAAAAAACTACAATTGTCTACAATTGGAAAACCGTAACAAACTCATATACATCGACTCTGTGATCAGAGATTTTAACCCAAAGCTGCACAAGAGGCTGCCGAGGTTTGTTATCCGCCTGATTGAGCGCATCATAAGGCAGGATAAGATAAACCGCGTGCTGTCGCTCTATGGGCATTTAGACGGGCCCGAGTTTATCGAGGCGGTTTTCAAAGATTTTAATGTAGACATTATTGAACACGGCGTTGAGAATGTAGAAAAAGGTCAGCGGATGATGTTTGTGGCAAATCACCCCTTAGGCGGATTAGACGGACTTGCAGTTATTTATTCCATCTGCAAAAACTTTGGACACAGCAAAGCCATTGTCAACAATCTTTTGCTCTTTATCGAGAGTCTCAAAAGCGTGTTCTGCGGCGTAAACGTCTACGGACACAACACTCCGGCAATACTCAAAAACATTCAAGACCTTTACGAAGACCCTAACGAAAACGTCTGCGCATTTCCCGCCGGATTGGTTTCGAGACGTATCAACGGCGTTATCACCGACTTAGAATGGAAAAACAAGTTTATCAACATGGCAGTGCAATACAAATTGCCCATTGTGCCAGTGTATGTAGATGCCAAAAACAGTAGTTTCTTTTATTCGGTGGCAAACATCCGCAAAAAACTCGGCATCAAATTCAACTACGAGCTTGTGCTATTGCCCGGCGAAGTATTTAAATATCACGACAAACCAATCAATCTATATTACGGAGAACCAATAATGCCACAAATACTCGAAGATATACCCACACCTGCACAACGTACTCAGTATGTAAGGCAGATGACATATATGCTTAAACCATAACCCGTTTGAAACCAACCAATGGAAAATATAATAGAACCCATAGAGAAAGAACAGCTGCTGAGCGAACTCACCAACGACAAGTTTGTTCGCACCACCAACTACGGCGGCAACAAAATATACATCGTAAACGCCCACAACGCACCCAACACGATGAAAGAGATAGGACGATTGCGCGAACTCGCTTTCCGTCAGGCTGGCGGAGGCACGGGCAAGGCATGCGACATCGACGAATGCGACACCCGCGAAATCCCTTACCAGCAATTGATTGTATGGAGCGACGAGATGGGTGAAATACTCGGCGGATACCGCTTTATCGACTGCTCATTGCCCATTGTCAACGAGCACGGAGAACCAGAACTGTCAACAGCAGAAATTTTCAATTTTTCTGACCAATTTATAAAAAAATACCTTCCTCACACCATTGAGTTAGGGCGCAGTTTTGTGCAACCAAAATTTCAAAGCCGTCAATACTTTAAACAAGCGATTTATGCATTAGACAATCTGTGGGACGGTCTCGGTGCAATTTATATGCTCAATCAAGACCATATTAAGTACTTTTTTGGAAAGGTAACAATGTACACATCCTTTAACCAAACCGCCCGCGACTACATACTCAGCTTCATGAAACTATATTTCAAAGACACTGAGCATCTTGTTATCCCCAAAAACGAAATTATACCCTCGCTCACCAAAGAGCAAATAGCCGAAGCATTTCCAAACGGAACATACCGCGACGACTATAAATGCCTCAACCGCATAGTACGCGACCTTGGCGAAAACATTCCTCCAATGTTCAACGCCTATATGAACCTATCGTCTACAATGAAACTCTTTGGCACTGCACCCAACCCATTTTTTGGAGGCGTTGAAGAAACTGGCATTTTAATAACGGTAGACGACGTTTATCAAGATAAAAAGGCTCGGCACATCGACACCTTTTCATTTAAAAAATAACAGGATATGAAAAAATTAGACATATTCACCATAAAGAGTTTCATAGGGCCGCTGATAGCTACGTTTTTCATTTCGCTATTTGTGCTGCTGATGCAATTCTTGTGGAAATATATCGACGAACTTGTAGGCAAAGGTCTCGACGCCTCGGTGATAGCCGAGTTGCTTTTTTATGCGTCAATCACCTTGGTACCTATGGCTCTGCCACTTGCAATACTATTGGCGAGCATTATGACATTTGGCAACTTGGGTGAAAAATTTGAGCTAACAGCTATCAAGGCGGCAGGCATATCACTTCAGCGCACTATGCGGCCACTTATTATAACGAGTGCTGGAATTAGTTTGATGGCTTTTATCATCGCCAACGACATCATTCCCATGGCAAGTTTAAAAATGCACTCGCTTCTGTGGAGCATTAAACAACAGCGCCCAGAAATGAACATCAAACCAGGAATCTTCAACAACGACCTCGGCGAGGTAAGCATCCGCATCAGCAAAAAAGATCCTAAAACCAACATGATGTACGGATTCAGAATCTACGACCACCAGTATGGCAAAGGAAACTATATGGTAACATTAGCCGACTCGGGTAGCGTAAAAATCACCGACGACAACCGTTATCTTATCTTCACCCTTTACAGCGGCATTTCGTACACCGAGGAAGATGGCAAAAAAAATTCAGAAGATAATCCTTATCCGCACCGTATCAACACATTTGGCCAACAGACCATTATGCAAAGTATGGCGGATTTTGACTTTGACCGTACCGACGAAAACTTGTTTAGAAACAACTATCAAGTTATGAACCTATATCAGCTGAAAAACGCCGGTGACTCGCTCAGCAACAATTTTATAGAACAAACCAACGCCCTTAGCCTCACCCTCACATCGCTATTCTACCTAAAAAATGCTAAACATACCCTTTTCCAATATGCAGATTCTCTAAAAGCAACACTCGCTATGCGGCAATCTGCTAACAGCAATTCTGTTGTCAATGTGCACGACCTTACCCAGTCACAAACGGCTCCCTCCATCAACGACACCGCATATCTAAGAGAGGATTCTACAATTAAAGCTCAAATAGCTCACCATAAAGACAGCCTCATGGCTATATACGCCGCTCCTGTAAACAACATTAAAACGATTATCAACCTCGACAGCATACTTAAATCACTTCCCGAAGACAAATACAACCAAGTGAAAAGTAAGACAAAAGAGTTTGTGGCTGAAACACGGTCTTTTATATCGCGCAATGCTGAAGATATTCAATCCAAGCAGAAAACCGTTGCAAAATACCGCAACGCTTGGCATCAGAAAATCACTCTCTCCATAGCCTGCCTCATATTTTTCTTTATAGGTGCGCCTCTCGGTGCAATTATTCGCAAAGGTGGATTCGGACTGCCCATTGTGGTGTCGGTGATAGTATTCATTATTTACTACATCATTTCCACCGCTGGCATGAAAATGTCGCGCGAAGGCATGTGGCAACCTTGGCAGGGTATGTGGCTCAGCACCATAGTAATACTACCGTTTGGAATTTTCCTCACTTACAAAGCCACTGTTGATGCGCAACTATTCAACAAAGAAGCATGGACAAAGGTTATGGATAAAATTGGAGCATTTTTCTCAGTGTTTAGCAATTTGCGCGACACTGGAAAGGATACAGGACATTATCCTCTGCGATCTTACTGTATCAATATCGGCATTATTGCATCAATTATTGCATTGGCATTTGCTTTCACGCCCACCAAAAACGCCTCATTTATTTTCGGTGGATTAGCATTAGTTCTTGCAGGCATTACATTCATCATCAACAAGAAGCACAATTTCCAGCACAAGTTTGTGATATTTGCCGCAGTGCTTGCTTTGGCTGCAATAATCATAGCAGCAATCACTTATAAGAAAAAAACACATAAAAAGAGTACCGAAACGGAAACCATCTCTATGGTTGCCCAACCGTTACACACTGATATCATTATAAACATCTAAAGATGGACAACATAAAACTAAACACAATAGAAGAAGCAATCGAAGATTTCCGTCAAGGAAAGATTATAATAATTGTAGACGACGAAGACCGCGAAAACGAAGGTGACTTTATCACCGCCGCCGAAACCATCACCGAGGAGAAGATCAACTTTATGCTTCAATACGGACGTGGTGTGCTTTGTTCACCTATCACAATTTCAAGGGCAAAGGAATTAAGGCTGCAAAACCAAGTAGAGGACAACACTTCTGTTCTCGGAACTCCGTTTACCGTCACCATCGACAAAATAGAAGGCTGCACCACAGGCGTTTCGGTACACGACCGCACAGCCACCATCAAAGCACTTGCCGATCCCGAATCTAAACCAGAATCATTCGCCCGTCCTGGACATATCAACCCACTCTACGCACAAGACCGCGGAGTACTTGCCCGTGCGGGACACACCGAAGCTTCGATCGACATGGCACGTTTGGCTGGGCTTTTCCCCGCCGCCGCTTTAATCGAGATTCTCAATCCCGACGGCACTATGGCTCGGCTGCCTCAGTTGATGGAAGTGGCTAAGCAATTCAACCTCAAAATAATAACCATCCGCGACCTCATAGCATTCCGCCTCAAAACAGAAACTACAGTGGAAGCATCGCCACAAGTAAACATGCCCACACGCTACGGAGAGTTCAAAATGACTGTTTTCCGCCAGATAAACAACGGCTTAGAACATTCGGCTCTTGTAAAAGGCACTTGGGCAAAAGACGAGCCCGTGCTTGTGCGCGTACACTCGTCGTGCGCCACTGGAGATATCTTCGGTTCTATGCGTTGCGACTGCGGCGACCAGCTGCATCAGGCTATGATGCGTATAAGCCAGGAAGGCAAAGGAATACTTCTCTACATGAACCAAGAGGGACGCGGCATCGGCTTGTTCAACAAAATCAAAGCCTACAAACTCCAAGAACAAGGCTACGACACCGTTGATGCCAACGTACACCTCGGATTCGACCCCGACCAAAGAGACTACGGCACTGGAGCAGAAATCCTGCGCAAATTAGGAGTTACAAAAATGAGGCTCCTTACCAACAATCCCGTAAAACGAGTAGGATTGGAAGCTTACGGCTTAGAAATTGTTGAAAACGTACCCATTGAGATACCACCAAACCAGTACGACCAAAAATACCTCATCACCAAGCGCGACAGAATGGGGCACACCTTACGAAACCTCTAAAAGCCAAAACAATGAAAAACATTCTCTTAACCATATCGCTCGTAATGCTCGCATCCATAGCCATTGCGCAATCAGGCACCAAAATAGAGATTGTAAACACAAACACTCTCGAGGTTAACGAGACATACGGCCCAGACATCAAAATACTTAAAGGCAATGTGATTTTCTACCACGACAGCGCATATATGTATTGCGACAGCGCACTCTACAACAACAAAGAAAACAACTTTCAGGCTTTTGGACGGATACACATAACGCGGTTAATGTCAGACAACGACACTGTGCACCTTTGGAGCGACTCTGCATCGTACAACGGCAACTTAAAACTCGCCACCGCCCGACGAAATGTGAAAATGACTCGCGACAGTATGGTAATGCTAACCGAAAACCTCGACTTTGACATGAACACCAACGTTGCATACTATTTCAACGGAGGCACCACTTTTTCGGGAGAGGACACCCTTATCTCCGATTTCGGTCATTTTTATCCCAACACAAACGACCTTAAATACACCAAGGACGTGGAAATCCACAATCCCGACTACCTGATGCGTTCCGACACGCTCACCTACAACATTAAAACAAAGATTTCCAACTTCATCGGTCCTACTGAAATTATCGGCGAAACCGACTACCTCTACACCGAACGAGGATGGTTCAACCATATCACCGACCAAGGACAGCTCACCAAGAAAAACTATATGACCAGCAACGAGCGCCGTTTGGATGCCGACACCATATTCTACAACCGTGCCCTCAATTACGGATACGGACGCAGCAACGTAGAAATCACCGACACCGTAAAGGCTATCAAACTGCTTGGCAACGAGGCGCATTACTACGATAAAGACCAAAAGAGCCTTCTTACCGACAAAGCACTGATGATATATTACTCTGATATCGACACTCTATATCTGCACGCCGACACCATCTGCTCATATATGGAACGGTATGAAAAAAGCAACCCAGATTCTCTTTACCGGATTGTAAAGGCATATCATCACACTAAAATGTTCCGCAGAGACATTCAAGCTATGTGCGACAGCATGATATACGATTTCAGCGACAGCACTGTAACCATGAACCGCAACCCTGTAATATGGCACAACGAAAACCAAATAACAGCTAAAGACATCAAGTTCTACACATCCAACAACCACATTGACATGGTAGAGCTGCTCAACAACGCTTTTGTAATATCCAAAGTAGACACTATAGAGCACTACAACCAGATATTTGGCAATAATATGGTGGCGTATCTCGACAGCAACAAAATTCAAGAAGTGGAAGTGATTTCCAAAGCCAATACCATTTACTACACCGTTGAAGACAGTATAGCTACTGGAATGAATGTCATCTCAAGTCAGGACATGAACATCATTTTTGAAAAAGGCAAAGTTAACAGGATATGGTTCTACAAGAGTCCCAAAGGCACACTCTACCCATTAGAAGGCCTAACAAAGCGCCAACAATTTCTCGATGGGTTTATTTGGTATGACAAGCATCGACCTCTCTGTCGCGACGATGTATTCGTTTGGGGAGAAATCACCGAAAAACCTATCACCGCTCAGCAATTAGAAGCAGAAGAAAAAGCAGCACAAGAGGCCAAAGAAGAAATGGAAGAATTTTAAAACTAATAAATATGAAAAGATTTATAAAAACGGCAACATTATTGCTAACCATATCGGTAGCGGCATCTTGCTCGCTTACCAACGAAGGCTCTAAACAAGATGCTAAAACCGCTGACTCGCTACGCCGCGACTCAATAGCAAGGATGATTATAAATACCAAAGACTCCATTGTACATGCCGTAGCAGAGCAAACCGCTGACCAAATGTGCGATTCTACACTTATCGATTCAATTATCGCCACATTTGACAAACCATAGCACAATTATGTAACAACAAGATAATTAATATACAAGTGAAAAAGACGATTATTACATTAGCCACAGCCATTTGCTGCTTTGCCGGAGCCTACGCCGCTCCATTAGCCGACTCGCTAAAACCTAAGTCTGCTATCGACACCCTCAAAACCAAGGCTGCAATCGACACCCTTGCCACCGCCGACAAATACCGCAAGGTGATATTATTCAACGACAACACTTGGACATACATCGACCTCGACCGTCCCGCAATATCCGACGATGACTTTGCCGACAACTGGGACATTGAGAGCATCCATATCTGCAAAGACATTCCAGTATCATCATTGCCCGAAGAGGTAGACCTCTTGCTTTCCGACAGCACACACGGCTGGTGTGCACCCATCACAGGAAGAGTGAGTTCTGGATTCAAATTCCGCAAAACTCGCAACCACAACGGCACCGACATTCCTCTTACAGTTGGCGACACTATCCGCGCCGCATTCGACGGCAAAGTACGCGTGGTGCGCACAGTGGGCAACGCCGGCGGATACGGCAACCTTATGGTAATACGCCATCCCAACGGTTTGGAAACATATTACGCCCACCTTTCGGGATTCATTGCCAAAGAAGAAGAACTTGTTAAGGCTGGCGAACCAATAGCCCTTGGCGGCAACACAGGCAGAAGCACAGGACCTCATCTGCACTTTGAAGTAAGATATATGGGCAAACCGTTCGACTCTGAAAGGATTTTCGACTTTACCACTGGCGAAATACGTCAAACAGAATTCACACTCAAACGCCACTATTTCAACATCTACTCGCATTACGGAATGACCGACGCCGAGTCGGCAGCCACACAAGAGAGAGTTTACCACACAGTACGCAGTGGCGACACTCTCGGCGCAATTGCCCGCAAATATGGCACAACAGTAAGCCGCATTTGTAAACTCAATGGCATATCTCAAAACAAGATTCTCCGTCTTGGACAGAAATTAGCAGTTAGATAACCACACAAGCCCGACTTTTGCAGCCGGGCTTTTTATTTATTTTTTAATATACATTTAACCTAATAATGTTTCAAAACCATTACAAGGTAAAATTCCTTTTGTAATTTTGCAGTGCAGAATGCAATCATCATTACACACTTAAATGGTATTACAGATACTTACATTCCTCGGAGGCTTGGCCCTGCTGATGTTCGGTCTTAAAAACATGACCGAAAGCCTCCAAAAATTAGCCGGAGACAGCCTCAGCAAGTTTCTCGGCATAATGGGCAAAAACCGTTTCACCGGTCTACTCTCCGGCGCAGGCATTACCGCCGCCATACAGTCATCTACCGCCACCACACTTTTGACGGTAACATTCGTTAACGCAGGACTGTTTACCCTCAACCAAGCCATTCCCATTATCATGGGCGCAAACATAGGCACCACCATCACAGCGTGGATTATGAGCCTTGGCTTTTCGTTCGATATGGGCAAAATTGTTTACCCAATTTTTGTAATTGGCATCGTTTGTATCTATATGAAACGCAGCAAGGCACGCACCTTGGGCGAATTTGTTTTCGGTTTGGCGTTTCTGTTTTTTGGTTTAACCATTCTCAAATCTAACGCCGAAGCAATGGATTTGGGACACAACGATACTGTAATCAACTTTTTTAAAACCACCAACGGGCATTGGTATTCGGGATTATTATTCTTGTTGGTTGGTGGAATATTAACTTTTTGCGTACAGTCGTCAGCAGCCATTGTAGCCTTTACGCAGTTGCTCTGTGCCAGCGGAGTGTTGCAAATAGATCAAGGCATTGCCCTTGTGCTTGGCGAAAACATCGGTACCACGCTCACATCCAACATTTCGGCAATGAAAGCCTCCACTTCTGCTCGACGGGCTGCATTGGCGCACCTTATGTTCAACCTTTTTGGTGTAATTTGGGTGTTCGCATTATTTACACCGTTTACCAATTTTGTAGCATACGTATGGGGATTCGGCTCGTTTGAAAATCTTCAAACCGACCAATTGCCTAAATATATTGCAGCATTTCACACGTCGTTTAACGTTTGCAATGTATTGTTGCTCATTGGCTTGGTTAATTATATGGAAAAAATCATTGCCAAGATTATCAAAAAAACCGACGAAGACGAAGCCGAAGGCAAACTCAAATATATTGGAAGCAATTCGTATGTGCAAATTGGCGATACAGGTATGACCGCCGCCGAATTAGAAACCCTTGAAATGGGTCGTCGTATGCAAAAAATGTTCGGTTTTGTGGAGCAACTTATTCAAGAGCCCACCAACAAGAGCAAAGAATACGAAGCACTCTACAACCGCATACTCAAATACGAAACCATCAGCGACAATATGGAGATTGAAATTTCTAAGTATCTTGCCAAGGTAGGTAAAAACCACCTGAGTAACGATGCCAAAGAAAAAACTCGTGTAATACTCAAAGTAATCTCCGAACTTGAATCCATTGGCGATAGCGGTGCCAACATTGCCCGAAGCATTCAACGACGCTTCGATAGCAAAGCCGAATGTACCGACTATCAAAAAGATAGCATCATTAAAATGTACTCCATCGTAAACGATGCTATGGCGCAAATGACCTACATTATTGAAAAATTCAGCACCATACAACGCAGCGAAATTGAAAAATCGTTCCAAATCGAAGACCGTATCAATCGACTTCGCTCTGAACTCCGCGAAGAAAACATCGAAAACATCACCACAAAAAAACGTTACGAGTATACCAGCGGATTGTTCTATATGGAAGTAATCAACGGCTTGGAAAAAATCGGCGATTTTATTATCAATATTGTTCAAGAATATAAACGATTGAGATTCAAAAAGTAACCAATGCTACGCACAGCACACAAAATATCATGTTTGATTACTGCCATAATAATGGCGGCACTTGTGCTGTGCATTCCGGTTGTTAAACAGTATCACCCCGTTGTGCATAAATGCTGCCACAATGAGGGCGGCGAACATCATTGCGACTGTCCGGTATGCTGTTTTCAACTATCTACTTTATTTCTCCAAGACAACACTCACCACGAATTAGCAATTGCTGAATTGCGGTTCGTGTACATGCTTACACCTCAGCAAGGCTGCACACAAAACCAGCCTCACTGCATTATCATCCGCGGTCCTCCTTTGGTTTAAAATACTTTTATTCAGATTTTTTATCCTCTTTATTATTTTAAACCAAACACATAATCAATGCAGAGTAGAATATGCGCTGCGGTGATGGTGGTGTGCGCATACTTTGTTGTATCCAACGTATACGCGCAATCCGACTCCATACCCGTGGTAGAACTCAACACAGTTACCGTTAAGCGCAACACCACGGCAAGGAACATATCCACATCAAAAAGCGTGGAGACCGTTGACCGTGGTTTCATAACGCACAACCTCGGAGGAAGTCTGTCGGAAAGTCTCGAAAACATTCCGGGACTATCCTCTATCAACATAGGCTCGGGTCAGGGCAAACCTGTGATACGCGGGCTCGGATTCAACCGTGTGGCTGTGGTAGAAGACAACATAAAACATCAGGCGCAGCAATGGGGTAGCGACCACGGCTTGGAGATTGACCAATACTCGCTCGAACGTGCCGAAATTATCAAAGGTGCGGCATCGCTCGAATATGGCAGCGACGCTATCGGCGGAGTTATCAACCTCTCCTCATCTCGCATTCCACAACCACATTCTCTAACTGCCGACGCACAAGCAACTACCAAAAGCAACAACCAGTTTTTCGGTGTTTCTGCCGGAGTAGGCTTACGAGGCGAAAATTGGTTCACCACATCACGGTTCACTGCGCAAGACTATGCCGATTTCTGTGTTCCAAAAAATTTTGTAAACATCTACTCGTACCGCATTAGTCTCAACCATGGACGTTTGCGCAACACCGCAGGCAAGGAATACGACGGTCATTTCACAATCGGCTATATTGGCAACGGTTTCAAATCGCGCTTAATCATCTCAAATGTTAACAGTTTCGGAGGATTTTTTGCCAATGCACACGGATTGGAGCCCAGAAACGTAGACACAAAGGTTCACGACCGCAGTATACGCGATATTTTACAGCCGTCGCAGAGTGTAAACCACTTTAAAACAGCGCTCAACGTGGAGCGTTGGACATCGCAATACACGCTCACAGCCGACATCGCCTATCAAAACAACCACCGATTAGAACGCAGTCCATACGTCAGTCACGGATATATGCCATTAACGTGTCCTGAAACCTACAACGGCGACCCCGACACAGAATACCTTTACAACAAAGACGTGTACACCGCATCGGCAAAACTGACAATCCCCCACGGAAGGCTCAACCTTAAAACCGGAAGTACATTTGAACTGCAAGACAATCAGATAGGCGGAAGAGGATTTATAATACCCTCGTTTACAAGCATTCAGAGCGGACTGTTTGTAGGAGCGGACTATCAACTTACACCTACATACAAATTGGAGGCTGGTGTACGTTACGACCTTGGAGTTATCCACACCGATCCGTACAGCGATTGGTTCAAGTCAGAAGACGAATATGTGCAGCGGGCACAAGCCATCGACAGAAAATTCAACGATCTATCGTGGTCGCTCGGAGCAACGGCTCACAGCGGAAAACTAACCGCCAAAGTCAACTTCGGCAAAAGTTTTCGCATCCCTACGGCACAGGAATTAGCATGCAACGGTGTCAACTACCATCATTTCAGTTACGAAAAAGGCGACCCAAACTTGCACAGCGAATCGGCATATCAAGCCGACTGCGAACTCACCTACGGCGGACGATTGTTTACCATAATACTGTCGCCCTACGCTGGATACTTCACCAACTACATTTTTCTGGATCCGTCGCCATCTTTCGACCGTCTTTACGGATGTGGAAACCAAATCTACAACTACAAAGAGTGCGAAGTGGGGCGTTACGGCGGAGAAATATTGATGAAGTTTACCGTCGACAACCGCTATGTACCAATGCACAACGGCAAAATCGACATTGAGGCAGGCGCTGAATACACCCAAGCCAAACAGAAATCTGGAAGCAAAAAGGGGTACGGACTGCCCTTCGCCCCTCCCCCATCGGCCAAGGTTGAAGGCACATATTCGATGCTGATAAAGAAACCAACACAGCAAAACCGCAACAGCACCGCTGCATCGCTCGGAGCAATGGTAAAAACCGTGGCACAACAGAACCATATCGTTCCACCAGAATCACCTACCAAAGGATACACCACAGTAGAAGTTTCGGCAGGATTTGAGTTTAAGACACCAAAACACTCTTTAAACCTAACACTGAGGATAAAAAATCTGTTAAACACCGAGTATTACGAGCACACATCGTTTTACCGGCTCATCAACCTGCCCGCACAAGGCAGAAACATAATTATCAATTTATCTTACAAACTATAAAAAATTATCACAAAATGAAAAATTTTTTAAAACTTACTTATATTACATTAGCATTTTCTGTATTTACTCTATCGGCTTGCAACAACGATGAAGACGAAATCGACACCGAAAAACCCACCATCGACTTATCATTCAACCAAGCATTTCCCCAAAACGGCTCAGTACTTTATTTTGGAGAAAGTTTTACGCTCAACATCCGCCTTGCCGACAATTTTGAACTTGGCGCATACAGCGTAAACATCCACAGCAACTTTGACCATCACTCTCACTCCACCGAAGAGGAAGAAGAAGAAGAGCACCACGAAGAGGGTGAGCATCATCACCACGATGGCGAGGAAGGCGATGGATTCTATTTTTCGCAAGACTACACAATTCCCTCAGGATCAAAAGAGTACACTGCCAGCAACACCATTGAGATATCCGCACACGCACCCGATGGCGACGAGTATCAGGCAGGCGACTACCACTTTATGATTACAGTTACCGACAAAGCAGGATTCTCAACTTTCAAATCAGTAGGAATAGAGATTAAGAACCGTTAATCTTTTTTTTGCCCTCAAATAAAAACAAAGCTCCGGATTATTAATCATCCGGAGCTTTTAATACCGTTCACTCAAAAAGATTACTTAAAATAATTGATAGCATTACGCAGATTGTCGGCCTGAGTAGCCAAGTCGTCGGCACTTGCGGCAAGCATCTCAGAAGATGAAGCGTTGACTTTAACAGTGCTGTTGAGTTTCTGAATAATGTTATTCACTTGGTTAGCTCCCGCACTCTGTTCCATACTTGCATTAGTAATTTCGTTTACCAAGGTGCGTGTGTTTTCTATCTTAGGAATAGTCTGCTGCATCACAGAGCTAGCCTCCTCCGAAAGTTGAAGACTCTTTTGCGACATCTCAATAATGCCGTCGGCAGCGTTCTTTGATTTTTCTGCAAGCGAACGAACCTCTTTCGCCACCACAGCGAAACCTTTGCCGTATTCTCCAGCACGGGCAGCCTCCACAGCAGCGTTAAGAGCAAGTATATTAGTCTGGAATGCAATTTCGTTGATAATAGAGATAGCCTCAGAGATTGATTTGTTGTTGTCCAAAAGGCTGTTGATCTTAACCACAACCTCGTTGAACTTGTTGCAGGCATCCTGGCTTACATTGTTGGTCTGCTTAGCATTGTAAGTGTTCTGCTCGATATTCGAAGTCATCTCTTCCATAGTGGAAGAAAGGTCTTCGATATTGGTGCTTTGCGACTGCGAACCCTGCATTACCTGCTGCGAAGTGGCGTTCACCTGTTCAGAGTTGGCAGCAAGATTTTCCGAACCGATTTTTATTGTGTCAACAATTTCGCTAAGTTTAGTACTCATCTCACGAAGATGGTCGCACATCTCACCAATTTCATCGTTTGATCTATAGTCGATCTTACGTTTAAGATGTCCGTCCGAGATGTCTTTGATGGCGGTTGATAGTTGTGAAAGAGGGTTTGAAAGCATCCTTTTGAGGCAAATCACCACTACAACTGCAATTATCGCAATCACCACTAACAAGAATGAGATCATAACCCACATATTTTCAGTAGCGGAACTTTTAAGCTCCGAATCAGGCAAAGTACCAACAACGAACCAACCTGGAGTACCTTCGATTTTGCGGCTCATTGTGTACATATTTTCTCCTGAGGCCGCATCTTTACAGTAGCAAATACAGTTTTCGCCACGTTTTACAGCCTCGCCTACCACCTCCAAACCAGGACAAGCAACCTTACCTTCAACGGCAAGGTTAAAGTTCATCACCAATTCATCGTGCGAAGTGCCGATAAGTTGAGCATTTTCGTCCACTATAAATGTCTCACCGTTGTTGCCAAACTTGCACTCAACAACCACTTTTTTAAGAGTATTGAGACTGACGTTGGCACAGAAAGCACCCACTACTCTGCCGTCGCGCTTAATGGGCACGGCAAGAGTGTATTTCTTTTCACCTGTGGATTTTGAAATATCGGGACTTGTCATCGAAAAATCATAGCCCCGCTGAAAAATATTTTTAAAATATTGTCGGTCAGCAATATTTGCCTTTGAAAAGCCCTTGCCATTGATATAGTAACTACCATCAGGATATGCCACAAACATCATAGAGAAATACTCTTTCTTTTCAGCAGCAATGATTTCAAGACGTTTAGAATATTTTTTGTCGTCCATTGAGGTAAATATATCCTCGTTAGCCATCCATTTTAACTCTTCGGTCATAGTGGCCAATTTAGATGTAACCTCTTGCGCCGATTTGGCTGAGAGTTCCTGCATACAAGACTCAAAAAATGATTTCTGAGTTTTAAAATTTATATGATAACTTACTACCATCATAACAATTATGATAATTGCCACGATTGGAAGTATAATTGAAAGAATCTTCACATGTACAGATGTAGTTTTCATAGGCATGAGAATTATATAGTGAATAAGGGGTAAAAAAACAAAAAACGTACCTTTTAATCCAGACATAAACCTGAATCAGCTCAAATATACGGAAATTTCTGACATAACGGCAAATAGAAATGAAAAAAAATGTTAAAAAAAGAGCCGCATTGCTGCGGCTCTCAATCTACACTATATTTGTATACCTCTATCCACGATTAAATAGTCGGTCGAAAAAGCCCGACTTTTGGGCATCTTCTGCACCCGGTTTAAACGAATCGGATTTTTGGAAACCTTCGATAACCTTCTGCTCATCTTTGGAGAGTTTCTTAGGAATCCACACGTTGACAATGGCAAGCAAATCACCACGACCGTAAGCACCGTAAGTGGGTAATCCTTTGCCCTTTAAGCGGAGAACCTTGCCGGGTTGAGTTCCGGGGTCGATTTTTACCTTTACCTTGCCATCTATTGTGGGGATTTCGGCTGTGGCACCGAGTATTGCATCGGGGACGCTGATGCTAAGGTTGTAAATCAGGTTGTTGTCCTCGCGGGTGAGTTGAGGATCTTGCTCCTCCTCAAACACAACAAGAAGGTCGCCGTTTTCACCGCCGTATTTAGGAGCGTTACCCTTGTTGGGAACGGTCATCTGCATACCATCTGCCACACCTGCGGGTATATTGATAGAAATAACCTCCTCACCGAGCACTACGCCATCGCCGCCGCAATCTTTACATTTTTTGGCAATGATTTTTCCTGTGCCGCCGCAAGCCGAACATGTGGTTTGTGTTTGCATGCGTCCAAGAATTGTGTTGCGCACTTGGGTTACAACGCCCGTACCGTGACATGTGGGACATGTATTCATACTTGAACCTGCCTCGGCACCTGTACCGTTGCACGATTTGCAAGCGCAATATTTCTTAACCTTGATTTTCTTTTCGCATCCGTTGGCTATATCTTTGAGGCTGAGTTTCACCTTTACACGCAGACTGCTGCCCTTGTTGACACGCTGACCGCGTCCGCCGCCGAAACCACTGCCGCCGCCAAAGCCGCCGCCGAAACCAAAGCCGCTAAAGATATCGCCAAAGTGGCTGAATATGTCTTCCATATCCATTGAGAAACCACCGGCACCACCTGCGCCGCCCATTCCTGCGTGTCCGAATTGGTCGTAGCGGGCACGTTTTTGGTCGTCGCTAAGCACCTCGTAGGCCTCTGCCGCCTCTTTGAATTTTTCTTCCGCCTCCTTGTCGCCAGGATTGCGGTCGGGGTGGTATTTGAGCGCGAGTTGGCGGTAAGCCTTTTTAAGTTCGTCTTTCGACGCGTTTTTGCTTACGCCAAGCACCTCGTAATAATCTCTTTTTTCTGCCATTGTTGTAGTTTTATTTATTCACCAACCACGACTTTCGCATAGCGTATCACCTTGTCGTGCAGGTAATAGCCTTTTTCAATAACATCGATAATCTTGCCTTTGAGGTCTTCGCTCGGAGCTGCAAACTTGGTGACAGCCTCGTGAAGGTCGGTATCGAGTTCTTTGTGGAGAGCCTCAATCTCTTTGATACCACGTTTTTCGAGAAACTCAAGAAACTTTTTGTAAATAAGGTCGATACCCTCTTTTACAGCGTTGACGTCGGTAGCTGATTCAAGACTCTTGATAGCACGTTCCATATTGTCTACTACGGGAAGAATGCCTTTGATAACATCTTCCTCGGCATATTTGGTAAGGTCCATCTTCTCTTTGAGAGTGCGCTTGCGGTAGTTGTCGAACTCAGCCATCAAGCGGAGATAGCGGTCGTTGAGTTCGTCGTATTTTTTCTGCAAATCGTCGCCCTTGTCAGTATCCTGAGCGGTGGTGTCAGTGTCATTTGCTGCCGATTTGTCCTGACTGTTGTCAGTTTCTGACGTTTTGTCATCGGCATTATCACCTTCGGGCTGTGCTTTTTGCTCGTCGGTGAGTTCAGTGTTTTCTTGTTCTTCCATTTTAACTTCCTTATTATAAGAACTATGGTGTCTTTTTCTTTTACTCATATTTGTATATGTTTTTAAATTCTGCTTATATAGGTTCAAATAGTTTGCCACTCGGCAACAAAATGACAAATTGTCAGCCATAAAATTTGCTTTCAACAATTAAAATGCTTACCTTTACAATCGTAAATTAAAACAAAACCAATGAAAAATACACTTATATTATTAGTAGCAATATCCACAGCCCTTTCGGCAACGGCTCAAAAAGGATTAACATTTATAGAAACCAACCGCTTATGGTGTCCTGAGGTGCAAGACCAAGCACAATCGGGCACTTGCTGGTGTTTTTCAACACTTTCGTTTTTAGAGAGCGAAATGAAAGCCGCCGGAGCAGAAGACATTCCAAACCTTTCAGAAATGTTTGTGGTGCGTTATTCGTATCTCGACAAGGCTAAAAAATACGTTATGATGCACGGCAAAACCAATTTTTCGGAAGGCGGATTTTTTTACGACAATATTTATGCTATGAAAAATTATGGTCTTGTGCCCGAAAGTGCGTATCCAAACACATTAAGAAAAGGCGCAAGTATCTATCACTTTGGATTTTCGGACAAAATGAAAACCTTTATTGATTCGGTGGCTACCGACGACAACAAAATCATTGATCCAAAGTGGTTTGAAATTTTTACCCAAAAAACGGATAATTTTCTTGGCACAGTGCCGCAAGAATTTGAATACAAAGGCAAAACTTACACTCCCAAAACCTTTGCACAAGAGGTTGTGAAACTCAATCCCGACGATTATGTGCAAATAACATCGTTTACCCATCACCCATTTTACGAATATTGCATCTTGGAATTGCCCGACAATTGGCGCTGGGGACAGTTTTATAATGTGCCGCTCGATGATATGATTGCCGCCATTGACAGTTCGTTGGCACAAGGACACACTGTGGTATGGTCGTCCGATGTATCAGAAACAGGTTTTAACCAAAGCAAGGGTTACGCCGCAATGCCACGCCACACCAAGGTAACGCAAGAGAGCCGTCAAGCCGATTTTGAAAGCCGCAGAACCACCGACGACCACGGTATGCAGATAATAGGCACAGCCAAAGACCTTGATGGCAATAAATTTTACATTGTAAAAAATAGTTGGGGCAATTACAACAAATTTGGCGGATATCTTTACGCCTCAGAAGAATTTGTACGAGCCAAAACTACGGGCATAATGATAAACAAAAACGTTTGCAAATTTTTATTTCAAAATTAAGAATGCACCCGAAACTATAAGCGCAAGGCCAAACCAACGTGTGGGCGGAACGCTTTCGTGAAAAATAAAAACCGCCGCCAACATTCCAAACACATAACTGAAACTTATTAAAGGATAGGCAATTGAAAAATCCACGTGTTTGAGAATATAAAACCAAAGACCTGTAGCGGCTGCCATACATAGTCCCGAAAACAATAGATTCCAATTAGTGAGATAATCTTTGATAATTGGCCATGTGAAAGCGAATTTAGGCGCATTTTGCATGGCTAATTTTAAAAACATCTGCCCCGCAGCAAGACAGGCAGATTGCGATAAGGATAAGAGAAGGAGTTTTAACATAGTTTTTTTTTACAACTTTTCGATTTCGTCGATAGGCAGTTGGGTGATTTTGGCAATTAAATGAATATCAAGTCCTTCGGATTTCATACGCTTGGCGGTTTCAAGTTTTTCGGATTGGGCACCTTGTGCTTTGCCTTCTGCAATGCCTTCTGCACGTCCTTGTTCCATACCTTCCATCCTACCTTCGATACGGCTTGAATCCATTACGCTGAGATTAAAACGGAGTGTTTCTACATAGCGGTTGTAGGCTTTGCGGTCTTCGTCGTTGAGGTTGTCTACACGGAGTATTTCGCGGGCTTCGGGTAAACCTTGGGCGGTGTAGGTGTCGGGAATTTCACCGGTTTTTAAGAATGATATCCACTCCTCAATAGAACTTGTTGCCAATTGGTCAAAGTTGTTAACTCGGAACAGATAATATTCTGGAAATATCTGGCTTACGGTTTCTACTTGGAATGCTTTTTTCTGACCATCAGTTAGTTGAAGCACGTCGGTGTCATCGCTCATATTTACAAAATTTACTGTACCGTGGTAGGCATAGCCTTTGCCTTGCCCAAGTGTAAAATAAACGATGTTGATAGAATAAACTTTTTTTAGATTGCGATATGGTTCGCCTTTGCCAAGATAGTCGGAAATCACTTTTGATGCGCCGTATGCCATACGATGAAAATAGTCGAGTTCATGGCTATTTTGGATTTCAAACAACATCAGTTCGCCTTGTTCATCTTCGGCAAGAAAGTCCACCCGATTGAACTTTTGTTCTTCAAAGTCTTGATTGCCTTCGCTTTCAAGTATTTTGGTAATCTTGATTTGACGTTTGAAGATGACACTAAGAAACCCTTCAAGCACCACGTGGTCGGCCTTGTTGCGCAGTAGGCGTTTCATTGCCCAATCGAATCTGATGTAGTTTCCCATGGTCGTATCTATTTTATTTTCTGCAAATATAGGATTAAATTTTGTATTTTCCAAAGCACTGATTATATATCCCCTCCAACTGTCCCGCTTCAAAATTAGTCAAATCATCATTACCGTTGCGGGAGATAAGAAACATAAGAGCAGAGGTGGTATCGCCAATTGTATCTATCCAAGCCGCTAACACATAATCAGAAACGGCAACAGTGTCATCAACTATGCCTTCAATCTGAGTAGGCAAAAAATGTTCGGCAATATACACTGCCGTTTCACCCATAAATCCGTGACGGATAGCAATTTCACCGGCAACAATATTGGGCAGAGTATACACAAAATACGATGGCGAGGGGAAACAATTTTCCGGGTCGGCAATAGTGCGTTCAAAACCTATATCGGTACGGAGTGTACCATTGCTGGTAAAAACTATCACAGATGTGTTGTCTTTATGCTTAAGGAACTCATTATCAGCCTTATTAACAATATCTTCTGCCAGCAGGAAACCCGCCTTGCAAAGCGCATCCATCTTAAAAAACTTAGGATAATCAATACCTTTGCTGCGATATAGGTCGGCAAGTGCCTCGGTAGAAAGGTTTTTGAGCGATGTGTATTGCACAATCTTAGCCATAGTTATTCTCCTTTTTTAAAAACAGCGGCGGCGTTGCAGCCTCCAAAACCCGAAATCAGTTTTATAGCACATTGTTTATCAGTGTTTTCAATGCTACGCTGTATGTTTATTTTTTTAGAAACGCCGTATTCCTCAAAATTCTTGGTGGGCAATACTGTATTATCTTGCAATGCCGTAATGGAGATTACGCTCTCTAATACTCCGGCCGCACCGAGAGTGTGTCCAAAAATAGGTTTGAGCGAATTAACAGGAATATTTTGCAATCCGGCTCGCGAAATGGCCACCGACTCCATCTCATCGTTATACATTGTAGATGTGCCATGTGCGTTTACAAAAGCAATTTGCGAGAGATCGATATTTTTGGTTACATCCATCAAACAGCGAAACGAACCTTCGGCAGTTTTTGATGGTGACGATATATGGTAGGCATCGTTGTGAATAGAGCCTGTTACAAACTTAACGAATTTAGAATTTTCTTCAGAACGTCGTAAAATAACAGTTGCAGCCGCCTCGCCAAGGTTGAGCCCTGTGCGATTGATGTCGAACGGACGGCATTGCGATTGCGACAATGATTTAAGACTCGAAAATCCCAGAACAATAAACCTCGAAAGCATGTCCACACCGGTTACAACAGCACAATCGATACGATGGGATTCAAGAGCACGTGCTGCAGAAATAATTGCCGAAAGTCCTGAAATACAAGCATTTGAAACGGTTATAGGAGTGTTAGGATTTCCAAAATAATTTGCAACAACAGAGGCTGTGTGCCAAAGCGGAATCTCGGGAGAATTAAAATATTTTTCGCCACGGTCTAACAATTCCACATTTCCTTTAGTTGAAGATACATAAAACGCAGTACGTGAGGATTTTAATTCTACATCGCAATTATCGGCGGCGGTTTTGATTGATAGCATAGCAGCCTTTTCTACCTTTGAATAATTGGCAGGGTCGAGCAAGCAATAATCGGTGAAAGCGTCGTCGAGCATTTTGGAATCAATCACAGAGGCGGAAGTGTCAACACCGGAATCCAAAAGGTTGTTGTATTGTTTCACTGCCGAACAACCCGCCTTAGCAGCGGTGTAATTCTGCATAGTGGAGAATCCCAAGGGGGAGACAATATTTGTTGAAATTATATCTACCATAATTATTCCACAAAAAAATCATAAAAATTGAACCATTGCGTAGGGTGACTTAAAATCTGACGTTCAAGCAATTGCACATATTTTCGAGCCATTGCCTCGGCGCGTTTTTTGGTGGGAAGCGAGTCGGAATTTTCCACCTCAACTTTCTCAACAATAACATTATAGCGATATGTAGATTCCTTAAACACAAACACGGCAATTACCGGCACATTGCGCAGAGCCGCCACAGCAAACGGTCCCACAGGAAAATCGGCTTGTGCATATCCAAAATTGCATCTCACCGACTTGCTACTGCCAAAAATTCTGTCGGCGGGCATAGTGATAATATCGCCGTTTTCGAGGGCTTCATTGAGCGTAAATAGGTGACTCATATCGTCTTTTACCGCCACCATAACCACATTGTTTGGAGCAAGTTGCGCAAATCGCTGACGCTGCATTATCTCAGATTCGCCGCCAAACACAAGGGCAAAGATTTTTTTAATATCCTGACGGAGAAGGTATCCGCAAATTTCAAAGTTGCCGGTGTGACTACCCGCCATCAAAAATCCTTCCGGCTTGGTCATAAGGTCGTTGAACACATGCATTGTGTCGCTCGTCATTGTAAATTTGGAATGTTGCCCCGAAAAGATTGCAAACCTATCGAGCATTACTTTGCCAAAATTATTGTAGGTAGTCCACGTGCTAAAAAACGCTTTGACCTTGCCGTAATGGTGCACCTGACGGAAATATTTGCACGAAGCCTTGCGAGCCTTTCGCCCAAAAATCAAATAGAAGGGTATGGAGATATACATAAAGAAATATCCCACACGCACACCAAAGTGTCGGAACAAGAAAATCAATGACTTCTGTCCGAAATTACCACCGCCGGTAGTGCCCTTCCATTTGTTGGATTTAATGTCCATTGCGCCAATAAGTTAAATTATCCCTGCTTTGGCGGCTGAGGTTTTTGATAATAGTCGCCGTTGCGGTTTTTCTGCCCCTTGAAAGGCTTGTTTTGATTGTTCTTATTGTTAAATTTTATATTAAAACGCTTTTCGCCACCCTGCTGAGGAGCGTTTGGTTGAACGGCAGGCACCACAGGCTGTTTGGGTTGTGGCACAGGCGAAACGGTAAGCATCTGTTGCGGCTGTTCGGCCTGATCGGGTTGCGCGGTTGAAGTAGCATTGGCATTGGCGGCTTTGTTTTTCTTCTTTTTCTTTTTCTTCTTGCGGAGACTGTCGAAACGAGTGATGTCCTCCGAATCGGAAGCGTCAACAAACTCATCCACAATCTCTTTCTTGGGTTGCGGTGTGTTTTGCTCAGCATTTTTGTCGTTGAGGAGGAGCGTGTCGGGTTTTTCGCCGCGCTTGTTCATTGCGATAATCTCCTTAACACGGTCGATGGGCACCACAGTGATGTTTGCCGAGGAGTTTTGGTCGTAACTAAACCACATAACACGCTTGAAAATATCGGTTTTTTGGTGGTAAGCCGTACCCTCCATAGTTTCGAGCGGCTGGCGTACCGAGGGGAAATCGCGCTGAGCGTCTAAGTAAGCATCGATTTCGTAGTTGAGGCAGCATTTGAGTTTGCCGCACTGACCAGCGAGTTTCTGCGGATTCAAAGATAGTTCCTGCTGACGGGCATTGTTGGTAGAAACCGACACAAAGTTGGTAATCCAAGTGGTGCAGCAAAGTTCTCTGCCACAAGGACCTATGCCTCCTATCCTACCCGCCTCCTGACGTGCGCCAATCTGTTTCATTTCGATGCGGATTTTAAACTCATCTGCCATTATCTTGATAAGTTCACGGAAGTCAACTCGCTCATCTGCAATGTAATAGAATATTGCCTTAGAGCCGTCGCCCTGAAACTCCACATCGCCGATTTTCATATCCAAACGGAGACTTTCGGCAATTTGACGCGATTTGAGCATCACTTGATCCTCTTTTGCCACCACTTGTTTCCATTTTTCAATGTCAGATTGTTTTGCCTTGCGGTAAATCTTTTTAAACTCGGTGTCGGGACGTATGCGGGCACGTTTCATCTGCAATTTCACAAGCGGACCTTTTACCGAAACCACACCGATATCGTGTCCCGGAGAGGCCTCAACAGCCACAATATCACCCACTTCGAGTTCAAGATTATTTACATTTCGGTAAAATCCTTTGCGAGTGTTTTTAAAACGTATTTCGCAAATATCGCAATCGGTATTCATCGACGGTGGAATTTCGTCTAACCAATCGCGAACGTCTAATTTGTTGCAACTATTGGTATTCAAGCACTTGCCGCAGCAATCAGAGCCGCAATCAAAGCAGGCGTACTCTATTCCGTCGCAACCTCGCTGTATGTTTTTATAATCGTCGTATTCTTCCATTTTGTTGATGCTAAATAGCAATATATATGTGTTTTAAATTCGTTTTATCTTTAATAATGGTGAAATTTTGAGAGCAAGGTCGGTAAACACAAGTTTGCCGTAAGCATTGCGCTCGATATTGCGGCACGCCTCGCCAAACTGCTCTGAGAGCATACCCACGTTACCACTGTGAATAAAAGGCGAAAACTTTTGCGCAAATTCCATCTCGCCCGGAGTGAGGTTTACAAGGCTCTCCGACACGCTACTGAGCATAAAACACTCGCGCAGCATACGGTTGCAGTAGTCGAAAAACTTTTTCTGTTTTTCGCGACCGAGTTTTGCAAGGTTGTCGCTAAGTTTGATAATGGCATCGTATTTGGCAGAAAAAGCCTCACGCATAAGTGTGGTAAACAGTTCAAAATAAGGCGTTTCCACAGTTCCCGACTTAAATTGGCGGAGAGCGGCGCAGGCTTCGAGATAATTGCCGTCGGCAAGCATTGCGCTATTTTGGAGTGTTTGTGGGTCGGCATCGGGAAATTCCTGCTGCAACGACGCCACAATATCCTGATTTGTAGGACGGTCGATTTTTACCAACTGCACACGGCTGCGGATGGTGGTGAGTATCATCTCCTCGTTTTCTGCCACAAGGATAAAAAGCGTTTTGGCAGGCGGCTCCTCAATCATTTTCAGGAGTTTGTTGGCGGCGGTTTCGTTGAGTTTTTCTGCCATCCAAATTATCATCACCTTGTATTCCGCCTCAAAAGTTTTTAAGCCGAGTTTGCGTATAATCTCCTGACTCTCTTGGGCAAAGATGGCTCCCTGCGAATTGTCGGAACCAATAAAATCGTACCAATCGTCCAAACGGTGATAATTCCGCTGCAACACGAATTTGCGCCAATCGGTAAGAAAATCATCGCTCACAGGCTTGGTTGTGCCCTTGCCCGACACCACAGGGTAGACAAAATGGAGGTCGGGATGGACGAGTTTCTGATACTTAACGCAATGTGGACAAGTGCCGCAACTATCCGTATCGCCGGGTTTGCGACCTGTGCAGTTGATATACTGTGCGTATGCAATAGCCAGAGCGAGTTTTCCGCATCCCTCATTCCCCAAAAACAATTGGGCGTGACTGATACGGTTGTCGCTTACAGTGTTGATTAGTCGCTGTTTAACCTCGTCGTGTCCTGGTATATCTTTAAACTGCATACTTTGCCAAATATAATTTTCAGGGGCAAAGGTAATAAAAAAAAAGAAATTTTGAATCTAATGACGGAAAAATATCACCACCCACGCTTTAACACTCCCCCCACAGCACATACAAGCGTATAAACAGGGTACACCAACGACAAAAGCACTATATCAAACCAATTTGCTTTAATACCATACACTGCCGCCGGTGATTTTACAGAAAAAGTGTCGGCTACAAATTTAACTCCAAAAAGTATTAAAAAATTATACCAATTTATAACATCCGCAACCCACAAGCCCGCTGCCACCAATATCGCAACATTTGCCAAAAACACTACCGCAGCCACGGCTATGGTAACTATATCAGTGTAACCCACAGTCTTGCCGGCCCATCGTGTACGCTGACGAATCAATGCTCCAAGACTTTTGGGACTATGCGTATATACAGCCGCATCGGGGTGTTTTACATAAACAATCTTTTTGCCTTGCATAACGGCATACTGCAATAAAAAAATATCATCTCCTGAACGATAATGGTCTTTAATGTAGGCATCGGCAGTGTTACGAAGTGCGGTGTTAACCATCATATTACCGCCGTTGCACATTATGGGATGTCCGGCTATGGCCGCTCCCGCCGTAAGTGTAAGTATAGCAAGCGATTCGGTTTGCCAAAGACGCTGGAAAACGGATTTTGGATTGTCGGCCTTTATTATCAAAGGTGCTAAAATAATATCAGCCTTGGTGTGCTGCGCCGAGGCTGCCATAATGGTTGTCCACTGAGGATTGCTATAACAATCGGCGTCGGTAAACAATATATAAGGTGCATTGCAATGAGTCAAGGCTGTGCGCAGGGCGGCTTTTTTGCCGTTGCCGTTATTATGGCATAATATAAAATTATAGCGTTGTTTATACTCCGAGGCAATGCGGTAAGTGCCATCGGTAGAATGGTCGTCTACTAAAATCAACTCACTATTTTGGTAATTTTGCGACGATATGCACGATAAAAATTTATCAATATTCTCCTCCTCGTTTTTGGCAGCGGTGATAATGTTGATGGGGATATTAGGGGAAAAGGTGCGGATAGAATCGTGGTAATAACGAAATTTGATACAATAAAATAATATCAACAGTGAATAAATCGCCACCAAAATTAATACCACATACATTATTCCGCAGATTTTTGAATACCAACCCCACTCATCCACAATCCCAAAGCCGTTATTGCGCCGTTGAGCAGGAGGAGTTCGTAGCCCATTTTGTAGCCGTTGAACCACGCTTCGCTGTTAAGGCTGATTACAAGGCAGATAAGGGGCGAAAGTATGCAGATGAAAGGCACAAGACGGTCGCGGACAGGACGTTTGGAGTATAATCCGTAAAAATACAAGCCGAGCAAAGGTCCGTAGGTGTAACTTGCCACCACATAAACCGCTTCAATTACGCTTGTACTGCCTATCGCCTTAAAAAGATAGATAATTACGCCCATTACTAATGCGTTAATAATATGCACTTTTTGACGTGTACGACGGAGACTTTCGTCGTTACCCTTCTTGTCGGCACGAAGAATGTCGATGGTTACCGATGTGGTGAGGGCTGTTACCGCACTTCCTGCCGAAGAGAACGCCGCAGCCACAAGTCCGAGGATAAATAGCACGCCTACCGCTGCGGGCAAGAAAGGCACGCCGTCGGCATTGGTGGCAGTGGCAAGATATGGAAAAAGTTCGTCGCTTTTGAGTGCATTTCCCTGAATATCAGTGAGTGCGCCATTGGTAAAAAGTCCCAACTGAGCGGCATAATTATAAAGGAGTATGCCGAGCGCAAGAAACAACAGGTTAACAGGCAAAAAACCAAAACCATAACTGATAACATTCTTTTGTGCGTCTTTGAGATTGCGGCACGAGAGGTTTTTCTGCATCATATCCTGATCCAAACCAGTCATTGCAATGGTGGTGAACATTCCGGCAAGAAACTGCTTGAAAAAGAAACGTTTATCGTTGTAATCAGAAAAGAACCACGTGTCGGACATTTCGCTCGACGCAATCGACGAGCAAAGGCTGCTCAAATCCAAACCCATTTGTTGGCACACAAAATATATGCACAGCACCACGGCGGCTATTAGCGAAAGGGTTTGCAACATATCTGTCCACACAAGAGTTTTAACACCTCCACGAAACGTGTAAAGCCACACAATTATCATTGTTACAGCCACATTGAGTGCAAAAGGCACTCCAATCTGATTAAAAAGCACCAACTGCAACACTATTGCCGTAAGGTACATTCTAACGCCGCATCCCAAAAACTTGGAAATCAAGAAGAAAACCGCGCCAATGCGGTAACTCCCGTGTCCAAAACGCTGGTCTAAATAGGTGTAGATGCTCTGCAAATTGAGTTTGTAATAGAGCGGCAACAGCACGTAGGCAATGGCAAAATATCCCGCCACAAAGCCGAGAACCATCTGGATATAACTGAATTGCGACCCCGCCACCATTCCCGGCACGGAGATAAACGTTACGCCCGAAATACTTGTGCCAATCATTGCAATAGCCACAATGTACCACGGCGACTGTCGCGAGCCGGTGAAAAAAGCCTTGTTGTCGTTGCCCGATTTGCGACTTGTGTATACGCTCACGGCAAAAATCATTGCAAAATAGAGAAATATGATGAATAAAATCAGAATTGGTGACATAACTACATAATAAAAAACAGCCGCCGTATAGCGGCTGTTGAAAACAATCAATAGATATTAATCAATTAAATAATATGTTCAAGTTTAGAAGTGGTCTTGTCGATTTCTTCCTGTGGAAGGATGAAATTGGTAAGGTCGCCTGAGAGGTATTGGTCGTAGGCGGTCATATCGATAAGGCCGTGTCCTGATAGGTTGAACAAAATGGTTTTGCCTTTACCTTCTTCTTTGCATTGATTTGCAAGACGAATGGTGGCAGCAATAGCGTGAGCCGATTCGGGAGCGGGGATAATGCCCTCAGCCTGTGCAAAAAGACTTGCGGCTTGGAACGATTCCAACTGAGGAATGTCAACGCCTTTCATATAACCGTCTTTGAGCAACTGACTTACGATTGTGCCTGCGCCGTGGTAACGAAGTCCGCCAGCGTGAATATGAGCCGGAGCAAAATCGTGTCCAAGGGTAAACATCGGCAGCAGAGGAGTATAGCCAACCTCATCGCCAAAATCGTATTGGAACACGCCGCGGGTCAATTTGGGACAAGCAGCAGGTTCGGCAGCGATAAACTCGGTTGTCTTGCCGTCGAGAATATTGTGACGCATAAAGGGGAACGAGATTCCGCTGAAATTGCTACCACCGCCAAAGCATCCCACCACAATGTCGGGATATTCGCCAGCCATAGCCATCTGTTTTTCGGCTTCGAGACCGATAACTGTTTGATGCAGCGAAACGTGGTTCAATACGCTACCGAGCACATACTTGCAGTTGGGAGTCTGCATAGCAAGTTCCACAGCCTCCGAAATTGCAGTACCGAGACTTCCCTGATAGTTGGGATTAGCAGTGATAATGTCCTTACCTGCACGGGTTCCCATACTTGGCGAAGCCACCACCTGAGCACCATAGGTCTGCATAATTAAGCGACGGTAGGGCTTTTGGTTGTAACTGATTTTTACCATAAAAACAGCGAGTTCAAGGCCAAACACCTTGGCGGCATACGACAGAGCCGCACCCCACTGACCTGCGCCGGTTTCGGTGGTGATATTGGTAACGCCCTCTTTTTTGCAGTAATAAGCCTGAGCAAGAGCCGAATTGAGTTTGTGGCTTCCCACGGGACTAACGCTCTCGTTTTTAAAATAGATATGAGCGGGAGTGTCCAAAGCCTTTTCTAATCCGTAAGCACGCACAAGAGGAGTTGAGCGGTAATTTTTGTATTGATCTCGCACCTCTTCGGGAATATCAATCCAAGCGTGAGTAGAGTCTAATTCCTGTTCGGAGCAAGCACGGGCAAAGAGCGCCGAAAGTTCGTCCACTGTGATAGGCTTACGAGTGCCGGGGTTGAGCATAGGCAGCGGCTTGGTTTTCATATCAGCCACTATATTATACCATTGAGTAGGAATGTCCTTCTCTTGAAGGAAAAAACGTTTTTGACTTTCCATAATTAGTGTATATGTTAAAAAATTACAATTATTGTTACGCCGCAAATATAAAAAAAACTGCGGAATGCAAACCGCAGATTTTACAAAAAATTGCGGAATGTAAACCGCAGTTTTTAGGAAAACCCAAACATTTTGCGATTTTCGACAAATCGGTTCTACAAGGTATTGTAAAGGGGCTTTTTTTGACATAATAATCATAAGTCCGAAAAAGTGTAAAAATAATAGGTCAAATATCTATAAAACAGGCAATTAAACAAAATTAGCAAAAATCAGATTTTAGATGGTGGATTATTCGGTACAAATGGTGGCAAATCTTGGTGCCAATTTTTACGCTTTCCATTCAAATCTCGGTGCCAATTTTTACGTTTTTTTAATAAAATTCGGTGCCAATTTTTACGGATTTTTATTATATTTGCAATGTAGAAAAACATTAATAGTATGAAAAACAATTATTTAAAACGGAATATAGACACCGCTCTTACCGAGTGGAAAAATTCGGCAGAACACAAGCCAATTTTGTTACGTGGAGCAAGGCAGGTGGGAAAGACGTCGGCAGTGCGAAATCTCGGCAGAAAGTTTGAAAACTATGTAGAGATAGACCTTCATCTACGGCAAGATCTACATCCTTTATTCAACAAAATGCGAACTCCTCAGCAACTCTGCGAGGAGATAGCGATGCTTGAAGGCTGCACTTTCAAACCTGGCAAGACGCTCTTTTTTATCGACGAAATTCAAGATTGCCCAGCAGCGATTGGCTGTTTGAGATATTTTTACGAACAATTTCCCGAACTGCACGTAATAGCCGCTGGTTCGCTTTTGGAATTCGCTCTTGAAGAACTTCCATCGTTTGGCGTTGGACGTATTCACTCACTATATATGTATCCGTTTTGTTTTTCAGAATTTCTCGAAGCCACTAACAATATGACACTTGCCGCTGCAATAGATTCTGCCTCACCATCATCGCCATTGTCCGACATTGTGCATAACCGTCTTTTAGAATTGTTGCGCACTTTTATGATAATCGGCGGGATGCCTGCCGTTGTTAAAAAATATGCCGAAACTGCATCGCTGACCAATTGTCAGAAACTGCTTGGCGAACTAATAGCATCATTTAGAGACGATTTTGCAAAATATCGGCGACGCATTCCCTCTTCGAGAATCGATGCCGTGTTTATGTCAGTAGCGGCGCAATCACAAGGCAAATTTATGTATTCCAAAATTGAAGGTATACGCTCTGAACAGGCACAGGCAGCATTGCAAACCTTAATACTCGCAGGCTTGGTATATCCTGTTACGCACACCGCTGCCAACAGAATTCCTCTCGGTGCCGAAACCGACGAACGATACCGCAGAATGATATTGTTTGACACAGGACTTTTGCAACGGGTTCTCAACCTCGACCTTAGCGACATAATACTTGAAAACGACATATCTTTTATCAACAAAGGGTCTCTGGCTGAGGTGTTTGTGGGCTGTGAATTTGTAAAAAATATGCCCGCCGATTATCCTGCCGCACTTTATTGTTGGCACCGCGACAAAAAAGGAAGCGATGCTGAAATCGACTACCTAGTGCAGCGTCACAATCAAATATGGCCTGTGGAAGTAAAAACAGGTAAGTCGGGCAAAATGCAGAGTTTGAGAATCTTTATGGAACAAAAACACTCTCCGTTCGGAATCCGTACCTCGCTCGAAAATTTCTGCGAATACGATAACATAAAGGTGTATCCGCTGTATGCAGCGGGTAATATTGTGAGATAATCACCCCCCTCACTCCACCACCTTCACCTCTGTTCTTCGGTTCTTAGCCCTGTTTTCGGGGGTGTCGTTATCAACGGCGGGTTGCGATGAGCCGTAACCTTTGCTGCTGAGGCGGGCAGAGGGGATGCCGTGCGAAACAAGATAGTTGACAATGGCGGCGGCACGGTTTTGACTCAGTTGCTTGTTGTGGGTTTCAGTGCCGGTGTTGTCGGTGTGTCCGCCAATCTCTACCTTTATTTTTGGATTGTCGTTGAGAAACTTAACGAGTTTGCCAAGTTCGTAATCCGATTCGCGGCGAAGATTATATTTGTCAGTTTCAAAGAAAATATTGTTGAGCACAATGGTGGTGCCAGTGGCGATTTTTTCGAGCGGAATATCAAGCGTGATTTTCTCCACTTTGCTATCTAAGTTTTTGAGACTGAAATTCTTAGAATCCATCATATAGCCATCCGACGAAACATTGAGCGCATAATCGTTGCCCATTGGTAGATATAATAAAATATTATTATATTTTGGTTCGGTAGATGCAGTTTGGAGAGTGTCGCCAGTGGAGATGTTAACCAACTGAAACTGCGATTTCAACGGATTGCCATTAGCCTTGTCGTAAACAGTGCCTTCTACAAAAATTGTTCGCGAGGGACGAATCTGCGGAGGAAGCGAAATTTCGTACAAATCAAGACTACGGTTTGCGGCTGTATCGCGGTTAGAGGCTATTATGGCAGTGTTTCCAAGTACCGAAATTGCAAGTCGAGCCTCGTCGTAGCGGGTGTTGATTGGGTAACCAAGGTTGACTGGTTCGCTCCATTCGCCATTATTCAAATGTGATACAAAAATATCTTGTCCGCCCATTCCCACACGGGCATCGGTGCAGAAATAAAGAGTGCGGTTGTCGGCGTGAATAAATGGCGAAGTTTCGTTGCCAGAGGTATTTATTTTAGGTCCACAGTTGAATGGGCCGTTCCAAGTGCCGTTGTCGTTGCGGGTGCAATACCAAATATCTTTGCCACCAAAACCACCTGTGCGATTGCTAACAAAATATAAGGTATTGTTGTCGGCTGAAAGGCAGGGCTGCGATTCCCAATAATCGGAATTTATGGGCGACGAAAACTTTTTTGGAAGTCCGAAATAAGGTGCTTGGTCAAGTTCCACATAATAAATATCGCAACAGCGAATCAAGCCGTCGGGACAAGTGCAACTTGTATACAAAAGTTTTGATCCATCGGCAGTTATATATGGCGCACCCTCGTTGTTCATAGTGTTAACAGCCGCGCCGATGCTCCTTGCTTGTTGCCACGGAAGAGTGTCGGCAGCACGATTGGTAATATAAATATCTTCCTGAGTATAAGGCAATAAGGGATTATTTTTGGTTTGCGGCAATTCAATGGTATAAACAAGCGTTTGACCATTGGCAGAAAGCGCAGGAAAATAATCGTTGTAAACTGTATTTACCTTATTACCAAGATGTTTTGGGTTAATATCTAATGGATGCGAAAGAGCATAAATACGGAATTCGGCATTTGCCATATTTTTCATCACGCGGTTTCGGTTTACCTCGGTAATGCGCGGCAATTGTAATACTTTTTTATAATATACCAAAGCCGAATCGTTTTTGTAATCAAAAAAGAATGCATCGCCAAGAGCAAGAATCGTGTTTTCGTCCTTAGGTTGCAGATTGAGAGCCTGTTTCAGCACCGTTACCTCGTTGGCAAAATCCTTACGTTTGTGGGCAATGTCGGCTTTGAGCCAAAGAGCCTCCAAAAATTTGGCATCCAACTTCAAAGCCTTGTCGGCAAGTTCGTTAGCAGCATCAAGTTCCTCAGCCTGATAGCGACTCATAGCCTGTTCAAAGGTCTGAATGGCTTTTTTGTTTGACGACGTGTACTGCGCGGAGGCTGGAATGGCGGCAAATAGTGCCGATATTAGCAAGGTGATATATATAAAGCGTTGCATAGTGAATGAAGATCAGTCCTTTTTATTAGGTGTTTATAGTTGAGCACCTGTCACAGACTGACGAGTCTGATGGAATATCACAGGTGAGGGCTTTGCTATCGGATAATGTTCTTTTTCATAAGACACAACGATATCAGACATTATCATTAGTTCAATAGCGTTATTGTCGTCGGGTGGAGTATTGTCGTCAACCAAAGGCAGAAGGTGCTCTATCCGATCTAAGGCAAACTCATATATTTTCTTTGTAATCTTCATAACTCTTGGTTTATATGTTTGAAACATCTATTTTATCATACTCAGCGTGTGTACCCACAAAACGTATAAAAATATGACCTATCGTAAACTTAACAACGACAACAAGCCTATATTTGTTACCTTTAATATTAAATACATAATGTTGGTTTCCTACATAGTCTGTTGCCGGATAATCTTTTTTTATATCAGAGAGATTTTGCCAAAGAGTATTCTCAGCAACATCGTACCATTGTTCAAGAGGTAACTTAGCATCTCCGTGCCCACCCGAACTGTAAAACTCAACCAGTTTTCTATGTGATACTACTCTCATTACAATCGCAAAGATAAAATATTATCTAATAAAATCAAAATAAACTAATATTCCATCACCTCGTTTATCGTTTTGCCAGAGCAATAATCAGGTGCACAAATACTTAGGAGCGTGGCAAGAGTTGGCGTAATGTCGGTGATGCTGATGCGGCGGTTGACGGTTTTGCGGCGGATATTTTTACCAAAGAATACCAAGGGAACGTGCGTATCGTGGTTGTAGGGCGAATTTTGAGCCGAAACCGAATAATCTTGCGATGTTTCGGTTACCTCTTGCCATCCCGGAGCAAAGTTGAGAACAATGTCGCCCGACTTGTCGCTGCAAAACGAGTTTTGAGCCTGCTGCCAAATGCCGCTTGTGTAATTGCTTGTAAGAAACGACGATGCGGGCATAGCGTTGTCGATACCCGAAAACTCCATCATCAACTGCGCCGCCATATTCTGCACTTCCGACAGTTTGAGTTTTTTACTCTCTATCACGGTTTGATTCAGATAAATATTGCGACGGTGATAACGGTCGATCCATTTTGCCTGTCCGTAAAGCGCACTCAGATAAGAATTTAGCACAGCCACATTGCTGTTGCAGTTGATTTGGTTGCCAGGGATTCCTATTTCGTTTAGAAACGTGGGACAGTCTGACGAGCCACGGTCAGCGGTGAGAAACACCACATAATCGTCGTGCCCAATGTACTTGTCGAGTTTTTCGAGCACTTTGGCAATCTCGGTGTCGAGACGCAGATACACATCCTCCAACTCAATGGAACGAATTCCGTAAGCGTCGCTCACATAACCCGGCACGGCGTAATTAATCAAAAGAAGGTCAGGGAACTCATCGCCGCCAAGGTTCTCGCTTTCAATGGCTTGCAAGGCAAACTCTGTGGTAAGGCTGTTGCCGTGAGGTGTGTAGCGCATTACGGCGTAACCCATATTTTGTTTCAACTTGTCGAGGTTGTACGGAAAGGTGGTTTGTCCGCCCACGCCAATCTCGTAAACGCTGTTGTCGGGAAGACTCTCGATATATTGCTTGATACTTTTGATAGTGTACCAACCTTTGTAGATATATTCGTCGGGCAGTTTTTTATTGTTAAAATCCATTACCCACTGCGGCAAAACACCTGTGTAATAAGAATTTGTGATAAAATTACCCGTACTATCGTCTAACCAATACACTCCATCGGCAAGACGTCCCGCCGAAAGAATTGCGCTGCGATGGTTTAGCGAAACAGAAATCACCTTGCTACGCTTAAAAGTGGCAAGTTTCATCTCGTCGCCGAGAGTTGTGCCTCGCAATTGCAATGGCGACGACGCACCTGTGCTGCTCGAACCACCTATGGCAGTGTAGTTTTTGTCGCCTACTGCGGTTTGCACTTTGCGGTCGAGACGCTGATACCACGAATTTGCAATAATTCCGTGGCTACAAGGGTTTGCGCCGGTGTAGATAGTGGCAAAACCGGGGGCTGATTCGGTAACAAGATATTCGTAATGAGCGTTGGTACAGTTAGTTCCGCCGCTGATAAGGCGTTTAAAACCATTTTCGCCCATATGACGTCCATAGCGATATAGGCAGTCGTAACGCATTTGGTCGATTACTATGCCCACAACAATACGCGGTTCTTTTTGCAATTGAGGATACGCATAAACCGCTGAAATTAAAAAGATTAAAGTGAATATATGTTTTAACATTGTAATATGGAAATAAAATACTGAATAACACCCGCAGCACCGCCAAGCACAGCACCTACGGCAATAAGTTTCCACTCGTCTTGCTCAAATGCAGGACGCAAAAAACCGATAAACTTTTTGGGTGGCAACGATGCCATTTTGTTGCCGATAGTATTCTGAATATCAAGGGCTTTTTCGGCGTAGGGGAACACTGCACGGATATAAAGCGGCATTTCGCACATAAGTTCAAAAAGTGCCACGCTTTTGATTTCGCGGATTTTTTCGTCGGGCATAAGAATGCGCACAGGCACGGGCATACGCTCCATAACGCGGTCTACGGCAGATGAAATCTCGCGACCAAGTATTTCCTTAACCCGTGGATTGTCTTTGCGAAAAATGGTGTCGAACAGATTGTCGATTGTGAGAATACGCTCAGAAATGATCTGCGCATAACGAAACGACTCCTCTTTTTGACGTTTGAGAAACAATCCCCAAAGCACAAACGGACCAATATATACAGGTTCGGCAGGTTCAAATATCAATTTGATAGCCAAATAGTTAGTAATATAACCGATAAAAATACCATAAAGCAAAAACATCAGCCAATGCGATGTGTAGGCACTTGTAAAAATCTGACCTATACCGAAAAACGCACCAAGAAACAATCCCGATGTTTCGATAAAGCGGAATTGCTTACCGCCAAGGTCGAGGAATATCTTATTAATCAGCGTTTTATCCTCTTTTAATGTGTCGATGGTGATTTTTTTCAGGTCGATAATATCGTCAACATTATCTTTTATGCTCTGCATAGAGTGTTGAACGGCAGAAGGCATCGCGGTTTCAATCACCTGACTTACAGTGCTTTTGATTTTATTACCCGAAATACTCCACACAAGAGGCAAACGCGATTGCATCACCTTAGAAGTAATCTTGCCGCAGAGTTTTTTTAGATCGTCGCTGCAAATTTCGGTAACTTGTTTGGTGTCGATTCTGGCAAACACTTCCGAAGTTTTAAAAAGGTCGCGGGTAAGAAGGTCAACAGATTTTTCTGCCATCTGAGTGGTTTTGGAGGGGATAATGCCTTGCCAACCAAAGGGACGAATGCCAAAATAGTCGATGGGATAAAACGTCATTTTTACCGCTAACACATTGGTAATCCAACCGATAAGTCCGCTGATAACGGGCATCAGTATGTAGACGTAATTTTGATATATAAAATCCCAAAACATAACAGTACGGCATTGATGAATGCAAATATAATAAAAAACGGCTTGCGATGTATCAAAATCACTCTGCAATCTGTGCCGAAATTTTCAACACCACATTGTCGTGTCCGCTCAGAGGACTATTGGTAACAAGAGTTAAGTATTTGGTTACCAAATTCTTTTTACCTTCTGCGTTGAAAAAAATTGTGATAGTGCCGTTTTCGCCGGGCTGCACCACAGGCGTGTTGATTTTGTAAGATACACAGTCAGAAAAATTTCTTACAGCACGTATTTCAAGTGGCGAAGTACCAGTGTTAGAATATGTTAACTTCTGATATACAGTTGATTCTTTTTCCACATTCTTAAAAGAAACATCCTTGCCGTTTGGGAACTCAATCAAAGGAGGATTCTTTATTTGCTCGGCGGTAAACTTCTCTGTGATAATAGATTTGAAGTTTAATTTGTAAGAATATGTGTTAACCAAAATACCGGCCTGAAAATCAAAATAGTCCCAACCGTCGCATTTTTTTGTGGCAAACTCGGCTTTGATTTCACCCTTTGCTCCGGGTTTCAGAACCTTTGGCGACACTGTAAGCGACAGATATTGAGGTATTTTATCATTGTCGGGCTCAACCACAAGGTCGGCTTTGGTGGGATTGTAAATTTCGATTGTCTGTTTTACGGTTTCGCCTTTTGAAACACTGCCAAAATTAACAGTGGTTTTCTTCAACCGCAAATCAAAAAACGTGTAAGGATATTCAGCAGAAACAGGCTCAGGGCGAGGCTGCACATTGCCCGAAATATAAAGCACATCTTGGATACTTTTGCCATTGTGCATCACGGTAATGCTTTTGGTAAAAGCCCCTGGTCGGTCGCGCGGGTCGAAAGTAGCATCCACATAACCCTCCTGCCCCGGCATCACAGGCTCTTTGCTCCACGCCGGCGAAGTGCAGCCGCACGAGGTATAAACCTTAGATACCACCAAAGGCTTATCGCCCGTATTTTTGTACACAAATCGGTGAGTAACAGCACCATCAAGTTCGCCAATGTTGCCAAAGTCAAACTCAGTTTCGGCAAACTGCGCCATAGGCTGAGCCGTGGCAGTTACAGAAAATGCCAACAAAAATGTTACTATATATATAAGGTGTAGTTTTTTCATAAACCAATTTCGTAAATATCTATACTATTGTTAAAAAACGTAGGAACGATAAGAATGTTTTGTTCAGACAAATATTCAAAGTCGGCAGCGTTGACACCTTCGCGAGCCGACACCAACAGAGTGCAACGCTTAGGAGTAACGGCAAATATGTTGCCAACAAAATCAGAGGCTATAAAAGTGGTGTCGTTGTGATATTTAAGTCCGTCGGGTGTGAAGTTTAGATTGGCAAATACTTTTTTGTTGGCATTCAAAGGATTGATTATTACAATTTTATCCCCCGCACCCATTGCCAAACACGCATCACAACGGCACAATCCGTTTGCATTTACACAAAGCGAATCTGCAATATAGGTTTCAATCTTATCAGAGGTAATTTTAAACAACTGACCGGCTTTTGAATCGGAAATATAGATATTATTCTCGGCATCTATTGAAATATCGTTGAGAAATTCAGCGCCTTGCGGTTCAAATATTTTCACAATCTTTTGGCTGTCGGTATCGTAAACCACCACACGGTCGATATCGGCAATAAATAGCAAATTTCCCGACAACGCCATTCCCTTAGGTGCGTTTAAACCTTGAATATTAAGCGTATCAATGATTTCTCCCGAAAGCATAATTCTTGTAACATATCCCATCCCGTTTTTTTCATCGGGTTCTCCATTGATATTCGACACATAAATATAGTTGTTGCGACTATCAACCGCAGCTGATTCTGGAATCTTGAACCCTCGATGTTGCGACAGCAACCGTACCCCACTAAAAACTGGGGCTTCGGTATGTCGCGCCTCATAATCCTCGTCGGAAAACTCGGTTTGTGTTTGCGACATATTACGGTTTTCGTTTTTGCACGATTGCAAAACAACAGCCGATATTATTATCAATAAAAGAGTTAGCTTCTCAATTATATTTTTCATAATCTGCACTTTATTTTACTAAATTCACAAAATAATATACTAAAATAATGCCATACATCATCATCTCACAAAATAAAAAGCCGTTTCCCAGGGGGGATGGAAAACGGCCAAAATCAATAACAATAAAATCAATAACAATAAAAATCAATAAATAAGAATAAAAAAATAAATCAAAAAACAAATAATAATAAATAATAACTATTCAATCCTTATGTAAAACCAAAAAGTAATTATTCCAAAATACAATCAACCATAATCAGTATAACTATTCAAATTTATACTTGGTAATCAATATCATAAACTGATTTTTCAAGTCGGATATTGTATTGATAACCTCAGCCGGAACATTGTTTTTGTTTCGGCGCAAGATTTGCTCGGCCTCCTCCATTACAGCAACGTGACGTTCGAGATTGTGTACAAACTCTGCCATAATCTTCATTCTAGTGCGTTCAAGATTGCGGTCGGCATTTTGAAGTGCCTTGGTTTGAACTTTTTCTCTCTCTTGCAATTCGCGGTTCTGTTCAAGTATCTCAGCTTGCTGAATTTCAAGTTCTTTGTGAAGTTTGTTCAATTCTTCCACTTTTTCTTGAAGCTCTTTTTCTTGCGCCTTGGATTTTTCTATTGCGCTTATAAGGTTCGACTCGTTGTCGTGGAGTTTCTGGTTGGCTTCGTTGAGTTCCTCCTGCTGAGCTGCCATAGCCTGTTGAGCATGTTGCAATTCTTCGAGGTTGTGCCTCATTACTTCTTCTTGTGCAGCCATCTTGTCGGCCTGAACTTTAAGTTCGATTTCCTGCTTTTTGCTTGCAGTAATATCGGTGGCCATGTTGAGAATTTTATAGGGGAATCCATCGCTGTCGATAATAGGTGTAAACACTTGGTGAAGCCAATGTTCCTCACCACCTGTCACATATTTGTCGGTACGTTTCACCACCTCGCCATCACGAACACGGCTCCAGAAATCGGCGTCTTGCAAAGAGTTTTCCTCAGTGCTGTCGCGATACTCGTCGAGGGTGCGTCCGATGGTTTGTTCGCGCTGCAGATTCATAGCCTTACAGAAAGCCTCGTTCACGCTTGTGATGTTGCCGGTGAGGTCGTACTCAATAACGAGCGACGAACTGTTAACAGCGTTGAGAATACTCTGCATCTCTGCCTCCTTGCGTGCCGACTCCTCTTGTGTGGCTTGAAGTTCTTCGAGGTTTTGACGCATCTCCTCCTCTTGCGAAGCCATTTCTTCGGCTTGCTGCTGCGACTGTGCGAGGAGTTCTGCAGTTCTCTGGTTGATTTTGGCAATTGAAAGTGTGGATGCGATAGATTCCGAAACCTTCTCCACAAAGTCGATTTCGTGTTTTTCCATCTTCTTAAACGATGCAATCTCCATTACACCAAAAATCTGTTCCTCAACCTTCAATGGCATGATAAGCAAGCAGTTGGGGTTTGCACCACCCAAGCCTGATGTTATCGACAGATAGTCGTTGGGAAGGTCGGTAAGATAGACATACGATTTTTCAATAGCACATGTACCAATCAAGCCCTCGCCAAGATAGATTTTCTTTTTCTTCTTGCGCTCTTGGTTGTAGGCGTATGAGGATACGAGTTCGAGGTAAACGTCGTTTTTATTGTTGTCGTTGTAAAGGAAAAGGCCTCCTTGGTTAGCGTCCAAAAAGTGAATAAGATTTTTAAGGACGTTGTTGGCAAGGTCGTTGATATTGCTTGTGCTTTGACGCAAGATTTCAGAAAACTGTGTAAGACCTTCGTTAGCCCACTTGCGCAAGCTGTCCTCACGCTGACGTTTTTCGTCTTCCTGCTGCGATTTGTAAAGGTTGCTACGCATTTCCAAAAGCGAGTTACCAAGCAAGTCGTTTTCGCTGAGGGGCTTAAATTCGGTGTCCAAGTTGCCGCTACCGATGCTACTTGCAAACTGGGTTGTTTCTTTAAGACCGTGGGCAAATGTGTTGAGTTCCACAGCCATATCTGCAAGTTCGTCGTTGGTGTTGCATTTGATTTCCTCATCGGGAATAATACCCTTGCTGAGTGCGTTAACGTATCCACTGATTTTGGAGATTGCCGATGTAATCTTATTAGAGAACTTGGCAATAGCAATAGCCAGTGCCAAAATAATCAGTATCGCTATTATAATAAGGAGAAGCCTTGTGGTAGAGGCTGTCTGCTCTTTCTGCTCTGAAATCTTGGTGAGGATAGAGTCGATGTCGTCGAGTTTTGATTTTTCTACCTGAAGGTCGAACAAGAGACCCTCTTCACGGTTGAAACCTATCTCCTTGTCGATTTTAACAAGCGAAGTAAAAAATCTCTTGAAATCGTTAACAGGTTTAAGTTTTTCGCTGTTTTTGTTCTTAGCTTTAGGCTGAGGTTGCTGAACAGCAATAGGCGCAACTGATGCAGAATCAGATTGCGAAGAATCACGAGATGCCACCACAATAGGAACAGGCTCGGGTTCCACAATGGCAGCAGAGCCCATATTCAAAGTGTAAATATTGATAAAGTCGTTGTAGTAGGCGGCGTCTTTGCGGTTAAGATACTGCACCTCCATCTCTTTAAGCGACGACAAGATAGGCGCTGGCAACGATTTCTGCGAAACGGCAGTGGCATAACTACGCTCTATTTCACCAATAATACCAGTGGTGTATGAGCCTCGCTTGTAAAATTTTGATGCAACAAGTTTCAAAAGATCGCCATACGAAGTTGCGTTCTCTTTCAACATATAGATGTTGTTGTTGAGGTCGAGAGTAGCGGTGGCAGGAAGGTTAAGCAGTTCGTCGAAATTTTTGTTAATCTGCTTTTGCTCTAACTCAAATTTGCGGAGGTATTCGTTTTCATTTGTCTTGAAAAACGTATTGTCGGTGGTGTAGTAAAGCAGGAACGACTGCTCATACTCTTTTAATTTAAGGTATTCTAACTTGATGGTGAGCACTTTCTGCTCATAGTCTTCGTAAGCCTTGTTTCTTCCCAACAGAACCACAAATATCACTGACACAATAACAAACGGCAGCAGGGTTATCAGCAGGAATAACCTAAACTTCGACTTTATGGAGAGCTTAAACTTTTTCATAAATATCAACTTTGTTTTTCAGTCCGCTATACGTAAAATATAGGCTACTAAAATTATAAAATTATATTTTAATGTCAAAATTTTTTATAAAGAAAAATTTTTTTTTCTAATTAATTGTTTTATAGCAAAATAAAGAGGTAATTTTGATAATATTACCAATCTTTATTGTGTTATTCGGGAAAAAAGGATTACTTTTGACCCGTTTTTTGTTTGCTATTGATTGCAAATGTACAAATTTAGTACCGAATATAAAAATTTTTCTGCGATAATATAATGAGCAAAGATTTATACCCGCTAAAATTTATACCGATCTACAAGACCAAGATCTGGGGCGGAAACAAGTTTGAGAAACTATTCAAGCGCAAGGAGATACCACTTCACTGTGGCGAAAGCTGGGAGGTGAGCGGTGTTGAGGGCGACCTGTCGGTTGTGAGCAACGGTTTTTTGAAGGGCAACAATCTCGACGAACTGATAGAAGTTTATATGGGCGACCTCGTAGGCGATTCGGTATACGAAACTTTCGGAAACTCTTTTCCGCTGCTTGTCAAGTTTATCGACGCTTCCGACGATCTTTCGGTTCAGGTGCATCCTGGCGACGACCTCGCTTGGAAAAGGCACAACTGCCCAGGAAAAACTGAGATGTGGTATGTGATTCATGCCGAAGAGGGTTCGCAGCTTGTGGCGGGTCTAAACCGCAAACTTTCGAAAGAGGAGTATGTGGAGGCTGTTGAAAACGGAGGTCTGCATAATATGCTCAATATCTTGAAAGTAGAAAACGGTGACGTGTTTTTTGTGCCGCCAGGATGCGTTCACGCCATTGGCAAGGGCGTGCTATTGTGCGAGGTGCAGCAGGCCAGCGACATAACTTACAGAATTTTTGACTACAACCGCTTAGATGACGACGGTAATCCACGCGAACTGCACACCGACCTCGCTGCCGACGCTATGGATTTTGAGTGCGTAAACAACACCAAGCAGGAATACACGCCCAAAAACAACGAGCCGGTCAACATCATCGACTGCAAATACTTCACAACCAATATATTTGAGTTTGATATGCCTGAGGAACGCGACTTCCCAGAAATCGACTCCTTTATAATATATATATGTGTGGATGGCGGATGCCGAATAGAATACGGCGAAGGCAACGACAGTATCGACCTTGTTTGCGGCGAAACTGTGCTTGTGCCTGCAGCTATCAAAAACCTCCGTTTCTTTCCGGAAGGAAGTACAAAATTAATAGAGGTTTACATCCAAACAGAGAATAACAATTAGCAACTTTAACTATGTTGACCCCTAACGCCCAATCAGTAGAGCTATTTAACAACCTGAGCATCTGTGTACTGATGCCCACATACCGTAATGCAAAGTTTCTAAACTCGGTTATCAACGACATTCTCAACTACACCAACAACCTAATTGTGGTTAACGACGGTTCACCCGACAATACTGCTCAAATTCTCAATGAATACAACAATAGAATCACAGTTTTAACCCACCCCAAAAACATGGGCAAGGGTGTGGCACTGATGACAGGATTTAGACATGCGCAACAAAAGGGGTTTAAATATGCCATAACTATCGACTCCGACAGCCAGCACCACCCATCCGACCTTCCTAAATTCACTGCTGAAATAGCTCAATACCCCGGCTCCCTGGTGGTTGGCGCTAGAAGTTTTGAAGGAAAAGAGATTAACCAAAGCAGTTCGTTTGCAAACAAATTCTCAAATTTTTGGTTCACAGTGCACACCCTGCACCATTTAAAAGACACACAAACAGGATTTCGTCTTTATCCTGTCAACAAGATTGCAAAAATGCATATATTTTCGTCGAAATACGAAACCGAACTCGAAATGCTTGTAAGATGTGCATGGAGTGGCGTTGATATTCGTAGTGTTGATATCGACGTGCTTTATCCACCTAAAGAAGAAAGAGTTTCTTCTTTTCGTCCAACAAGAGACTTTACACGTATCAGTATATTAAATACATTTTTTACCTTTGCGGCAATATTTTACGGCTATCCATCGATGCTTGTGCATTACATAGCTAAAAAAATCAAAAGCTGATGCTAACACGTTTGTTTATAAAGTTATACAGATATCTCTCAAAGCGCAAAGCACTTAGACTTTCGCTTATGATACTTGTGTGCGCATTGGCAACTGTGGGTGCATTGCAACTCAATTTTAGAGAAGACATATCGGATTTCTTGCCCCAAAAAAGCGGCTATTCCAAAGTGTCAAATTTTATAGGTATAGCTGCAGGCAATTCTCGTATCTTCATATTTATCAATCAAAAAGACTCGGTTTACCGTCCCGACACCCTCGCTCACAGGATGGACGCCTTTGCAAATTATCTAAAAAAGACCGGTTCCCCGCTAGTAGCCGATATCGAACCCCGCACCAACGACAATGCAATCAACACCACTGCAAAGTTTGTACAAGAAAACATTCCTCTGTTTATTGATAGTTCAAGATATCGTTTTGCTGCCGACTCGTGCCTCACGCCACAACACGCAGAAAAAGCCTTACAAACTGACAAAACAATTCTGCAGTCGCCCACACCAGGATATGTTAAAAATGTGGTACAAAGCGACCCGCTCGGATTGTTTGTAAACGTATTGTCCGATTTGCAAAGTTTCAAGCCTGCAAGTGGTTACACTTTATACAACGGCTACATTATGGAGCCAGAAATGAAACGCGGTGTCATATTTTTTGATTCGCCCACAGGAATGAGCGAAAGCGGCGTCAATGCCCAAATAGTGGAACTTATGCAAAATGCCGCCAACAAATTTCAAAACCTCTATCCCGACACCGAGGTAAACATTTTCGGCCCGCCGGTTATAGCGGTTTGCAATGCAGCTCAAATCAAAAAAGATTCGCTTATAACATCGGTCTTGTCGATAGTTCTTATTTTAATAATACTTTGGTTTTCAATAAGAAACATTCGCAATCTATTAGTAATGGGCATAACGCTCGCTTTTGGTTTCGCTGTGGCGGCGGCAATGTCGTGGATTATGTTTGGTGGCATTTCGATAATTGCACTTGGAATATGTGCAGTGTTTACAGGTATTGCCGCTAACTATCCTCTGCACTTTATCACACATTACTACCATACCGACAATATGGAACAGAATATCAGAGAGATAGCATCCCCTCTTATAACAGGAAACGTTACCACTGTGGCGGCGTTTTTGGCGTTAATATTTGCCGACAGCCCTGCATTGAGAGACTTGGGGTTTGCTGGAGGCATATTGCTGATTGCCGCCATTTTGTTTACACTGATTTTCTGTCCTCATCTGGTACAAAAAATCGACACAAACCGCCTATCGTCGAAATGCGGCATAAACCTCAGTTTCAATTTTTTGCAAAAAAAATATGTTATCATTCCAGTGTTAGTGGTAACCCCGGTTCTTGTATGGTTAGGAACAAAAACTCAATTCGACGGCGAAATGAGCCGGCTCAACTATATGACACCCTCATTACGAGCCGAAGCCGCTCACACTTTTGGCATGATGAACAGCGACAGCGCTATATCTGTGTACGTGGCAACCACAGGCAACAACATTGAAGAGGCTCTGCAACGATACGAAAAAGCCGCACCCATTGCCGACAGTCTACTGAAAACCAACATGATACAAAAAGTGTCTGGCATAGGAAACTTTTTGCCATCAAAAAAGCTCCAACAGCATCGCATCAATCTTTGGAACTCATTTACTAACACTTATCGCGACTCTATTCTTAATCTTATTGAATTTCACGCCGAACAACAAAAAGTAAACAAAAACTATTTTCACAAGGCCGAAAAAATACTCAAAGACACATTTGAAGTTAAAGATTATGCATTTTTTGAGCCGTTGCTCAATACCGGAGCTGGCGGATATATCACCTTAGACAGCTCTTGCTCAGCAGTTATTACCATTCTTCGAGTAAAACCAGAATTAGCTAAGCAGGTAACAGAGTGTTTCGCCGGATTAGACCCCGACATATCAGCTTTCGACGAGCGCATTGTATCTCAAACACTTACCGATAGTCTTAGCGACAATTTCAACTTTGTGCTATTTTCGGCAGGATTCATAGTTTTCATCTTCCTAACCATCTCTTTCGGACGGGCAGAACTTAGCGTCATTTCATTTATCCCACTAACCGTCAGCTGGTTTTGGATTCTTGGAATTATGTATCTAACAGGCATAAGTTTCAACATTGTAAACATAATACTCGCCACATTTATTTTTGGTCAGGGAGACGACTACACCGTATTTATCACCGAAGGGCTTATCTACGAACACTCCCGCGGGCGCAAAGTGCTCGATTCGTTCAAAAATAGCGTGGCTATATCGTCACTAATAATGTTTGTGGGCATAGGCTCTCTGATTTTTGCCCAACATCCTGCCATGAAGAGTCTTGGTGTGGTGGTGGTGATAGGAATGTTTTCGGTGGTGGCTGCGGCATATATTTTCCCGCCGATGCTTTACAATTTCTTGGTTAAAGAACGTGACGGAAGTCCAAGACAGTTTCCATACACTTTTAGAAGTATGGCAGGGTCGTTGTTTTACTTCCTCAGATTTTTATGGATATGTTTCTGGATGCGTATGTACACGATTTTTGTTAAAAACCGCGAAAAGATCCACTTCAAAATGTATCAATACGTTCAGATGATTTACGATGCGCCACGTGTTAAGTTTGAAGTCAACAACCCTTACGGCGAAGATTTCTCAAAACCATGCCTTATAATAGCCAACCACCAAAGTAGTTTCGACATCCTCGCCATCAAAAGCCTGTCGCACAAGATATTATTTCTCACCAACGACGCCCAGCAAAAAAACTTTATCTATGGTAGTTTTCTCAAAAAGGTAGATTTCCACCCCTCGTCGCTCGGCTACGATGTACTTGTAGAAAAATTCAAACCATTAGTGGCTCAGGGCTACTCAATTGTGGTTTTCCCAGAAGGAACCCGCTCAACCAACGGAACTATCCACCGTTTCCATCAAGGTGCGTTCTATTTAGCTAAGCAATTAGAACTCGACATTGTACCCATTGTGCTTCTCGGGCTCAACCTCGTTTTCAAAAAGGGCGGCTTAATTGTAAACCCTGGCAAAATGGTGTTAGAGATAGGCAAAAGAGCTGGTGCCGACAATCCACTTTGTGCAGAAACAACTTTGGAAACCGCCCGCAATTTCCGTCACTATATAATTGATTACATGGAAGGTATGCGCAAACAACATCAAAACAAAGACTACTATCTTCCCCTGGTTTATCACAACTATCTGTACAAGGGCAGCGAAATTGCAAACACAGTGAAGAAAAGCCTCAACGGAGACCTTAGTTTCATCGACTCTTTTACCGGCAACACCAAAGTGTTCAACAATTGTGGATACGGCGAAATTGCTCTGCTCTTCGCTCTGGTACATCCCGAAACGGAAGTTACTGCCTATGATCCCGACCCCGACAAAATTCTCGTAGCCAAAAACTGCGTCTCTGTACCCGCAAACCTCAAATATTCATCACAGATATGCGACACCTTATAATTATAATAGCATTACTGCTAACCATCCCCACACAAGCCCAAGAATATATCCAACTGTGGGGCAATCATCCCGACGATTTTCGCAAAAAGGCTGTGCGCCTATATCCAATGCCAGCTGGAGAAAAGCAGAGCAACAAGGCGATAATTTTCTGCCCTGGTGGCAGTTATTGTTATTTGGCAAAAGAAAACGAAGGATTTTCGCCCGCCCGTATGTTCAACTCAGAGGGCTACGACAGCTTTGTGCTGCTATATCGACGAGGAATGCGTGGAAACCGCTATCCCTCACAAATTCAAGATTTGCAGATGGCCATCCACTACATCAAAACACATTATCCCAAATACGACACCATCGGAGTATGCGGTTTTTCGGCAGGAGGACACCTCAGCGGCACATCTGCTATATATTTCAACAAAGATTTCAACAACATCTTCAACGGCAATATGCCCCCTAACTATTTCCGTCCCGATTTCTCAATTATGATTTATCCCGTTATAACCATGCAAGAAGGATATGTGCACTGCAAATCGCGACGAAACCTTTTGGGGCAATACTACACCGAACAAGCCAAAGACAGTATGAGCCTCGAACGCCATATCCACAATCAGATGCCGCCAATGTTTATCATCAACTGCACCGACGATCCTATTGTAGATTATCACAACGCACTGATATTCAACGATTCGCTAAACGCCTCTACTGTACGTCATTACTACAAACTATATTCAGTAGGCGGACACGGATTTGGCATCAAACCCGAACGTATCAAATCCAACGACCAATCGGCGGCATTTTGGTACAAAGATTTTTTCAAATTTATTAACGAAGCCTCGCAATAAGCTTTTTAAAACTTTATATTGCAGCTTATGGCACAATGGTCGGAAAGATGTTGTGGATGAGTTACAAAACCACGCGACTGCAATTCAGGTGAATGGAGAATATAATCTATACGGAAATTCAAGAATTTCAGCGACATAGTAGTACCGAAACCTGTTCCGCTCTCGCAAAACGCATCATCGAGGTTGCCCCTAACCTTGTTATAGCAATACGACACTGGCGGCTCGTTGAAATCACCGCAAACCACCACAGGATATGGCGAAGCCTTTATCATAGAATCAATTACGGTAGCTTGCATACACCTTTCAGAATATGCCGCACCAATTTTTTGATAGATATTTTTAAATCCCGACATATTCTTACTATTGTTTTTACGATCGAGGCTATCAATAAAGCTGTAATCGTCGTAACCTAAGTGAATGGATTTGAGGTGAATATTAAAAATTCTCAGTTTCTTGCCGTAGACATCAGCATCGGCGGTGATACCGTTGATATTGTTGGCACTGTCGATGATATAACGACGGTTTTCTAATTTAAATCTCGAAAAAATCACATATCCTTTGTCGGTTTTGAGCCAATGTTCGTCGGTATTGTAATCGCGTATAATATAAGGTGCATTCAAGATATCGCGGATAATAGTCTCATTATTAACACTATCGGCATATCGGGCATAAAATTCCTGAAAGCAGATAATGTCGGGCGAAACAAACTGCAAAAATTCAAAAATCTTTTGCCGTGTATCATTTTTACCTTTGATCCAATTGTAGCGATCTAACAATCTGACATTAAACGACATAATATTGAACGAAGAATCATCGTGGTTGGCGTAGTCGTGGCTATCGAAATATGCCGTAGGTTTTAACTGAACAGTATCGCGAATAAATCCAAAGCCAAGCAGCACCAATGCAGCCATAATAATAGCAGCCTTCCGCTTAATCACAGCCAGCACAATAGCATATACAACATCCACAGCCAAAATAAATGGATAACCCATACCCACGTACTGCGGAAACTGAAACACGTCGGGACTAACAAACACCGCCCCATATGCCAACAGCGTTACTAGTATCAAAACCACCGTAAAATAGTTTTTGGCACGGCTCAACACTCTAATGATAATATGCCTCTTGTTTTGGCCCTCGCTCTCCATATTGCAAAATTGGATTAAAGATTACCCACAAATTTAGGGATTTCAACTATCTGACGGTCTTTGGCAAGTTTGAAATTAAGATAAGTGATTTTTTTGCCCTCAGCAAGAAACATTTTTTCATAAAAAGTCTGAATATCAACAGCAACGCCCTTATAATCAGAAGTATACAGGTCGTCAGTTACAAAATCAGGAATTATACCGTTGGCATCGAGCAAAGCACGAGTATAAAAATGCAACAAACGGCTGTCGGTTTTAAGATGAATACGGGCGCCGTCTACGCAAATCTTGCGATATAGGTTCAAGAAAAACGCAGAGGTAAGGCGCTTATTCTGCTTTTTGGGCTGAGGGTCGGCAAATGTCACCCAAATTTCAGACACTTCATTCTCGCTAAAAAACTTGTCAATAAGGTCTATCTTAGTACGGAGAAAGCCCACATTGTCAAGATTTTGCTCCAAGGCCTCTTTTGCGCCGCGCCAAATACGCGCACCTTTGATATCAACGCCAATAAAATTGCCTGATGGACAGTTTTGTGCCAATCCCACAGTGTATTCGCCTTTGCCACAGCCAAGTTCAAGGGTTAACGGATTGCTGTTATGAAAAAAATCATCATTCCATTTGCCCCTTAGTATATAAGGTGTGCGGTCAAACGATACATCATCAGGCTGTACAACGTTTTTAAAATCAGCCATTTCGGCAAATTTGGCAAGTTTGTTTTTCGACATACTACTTTTCTGATTGTGGGTGTTTGTCTATAATAATACCAATCTCATCTATACAAGGGAGTTTCTCCATGCGCATACCGTGCTGAATGGCAAAACGATATTTGCCAGCGGAGGGAAACCTTGCACCCATTTTAAAAGGAATCTCGTAATCGATGATGTCGAGCGCAGGATCGCCAGTGGTGTTACCTTGCTCGTCGGCAAGTATACATTCGAGCGTATCAGCCTCAACCACATGCTCTGGTGAATAGGTGTTGATAAATAGCCATAGGTTGCGCGACTGGAAATACACATTGCTCCTTATGGCAATTTTTATGTCGTACACCTGCGAAGGGTCTTCCACTGGCACTGTAATGTTTACCACGGAATCCATATCCCATATCATATCGGGTATGGTAACCCTCTCTACAAAAACACGGTTGGGATTGCATGACACCACCAACATCAGCAACAATAATGCTACAAAATGTATCCTTATTTTCATATTCAAAAATTATTTTCTGCAAATGTAGTTTATTTTATAAACGCCGCCAAATAAAAATGGAACTATATTTGTAAAAAGGCATTTGAATACAACAAGAATAATGTAAAAAACAATGTACGTAAGCGAGGAACACCCGAACATATTGCAGTTTGATATTTTCAAAGACTCGGTAGACATTCTCAACTTTGTTACCACCAGCCTTCCGCCCGACAGCGACAACGGTGTTTTCAACATCGGATTCTCGGGCAGTGACGATTTTGTGGTAAACAGGGTTAAGCTTGCTCTCGCATGGGGTCTTACACCCGAAAACTTTGTGTTCCAAACCCAGGCGCATTCTGCCAACTATCACATAGTTACACGCGAAGACGCTGGCGCAGGATTTTACCTTAAACAAAACGCCATACAAGACAACGACATACTTATAACCAATCAGCCTGGACTCTGCCTTATAACCCGTTCTGCCGATTGTGTGCCTGTGCTAATGTACGCTCCGAAACAAAAGGTAGTGGCAGCAATACATTCAGGTCGCGAAGGTTGCCGTTTGGGTGCAGTTGTTAAGGCGGCTGAAACCATTCACTCTCAGTTTGGAACTAACTATGGCGACATTCTGGTTGGTATCGGCCCTCACATCTGCAAAAAATGTTACACGGTAGACCAAGAGTGCGCCGCAAATTACAACTCTCGACAATATTATGCTCCCGACATTGTTCAACCTACCACTGATGGCCTGTTTACCATAGACCTAAAAAAAACCATTATCAGCGACCTAATACACTTAGGTATTCCCATGAGCAATATTGAGCACTGCAACCTTTGCACCAAGCACCACGCTCCTTCGTTCTTTTCTGCACGAAACGGCGACCAAGAACGGTTTTGCGCTGGCATTATGCTATTGTAAAAAATCTCCATTTATTAAGTTACAATATCAAAAATAAAGAGTAACTTTGCAAAAAACTTGCAACACCATGAAAACTAGAATTACTTTTATCTTGCTGCTCGCATTGGCAGCATCGTGCAGTCAAAGCGGGACTAATAGCGAAGAATCCTCAATGGCTGAGATTATTACCACATCTAATACAACAACCAGCACCATGAATATAGAGTCGGTAGAAGAGTCAGACTCTGCCATCAGCGCACCCTCCACCCCAGAACCGTCAATTCCAGAAGCCTACAGCAAATACAACCTCAACCTCATCGATGACGACAGCATAGAATCCAACAATGTAGACACAACCGGCATTGTAACTATCGACACCACCGACAGCAACAAATATCGCCTAGCTTTTAAAACTGGCATGTCGTTTGGCGCAGTACACAAAAGCCGTCCCACAAACGAACAATTCTCGGATATTATTCTCAAAAACGAGCAAAAGGGCGACGCATCGTCTGCCGCTATTATGATGGCTGGCAAATATTTTAAGATGCTCCAGATTTGCGCCGACAAAAATGCCGATGAAAAACGCCTCAAACAAGCTGTCGACGGTCTTGAAAACCTCCGCAACTATATCAACGACGCTTTACAATCCAACAAAGACGTCAACACTAACCTAATTCTTCAAAAAATATCTGAAAATACCCTTGCATGCCGTTCGGTGTACGAAAAATGCAACGAAGACTACAACGGCGAATCCGACAAATACCGTATCCTCGCCGACACTATCCGCATTATGCAAAAAAACCTTTTCGCCGATTAACACGATTTAACTTGGAGTTACAATTTAATGTTGTATCTTTGCGGCGTTACAGATAAATTATACAAAATGAAAACAAAAAAACTGATTCTGCTATTTGCAGTATTCTGCATTGCGGCTGCGGCTTGCCAAAAAGAAGAGTTACAAATCGACAAAGATAAAAAGGTTATCAGCAGCTATCTTAAAGAGCACAACATTGAAGCTCAACAAACCGAGAAACTCTTCTATGTTGAAACCGTGGTTGGCACTGGTCAGCAATGCAAATTGGGCGACACCGTTGCTATCAAATACAAATATTATTCGCTCAAAAACCCAAATCAGGTTTTGGAAGACAAAACCGACATTGCCGAAACCGTTTTCCTACCTTTAACTACTAACAGCAACAGCACTTGCTTGCTGGGGTTCCAAATCGGTCTTCCCACTATGAAAGAGGGTGGCAAAACCACTTTCTACATGCCGGCTGCATACGCCTTTGGTCGCGACACTCTCCAAAACGGTGAGGACCACGCCAACCTGATTTTCGACGTGGAACTCTGCGAAATCATCACCCGTGACACACGTCATTAACATAATTGCCGCACCAGACCTGATCCGCTCAGAAAAACAAGACGGCATTGTTGTGCTTATCGACGTAATACGCTTTACCACAACACTCACAACTGCTTTATGCAACGGCGCTGAGTGGGTTGAAACATATCCCGACATGGCTACACCGCTTTCGCTCAAATCTCAAGGATACTTGACAGCAGGAGAGCGCGGAGCATTGCGGGCTGAGGGGTTCGATCTTGGAAACTCTCCTCTGGAGTTTAACTCCAACATAGTGAAGGGTCGCAAAATAGCTTTCACCACCACCAATGGAACCTATGCGCAAAGTCTTGTTCCTTCTGACACTCAAATGATTGCGGGCGCATTTGTAAACCTATCAGCTGTGATAGAGTATCTGAGCCAACAACACTGCGACATTACGTTTCTTTGCAGTGGCACTCACCGTCAACCTTGTTTCGAGGATATGCTATTTGCGGGAGCGGCAGCGTACGCTATCAAACAAAATGGAGGATACTCAATCCCGGGCGACACTGCCAACATCGCTCTATTTATGTACACAGAGGCATTGAATATTGGAATGAAAGAATTCTGCCTAAAACATTCGGCAAGAGTGCAAGATCTTTACACAAAACTCCACGACGACATAGATTTTACATTTAAAAAAGATATTTACAACTCCGTAGCCATTCGATTCGACAAAAACAAGTTTAAAATTTCCTGACATGAAGAAAAAAGTGGTAATAGGCCTCAGCGGAGGCGTCGACAGCGCAGTATCTGCCCTACTTCTCAAACAACAGGGCTACGACGTGCACGCCTTATTTATGATTAATTGGAAAAACAGCTCTGTAACACTCTCTGGCGACTGCGCATGGGAAGAAGACCAACTTGTGGCTCAGATGGTGGCAAAACAAATTGGCATACCGCTTCATGTGGTAGATTCGTCGGAACGTTACATGACCCACGTGGTAGACTATATGTTCAACGAATACAGCCGAGGACGCACCCCTAACCCCGATGTGCTATGCAACAGAGAAATTAAATTTGAAATATTCAATAGATACGCTCAAGAACTCGGTGCCGATTACGTTGCCACTGGCCATTATTGCCGTAGAGAAGAGACAACTGGAGCTGACGGAAAAACTTACAGCCGACTTCTTGCTGGCTCAGACCCAAACAAAGACCAGAGTTACTTTCTCTGTCAAATGAGTCAGGAACAATTAAAAAACGTGCTCTTCCCCATCGGCGACATTATCAAGCCCGAGGTACGCCGCATAGCCGCCGAAGCCAACCTCGCTTGCGCCAAACGCAAAGATTCTCAGGGTATTTGCTTTGTGGGCAAAGTAGACCTGCCCGTTTTTCTTCAACAAAAACTCAAATCAAAGGAGGGTGACATTGTAGAAATCACCGACGATGCTTTTGTTTATCGCAACCGGCACGACAATCCCGACGACATCGAAGCTCTCGCTCGTCCATATATTTACACTCCCGACGACGGATTCATCATTGCCAAGCACATTGGAGCCCAATACTACACCATTGGTCAGCGCAAGGGACTCAACATCGGAGGACACGAAAAACCTGTGTACGTGCTTGCCACCGATATCGAGCGTAACATCATCTACATTGGTATGGGCGACAACCATCCTGGACTTTTCAGAAAAGCGCTTTTCATCCACAACGACGAAATCCACAATATCCGTCCCGACCTTGCCCTTAAAAACGGTGAAAGCCTCAGATGCAAAGTCAGAATCCGTTATCGTCAACCGCTCCAAGATGCCGAAGTAATAAAAAACGAAAAAGGAATTTATATAAAATTTGACATTCCTCAAAAAAGTATCACCCCAGGACAATTTGCTGCTTGGTACATAAACGATGAACTCATAGGGTCTGGTACAATCGCTTTCTAAGCCCCAATAAACGGGGTTATGTAACATAATGCAACCTTTTTGAAACATAATCAAAATTTTGTAACATCTCTCCGAATGCCTTGTTACACCCCTAAAAACGGATGCAACAGTTATCGGATTTATGAAACACAAATTTTTATTTAGTTTGCAACATCAAAAAAGATAATTGTAACAGAATTCTTAGGTAGAATAGTTTTTACCCTCTATATTTGCACATCGTTTAAAAGTATTGATTTAAGTATTAATAGGTTAGAGTAAAAGGAAGCCGCCCGTAGTGATTACGCGCGGCTTTTTTATATCATTACTCAAACACTACAATAGAAACGCAAATTCTGTCTTAGCATCATTGCTCGACACATAAAGCCTGCTATCGTGCATAGCAAGAAAATTACTACAAAGCTGAAGACCAAGCCCAGTACCTGTTTCGCCATTAGTACCACTCGTTGACGACACTTGGCGAGCGTTCATAATGTGTGAAATTGTTTCAGGACTTATAACCACACCAGTATCCCAAACACTGATGCGTTTTTTGCCACCATCTTCTTCTGCCACTTCAATTCCTATACTACCTCCGCAGAAACAGAATTTTATAGCATTCGACACCAGATTACGCAACACTGTGCTTATTATATTGGGATCTCCGCTAACTATAGTTCCGCTCAACACTTTATTATATATAGTAATATTTTTGTTGTCGGCCATCAACCTTACAAGACTTATCACACTCTCTACCACATCGTTGAGATCAAACTCGGTAATATTCATCCTTATTCTTCCAGTAACGCATTTAGAATAGTCCAAAAGATTTACCAACAATTCGTAACCGCGCGAAGCCGAATCACGCATTATACCAGCAAATTCGATGGCATCGTTGTAGCGTTTTTGTTTTAGTACTTTCTCCAGCATATCCGAAAAACCAATTATGGCATTGAACGGGTTACGCAAGTCGTGACCTATGATGCCCATAAGTTTTGCGCGCTCATCAATTTCTGCCTTAAGGCGAAACTGAGTCTCTTTGTAGAGGGTGATATCTGATATTGAGCCGAATATTTTCACAATTTCTCCGTCGGTACCTGTAATAAGGCTGCCGTTGATAGTTATCCATTTCGACACATGGTCAGATGGACGAATCACTTCCAAATCAATATCTATCTCATCGGTGTCGCCTTTGAGCACCTGAGTAAAGTATTTATAGGCAGCCACTTTAGATTCACGCGCAAAAAGTCCCAAAAAACCTGAGAAATCATAGCGGTAACTGTCGTCGATTCCAAGTATGGTCTTTACCTTTCGGCTACAATTCCATGTGCCTGACACAAAATCATAATCATAGCAAGGGCTATAAAGATTGTCTAAATACTCATGCACCCGAGAATAGTTGAGTACACTGTTTACATAAAACGAATCGTGGATTATCTTCGGCGATTTATTTTCATAATATGCGCTGGCACGTCGCAAGATTTGAGTACCTATTGAGCAAGCCCATTTTTGAAGCTTTTTGAATGTGGGTGGGTCCAACGAGTTGCCGCCATTGGGCGACAAAAAAGTACTTTCGCCCATCTTAAAGCCATCGATAAACTCAACAGCTATTGTTGTGCCATTAAACACGATAGGAATAACCACACACAAACCACCGTCGTCGCTAATAGAGGCAATCATTGAATCATGTACGCCTGTGCTGATAAAATGCTTTGCTATCGGACCCAAAAGGTGATAAGAATGTCGAAAACCGTTGTTGATAGGTTTGCTCATCTTGCCAGAAACCGAAACCGCTACCAAATCGCCAGAGGTAAAACTGGTAATAAGCAAAACCGAATCTGACGAAACCACTAGCTGCAAATAGTTGTCGGCAACTTCAGAAGTTTGCGAAACAGGAAAAGCGCTATCGTATGCCACGCACCCAGCGAGCATTATTGCGTTGTTTGTTATTTGACCTATCGAAACCACAGTTGATATTGTATCTTGCAAAACACAAAGTAACGAATTTTTTTGATAAAAAGCAAAATTGCAGATTTTTTTTTAACATTTTTTTTATCAAAGTTAGGGTAGAAAATACTATATTTGCAAAAATTATAGAAACGGTATTATTTAACAAATTAAAACAATATAGTAATGCAAAAAATTGACAATTACAATTTCAAAGGCAAAAAAGTTATTGTCCGTGTTGACTTTAACGTTCCTTTGAACAAAGAGACTCACGAAGTATCAGACGACACCCGTATCCGTGGTGCACTTCCCACTATCAAGAAAATAATCGAAGACGGCGGCTGCGCTATCCTTATGAGCCACATGGGTCGTCCCAAAAAGAATCCCGATCCCCAGTTCTCGCTCAAACAGATTATCCCTGCCATCGAAAAATACCTCGGACCCATCAAGTTTGCAGCCGACTGTGCAAACGCTGACGCTGAGGCTAAAGCTTTGAAAAACGGTGAAATCCTTCTTCTCGAAAACCTCCGTTTCTACGCTGAGGAAGAAGGCAAACCCAGAGGCATCGAAAAAGACGATCCTGCTTACGAAGCCGCTAAGAAAGAGATGAAAACCAAACAGGCTGACTTTGCTAAGAAACTCGCTTCTTACGCCGACGTTTATGTAAACGACGCTTTCGGTACTGCTCACCGCAAACACGCTTCTACAGCCGTTATCGCCGACAGCTTTGCAGAGGAGAACAAAATGTTCGGTTTCCTCATCAACAAGGAGCTCGAAGCTATGGACAAAGTTCTCAACGACTCGCAGAAACCTTTCACAGCCATTATGGGTGGTGCAAAAGTATCTGACAAGATCAACGTTATCAAAAACCTTCTCGACCGCGTTCAAAATCTTATCATCGGCGGCGGTATGACATACACTTTCATCAAGGCTATGGGTGGTCAGATTGGTGCTTCGCTCTGCGAGGCCGACAAACTCGACATGGCTAAAGAAATTCTCGACCTTGCAAAAGCTAAGGGCGTTAAGGTTTACTTGCCTATCGATGCTGTTAACGCCGACAAGTTCGACGCCAATGCCAACACAAACGTTTCTGACGTTGACAAAACTCCCGAAGGCTGGATGGGTCTCGACATTGCCGATAAATCTATAGCAAAATTCGAGGAAGTAATCACTTCGTCGAAAACTGTTATCTGGAACGGACCTATGGGCGTATTCGAAATGGATAAATTTGCCAAAGGTACTTCTGCTATCGCAAAAGCAGTGGCAAAAGCTACTGCCAACGGTGCATTCACCCTCATCGGTGGTGGCGACTCTGTAGCAGCTATCAACAAAAACGGTCTTGCCGACAAGGTAAGCTACGTTTCTACTGGCGGCGGCGCAATGCTCGAATATATGGAAGGCAAACAGTTGCCCGGCATTGTTGCAATCCGTGGATAATTTTTTAGGTTAAACATAGGAAAATATGGGAAGTGCCAACCAGCGCTTCCCATTATTTTTTTTATATGCGTGCTAACCTTCAAAATGGAACGACACTACAAATGCGTTGCTCTTTAAATCTTTGATAGTTTGAGTGTAAGGAGTGTCATCGTATTCCAAGCAGTTGTTTAAGCCTTTACTATATTTCAATTCTATCGAAAACTTGAAATATTGCAAATAAAAGTCGAAACCTCCACCCCACTCCACACAGGGATCCATTTTTTTGAGTTTTACCGCAAGTTCGCCCTCCTTAGGCTTGCCTGCTGTAAGGTCGTAACGAAGATTTCCACCGGCTATAAGGTATGGAGCCACATTGTGCATACGCTCCGCACGGTATTTAAACTGAACAGGGAACTCTAAAAGAGTGCTGTTTACACTAATAGTTTCAGTGGCAATAGTGCTCTGGTCGGATGTGGGATAATAATAATAAACTAGGTCGCGCTGATTAAACGAAAGGTCAAACAAAACGCGGAAATCAAAATATCTGTTGAGCCGCAAGTTTGCCACAGGACCAACGTGAAAACCTACATATCTTTTAGCTTCAATACCATAGATATCAGCGCGTTCGTAAAAATCGTCGCTCTGTGTAATCCCAAACGTCATAGAGTTGATACCCACAGAAAAACCGAAATGGCAGAGTTTGTTATTATAATCGTGCAAATTGCGCATGCTTTTTTGCGCCGATGCGTCGAAGACAGCTAAACAAATCAATAACGATAATATATAAAGGTGTTTCATTTCCGTAAATTTACTATACAACAACTTTATATATTAAACAGCATTATAAAAAAAATATTTTGCTACCGTATATTAATTTTTGTCAAAAAATGCTATTTCTCACCCCAATAAATGGCGGCGATACCGCAACTTAGCCACTTAAGACCAGTGGATCTGAATCCGCACGCATCCATTATATTCACAAACCGTTCGCCATAGGGAAAATTGTCTACGCTCTTTGGCAAATAGCTATAGGCGCTACCATCTTTTGAAACAAGTTTGCCTGCCACAGGCAGTATTTTGTGAAAATAAAACCCGAAAACACCTTTTATTATAGGATTAGAAGGTTCACTAAGCTCCAATACCACAAGTCTTCCGCCAGGTTTGAGCACACGGTGTATCTCTCTAAGCCCGGCAGGAATATCTGCAAAGTTTCTCACCCCGAAGCCCACAGTAGCAGCGTCAAAATAGTCGTTGTCAAAAGGCATAGAAAGCGAATCAGCTTTCATAAATTTGATACGGTCTTGGAGGTTTTGTTTACGGGCTTTTTCAATGGCCACATTAAGCATATTCTGCGAAATATCTATACCTATAATTTCCTCGGCATTAGTACGTTTGGCTTCCAAAATGGTAAAATCACCCGTTCCTGCGGCTATGTCCAAAAGTTTATGTGGATTGTTTCGTGATGCTATCTTAATGGCCTTTCGTCGCCAAATTTTATCAATACCAGCTGTAAGTGAATGATTTAGCAGGTCGTATTTTGGAGCAATGTTGTCGAACATCATCTCCACCTGCTCACGCTTGTTTTTGTCGCTGTCTGCGTATGGTTTTACTTCCATTTTTTAGTAATAGAGGAAATCGATTTCGCCATCCATCAGGCGCATACCGATTGTTTCAAACATATTTTTATCGTAAATAATTTTGTTAATATCTATCTTGGAAAACTGTATCTTGCCCATGTCGGTTTCTTTTGAATTTCCCTCACCGTCGCGGGTGATATAGCCCCAAGGTTTGCCATTGATGCCAAACACCATGCGTTTTTCTTCAAATGTAAAGTTGTATCCAACATCTTCAATGGCATAGTCAAGGTCAAATGTCTTGATGTAATAAGAGTTACAAGTAAGAAGGAGGTTGTGCTTGTAAAAATAATAAACGGTTTTTTCTTCGTTTTTTTGGTCGTAGATTCCACCTGTATAATATTCAAACATGGCGTAATCACCCTTCTGCTTGGAACGCAAATATTTAAAATCGTGAGTATTTTCCAAAAGAAATGTATCACACATCTCCTCATCGAAATAAAAATTGTCGCCGATGCTAACCAAATCTATTTTTTCATAATTAACATTTTTTAACGCTTTGTTAAACACGGAAATAATGGAATCCGACTTGGCAAGAATTTCGTACGATTCTTGAGCTTTGGCGGTTACAAACATCAAAATGGTGCAGACGGTTGTTACAAATAGTTTTTTCATAGTACGTTGGATTTTAAATCTATCATTTACAATATATCATTGTTTAACGGCATTTTTCCAAATCTGTTCCATATCTTTGTCGGTACCAAACTGCTGATCAGAATAAAGAGCTCCTTTTTGTTCTATATCAAATGTCCGCTGCTGCACTTCAAATGTCTTTTGCTCTGGATCTTGCTGCTGGCCAGGACGTACCTCTGGTGCTGCCTCCTCTTCTTTTTCGGGTTCAATTTCACGAGTAATACCAAAACGACGATTGCGTAGAATCATACGTAGCAAGGTAATTACATATTCCAAGTTAACGGCTACTGATTTAGGACCTGGCAGCGAGGGTATCTCGTTGATTACAGAGATATTTTCACCAGAAACGTTCGCCACATTGAACACCATTCCTCCTCCTATAGGACGTTCTGGGTCATCAATAAAAGAATGTTCTATTTCGCGCATATCGTTGCGTATGGAGGTAATGTCAGAAAAATAAAACTCGTTGGTAGAAATGCCAGTCATCACATTGTCCAACCAATTGTAATTACACTTAAACAGACTTATATAGTGCGTAGTAAGCACCAAAATTTGTACACGCCACACCGAATAGATATACGTTCCGTCTTCGTTGGTCTGACGGCATATCTTCGATGACTCTATGCCCGGAGTTTCCCAATACACTGGCACAGGAATAATAATAAAGTTTTCGGGACGCACATCGCTCATATTGAGTCCGAGTGTGGTGATAGATTTTGGTTTTACGTTCTCTTTTAAATCTTTTATCAGCCAAGCCAACATCTGCTCTTCGGTGGGTCGCTGAGAAAATAGCTTTTTGGTGGCAAGATAAGGTGTAATAAACTTATAAAAATGCCAAAATGCAAAGATAAAGCAAGATAGACTAACTATGATAGTTGGCACGGCACGGTTTAAGTAAAATATCATAATCAAACCGATAAGCGCTCCCACATACGTAAGAATGGCGTGTCCCGAAAGAAGCGAAGGGAACTCCACATGGTTTATTTTAAAATAGTTGTCGATCAGCCTCCTACGTTCTTCTTCGCTGAGTTCCTGCTCGGCAAATGGATTGCGGCTGTTTGGATTATCAGTCTTTATTTGTTCTTCCATATTGCGTTAGTATAATTGATTTATAGGAACTTGCGTTCCATTATTGAGTAGTATCGTATAATCTGGCTTGTCGCCAATTTTCACACCCTTTTGCAACGTTATGCTACATTCCGAACCGTCATAAACTTTTATGCCGCCATAATTAGAAAGGTCGCCGAAGCCTTCCACATGGTACTCTGTGCTAAAATCGGCAAAATCTTCAAAATCAGCACCTTTGTAACGACGAATACCAATATCGGCTCTAAAAGAGCGTTCTCCTGGCATACAAATCTCTATATTAGTAATTTTCAAGTCAAATGTATTGTCTCGGATATTGTTTGGTATCGACATATATTTGTCAATATCTATTTCGGTATAATCTTGTGTTGCAATGGATTCCAACATTCTAATAATGGCAAGTGCAGCAGTACGACGAGGCAACAACCTATCAATATCGTCGGGAGCAGATCCGCACTCAACAAGTATCGTCGATGTACCCCACAACTGCATACTATCTCCAAAAGCATTTGGCATAAAACTATCGCTGTATTTGGCAATGCAACCTGCTGCTATTGGCTCTAAAAACTCCTTTGCAACAGCTATTATCTGCATAGCCGCACATCTAATATCGTTAACATCGCCCGCAGCATTGAATTTAGGAGCAAGAAACGATATCATAGTCTGCTTGCGCTCTGGCAACGTAGTGTAATATTGCTCCTGATCGTGCATATTAAACGCCACATTAGGCTTTATGGTTTTATACAAGTTGCTAAGTATCCGTGACTCTGGCGCTGTTAACCGTTGAGCGTCTCGATTAAGGTCGATACCCATGGCGTTTCTACGGCAAAAAGTTTCGTTACCGTCGGGATTAAGCAATGGCAACGCGCAAATAGTCAATTTTTTGAGCAACGATAGTGCATTTTCTGTCTCCAAAAAATTCATCACATCCAACAAAGCAAGGGTAGAAACTGGTTCGTTGCCATGCATCTGACTCCATAATAGCACAACGGTTTCGCCACTGCCAATGGTGTATGACTTAATCTCACGACCAAGGACAGAGCAACCCTCCAAATTAACGCAAAATTGGGTTTCATGACGTTTTAGCACCTTAGAAATATCCGCATACAAAAACCTGCGACGCGGAAGATGCGCCTCAAAAAAGTCATTGTAACTTTCGTAATTATTTCTAATTTTGCGTTGCATATTACGAAGAAAATTTTTTACAAATATATACATTTTTAGTCAATTATAGTACACATACAAAAATAAAACACATTATTTATATGAAAATTAAATTACTAATTCCCTTAACAGCTGCTATTCTTTCATTAGCAAGCTGCCAAGAACCCCAAAAACAAGATGCGAAGTTTTCATGCCAACATCCCGTAACTTATGTCATCGACCCAATACAAAGTCTTGTCATAGAGGATATTATCAAAGACGGCAAAATAGGAACTAAGGTTAAAGGCGAAGCTCTGCCTTTCAACACTTCCGACTCCGAAGGATTTATAAATCTTACTATGAAAATGGACCTCCATCCGATGTCAGAGGCATTGGGACAGGCATTTGGCGGCAACATTTTCTACGCACTCGACTCTACTGGAGCTATCAACTCGGCATTCCTGCTCAGCACCGACAATAAAATTATCTACGTTTACCCCGATGAGATAGCTTCACAATCCACCAAGGACGCTACTCCCGAAGAGAGTTCACTTTATATGCAAGGCATTGTAGACGTGCCAGTTCATGCCGTTTCGATGGCTATGCAACTTGCTCACCAAGACAAAACCACTCCTCAATTAGAACTTCTCCACCCCAAAAGCATATATATGCTCGGCAAGGTAGAGGTGGAAATGCCCAAACAGCGTTTCGACCTTAGCGGTTTTGCTATCTACAAGGGCAGGACTATCTGTATTGCCGATAAATCGTGGACTACCGACATCTACTATTTCGACACCACTGCCACAGGCGAGTTTAATGTAAGTTTCTGCAGCAAAGGTCCCGACTACAAGACCGAGGATTGCGACATTGAGGCTGTGGACGTATTCAACAATCAGATTGTAGTTTCTGAAGAAACCAACAACCTTATGTATATGCAAAACAAGAAGGGCGAGTTTGAACTTATGCCCACCGACTTTACCAAACTCGAAGCCGACCTTTCGCGTTGGGGAGCAGCCAACGCTGGTGTTGAGGGTTTCTGCGTGGATGCTAAAAACAATACTATCTACTTTGCCAAAGAGCGCGAACCCCGCCGACTTTTCTCCTACGATATGAAGAAAAACGAATTTCATACCGATTTCGACGATGTGGTGCTGCCAAACGACGGCGACATCTCTGATATGAAGTATCTCAAAGGCTATGTTTACTACTTAGACAGAGCCAACTGTCTTGTAGTTCGTATCGACGTTAAAACCAAAGAAAAAGTACAATATTCTTTCCGCCAATACTCCAACAACGGCAAAGAACACATCTACACAGCCGACTACGGAATGGCTGAGGCGCTTCTCATCACCGACAATGCCATCTTCATCGGCATGGACAACAACAACGACCCAGTATCCAAATACGGCGAAGAAATTGGTTTGAAAGCTGGCAGCACTGCTCCATCGATTTTCGTATTCAAACGTCCCGCTAATTTTTAACAAATGATGTAAATATGCGCCATGTAATGTAGAGACGTGCCATGGCGCGTCTCTACCAAACCCAAAATCATTAAAAAATAGAAACGGTCGCCCGGAAAAATCCAGACGACCGTTCGTTTTGTCTAATCTAAAAAAATCACAACTCTTTTGTAGCGGAAGAGTTTGAAACCTAAAAAACACATCATCAAAAAAAACTTTAATCTCTAAATCTCATGAAACTATTTCCAATCGCTTCATCTTAAAAATCCACCTATGGCAAAAGTCTTTTAATTCTTCATCCACTAATATAACACGCAAACTGCACGATACCCTATATCATTTAGAAAAATTCGGCAAAAATATCCAATAATTCGGCAAATTGTTGTATCTTGCGCCAAAATAAACCAACGATACAATGGAATATATCAACAAAGAAAACCCTGTATACATATCATACGCATGGAACAACTCCTCTCAGCCCGACCTTGAAAACGACGTTGACGCACTTTGCGCCGAGATGGAGAAAAACGGAATCTACTACAAACGCGACAAGGAAAACCTTTGTCCATACCGCTGGAACATCAACAAAGCCGAAGAAGAAATCGGTCAGGGATGTGCCGTAATCATTGTTATCAGCGACAAATATATCCGCTCGCTCCACTGTATGCACGAATGGCACCTCATCAAGGACAACGGAAAAATCTGGGAGCGCGTGTTCCCCGTTGTATTGTCGAATGCCGACATCAGCAACAAGGCCAAGTACAAGGAATACGTAGAATTCTTTATGAAACGCAAGAAGGAGCTCGAAGAACAGCAGTCCGAGGGTATTATTCCTCTCACCAACGCCGAGGTGGATGCCGTAAGATACCGCTATTACGTAGATGACCTTGCCGATATGTATCAATATCTCGCCGACTACAACCGCTCGTGGAAATCTGTCAATGGCAACAACTATTCGGTGATTATCAAGCAACTAATTGCCCACGTAAAGCAGTACGGTGCCAAGTCGAAAACCGAAATCTCCTCTTCCACCCCTTCAAAACCGACAACTACCGGCAAAAGCACTAATAGCAAAACGAAACAAAAAAACGAAACAAAAGAGCAGAATGATTCACGCATAGTTTACGACGTAATCACCAAGGCTCAAACAAAAGCCCTGCAAAAAAACCTCAACGCCACCCGAAACGCCTTTCTCGAAGACGAAAAAAAGAATCAGAACGGCAAGGCGGCTAAGTTTTTCTTGAAACAGTTCGACCACCCCCTCACCGAAGACGGCATCTACGACAAGGCTACCGAAACGGCTGTGCTAGCTCTGCAAAAGTACCTAAACGACAAAAACTACGACAGTTTGGAACTCGACGGCAAATACGGACCAATGACCGAACACGCCTACGACATGTGGGCAAAGAAAGCTAATCCAGAAGCCAACAAACGAGTATTAGAATAATAGACAATTGTTAATAAAAAGCCTATCATGTCAGTGGCGCTCAAAAACTTATATCTTTCGTTAAAACGATGGCGCACTACACGCATCATCAATAGCATCTATCACAAAGCCCCCGTAGTAAGATGCGGTAGCCAATGCGGAGGATTCTCTATCCTCGTTCCTGAGCAAAAAGACAATCTTGTGGTAATGTCGTTTGGAATCGGTACCGACCTTTCTTTTTCTGAGGACATAGTCAAATTACTAAATCCCACCATTTACGCTTTTGACCCTACTCCAAAATCAATAGCGTATGTAAAACAGCATCCGCTATACACATCTCCAAAGTTCAAATTCGAAGAGATTGGCATATCCGACGCTGACCAAATTGTGGAGTTTCACCTTCCAAAAAATCCCGACTACGTATCAGGCAGTATGGAAACTCACAACGGATTACAAACCGAATCCATTCAAGTGCAGATGAATAGCTTTACCACCATTTGCAAGGCGCACAACATACAAAAAGTAGACATTCTAAAACTCGACATCGAAGGCAGCGAGTTTAAAGTACTGCCAAACGTGCTTAAATCAGGAATCCCCATCGCTCAAATATGCGTAGAAACCCACGAACGTTTCTTTGCCGACAAACGTCAAAAAATAGAATCATTGATACATACACTTGCCTCAGCTGGATACAAATGCGTGGCAAAAGATTTTGTGGAGAATGTATACACCTTTGTGTTAGAATAAAACCTATTCTATCAAAATCTTAATGTTATAAAAAAAGGCGAAGGTCGTGCAGACCCTCGCCTTTTATATTTATGGTTTATTATCCTAATTATTTAGTATAATCCATTGCTGCATATCTCTTGTAAGAGTTGTAGCGTGTTTGAGCGGCTTCCTTAGCAGCGGCGTAGAGTTCCTGAGCCTCTGCGGGGAACGATTTAGCAAGCGATGCGTAACGTACCTCGCCGTCGAGGAAGGCTTGGAAGTTGTCCCAGTTAGGCTCTTTGCTGTCTAATTGGAACGGGTTCTTGCCCTCTTTTTCGAGTTCGGGGTTGAAACGCCACAAGTGCCAGTATCCGCATTCAACGGCTTTTGCTTCCTCGGCTTGCGATTTGCCCATACCTCCTTTGGCTTTGAGGCCGTGGTTGATACAGGGAGCGTAAGCGATTACGAGCGACGGTCCCGGATAAGCCTCTGCCTCGCGCAATGCTTTGAGGGTTTGTGCTTGGTCGGCACCCATTGCAATTTGTGCAACGTAAACGTAGCCGTATGTGGTAGCGATAAGACCGAGGTCTTTTTTGCGAACGCGTTTGCCCGATGCAGCAAATTTTGCAATTGCACCAAGAGGAGTAGCCTTTGAAGACTGTCCGCCGGTGTTAGAGTAAACCTCTGTGTCAATTACAAATACGTTTACATCTTCGCCCGAAGCGATAACGTGGTCGAGTCCGCCGTAACCGATGTCGTAAGAAGCACCGTCGCCACCGATAATCCATTGCGAACGTTTTACAAGGTGATCTTTGTATGTAAGGATTTCTTTGCACTTGTCGCATCCGCAAGCAGTGCAAGCCTCAACGATCTTAGGACCAAGAGCCTTGGTAGCGTCGGCATCGTTCTGTTTCTCAATCCACTCGTTGAAGAGGGCTTTGAGTTCGGCAGAGCAACATTCGCACGATTGAGCCTCTGTCATAAGTTTTGTAAGGCGAGCTTTCATCTTCTTGTTGGCAATTGCCATACCGAGACCAAATTCGCAGAAGTCCTCAAACAATGAGTTAGCCCAAGCGGGACCCTGACCTTTTGCGTTTTTGGTATAAGGTGTAGAAGGAACAGAGCCTGAATAGATTGACGAGCAACCAGTAGCGTTAGCCACGATTTCGCGGTCGCCGAAGAGCTGCGAGATAAGTTTTACATAAGGAGTTTCGCCGCAACCTGCACATGCGCCCGAGAATTCAAACAAAGGCTGAGCAAACTGCGAGTTCTTAACGTTGGCTTTGATGTCAACGAGGTCTTGCTTAGATGTAACTTTTTCAACGCAGTAATCCCAGTTAGCAGCCTCTTTCTTAGCAGCCTCTGAGTTGTCGTCGTAAGCCACCATTGTAAGAGCCGAGCCGCCGAGTTTGGGATTGCCGGGACATACATCGGCACAGTTGCCGCAAGCCAAGCAGTCTTTTACGCCAACTTGCATTACAAAGTGCATTCCCTTCATAGCAGCAGGAGCCTTGATTTCGATGGTCTTGCCGCCAAAGCCCTTAACTTCTTCGTCGGTCATTACGAACGGACGGATGCAAGCGTGAGGACAAACGTATGCACATTTGTTACACTGGATACATTTTTCGGGATCCCAAACAGGAACGAAAGCACCTACGCCGCGTTTTTCAAATTTGGCTGTGCCGGCTTTCCAAGTACCGTCTTCGATACCCTTGAAAGTAGATACGGGAAGAAGGTCGCCGTCCTGTGCGTTGATGGGACGAACAATGTTGTTGATAAAGTCGTCGCCATCGGCGTAAGTTTTGGGAGTAACTTCGAGGTTAGCCCATGCGGGATCAACTGTAAGTTCTTTATACTCACCACCGCGGTCGATAGCAGCATAGTTCATATCCACGATGTTCTGACCTTTTTTGCCGTAAGATTTGAGAGCAAAGTGCTTCATCTCCTCAACAGCCTTGTCAACAGGAATTACACCGGTGATACGGAAGAATGCCGACTGCAAAATAGTGTTGGTACGGTTACCAAGACCAATTTCTTGACCTATCTTGGTAGCGTTGATGTAGTATACTTTGATATTGTTTTTAGCGAAATAAGCCTTAACCTTGTTGGGAAGGTTGTGAACGAGGTCGTCGCCGTCCCAAATTGTGTTCAAAAGGAACAAGCCTCCCTTCTGCAAACCACGTGTAACGTCGTACATGTGGAGGTAAGCCTGTTGGTGACAAGCCACAAAGTTAGGTGTTGTTACCAAGTAGGTAGAACGGATGGGGGTATCGCCAAAACGGAGGTGCGAGCAGGTGAAACCGCCCGATTTCTTAGAGTCGTAAGAGAAATATGCTTGGCAATATTTGTCGGTGGTTTCGCCGATAATCTTAACCGAGTTTTTGTTGGCACCCACTGTACCGTCAGATCCAAGACCGAAGAATTTAGCCTGGAACATACCTGCGGGAGCAACCGAAACTTCTTCGCCAACGGGCAACGATGTAAATGTAACATCGTCGGTGATACCGAGAGTGAAGTGGTTTTTGGGTTGTTTGAGAGCGAGGTTTTCGTAAACTGCGATAATCTGAGCAGGTGTAGTGTCGTTAGAGCCGAGGCCGTAACGTCCGCCAACAACTTCGATTTTGCTCAAAAGACCAAGTTCCGACAAAGCGTCAACAACATCCAAATAAAGGGGTTCGCTGTTGGCACCGGGCTCTTTTGTGCGGTCGAGCACGCAAATACGTTTTGCAGAAGCAGGGATAGCCTCTTTTAAGTATTTGAGCGAGAACGGACGATAGAGGTGAACCGAAATCAAACCAACTTTTTCGCCGTTTTTGATTTTGAAGTCAACAACTTCTTTGATACATTCGGTAGCCGAACCCATTGCAATAATGATGTTTTCGGCATCGGGTGCGCCGTAGTAGTCGAACGGACGGTATTTGCGACCAGTGAGAGCCGAAACTTTGTCCATATAATCGGCAACGATGTCGGCAACAGCGTTGTAATACGGGTTGCAAGATTCTCTGTGAGCGAAGAAAACATCGGGGTTTTCTGCCATACCGCGCATTTCGGGACGCTCGGGCGAGAGAGCTCTGTCGCGGAATGCTTTAAGAGCGTCTTGGTCAACGAGTTTAACAAGGTCGTCTTGTTCAACCACCTCAACTTTCTGATATTCGTGCGAAGTACGGAAACCGTCGAAGAAGTTTAAGAAAGGAACTCTCGATTTTAATGTAGCCAAGTGAGCCACACCAGCGAGGTCCATAACCTCTTGTACCGAACCTTCTGCCAACATAGCAAAGCCGGTTTGACGGCAAGCCATAACGTCTTGATGGTCACCGAAAATACAGAGTGCGTGCGAAGCCAAAGTACGAGCCGAAACGTGGAACACGCACGGAAGCAATTCGCCAGCAATCTTGTACATATTGGGGATCATAAGCAGAAGTCCCTGCGATGCTGTAAAAGTGGTAGTTAAAGCACCAGCCTGCAATGAGCCGTGTACTGTACCAGACGCACCGCCTTCGGACTGCATTTCCTGAACGGTAACTGTTTCGCCGAACATGTTTTTGCGACCCTGAGCAGCCCACTCGTCAACGTTCTCAGCCATAGGCGAGGACGGAGTGATGGGGTAGATAGCGGCCACCTCGGTAAACATGTAGGCAATGTGTGCGGCGGCGGTGTTGCCGTCGCAGGTCATAAACTTTTTGTCTTTTGCCATAATGCTTTATAAATATTATTTGTTTGAATTTTTACTCTTTAAATATATTAGGCGCAAAGTTAGGAAAAAAAATTTTTACTGAGTAGATTTTTTGCAAAAAAATAATTCCACCCTACGAATCTATCACACAAATTTAATAATTTGTTCAGTGTACTGAATAAAATTTGCATTTTTTGTTCAGTGTACTGAAAACTTTTTGTTTCTTTGTCGAAAAATATAAAAATATATGGACAAAGAAATACTCAAAAAACTGATTCGCGAAAAATATCATAGTTACCAAAGAAGATGACAGAACATTGGAAATAGACGGCACAACAATAGAAGTGTTGCCGGTGTGGAAATTCCTATTGGAGGATTATATTTAGCACAACACAAAAAAAATCCCGACAGTAAAACCTGCCGGGATTTTTTGTTATAATCAATCAAAGATTATGCTTGGGGATTTTCGCCGCCGTTGTTGCGGGGACGGAAATTGCCGTTGCCATTGCCGCCTCTGCGGTCGCCGCCACGGAAATTGCCGCCGCGGTCGTTGCGGTCGCCACCACGGTTGAATCCGCCTTGACGACGGTCGCCACTGGGACGACGCTCGCCTTCGGGACGTGCAGGACGCTCTACATAGCCTTCGGGTTTGGGAAGGAGTTCACGGTGCGAAAGACGGAGCTTGCCGCTCTTCTTGTCTACTTCAAGGAGTTTAACTTCGATTTCGTCGCCTTCGTGAAGAACGTCTTCAACGTTTTCGATACGTTTCCAATCAATTTCAGATACGTGGAGAAGTCCCTCTTTGCCGGGGAGAATCTCTACAAATGCTCCGAAAGATTGAATAGATGTAACTTTGCCTTTGTAGGTTTCGCCAACTTCGGGTTCAGCCACAATAGCCTTGATGCGTGCAGTAGCGCGTTCCATATCTTCTTTGTTAACGGCCGCAATGCAAACAATGCCCTGATTGTCAACCTCATCGATAGTGATAACGGTGTTGGTGTCGGCTTGAATCTCTTGGATAACCTTTCCGCCGGGTCCGATAACTGCGCCGATGTAATCTTTTGCAATAGAGAATTTCTCCATGCGGGGAACAAACGGTTTGTAGTCGGCACGGGGCTCTGCAATAGTTTGAAGCATAATGCCGAGAATGTGAGCACGACCCTCTTTTGCTTGTTGCAAAGCCTTAGCAAGAATTTCGTAACTCAAACCGTCTACCTTGATATCCATTTGGCAAGCGGTGATACCGTCGCGAGTACCTGTAACCTTAAAGTCCATATCGCCAAGGTGGTCTTCGTCGCCAAGAATATCGGAGAGAACAGCGTATTTGTCTGATTCAGTGTCGGTAATAAGACCCATTGCAATACCCGAAACAGGTTTGCGGAGCTTAACGCCGGCATCCATCAATGCAAGACAGCCGCCGCATACCGAAGCCATCGACGAAGAACCGTTAGATTCCAAAATATCTGATACCACACGGATAGTGTAGGGATTTTCTTCGGGAGAAGGAAGCACCTTTTTGAGTGCGCGGTGAGCCAAGTTTCCGTGACCGATTTCGCGACGCGAAACACCACGCGAAGCTTTTGCCTCGCCTGTGGCAAACGGCGGGAAATTGTAGTGGAGAAGGAATGTGTTGCGACCCTGCTCCAAAACGTCGTCAATAATCTGCTCGTCGAGCTTGGTGCCGAGAGTACAAGTAGCAAGGCTCTGAGTTTCGCCACGGGTGAAGATAGCCGAACCGTGAGCCGAGGGCAATACATCAGTCTCGCACCAGATAGGACGAATCTCATTAGTCTTACGACCATCGAGACGGATACCTTCGTCTAAGATCAAGCGGCGTACAGCAGTACGGAGCGAATCGTCGAAGTAACGGTCGATAAGAAGTTTTTTCTCTTCGAGTTCCTCCTCGGTAAGACCGAGCGAAGCCTCAAAGTCTTCTTTAATTTTATCAAAAGCATCTGCACGCTCGTGTTTGGGAAGAGCGAGTTTTGCTGTGTCGTATATTTTCTGATAAAGTTCTTTGTCGATTTTCTCTTTGAGCTCGGGGTCAGAAATCTCGGGTTCGTATTCACGTTTTGTGATACCCATTTCCTCAGCCAGCTCTTTCTGCAAGGTGCACATAGGTTTGATAGCCTCGTGAGCTGCCTTGATAGCGTCGAGCATTTCGGCTTCTGACACCTCGTTCATCTCACCCTCAACCATAAGGATATTGTCGTAAGTAGCACCTACCACGAGTTCGATGTCAGCCTTTTCGTTCTGCTCAAAAGTGGGGTTGATAACCATTTTGCCATCAACACGAGCCACGCGAACTTCGGAGATGAACTCCTGAATCGGAACGTCAGATACAGCCAAAGCACACGAAGCGGCAAATCCGGCGTATGCATCGGGCATAGTCTCCTTGTCGGCAGAAATCAAAAATACGTTTACGAAAGTTTCAGAGTGATAATCTTTTGGGAACAACGGACGAAGAGCGCGGTCGATAAGTCTTGCGGTAAGAATCTCGTGTTCCGAGGGTTTGCCCTCACGTTTGAGGAATCCGCCCGGGAAACGTCCGTTGGCGTAATATTTTTCTTGGTATTCAACGGTAAGCGGCATAAAGTCGGCTTCCGGATTTGAGTCTTTGCTTGAACAAACGGTGGCGAGGAGCATTGTGTTGCCCTGACGCAATACTACCGAGCCGTCGGCCTGCTTAGCCAACTTTCCGGTCTCGATCGAAACTTTGCGTCCGTCGCCGAGGTCGATTTCTTTTGTAAATATGTTCATAATGTCTTATATTAGGGGGCGGGTAGACTGCCCAGATGTGATTTTCATAAAAAAAATAAAGGAAAGGCGCCTCTGATATTGAAGGCTGCCTTTCCTTTTTAAAAAATTATTTTCTCAGGTTGAGTGCCTTGATGAGTGCTCTGTAACGCTCGATGTCTTTCTTTTTGAGGTAATCGAGCAACGAACGCCTTTTGCCTACCAACATTGTCAACGCCCTCTTAGTACCGAAGTCCTTGTGATTAGCTTTAAGGTGTTCGGTGAGGTGCTGAATACGGTAGGAAAATAAGGCAACCTGGCTTTCAACTGATCCGGTGTCTGTATTAGACTTTCCGTAGGAGTACTTTTCGAAAATTTCTTTTTTCTTTTCAGCGTCCAAATACATAATGTAAATGTTTAATTTAAAATCAATAATATATTACTTCTATTTTCGGGCGCAAAGTTATGGTTTATTTTTGAGAAAAAAACAGTTTGAGAGATTTTTTTTAGAAAATGAATATTTTTTTTCTGATATAATATAAAAAGGTGTGGAATCACACTCTAATGCCCACCATGGTAATATCATCAACCTGAGGGTTGTCGCCACGCCAATCTGTCAAAGTTTTGTCAATAATCTGGTATTGCTCATCAACAGGTTTCTCAGCAACCGAAACAAGAGTTTCCACCACTCGGTTTAATTTGAATTTTTTTAGTTTTTCGCCACCAAACTGGTCTTGAATACCGTCGGTAAACATATATAACATATCGTTATGCTCGAGAGCAATGGTAAACGACTGAAAATGTTCACGTTCCATAAACGAACGTCCCACAGGCATTTTATCGCCAGTAAGTTTAATAATGTTGCCATTACGCACGATATAAGCACGTTGATTAGCAATTGCATAACGCATCTGCATTGTTTTGTGGTCAATACTGCAAATGGTCATATCCATACCATCGCTAATATTCAACCCGTCGTAAGATGTTACTAATGTGGATTTTACAAATTCGCGCATACGGTCCAGTACCGTTCCAGGGTTGGCAGCATCTTCTTCATTCACCAAAAATTCTTTAAGAGCGGAGATACCAAGCATCGATAAAAACGCTCCGGGAATGCCATGTCCCGTGCAGTCGGCGGTTACCATTACAGAATATCGTCCACATTTTTCGGTGCGGAAAAAATCACCACTTACAATATCGCGTGGACGGTAAAAAACAAAACATTGGTCAAAAATCTTATGTATGTCGGCAGATGTAGGCACAGCAGCACGTTGAATGCGTTCGGCATAATTGATACTACGCACAAGCTCCGTATTAACAGTCTCTATTTCATCACGTTGCAGAGTTATTTCATCTCGTTGGGCGGCTATCTCGTTTTTTTGAAGATTCAATAGTTGGTTTTTCTCAGATAGTTCTTGGTTTGCCTTCTTTCTAAATTTCAATGCTCTAAGAATAAAAATCACCATAACGAAAACCAAGCACAATACCACTATCAGAGAAATATTAAATGTTTGCATTCTTCGTTGCTCCGAACGATATACATCCAAATCCGATTCTCGCTTGATTCGCTCTATCATCACAGCTTGTTCTGTCTTTGAATCTGAAATCACTGTCATGGTACTGTCGTTGCTTAACAAACGACTATATTCTATATATTTCTCTAACGAGGCATAGGCATTCTGATAGTCACCTAAAGCTGCATACACGCAACGTTGATAATAAAAATATTTATACAATAAGTCGATGTTATTCTGATTAATATTCTTTTTTAATGCAAGTAATACTTTAAGTGCATCTTTAAATCTTTTACAATATATAAGATGGTCTACATAAGTAAAGCTTACATAACAACAGTAATAATCATCGTAGCCTGAATCGAAGAAATAATTGCGAGCCAGACGATTATAATAAAAACATGAATCGGCAAATTGATCGTTGCCTTTTTTTTCGGCAAGACAAATATACGCCTTAGCAAGGGCATCGTAAGCCAGATGACTGAAAATTTGGTAACGATAATTGTCGGAATTATGCGATTCGAACAAACCTACTGACTTTACCAATATGTTTTTGGCATACACAATGTCCGATTCAGATTTAGACCATTCCACAAACAATTCGCCCAAACGGTAGCAGTCGATAGCATATTCAAGCTTGTCACCTCTAATCGAATCCAGCTCTAAAGCATGACGGTAGCACGACTCTGCCTCTCTATAACAACATCTGTTGGCATATTTTAACCCGAGTTCCTGATAACACAGAGCCATATTAACAGTGTCGTGAGCCGAAACACAGATTTCGAGTGCCTTGTTGATGTAGTAAAACATGCTGTCGCTCTTGTTGCTTCGGTCGTAATATACCGACATCATCTTGTAAAAACGCTGTAAATAAACGCTACTTCCATTAATTGTTGCCATTCGGATTCCCGTAAACAGATACAGCAAAAAGCCATCCATCTTGTTGGTAACATAATAGCAATTGGAAATTAGAGCATAATTATCGAGCATAAGCTCTGGATACTGATGGTTGCAACATTTCAACGACAATTGAGCATACTCGCGTCTAAGGTCGAGATTGCTAATCTGATACGCCACTTTGTTGTAATAAATGGCCTTAAGACTATCAGGAGTATCGTCGGTGATAAGGGCGAGTAAACTGTCAGCTTGAGCTTTGTCCATAACCTCACCTCCCGGAGAATCTCCGTAAGGCAACGCCAATACCGATGCACTATTAAGCGCTAGTATCAACACAAGGGGCAATATAAACTTTATCCTATTCAAGACAACAGATTATTGAGCCTACAAAAATAAGGCAAAAAAATGAAAAAAACAATTGAAAAAACAAATCTTTTATACGCGAATTCCCACAAGTGTCATATCATCTACTTGTGGAGTATCTCCGCACCAATCATTAATTGTCGTAGCCAATAAATCGCACTGAGTGTCAACAGCCTTATCTGCCATATCCACAAGCACGGGCACAAGACGACGCAAAAGGAATTTTTTCTGAGTGCCCGACTCTTGAACATCACCTCCAAGCTGGTCTTGTATTCCGTCGCTAAACATATACACCATGTCGCCTTTGGCAATATCTATTTCAAGGGTTCTAAAAGGCACATCATCACGTATGTAGCGCCCCACAGGCATACTGTCGCCTTTAAGTTTTATACTTTCACCATTGCGGATTATAAAAGCAGTCTGGTTGGCTATGGCATAATGGATTGTCATTTTTTCAAAATCAAAACAGCAAATGGTCATATCCATACCATCGTCAACACGGTGGTCGGCTTGCGAAACAAGAGTTGATTTTATAAAATCACGCATACGGTTGAGTACGAGACCCGGATTTACGGCGTTATCTTCGGTTACCATAAATTCCTTAACTGCCGAAACACCCAGCATCGACAGAAAAGCCCCAGGGATACCATGCCCTGTACAATCGGCTGTTATCATCACAGAATATTTGCCACATTTAACAGCCATATAAAAATCACCGCTAACAACATCGAGCGGACGGAAAAAAATAAAACTATCGGGGAAGTGGTCGCGGATACCATCGCCCGATACAAACGCCGCCTGCTGTATGCGTCGGGCATATTCGATACTGTGCGATATCTTGCTGTTGATGGTTTCCACATCGCGCCACTGCTCCATAATTATCTCTTTGTGTATTTGCAGTTCGGTAGCCTGAGTCACATACTCCTCGTTTTTGGCAGCAAGAGCCTCATTGGCTTTTTTCTTCACTCGCAACATTCTAAAAATATAGAACACCAAAAGCGAAATCAATATCAACCCTATTATCAACGAAATAAGCAAGGTTTTTAAACGGCTACGGTCTAATGTAAGTCGTTCTCTTTCAGCAGCGTGTATCTGTTCAGCATTTTCACGCTTAATTTTTTCTACACGCACCACTTGTTCGGCTCTACTGTCGGCAATGGCAGTGGCAGTGCTATCGTTGGTAAGTTGTTTTTGCGAGGTATAAAGTTTTTCGTAATATTCATAAGCCTTTTTGTAGTTGCCAAGTTTTTCGTACACTCGGCGAAATTTATCGTAACAAACACTAATAAGGTCGTAATTGTTGATGGATATTTTAGATTCCACGCTTAGAAGAAGTTTCAGAGCCTCGTTATATTTTTTCTTGAAAATCATATACTCAACCGATGCCATACTCACATAGCAATAATAATCGTCATAACCTGATTGCTTAAAGAAATCACTCGCCTGCTTGTTGTAATAATAGCAACTGTCGGCAAGGCGGTTGTCGCCGGTCTTTTTGGCAATATTGATATAAGCAGCAGCAAGAGCATCGTAAGCCAGATACATACAAATAACATCAGAATACTTTGTAGGTGGTTTAATGGCATAAATAGCTATTGATTTATTCAAATAGAGTTTGGCTTCTTCAATGGTGCGATTGGTGTAAGGGGTGTAAACCGACATCTCGCCAAGACGATAATAGCCATACGCCAGTCCGAGAGAATCGTTATGCAACGAATCCAGCTCAATGGCCTTGAGATAATCGTTTTCTGCCTCCTGCAAGCATCCTCTATTATAATATTTCAAACCAATATCTTTGTAACACTTAGACATTTCGGCAGTATCTTTTAAACTAACACTTACATCCAAAGCCCTATTGATGTAATAAAACATACTATCGCTATTATTAATATAGTCGTAGTATGAAGAGAAAAGCCTATAAAACTTATGAAGTGCAGAGAGATTATCTGTGAGTTGGGCAAGGGTTAAGCTTTTGCTCATATAAATCAAAAAAGTATCTATCTCGTTGGATGCATAATGATAATATGCAATCAAATAATTGTTTTTTAGAATTAAGTCAAAGTCGGTTTCGGGGCAATAATCCAACGATTTTTGAGCCAAATTTGCTCTGGTGGAGACATTGTTAGTGATAACTGCAGCCGAATTGTAATAATATGCCTTCAAACTATCGGGCGTGTTTTCTGTAATAAGATGCAAAATGCTATCAATCTGATGTTTGTTGGGTTCGTACGAATCCGTATTATGTCCTTGTGAATATGCCGACATAGAAAGTGCCATCAACAACGGGAACAAAATTGCACTTACAATCTTGGAAACAATATTAGGTTTGGAGGTAGGCTTCTCCCCTACCCTTATGCCCACCAATGTCATATCGTCTACCTGTGGAGTGTTGCCACACCAGTCGCTGATGGTTTGATCAAGTGTTTGCCGCTGAGTTTCAATAGGTTTGTCGGCAAATTCAGACAGCAGAGCCATAAGGCGGCGTATAAAAAATTTCTTCTGCGTACCGTCTTCGGCTGTTTCGCCGCCGAGCTGGTCTTGAATACCATCGCTAAACATATACACCATATCGCCGGGTTCTATCATCGTAATCTGAGTGAGAAAATTTCTCATACCCAAATACGAACGCCCCACAGGCATATTGTCGCCCTTGAGTTTTATAGCCTCACCTTTGCGCACCAACACTGCTGTTTGGTCGGCAATAGCGTAATACATTTTTTTGTTTTCCAAATCCATGCTGCAGATGGTCATATCCATACCATCATCGAGATGGCGACGTCCGGGCTGTGTGAGGGTAGAAATAATAAAGTCGCGTAAACGGTCGAGTACCCTTCCAGGATTTTTAGCGTCGTCTTCGGTGGCAAGAATCTCTTTGAGAGCCGAAATGCCAAGCATAGAGAGAAACGCGCCCGGAATACCGTGTCCCGTGCAGTCGGCTGTTACCATCACCGAATATCTGCCGCACTTAATCGACATATAGAAATCACCACTTACAATATCACGAGGACGATAATAAACAAAACTTTCAGGAAAAATTTCACGCACAGCCGATTCCGACGGCACGGCAGCCTTTTGTATTCGCTGCGCATAGTGTATGCTGTTCAATAATTTGGAGTTTACCTCCTCCACGGCGTGCCATTGGTCGAGCATTATATCCTTATGAATCTGCAATTCAGTATTTTGTGCGTCAAGCATCTTGTTGGTTTCCGAAAGCTTTATGTTGGTGTTACGTTTAATAACCCACATCCGCCAAATATAGAAAACCACCAGCGAAACTAGCGTAAGGCATACCAAAAGTGAGATAATAATAGTCATAAGTCTGTTGGTTTCGGCATTCAGCTTTTCGGTTTCTGCCTCAAAGAGTTTTTCTGCGTTTTCACGTTCAACGGCTTCCAACGCTAATGCCTGTTCGGTTTTAGAATCTGAAATAACAGTGATCACACTATCGCGTGTATGTGCAAGGTCGAGTTTGTAGTGACGGTCCATATACTCGTATGCTCGCTTGTAGTCGCCCTTAAGCGCAAAAATCTGGCGGCAACGGCTGTAATATATGTTGAGCATATCCACATTGCTTTTGTTGATATGGCTCTCCATCGACATAAGCACGTCGATAGCATCATTGTATCGTTTGTAGTATTGCAAATAGTCAACATAAACAATCCAGAGATAGGCATAATAATAATCGGCGTATCCCGACTTTTGAAAAAAATCTCGTGCTTTCTTGTTGAAATAAAAACAGCTATCAGCGTAAACATTGTTTCGATAGTTGTCGGCAAGATTGATATATACAGTGGCTAAAGCATTATAAGCAAGATATTTATAAGCAATCGTACGATAAACGCTCAGGTTGAGAGAATCAAATATCGTCACCGCCTTAGTAAGATAGCTCTTCGCCTTGTAAATATCCACATTGTCGTTAACGGTATACATCTCTCCTATTCTGTAAATATCGGCTGCATATTCTGCGAGGTTGCCCAACAAAGAATCGAGTTCCAAGGCTTTTTGATAGTTGACACCCGCCTCATGGTAAAATCCCCTATTCAGATATTTAACAGCCAACTCCTTATGGCATTGAGATATAGCAAGAGTATCTTTGGTTTCGATGCATAGTTCCAACGCCCTTTTGGAGTAATAAAACATACTGTCGTTGTTGTTAACCTGCTCGTAGTAGAGAGCCATGGTTCGGTAAGTACTTTGGAGTGCATAATTAATTTTAGCATCCTTAGCCAAAAGCGCAGTATGACGAAGATAAGGCAGAACTAGCGTATTGTTGCCCATAATAAAATAGCAGGAACCAATGACAAGCCTGTTTTGAAGCATCATTGAGTCAACGATCGTCTTGTTGCAATACTGCAAAGACATGTTTGCATATTTCAAACGATCCGAAATGCTTGGAGAACTAGTGGCTACCTGATTGTAAAGCAATGCTTTCAGGCTGTCGGGCATGGTGGGTTTAATGAGGTTGAGAATGCTGTCAATAGTGGCCTTAGCACGAATCTCTTCTTGCCCAGACTCGTCGTTAGACTGCTGAGCATAAGCGTTTTGTGGCAACAAAGCGGCACAAAATAGTATCAGAAGCAGAATTTTTAACCAAAATTCTGACACATTAAAACCTCTATTTTGTTTGCCACTCAAATCCGACATTTTATTGAAAATATGTGGACAAAAATATAAAAAAGAACGGAAGAACTAATAAGTTCCTCCGTTTTTCCATATTTCATTTCGTTAAAAAAAAACTATTCCATAGCGGCTTCCATCTCCTCGGTAACTTCGAGGTTGTGGAATACGTTCTGAACATCGTCGTCGTCTTCGAAAGCTTCAATCATTTTGAGCACCGAAACACCCTCAGCAGTAGGAAGTTCCTTCATATTATTGGGGATACGTTGGAGCGATGCGTTAGTAGCCTCAACGCCGAGTTCGTCGATTTTTTTCTGGAAAGCAACAAAACCTTCCATCGAAGTGTAAACTGTGAATATTGTCTCATCGTCTTCGTTGGTATCGCGTTCAATGTCGTCGGCACCTGCTTCGATAAGTTCCATTTCGAGTTCGTCGGGATCCTTGCCGTTAACAGGTATTGTGAAAACGCCTTTGCGGTCGAACAAGAACGACAAACTGCCGTTGGTACCGAGGCTTCCGTTGCGTTTGTTGAAAATAGAGCGGATAGATGCAACTGTGCGGTTGTTGTTGTCGGTGAGGCACTCGATGAAAACTGCCACGCCGCCGGGAGCGTAACCTTCGAAAGTGATTTCTTGATAGTTGACACCTTCGCCTGCAGATTTAGAAATTGCTCTTTCGATATTGTCCTTAGGCATCGAAACGCCTTTTGCATTCTGGATTGCGGTGCGGAGACGGGGGTTTCCGTCTGGATCGGGACCGCCTTCTTTAACTGCCACTGCTATTTCTTTGGCAATGCGCGAAAACATCGCCGAGCGTTTTGCGTCCAATGCGCCTTTTTTTCTCTTAATGGTTGACCATTTGTTATGTCCTGACATGTTGCTTACATTTAATATGTTTCAAAATAGGGCGAAAACGTTGTGTTTTCAGGCTGCAAAAATAAAAAATTTTGGTAATTGTGTAAAAAAATCCAAAAAAAAACGGGCTGCAATTAAAATTTTGCAGTCCGTTTTTTTTAACAATCTTAGCAAGTCTTTTTAAAGACTACTCTTCTGAACAAGACATTGCTACCACATAACTCATTGTATCGAAATGTTCCTCCTCTACAACATCCATTTTTCTACCACGGAGCAATACCGAAAGCCAAAGGTTAAGTTTTGATTTACGCTCCTCTACGGAAGTTTCTTTGTTAAAACCGAGTTTCAATTTCAATCGTCTCATTTTCTTAAAATTTTAGTTATTAATAATGTTGTGTTGTTTTTTTAATTTTTACGATGCAAATATAATAAATGTTTCTGACATATGCAAATATTTTTATATCTATTTTCTATTTTACTAATGAATTTATTAGTATAAGTTTTACAACAAACCAAAAACTAATATTTATAGCATTATTTATCAGTTACTTAGACAATATCAAATAAATAATAAAAATAAATAGTTGTAATTGTTAATTTTTGTTAATTAATCAGAAAATTAATAACGAAATATAATTATTTCTTGATAGATTGCAAATAAATAATACTAAAAATGTGGTAATTAAAAGATTTTATACAATAATATAGCATAATAATATAGTTATAAATTTGAATAACAAATATACTACACAAAAAAAAATGGGCGGACATCCTCTCAATGTCCGCCCCAAAAAATGGCTCATTCTATTACTCTATTCTAACAATCAGAATCGGAATTCATTGCAACAATATAACTCATTGTGTCAAAGTGACCTTCCTCTACAATTTCTGCATTGTGACCGCGAAACAAGACTGAAAGCCAAAGCATAAGTTTAGATTTTCTGTCTTCAATTGCGGTTTCTTTGTTAAATCCAAGTTTTAATTTCAATCGTCTCATTTTCTTATAAATTTAAATTGTTGTTATTAATAAACTATATTTTCTTATTTTTAATGATACAAAGATAGAATAATTTATTCATATAACCAAATAAATAATATTAAATAATTGTTAAATTATTAACAGTGGAAATGATAAAGATAAAAAAGAATAGCATATTAGATAAAAGACAGAGAAATAGAATGTAAAAAATAATAGTATGATATATGAAAGAATTAATATGATTAATAAATATATTTTTGAAATTGATAGATATAAACAATAAAGCACTAAAAGGGTATGTATTGCACTAATAAAAACAAATCTCAAAATAAAATCGTATTACTACAATATATTATTACTTTTGCACACAAAAAACAAACAAATGAAAACACTGACTATACTAACCTCAACAATATTACTAAGTGTCTCTAATTTAATGGCACAAGACGATTTCAACCAATGGTTTTTAGACAGAACGCTGAGAATCGATTACAACGCCATTTGCACCAGAGACAGCGCCGAAGGTATGTACACATCGCTCACTACATCCGAAGGTTGGGGCGGAGAAAGGCATATTGTGGATCATTGTCCGCATTACGGCACTTATTATATGGAACTGTCCGACGCAACATCAGGAAAAGTATTATACACTTATAGTTATAATACTCTCTCTTACGAATGGCAATCCACTATTACTGAAAAAGACGAAACTAAAACCTTTACCGAAAGTGCCATCATGCCTATGCCACGAAAAGCCGCAGTAATTAACATCTACCGTCATGACAGTTGCAACATATACTCAAAATTCATTTCTAAAAAAATAAATCTCAGTCTCGAAACTAAAAACGCCCCCCAAAAATACTCAGAAACAATATTACAAGCCACAACTGATGTTGACCCCATAAATATTACTATACTTCCAGAGTGGTATGGCGACAACCAAATGGACAAATTTTTGAACGATGCTAAGAAATTGGCACAATGGCTCACAAATTCAGAGCCATACAACAAATACAGCAATCGTTTTACTATCAATGTGGTGATGCCAAACAAAGAAGCGATGATGACAAGAGCATTAAACCTAAAAACTTCGCTCGGATTTAACTTCAACACTTTTAATATAGAACGATACATAGCATCGTTCAACACCAAATCAATTTACGATTTGGCTCAGTCAACCGCTTTCCGACACATTATTATATTAATCAACACCGACCAATACGGAGGAAGCGGTTTCTACAACTATTACACTTGCCTTTGTATCGACAATGAATACAGCCAAGAACTATTTCTGCATGAGTTTGGACACGCTTTTGCAGGTCTCGGCGACGAATATGAAAAAGATGTTACCTACAACGTAGAGCCAAGCCAATGCGAATTGATGGCGCCAAACCTTACCAACCTTACAGACTTTAAATCAAAATGGGCCGACTACATCGACAAAAACGCCCCTATACCCACCCCAAAAAACCGCACCGACATAGAAGTGGGAGCATTTGAGGGCGGAGGATACTGCTCAAAAGGTGTTTATAGACCAAGCGCAAATTGCAGAATGAGATACAAAGATTACAACCACTACTGCAAAATTTGCACTCAAATCATAGAAGAAACCATAATAGCGCAAACCGAATGGCAAAAATAACGTATACTAAGTTATTAACTAAAAAAGAAAAGACAATATGATTTTAAACAAAACAATTGAGATAATTTGCCGAAATACAGGCATTACTAAAACATACGACATTGGCATCACGCTTGCCGAAATTGCCGAAGACCAAAAGATTATTCTTAAACGCCCGATTCTTGGCGCAAAGGTCAACAACAAAATCAAAGAATTGAACTACAATGTATTCAAGCCCAAAGTAGTGGAGTTTTTTGATATTCTCGACCCCGATGGTCAAAGGCTATACCGCCGCTCGCTAAAATTTATTTTTATCAAGGCTGTGGCTGATATCCTGCCCGAACTGAATGTTAATATCGAACACTCTATCAGCAAGGGTATCTACTGCGAACTTAAAACCAAAAACGGCGACGATTACAAGCCTACCGCTCAGCAAATCAGCGATATTAAAGAGCGAATGAAGATAATCGTGCAAAACAATCTTCCGTTTGAACGCCGCGAAATTTTGTCGAGCAAGGTGGCTGAGATTTACAGCAAAATGGGTTTGAACGAACGTGTTGACCTATTTAAAAAACGCGCACGACTCTACTCGTCGATGTACTTTTTGGAAAATGCCTGCGACTATTTTTATGGATACCTTGCACCGTCCACAGGAAGCATTACCACATTCGACCTTATTCCATATTACGATGGAGTGCTCTTGCAACATCCCACCGACTACGAAAATATGACCATCGCGCCGTTGGAGATGCAGGAAAAACTCTTTGAGGTGTTCCGCGAAAATAAGCAATGGGTTAAACTATTGAAGATTAACACAATAGACAGTATCAACAAATCTGTTGATTCAGGCAATTGCGGACTTATTATCAAACTTGGCGAGGCATTGCAGGAGAAAAAAATCGCCGAAATTGCAGAAACTATCAAGCAAAAACAAAATACAAAATTGGTGCTGATTGCAGGTCCGTCGTCATCGGGAAAAACCACATTTTCAAAGCGTTTGTGCGTGCAACTCGGTGTGTGCGGTTTGAAACCTGTGCAGATTTCGCTCGACAACTATTTTGTTAACCGCGAGGATACTCCCAAGGACGAAAACGGCGAATACGATTTTGAAGCGTTGGAGGCTCTTGACTATGAGCAATTTGGCAACGATATGCTCGCTATGATGGAGGGCAAGGAGGTGGAGATGCCCACATTCAATTTCCACACAGGACAACGTGAATACAAGGGTGACAAAATGACTGCAAGTGCCGACACAGTGTTTGTGGTGGAGGGTATCCACGCCCTCAATCCAAAACTGAGCGAGAAAATTCCCGCCGAAAACAAATACAAAATCTACGTTTCGGCTCTCACTCAGGTGGCTATCGACTCGCACAATAGAATCCCCACCACAGACAACCGTCTGTTGCGCCGCATAATACGCGATTACCGCTACCGTCATTACAGCGCAGAAGAAACCATAAAACGTTGGCCATCAGTGCGCAGAGGCGAGGATAAGAACATCTTCCCGTTTCAAGAGGAGGCTGACGTAATGTTCAACTCGGCACTGCCATACGAACTCGGTGTTATTAAACGTTACGCAACGCCTATTCTGCGCGGCGTAAACGAAACCACATCAGAATACAGCGAGGCACAGCGTTTGCTCAAATTTCTCTCGTATTTTCGCGAAATACCTGACGATGAGATACCTCCAACAAGTATTTTGAGAGAATTTTTAACAGGAAGTTCGTTTCATTATTAGATCATAAAATTTAGAAAAATAAAAAAGAGCAACCGTTTATACGATTGCTCTTTTTTGTATAATACTAATAATAAGTACTTTAACTGATTAAAAAGCGTTAGCCACTTCCTCCGCAAATCCTGCCAAAGATGGATCGCGGGCGCCCATAAGAAGAATGATGTCGCCGGGTTGGGCTGTGGAGCGGAGTGTGGGGATGATGTCGTTGCGGTTTTCGATGTAGAGGGCATTTTTACCGAGGGCGGTGAGAGAGTCGGCAAAGGTGCTTGCTGAGAATGATTGGTCGGCTGTGCCACCGGCGTAGTATATTTTTGAGAAAATAATGCGGTCGTCGGGACGGAGAAGGGCGGCGAGTCGCTCGATTAATTCGTCTTTCATCATACGCGAGGGTGCGAAACCGTGGGGCTGAAACCACGCAATAACACGTTTGCTGATAGCCTGACACGCCGAAATGGAGGCTGAAATTTTGGCAGGATTATGGGCAAAATCGTCCATAATAACGATGCCGTTTTTGTTGGCTATCACACGGTTGCGACGATAAATGCCTTGATACTGAGCAAGGGCGGCGGCAGAATCTTTGTCGCTGATACCAAGCACACGAGCCACAGAAATTGCAGCCATAGCGTTTTCCATATTGTGGCGACCTATCACATTGATTTTAAAGCGAGTATCGTCGCAAGAGAACTCAATGCTGTCGGGATTTTGCACAAAATCTTCGGCATTGTTTCCAGCCAAGCCTCGACACGAAAAATCGTTGACAATATCAATCGAAAGCGATGCAGAACGTTCATTGTCTTGATTGACTATCAGATTGTTGCGAGTGTTGTGGGCAAAAGCAGTAAAAAGTTGCATAAGTTCAGGAATCTCCTTGTGGTCGCGGTCGATATTGAGAATAACGCCGATTGAGGGGCGATAATTTTTTATAGTTCCATCGGATTCGTCAGACTCAATTACAAGATAATCGCTGCTACCCACGGCGGCGTTACCAATTTTGCCTTGCTGTTGAAGCGACACAAGTCCCGCACCTGAAATGAGCGACGGAGAAAAGCCACATTTTTCTAAAATACAGTAAATCATTGCAGTAGTGGTAGATTTTCCAGATGTTCCGCTTACGGCAATGGTCTTGCTTTTAAGAGCGATGTCGGCGAGCAACTTGCTGCGGTGCAGGATTCTAAGATTGTTTTTAACAGCAAAAGCATATTCGGGAACGGTGTCTTCAATGGCAGTGGAAACCACCACGCAATCTGTGTCAAGGTCGGGAACGGTCTCGCCTTGGTTATAACATTTTATACCTTCGGCTTCGAGTTTTTGTTTTGTATCCTGACCTTCGGGAGATGCAAAAATGCGGTCAGAACCACTCACTTCGCGACCTTTTCCCCTAAGGAATTGAGCAATTGCGCTCATTCCGCTACCGGCAATGCCTATAAAAAAATATTTATTTTTCATTTTTAATTTCCTCGTTAAATTGTTTGCGTTGTTTTTTTCGTTGTTTTTCTTCGATATGATGTTTAATACTAATTACGTCTTTAATTTTGGATGAAAGTTTGCGCTCGTCTTTTTGTTCCTTGCTCTCAAAACCAGCGGTAGCCTTTGCGCCCGACAGCACAGATTGAATCCAGTACGACGAAAAACTCTTGTGCGGGTCGCGTTTGGCGTAAATATAACCCTTTTTAACGCGCGAAAGTTTGTGTTTGGGATTGTCGGTGCGAATGAGCGAATTGGCAAGAAACGACAATAATCCACGTCGCTTTGGCTGAACGCTATCGTGCTTATTTACAGAAAGTTTTAAACCATTATAGCGAAATACCGACACACCAGACGAAGATTTATTATTGGAGGTAAACTCAATATCGGCACTCTTCATTACACCGTCGTCGATACGGGCAAAAAGGGCGTTTTCGAGAAACGGATTCATATCGGGAAGGAAAATCGTATAGGTCTGAGCCTTAACGATAAACTCGTCGGTGAGAGAATTAAGAAAATATTTAAAATCAGCCCTAATACCCGCCTTATTCATCAAACGACCCTCAATGTTGGCAAACATAATGCTGTCGTGGCGGAGGGTGGCGGTATCGTTGGTAAAGTTGAAAACCTTGCCCGAAACATCATTAATAGTGAGAATGCCCGGAACAGCCGCTTCGGGACTGAGTTGTTCGCAAGCAATGTAACTATTTGATACAATGGCAGTATCTATTGTAATACGTATAGGAATCCGACGGATAAATTCGTGAAGATTGGGCTTAATCGACGAAGTGTCAGACGGTTTGGAACGATTGAGATAAGAATTGAGCGCAAGACGGTCGATAGAGAGTCGTTCAATATCGATACGGCGTTGAAGTGCAAACTTATCCATATCAAAATTGTGCGCTGTTACCTTGCCACACGATAAAAAAGTAGCACTTTTGCGGTAAGGGAATAGTTTATAAAAATTGTAACGTCCCACAGTGGGGCGATATTCCACATTGTAAACAACAATGTCGTTTTTGTCAGGAGCAAACTCCACACGACCGGCGTGAAGCATATATAAACTATCTTTTAGATAGATAGTATAGTCGTTGATACCAGTGGTAATCTCCTTTACTGGGAAACGGTCTTCTTGAATATTGCGAGTGTCGAGACCAATAATTTTGAAATCCAAATTATTGAGTTTCAGAGAATTTTTGCCAGTTCGATAAATATCCAAACAAATATTACCTGCGTAGAGAGTATCAACAACAAGAGCGTTGAATTTGTTATAAAATTTTGTAATATCAAAATTAGGTTTCCGGTCGGGACGTTTGCCAGCAACTAACTCAGCCTCAGGCGAATCAATAAAAATCTTTTCGGCTTGGATAGTCTTGGCAAAAGCGACAGACTCTAAATCGGGTTTAACTACAAGAATATCAGGAATAAACACAGTAGAAACACCACGACTACGGTTTTGAAAATCTTCGTCACCCTTGTCGAAAAATATATTGTGAATATGCAACGAATCGTTGACAATATCAGCCCGTTTGATAGCAATCTGATTTTCAGCGTTTTTAGTGAGAATAGCGATATTTTCGGAATGAAAAGTAGGATTACGGAACGAAATCAGATGACCCTTTTGGGCAAGATTTGCACTATCGATAGTGAGCGAATCAACCGAAAGATCAAAATCGGCGAATACAGTTCTTGTGGATATATTGTTGATATTCTGATAAATACCAAACTTACTACCATTAGAAACTATCTTAGAAATTTGAAAACTGCGGATAAACTTATTCAAAATCGGCGGTTTTTTCTTAACATTGGCAGAATCGGTACGCTTATTTTCGGGCTTAACAATGGTGAATACACTCTTATCAATCAGGCAGGTATCGGTGCAAAGAAAACCCGTTTTGGCAAAAAGATTAAAATCAATTCCACGAAGGTCGATGGCTGGGAAATAGGCATTAACTATGTTCTTGTCAGACACTGTATATTCGTGATTTTGAGACACAAACACCATATCCGACTTTAAAAATCCCTCTTTGGTGCCAAGACTTATTTCAGAAGCCTTTACATTATGCACACGGTCGGGCAAGAGAAATTGAAAGTTATTGATATTCAGATTATAATTATCGGCAAAAAGGAAATTACCTGTACACTCTGCGCTGTCGCGGTCGAAATAAAAACGATCAATATCGAGTTTAAAACGGTTTTCGGTAGAAAAACGGTTTTGATTTAAAGAATCTCTAACAGTAAGACGAACCACGCCACTGTCAACTACAAAAGTATCTATCCTAACAATATTCAGCGACTTAGGCATTAATTTGGCAAAAGATTTTTCTAAATCAGACCAAGAATCAAAAACAGAATCACGATGAGTGGGCAATTCTTCGGTTTCAGCAACGTTTTGAGAAACGGAATCAACAGCAAGAGAATCATTTAGCAAACGTTTAAGATGGGGATAATCTATGAAAACCAATTGAGGATTTAGAATTTGAAAATTGCCAATTTCAACCTTATTATTATAAATACCTTGAATAAGATTTGTGTTTGACAGCACAGCCTTTTTAACCTTAAAATCAATCACCGAATGTTTGTTAAGACGCTGCAAAACAGGAATTAGCAGCGATTCAGTGTCGGCAGAGTAACTAAAATTAGAGAGCGAAATAGTTTTTCTGCGAGAATCTACCGTAAGGTTCTGACCTTTAAGAGTATGGATATTAGTAGACGGCTTCATCACAAAATTATCGAGCGTGAGATTGACGTTAGAAACAATAAAAGGTTTTTCGCCCTCGCTCAAAAGTGCGCGACCTGTCTCAAAATTATCAAACGAAACAGAAAGCAATCCGCTGATAGTCAGGCTGTCTTCGAGAATAGAAGATTGCTGGTCAATATCGATGTAACTATCTTTAATAGTGATTTTTGCGATACGGAGCGACTTGAAATATTCGTCGCTGAGGAGTTTTGCCATACTCGGTTTTTTGCGATGAGTGGCGGTATCGTTGAAACTTTTGGATTCAATCTGAGGTTTCATTATAAGCACCGCTCCCACATTGAAAATCTGCGAGTTATACGCCTTTTTGATGTCAATATTCTTAATATCAAGTTTTGGCACAGAGATATTCATACGGCTGTCGGTAGAATCCTTGGCATCGTAGAGCGGACGAATGCGGATTTTGCCCGCCGAAACAGCCTTCTGCTTGGTTGAAAGCAAGAGATACGACGACGAAAGCAGATGCACTCGGTCGGGAAGGCGCATATCAAAATCACGAATAGAAATATCCAAATCGTTGGAATAGAGAATTTTATTGCGATTGCGATAAGCCAACGAATCAAGTGAGAAACCCAGAAGAGTGATATTTACATTGCCTACCTCGTAGGCAGGTTTCGTGAACTTTGGATTAGAAACCTTAACCGAAGCATCCGAAATTTCAAAAGTATCAATATTGATAGCCTTTAAAGTGCCTTTAATCAGCGAGTACCAGTTTCCTTGACCAGTAGATTCAATATTTTGATTATTTTTGTTGCGGCGACGACCAGTGGCAAACGAAATCTTTGGATTTACCAGCGAAACTGCGCGAATATCAACCACTTCCTGAAAATATGCCTTATTAATATCCACGCCCGTAATAGAAACGGTGTCGAGAGTAACGTTGAATTTTTCTTTGGTGCTATACGCCGCCTTGGGACCCTCGGCAAGAAGTTTTACATCGGTGGCGAAAATAATTGAATCTGAGGTCTTTATAATTAAATCGCCGCAGTTGACAGTGTGAATACTATCGGCAAGACGAATTTTGTAACCACCCGAAGTGATGGCAATTTTGTTGGAATAAAAAAGGCGGTTGTTGGTTTTGTAAACATCTTCATCCACATAAAAATCTGACAGGGCAATATTAATATTGCCCACCACAGCCATCTCGTTTTCGTCGGTAACAGTTTTGTAAAAGTCGAAAAATCCGTCGGTTACGGAAATATTTTTAACCTCTACTTTGTTGAAATAATTGCTGATAAGCGGGTAAAGGTCTTTGTGAATAGCATCGTATTTGCCCTTGTGTTTGTCGTCGGGTTTGCCTGCAAGACGTATCACAGGACGGATTAATTCAATAGATTTAATGCGTAAACGCCGCGACCCAAAAATTGACGAAAGGCGGATATTTTTGATGGCAAAATTGGCGACAGAAATATTGTAAATGGCTCTATTATAAGCCATTTGTTCTTTCAACTGCATATAAACAGAAGTATCTGCTTTCATAGAAAAATTGGTGAGCAAAATGCTGCGACCCAGAAAATTAAGGCGGATATCATCGAATTTTATGGTGTAGAGACCGTTAGTTTGGTCGGAAACATTTTGGCAGATTTTTTCTTTGAGCAACGGAAATGCATAATAATAAAGCACATACTGAGCCACGCCCACAACCAAAGCAAGCACCACGAAAAGTTTTAGAAGAAATTTCCAAAACTTCCGTTTTTTCTTCGGCTGTTTTTCAACGGTTTTATCTGGCTCTATGTCTTGATTTTCAGGCATTTTCTTGGTCTAAAATCTTGTTATTCTTGCGCATATACAAAGCAATAAAAAGCGACGGCAGTGCGCAGACCGTTACCCAAATAAAAAACGTGGTATAACCCATCATATTTTGCAGCCACCCGCTCACCATACCCGGCAACATCATTCCCGCAGCCATAAAAGCGGTGCACACGGCATAGTGCGACGACGAATTGGCGCCGCGCGAAATCTGCATCATAAACACCGTGTAGGCGGTAAATCCGAAACCGTAGCCAAATTGCTCAATAAAAACCATCGACGAAACGGCGGCAAAACTCTCGGTTTGCAAGGCAGCCATATAAGCGTAGAAAATATCAGGCAGATTCAACGCCAAAATCATAATTATCAACGATTTGCGCAAACCTTTCTTGGCAATAAAAATTCCGCCGAGAATACCTCCGAGAATTAGGGCAATTAACCCAAAAGTTCCGTTTACAAGTCCTAACTGACTTTGTGTCAAGGCTAAACCTCCGTTTTCGTGAGCATCCAACAAAAAGAGCGGAGATATTTTTGACAACTGCGCCTCGCTCAAACGGTAGAGGAGCAAAAACGCCATAATCAGCCATATATCAGGCTTTTTGAAAAACGTTATAAAAGGTTGAAAAAAATTGGTTGTTGACTTTTGACGTTCTGTTTCAACATTTTTTGGCAGCATAAAATAGTGATACACAGCCAACAACGCCATCAACGCTCCAAAAATACCGAACACAATCTGCCACGCAAATTTTACATCTCCGTATGATTCAGTAAGATAGCCCGCCAAAACTACAAGACCGCCTTGACAGAAAATCATAGAAATACGATAAAAAGTGTTGCGGATACCGACCCAAAACGCCTGACTTTCAGTGCTTAAAGCCTTGATATAAAAACCGTCGGCGGCAATATCGTGTGTAGCAGAAGCAAAAGCGGCAAGCCAAAACACTATCAATGAGTATTTTACAATACCTTCGCAAGGAATTGTGTAGGCAATCAATCCAAACAAAACACCTGCGAAAAACTGACAGAAAGTAATCCAAAACCTCGAAGTTTTGAACATTTCGGTGATAGGACTCCAAAGCGGCTTTATCAACCAAGGAAGATAGAAAAAACTTGTGTAAAAGGCAATTAAGTCATTGTCCATACCCAAAGCCGATTTATAAAAAATCGTACTCAGAACGTTGACAGCCATATAAGGCAAACCCTCGGCAAAGTAGAGCGAAGGAATCCAAGTAGCGTGTTTTATTTCGGAACGGTTCATTTTCAATACATTTGAGTGAGTTCGGCGTTGTGATAATAAAATTTGAGAATCTCGTCGAAACGGAAACCCTTGCTAGCCATCACTGCCGCACCTATTTGACACATACCTACGCCGTGACCCCAACCTATGCCGTGAAGAATAAATCCATCGGAAGTTTTTTCCACGTCGAAAGCGGAACTATAAAGGTGGGTTTCGGAGAGTATGCGTCTGATTTCTAACTCCTTACCAAAAATTTTTGTAAGTTTTGAGCCAACAATCTTTAAACGGGTGATACGTCCCGAAGGTCCGCGGTCTAAGGGTTCGAGAGCGATAATTTCGCCAAAATCCTCGCCGGTTTTGTGTTTGAGAAGTTCGGGAAGGGTTTTAGAACTGAGTTTCACAGTCCAACGATAAAAGTCCTTTGATTGTTGGTCGTAATCGTTGAGAATTGTGCGGAGGAGAGCCTCGTCGTTGGTGTTGCAATAAGGACAGTCGACAGGTTCGAGATAGTTGTAATGCACAGGTTGCCAACAACTTTCAAACACTTCGGAACGTCCGCCACAGCATTTTGAAAACCTTGCGTCGCAGATTTCGCCATTATAGGTGAGGAAAAGTCCACGGGTAGCCTCCACAGCCGCCTTTACGTTGGGATTGTAGGCACGCGAAAGTCCCTGATAGCGTTGGCAATGGTCGTCGGCGCAGACATCAAAAAGAGTGTGAGCCTCGCGGTCGTACCAAGTAACAACCTCATCTTTGGTGATAACAGGCTTTCCCTCAGGCTTTTTGCAACTGATTTGAGCCATAAGCCAACTGCGCGAAATTATGGCGTGGGCTTTGAGCAACTCAATCGGACAATCGCCTCGCATCTCTGACGAAATTACAGATGTAATATATTGTTCAAGTGGTATATGATTAATTAGCAACACTTTACCATCTACAACCTTAACTGTAAATTCACCATTAAAAACCTGTTTTTCTAACTTGTTCCAATGGAATTGCAGACCGATTTCCACATCGTCGATTTCGAGGTTTCCATCGGCGTTTGGTCTGAAATTCAGATGGTTAAAAGTTCCGATACCTACGTTAATTATTGGTTCTGTCATTAACAAGTTGATTATTAGTTTGACGAATTAAACGAATCAGAAAGCGGCATCATATTGCCGTCGTTCATAACTATGTACGAGCCCTTGTCGGCAGTGTTGATAGAGCCGATGAGCGTAAAAAAGTCGTTATCCTTGATTTTTTCGTACTCTTTTAGTTCGATAGTAAAGAGCATTTCGTAATCCTCGCCGCCGTTGAGAGCAGCCACAACGGGCGTAATGCCAAACTCTTCTGCCATTTTTTTGGTTTCGTCGGCAATAGGAATACGCTCCTCAAATATCTCACAGCCCATATCCGAGGCACGGCATAGGTTCATAAGTTCGTCGGCAAGTCCCGTAGAAAGGTCGATCATAGATGTGGGCTTGATTTCTTTCTTTTTAAAATAATCTAACAACTCGATTTGCGCCTCAGGACGGAGTTGACGGCGGAGAATATAATCGTTGTTGTCGAGTTTCGGTTGCACACCTGTGCTCTCAAACACACTGCGTTCACGTTCAAGAAGTTGCAAGCCCATATATGCGCCGCCGAGGTTGCCCGTTACACAAATCAAATCGGTGGGACGTGCGCCATTGCGATAAACAATATCATCTTCTTTGGCAGTGCCGATGGCTGTAACACAGATAGTTAAGCCACGCATTGCACTTGTAATGTCGCCACCTGCAAGGTCTACGTGATAATGGTTGCAAGCAAGGTGAATGCCTTCGTAAATTTCTAATATTTGACTCTGCATCAAGATGTTAGACACGGCTATCGAAACCATTACTTGCTTAGGTTGGGCGTTCATGGCAATAATATCGCTGATGGCGGCAGAAATCACCTTCCAACCCAAGTGTTTGAGGGGCGTGTAAACAAGGTTGAAATGTATTCCCTCCACAAACATATCGGTAGAAACAAGCGTGCGAAGGTTGCCTGAATTAATTACCGCAGCATCGTCGCCAATGCCGAGAATGGTTTCAGAGTTGGTTTTAACGGCTTTTTCGGCAATTTTGGCAATAAGACCCTGCCGTCCGTTGGGAATAGATATTTTTTCAGGTTCGTGATTATCGCTCATTTTGTTTTTTTAAAATTATAACGTATATTTGCAATCGAATTCCGTGTATCGGAACATTTGCAAAATTACACAAAAGATTAGATTTTTAGTATGAAACACACCTTAATTTATAGAGCAATTGCGGCATTTTTTGCAATAATGCTGTTTTCGGCAACCGCCAACGCACAACGCGCACAATTTGACATCTCAGAACTCGGCATTTTTCCCGACGACAACGCCCCTGCAAACGCAACGGTAAACTGCGCTCCCGAACTTTGCAGCATAGAACGCACATTGATAGAAGCCAACCGCAAACGTCAATTTTACGGTTACAGCGTGCAGATATTTTTTGGCTCGGGAAGCGACGCCCGCGAAAAATCAGAAAAAGCAAAAAAGAAATTTCTTGAACTCGTTGACGGTGAGGAGGCTATGGTAGTTTACGAACAGCCTTACTTTAAGGTAAGAGCCGGCAACTTCCGCACAAGATTAGACGCCACCAAATTGAAGAAAAAAATCATCGGAGAGTTCCCGGGAAGTTTTGTGGTAGAGTGTAAGATTTCTTATCCTAAGATATAATGAGTTATTTATCAACGAATTAAACGAATTAAGACAAAAAAACTTAATAAAGAATTTGATAAATAAATATCTGAGATATTTATTTGTACGAATTAAACTAATATAAATTTATTACATTCGTTTTTATTCGTAAATAAAGTTCCTTTTAGGGACTTTATTTTAATTAATTATATATCAATGATATTCGTTAATTTCGTTTAATTCGTTGACCAAAAGAACTACGATTCTTGTCCGAATTGCATTAAATATCCTTTGAGGAATTGGTTTAAATCGCCATCCATAACGGCTTGAACGTTAGACGTTTCGATATTGGTACGGAGGTCTTTTACCATCTTGTAGGGTTGCATTACGTATGAGCGGATTTGGCTGCCCCATTCTATTTTTTTCTTCTTGCCCTCAATTTCGGCTTGTTTTTCGCGCTTTTTGTTGAGTTCAATTTCGTAAAGATGCGATTTAAGTATGCGTAGGGCATTTTCGCGGTTTTGTCCCTGCGTGCGACTTTCGGTGTTTTCTACCACAATACCCGACGGCAAGTGGCGCACACGAACGCCGGTTTCCACCTTGTTGACATTTTGACCGCCAGCACCCGACGAGCGGAATGTATCCCACTCTAAATCAGATGGATTGATGGTAATTTCGATAGTTTCGTCGATAAGCGGCACCACAAAAACCGATGCGAAAGTTGTCTGCCGTTTGCCCTGAGCATTAAACGGAGAAATGCGCACCAAACGGTGCACACCGTTTTCGCCTTTGAGCCAACCGAAAGCGTTTTCGCCTGAAATTAAAACAGATGCAGTTTTGATACCTGCCTCATCGCCCTCCTGATAGTTGGTGGTTTCGGTTTTAAAGCCATTGTCCTCAGCCCAACGGAGATACATACGCAGAAGCATCGAAGCCCAATCGTTGCTTTCGGTACCGCCCGCACCGGCATTTATTTTAAGAATAGCGTCGAGGTGGTCTTCCTCGTTGCTGAGCATATTTTTAAATTCAAGATTCTCGATAAGATTGAGAGCCGCGGCATAAAGTTCGTCGTACTCGCCCGAATCTTCGCCAGCCTCGGCAAACTCTACCGCCACAGAAAGGTCGTCAACGGCAGTTTGGGCGGCATCGTAGTCGTCGACCCACTTTTTAATTACAGACGATTGCTTTAAAAAATCTTCGGCGGCTTTGGCATCGTTCCAAAATTCGGGTTTATCAGCCTCAGCCTTGTTTTTTTCTACGGTAATGCGCTTTTGGTCGATGTCAAAGATGCCTCCTCAACGCGCCAAGGCGTTCCAAAAGCGATTTATATTCGTCTTTGTTGTACATATTATCTTATCTTTGTGATAGTTCCGTTGTAGTTGACCTTGATAATCGACGATGGCGACACCTCAGTGGTATCGTCTTGACGATATTTTACGATGTAATCTACCGCTTGCTTGATTTCGTCTTCAATTTGTGCGTAAAATGCCGCTGGCTTATGACCTGATATATTGGCAGATGTGGATACGATAGGTTTTCCAAATTCTGAAATAAGAGTTTTGCAAAAATCGTCGTCGGGGATACGGATACCGATGCTGCCATCCTCGGCGGTGAGGTTGTTGGCAAGATTGCGAGCCTCGGGATAGATAACGGTAAGGGGTGACACAGCCTCGTCCATAAGTTCCACAGCGCGGAACGGCACCGATTCCACGTATTGTTGCAGCATAATAAAGTTAGAAACCAACACGAGCATAGATTTGGAATCGGGACGGTTTTTGATTTCAAAAATACGGTCCACGGCGTCGGGATTAGTGGCGTCGCAACCCAATCCCCAAACAGTGTCGGTGGGGTAAAGAATAACCTTACCCTCTTGTAATGCTGATAAAGCGGCTGAAATGTCGTTCTGCATAGTTGGTTAAATAAATTTTGGGGCAAAGGTAGGGATTTTTTGGGGAATATGCAAAAAATAATTTCGGATAGAATGACACCTTATATTATATATATTATAATAAAATCCGCTAATTTCCACCACCTTACATTTTTTTTGAAAAAAAGTTGTAAAAAACTTGCGTTTGTATTTACGCTTTTTGTATATTTGATAACGAAATATTGAGGGCGATATGTATGTGCCCTCAGCAGAGAGAATAGTTGAAAAATTATTCGGAAGTTGTGCTGTTATCTCCAATATTGAGAACCTAGGAAATTTTCAAAGGAGGGAGAAACAGCACGGCGACCGGCTCAGTATATGAGCGTGGTGTGCATTGTTATATCTTCTCCTTTCAGGTTTTCCTAGGACCTTCAATATTGAGGTATAACGCAAAAAGCAGACTACGCTTTTTTTATATCCCTTCCTGATAGTTTCTGATGCAGTTCTCAAAAAAAGTTCGAGACTGTGCCGCGATTTGGCACAGTAGAGATACGATATTTGACGACAATTAAACAAAGTAATAACTACTAAATTATTAACATCTAATAGTATGGCAGAGATATTAGACAAAATTCAACAAGCAATCGACAAAGCCGTCAAAAAAAGAGAGCATTACAAAACCCTCGTGAACGGCAAAGTAGATTTGCTGAACAAATTGAGAACACAAGTTCAAGAGTGCTATCAAAAAGTATCAGCAAGTTCTTTCGAGAACAAAGCCATCTACAAAGAGAAACTCAATCAAGCGAAGGAATCAATAGATCAAATTCTTAAAGATTCCGAACCGTTAATCAACCGTTTCAACCGGGACACCATTAATCTTGGCGTTGCAGGTGCTACGCAGGCAGGAAAAAGTACGTTGCTCGAAGCCATATCAGGCGTTCAACTTCCAAGGGCAAAAGGCAAACACGCCGGTGACTCTACAACAGCCGCAAAATCTATCATCATCAATAGTTCCGAAAAACGAGCAATTGTTTATTTCAGGAACAAACAACAATTCATCGAACTTGTAAAGGCTTATTTGCCTGAGCAATACAAAAACGATGTTTCTGATATTGCAGATTTCGAGAATCTGAACCTTGACAGGATCTACAATAATAGTTCAGATTCGACAGAACGTTATGAAATTAGCAAATTGCAGGAGGCACAAAAATCTTTGCCATACCTTAAAGAACACATCAAAGAGAACTACCAAAAGGAGATTGACCTTGCAGACCTTGCCGACTACGTAACGTATTTCCAAGGCAAAGATGACAATATTCATTTTTGGCCTGTTGTTAAAGTCGTAAAGATATATTGTCCATTTACAGCACTTGGCAACAATCAAATCAAACTCACACTTGTTGACCTACCTGGTATGGGAGAATGTCCAAGGGTTGACATAGATATGGTGAATGGTCTTAACAATGAAGTTGACACCGTTTTACTTCTTTTCAAGACAAATGCAGTTCAACCCGACAGAGATTTCAAAACCTTTGATGCCATCAAAGGTGCTCAGAAATTTGTCAAAGATAAAACCAAGTTCCTCTCGTTCTTTATTAACAAGGTGGAGGGAGACGTTAATCTTGAAGGTCAGATTAACTCTATTAAAAAAAGAATCGAGCAAAATTTCACACACAACGACGAGGAATATCGCAAATATGAAACCTCTGTACTGAGTAATGACGGTTCGTTCAACAATGCGAAGGTTCATCAAGACGTGGTTGATGTCCTCACCAAACTTGTCGATGACATTGACTCATTGGATTCGGACACATACAATGGTTGGATTAGTCAACTTGATGTAACCGAACTGAAAAAACAAGTCAACGAGATTGCTAACCAAATCAAGGACGATTTGCCATATACTCAGGATGATGAAAAAGAATTTGACATTAAAAAGAATGCAATGATCAAATCTTTGGCTAAGTTTAATAGTCTTGAAGATGAATATAAAGTTGCAGTTAAACTCAGCGAAGTTAGGAAAGTTGTCAATGCAGAAGTACAAAAAATATACGAAGCAGTAGAGGCCGCTCCCCTTGATAATCCTAATTGGGACATTGATTTCGCTGATGAACGTGAAAACGTGAAGGGTGTACCAAGTCCCACTAACGAATTAATTAGATTGTGGACATTCATTAGGCGCGAATATCGTAATGTTGAAAATATAGCAGAAAAACTATTCTCGCAACTAAAAAGCGACATTTTAATGAAGTTCAATGAACTTGTTGGTAAAAAAGATTTCATTTCACAAGGTGGAGACGAGGGCGTTCACGAACTACTAAACAAAATAGCCGACAAAGAAGTTGAAATGCCATTTTTCACAACAGCATTGGAATCGTTGCTAAGTGAGAAAATCAGTTTCAACCAAATTGTCTATCCGTTTGTCGAAGAATCAAAACTTGCAAAGTCTATTAGCAATGATAGCGTAAACGGAGGCTTAATATCTGACGATTCGTTTAAAAGCCCAGAAGGAACACCTCGCGAAGAAGAAAGAGAGCATTATAAGAACAAACTAATCCAAATTGTTCTTGGAGTCAATGGTGAAATATTATCTTTGATATGCGACAAGACACCATTTGTCATTGCATCATTCTTATTTGCAAAAATGGAATATTTCAACGACTGCCTAAACAGATCATCATTCGATGATGACATCAAAGGTGCTTGTTTCAAAAATTTTTGTAAGGCATTCCGACTCGAACTTTGGCCCGAACGTTTTGGCAGTTCAAGTGAAGCGGTAGCGACAAAAGAACTTACCAATAGTATCAATGAAATAATTAAACTCATAGACAAACTCAATAAATAATAGCAAAATGACAGATCAAGAATATAAAGACCTCAAACTAATATTCGATTCAGTTAAAGACAATACGAATACAGAAAGTATTGAAGGCAAGAAAATAGTTACCACGACCCTCGAACCTATCAATATTTCGATGGTTGCACCTCGTGCTGCGGGCAAAACATCGTTGCTTGCCACATTGTTCAAATATATGAAAGAACACATCAATCCAGATAATTTTGAAATCACTATTGACGAGGATTCCGAAATTCGAATCAAGGAATACACAAGGGCTTTGCAAGTAATCAAGGATGCCGACAGCAACGCCGACATTACGAGCAAAATTTCAAACTTGCAAGCCACAAATTCCATAAACGAATTCAAATTCACAATCAGGTTCAAACACATAATTCCCTCAGATAGTAAAACTATCATAGTGAACCTTCCATTCTGCGTAATGGATGTCGCTGGTGGTATTGTGGCAGGAGAAGTAAAAGAAAAAACAGAAGAATTCAAGACTCATTTGAAAAATAGTTCCGTTTTGTTGATACCTTTCGATTCAATGTTGTTGATGCAGAATACTCTTACCGACAATCGAGAAATTCTTGACAGATATATCAGCGACCACATGAGCATAGACTGCATCAACGAATGGGGTAACGAATGGGCGTTATCACGCAATTCCAAAGGCGACAATCATCCGAAAGTGGTATTTGTTGCAATGAAATCGGAAACCTACCACACCCACAGAGTCACAGAATCCAAAACCAAAGAATGTTTCACTAGTTTCAGAAGCAAATACACTGAGGCAATTGACAAACTTTTGAAAAAAGCACCAAGTTCATTGGAAATCACTTACACTCCAATGGAAACAATCGGCTGTATTCAGTGTGTTCATTCGACATTCGAGAACGGCGAAATGAAGCACAAGTTCCTCAAAAAGGACAACATTCCCGACTATCTCGGTACGGGAGTAGTACTTGATGTCATTTTCAAAAGAGCGAAAAACCAAATTGACGATGTGTACGGAGATGCTAAAAAATGGATTGACGAAATCCAAAACCGTTCATTTATTGAAAAAATGCGACATCCTATTGATTGGCTTGATTCTTTATTCAACAAGAATTTCGTGCTTGATTTCTATAACGGAATCGGCGAAATCGAAAAGGAACTCACCAACATTGCAAAGAAAGATAGTTGTTTCACCAAAGGTTTCAACAAAATCATCTAATCATCAGACAAAATGATTGCAATCAACACAAACGGGAAGATGGAGTATTCTTACTTTTGCCCGACCGAATACGCCACAAAAGTAGATGAATGGCGCAAAAGGTTTGATGGATTCATCCTACAACACCAAGAGACCGTCATTGCTGAAATATATCCAAAGGAAAGTAAAGTAAATCTTTTCTTTTCCACCATTCCGTCAGAAAGATATGATTTCGACAACCGTATTTGTGATACCTCTTTTGCTGCCGTCAGTGTAAATTACAACGGCGACGGCAAAGAGGATTTCAAATTTTTCAAATCCGCTTTGTTGATGTATGACCCTATCAACAAATACCGTATTTTAGGTAAAGATTTCGACGACGAATTTAAGGATCAGTTTTTCGACGAAATCAACAGCGAAAGCGTACACTACCAAAATACATACGATCTTGTTGCATCCAAGTTAAAAAAAATTCAAGCAAAACTTGACAATGAAATCATCAACACAGTCGGCATTGCGCCCGAAGTAAAAGAAAACTATTGCCGTATTTTGCCGATAGAAAGTGATAGAACCAATTATGTAGCAGCACTTGAAAATGCAACACAAGAAACAGATACAGACAAAATTATTTTGTTGATAACTTCAATGTCTGTAAATGAAGAAAAGATAAAAAAACTTTTCGACACCCAAGACAATACAACCGTTAAGGCGTTAGTGTATTCAACAAATGCAAAAACAGAACAGCCGTCCATAGAAATAAAAAAAAAGTCACTACCATTCCCAACGAAAGTGGGAATAGCCGTAGTAACAATGGGATTAATAATGGCAAGTCTTTTGATTTGGCTGATGCCATCTCCCTCGCCGAAAACGGTCTTAACAAAATTGGAAACGGACTCAATAACTTCGGTAATACAATCTGGAAATGGTTACGAAAAAGAGACAATGAAAAATGATTTTTTGTCACTTGGTACATACACCGATGGTAACTTGAAACTTCGTATTTCAGATACGTTGTTGCAGATGTATAACGCCAACGATAGTTTGATACAGAGTTTTATTTTCCGACTTGATTCGGTGAAAAAAATAGAAGAGTGAAAAATAAGCATTTGGATTGCAGAAATGTGATCCAAATGCTTTGATTACAATGAGCAAATCATTTTACCCGCACCTTAGCGTTACCCCTGTCTCTTTTTATACTCCAAAATTTTTCAGCATTGATATTTCATTAGGCAACATATTTATTAAAAAAACCAAAATCAGCAAAGATTTTGAGATTTTTGACATTTTCGGGCAAAAACATTTTGAGATTTTTAACAAAACAGACAAAATCGGGCAAACATTTTGAGATTTTTGACATTTTTGGGTAAAAACATTTTGAGATTTTTGACAAATGGAATAATCACCCATTCAACAGCAGCCATTTCCATATAGGCAGAACATTAATAGTGTAGCCATCGGTGGAGATGGTATCTTCTTCATCGTAGGTGATTATAAACATTTGATTTTGAGGAATGTAATTATTGAGTCGAATTAATGCTCTCACTTCGCGTTGGCGAGTGGCGGCATCTTTGATGCTGTACGACACTTGATAGGCTATTTTTTGATCAGGCAGGTAAAAATCTACCTCAACATTGGAATTAAAATACATAAGTTCGCCCTGAAATTTTCGGCGGAGAGCAATAGCCACAAGGTTTTCTAACAGCAAGGTGTCGGCATCGGTAACAAACAGATTTATAAAGCCATTGTCGATAAAATAATATTTCCTTACCGAAATTTTATCTTGCAATTTGGCGGCAAAATTTTCAATCGAAAATGTCAGATACGAATCGTTGAGATATTGGCAGTATTCCGATGCTGTTTCGGACTTAATTTTGTAACCCGCAGCCGACACCACAGAGGCTATACGATTGTGAGTGGCGGGTTGCATCACGCTTTCGGCCATCTTGCGTATCATCACTTTAAGAGCCTTGCTGTTGCGTATTGAATAACGCATTATCAAGTCGCTGAAATATATCTTATTAAAAAGGCTGCTAAGCCATTCACGCTTAAATAGTTCGTCCTTGACAATTACTTCGGGAAGTCCGCCATTGAAAAAAAACGAATGGAAACTTCTTACTATCTGAGTAGCAGGTGTATACTGCCAATTGTTTGGAAGCGAAATATTGTTTATTTTCAGATATTCAGGGAAAGAAAAAGGAAAAACCTCAGTGATATAAAATCGTCCGCCGAGGGTTGTAGCAATTTCGTGGCTGAGCATTTTGGCGTTGCTACCTGTGATAAAAACCTGATAGCCTGTATCTACAAGCCGACGGGCAAATTTTTCCCAATGGTCTACAAGTTGAATTTCATCGAGAAAAAAAATCGGCTTGTAGGCAAACATTTCTTCGTAAGCCAACTTAATGGTATCCAAATCGTTGACGGTAAGGTCGCCAACACGGTCGTCCTCAAAATTAAAAAATAGGATTTCGTTTAAATTGTGTCCGAGCGAAATGATTTTGTGGATACTTTGAAACAAAAGAAACGATTTACCTGCTCGTCGTAAGCCCACAAATACATTGTTGCCTTGATAATCTACCTTGATATCGCGATCAATATACTTAATATTATTGACATATTCTTGATATTCAACTATTAACCGTTTTGCCAAACTCTTTTCCATCATAGTTTTCAGTATTTGATTAGGCTGCAAATATACAAAAGTTTCCGTTATAAAGGAAACATTTACCTCAAAAGTTTCCCCTATAAAGGAAACATTTACCTCAAAAGTTTCCCCTATAAAGGAAAGATTTTACTCTCTCTCATAAATCAAATACGGTTCGGGGCGGAGGAAGCCACCTGCCATAAGGTAGTAGGGACGCGAATAAAATTCCCAATAGCCAGAGTGAAGGATAAACGATTTTACCTCGGCCCACGGGGTGTATTTGCTGGTGGTGCTGAGGGCAAGTCCGAGATTGTAGCCAAACGCCTTGTTGTGGTTGATGTTTTTGAATCCCCACTTGGTGACAGCCTGACCCATTCCTGCCGTTAATCGGTAATAATCAGACTCTAAGGCAACGTTAAACGAAATAAGTGTTTGCACCGAGTTTTTATAATTTACAAAATAAATCTGCGGCGACATAAGCACGTTGATTTCAGGGTCTTGGGTTTTGAGGTTAAACAGTCCGATGCTGCAATCCACGCCGTAGGTAAAGCCGGTATAGAAGCACCACCCAAGGGTAATGCGTGGCGAAAGGTAAACCTTGGTGTGCAGTTGAGCCGTTGCGCCCGAATGTGCTACCAAAGTGATTACAAATGCCATTATGCCTATAAATATCTTAATCGGTTTCATCAGTGCCGGATTTTTTACTATAATAACGGTGCAAAGATAGTAATTATTTTTTACAAAAAAATTATTACTTTTGCCTGTACAAACTTTACGCCAAATGGAAACCGCACTACTCATTACCGTACTGATATTCTGCATCATCAACATTATTTTGGTACTCACAAGGAAAAACAACAAGTCTGCCGAAGAAATCATCGCCCTGAGCGACACCGTAAAAGCCCTCACTGCCGAAATAGCCCGTCAGGAACGCATTATACGCGAGGAATTTCAATCTGCCCGACAAGAACGCCGCAGCGCCGAAAGCGAAAACCGAATGGAAAACATCGCTCAGTTCAAACTTATGGGCGAGGGTCTCTCCCACTCTGTCGACGGATTGGCGCAGAGCCAAAAAATCCAACTCGGACTATTCTCTAACCGTCTAAAAGAGATACGCGAAGACCTTGACCAAAACCTTAAACAAATACGTGAAGAAAATACAGCAAAACTCAATGAAATCAGAGTGTTAGTAGACGATAAACTTAAAGAAACCTTAGAGAAACGCTTCAACGATTCGTTTAAACTAATTAGCGACCGTCTTGAACAGGTTCACAAAGGTTTAGGCGAAATGCAGACCTTGGCAACCGGCGTGGGCGACCTCAAAAAAGTGCTCTCAAACGTAAAGACCCGCGGAAATCTTGGCGAAGTGCAGTTAGGCGCGATACTTTCGCAGATACTTTCGCCACAGCAATATGTTACCAATGCGGCGGTGTCGTCAGATTCGCAAATGCGTGTGGAATACGCAGTTAAACTTCCCGGTAGCGACCCCGACGGACATCCCGTGCTTTTGCCGATAGATTCAAAATTTCCCACCGAAGATTATCAACGCCTCATCGACGCTTACGACACAGGCACCGACATTGAGCGCGAATCCACACGTTTTGAGGCAGCCGTTAAGAAAAACGCCGCCGACATTCACCGCAAATATATCAATCCGCCCGCCACAACCGATTTTGCCATAATGTTTGTGCCCACAGAGGGACTTTATGCCGAAATTCTCCGCCGTCAGGGACTGTTTGAAACCCTGCGCAACGAGTACAAGATAACAGTAACAGGTCCGGCAAACCTTGCGGCATTTTTGTCGAGCCTTCAAATGGGATTCCGCACCTTGGCAATCGAAAAACGCAGTAGCGAGGTTTGGAAACTACTTTCGCAAGTAAAAACCGAGTTTGTAACCTTTGGCGACATTCTTGAAAAAACCAAGAAAAAACTCACCGAAGCGGCAAATGTAATTGACACTGCGGGAGTTCGCTCACGTGCTATCGAACGCCGATTGCGTGAGGTAGAAAGCGGAGAAACGGCAATTGAAGAATAACTATTTCGCTTTGCTTTCGTTGTTTTTGGCTATCAATAAAAGATGGCTAATAGATTTTTGCTCGCGATGCATAACCTCAGAAGTGAGCGGTAGTTCCTTTTTACTGTTATCCAAATACTTATAAATAATACCTCCGCAAATATAAATACGGTCGAAAGCATTTGTGCCGTCGGGATAGCGGGTTTCAATAAGGCAAAAATATGGACAATCATCGTCAACATATATTTTTTTATCAGTCATAACACCGTCACCAGACGAAACTTCTAACATTACAAGACGGTCGCCTTTGTAAAAATAATCATAGTCAACAGGATAGCCCGATTCTTCGTCCTCTATCTGAATATGTTTTTTAGTAAGTTCTTGGTCGTTGGCAACGGCATTATACATTTTGCGGATAAGGTCGGTTTTTTGTTGTTCGTTAAGATTCCTGCACGTTTCGCAAAAACCACCTCGCTTATAAATTTTTATAAGAGAAACCTTTGCATTTCGGTCGGCAGTTTCGCCTTTCCAAGCATCTTCCGACGGTTTAACAATCTTACTATCAGTACCTTTAACGTTTTTTAAAGCATCCTTAGAGGTATAAAATTCAATCACACCGCCATCTTCGGATTCAACTACGCGCACCCAAACACCATTTTTAAATATAAAATAATCGGGTGCACCGCTGTATTGCATACCAAAACCATCGTCCACGGGTGAAAAACCCACGCCAAAAGGATTGCAGCCGCCCGTAGCACACATACTGTATGTAAGACGGTCAGAAACTACTGTTATAGTGTCGATTACGTTATCTTTGCCAAGTGTTAGAATAAATTCATCGTTGCTGCGGCTAAACACAATTTGGTTGCCCTTGGTCTGTACGTTATAGCCTTTGAGTTGCGTGGGCGCGGGTTTGCCAACATACAATCCTGCAAGATGTCCCGGATATGCAACGGAATATTTGCGAGTATTGAAGGAGGAAGTAAAGAGCACAAATTTAGAGCCGTCCCATTCGTAAAAAGTGTAAGGAAAATCCTCCTCGTATAATGCGCCCACTTTGATTCTTTGTCCTGAAATAAGTCGGTAAGAATAATCATCCTTTTTTTTGCACTCTTTTTCAAATTGGTCTTTTTTGGGGAAAGCAAGAAGTTCGTCGTTAGCCTCAAAATCCTGATACTTAGGCAGTGGCAGAATGTCGTTTTTGGGCGTTAGTTTGCCGTCTTTATAAATGTAAGCATCAAATTTTTCGATACAATCGATATAACCGTCGCCAAGATAACCCTCCTTCGTGATGGTATGGAGCGCCAAATATCCGCCGCCATTCATCGGGTAACATTCAACAGTATTGGTTACATCAAGATCCATCTCGTCGGAATAATTATACGCAAAAACCAACTTAGAGTCACCTTCGCTCGGAGGGTAAAGCCATTCTTCGTCATCGGGACAATTAAGAATTTTTGAAACCTCGTTGGCAGGATAGCCTTCGATATCACCCACATTTATCGGAGATGCAGAAGGTTGAGATTCAACATTTTGCGCATTTGTAGAGTCGGCAGATTGCGCACCGCCTTGGTTTTGGTTAGAATTTCCGCCACAAGATGCCAAAGCAACAGCAAGGGCAGAGATGAGAAATGCTTTTTTCATAGATGTGTTTTTTTTGATTTATTTTACAGCGCAAGATAAGAAAAATTCCAATTTCCTCGGTATAATTTTTGCGGCAAAATGCAAGATTAACGTAAATTATTAATTTATAAAAACATGAAAAAAATATCACTTTTACTGTTACTTACAGTACTTACAATGGGACTTTATGCCCAAAAGATGAAAGACACCCGATGGACAACCGGCGAAATGACCGTTTATTGTTCAGAAGACGATGGCACAAATCTCCGTTTTGAACTTGGATTTGCACACGACGCATCTACTATGTTTGTAAAACGTGTTTCCACAGGTGTTTTTGAAGCCAAAGACCCTGAAAATGCCAACGGAATGAACAAAATCAAGATTGTTACCTACAAATGCGACCGTCGCGGCACTGTGCGCGTACTCTACTGCCAAAACGAAAAAGGTACTTTCACTCACGCACTTGTGGAGGTTACCAACGAAAACAATTTTGCTGAAACCGATTTCTGCAACCTTCTTGAAGGTACATACACAGGTAGCGACGGCAAAAAATACATATTTTCGGGCAATTCGCTCATTATCAACGGTGTGAGCAGCGATTACGAACCATTGATTTGCGAAATGGGATATGTTAACGGTTTTAAGTACAAAGGTCAGAAATACTGTTTCAAAGTATCTGAAAACGGATTCAACCTTTACACCACCAATACCGACGATGGCGAATTTGAATTCGAACCCGAAAAACTTTGGGTAAAACTCACCATCGACCAAGAAAAAAATCAAGGTCGCTGGCCGATTCTCAAAGGCGACATCGTTATGGAAAAATACGCTATGTATTACACCAAAAAGCAAATTCGCATTATGCGCAACGAAATTTACGCCCGTCACGGATACAAATTTGCTTCTGCCGACCTTACAGCACATTTTTCAAAAATGAGTTGGTATCACCCCGTTGACGACAATTCAAAGGTTCATCTCTCCGACGTTGAAAATCTCAACGTTAGCATTTTAAAGAATATGGAAGCCCTAAGCGAGGGATACCTTCCCACTTCGGTAGAAAAATAATCTATTCAGGTGCTTGATAAAAACTTGCATTGATGGTGCCTTGAACAAAGGCGCCATCTTTTATTATATATTGATCGTAGTTGCAACCTTCGGCACCAGAGTCGGCAGTGTAAATAGTTAAAACATTGTTGTTTACAGTAGCCAAGTCGACATAAAGACCACCAAATTCTCCCATATCGTCTACACGCCAAACAGATTCTTCGTTCCATTGGGCAGGAAACTCTTTTACTGCCAATATTTCACCATTTAAAAACAATGCCGACACGCCAAGTGCATCAGTACCTTTGTTCTTAAATTGGACGTTAACCATTTGATATTCACCATTATTGCCAAACGACAAAGATGATGGCAAGGCTTGAATTTTGCGAGAGAATTTTTTCTCTAAGGCAGTTTTCATTGCAGGAGTTACCACCGATTTTTCTTGAAAAGGAAGAATTTGATTTTCAGCCACAAAGAAACTATCCACAAGCAAAGCGGCACCCCAAATAGCATCCCATTCGTTTTCGGGGTTTTCGAGCAATTTGCCATTGTTCATAGTGTAAATCCATCCCGGAAGGTTGTCGAAATTGCGGTAAGTATCGCGGGAGGTGTTTTTTTCTTTGTTTTCTAACTGCACGCCATTAAACGAGACAGGGAAAGTTTTACCACCGTAAATAGCATACTTATAAGATTTTAACGAATCGTCGGCAGTAGGATTTGCGCCATCTTGAAATTGTGATTGAAGAAGAAATTTAGTGCCTAATTGGTCGCTGAGAACAAATACAGGCTGGTGGGGCGTTGGCGTTGGTAGAGACGCGCCATGGCACGTCTCTACGGGGATGGATGAATCGGCATTTTGTGATGTTTGATTTTGTTGAGTGCCGTTGCACGCCATAAGCGCAACTGCGGCAATTGTTGGAATAAGTTTTTTCATAATTATAATAGTTATAAATTTAAATGAATCAGTTTTATACATTGCTCCAAACTCAACTCCTCGCCTTCGGGGCATAAATTGGCGGCGTGCATTATCACACCCAAAAGTTGCTGCGGGGTGTAATGACTTCGGAGATAGCCCATATTGGTATCGTCGTCGCGTTTGGATAGGCGGCGACCGTCGGGAGCGGTGAGCAACGGCAGATGGCGAAAGGCGGGAATGTTGAAACCCAACTTGTTATACAGAAAAATTTGAAGGTGCGCGCTCGGCATAAGGTCGCAGCCGCGCACCACTTCTGTTACACCAGAAAGGGCATCGTCAACCGTTACAGCCAACTGATAGGCAAACACACCATCGGCACGGCGGACAACAAAATCGCCACAGTCTTTCAAGAGATTGCACCGCTGAACGCCGTAAGTCAAGTCGGTAAATTCCGAAATCTCGTCGGGCAAATGCACCCGCTGCGAAGGATGGCGAGTTTTCATCAACTCTGCCTTTTGCTCAGGCGAAAGAAGGCGGCACGTGCCCGGATAAATTGGAGTACCGTCCGACGAATGTGGCGCAGAAGAAGCCCGGAGGTCGGCGCGGCTGCAAAAACAGTCATAAACCAACCCCTGCGCCTTTAATTTATTGAATGCATCTAAGTAAATATCAGCACGTTCTGACTGATAGAGAATCTCACCATCAGATTCGAGCCCAAGCCAACGTAGGTCGTCGATAATTTCGTCGGCATATTGGCGAGGGCATCGCATTGCATCGAGGTCTTCAATACGGATAAGCCAACGTCCGCCCTGAGCACGAGCATAAAGCCACGACATAAGCGCGGCATAGACGTTTCCCAAATGCATACGTCCCGACGGCGACGGGGCAAAACGACCGATGACCATATTCAAGAATTAATATTTGATATATGAAGATACCAGATAATTAACTATTCTGGAATAACATCAGTACTAAGATATGTTTGCGTAAGGGTGTACGAAAATTCGTTTTCAAAGAAGCCGCCTTCTTCTTCTTCCTGACGGTATTTGTGGGTAATTTTCATTATGGTCTGATCTAATTTGTTGGTGTACTTGATTTTGTAACTATCGTACTCCTGACCGCTTGTTTGCTTAAATTCAGAAGAGATAAGGCGTCCATCGTTGTCGCGCTGTTGTTTGTCCCACTTGATTTCGCTAAAATCGTAGATGCGACCAAACTCACGGCAGAGAATGTCGTTTTTGGAGTCGGCGTATTTGCGCATCGACTTGATTGAGGTGGGGTCAAGGTCGGTGATTTGGGTGTCGGTGGGTCGAGAATAGCCGATATCATCGCCTGTGATGCAGTCGTAAACGCTCACACCTTTTTTGAAAATATTGTCGATTTGTTTGTCGGCAGCACCCGAATAGACCTCCTTCCACTGAATGGAATCAATCTTGTCGCCATTGTAAAAAAGTTTGAACATACGTACATAGCCTTCGTAATCGTACTGACCTGTAATACAGCCATATTCGATAATTCTGCCACGTCCATCGTAACGGGCATACTCTTGGAGAGATTTGTAGCCGTCGCCACTCATAACAATCAGAATGGGTTTCAAAGTGTCCACATACTGACCGTTGTTGTTATCAACATCGTAAGGCGGCTGTTGCTCGTATTTTAGTTGCTCCTCGGTTTTGGTGCTAACAAATTTTTCACCATCAATTGATGTGGAATCTGTGTTGTTTAGCGATTGGTTGCTGTTGCCGCCGCCGCAAGATAACAGGGCAAGGGCGGGGATTAACAAGAATGATTTTTTCATAATGGTATGTGTATTAATTAATTAATTCAAAATAACAGGTTTATACCCATCCGTTCTATTTATACCTTTCGGTGATGGTGTATTTGTCTGTACGATTGACCCTTTCACCTTCAAACTCGCCAGTTTGATTAATGGTGACTTTTTTGGTGACAACGCCATCGCCGTATGTATAGTTGATTTTGTACTTGTTGGTTAATTCGTCCTCAATGGTATATTCAGAATATGTCAAGCGGCCTTGGTCGTCGCGTTTTTCCTTTTCCCATTTTTTTACAAAACTAAAATCATACTTCGGGTAATACGAACGCACAAGGTTGCTTTCGATGTTGTCGGAATAATTGCGCATAGAGGCAATGGATTTAGGATCAAAGTCTTTCACATCTTTGTCGGTTGGGTAGAGAACGCCGTGCTCTCTGTCGGTAAATTTATAAAAAATACTTGCGGCAGAATTGGCAAATAGACCCATAATTTCAGGTTTTTCATCAACTTCATAAGAGTAGACCTCTTTGCATTGGATAGAATCAACTTTATCGCCGGAATAATAGATACGGCACATACGGATATAGTCGTCATAATCATACTGCCCCAATTTACAGCCGTATTCTATTATTCTACCATCGTTGTCGCAAAGGCAATATTCGCCCAATTTTTCTGAACCGCCATCGTCCCATTTATAGGTAATAAGGGTTGGGATAGCAGAAGAGTTGATTGTGGGGGCACTAACGGCTACGAATTTGGTGCCGCTCCAAACCAGAAGTACATTTGACTCGTTGGTGTAATAGTTGCTCAAAGACAAAGTGTCGTCTTTAAAAGAGGCTAACCACTTAGATTCGAATGGTTTGAGTTCGTCGGGCAGTGGAATCTCGGTGAGTTTTCCGTCCTTGTAATCAAACATTTGGATAAAAAACGAGAACGCAGGATCGGTCATCGGAGCGTCGCCGTTTTGGGGATACGAATGTAAGTTGAGCAACACTTTGTACGACTCGCCTGATTTCAATAGGTCAATAGAACCATCGTAGAAGATATCGCCGTAAAAATGAAGGTCGATATAGTCGCCATTCAAATCGGGGTCAAAAAGATCCTTACCGGTGAATTCTATCTGTTGCCAAATTTTTTGGAGGTCGGTGAGGGTGTCGGTTGTAGAGACGTCACACTGTGGCGTCTCTACCGTGGTGGAATCTATGTTGTTTTGCGATTGGTTGCTGTTGCCACCGCCGCAAGATAACAGGGCAAGGGCGGGGATTAATAAGAATGATTTTTTCATAATGAGAATAATTAAGTCAGTGTATTTATAATTTCAGAGATTTTTACTCCATACCTGGGTCGATAAATTCTTCGCCGTTCCATTCGAAGTTGTAGCCGTCGCCGCCTTGACCTACAACATAGAAGCCTTTGTCGGTAAAACGCTTGATATAGTAACCTTTACTTAGATTGAAACGACCCGGATCTTGTTGGCTTACAACATATTCTGGCAGAAAAAGATCGGTGGTTTCGTCGAAAGAGATTTTGCCATTGCGAAAATTATAAAGCAAAATTCTATGTGGAGAATCAGATTTTGGGTTGAAATAATCCATTACCAAATACGAGCCGTCGTTGCGTTTAAAGCAAATAGCGGTCTCCTCAAACCCCTCCGCACCTTCGGCAACGAAAGTAGCAATATTGGAGCCAGCCTCTTTTACCATTTCGAGGTTGGATGCAATCATCTCGGCAGAAGGCATTTCGTCGCCCTCTACCATACCCAAGGGGTCGTATTCTTTGAGAAATTCCTTCCAAAACTGCATAGCGATATTACCGGATGATTTAAGCACAAATTTTTCACCATCCCAAGTGTAAACGGCATTTTTCATAAGGTCAAGGTCGCTTTCGCCCCACTGCTCGCATCCATTGCCCTCCATAGTCACATTTAATTCACCATTGTCGGTAATGGAGTAAAGCAAATAGTTTTTAGGAGCGGAATTATACTGTTTCTTAATGTCATTAACCTGAGCATCAAGACCTTTGCATTTGTCGGCATCGAGAAGGTCGTTAACATCGGGAACAGGAAGAATGTTTTCAACTTTTGTAATCTTGCCGTCTTTGCTCACGTAGGTAAAATTATCCCAAAACAATGTAGCCTCGCATTGCGCCTGATAACAAACCAAAGCCATATATCCGCCGTTTTTGTGCGGAAGAGCGTAATAGTCTATCTTGTTTCCGCAATATTTCTGTCGAATGTCGTATTCATCGGTAAACGAATAAACAGGTTTGTCAGCCTTCTTAGGCAGAGTTTTAACAAACTCTGCCAACATATCATAATAGGCGAACTTTTCACCGTCCCACTTGTAGGCAGGAAGGAAAAAGTTATATGCGAGAATTGGATATAATTTATCGTCAAAAGAAATTTTCGCCAAATCAACTCCTGAATAAATAATAGGTTCGTTGTCAGACACTGCGTAGTAGACATAATCGCGAGGATTTTTGTTATAAGCCTCAGTAATCACTTTGATGGCGGATTCGTATCCCTTCAATTTGTCGTTGTTGACAAACAAACTAATATCGGGAATGGGCATAAAGTGGCTTGCTGTTTTTGCCTCACCATCTTTATAAATATATGGAATATAGGAAAATTGCTCTTCGGCATCCTCGGGAGTTTCTAAATGCTCGCGAATTATGGCATAACCGCCACTTTTGATTGGATATAGATAATATTTATCGTTGTCGAATACCCCCTCGGCATTGGGGGCATTGGCTTCAAAAAAGTAGAAAGGCTTGTCGGCAGATTTGGGCAAAGAGTTGATAAACTTAACCAAACCATCGGGCAAAGTTACAGTTTGGTCAACGGGTTCCGATTGGGCAAGTGTGGTGTCAGTGCCAGTAGAGTTAGTACCAGACCCACACGATGTTAGCATCGCAAGGGCGGCAATGGCGGGGATTAATAAGAATGATTTTTTCATAATAATGATAATAAAATATAATTATTTAAAAATATCAGCCGTAGGGGTATGCTGCCATTCGTAGCCATAGTTCTCAAAATGATATTCGCCGATTTCTATTTCGGCAAGGAGGAGCAAATCGTGGGCAGGCAGGGTAAATGTCTTGCTGTCTTCGGGAAAATCCTTGCCCGACTCGGCATCCTGACAGAGGGTTATCACCTTGTTGGTGAGCGGATTGAACGACGCGCCGTATGCAAAATCATCGCCACAGTCGGCGTGAATGGTCTTACCGCCAATAAGGTAGAGCCCGTTGTTTTGCCAACGGAGAAGATATACATTGGTGGTAAAGGTTATGCAATCTGCATCGTCGTAACTTTGGCTATATAATTCTTTGTAATTGGTCTGAATTCTAAGCACGCCTTTGGTGGTGATCGATACAGAAACCTCGTTTTTGGTTTTGAACACGCTGTAAAGTTTGTAGCCGTTTGGTGTTCCCCAATAAACAGCCATCACACCGTCGAAAGGATTTTCAACTTCGGCAATCACAAGGTCTTTGATGCCGTCTTGGTTGATGTCGCCCTCGGCAATTGTAGTTTTTTCGTTGCCAAGATAGAGGTTGTCTTTGCCTTGATTTTGAAATTTTTTGGCGGCAATTCCGCTTTGGGCCGATGCCTCTGAAAATGCACTATAAAATATAGCAACAAGCAATAGAATGAAGATTTTTTTCATAAAAAAATGATTTAATTAATTATCGAAAGCCAAAGATACAAAAAATATGGATTAGTGAGAAAATTTTTTTTGCAGAAGATTTTATAAAGTGGTATTTAATAAAATTTCGGATTTATAGTTTATAAACTAAATTTTTGATTTATTTTCGGATTTATAGTTTATAAACTAAATTTTTAAAAAAAATGTGATTAATAGTTTATAAACTAAATCAACCGCGAGTTTGGCAATCTAAAAATGATTAAGGACAATTTTCCGAAATACGTAGTATCTATGTCGCCCAATTTTGCCAATGTTTCAGAAGAAGGCATAATCCACATTCATCTACTTAAATTTTTGGAAATGAAAGATTTATAACGAATTTCGCCCATTATGAGATTAAAACCTCACTCCTATTACCGAAACATCATCTAACTGTTTGATATTGCCGCGCCATTGGGTAAGGTTGTCGTCGAGCATCTGTTTTTGTGTAGCGAGCGGTTCGTTGTGTATTTGAAGCAGATAATCGCGGAAACGCTTAATCATATACTTCTTTTTGCGACCGTTGACCATACCAAACTGATCGGGATAACCATCTGAAAACATATAAATTACATCGCCAGGGAGAACATCAATCTCGTGATTGGTGAAAAAGTCGGTTTGATTTTGATAGTATCCGATAGGCATTTCGTCAGCCTCGTATTGCTGCAACTCGTTGTTGCGGATAAGCACAAGGGGATTGTGCGCACCGGCATATTGCAGTTTGTCGTTTTTGCGGTCGTAAACGCAGAGAGCCATATCCATACCGTCTTTCTGCTCGTCTTCCTTGCCAGACTGACGCAGGTAGGTCATAACATTTGAGCGAAGTTGCGTGAGAATTTCGCCAGCAGTAACGGTACTCTCGTCCATACGACCTGTGATTTCGTTGAGGAATGCAATACCGAGAAGGCTCATAAACGCACCCGGAACGCCGTGACCTGTACAGTCGGCAGCGGTGAAAACAAATTTTGAGCCCACGTGCGAACCCCAATAGAAGTCGCCCGAAACAATATCTTTTGGTTTCAATAATATAAAGTGTTCGGGCAGATATTTGTCGAAATATTCCACCGGCGGCATTACAGCCTGCTGAATCTTTTGCGCATAACGTATACTCTCCACAATCTTATCTTTCTGAGCGGCAATCTCTTCCTCTGCCTTTTTGATTTGGGTGATATCAGAGTCGATAGCCACAATTTTGTAAAGATTATCTTGCGAATCGAAAATCGGCGTAAGGTTGGTTTGAATCCAAAGTTCGCCACCTTGCGAGTTTTGCGACTTGGTGGTATAAAGTGTTGATTTTTTTTCTAATAAGTTGGTTTCGATACTTGAAAGCACATCCACATCGGTGTTTTTTTCAAGAAGGTTAGACCCGAATTTTTCGCGGTATTCGTCGTAAGTGTAGCCCGTCATACGCTTGAAACCATCGTTAACCCACTCAATTTCACCGTCGGCAGAGGCAATGATAACAGAGTTGTCGGTTTTAGAAGCCACAAGCGATAGTTTTTCGAGTTCTTTGTTAACCGATTCGAGTTTTTCTTTCTGCGCCTCAATCTCGTCGCGCTGCTGACGGATTTCTTCGTGAGCCTTTTTCAACGCCGTGATATCAGAGTCGATAAGGATAAGTTTCGATACATTACCGTTTTTGTCGGCAACGGGCGTGATTGAAGTCTGCGCCCATTTTTCCTCGCCGTCGGCTGTGGTAACCTCGTTTTCGTAAAGCATAGCCGACTTGGTGCGGATACAATTGTCGATAATTTCATCAATCTTTTCGTTCTTAGAAGCCTGACGGATATTGCTACCAGCGTTTTCTTTAAGAGTATCGATATTGTAACCGTAAAGACGTGTGAATCCGTGGTTTATCCATTCAAAATTACCATCGGGGTCGAGAATCATCACCGCGCTGTCGGTTTTATCTGCCACAATAGAGAGTTTTGCCAACTCCTCTTTCTGCTGTTCGATTTTGATATTCTGCTCGGCAAGTTTCTTATTGTCACGACGTTTGCCACGGTAGAGGAAGAAGATGAAAAACGCCATCACAACGAATATGCCCAATGCCACGAGCGAAATCATAAGTAAGTGATTGACAAAATTAAACTTATACGACAACTCGGTTAGTTTACTCTCCTTTTCGGCAATCTCCTCGTCCACCTTATCGAGACGCTCTTGCTGTTCTTGGGCAATACGCTGCTGTTCAGCAAGTTTTTCTTGCATAGGACGGAGTTCTGCCTCGATTTTTGCCATCTCCTCGGTTTTGGATTGGAGTTCGGAAGCAGCCTGTTCGAGTTCGCGGCGGGTTTCATCTTGCTGCGCCTGCAAAACGCTCATTTCGGCTTTCTGCTCGTTGATACGGCGGGTTTGTTCGTCGATAGCCTTTTTCTGCTCGGCGATATTTTTGTTCTGGGTTTGGATAGTCTGCTCTTTTTCAGCGATTTCCTTCTCTTTTTGAGTAAGTTGGCGTTGTTTGTCGGCAAGTTCCTTGTTTTTGCTGTTGAGTTGGTTTTGAACTTGGGTAAGTTTTGCGTTGGTTTCCTTAACTGCCTCTTTTACAAGGTCGTCGGCAGAAGTATCCTCGCCGTGGAGGTTTTTAGTAAGACTTTCGTCAACGCTGATTGCCACCTTGCGGAGATTGGCGCTGCTATATTTAAACGACACTTTGCCTGAGACCTCGTCGATAAGGTTGATCATAATTTTTGAGGCGTCGCTATAATTATCGGTAGCGAGAGCCACAGGACGGCGGGCAAAACGTTTGAGAGCGGTTTCAAAATCACGCTTTTGGGGAACATACAGCAGGTGCAGTTGTACAGCGTTGTATGCTTCGTCGACAGACGAATATTCCTGAACTATAACTTTTGTGCCCGAACCCGGATAAGTTTTTTTTGCATTCTTATTAAGGGCGCGTACAAACTGTTGCGAGCCGTTTACCACGCCTATATACAAAATATTGATATCCTCGTCGTTCTCCCAAATGAGCGAACGAGGAATCTCATAGATAAGTTTAGCCTTCTGGTCGTCGGGCAATTCACCGTACTGTGCATAAGTATTGTTGGCACAAATACAAGTAAAAATTACAATTAATAGTAAAATCCGTTTAGTCATTGTATCAAAATTTGTTTCCATACTAGGACAATACAATTATGTTGCCAATTTAAACGGTATGTTTGGCAAGGATAAACTCTTCGAGGATTTTAGCGTGGTCGAATGCGAGAGCGGGCAGGTTGTTGAGGTCAAACCAAGCGGCTTCTTTGGCATCGTCGGCAGGATGAAATTCGGTATCCTCGTCTACATAAACATAGAAAACTATGGTAACGGTGCGTCCGCGAGGGTCGCGTCCCGGATCGCCAAATGCCTTAAACTGAGAGAGAAACTGGCAGTCGATACCTGTCTCTTCCATAAGTTCGCGCGAAGCCGACTGTTCAAGGGTTTCGCCCTCTTCGGTAAATCCGCCGGGAAACGCCCAGCAATCTTTAAAAGGTTCATTCCGGCGTTTTATTAGCAATATCTGACTCGAAACACCAGTTTTTCTCAGTACTATAATGTCGGCCGTAACCGACGGCATAGGGTATTTGTATGTGTATGACATAGTATAATTCTTAACGTTAAGTTTGCTTTGCCAAATATACGAATTATTTTTTATTCAATAGATATTTTTTTGAAAAAAATATAATACCTATTAAAATTCGATTGCAATGCCGCCGAGATCAACGTCCTCTCCCTTATCGTTTTTGGCTTTTACTTCATTAATATAGATTGGCGTGCCGTTATTAAACGCTTCTTTCATAAGTTGGCGCTGGGCACTCGTAAAACGGGCTGATTTGCTCGTTTGAGTTTGTGTTACACCTTTAATAGTGGTGGAAAGTGCGAATCCCTCAACTTTTGGCACAATAGTAATTTTTGAATTTGCAACATCTCCAAAAAGTTTAGTAGACAAAACCGCATCGTAACCACCAGTGTTGGCAGCAACCATTGCACGGATAAACCATTTGATTTGAGAAATATTCTCCAACTGATAATAACCATCGGTAGCAATAGGTTTGGCAGGATCATCTTTAACATTTACATTGAAAGAGGTTGTACAGCCATGCCACGAAATCTTGATTTTCTTTTTACCGACAGTTTCGGTATCAAGATGGTAATCAGCATATTTCACATCAAACAAATCAGAAGAGCCATCAGAATAGATCGCTTTGATATTGCCTCTGAGATTATCGTAAATCAACACGTCGCTTTTAATTCTCGACATATTGAGAGTAACAGGACGTTTGGTATTTGCCACTACCTCCACATCGAACAATTGAGAATGCGAATGCCAAGTAATTACAGCGCGATGTTTTCCTAGATCATCGCTATAAAGCTGGCAATAAGCGTTTGCAATATCAACATTTTTTGATGAACCATCCTTGTAGAGAGCTTTAAACGAGCCAGTAATGGTTCTAAATTGAAAAATAGTATCAGACAAACCCGAGAAATCAAATGCAACAGGTTTTTCCCAGACATTAATTTTGTTGGTGAATTGTTTTCCAGCATAAGTTAAAGTAACATTCTGCACGCCGGGTCGGGTAATATCCAACCCTGACATCGAAGCGTTATTGATATCAACCTTACGCACCGTACCATCGTGATAATAAACAGTAAAGTCCTTGATATAGTTGTTGGTAGGATATTCATAATAACTTGCATTGCTAATCTGTCGCAAGTTTCCAAATTTCACAGAATCAATATCAATTACTTCCACGTCGGTACTATACGAAAACCCCAAATAATTAAGGATTATCCGTTGAGATCCCGCACGATTAAGGTCGAGACCAGAGAAACTTGCCTTTTTTATACTTACGGGCATCACCTTGCCATCGTAATACTGAATAGAAAACGACTGACTGCTATCGCCCCTGAGAAGAGTTTTTGGAAAGAAGACAGTATTGAAAAACGCCATTGCAACAAATAGGCTTTGCTCCTTGTTGCCAAATTTTACTGTAATATTCTGTTCCCTGTTTTTCAGAGTGTTATAATTTTTGATGGTGTCGTAACCATAGATATAACCATCCTTGAAAGGAATTGATTTTTGAATACTGTTTGTAAACAGCACCTTAAAATCAGCATTATGCTCAGGTTCGCGATATACAATTGAAGGGAAATCGATTATAAAATCAGCACCCACCATTTCGATAGTGGTATTAAACGACAATCCGGCATATTCAAAAGTAATTTTCTGACGGCCAGCTCGGCTAATGTCCAATCCTTTGATATTGTCGGGTTTAACCTCAATATAGTCATTAACATAACAAGTATACGAAAAAGGGCATCCGCAATAATGGATAGCTTCGCAATCAACAAAAAATTTTTCGGGTTTAACAATCCACACGAAATCGGTATAATAATCCAAACACGAGGAAACCACATCATTAGTAACGCATATAGTCTCCAAGAATTTAGTGTCGTAGCCCGATTGCTGAATCAGAGAAACAAATTCAGAAGCAGGAATTTTTCTTAAACTTCTGCTATCAACAATACATTGATATTGTCTACTAATACCGTCATATTCTACAGAAATAGTTTGAAGACCAGATTTAGAGGCGTCAAGGTTTTTGATTACTGCTTCACTAATGTTTACTGAGCCCATAGTGCCATCGGCATAGCCCACTCCCAAAGAGTGATTTTTTGCCCCCAGTACATAACCTTCTTGAGGGAAAAACAATTGTTGAATCTGCTTTTGTGAGTATGAAAAATGAGATAAAAGGGCAGAGAAAATGAGTAGAAGCACTAACTTAGTAAAAATTGTTTTATGTATCATAATAATATTGCATTTATAATCCGCAAATATAAAGATAATTTCAATACTATCAACACATTTAAAGATAAGGAATTATTAAAAACAAAAAAATCCGCCGCACTAACCTTTGAGGGTAGAGCGGCGGACATCAAATAATGATAATCTACGCAAATATTATTTCAAAGCTTGCAAAATGCTGATAATTTTGTCTTTGTCAAAATTATCTTTGCAATAGATGCGACCAATTTTGTTGTCAACCTTGGTAACTTTGAAACCGTCTTTGAGCTTGCCTACGAATTCGCCTTTAAACTCGTCGCCGGCTTTGAGCTGCTGGTCGAGGGGAATAAGTGTGCACTGGCTGCGGTCAAAAGCTGCAATTTTGCCAGCAAATCCAGAACCGAGAACTTTGGTGTCGGTGCAGCTGATTAGAGTGTAGAGAGCGTTGCTGCCGTCGCCTGTAACTACAAACGACTGACCGGGCTGCCATTCGTTGTTTTTGAGCACAACAAAAGAGCTGGGTTTGATCTGCTCGTTAGCGTGGCTATTGGCAAAACCTTTGCCGTCTTCTGTCCAGTCCATATCAAGGTAGTCAACTTTGGGCTCGGTTGCCTTCTTAGCGTCGGTAACGATAGCGCGTTCCATACCAGAACCGCTCTGCCACCAAGTGAGGATAATATCACCGTTTTTAGCTTTCTGATCCTTGGGAATAGGAATAATGAGCGAGTTGGGCATTTCGATGTCCTTACCGAAACTCTCTACAACAGAAGTGGTTTCGCCAACTGATTTAAGAGTGGCATTGTAGAAAATGTAAGTTTCATTGGCAGGGTCTTTAGACTCTTTTAATTTGTTAGGATAGAATGAGTGGATAGAGAGAACTGTTTGACCAGCCTCTAAGCCTTCTGCTTTGATACCTTCGGGATAATCCCAGGGGAAACCTTTTTCAGCAACGGGTTCTTCTGCAACCTCTTGGGTTTGCTCAGTTGCTTCTGTTTGTTCTGTAGCCTGTTCTTGATTCTGGTTGTTTTGCGCGCCGCCACAGGCAACGGCAGCGGTCATAAGTGCAGCAGCACATAAATAAACTGTTTTTTTCATTGTGTTATAAATTATATTGGTGTTAAAATTCGATTGCAAATATATTGATAAATCTGATAACTGTATCAATTATGACGTTTTTTTTATTGGGGTGGAGAAAAAAAGATACATTATCAACGGATTACTTTTGTTAACATTACTATTCCACCACAAACTTTATCTGTTTGGTTTCGCCGTTGGCGGAGACGAGGAGGGTGTAGATGCCTGTGCGCAGACCGAGACCCTGGAACGGAATCTGATAGCGGTCGGAAGGGGTCTTGTACTTGGAGAAATCCAAGGGTATGCGGCGCGAGCGCGAAACATCGTAAAGACTTACATCGAGCTCCGACTCCTCGGTGAGGTTGGCAAAGAGTGTGAACTCGCCGTTGTTGGGGTTGGGACCTATCTGCAAACGGCTGAATATGCCTGCGGCGGCTATTGTGTAGTCGTAGCCTTCGGGGCGGAAATCGTTGATGATGGTTACCGCCTTGCTGAGACTCACCTTGCAGAATCCGTTTTCAGCAAACATGGTAATGGTGTCGCAGCCGCTTCGTTCCACCCAAAGGTATGTCTGGTTTTTGTTTCTGTCGGCAAGCTGTTCGGTAATGTCTTTAAACATTTCGGAATTGTACTCATAGTACCAATTGAAGTCGGCATCTATTTCAGAATCTTCGGCAATCACCAATGTGTCGGCGAGAAACGATTCTGATGGCACCAAAAATTTGACAGGGAGGTCGTTTTCGGCAAAGGTTATCAATGTGGTGTCGAGAGTAAAACAATTATCTTCGTTGATAGATTTAAGAATATATTGTCCTTGCGGCATTGTGGAGTCTACCACTATGGGGCGTCCTTGCTTGATAGTGCCATCAGGCTGTATCCATTCGTATTTGGTAAATAATCTCGGATTTTCTTTGCCGTCGTCGATAGCAAGTTCGCCGCCCTTACAAATAGTGTAACTCGGGGTAAGTGAGTTGTCGAGCGCGTCGGGCTGGGATATTTCTATCCAGCCGGTTGAATCTTGGCAATCGTGGGCGTCGGTAACTGTAAGTTTGTAATAGCCCGCAGGAAGATTGTAAAGACTGGATGTAGAAGGCTCGCTATTCCAAGGATCTACAATTGGTTTTTGCTGCGCCCAATGATAATGATAAGGCACAGAAGGTTTTTCAAAAGGCGTTCCTCCATCAACCGAAGACTCTATTTTACCTGTGCTGTAACCATTGCATATAACATGGGAGGCTGTAGGATCAGTGATTTTTAATAGAGGGGGATCTTCAAGAGTAATACTACTATATGATATTGAACAGAGATGGTTTTTAAACTCTACTTGGTATGAACCTGCAGGTAAACCTTCGGCTTTTGGACCTTTAATATCGGACAAATATAAAGGATCTTCTGAACTATCATTATATACAGACCACTTATAATAATTATCTTCTGCATTAGGATAACTAAGGCTTGTCGGAGTTACCGTGATTACACCATTACTATCACCATTACACAGAGGATTTGTAGATGATATAGAGATTGATAATGGTCCGGGGCGAGTAACATAAAAAACCTTATCATCAAAACTAAAGGATCGTTCATCAATTCCTGTATCTTCATTGACAGTATTATTATTTTCAGTGTCGTTATTCCCTGATGAATCTGTTATTTTTACAGTAAAATCAGTTATTTCTGTATTTAATTCAATAAATTTATCATCATTTTTAATTGGGCCTGATTCAATAATAGCACCACCTTCTTTATTATTTCCGCTAATGGTATAATAATACACATAATTATTATCTTCATTTTCCAGACCCAAACCACCTTTAAATTTAGGGAATGTGAATTTGGCAGGAGAATCGTGGCATTCAGGTTGTGTTAAGGATGGCCCTCCCTCGGATTCGATGATGGGATAGACTTTTAAATCTTTAAGTGTTATATGCACCGGAGCAAACTGCTGAGTTCCATTTTTTGAAGTAATTGTTAAATCAATTTTTTTAAAATCTTTTTTTGTGGCAAATAAAATTGAATCAACATGACATGGTTTAGGGACTTTTTTTCCATTAATTGTTGAATTAGGTACATAAATAAGACCATTTTCTATTTCCTTTTTATCAAAAACAAAATCACAGTCAGATGTAAAACTATAATTCAAATCATGATCCAAATCATCATCTTTAGGGTATTTAAATTTTAAGGTAACAGCATTTCTCTCTTCTGTTGGATACCAAAATGTATGCGTCTCTGTATTATTAATATAATTATATTGAATTTCGGGGATATACACATAACGCATAGAGGTACAAGTCGGCCCGCCTTGGGATTTATTACCAAATGTCAAACGATTTGACTCTGAAATGTTATAAAATCCATCTATAATCTCACCATTTGAATTTTTGTTCCGAACAAAACCATCTTCTAAATCCGAAATAGAAACATTTATATTTTTTTCATTTCTAAAAAAATTGTAAATGTCCAATGTATCGCCTTCGTTTAATGCCAGATGCAATTTGGACCCACCATTGTCATCTTCAACTACATAAAATTCATTTTCATCAACTTGATATGGACGATGGTAAACTGGCAAGTGACTTGGAGGAAGAGTTTCTACATTATAATACTTAAGTTTTAAAACAAAATGTTTAAGAAACATATCTTCACAAGCAAATGTATTTTTAAGGAATGTTTGATAGTTGTCAAAAGTAAAATCACTTAAAGAAATCGGTTGCCAATTATAATCTTCTGAATTATATTCAGGCTTAGGGCTTATAAATAATTCAGGATGGACTACTACAGAACTGGTTTTATAAGTATGCGCCGTTAAATCCTCAGTTGAACTCAATTGATTTAACGGTCCTGAAAAATAAATATTATCGCCTTCACAAAGTGTTGGAGAAAAGTTTATTTCATTTAATTCTTCTAAAGTCAGTTGAACGTGGGCTATTGTTCGGTTCACCGTCTGACCACCATTAGAATCATAATAATACCAATCTACAATATTTAGTTGATAAGTATAATCTAATTTAAAAGTATCAAGGTCAACAATAAGTGGAGGATTATCACTGCCTCCATATTGTACAACCCGTTCAATATAATTGGGATCATCGGTTCGGGTCCTATACTTTGATTTTTTAGTGCAATAAATCGAAAAAACTGTAGATTTACCTTTAGGGTAATAAGCAATAGTATATTTACCTGACGATTTATTATATGTATAGGTGATTGTATCTATTGTATTAAGATAATAATCCTCAAAAAAAGAACTTAGCATTTCAACGTCACATTGCAAACAATATATTGTATTTTTTGTTTGCGAATATCCAATCTGCACTCCTAAAAAAAACAGAAGCAATAATGATATCATTATATTTTTTTTCATACGCTTTATCATGGTTGTTCTGTTGTTGTTTTAGTTAGTGAATGAGTATGTTTGGAGGTAATAATATTTTTCCCCGGCAAACGATACGAGATTTTATAAACATAATTGCCTTTGTAAAAAATGTCATAATCGAGATTGCCATGTGCTCGGTATTCTTTGTTAGCAAAAGAATAGAAAGAATTGATAAATCTATATGTTTTAGTAGCATCTATAGTTTTTGTCTTGATATTCTCATCTGATAGAAAAGGAATCGGAATATTGCCCCAACGATTTTCCACATTAGAATATCCAAATGGGTATAATGCCAAAGCATTAATAGGTGGGAATTTTACAGGATTATGAAAACATGCATTTTGATAATCATAAAAATCTACAGCCGGAGAGTTATTATCGTAAATAGATTTATAAGGTGTTTGCAAATACCAATCAGCATTGTCGAGAACTAATTCCATAGGCATCAGACATGTATTCAATGTTTCATTAGCCGAAAAGCCATTCATAGTTTGACATTCAAATTTATCAGGATTTTCATCTAATTTTCCACTTTGTAAAAGAACATAAAAATCATTAACGAAATATACTCCTATTTCCCCATCAAAAAAACTTTTATTATTATCCAATCTTGTTTTAAGGTCGGGATGGTAACTTGTGCGGAAATATATTTGGTGAATTTTTTTTGCGCCACAATAGAACATAAGAGTGTATATCGTGTTGGGTTGAAAGTTGATATTATTGAGTGAGAAATCAATACTTGCTATTTGTTTTTCTACTTCATGACTTTCAGATACGGTATATGTAGTGGTTTGGTCAGAGGTATTTTCTTCACTAATGTTTCTAACTACCAATTTCATATCATTAGACGAGATTCCTTCAAAAAATTCGCGATAAGAATTACTAAGCATTATATAGCCTTTGGTATACTCTTTAGGCATATAGTTTAATTGGCGATCTATCGGATAAGAGAATAGAATATCAGCGGGATTGATAGTGTCGGCTAATTGACCCGTTTGAAATACTGAGGAATATGTATGTTCCAATGGAGCACCTTTATATACCACTGGTTGCCAATTGCCATCAACAAGTTGTGATAGTACTATTGTGGATGTAAGGGAATATTGGGTGTCGGGATTGAGTATTTTGTTGGTTATATATATGCAAGTATCATTTTCGTTGTATTGATAGTTAGTTAAAAAATTGTTGCCCGAAGGGTCGGTAATAGCGCATGATGTAAGGTCGTAGCGGTAGGTACAAGTAGTACCAGCAAGGTCTACATCAAACGGAGCATTGAGCGCAAATTGCGGTTTGATAGTCATAACAACGCCAACAGGTACATTTTGTTCTCCGTCTACTGGGTTGTATTTTCCATGAATATCCCATTTGGAACGTTTTAGCACTTTTATAACATTTACAGAATCTTTTTCTGTGAATTTTACTTCATCTTCCTTTTTGCACGAGGAGATTATAACACTCGAAGACATAGCCACGATTGTTAACAATATAGATATTTTTTTCATTGATGTAATTGATTATATTATTAATATTTAAAATTCTTTTTAATTGAAGATGTAATAGTTCCTTTACCCGGTAGTCGATACGATAGGTAGTATGGATAGTTGCCGCTTGTGTAAGATTCGGGCAGTGAGTAGTCGAGGATTTTCAATTCTGTTTCTGACATATGTCCTGCCCTATAATATGAAGAAATATAATCTTGCGCAGCGTTAATATCATCATGTAATTCAAATATTACATTGTATGTTATCATACCGCTATCATATATACCATCTGCTCTTCCGTTTTTAATTTCGGTATCGGTGAGTTGATCATGGTTTAAGGAAAGCGGATTAAATATAGACATAGCATCAACAGGGGGATAACTAAACGGTCGGTCACGAACTATTTGTGATTCTCTATAATTAGTATAAACTGTTTTATAAATAGATTTATTATACCAATTGGTATTATCTAAATCGGCAGAAAGATAAACCAATTTATTTGTTGAACCCCATTCTTGTTGTTCAAATATATCAAAAAAGTCATCACAAGCAAATCCTTTTGACATATTTTTCATATAGATGTCATCCCCATCAATAAACGCTTTTCCATCAATATCAATCGAATTTACTTTGTCTTTAAATTTTTCAAACTTGCTGGTGCGGAAATTGATTTCACAGATTTGTTTGGTTTCTAATTGGGTGAAGTTGCCTTCGGCAGCAATGTTGCGGGTGGAGTCTTCGCCTTTGACTATATAGTCGGTAGAAACGTTTTCGTTGAGTATGGCGGTACGTTTGGGAATGTTAACAATCTCGAGTTTATAGATTGTTTGAGGAGCAAACGAAATATTAGAAATGTCGAACGAAATTTCGTAACGCTCTTTTCTTGAATCCATTGTTACTTCGTTGCTGGCAAAGTGTGAGAATGATGTGGTTTGCGAACTACCGTTGAGTGTGGAAATTCTCAGTTTTTGTTCATATCCTTCAGGAACATTGTTGAAAAGATAGGCAAACGGCACATCAAGACAAATATAGCCTGTGGTGGATTCTCGGCAGTAGAAATTGTACATACGGTCTACAGGATATGAGCAAATGATGTGTTCGGGGTCGATATGGTCGGGACGCTTGCCAGATGTGAATCTTACCTCTGACTTTTCAACATATTCTTCGCCATCGGGGTCTTTTACTATTTCCCATCTTCCATTAACAAATTGCTGGAACGAGACTTCCACTTTAAATGTATATTCAGAGTTTTCTTCAAGAGCATCAGCGGGATTGAAGGTGATTACAAGACCTTCGTCGTCAATATCCGTTTCACCTTCCATAGATTTATCAGAATTACCAAGATATAATCCCACGTTTTCTACCACCACTTTGTAAATATTCTTTTTGCCATCTATTTCCAATGGCATAGTAACATTGCAGGCCACATTGAGCAGTGCCTGAGGCGATACAAAAACATTTACATCGGTGCTATTTTTTTCAGGAGTGAGCGAAGAAATAATGGTTTGACCAAGTAGGTCGTTGCCTTGCACTACTTCGCAAGGTTCGCCAATTTCAAATTCTACTGAGCATTTACCCTTGAACAAACCTCCTAAAACGCTGTATCTACATCCCACTAAACCTGTACAATAAAAAGGATCTGGGCCAGCGCCTTGCAAAGCCACACCTGCTGCTGCGTCAAAAATATTGAATTCACGTCGTTTGCCAAAGAATTTTACACTCATGCCGAGTTTTGCATCTAAGTATGCCCACAACTGCGCTTTGGCATACCATCCATCAATACCTATAGAGCCTGTTCTTCCTACACAGTGGGTATCCTTACCTAAATTTGTAAGAACAAATTCACCTCCCGAAGCCACATTGAGTTCAGCGTAAAAGGGCCACGGATTTGCTTTAACTCCAAGTGCAAATCCTGCTCCAAATGCTACACCCTTGCCATTGCTGATAGAGTCGGCAGCGGTGTGGCTACGATTGATGTAAGACTTCCACTGTGCGTCGGTAAATAGTGATTTTAACCTTATATCTGGTTCAGGCAATCTTGGATCGATTTTACCAAGCATAAAGTAACTATTGATGTCGAAATTCAACTTGGACAATTCCAATACAATTCCACAGCGGTCGTAGGGTGTGCCAACGTGAATATACCACTCTTTTGGGCTAAATAGAGCGGTGGCGTCAACAAGTTTATTATCATTGCCTTTGCCATGCAACGGACCCAGTTTGAGATGAGCCCTAAGATATGTGAATAATGATTTGTTGGTGTTGTCGTATTTGATGAGAGTGGAGGCTGAGAGGGGGTACTGCCCGTTAAACGATGGAGTTGCGAGTTTGTTGCCGTTAGTCTCTTCAATACGAGCATCCTCACCTAATGCCTTAAGCATAGTGTTGGCGTTTTGAACTATGCTTCCAAATTTTTCGTTGCCGTTGAAGAATACTGCGTCGCCTTTAAACTGCACATAATTGAGTCCCCAATTATTGTTGAACTGTATGTCAAGCATAGTCTTTACATCGCATATATTTCGGTTAACGATGCCGAATTTGAGTGCGGCGGTAAATCCAAATCCCACGTTCATATCGGGTTTGTAATAAATACCAGAGGAGGTTTTGCCCTCTGGAAGTACTTCGGCGGTTTGCTGCATGTGACGATAAACACCTCCGCCAATGCCGTAGACATCAAACTTGGGTGGTATCATAAAAAGCACGCCTCCGGTTTCTAACATCAGGTCGGAAAAGAAATATTTGTTGCCGTTGACTTTGCCAAATAGTCCCGTGGCGTTAACTTCAAAAAGGTCTACAAGTTTTACTTTTACATCAGCGCGAAAAAAGTTGCCAAAGATGGGGTCGTTTTTATCGAAAATCGCTTGACCATCAATGCTAAATGTGGGAGATGAGTATCCGAGCGCAAATCTCGTTATTTCAAAGTCTTGGAATTTAAAATTTTTAAAATCACCATAGATATTGAATGCTCCGCCCGCCCTAACTATATCGCCGAACTGCATATCTACATCGAGATTGAGGCGTTCGTTGTTGAACGATAGTTTGTTGAGTTGTAGTTCCATGCCGGCAAATTTGGATGTTGCCACACCTTCGAGACTCCATGTGCCTGGTTTAAAGTAGGGTGATTCCAAACCTATGTACATATTCTGAAATCCCAACTGTGGAATATTGAGTGCTGAGTTTTTCTCTCCTGCTTTGATAGTGAGCTTGCCGTGGGCGGTTACAGAGGGGATAAATTTGCCGTCGCGAATTTTGAGATCCATTTTGGAGGCCTTGTCTAATTCGAGTTCGGCACAGATAAAGTTGAGCACGAGCGAATCGCCAAGGTTGGTTTTTAGGTCAAACTCGTTGGATGCATCGTTGTAGTAGGCTTCGTACTGGTGACGAGAAAAACGGCCGAGGGCTTTCCAGTTGAACTCACCGTCGAACGCCACTTTTTTGATGTCGTTTTTGAGCATATTAAACTCGGCGTTGTCAACGTTGATGGCAAAGGGCTTGTTTTTGTCGAGTTCCCACGCCAAATTGTGGACATTGGCATAGATGGTAAAGCCGTTGTCGTCGATAATAAAATAGTCGCAATTAATTGTGGTGGTCTTTATGGAGTCTTTGCTAAACGATTTTGGAAACTTCAATGATGATTTACCTATCGACACTCCCCGCCAAAGATTCTTTTCGGTGGTTTTGTCGAAATAACCATCGGGAAATTTGATATTGGTATTAGTAACTGTTTCGCTATTATCGAAATCGAGACGTTCTAAGGTAAAAATCCAGTCTTTGAGATTTTTAAAACCAAATTTCACCTTTTTGTCTAACGAAAATGCAAAGTCGTTTACCTCTTGAAAATCCAATGTGGTGTAAAACTTGGGTACTTGTTTGGTAATATAATCCCGCTCGTCGTAAAACACAAGGTTTGTGGAGTCGATTTCTACCACAGCGTTGGCGTGAAACTTGGTGATGCCATCGCAATCAAACTCAGCGTATGTGCCTTTGTCGAACACCACTCTGATGTTTTTGCCAAACGAAACCGGGGCTATCATACTAATTTTACCGGGAGAACAGACACCTGCCTTGCCCGTAATAGTAAATTTGCCTTCGAATCCAAGTATGCAACTTTTCAAAGGTATCACGCACGACATTAATATGGTGGCAGCGGTATCGTTGTCGTGCACAATTTCCGACACCACCAAGTTGTATCCGGCGTCGTTTTTGATGCCCACCGGCAGAGGTATCTGACGATTTTTAATCAGATCGCGAAGGTTTGATACATAGTTTGCCATCTCTTCCACCTTGTTGCTAAGGTTGATGGCTGATTCTATCCTACGCTTGTCAGACTGGTCAAGTTTGTTGAACCATTCATTAGTGGCATTACTCAAGCATACCTTGCCGGCATCAGACAATATGCCACGCATTTGGTCTTTGAAATTCTGCCCATAACAAAGCGCTACGGATAATGCTAAAATTGTTACAAGTAATAGACGTTTCATATTTAGTTAGTAGAAAGTTTTATTTACATTTCAAATTTAATTTCATTGCTCAACGGCGATTCGGTGCCATCGGAAAATACCAACCTTACGCAGTACATATAACTGCTGCCAAGCACAAGATTGTTGTCGGTAAACGAACCTTTGTCGTTGATTTGCGAATAGGTTTGCAAAGGTTTGTCGTTGACCTGACGGTAAACTATCACATACCCCGGTTGCTTGTTGAGTGTACTTGTCCAACTGAGTGTGAGCATATTACCGTCGATTTTTTTCTTAAGTTGCACTGTTGCTTCTTTGTTTTGCGGCACGCTGAACGATTTTTTTGTCATTGCAGATGCCAAACCAAAATTATCTACTGCCTGTATAGCATAATGATATTTTTGTCCGGGGAGAGCGGTTTGGTCGGTGTATGAAACTTCAGTTGCCGCCACCGATGCTAATGTATCAAACTGTGAATCGTTAGGTTTTTTTCTAAAAATCAGGTATTTTTGGACATCGTTTGACGGCGAGGGAATAAAAGACACCACCACTTTGCCTTTCTGATAAAGTAAATTGTCGATTTCGGGAGCCACAGGCGCAATGCTGTCGTATCGTGCCACTGCAGCGGGTGCAGAGAGTTTCGACTGATTGTCGCGACCGTCAACAGCACTGAGTTTGTAATAAACATATTTCGAGAGGGTGTTGAGGTTGATAGTGTCTACATAAAAAGTGTCGGTTATCATATTGCGGGCATACATAATATAGTTGTCGTCTTTGCTGTTGGACCTTTGGAGACGATATCCAATCACGTCGGGGTCGGGATGCGGATGCCAACTTAGATGCACAAGTCCGAGACTATCACAATAGCCGCTTGGTGGTGCAGGCGGAGTGGGCGGAATGCTGTCGATCAATTGTGCATACATTGGAAATGGGTTTATTCTTTCTGTAGTATTGTTGAAAACCGAAAGAAAATAGTAGTTGTCGTACAAAGGCGACTTGTCGGTAAAAGAGCGCTGCATTGGGTCGTTGCCGGTGAAAATCAGAGTTTTGCTACCATCCGGACTTTTAGAACGGTAGACTTTATACCCGGTGACGTCGGCGTCGGCATCGTAGGTCCAAGTAAGCACCACGGAGTTGTTGTTGACAGTTTCCACGCTTGTGAAATTTGGGTCTTTTTCAAGGGGAACCACCTTTTTGGTTTTTACAGGTTTTGAGGCAGGACTTTCCTCACCAAACGAATCAATGCCAATAATGCGATATTGATAGTTGCCACTGTTTTCTACCAAAGTGTCGGCATAAAAGGTTTTGTCGCTGCGCACCTGCATAGATACTACCACGGGCGATTCGGTGATTCGGTGAAATGTTTTGCCGTTGTCGTCGGAGCGTTCCACATAGTAACTATTGAATTTTTCTATCTGAGAATGTTGCCACCACACTACAATGGCTTTTTTGTTGCAATAGAAATAAGGTGCGGGCGGAGGGGTAAGAGGTCGATACTCAGCAATGCCCGTAAACACATGGGCGGTGTCGGCAAACGAAGAGTCGAATTGAGCCAAATAGATATTGTAGAGATATTTTTCATCAGGCTTAACGTTGGTATCTTTGTAATACAAGCCCGACAACCTTGCTGCCGTTATCGACATATCGGCGCTAAAAAGTGCAAAACCTATTCTGCGCTCCTCGTCTTGACGTTTTTTGTAGGCTTTCATTGGTAGAAATCCGGTTTCTTCTATTTCTGTTTCGCCAAAAATGCATTCACCGGCTATCATTGCGTACTTGTCGTCTTCGTGTTTTTCCCATTCCGAAATAGGAGCCAGAGTTACGGGCTTCTCGGTGATAACTGTGCGTTCCGCAGGATCCACGAGTTTGCCCTTGCGGAGAATGGTGTAACGTTCGATAATATAGCCGTTTTTGTTGCCGAGTTGCCATGCTTCGTACTCAAGGGGCGACCATCGGAGTTCGATATGGTTTTTGCCGGGTTTGCATAGGGCGGCAATGCGTGATTTTGATGGCGTTTGGGCAGAGGCTGTAAACATCTGCACCACAAGAATGATGGATGTGAGAATAATAGAGAGGTGTTTCATAATGATATGTAGATTATTAAGGCATCTCAAATGGAGATTCCTTTTCTTTTTTTAAAACAAAAATATAAACGAATAGAAACGAATTAAAGCGAATTTTTACAACTTTTCGATTTCGGAGAGGGGGAGTTGGGTATATTTAACAATTACATCAAGGGGCAAACCGTCTAATTTCATACGCTTGGCGGTGTCAAGTTTTTCGGATTGAGCGCCTTGTGCAATGCCTTCTGCTTTGCCTTGTGCAATGCCTTGTGCAATACCTTCGGCACGACCTTGCTCTATACCTTCCTCCAAACCGATTTCTTTTCCTTTGCCAAAGCCTTTCATTTCAGCATCGTTCATGGCGTTGGTGATGTCCCACAAGTTGTGAAGGCTTTCTTCATAGTCGGAATACTCTTTTTCGGTGAATTGGGCGATTTCGGCTTGGCGGAAAAGTTTATCAAAAATACGATCTTGCAACTCTTTGGGACGCTCCAACAAGCGTGATAGGTTTTTTAGTACAAACAGCCATTTGTCGTACATCGTGTGAAGTTCAGTTTCGGTCTTGCTGAACTTGGGCATTTCAAGATAGAGGTACGCCAATTTTTTGTAAAACACTTTGCCGGTGCTCACGTCTACAAGCATCACTACGTGAAAAAGGTCATCATCGGAAAATTCGTTGATGGTTCTATACTCACCGTTTTCTTCGTCCTGAACCTCGTCTTTGAATACAAAATTCAAAATGCCAACCGTGTAGATTTTGTTGAGTTCGTAGTTCCAATGTTCGTTTGTGGTATCTTTTTTTGCCATTTCGCGAATGGGGAACGATGAATAATAGAGGCTACGATCTTTAAAGAACTGTTGGAAAACGTTTTGCATCTCCACGATAAACTTTGCGCCGCTTTTGGTGGTGCAATACACGTCGAATATGGCACGACGCTCCGATGCCGAACGTCCGAGTTTCTCGGCGTTGAGATAGGTCAAATCCTCTATTTCGTCTTTGGGAATTTGGTTGCTCTTTTCAAAAAGGGCATTGAGGAAACTTATCAAGAGGTCTTTGTTGAGTTCAGTGCCAAAGAGTTTCTTGAAGCCAAAGTCGGTATATGGGTTGAGGTATCGTGAGTCTGCCATAGTGTGTCGTTTTGTATTTTCCGCAAAGTTAACGTTTTGCTTTCATTTCTCCAAATTTATTTTTTTCTTCTTTTTAACACCGAATTAAACGAAGGAAACGAAAAACCATTATCAACCAAAAAATTATAAATCAACAAGTTGAATTATAATTTGGCGAATGGAACGAATACAAATTAATGTGTGGTTTCTGCCACAGAAACTATCCTTGGCATAATGGCAATACCGAGGGACACCCGCTTGGCGAAGGGGTTGGGGGGCTTGATACAATATGTTGTTTGTCAAGGTTTTATTGATATCCAATAAAAAGGTTGAAAACATTGTGTTATATTGCGGTATGTGAGAGATACTACAAGTTGTTAGTTTGTAGCGGGTATTATATTGTCTATAATCTACCTATCAATCAATTGTGGATGTTAGAATGCCGCATACAGAAACAATTATCTGCTACTAGGCGATGAAGTCAGATTTGCGGTGGTATTCCGTTAGCCACGCTTGATTGCGTGACTCGGTATTCTGTTGAATTATCTTCGACCATCGTATTTTTTCAAGATTACATTCAAATCATTTTCTAATTCCATATCCTTACGAATCATATAATTTTAGAAATGGTAAATCTATATTCAATACCAAATTATACTTTGAACGGCAATAATACTCAATTTGTCGAAATAAATCATTTTCAAAAGGGGATGGTTCAAAAACGCTAACCCTTCTTCTTATGTCAGGACACACGTGATAGTAAATATTTAGATTTGACAATTCAAAACAATCAGGATTAAATTGACCATAAGCATATAACAACCAGGCTAATATTGACGTACATTCCCTTTGTCCTGGTGTATTACTTGTTTGTATTATCAGATTGCAATCAAAATATGATACATACGTTGTTATGCATTTATAAGTATTAGCAAACAACATCTCATAACATTCGTCATTGAATTTCCATAAATCATCAATCGAATTAATGTGCTTAATAAGATACTCGAAATCCGCAATCAGTTCATTTTCTGCTATTGTATCTCCAAGCCTTGCTTTTAAAGCACGACTGATATTCATATTGCTATATTTAATTACACTATCTTTCAAATTGTCAGGTAAATCAATAATAGATAACAAACGTAATGATATAGGATTGGTGTTATAATCAGAACATAATGGAATAAGTTTTTTACTATTATGTCTAATAAAAAAACACTGTATTGGATAATTAACACATTTAAAGCATAATTTTTCAAGATTTCTTTGCCTATCAATACTATCTTTATTTTCAAGAAGGGACAAAATGGAATCTATTTCGCTACTATACTTTACATAGTTTCTATTATACTCTTGATAATAATCAAGATATGACAACGAATCTGTCTGTTTTCTCAAATTATCCAAAATATATGCATAATTATTTGAACAAAGAAGTGAATCATAAATTGCAGAATAACGATTGAGTATGCTTATCTTCTCATCAATAAATGATTGCGCATTCATATCGACTTTTATACCAAATAATAGAATTATTAAAATATATTTTTTCATACTTTATTTTATCTAATTAAACTTTCCCATTGACTAGTTTTTCTGCCGTGAATAATAGTTTTTCCATTACCAGTTTCAACCTCCTCCAATTCTTTAAACCTGAATGGGATATCAATTGGAATTGGCTGAACCATATTACCAACAATTTTACTGGTAATCCAATGCATAACATTGCCTTCTTTATTTACATCTAGAAATTTCGAATTGTCATATTTGTGCATTATTTCATGCAATAAAACTTCTCCAGTAAGTTTAGTAGTATGTTGTTTCATAACAACAACACCCTTGTTGGGATCATTACTTGAAAAACCTGCTGTTATTGTTTCATCAATAATAATCTCATTTGAAGAGTGAGCTTTCTTAAATCCTGATATAATTGTTGTATTACCTATACTTGTTGTGATATTAACTGTTGAAAGGGATTTGTCAATGCTCAAAATAACGAACTGCTCTTGATTGTTACCATTAATATCACATATGGTTAAAACCTTTCTATTATTAAGAGCAGATAAATAATTGTTCGGCATTTGAATTTTAGTGTCACCAATTCCAATAGAGGCTCCAATTGACCAAGTATCTCTGATACATTTTGCTTGTAACAAGAAAATACTACCACCATTAATATTGTCAATCAAGTTTTGATATTCATCTAACTTAACATTATTCAAATATTTATCAATAATACCATTCTTATTCGCATCAAGGACTAAGGAGGAGTTATAAGTAAAATTAAACTTAGATTTGGCCACCAAATATTTTAAATTATTGTCAGCAACATTATTAAATACATTTATATCACTGACGCCATACCCAGAATAATAGATAATCTGTTCTATTTCGGCTTCATTATAAACATTCACATAAAACCTGCCGACTTCTTGATTTGAGTTTTTAATGATTACTTCTGTGCTTCCTTGTAGTTTCCCGACAACTTTAAAAGCATTTATCATACCATCATTATATTTTTCAACATCACAGAAAACTGGGTTTGAGACTTTTATTTCGAGACTTTCAAATAAAACTTTTTTAGGTATTGAAACAGACAAATATGTGGCACCCCCAGTTTTGACACTAACGTGATCATCAAAACAGGAATTTGGACCTTTCGTAGTTTCCATATCATCATAACCATAACGATTACCAATTGTTCCATCAGAATAAACATCTGGCAATTTTGACAAAGTAATATACAGAATTTTATCTTCCGCCCCTTCCTCATTCTGCCACCACTTGAATATCTTTCTCGCCGGGTCTTGGAGCATATCCCACTGGAAGTGCCACAGTTCTTCGCCTTCGCGGTAGTCCATAAGGTTGTCGGTGCGGCCAGAAACCTGCGATTCGGGGAACGGGTGCTCGAGACCGGCGATGCCGTGACCCAACTCGTGGGCTATGGTGCGTTCCGACGCGCCCGGATAGATGAATCCGTATGGATAGTATCGGGGCATATAGCCCGCCACGCCGCCGGTTTCGGCTTTGGGTATGAAAAAGAGGTAGGCAGTGTTGTCTTCGTATTTTTCGCCGAAGGCTTCGAGCACGGTCTTCTGAGATTCGTTCCATACCGAACCCGCCACTTTGGTGCCACCGTGGGTGAAGTTGTCTATGCCGCTTACTTGGAGTTCGCGGGTTTCGATTTTAAAACTATCTACGCACTGACGGTACACCTTATTCAAATAATCTGCTAAAGTGCTTGTATTAGGCAAGGTGGCGTCATTGACGCTCACCAGCACCACCTTGTAGGTCTTACGCTGGTAGGTATTGAGGAAGAGTTTTCCTATCTTCTTATCGCCTCTATACGCGTAGATAAAGTTGGTGTCGGCTTGGGTTACGCCGGTGAAGGTGAGGATATTGCCGTCTACTACTTTGAGTTTTACGCCGTATTTGTCTTTGAAGATTACTGAATCTTTTTCGGAATAACTGCCGAAGTCTACTACTACACGGTCGGTTTGTCCGCATTCTACGGATTTGTAGCGGAAATCGTAATTGCCGGAGGTGGGATAATATTCTTCGGTGGCAAAGATACCGTGGTTGCCGCTGCCGAGGCGGTCGAAGGCGTAGGTTTGCCGTGCTTCAGCAGACTTAAAGTTGATTTGCCACTGCGCAAGGGAGTCGCTTTTGCGGTGGATTTCGTTGAGGAGGGCTCTGTTGCCGCCCGTGGTTCGGTATTCTTGTATGCCCATTACTTGTCCTTTTTGTGATATTACCAAACTGTCGCCTTGTCCGTCGGTGATTAGGCACTGCGATGTGCTCTTGTTGGTGTGCACTGCTGTTTCGTTGGTGGTGCCGTCGGGGTTTACCACTACAGCGTATAATGTGCCGTCGTCGGCGATGTAAAGATAATCAAATTTTTCATCTATCACAATAGTGTCCCGAATTTTCGACGAGGTGGCCACTGAATTTGCATCCAACCATAAACTTTTTACATATCGCTGTATTTCGTCGGGGTCTACCACAAATCCGGGTATTTCGATGTTGCGGTAGCGTGTGGTTATTATCACGTTGTCGGTGTTGATTTTGGTGTCCCAAAAGTCGCAGGCTATTTTGGTGCCGCCCCAAGCGTCCATCACCAAGTAAAATTGTCCTCGTAGTGTGCTGTCGGCGTCGGCAGTGCAGTTGATTATCTCGTAGTTAGACGATCCGTTGGCTTCGCTCACTATGTCGCCTTCTTCAAAATCGGTTTTGAGCGAATAGTTGGTGATTTCTACTTTGGGAAATTTGTGTCCGCATTCGTATTCCGATTCCACATGAGGGCGTGGGGTGTAGTGTATGGTGTCCCACGGTGTCCAAGATGATTGACGGTTGTCGTCGTTCCAACATTGGGCTTTTACTCTAAAAAGGATTTTGTAATCGCCTTCGGGTGCGGCTGAGAGGGTGTATTTGGGCTCGTTGGTGGTGTTGGAGATGGTTTTCTTGGTTTGTGGGTTGTAGTATTCGATGTAGTATTTGGTGTGTCCTTCGGCGGAGTTCCATGTGGCTGTTGCCACGCGGGTGGTTTCTTTTATCTTGTGTGTAAGTCCTGTAACGGGTACGGGCAGGTGTTTGTAGGTGAATGATCGTACTTCGCTTTTGCCTTCGTTGATAAAGGTGGTGCGCTCTGTAGGGTCGTAGGCTCTCACGCGCCAACAATATTTTTGACCTATTTCAAATGGGTATGATGAGAATAGCATTTGGTATTGCTCGGCTTTGAGATAGTCGGCATAGAAATCGGGGGGTCGCTGGACTTCAACGTTGGGGTCGTTGTTGTTTTGTCGCCAGATTTCAAGTGAGTAGAAATAGTTGTAGGCAGAGGCTTTGTGTGATCCGCCGTTGTCGCCTTGCCAACGGAATAGGTGAAATGGGTTGTCGGTTTCTATTACTATGCCGTTGTCGGGTGCAAGGAGTTTGGGTGCGCCTATCACCACCGATTTGAGGGTGATGGAGGCGGTGTTGCTTACCACTTTGCCGGTGCGCATGTCGCGGGCGTAGATTTTGAGTATGTTGGTGTTTTCTTTAAATTCGGTGCCTTTGAAGGTGAGGTAGTTGGTGTTGAATATGCAATCAAGGTCTTTGCCGGTGAGGGCTTTGGTTTCGCCCATAGTAAGGTGGATGGGTGGTGTGATGTTGGGGCTCTTGGTGAGCATGTAGGTTTCGCCAAGGTTTGATACCGACATATATAGTTGCACGGGTATAGTGGCTTCTTTTAAATCCTGATTGCGGAGCAATATGGTGAGCATTCCTTCGCTGCCCGGCTTATAAAAATCAGAGAGTTTTGCACTATAACTGCCACTGCCTATGATGGTGATGGATACGGCGTTGTTGCCTTGGGGACGGGCGGTGAGCGAGGCTAATAGCAATGCTATTATTATATAAAGTGTTTTATTCATTATCTTCCTCCTTCTTTTTTTTGTCGCCTATAATGGTGAAGGCGTAACTATAGGTGAAACTAAGAGTGTAACGATTGAGCATGGTAATAGACATTGGATTATGGATATAACAAAACGATAGCGAAAGATTGTGTTTTTTAAATAGTGCGTAGGCGGCGGTGGCTCGCAGGTTGGTGATGGCGCTGTTGAGGGTGTCTGTTTTGGTGGCGGCGTATGTGTATGCCGATGATAGCGAGAGTCCGCATGCAAACGATTTGGATAGTGAACCGGTGAGGGTGAGCATTTTGTATTTCTGCGATTCGGTATCGGTTTTGCTCATGCTTACATTGATGCCTGCGGATATTTTGGGAATGAGAAACGATGTGTTGGAGCCGAGGTTGAGGTTGTAAATGTTTGAGTTGGCGGTGGTGGTGTCGTATCTCTGCTCGTCGGATGTGGTGTTGTAAGAGAACGATGATGTGAAACTATTGGATATAATTTCGCTTGGCTTGGTGGTGTAGTTGGCTCCGAAACTTGCTGTAAGGTTGAGCCGAGAGTATTCGTTGGTGTCGAGGTCTTCAAATTCCGACATCATAGTAAGTTGCTCGATATTGTCGCGCAAGTTGGTGTAACTCTGGTCGTTGTTGACCGATGCCGACAGAGAGAGCCTCTCTACAGGAGTGGCAGAGGCGTCGAGCGAGTATGCGAAACTCTTGTTGGTAACGGTCTGCTGGTTGTCGAGGTTGTCGTGTCGGTAACCGAAACTGCCCGAGAGTGTTGCTTTGTCGGAGATGTTGGCAGAGAGATTTACCGCCACTTGTTCTTCGTCTTCGGCAAAATAGTATCCCCCGAGGGTTTCGTAGTTTGGCGGTAGCCTGTCGTAACTTACTCCTATAGAACCAATTGCAGCGGTGTATGTGATATTAGCGTCAAAGGCGTGATACATTGTGCTTGTTGATGGTGTGTTTTCGGATATGGGTTGACTGTTTTCGTTCATCTGGCTCACGGCGTATTCTCCCGCTATTGTTATGCAATTCAAGGGTTTAACATTTAGGGAGATGCTGGCAGCAGTGTTGTCTTTGGGTGCAACGTATTGGTCTTCAAATCCGGTAAAATCTACTGAGTTTTCGCGGTCGTGTATTTTAATGGCATTGACCGATATTCCGTATCTATCTGAAGAATATCCAACTTTGAGTCCGCCGCCTATACGGGCATATCCTGCGTCGTTGGTGGATGAATCGGGCATAATGGCTTTGCGCAAACGTCCAAAAAAGGCTTCTGTGCTCCACGGTCCGCTGCCGCTATATCCAAATCCGCCGCCAAAATAGTCGTGTCCGCTCATGGTATACTTACTAAAGGTCATAGAGTTATAACCTATATAAACAGTGTAGCCTTTGTAACTTGGACTTAGCGAAAACCTATTAAAGGGCATCGCCATATTTTTGGTGAACTTGTTGTTGGTGTAGGAGAATGACACCGGCACGTCTACCACGCCAAAAAACTTGGTATTGAGACTTCCCGAAAGGTAATAGTAACTGCTTGATGAGTCGGGGAGCATCTCGTAGTTGTGATTGTAGGAAAGATTGCCGCCCATAGTTACTGGACGGGACGAAACTATCGTCTCGATAGACTGAGACATCGCATTGGATGTCAGCAATAGGAATAATACAGGTATAAATAGCCTGCTATCAGTTATAAATTTTGCCACGTAGGTATGTAGATTGTAGTTAGTTTATAAAAAAAATAGTTTGTGGCAGGTGTTATTGTAGGTGCGGTAAAGTGTTAAAATTCACCGATTTTTCACGGCGGCAAATCAAAAAAAAAAAAACAAAAACAAAATATTTACATGTTAAGAAATTGTTAAATTAAAAAAGTTCAAAAAATATCTCCAATTATATTTATATATTTTGTTTCTTTGCAAACTGAAATAAAAAGACTTCACAATGAAAGAGACAGGCATTTTCAAATCATTTTTAAATTTAGTGTTCGACATATTGTTGGTGTATATATGTTACACCATATGCCGTATATTATTCCTCACCTTAAATTATAGTTTTTACGAAGGCAAAATTTTAACAGACAATTTTTTTAACCTTGTAAAAGGCTCGTTGGTTTTCGACACTTCGGGAATATTATATACAAATATGATTTTTTTACTTTTGGCGCTATTTCCTCTGCACCTTAAAGAAAACAGTCCGACATATGCCAAAATTGTTAAAATCGTATATGTATCGATCAACACGCTCGGTATTATTGCCAACCTCTGCGATGTGGTATATTTCCGCTTTACAGGGCGTCGTACCACTGGAACAGTATTCAGCGAGTTTGGCAACGAGGACAATCTTTTTTCGATAATTTTTACTGAGGCTTTTCACTCGTGGTATCTGATTATTGCGGCTGTGATAATGGCTTTATTATTGATATTTTTATATAAGAATCCACTCAGCAACAAGCCTCTATACGGAATTCTTTCGTTTATAAAATATTACACGCTCAGAATAGTGTTTGTGCTAATCACCGTTGCCCTTTGTGCAATAGGCATGCGTGGTGGCATTGACCGTAGCACACGTCCCATAACGCTCAGCAACGCAAACCAATACATTACTTCGCCGGTGGAGGCTCCGCTGATTCTCAACACACCGTTCAGCATTATACGCACCATCAACAAAAAGCCTTTTCAAAACCCGAATTATTTTTCAGAAGAAGAATTAGAATCAATCTATACTCCTCTGCACCAACCAGTTGACAGCATTGTGGCAAACGCCAAAGGCAAGGGCAAAAACGTGGTGGTGTTTATCGTAGAAAGTTTTGCACGTGAGTTTATAAAAAGTTATAATCCCGACTCGCTCGGCGGCAACTATCAAAGCTACACTCCATTTGTTGACAGCCTGATGCAGCATAGTGTCTGGTTTATGAATAGTTATACCAACGGACGCAAATCTATCGACGGAATGCCGAGCGTGCTAAGCAGTATACCATATTTTATAGAACCGTTTTTTGTTACGCCAGCAGCACTCAACAACCTCAGCGGTATTGCCCGCGAACTTAAAAACGAGGGTTATTACTCCGCATTTTTCCACGGGGCAAAAAATGGGAGCATGGGCTTTCAGGCTTTCTCAAACGCCACAGGCTTCGACGACTATTTTGGACGCACTGAATTTGACCAAAGCAAGCGTTTTGGCGGTGAGGCAGAGTTCGACGGCTACTGGGCTATCTGGGATGAGCCTTTTCTTCAATATTTCTGTGCCGAGATGGGATTTTTTCAACAACCATTTGTAAGCGCAGTGTTTACAGCCACAAGCCATCACCCGTTTCAAATTCCCGAAAAATACAAAGGCAAGTTTCCCGAAGGCACTCTCGAGGTTCACAAATGTATAGGTTACACCGACTACGCCTTGCGACGTTTTTTTGAAGAGGCTAAAAAACAACCATGGTACAACAACACAGTTTTCGTTATCACCAACGACCATACTAATCTCACCGAACATCCTGAATATCAAACAGATTTAGGAGTATTCACGGGTCCTGTGATATTCTTCTCGCCTGGTGACCCAGATTTCAAAGGCTGCCACGAAGGGCTTGCTCAGCAAATCGACATTATGCCAACATTGCTCGGCTACCTCGGCTACAACCGCCCGTACATTGCATTCGGTCAGGATTTGCTCAACACTCCCAAAGAAGAAACCTTTGTGGTAAACTATCCCAACGGCGTATACCAGTTTGCCAAAAACGGATATGTAATTCAGTTCGACGGCGAAAAAACCACAGCCGTATACGCCCTCACCGACAAACTGATGCAAAACAACCTCATTGGCACCATTAACATCTCCGATATGGAACGCCAACTAAAAGCCATTATTCAGCAGTATATGAGCAGGATGAATGAAAACAGGATGGCGATCAATGATATTCAGTAAGTGAAACTGCTAAAAATATAGCCCAATACAATTTTTTTGAAAATTTTTAGCCTTTTTTGATACGCAGTAATTTTTTTTTGCGTAACTTTCAAACCTGAAAAAACAGGGGTGGCTTCTATCAAGTTCCACACCTTATATTATAGTAATATTAGTAGCAACAGCCGCGGACGGAAGATTGTCCGCCTTAAAACAGGTTTTATTAACGTTCGTAAAAAAACTATGGCATCAAAAGAACTGACACCCGACTATGTGTTTGAAACGAGTTGGGAAGTATGCAACAAGGTTGGCGGCATCCACACCGTCGTTTCTACCAAGGCGCAGACTATGAAAGAAAAATTCGGCGACCATTTGATAATGCTCGGTCCCGACATTTGGCGCAACAACGAAGAAAACCCTGAGTTCCGCGAAGACAAGACCCTCTTCTCCGACTGGAAACACACCCTTGAACGCAAGGGACAGCGCGTTAGAATTGGTCGATGGAATATTATCGGCGAACCTATCGTTATCCTCGTTGACTTTTCCTCCAACGTCCCCAAGAAAGACAAAATTTTCGCAGAATTGTGGGAAACCTACAAACTCGACTCCATTTCTGGCGACTGGGGATATATTGAGCCGGTGATTTTCGGATACACCGCCGGACAGGTAATCGAAAGTTTCTGCGCTTACAACCTCAAACCCGAAGACCGCGTTATAGCTCATTTCCACGAATGGATGACAGGTGCAGGTATTCTCTACATCGAAAAATACGCACCCGAAATTGCGTCGGTATTCACCACTCACGCCACATCAATCGGTCGAAGCATCGCAGGCAACGGTCAGCCGCTCTACGGACCACTCAAAAGTTACAACGGCGACGAAAAAGCACGTCAACTTGGTATGGTGGCTAAGCAGAGCTGCGAAAAACTCTCTGCCCTCACCGCCGACGGATACACCACAGTTAGCGACATTACCGCTCAGGAATGTTTGCAGTTTACCGAGCGCAAGGTTGACATCGTAACGCCCAACGGATTTGAAGACGGCTTCGTTCCCAAAGGCACTGTGTTCGACAAAAAACGCAAAGCCGCACGCGAGATTATGCTCAAAGTGGCTTCAAAAATGTTCAATCAGAAATTCACCGACAGCACCAAGATTCTTGGTACAAGTGGACGCTACGAATATAGAAACAAAGGTATCGACGTATTTTTGGACGCTTTGAAAAACATTCAGGACGGCGGCAAACTCAAGAACGACCTTCTGGCGTTTATTATGGTTCCCGCCAACAACTACGGCGCCCGTGAAGACCTCAAGAAAGCTCTCGCTGACGATTCGGTAACTGTTACCAACGACCAATACAACAAATACCTTACACACGGACTTCACCACGTAGAATACGACGCTATTGTAAACCGTGCTAAACAACTTGGTTTAGACAATAGTCCCGAAAACAAAATCAAATTGATTTTTGTTCCTTCGTATCTCAAAGGCGACGACGGCATTTTCAACGTTCCCTACTACGATTTGCTTATCGGTATGGACGTTACGGCATTCCCCTCATACTACGAGCCTTGGGGCTACACACCGTTGGAGAGCATCGCATTTAGCGTGCCCACCATCACCACCGACCTCGCAGGCTTTGGCAAATACACCGAAGGCATTATGCCCAAGGATTCAAAACCCGTTGTTGTGCTTCACCGCACCGACGAAAACTATCACGAAGTATGTCAGAAACTTGCCGATGCAGTGGTTGAATACGTATCTGCCGACAAAGCCACAGCCGAGAAAAACCGCAAGGCCGCATATCAGCTGTCGCAACAGTTCCTCTGGAAAAACCTTAACAAATTCTATATCAAGGCATACGCCGTTGCAATGGAGAGATCCAAACCGCGTGTCGACAATGCCGACTTTTCAAAATATTCATCAGAACCGTATAACATAAAAGAAATAAAAGTGAACAAACCAATTTGGAGAAACATTCAGGTTCAGCCCAACCTCTCAGGCAAATTTAAAGGCTTGGAAGAGATGTCTTACAACCTTTGGTGGTGCTGGAACTACGAAGCCGAAGAACTTTGGCAAACCATTGGCGAAGACGGCCTTTGGGAAAAGAGCGGACGCAACCCCATTTCGTTGCTCCGTATGGTAGACTTCAACCGTCTTACAGTATTAGAAAACGACCCCGACTTCCTTGCTAAATACGAAGCCGTTTACGCAAAATTCCGCGCCTATATGGACGACAAGAAAAACGCCAAAGGCCCGAGCGTAGCTTACTTCTGCATGGAGTACGGTATCAACGACTCGCTCAAAATTTTCTCGGGCGGCCTCGGCATCCTCGCAGGCGACTACCTCAAAGAGGCATCTGACTGCAATGTGGATATGTGCGCTGTTGGCTTGCTCTACCGCTACGGATATTTCCGTCAGAGACTGTCGGTACACGGCGACCAGATTGCCGAAGACGTTCCGCAAGACTTCCGTATGCTGCCCATCACCGCTGTTAAAGACCAAGACGGCGAACAGATGGAAGTACAAGTTGCATTCCCCGGACGTAAACTCCGCGCTAAAGTTTGGAAGGCTGCTGTTGGTCGTATCGACCTATACTTGCTCGACACCGACTTTGAAGGCAACTGGGACGAAGACCGCTGGGTAACTCACCACCTTTACGGAGGCGACCGCGAAAACCGCTTGAAACAAGAGATGCTTCTCGGCGTTGGCGGTATCCGCGCACTCAAAAAACTTGGAATCACAAAGCAAGTTTACCATATGAACGAAGGCCACGCTGCCCTTATGGGTATCGAACGCCTCAACAACTTGATTCAAGAACACAACTTCACATACACCGAGGCATTGGAGATTGTTCGTGCATCTACATTGTACACCACACACACACCTGTACCCGCAGGTCACGATGCATTCCCCGAGGATATGATTCTTACCTACATGGGTCACTATCCCGAGCGTTTGAATATGTCGTGGAAAGACTTCCTCGCACTTGGCAAACCCAATGTCGACGATCACGGTCAGGAGTTCAACTTCTCTTACCTTGCTTGCAAACTCTCGCAAGAGGTAAACGGTGTATCAATGCTCCACGGTGAAGTTACAAAGAAAATGTTTAACTATATGTGGGACGGCTACTATCCGCAAGAACTCAACATCGGATACGTTACCAACGGTGTACACTATCCCACTTGGGCAGACAAAGACTGGCAGAAATTCTACGAGAAGACCTTCGACAAGAAGTTCCTCAAAGACCAGAGCAACGAATCTATCTGGAACGCTATTCAAAAGGTAGACGATGCCGAAATTTGGAAAATGCGTCAGAAAAAACGTAAAGACCTTATCGACTATATCAAGAAACGTCTTGATTACGACTGGATTCGTCGTCGCGAAGACCCCACTCAGTTGGTTAAGATTAAAGACAACCTCAACGAAAACGCTTTGACAATCGGTTTTGCTCGTCGTTTTGCTACATACAAACGTGGCAACCTCTTGTTTACCAACTTGGAAATGCTTTCTAAGATTGTCAACAATACAGAGCGTCCCGTACAGTTTATCTTTGCTGGCAAGGCTCACCCTGCCGACGGTGGTGGACAAGGCATTATCAAGCAGATTACCGAATATGCAAAACGTCCCGAGTTTGTAGGCAAGATTCTCTTCCTCGAAGACTACGACATTTCGCTTGCAAAACGTTTGGTTTCAGGCGTAGACATTTGGTTGAACACACCTACCCGTCCGCTCGAAGCATCTGGAACATCAGGTATGAAAGCCGTAATGAATGGTGCTATCCACTACTCGGTACTCGATGGATGGTGGGTAGAAGGCTACCGTCCCGACGGAGGCTGGTGCTTGCCGCAAGAGCGCAGCTATCAGGAACAGAACTTCCAAAACGAGCTAGACGCTGCCACAATCTACCGTACAATCATTGAGGACATTTGTCCTAAGTTCTACACACGCAACGCCAAGGGCGTTCCCGAGCAATGGGTAAGCGTTATCAAGAACTCTATCGGACATATCGCTCCTAACTTCACAATGAAACGTCAGCTCGACGATTACTACGAGCGTTACTACAACAAACTTGCTAAGACAGGCGAAAAAGTTAACGCCAACGACTACGCAATTGCCCGCGAACTTGCCGCTTGGAAACACAAGATAATGGCAAACTGGGACAAGATTGTGATAGAGAAACTCAACTTCTGCGACATTGTACGAGACCCGTTGTACATGGGTGAGGAATACTTCGGTGAAGTAGTTGTAGACCTTGGCGCACTCAGCCCCGACGAAGTAGAAATCGAAATGGTGGTTACCGAGTCGGCACAAGATGGCAGCACCAAGATACTCGCTGTAAAACCGCTCACAATGCAGAAACATACCGGACGTTTCACACATTACAGCATCGAAATGATACCTGCGAAACCAGGCAACTTTAACTATGGTTTCCGTCTCTTCCCCAAAAACAAGAACCTTTCGCACCGTTGCGACTTCGCTCTTGTTAAGTGGTTGTAATTGACAAGCAGCATTTATCAATAATAAAAATCCCCTCCGGCATTTCCGGAGGGGATTTTTTTATCCAGCAGTTATTAGAAGGATAATACCATAATCATACAAATCAAACTACTATCTCAAATAAACACTACACTTACAACTACACACTATCTATCAAATACAATAAAAAAAGCCTACACGTTTGTGCAGGCTTTTTTTATATAGAGTTGGTCTAATTATTATTCAACAACAGATTTGAAAGCGTCGTCTTCGAAGTACTGGAGGAATTCTTCGTCAGTTTTAGCGTAATCTTTCCAAGCAGCATCCTTAGAGCAAGCGTTTTTCAAGTTGCTGATAGCTTCGTCTTTGCTACCGCTCTTAGCAGCGATAACTGCTTTGAGGTAGTCAACAGCAGCTTCTTCGCTATCAACGCTGTTGATAGTAGATTTAGCACCACCGTTGTTCTTGTTGAGAAGTTCAGCAAGTGATTTGTTGAAAGAAGGATTAGAACCGAAGTTGCTTACAGCCTGAGCGTATTCAGCATTCTTGATGTTGAGAACACCGAGGTTGTATCCAGCTTCTTCGCTACCACCCAAGTTTTTAGCTTTGGTGAAGTAATCTTTAGCTTTCTCTTCGTCACCGTTAGCGAGGGCGAGAACACCAAGGTTGTTGTAAATAGCGCCTTCGTTGCTGTTGAGTTCGAGAGCTTTGTCAAGATTTGTCTGAGCTTTGCCAAGTTCGTTCTTAGCGATGTAAGCGTTGCCAAGGTTGTTGTAACCTCTCCAATCCTCAGGGAAACGGCTTACGTAGTTTTCAAGAACGTTGATTTTGGTATCGAGGTCGGCCTGTTTGCTTGTAGAAGAGTAGAGAGCCTCGTCTTGAGTAAGTTCGTCGGGATTAGAACCAGCGAGTTTAACGATTTCGTCTTCTGTTTTTTCAGCAGACTGGCAGATAGCTTTGATTTCAGAACGACGGAGTTTGGGAAGAATGTCGCTCTTAAGTTCTGTATAAGCCTCAGAAATGTTCTTGATTTCACGTTCACGAACGGTAGGATCAGAGTACATAGAAAGAACACGGAGAATAAGGGCTTTATCTTTGAGTTCAGAATTTTCAGTAGCCTTGCGGAAACCTTCCCAGTCCTCAGCCTGAGTTGTCTGACGTTGGATGAAGTTGTCGTTTTGAGTGCCTTCAACTTTCTTCAATTGATTCTTAACGAAGTTAACCGAGTTTTTACCACGACCTTCAACGAGGTTAGAGTTCATATCCTCAGGACCATCAGGAGAAGCGTAAGAAGCAATCTGGATAGATTTGAGGTCGGTGTTAGCATCGTTAGCGATATCAGTTACAGCCTGAACGAAAGCTTTAACATCGTTTTTCTTCTGCTCAGCAGCGGTCATGTCAGACTTCTGCATGGGGAAGTAAACGGTGAGGTCTTTTGTAGTTTCGCTGCTGGTAGGCTTCGGAACTTTTGCATCAATTGTACGACCAGTAGCTGCTTCGCCGTTGTCAACTTTTAATCCTTCTTCTACGAGAAGAGGAGTAACGATAACACCGTCACCAATTTTGAACGATGTTACGTCAACAGACTCACCGTTTTTGGTAGCTTTGAAAGAAAGCATCAAATCAGATTTTTTGAAAGCAGGATCGTAATCGATGGTATCTTTATAAGTGTAAGAACCACCAGCTTTGTAGTTAATTGTAGGATTGTTGTCCTTTACCTTCTCACCCTGAAGGGTTGTGCTCTTGAATTTTACTTCCTTTGTTTCAGTAGCCGAACTCAACGAAGGAGTGCAGATCAAGTAAGCGTTTTTGTCAAAATATTTAGCGGGGAATGTTACCGTAATGCTTACGGGAACTTTGCCTGCATGCATCTCCAACGGCTGGGGTTGGATGTTACGTTGAATGGTGTTGGCGTTATCAGCCATCTTTTTCAAACCGTTACAGCCTGTTGCAACAAAGGCTGTGGCTATCATAAGTGCCAGATAGTTAACAGTTACTTTTTTCATAATTATTAAATTATATTAATTATTAAATATTAATGTTAGCGCAAAGTTAGTACTATTTTTTGATTAGTACAAATTCTTTTAGATTTTTTTGCAAATAAATTTTCAATATTTTTTTTGAATGCAACTCTTTAAAATGTTTTGCCTGTCCGCACCGCTCGATGATCAAGGCTACAGCCTATTATATAGCCAATTATCATACCCGAAGCCACGCAAATAAGAAACTGTCCCGATATCAAACCGGCGAGAGCTCCTACTGCCAAACCGCCCATTGTGTAAAGAGGCATAAAAATTCCTTTTCGCTTGTAGCCGTGGGCAGTGGCGAGGTGTGATGTGTATACCGAGAGACGTTGCTGAAACTCGGTGCGTCCAGTGCTACCGTTGTTGAGCATTTTAGGATAGCTTTCGGCAAGATTGGCCATGTCGGAAAGCAATTCGGTGCAATGTGCACACGTAGCGGATTCCTTTTCCACATAATCGACACACTTTGCAAAAGTGTCCACCTCAAAAAAAGTATAGTCTTTTTTGTAAATTTCGCCGCGGTGTCTTGCTATAATATCCTTTATTTCCTGTGCTGTGGACATTGATAATGTGTTTTTAAACGTTGCAAAGTTACTTTTTTTTTAATACAATAACAAAATTTTTGTATTTTTGCGCCAAAACAACACATTATATATAATAGTGAAAATAACTTTTCTTGGAACGGGTACTTCGTTAGGCGTGCCGATAGTGGCATGTCCATGTCCTGTTTGTGCTTCTGCCGACAGCCGCGACAAGCGTATGCGTTCGTCGGTGTTGATAGAAACCAAAGATAAGAATATCATTATCGACACAGGTCCTGATTTCCGCACCCAACTATTGAACAATGGTATAAAACGTGTTGACGCTATACTCATAACTCACCAACATCGCGACCATCTCGCAGGATTAGATGATATTCGCACCTTTAATTATATGCAAAAGTGTGCTATGCCTGTTTTTGCCAACTATCTCACAGTTGACAGCATCAGACGCGATTTTTACTATTGTTTTGGTGAACCGCGATATCCCGGTGTGCCTGAAATTGAGTTGCACAATGTGGGTAGCGACCCGTTTGATGTGCTCGGAATTAAAGTTACTCCAATCAATGTGTTGCACTACAAACTGCCAGTTCTCGGATTTCGCATCAACGATTTTACATACATAACCGACGCAAGCCACATAGACGATTCGGAGATAGAAAAAATGTCAGGCAGCAAGATACTTGTTGTTAATGCGCTACGCAAAACAGAGCACATTTCGCATTTTTCGTTACCCGAAGCGTTAGAGGTGATAGCCAAAGTTAAGCCCACTCATGCGTACCTCACCCATATAGGACACGAAATGGGTTTTCATGCCGAAACCGATGCAACTTTGCCCGAAGGTGTGCACTTGGCCTACGATGGTCTCTGCATAGAATGTTAACGAGTGCGATATTCAGCCACTTTGAAAATGCCGTCTTTAATAATAATTTTGGTCAGCATTGATTTGTAGAGCGAGGCTTCGGTGTTGGGTGCATCTTTTTTGCAAGAAAAAACTCCTGCATTAATAATTAAGGTGTCGCCAGATACAACCCCTTCGCCCTCTGTTTTGCAGTAGAGAAACTCGTCGTTGTGGGAAGGACGGCGCATTTCGTAAAAACCATCCTCGAAATCAACCTCGTTGGTACTTTGGTGCTCTTTAATCGCAGTTACAAACACTGCTTGGGCAGCAGCATCAACAGCCGCCTTGTCGATTTTTACAAGGTAATCCTTTCTACCTTCTTGAAATTTTTCGGGACACACCTTATATAAATGCAATACGGCGTAATCGATTTTGGTTATGTCATCAGGACCAGTGACATCAAAATCGACAGTATAAACCTCAGCTAACGAGGTAAGTAACGAATCAACAGTGGCAATTTCTTTTTCGCCTACCGACAGACCGCATCCTGAAATAGCTACTGCAACGGCTGCGGAACAAACAAGTAAAAATTTTCTGATCATAACAATACATTATTTAATAGTGCAAATATACTTAAAAATGACAAATTATCAAAATGGTTTTTAATCTTATATTATCTTATAACACATTTGGTTCATTATTAATTAAAACAAATTTAAACGGACAAATATTGCAGGGTGAAAAATAGTGCGTATCTTTGCAGTGCAAAACAAAAGGAAGACGCGGCAACAAAACCACCGCAAAATAAAAAGGTCTTTTGATTTTAGCAATGATCTTTGAAACATTACTACTAAATCAATTAAAATCAAACATTTACTTGGACAAAAAATAAGTGTTAAAAATACATTTATTAAATGTATATCCAAAGTAAAAAACAACCTACGGTTTTAAGTATTGGTAAAGAATACACAACAAGCGAAACCAATACACACCGCAAACGTAAAGAATAGTGGATTTAGAAAAACAACCGAATCCATTATAAAAAAATAGGATATAAGAATAGTAAATATAAAGAGGTTTAATTAAAAATTGAGCAAAATGAAGAAGATTAATTTAAAGAAGATTATGGCGACGGCCGTTATGCTCAGCGTCGCATTTGTAAATCCGGCAAACACTTACTGCAATGTTAAAGCCGACACTCTCAAAGAGTACGCAATTGATAATGCAATCATGCCGGAAGTTGAAACAGTAGAAGAAGGTCTTGCAGTAGAAGACTGGATGATGGACGCTTACACATACGATGAAACAGCGCTCCGCATCGAAAATTGGATGTTAGCAGCCGAAACAACAGTAGCAGAAAACAACCTTGAAGTTGAAGGCTGGATGTTAGAAACAGAGGCTATCGCCGAAACACCCCTTGCAGTAGAAGCTTGGATGGGCACGGCAGAAATAGTCAAAGGCGAAAGCGAATTATCCATTGAAGATTGGATGCTTAAGGCCGACGAAACTACTGAAGCTCCCCTCGAATTAGAGGCTTGGATGTTTTAAACAACACAAAATCAGATGAAAAAGTTTCCGACACAGGGTCGGAAGACATTCGGTTCCAAAGGGGAACCGAGTGGGACGTTAGGCGGGCAAAACCGCTTTTTTTGTGTCCATACTCAAACACAACAGCAAAAGGTTTATACTCTATAAACCAATTATTTACCTATACAGAAATTTTTGAAAATATTACCGAGCACCTCGTCGGTGGTAATCTCGTCGCCGGTGATGTCAGCAAATGCACGCAATGCGTCGCGGATATCTTGCGAAACAAATTCGCCCGAAAGTCCCGAAATCAAGGCAGTTTCGGCACGTTCGATAGCGGCAAGTGCTTCTGAAAATATTGTATAATGCCTTTCATTGGTCAAAATCACCTCGTCTTCGTTGAAATCTGCCACGCCAAGGTTTGAAATTTTAGTAAACAACTCATCGAGATTGGTTTTATGCTTGGCAGAGATTTTTACCACACCCACGCCATCGGGTAGAGATGTAACGTCGGCATCGGGATAAACATCTGATTTATTTACTACTGCAATAACTTTTTCGCACGGAAAACCATCGGGTATAATGTCGGCAAACTGACGGTGGATATCATCGGCAGGATTAAGCACAATAAGTACAATCTCTGCCTTAGAGATAGCGGCTTTGGCACGGTCGATTCCAAGTTTTTCGATAGTGTCGTTGGTTTGACGAATACCGGCAGTATCTATTAATCTGTAAGTTACACCATTTATATTCAAGTAATCCTCCAACACATCGCGGGTAGTTCCGGGAATGTCAGAAACTATTGCACGCTCGTCGTTTAAAAGCGCATTCAAAAGGGTTGATTTTCCAGCGTTTGGTTCGCCGCATATCGCCACGGGTATGCCGTTTTTGATAGCGTTGCCCAATTTAAACGAACCTACAAGACGGTTGAGATATGATTTTGTTTCTGTTAAAATATCCTTCAACTGCGTACGGTCGGCAAACTCCACATCCTCTTCTGAGAAATCAAGTTCCAACTCCATAAGCGATGTAAACTTCAAAAGTAAATCGCGCAAACGTTTAATTTCCAAAGTTATACCGCCACGCATTTGAATTACGGCAATATCGTGCTCAGCCTTCGACTTAGAGGCAATCAAGTCGGCAACCGCCTCAGCCTGCGAAAGATCCATCTTGTGATTTTGAAATGCACGGCGTGTAAACTCACCGGGTTTGGCAAGTTCTGCACCGTTTTTTACGAGCAGACGTAGTATTTCGCTTTGTATATAAGTGCTTGCATGACAAGATATTTCGGCAACATTTTCGCCGGTGTAGGAATGTGGCGCACGATACACCGAAACCACCACACGATCTACCTCATTGCCATTATCGCCTATTATAAAGCCATTGTAGATACGGTTTGGCTCGGCATCCACAATAGAAAACCCCTTGCGCAAGGGACGGAAAATTTTATCTAATATATATAAGGTGTCGTTTCCCGAAACCCTAAGCACTGCAATTGCGCCTCCGCGCCCTGTGCATATCGCTGATATGGTGGTATTTTTAAGCATTGTTATCTCTTTAATATCAAATAAATCGCTGGGCGTTTGTCGATGTCAATCTTGGTGGTTTTCCATTGCGAAACGGGCTGCGTAAGGATATACTCGGTACTTAAAGTAATATTGCAAGCAACGGTCAGCAATGTATTGGGCGATAATGCATTACAAAGTGTTTCAATAAAGGCGTTGTTGCGGTAGGGAGTTTCGATAAATATCTGCGTTTGGTTAAGTTGGGCAGAACGCTCCTCCAACTTTTTAATCATCTTGCCGCGCTCGGGATTTTTTACAGGGAGATAGCCGTTGAATGCAAAACTCTGACCGTTTAACCCGCTTGCCATCAACGAAAGAAGTATGCTCGAAGGTCCTACCAACGGCACAACTTTAATACCGCATCGATGAGCTGCACGGGCTACATCTGCACCCGGGTCGGCTACTCCTGGACATCCTGCCTCAGATATTACGCCAAGGTTGTTGCCCTGATTTACAATATCAAAATATACCGAATAATCAAAACCCTTGTTGTGCTTATCCATCTCGTAGACAGTAATCTGCGGCAGCAACTCTCTCATTCCCAAAGAAATGAAATAATGCCGTGCGGTTTTTGCATTTTCGGCAATAAAATACCTAAGACTGCGGATAGTTTCAAGCACAAAAGGAGGCAAGAAAACAGAGTTTTCCACATCGCCAAGGTTCATCGGAACCATATATATTATGCCTTTATTCTGTGCCATCAGAATCAAGTTTAGAATCTTGTGAAATTGTCGCTTTGCTGGCGTCGGATTCTGTTGCAGATTCGTCGGCAACAGGCTGTTCCGTTTCTGGTGCTTTTTTCTTTTTCTTATCCTTTTTTGATTTCTCCTTTTTAACCTTAGGCTGAGAATCCTTAATATTAACCGCCTTAGTAGTGTCGGAAACAGTGTTTAGCGAGTCAGAAAGCAATTCAAGATCGGACACTAATGTATCCTGATCGGTTTTCAACTTTTTGGTAGCGTATTTTTCCTCCCCAAAAGGTACGAAATAATGAAGCCCTATACCGAAAGATTTTGGGATAGTGGTATTAAACAGAGCAATTCCTTCAAAATGCATAAGTTTAGACATGCCAATTTTAGCGCGACCCGTAAGCTGAAAAACTCCTACCTTAGTGGCAATTGCAAAACCCGCCTCACCTAACAAGCCAAATGTAACACGATTGAAATCAGACATATAAAGTTTTGAAAAACCATTCGACATAACAGTTTCGGGAGTGGTTTCTGGGTCGGGAGCGTCAATGAGGACATTAACATAAGGGCCCAAAGCGCCAACAATGTGAAAGGCGTGTTTGCCAATATCCAGCTGCATAAGAATGTCAGCCGACACATATGTTAAATCTTGACGATAAAAAATATTAGCAATAGTGTCGTTTTTGAATCCAAAAGCACTTTTCTCGAAATTTAACTCGCCTTGAAACCCTATCGGCCCGAGCTCAAAATGCTTAATCGCCACACCGCCGCCATAACCGCTCTCAAGCGTTTGCAAACGGTTCAATTCAGCGCTATCGGTTGAGAGTTTTGTAAGAGTATAATAGCCCTGCAATCCAACGAGGGTCTGACCATTGATACCAACCGTCAACGATAACGATATAATAAGTAATAAAAGAATCTTTCTCATGCCATAAAACAATTTCGGCTGCAAAGATACTAAATAATTAAATCTTCCACGCCAATTTTGGGAACATAATGCACACCGTCGTTGCGGTAGTACTTGTGACTGTCGTCGGGAGCGATGCGCACCAATTCAAACTTTTCGGCAGATTTGCCAATGGCAAGCACAGCCAAGGCACGGTATGGAAGATTTAGTTCCTCACGGATAACTTTCTCATTAAAAGCAAATATAATCAATCCATTTAAACCAATTTCTACGGCTTTGAGCAACATACTTTGCAACGAAATGCCAAGGTCGGTATAAAGGCAAGGGTCGGGCTCTTTGTCGGCACAGACAATTATATAGGCAGGCGGCTCAGTACCTTCAAACGGCAGATGAAGTTCGGGCAAAGCACCGCCCATCTTGATGTTTTTCAGCACTTTATTAGTATTATCGCCAGTTACAATACGAAAACGCAAAGCCTGTTGGTTTCGGGCAGATGGTATTTTTGTATTAACTGCCACAATACGGCGGAGAACCTCATCAGACACCATTACATCGCGGTTGTAGCCACGCACGCTTCGGTTTTTCTCCAAAAGGCGGTCGAGCGAAAAGGTAGATTTATGCGTTTTTTTAGGGTTTCCAAAAACCTCTTCGTAACGATTTTCTAAATAATTATCCGCCATAGTGTTATGGTTGGTATGAAGGAGGAATTACTGGCTGAGCGTTGTTGGCTGATTTGTCGTTACACTTGACGTAGAGTAGCGATTGTAGCAATATTCCAAACGAAATAGCAGGTATGATACCAATAACCGTGCTGCTAAGTACCGACTGAATGGCGTAAACAATAATAAACGATATTAGTACTGGTTTCCAATTAGGCTTAACAAGTTCCAGCGAATGTTTCATACAATCGAATATGCCAAGCTCAGGATGGTCGATAATGGCGTAACTTACAAACGAGAAGAAAAACATCAATATCAAACCAGGTATAACACAGAGACCTATACCAACAGCAGCTGCAAGCATAACAAGAAACATAGCGGCAATAATACGTAAATACGTTGAGACAGGAAGGAGGAAATCCTTGGGCTCAGGGTTTTCGCCACGGCAAATTTTGATACAATAGTTTTGGGCACCGTAAGTGAACATAGTAACAGCAACAATAAAGACAATATAGGCAATAACAATAGGTAACCACGATGAAATATCAACGGATGACCCATTGTGTGCTGCTTTTATCGCACCCATAAAAAGAAAGAAATAGACTGCAAAAAACACAGCCATAGGCAAAAAATACCCTAACAACGATGCCACACACAATGGTTTCCAACGCTGCACGAACTTATTCCAAGTTTCGCTAAGAAGTTCTTGAATATCAATCTCTTGCATAATTAAAATTAGAATTTAGTTATTTAATTAGTAAAACTTCTGCAAAGATAAAAAATTTTGGTCATCAACAACACAGTTTATAAAAAAAATTTAATAATTTTGTGGGTAGTATTAACCATATTAATTTTATAAAAAATGAAAAAAGTAATCATCATAGTCTCAGTAGTGTTGGTATTGGCATTAACACTTTTTGTATATTTTAGATACTATTGGACATTTGCCGACGGCTACAAAGAAGGCCAGCTCAACAACATAATGTGCAAAGGCTACATATTCAAGACCTACGAGGGCAAACTCATTCAGTCGGGCTACAAAGGCGGCGGATCGGGCGTACAGAGCAACGAATTTGAGTTTTCTGCCACCAAAGAAGTAGGCAAATTTCTTGAACAGTTGGAAGACGTAAGCAGCAAAAACATTAAACTGCACTACAAAGAATACAACAACTCGCTGCCTTGGCGTGGATTTAGCAACTTTGTGGTAGACAGCGTGATAATACTCAACACAATACCTGGCGGCGGCGCACAAAAAGCCGACAAAACAGAAGAGCCTCCCGTACTCTAAAACATTATGAGCAGCAGCAAAAACAAGGAGTTGCAAAAACTCCGCGAAAAGGTTAAGCACGGCGGCGGCGAGCAGGCATTAGAAAAACAGATGGCGCTCGGCAAACTATCGGCACGTGAGCGCATTATCGACCTTTTGGACAATGATTCGTTTCAAGAGTACGATATGTTTGTACAAAACTCCACAGCCGTGTTTGAAGACGACCGCAAAGAGATTCTCGGCGACGGCGTTATCACAGGCACTGGCACTATCAACGGTATGCCCGTATGCATTTATGCTCAGGACTTTACCGTGGCAGGTGGTTCGCTCGGAATGATGCACGCCAAAAAGATTATCAAGATTATGGACCGCGCACTCAAAATGCGTGTGCCATTAATCGGTATCAACGACAGCGGTGGCGCACGTATCCAAGAGGGTATCAACTCGTTGGCAGGTTACGGCGAAATTTTTTACCGCAACACTATGGCGTCGGGCATTATACCGCAGATTTCGGTTGTGCTTGGTCCTTGCGCAGGCGGAGCAGTCTACTCCCCTGCCCTAACTGATTTTGTGTTTGTGGTAAACAAAATTTCAAAAATGTTTATCACTGGTCCTGAGGTAATACGCACTGTATTAGGCGAAAAAATCTCTGCCGAAGACCTCGGTGGCGCAAAGGTGCAGAGCCAGATTTCGGGTAACGCGCATTTTTTTGCACAATCAGAGTTGGAGTGTTTCGACCAAATAAAACGTCTGCTGCAATATATTCCTCAAAACAACAGAGTTAAGGCATTCACAGCCGACCCTCTCCCACCCCGCCGCAACGACATCGAAAACATTATTCCACAAGACCCGCGCGAGGCTTACGACGTAAGAAACATCATAGAATGTATCACCGACAATAGCGAATTTATGGAAATCCGTTCGGGTTTTGCACCTAACGCTGTGGTAGGTTTCGGACGTATCAACGGCGAAAGCACGGCTTTTGTGGCAAACCAACCTGCCGTAATGGCTGGCGTTTTAGACGTTGACAGCAGCGACAAGATTTCGGCATTCGTACGTTTTTGCGATGCGTTTAATATTCCCATTGTTACGCTTGTAGACCTTCCGGGATACCTTCCGGGCGTAGACCAAGAGCACGCCGGCATTATCCGCCACGGTGCAAAAATTCTCTACGCATATTCGGAGGCTACTGTGCCAACGGTTACAGTAATCTTGCGCAAGGCTTACGGCGGAGGCTATATTGCAATGAACAGCATTCACCTTGGAGCCGACTCGGTATTTGCTTGGCCTGATGCCGAAATATCAGTAATGGGTCCCGAAAGCGCAGTTAACGTAATTTTCCGCAAAGAACTAATGGCAGCCGAAAACCCCGAAGATGTACGCCAACACAAGATTCAAGAATACAAAAAGAAATTTGCAAGTCCCTACGTGGCAGCAGGAATGGGTTACATCGATGCAGTGATAGAACCCTCCGAAACCCGCACAATGATAGCCCACGCCCTCAAAGTGTCGCAAGGCAAAATCAAATCCGCCCCCGACAAAAAACACGGACTAATACCGATGTAATTGAGAATTGACAGTTGACAATTGAAAATTGAAAATTGAAAATTGACAATTATGAATTATGCATTATGAATTACGAATTACTAACCATAGGCGGCACAGACTATAAAACCACGCTGACGGAGAAGTTTAAAAACCGTCGGCCGTGGCAAAAGCCTGTCTACAATCGTGTTGTATTGCAGATGCCGGGCAAAATCACCAAGATATTCATCACCCCCGGACAGCAGATAAAGCCGGGCGACCGTCTGTTTGTATACGAAGCAATGAAAATGCGCAACGTTATCTACGCCCAAACCTCCGGCACTATCAAAACCATCAACGTATCCGAAGGCGAAGATGTAGGCAAAAACTTTGTGCTGGCTGAGATGGAATAGACCCTACCTCACTCCTATATACTTATGCATCTGTGCGCTAACCTTCCACACGGGATGTTTGAGCACATAATCGAATATCAATTGTATAGATTGCTGACGGCTGTCCCATTCGGGTTGAAGCACAAGCACACATTCGGCAGCGGCTTTGGCGGCGCATTGTTCGGCAAAAGCAAAGTCGTCGGCAGAGGAGATTACCACTTTTAGTTCATTCGCCTGCTCCAAAACCTCGTCTAATGGAGGATGATGTTTTTTGGGCGAAAGGCAAATCCAATCAAAACTACCAGTAATATGATGAGTGCCTGATGTTTCGAGCCACACCGAGAGGCATTTTTGTTCTAAACGTTCGCACAAAGGGGCAAGATTATGCATAAGTGGTTCTCCGCCTGTGATAACCACATTAGGCGAAGGGTTAGCGGCGGCACGTGCTGCAATATCGTCCACAGAGCAGAGTTTAGCATTATTCTCATTCCACGACTGCTTGGTATCGCACCACGGACATTTTACATCGCATCCCGCAAGCCTTACAAAATACGCCGCGCTTCCGGAATTAATGCCTTCACCTTGAATGGAGTAAAATTCTTCGATAATGGGGAGTAGAATATGATTGTCTGTTGCCATAATTAATTGTTGCTTTGAAGGATATTCAAAAATTGTTTTAATCCACATATTTATATGGTGTACGTAAATGTTCTTTAAGGATTGCCTCGTTTTTTTGATTATCCCATTTACCTTCGTCCCATAATTGGTCAATTGCGTCATCTATTTTGCGGGCGTAATAATCGCAGACCACTTTGCGTAATTCTGCTACTTGATCCTCCGTTTTAAAATGACCCAAAAGACGCAAAAAATCCATCTGCGCTGCGTTAAGACCTACTGAAACTTCCATAAAATCAAATTAAACTTTTTGCAAAAATAACGAATTGTAATAAAAAAGCAAAACTAATATATTATTAAGGTTATTATCTTTAATCAGTTTTTGAATTTTTTTGTTGAATTTTGGCAAAGGTATAAAAGAATTGAGATTATGCAAAACAAAAAAATCCCCTTTTTTAGGTATTGCCTTACGCTCAATTATCGCTATTTTTGCACCTTGAAAATAATGCTGTAAAAATGAACCTAAGCGAAGTAGAAATCGACCAAAAGGCCGTAATAACCAAAATCAAAGGACGCGGAACATTCCGCAAAAGAGTAATGGAAATGGGTTTTGTTAAGGGCAAAACCGTCCACGTTATCAAACAGGCTCCCCTCAACGACCCTATCGAATACGAAATTATGGGCTACCACCTGTCGCTCCGCCGCAAGGAGGCCGAAATGATTGAGGTGGTATCGATGGAACATATTGTGGAGGCTGCCGCCAACCAAACCGAAAACCTTACTATCGAGGAGGTTATCAAAAACGAGGTGGAAGACCACGGACGCATTGTCAATGTGGCTCTTGTGGGTAATCCCAACTGCGGCAAAACCACTTTCTACAACTACGCTTCGGGCAGCAAAGAGCGCGTGGGCAACTACTCTGGCGTTACCGTTGATGCCAAAACAGCCAAATTTGAATACGAGGGTTACACCATCAACATCACCGACTTGCCTGGAACCTACTCGCTTACAGCATATTCTGCCGAAGAAATCTACGTGCGCAAATTTATCACCGAGCAAAATCCCGATGTGATTATAAATATGGTAGATGCGTCGAACATAGAACGTAACCTCTACCTCACCACGCAACTTATCGACCTTGACGTAAAGGTGGTTGTGGCGCTCAATATGTACGACGAAGTGGAGGCTCGCGGCGACAAACTCGACTACATCTCGCTCGGGCGTATGCTCGGCATTCCATTTGTGCCAGTGGTAAGCAACAAGGGGCGCGGTTTTGGCGTGCTGTTCGACACCGTGATACGCGCTTTTGAAGATAAGTCGCCCACAATCCGCCACATACACATCAACTACGGTCACGACATCGAAAACTCCATCAAAGAGATTCAAGAAAAGATATTTATCCACAACGACAACGCCATTTTGTCGCGTATTCCGTCGCGCTTTATGGCTCTGAAACTCTTGGAGAAGGATGCCGACATCAAAAAAATAGTGCTTACCAACACCATCGAGGGCGAGCACAGCCACAATACCTACAAAGGGGGATTTGAAACCAACGAGCACCGCACCACCCACACCGATGCGCCAAGTTGCATTATCGAAGAAACCGACCGTCAGATTGCATCGCTCGAAGATGCTTACAAAAACGACACCGAAAGCCTCATCACCGACACCCGTTACGGTTTTATAGCCGGCGCGCTCAAAGAGACTTACACCGTGGGGCACACCGACACCCGCAAGTTTACCGACCGTATCGACCGTGTGCTTACCCACCGCATCTGGGGTATGCCTATTTTCTTATTAATCATTTTCTTAATGTTTGAGGTAACGTTTATCCTCGGCGACTACCCTATGCAATGGATCGAATCGGGCGTGGAATTTCTCGGCGACCTAATGCACGGTGTTCTGCCCGACGGTGCGCTCAAAGACCTCATCTGCGACGGCATAATCGGCGGCGTGGGCGGCGTAATTGTCTTTTTGCCAAACATTGTGCTCTTGTTTATGTTTATCTCAATAATGGAAGACAGCGGATATATGGCTCGTGTGGCATTTCTCACCGACCGTATAATGCACAACATTGGTCTGCACGGCAAATCGTTTATCCCCTTGATAATGGGCTTTGGCTGCAACGTACCCGCAGTAATGGCAACACGCACGCTCGAAAACCGTTCAGACCGGCTTCTCACCACGCTTATAAATCCTTATATGAGTTGCTCGGCGCGTCTGCCTGTGTATGCAGTAATGGCAGGAGCGTTTTTTGCCAACCATCAGGGCTTGGTAACGTTCAGCGTATATGGCGTGGGTGTGCTTATAGCCGGACTAACAGCCATACTTTTGCGCAAAACCACATTCAAAAGTCAGGACGCACCTTTTGTAATGGAACTTCCCCCCTACCGCTTCCCCACCGTCCGCAGCGTATTAAAACACATGTGGGAAAAGGCTCAGCAGTATCTTAAAAAAATGGGTGGCGTAATATTGATAGCATCTATAATAATTTGGGTGCTTGGATATTTTCCGCAGCACACCGAAGAAACCGACCGCATAGAGGCTCAGATAGCACAGGCACAGGGCAACGATTCGCTTGTGGCAGAACTCGAAATAGAACTTGCCTACGCACATCAAGAAGGCAGCATAATAGGACGCCTCGGCAAATTTATCGAACCTGTAATCGCGCCCCTCGGTTTCAATTGGAAAATGGGCGTAAGCATCATCACCGGCGTAGCCGCCAAAGAGATAGTGGTATCCACAATGGGCGTGCTCTACCACGGCGACGGCGAAGACACAGCCTCGCTATCCGAAAAACTTGTGAGCGACACCTCCACCGACCCTCTCACCCCTGCGCAAGCCTACGGCTTTATGCTCTTTGTGCTCATCTATATGCCCTGCATAGCCACCGCCGTAGCCATCCGCAAAGAAACTGGCTCTCGCAAATGGATGTGGCTCTCAATAGGTTACAGCGTAGCATTAGCGTGGATAGTGGCTTGGGTGGTGAATATGATATGGGGATAAGGAATTTTTCAATATTGTAACTACGGGTGTGCCGTTCAAATTCAAATATAATACAAATGAACTTGTCATTACAGATGGTAGCACTCTTGATTTTGAAACCAAGCCGACGTGGATATTTAAGGTTCAAGTTTCCGACGGTGAACTCTCAACTTCGGCTACTGTTACCGTGAAACTTACAGATGTAAAACAGACAAAGCGGCTCTAACGACCCCACATCAATTGCATTAACAGTATCTACCGAAAAACTCGCCGCAGGCAAATACACTGTATATATATATAAAGGTGTCTGACTCAGACGGCGATTATTAACCCTACTCACAACAATTTCTCGACACGTTTTTAAGAAAACTAAAAAAAATAGTTAAAAAACTACTAAAAATAGTTGGAAGTTATTTTTTTATGTTTTATATTTGCAGCGTAATAAAAAACAAAAACCAGTAATAAACAATAAAAATATGGAACCGGTATATTGTTTTCAAGTAGCGCTGACACTTACAGTAGTATTTATCAGTTACAAATTGTTTCTGAGCAAAGACTCATTTCACGCGCGCAATCGTGCGGCTATCCTTTCGGCAGTTACGCTGTCGTTTGTACTCCCATTGGTAAAACTACCTGATTTTCTTACCTTTGAGACCGAAAGTGAGATTTCCGAAACCGTTATCGAACTTGGCGCAGTGATAGTAAACGGCAACTTTGTCAACAATATATCATATACCGACGTTCTTACGTACATCATATTAATAGGTGCGTCGGTATTTTTCCTTAGATTAATTATCTCCACAGCCGCCATTATAGTCAAGGCGGCACGCAACAGGAAGATTGAAATCGAGAAAGGCACAGATCTCATTGTATCAGAATCGGTTAAGTCGCCAATAAGTTGGCTAAAATACATATTTATCAACTCCAACGACTACCGCAACAATCCCCGCGAAATACTCACCCACGAGATGGCGCACATACACTATCATCACACTATCGACCTGATATTCATCGACTTATTATGCTGTTTACAGTGGTTCAACCCTGTGATATGGCTTTTCAGACGCGAATTGCGTTCGGTGCACGAGTTTCAGGCCGACGCAGCAGTGGTAAATTCTGGCATTAATGCAAAAAACTATCAAATATTATTAATAAAAAAGGCTGCCGGCAGGAATTGGAGTTCAGTAGTCAGCAGCCTAAATCACAGTAACTTAAAAAAAAGAATAGCTATGATGTCAAGTAAAAAATCATCAAAATCGGCGGCTTTCAAGGTATTGCTTCCGATTGCAGTAACAGCGTGTCTTACTGTAACATTCGCCAATTGCAACAACTCAATGTTGCTATCTAACGACGACAAAGTTAATGAAAAATCTTTTACAAACCAAGATGAACCGTATGTAATCGTAGAAGAAATGCCAGAATTTCCTGGCGGAGATAAAGCTTTGTTAATGTACATCGCCGAAAACGTCAAATATCCCGAAGAAGCTAAGAATAAAGACATCGAAGGAACTGTCTACTTGAGATTTGTGGTCAACGCAGAAGGCAAGGTACAAGATGTGAATATTCTCCGCAGCGTAGACCCCATTCTTGACCAAGAGGCCGTCAAAGTGGTTGAAAATCTCCCAGAATGGACTCCCGGACATCAAGGAGGAAAACCAGTGAATGTTAGTATGCAAATACCTATTATGTTTAAACTTGCAGAAGCCAACCCTTCAGCCGACAATTAAGAAAAATTAAAGGCAAACTAAAAAAAAGCGGATTATCAGCAAGATAATTCGCTTTTTTGGTTTAATGGAACAAATATTGCTAAAAATTTACTTGTTATAAAAAAAATCATTATCTTTACGCAAAACATTTTAAAACCTTTATACATGGATACAACCGTACTAAAATGTCCAACCTGCGGATCTAACCTGCAATTTACAGCAGAGACTCAAAACTTTAAATGCGAGTTTTGCGGGACGGCATTTACCCAAGAAGAAATTTTTAAAATAACGCAAGATTCCGCAGAGGATACCCAAACCCAAGTTCAGGAAGACATCGAACAACAACCCGAACTCAACCTCTTCCATTGCCAAAACTGTGGTGCAGAGATGGTTACCGACGAAAACACCGCCGCCACATTTTGCGTGTACTGCGGTAGCGCGGGCATTATGAAAAGCCGTTTGGAAGGCAAGTTCCGCCCTGAACTCATCATCCCATTCAAAACCACTAAGCAAGACGCCATCAACGCCTACAACAACTACCGCAAAGGCAAGCACCTTGCCCCCGATGAGTTTGGCAAAAAAGAGAACATCGAAAAAATCACAGGCGTATACATTCCGTTTTGGCTATACGACGGCAATTCACGTGGATTTCTCACTGGCGAACGTCACGACATAACCTCGTGGCGCAGCGGTGACTACCGTTACACCAAAACCGACATCTACCATGTGGAACGCGCTGGCGACATCAGTTTTGAAAAAGTACCCGCCGATGGTAGCAAAAAATTCGACGATGACACCATGGACTCAATAGAACCATTTGATTTCAAAGAGTTTCAACCGTTCAACTACTCGTTTCTATCTGGATTTTTAGCAGAAAAATACGACGTAGGACCCGAAGAAGATAAGGAACGTGCACAGCTTCGTATGGGCAACTCACTTATGGCATCGCTCTACGGCACTATCAGAGGTTCGCTCATAGGAGCTCAGGAACAGAAAAACACAGTTTTCACAGGCATACGCTACGCAATGTTGCCTGTATGGATGCTCAACACCAAGATTAAAGACAAGATGTACACGTTTGCTATGAACGGTCAGACCGGACGCATCGTGGGCGACATTCCCATCGACAAAGGCAAGGCGTGGAGATTTTTCTTATTGCGCGTAATAATAGCAATGGCAATTGTCTGCGGGTTATCGTACCTATTATTTATGTAAAACCTAATAATCTGAAATACAATGAAAAAACTTAGCATATTAATAACGGCGTTGCTGATAACCCTCGCGGCAAGTGCGCAGATAACCGACAAAACACAAATACCGCAGGTAACCCAAGATCAAAAATACGTTTTTATTAACAAAGACGGCAATATTCAAACAGAAAGCAACACTAACCAACAATTGCAAGACCTATCAGACAAAACAGGCGGCGATGTGCTGATAGTTGAAACCGACTGCCAAGTATACAAAGGCTTTTTGCCCGACTTTTACCGCGACAGTCCATACAGCGAAAACTGCATAATCCTCTTTGTTGACAACATAGATAACTCATATTTGATAACATCCTCTGGAACATTCAAAGACATAGAAGAAAATATCGAAAGCAGTTTTGAAGCCGCATTAGAAACTCTCGGCGACTCGTACTCAACAAAACAATTTTTTCAAGAGTATATCGAGGCTGTGTCAGAAAACGCTTCCTTAGAAGGTTTGTCAAATAACACACAAAAATCTGCAGCCGTTGACCTTCCCGACGACAATTGGGCTAAATACACAATAGGCAATCGCACAGAGCAGAACCCATTGGTATATAAATCTTTTCTTCAAGGCAAACTTTCACAAGAGCAACTTCAGTTGGCACTCGAAACTCCCTACGTTGACACCGCAGTAAAAGTGTACGACGCGGCTGGGCTGCTAAGCGAAAACGAAATTGCCAAACTTCAAAAACGCATACATCAGTTCATCGACAAGCACAATGTTGATATGGTGGTAGTAACCATCAACCACAACAACAAAGTGGCAGGCAACGGCAACATTGCTACCGAAAACTTTGCGATGGATTTTTATGAATACAACGATTTTGGCAAAGGTGTTCAAGCAAAAGAGGGCTACGACGGAGCTATACTCGTGATTGATATGGAAAACCGCAAATTCTCGATGCTCGACGTTGGTAAACCCCACGACAAATACAATGTGGCTTCACGCAACTACAATTCGTACATAGAGAAAATGGCTCCAGACCTCACGGCAAAGAATTATTACACTGCTATCAGCACCTTTATCGACTCGTACGAATCAGACTACGAATACGAAATCACCTTTCCGTGGTGGAAATGCTCGATATTCTCACTGATATTGGGCTTTATACTCTTATTGATAGAAAAACGCAAATACAAGAACATACGCAAAGCTACATCTGCGGCCAACTATGTAAAAGAAGGCTCGTTCCGTCTAACTGTAAATAAAGACACATTTGTAAGCACCCACACCACCAAGACCTACGACCCACCCCAAAAATCTTCTGGTGGAGGCAGCCACAGCAGCTCCAGCGGACGTTCGTTCGGCGGTGGAAGCGGAAGCTTCTAAGCATATACACACAAAGGCGAAAACAACAAAGCCCGATGTCAATGACATCGGGCTTTTTAATTAATAAATGAAGAAAAATCTTATTCGGGTTTGATAGCACCGCAGGGGCAAACATCTGCACATGCGCCGCATTCAACACATTTTTCGGGGTCGATAGAGTAAACATCGCCTTCCATGATAGCCTCTTGAGGGCACTCGTCCTTGCAAGTACCGCAAGCCTGACATTCTTCTTTTACAATAATATAAGCCATAATTGTCTAAATTTGATTGTTTGTTTTTGTTTGTTTTTATCAGCGCAAATATACGGATAAAAATGAAAAACCTACGAAAAAACCGAAATAATTTTAATTATTTAGCAATTCGTATTCCATTATCCTCAATAACAATAAGATGCTGTTTATACAATCCCCCTATTGCTTTTTTAAATACCTTTTTACTAATGCCAAACACACGCTGAATGTCGTCGGGCGAAGATTTGTCGGAATATGGTAGCGAGCCACCATTGTCTTGCAACTTTTTATAAATAATCTCTTCGGTAGAATCCACAAGTTTTGCGCTTGATTTTTCGAGCATTACATCTATGCGGTTGTCTTCGCGAATCTTGTTGACATAGCCATAGGTGTATTCGCCAGAATGCACTTCGCGAAACATCTCCGAATTATAAATCATTCCCCAGTGGGAATTGTCTACAATCACCTTGTAACCGAGTTCGGTGCGTTGGTGAATAAAAATTTCCACACGTTCGCCATGATAGTATTTGGGGTCGCGGGGGTCGAGAAACTTATTGAGTCTCTGTGAGCATACAATACGGTTGGTGGTTTGGTCTAAATATATGTAAACAAAGTATTTGCGACCAACACTCGGCTTGTCTTTCTGTTCGCTAAACGGCAGTAGGAGGTCTTTTTCCAAACCCCAATCGAGGAATGCGCCCACTTTGGAGGTCTGCACGCATTCAAGCCAAGCGAACTGACCCACATGAGCAACTGGCACATCGGTAATGGCCACAAGGCGGTCTTCGGAGTCGGTATAAACAAAAGCCTCTACCTCGCTACCCACCTTCATATCGGGAGTAACGTAGCGTTTGGGCATAAGTATTTCGCCAAGGTCTTCGCCGTTGAGCATCAGTCCGTTGGGACACTCACGAAGAATCTGCATTTTATTATTATATCCTATTTCGATCATAAAAAAAGTGAAATATTACTGAAATTTAGAATCAGGGGGATAAGCATAAGGAGTGGGGGTTGCATCGCCGTCTTTTTCATCCTTATCCTTATCCTTATTCGGGTCCATATCAAGATAAGGGAAAATCGAAATCATCAACCATTTACTTGCATGAGTGTAACGACTTTCTCTGGCATCAGGAGGCAGGAATGGTGCCTTCTCGTCAATTTTAAGCATTGTGATCAAATAAAGAGCGGCGATAAAGAAATATTTCATTCCGCCAAAAATAGCGCCCAACACTCTATTAGTCAACCCCTTGGGTACATCGGCAAGATGACGATACACAAGAGCACTAATTTTCATAGTTCCATACACCGCACCTACAAACAGCACAGCTATAACCATATATGCAACAAGGTCATAAATATTATCAGGCTTTTCGGAAGGATTTAGCGATTCATAAATCACTTTGCTGATATTGACACAAATAGTCAATCCTGCGAGTAGCGAAAACAAAGAAATACATTGGACAATAGCTCCTTGAGCAAATCCTCTGTAAGCGCCCACTATTATCAAGCACAACATTATGATATCGAAAACACTTAAACCGAAACTAATGTTAACATCCATAGGTCTATGTTTTTGTCTGCGTAAAATTACAAAAAATGTTAATAGAGTAACAAAGTGATGTAAAAATTTTTCGGAAAAATTCTAAAAATTATTTACACCATCGGGTATAGGGTCGAAATCATAGCCCAAATTAGAATAATATTCAAGGGTTTTTCGTAGGGCGTACTTTTGACGAGGCTCGGCTTTAATATTGTCGTGAAACACGATAATAGAACCCGATGTAGTGTTGCGTTCCACGTTTTTCCAGCATTGTTCGGGAGTGATACGGCGGTTGTAATCCTCAGACAGCACGTCCCAAAGCACAATTTTTTTCTCCAGATTGATGAGCCGAGCCTGCGGTTTGCGCAGTATTCCGTGGGGAGGACGGAAAAGATTACTTTTGATATACTGACAAGCAAGGTGCATATTTTGCACATAGTCAGAAATTTTAGTTCGGCTACCTTTCAAATGGTTGAAGGTATGGTTGCCTACGCTGTGTCCACCGTCGAGAATCATTTGATAGATGTCGGGGTAGCGCTGCACATTCTCGCCCACGCAAAAAAACGTAGCCTTAGCGCCAAATTCGTCAAGAGTTTTAAGCGTATCGGGAGTGAGCTCGGGGATAGGACCGTCGTCGATGGTAATGTATATTACCTTGCGTCCTTCCTCGGGCGTCATCTTCCACAAAAAATTCTTAAAAAAATGCCTCACAAGGTTGGGCGGATGCACTATCAAGTCCATACGCTACATCGACTTTGGGTCACACAAATAGAGATAGATAGCAATAATCTGCTGGGTTTCTTGTGGGAGATTCTGATACCACTGTCCAAAGGCAGGAGTATTCATATCCATAGTTTCAAACTTGCGTATTTCGGGAAAACCTTTTACCAGCGAAGCAAATTTTTCGGCATACTTATTGGCTTCTTCGTCTTGATTGCTTAGCATTATTCTCACAATTTCGTGAGCGTAGGCACACGAGCGATAACGATCTTCGGTTACAGTGGCAGTCTTGTCTTCATCGAGCGAAAGGAAAAATTGAAGTTCCTGTTCGGTTTGGGCTGCACACACCGACATATTATTACGGGCAGATTCTTTATCACCCACCAAATAATAGCTGTTGGCTATAAAAAAATCGTAATATGAAGGCGGCACGATGCTGAAAGGCATCACCTCATAGCATCGGTTGAGCACTTCGCGGGCTTTGTCGAGTTTGCGTTCTTCGATAAGCTTGTCAATAAGTCGAGAGAAAATACTCTTGACGTTCATAAGCATACGGAGGTTGTTTTCGTCAAGGTAGACACGTGGATCATTGATACCTCCCCATTGAAACTTCTCCATTACAATATTGTAGAGAAGATCCGAATTGATAGAGCCCTTATTCACATTATCGGAAGAGTTTGAATGCTTAATGGGCACCAACCGATATGTAAAACCATCAAGGCGGAAATATTGATCTAAGTTTTGGTAGGCTTCGCTTCCTACAGTAATGGCGAAATATACAGGACGTTCCCAATTGTTGTGCGCCAAAATGTCGAGCACCAACAACTGACCCTTACTAATATAATCACCTGGATGTGTCCACGAAACAGCGTTAACAATAGAAGCCGAATCTTCGGCGGGTACTACTCCGTTGGCAATTACTTTTTGCTTATCAACAGGAATCATAAAATTCATAGTGGGAGTAAAATCGATACTCTCACCTGTCTGCGACACAAGTTTCGACTTGTCGCTATCGTCGGCAATAAACGAAATCACATCTTTCAAAGGCGCAGGAGCATTGCAGACATCACGGTAAAGGGCGTCGGATTGTTTTTTCAAATCGCTCATAGCCTGACTCGGCACGCCGTATTGCTGTGAATTTGCATTCAAAGTGTTAATAAGTGCAACTATCTTAGAAAACTGTGTAACCTTGCCATTTGCAAGGGCTTCGTAGTCGGAGGCATGTTTCTGTTTGAAGTCAGAATTAGCAAGCACTCTCAATAAATTGTCGAACAGATTATTGAAACGTTCTTTGAACTGTGGGTTAGCCTCGTATTTTTCGTTCAAGAAAAGAACATCCTGCTGTTTATAATACACATAGTCGCGAGTGCCAGCCACATATTGGTCGTGAGTAAGGCTAATAGGCAGTGGAGCCGATTCGTAAGCGCGACGTTTCATTTGGTCGGCATACCAGTCGGTATTAATGTAGGCAAGGTTAACCACACGCACATCGGTGCGGTAGCCTTCCACTTCCTGAACATACCACAGTGGGAATGTATCGTTGTCGCCGTTGGTAAATAGTATGGCGTTAGGTGCGCATGAATCCAGATAGTCTTTTGCAAAGTCGCGGGCAGTGTAACGGTGAGAACGGTCGTGGTCGTCCCAGTTTTGACAGGCGAGCAAAATGGGCGAAACCATACATACAGCCACAGAAACCACTGCTACAACATTATCTTTGAGAAATTTTTGCAACGCTTTGTAAAGAAACGCCACGCCTAATCCTATGTAAATAGCAAAGGCATAGAACGATCCTGCAAAACTATAGTCTCTCTCTCTTGGCTGGTAAGGTGTCTGGTTGAGGTACACAATAATTGCCACACCTGTAAAAATAAAGAACAACATCACCACCCAGAAATAATTTTTGCCGTCTTTGTTTTCACGGAGCATAAAAATCATTCCCAAGATAGCCAATATCAACGGAATAAAATAATATTTATTTTTAGCCTTATTATTCTTAATATAATCAGGCAAGAGCTCTTGGTCGCCAAGACGGGCGTTGTCGATAAAGCTCACACCACTAATCCAGTTACCGTTCATCACATTTTGGTCGTTGCCCTGTATGTCGTTCTGGCGTCCAACAAAGTTCCACATAAAGTAACGAAGATACATGTAGCCAATCTGATAGTTAAAAAAGAATTTCAGATTTTGGGCAAATGTGGGTTTAATTGAAGTGTTTTCAATGCCTGCCCAATATTCATAACCTTCAATGTGATGAGGGATAGCACTATACATACGAGGGAACACCGTGGTGGTAGTTGGGTCGTAACGTCTGATATTTTTATAATCAGCAATTTCGTAACGGCCATTGCGCTGAATATATATAGGACTTCCGTTTTCGGAACCTTCATACTTTGAGTTGAAATATTCACCCGATAACAAGGGACGGTCGCCGTACTGCTCACGGTTGAGGTACGATTGAAGTGAGAACACATTGTTTGGGTCGTTCTCGTCCATAGGCGGGTTGGCTGCCGAACGGATGCAAATCATAGCAAACGACGAGTAACCTATAATAATAACTGTAACACAGAGCAATATGGTGTTGAGCAGAGGCTTAGTCTTCTTGTAGGTGTAATATAGGCCAAACACCAGAGCACCCAGACCTAAAATTGCATAAATAATTGTGCCAGTGTTGTATGGAGCTCCAAATCCGTTGGTAAACATCAATTCAAACATCGATGCCAGCCAAACCACTCCTGGTATTATTATATAAAGTATTCCAGCGAGTATCAAGGTAGATATTACAAGGGCTTTTACCACGCCCTTTACATCGGTTTTGTATTTTTTGAAATAATATACAAACACTATAGCTGGCACGGCAAGCAAGTTGAGCAGATGCACGCCGATTGATAAACCCATCAGGTAAGCGATAAGCACAAGCCAGCGGTTGGCATATTTTTGGTCGGCACACTCCTCCCATTTGAGTATACACCAGAAAACCACAGCAGTAAATAGGCTCGACATTGCGTAAACCTCACCTTCCACTGCCGAAAACCAAAATGTATCGGTAAATGCAAAACTCAATGCACCAATCACACCGCTACCGATAATAACAATACCCTTAGCCAACGACACTTCGGTATTGGCGCCGCAGATTATGCGTCTGGCTATATGTGTAATGCTCCAATATAGGAAAAGCACTGTGAATCCGCTCGCCAATGCGCTCATACAGTTGATCATAACCGGCACTTTGGAAACGTCGCCAAACGCAAACAGCGAGAAAAAGCGTCCGAGAATCATAAATAGAGGTGCACCCGGTGGGTGACCTACTTCCTGACGAAATGCGGTAACGATAAATTCTCCACAGTCCCAGAAACTGGCTGTGGGTTCAATAGTGAGTATATAGCACAAAGATGCAATGGCACACACCACCCATCCTGCTATTGTATCGGTAAGTTTAAATTGTTTCATACAATAGTATTTTAAATCAAGGGGCAAAGGTATAGTTATTTTTTGTAAATACCTAAAATAATCCACCTAGATATATAAAAAAGAATAAATCAAGAACGATGATTATTTCTTTTTACCCAGCACTGTGGTTTGAATAAAATAAGAAAGGTACCTAGCGTTGTCGCTTTGACGTTTGGCAGAAGGGTGAAAATCGGCACCGTAGCCAAGAGAGTCGTCTTGCTCTTGAAATTCAAAACGATATACACGGGTGTCGTTTTGCCGGAAAAGGGTGGAAATAGTGTTGGTAATAGCATCGTTAAGTGCTTGACCGTCCTCGTAATGAAGCATAGGACTATTGCACAATACAATTTTAGCAGTGGGGTAATGTTTGCGAATACTTTTGATAAAAGCCACGTACGCCACAGTGAATTTCTCCTTGTCGTATCCAGGAGTGCTCAAATCGTTGGTACCCATGCACACCACCACCACATCAGGTTTCTCAGAAAATGTCCATTGAACAGTGGTGTCGCATATCAAAGCGTTTTCGTAAACCCTTGGCATAGGCCATGCAGATCCAGCGGGATTTTCGTTATAATTACGGTAAATACCGATGCCAGAGCGAGCTACAACCATCGCTTCGGCATCGAGAGTTTTGGCTGTGATGCCAGCGAACGATTTGGCAAAATTGCTGGTGCTATCTGCAAAATGATTGTCGGGATTGTTGGTTTCAACGCCATATCCGCAGGTAATAGAGTTGCCGATAAACTCTATCTTGAGTTTCTTGCGAACTGGCTTCAATACCTTTGCATTATTGTCCACAACAAAGCCCTTGATTTCGGGTTTGCAATACAGACCTTCGGATATGAGCATAATCCTTACCGAATGGTTGCCGTCCGCAAGATTTTCGGCAAGAGTTATTTCGGTAAAAGGATCTTGAGAACCATTGTAGGTGTCGAATTTCTGATATGCCCCACCATCAACGCTCTTTACGAAATATCCGGCTGACGGTTTCAACTGAACACGGCACGATGTACCTGTAAACCAAATAGAAAACGCTGTACCAGGATAGCAAAAACTTATTGAGCCAGAGTTTGCTATAAAGCGTCCTTCGGTCAAAACATTTGAGTCGGTAGCGCTTACAAATTTGCCGTTTTGAGCCAGAGTGGTAGACATCACGCATAAAATCAATGCAACTGACAAGAAAAAGTGTTTCATTTAGATAAACGTTTTTGATAAAAACCTAAAATGGTCTTTTTGGGGTTAGTATTAAAGATAGAAAGGCATTTGCGGGGAATGTCAAAAAGCAGCAGCACAAACAGCACAGCCGACACAATCCACATTACCGCTATATTAAACCAATAAGTTGGGAACTTATGATTAAGGATAATCTTAACGGGGGCAAAAAAATGGGCACGCCCGCAGTCCGAAACCGGATACATAAAGATAGGATCCTTTTTCTGAATCAATCTATGCTTGGGAGAATAATATATTTTCTTTACCGCCATCTTGTTTAGCACCACTTCGGCAAGGCGGTCGTTATAATAATCTTGTTTCAAACGCATAAATCCATCAACGCCAAGGCTGTCTTGCAGATGAGTAATCTTTTGTTCACGCAGTTGGTTGAGCGAATCGGCGGCAGCATTGATAAATTTGCGCCTCTCTTTCAAATATTGAAGCAAATTCAAGCCGTCAGTTGGGTCAAAGGAATGAGGCTCAAGCTTATCTATATTGGGATAATTAAAATTTTTGTCGCGATAGTTGAGATAACCCACCTCGTTTTTGAGTATCTGCAATAGGTTTTCAAAATCATAGCGGCGGGTTGGGTCGCCACTTGTGAGTATGCATTGGTTGGTGATATTTTCTAATTCTGGAAGCAAAAACGCCGACAGATACACGCAATGGCTCTTGGCCATATCAAGATGGAAAAATTCTTTTTCGTAACGGTTTGCGGCAAACTGTTCCACCGACAATGCCTCGTAACCCCAACGCGAAATCGTTAAATCGCCAATAATAGGCACATTGATTTTGTCGCTAACACTCTTGTGGAGGTCGTCGAAATCTATCATTGCTCCGCCCAAAAGTATCTGAGGCACAAGCACAAACGGTATCAACACATAAATTGCGATTACAGAATCGAGCGCCGACGAAATAATCAATCCAAGTATATTGGCAGAACATGCCGCACTGAACATTACTATCCAATACGATAGGGTCATATCGTGTATTTCGAGAATCATATTTGCCAACACCACAAACGAAATAGTTTGAACCGCCGAAATAGAAAATACTATCACAACCTTGCTTGCAATGTAGCTAAAACGGCTGAGATTCAAGAATTTTTCTCGTTCAAGAATTCGCCGGTCTTTTATGATTTCCTCTGCCGAGGATGTTAAACCCGTAAACAATGCCACCACTATTACCATAAATAAGAAAACAGGCAGATTTTTGTTGTCGGCAAACACGTAGAGACCTTCATCGTTGATATACTTGGTAAAGAATCCAAGAATAAACGCCAAAATCGGAGCCTCAAAAAACGTTATCAAAAGATACTGGGTATTAGTAAGTTTTGACAACACGTCGCGCTTAATAAACACAAGAAACTGACGCAACCGCGATGGTATCTTGAATTTGGCTTCGGGAATATCCAAGACAGGTATCGGCAACACCGGCTCGGCGTCGAAAGCAAGATAACGGTTGTAATAGTTGTGCCACTCTTCGGGCGAAACTTTGCGCCGCTGGGTATATTTGCCAAATTGGTTCACCACCTTGCTCTCTATAATACTGAGTATCTGTTCACTATCAATATTGCCACATTGAGGGCACTCGCTTTCGGCAGCGTCTGCCATTCCGCTCATACGCTTGAAGTAGGATATTGCCTCAATGGGGTTGCCATTGTAAATCACATATCCTCCCCTATCCATCACCCAAAGGGTATCAAATAGTTTAAATATGTCTGACGAAGGTTGGTGTATGTTTACAATCACAATTTTTCCCTTTACGGTCTGCTGCTTGAGCAATTGCATCACCATCACCGAATCGGTGCTGCTTAATCCCGATGTTGGCTCGTCAACAAACAAAACTGATGGTTCGCGCACAAGTTCCAAAGCTATATTTAAGCGTTTGCGCTGTCCGCCGCTGATTACTGTTGTGAGTGAATTACCCACGCGCAAGTCTTTGATATCGTAAAGGTCGAGGTCGTTGAGCAACCGGTCAACGTGACTTTTGATTTCTTCATCAGAAAGGTTGCCGAGGCAGAGGCAAGTGTTATAGTAAAGATTTTGATATACAGTGAGTTCCTCAATAAGCATATCGTCCTGCGGCACGAGTCCGATTACTCCGGCGTGGTTTTTATCGCCCGGGCTCAATGGCACTCCGTTAAGATATATGGTTCCGGTATCTGGTTTGTACTTTCCTGTAAGAATATTAAACATAGTACTTTTGCCAGTGCCGCTACCACCCATGATACCCACCATAGTTCCCGACTCTAACGAAAAGCTAAATGGCTGCAAACCATTAACACTCTGCTGATAATGAAACGAAACATCGGTTGCTGTAAAAGTTACCCTGTTGGTGGTTTTTGATTGCTGGAAAATAGCCGCCACCTCGCTCTGATATATTACACCGATGTTTGTACCGCTGATAATTCCGCCATTGCCAAACTCTGTAACGCGGTTGCTCTCAATAGCTCTACCATTGAGTGTCAGCGACTTTTGTCCAGAATAGATAAACACATATAAATCAACAGAGCTTATAAAGAGAATCCTCACACGCCCATCCATTTCAAGCGAACAAATATGATGGATTCCGCCACCAATTTCTGAGCCGCTGTCGATAAAGAGAAAATCGTGAAGGTCGCCTGCCTCCATAATATTGTTTCTTACAAAGGCGAGGATATTCTGAAAATCTTTGCGTGAAATATTGAACGAGTCGCTCACTGTGCGCACAAAGTCAACTTCAATAGCATTGATTATGCCGTCGGTATATACATATTCAACCAACTGCATCAGCACAATAAACTTCTCTTTCTGATGAAGTTCCTCATTAATTTGGCGACAGATTTTTAGCACTCTGACACTATTGAGCGATACTTTCTTGCGTTCGCCCTCCTTTCGGCTATCCTTAAGACCCTGTTCGTCGAGATACTTGTCGAATTTTGCGAGATACGTTTCTACCAAATCAGAAGACAAAAGGCGCTGCAAGTAGGCGCCTACTATATTGCGAGCGTCGTCGGTATACCGTCCGTCGTCGCGGTCGGTAATAAGCGCAAAAAGCCTCATCAAGGCGTCAAGTATCTTCTCGTTCATTTTTTACTGATAAGTCAGAAATTTGTAAATACAAATAACGTGCAAATTTAATATTTTTTTTTAGCACCATTTTTGCAACACCCAACTTAAATGACAAAAATTAAAAAAACTATATTGTGGACAATTGAGCGTTACAACAGTTTTAAAGAACAGATGTTTCGCTTAAAACCTGTGCGCATAGAAAAAAATAAGTTTATGCGCTCTCGGCAGCCGCATATAAATTTAGAAACTATTACGATAGATAAACCCTTGATTACAAGAAGCTGTAAGATGGTTATTTTATCTTCTGCTTTAATGACTGCCTTTATTACATTTCTTACCACAATACCATCGGCGATATGGGCTTCACTTTTTTTGATAATAATCGACGTGGTGCAATTTCAACTATTTGCCTTTGCTGCCGAACAAAAAATCCTCTACGTTTACGGATGCGACGATTTTTGGAACAACAACCAAAGCACAGGCCGCAACATCAAGTTTTTAATGTGGTTTCTCGGCAAATACGGACTTCCAGCCAAAACAAGCATTGCAGAATCTGCCGCAGGTTTCGCCATTAGGAAACTAATATCCATGCTCATGATGCGATCTGGAGCAAGAATCCTGATTGTGAACGCCATACGCCAAGGCATAAAGTGGACGGGCATAATAGTGGCACACGAAGTTTTGTTAGAATCGTTCGACATGATAGTGTGTGTTGTGTGCGCATCAATAGCCGGAATGGTTTCGTTTATACAATTTAGGCAGATGATACGCAACCTCGAAAAAGAACTCAGCAAATCAGGCGTAGACAAGGTTTTTAGAGAGTTCGACGAGGAAACAGAAGGTGTTGTTAACCTCTCCTCACCTCGCGGGCAATAAGTGTGAGTTGCTGTTTTAAACCAACAATTGCAGAAAGGCTAAAAATTATTTTTGCATAATAATAATAAAGTGCATAATTTTGCGGCTACTACTAACTCCAAAACAAAGTGAAACACTTTATCATAATAATTACGCTAATAGTTGCCTCGATAGCAAATGGGCAAACATTCAAGACTGAACTATCTATTGGAGAGGGAGAGTCTACTGTAAGCACTTGCAAAAACAAGGCGATTGCTTTTATGGCCAAAGCATATTTAAACGATGTGGAAACCAGCGAAGCGAAATTTTCTATAGATTTCGACGACGGCACAATTGTGAACAACCCTACCGAAGGCACTTTTAACCACGCATTTGCCAGCGATGGAATCTTTATGCCTATGCTAAAGGCTGAATACAACGGACTTACCGCATACAGCAAGGTAACAGTAAAGATTGGCAAAAGACCCGATTTCAGTGGTTTCAAAACCAACATCGACGAACATCAACAAGGCATCTGCCTTGGCGAAACGGTAACCCTCGATATGCCTATTAGCAGCTCCTCATCAGAATACAAACCCAATTACACATTCTCAGAACTTCTACCCCAATCGATTTATGGAAAAACATGGCAAGCTGCCATAAGAGTAAAACAGTTTGACAATCAAACCATTACAAACGGCTCCGAGATAGAATCTGTGATGGTAAGGCTCAACCATCAAAAAGCAAGCGAGGTAAAAATCTCACTCTCTTGTCCTTCTGGTCAAACCGTAGTACTAAAAGACTATTCTTCAAGCGATTACAAACTCGGATTAACAGGCAAAAAAGATTTCGGCACACTTTATAATTATACATTCAATTCTCAATCATCAGTAACACTCAACGCCGCTCAATGCGACTCGGTGTTGTTGGAGGGGGCATACAAAAGCGAAGAAGATTTTTCACAGTTTATAGGTTGCCCGCTCAACGGCGATTGGAACGTTGTAGTAGAAACGCAGTCGCTCAATTACGAAGGTTACACCGAACAATTTGCCATCAAATTCAATAGCAACTTATTAACCAACAACAAAGTATCCAATCCACAAACCTACGACACACGTCACGCGGTATGGACAGGAACAGGCGTTTCTGCCACCTCCGACGGCAAATGCGACGTTACGCCACAAGAATACGACGTTACAAGATACAACTACCTGATTAGCGACGACTTTGGATGTTTTCACGACACCACTATTTATATCAACGTGGAAAAACCAACATTTGCCGGAGGTGGCGACAGCACCACTTTCATCGGTGACGAAATAGAATTTGAAGACCTCACCACTTGGGCAGCTCAAAGCAAATGGATCTTTGGCGACAAAACACCCGACGAAGACGGAAGTCCCGCACCCCACGCATATTACGAAAAAAGCATTTACACAGTAATACTGCAATCAATTTCAGCATCAGGATGCACCGACCGCGACACACAACGCATCAACATCGTGCCACGTCCGCTTGAAATCAAAGAAGTGAACATCTTTACGCCCAACGGCGACGGTCAAAACGATATTTTCACATTCTTCGACCCAGAAGAATCGTTTCTCAAAAGCGGTGGACTCACCCAAATGCCCGCCAACATACGCTCCATCAAGGGCAAAATATACAATACTTACGGTCAAACCGTTTACAAATGGAACGAAGTGGAAGCTGCAGTATTTGGTTGGGACGGCACCATCGACAACAAAGGCAGCCGCAACTGTCCTCCGGGAACATATTTCTACGACATTATTGTATACGGAAAAGACGGAAACAGCATAAAACGCTCAGGTTCAATATATTTATACCGTCAAAAATGAAAATACTATCGACAGAGCAGATGCGCAAAACCGACGCAGCAACAATCGAAGCCCAAAAAATTTCCTCCGAAGAACTTATGGAGCGTGCTGGCAATTGCCTCACACAAAAAATTCTCAGGCTTGCCGATTACAAATCGTCAATTAAAATATTCTGCGGAGCTGGCAACAACGGCGGCGACGGTCTTGTTGTTGCGCGTTTACTATTCCAAAACGGCCACAATGTTGATTGCTATTATATCAAAAGTGAAAAATATTCTGCCGATTTTAGCAGCAATCTCAAAAAACTTGAACGATGCAGCAAAGATATTATCCATCAAATAGATAGCTCTATTTCGTTTCCCACAATAGAATACACCGACATAGTAATCGACGCATTGTTCGGGTCTGGGCTAAACCGCAAAATTGAGGGCATATTAGCAGATTTAATCAAACACATCAACAATTCAAAGGCGCAGATCATAGCCATTGACACACCTTCGGGACTTGGCGACTATGCAATTCCTAACGATAACGACGCCGTAATCTGTGCAAACCGCACACTTACAATACAATCACCTTTTTTATCAATGCTTTTGCCCGAAAACTACCGATACACTGGCGACATTGACATAATAGACATTGGGTTAAACCAAAATTTCATAAATCAATTAGATACGCCATTTAGCACATACGGTGCAAACGAAGCACGATTTACATTGCCCATCCGCCCGAAATTTGCACACAAAGGCACATTCGGACATTCGCTTGTAATAGCGGGAGCATATTGTAAAACCGGTGCGGCAATACTCTGCTGCAAAGCCTGTCACCGAACGGGAACAGGACTTCTCACCGTACACATACCGCAAAAATGTATCAACATCATGCAGACTGCCTCACCCGAAACTATGGTAAGCGCCGACCAAGGACTTGACATAATAGAATCATCACCCGATATTGAAAAATTTTCGGCAATAGGAATAGGTCCGGGCATTGGCACTCACCCAAAAACCGCGGAAGCTCTGTTTGCAACAATAAAAAAAGCCACAGACAACCAGCTGCCCCTTGTTTTGGATGCAGACGCACTTAACATAATAGGCAACAATAAACAATGGCTCAACAACTTACCCACAAACACAATTCTTACTCCGCACATCAAGGAATTTGACCGGATATTTGGCGAAAGCAAAAATAATTTAGAAAGAATTGAAAAAATATGCCAAAATACGAAACATTATTCAATAATTATAGTATTAAAAGGTGCATATACTGCGGTCGGATTGCCAGACGGAACAATAAGTTTCAACACATCGGGCAATCCTGCAATGGCAACCGCTGGTAGTGGCGACGTTCTTACTGGTATCATAACAGCACTTTTAGCACAAAAACTTACGCCAAAAAACGCGGCAAGGTACGGTGTGTACATACACGGAGCGGCTGGCGACATTGCTGCAAAAGAAATTGGTAATTGCGGTATCACCGCGCAGGATATTATTAAATATATTCCGTTTGCCGTGGAAAATACTAAAAAACCAGAAATTCCGTTTTGATATTAATAAATTATTTTTTAAAATTGCGCATTATTATAAATTACAAATACAATTAATAACATTACAATTATGAAAAAAATCAATTACTTAATGGCTATGTTTATAGCCGCAGTTTTATGTGTAGGACTGGTATCTTGCAAAAAAAGCAAAAACGACGACGATCCCCAACCTACATTCCTCTCAGTTGATGATTTTGCAAAATCTACATGGAACGGACAAGACGACCGTGGTAATGCTATTCTGCTCAAAGTTGAGAGTGCATCAGTTGCAAAACTCACCTACACCCCGAAATCGGCTGTTAAAAACACCGATCCACAGCCTGTAACCATAACCATCGAATACACCTACACTCCTGCTACGGGTGCTTTCTCTGGTAAGGGAAAAGAAGATAACTACTCTTATTCGGCTACTTTGAAAGACCAGAAGAATATGTCGATTAAGATACCGACAGGAACATTTGATTTGAAACGTTAATCAAAAACTAAAAACTTTGAAAACCGGCGTCAGAATTGATGTCGGTTTTTTTTATTTCCTTTTCAGCTCATTGATATCCTGCCTGATAGCGGCGGCGAGTTGTGCTAAATCAGAAAATTTCTTTTGGTCGCGTATGCGTCGGTAAAGATACACTCTAACATTCCTATTATAAATATTTCCCTCAAAATCAAGAATATAAGCCTCAATTGTGGTTTTGTGCGAATCCGACACTGTGGGATTGTCGCCAATATTCACAACCGACTGATACAGATTACCTTCCACCTGCAAGGCAGCAGCATAAACCCCTGTTTTAGGAATCAGCTTATCAGCGCAATCGGGCAAAATATTGGCAGTGGGAAAACCAATAGAAGTACCAATATGACGTCCGTGAACTACCTTGCCCGAAATATAAAACGAATATCCGAGAATATCTGCCGCAGCACTCACATCGCCATCTAACAAAGCATTGCGAACCAAGGTGCTACTTGCCGAAATGCCGTCCAACTGTTTGGCATCAATTCGCGAAACACCAAACCCAAAACGTTGTCCATATTGATTCAAGGTATCGGTATCACCCATGCGGTCGCACCCAAAATGATTGTTGAAGCCTGACACCAAATATTGCATTCCCAACTGATGAACAAGCACCTTTTGCATAAAATCAGCAGAGTTTACAGCAGCAAAATCTTTAGAGAAACGATGAATCACAAGATAATCTACGCCCGTGGTAGCCAACACTTCCACTTTTTCGTCGGGCGAGAGAATTAGGTTCAAATCTTTTTCGGGGAAAAGAACCTTACGGGGATGAGGGTCGAAAGTAAGAATCAAGCTTTTGAGTCCTTTCTTAACAGCAGTTTCCACTAAGGTTTGAACAATGAGACGATGCCCCACGTGAAGACCATCAAAAGTCCCCACAGCTACGCAAGTGCCGCATTTATGACTTTCAGAAAACTTATCTATACCGTAGAATATCTCCATTAAAACGGATTATTTTTTTACGGTGCAAAAATAAACAAATTCTTTTTATTTTTGCACTCATAAAAAACACACACAATGAAACAATATCTCAACTTACTGCAACATATCCTCGACCACGGCATCAAAAAGCAAGACCGTACAGGAACTGGCACTATCAGCACATTCGGCTATCAAATGAGGTTCAACCTTCAAGAAGGTTTTCCTTTGGTTACAACTAAAAAAGTGCATTTAAAATCAATCATTTACGAACTTCTTTGGTTCTTAAATGGCGATACAAATGTAAAATACCTGCAAGACCACGGAGTAAGAATTTGGAACGAATGGGCAGACGCTAACGGCGACCTCGGACCTGTATACGGCTATCAGTGGAGGCATTGGCGCACACCCGACGGAAGAGAAATCGACCAAATTGCCAACCTCATCGAAGGGTTGAAAAAGAATCCCGATTCGCGCCGTCACATTGTTTCTGCGTGGAATCCTGCCGACGTTGATAATATGGCTTTGCCTCCATGCCACACAATGTTCCAGTTTTATGTTGTGGATGGTCGTCTATCGTGCCAGCTTTACCAACGCAGCGGCGATACATTCCTCGGAATACCATTCAACATAGCATCTTACGCACTATTGACAATGATGGTGGCACAGGTGTGCGGATATAAGCTTGGCGATTTTGTCCACACTATTGGCGATGCGCACATCTATCTCAATCATATTGAGCAAGTTAAACTGCAACTCAGCCGCACCCCCTACCCTCTCCCAACTATGAGAATCAATCCCGAAGTTAAGGATATTTTCAGTTTCAAATACGAAGATTTCACCCTCGAAAACTACCAATGCCACCCTACAATCAAAGGAGAGATATCGGTTTAGTATTAATTGAAAATTGAAAATTGAAAATGGAAAATTGAAAATGGAAAATCGAAAATTGAAAATTATGCATTATGCATTGTGAATTTTGAATTGTGAATTTTGAATTGTGAATTTTGAATTGTGAATTTTGAATTGTGAATTTTGAATTAAAAACATGGAAATAAACATAATAGTAGCTGCCGACGAAAACAACGGCATAGGCTCAGGCAACCAACTACTCTGCCGATTGAGCAAAGATTTAAAAAATTTCAAGGAACTCACTACAGGTCATGTAGTTGTGATGGGTCGCAAAACATTTGAATCGCTACCCAAAGGCGCATTGCCCAACCGCACCAATATAGTGATGAGCAAGAGCGAACAAAGATTTCCCGGCTGCTACACCTGCACATCAGCCGACGAAGTTTTGGATCTTGCCAAAAAACACGAAAAAATATTCATAATAGGCGGAGAATCAATCTATAAGGAGTTTTTCGACCGTGCACACCGCATCTATCTCACACGCATACGCCACACATTCGACAATGCTGATGTTTTTTTTCCAGAAATCGATGTTGAAGACAAATGGCGCATACTATCGGTATCCGATGAAATACCCGCCGACGAAAAAAACGAATATCCATTTTTCTTTGCAGTTTACGAACGAATTTAATACTATCAGACTATGAAAAAAATAATTATCCTCCTTGCGGTGATGCTGATTCACACATCACTATCATTAGCTCAGAAATTTGAAAACGCCCAGACCATCCGTCAAAAGGTGGCAGAATTTGCTAAAAAACAAGGCATGGTTACCGAATTTATTGGCGATCAAGCACTAACAATGACCACCGACGATGCTCAATATGCTCTGATTGTAAACGGTGAAAACCCGACATACGTGGAAATTAGGTTCGCCGACCTCGACATCTCAGCCCGCGACTATGACGTGATGTTAAAGACCGTCAACTATATCAACCAAGATAAAACCGTTGTAAAAGCATCGATTCAGCCCAACCGCAACATCCTCCGCATATCTACCGAAATGTTCGCATTCGATGCTCAGAGCGTTACCCAGCACTTTAAACACTATATTGACATTATCAACGATGTGCTAAAAGAGAGCCGCGAACGTTACGACGAGTTTGCCGCAAACAAACAATTCAACGATATAAAAATGCCGTTTGAGGTTTACTGCGCCAATATTATCAACACCGACTTTGACTCTAACCCATTAAGCGAAGTAAACGGCGAAATCAAATCGGCAGAAACACAATACATACATATAGGAGTATCGCTAATAGTACACCAAGAAGGCGAATACCCGATAGATATAAAATTCGTACTTCCCAACGGCTCATACTCCATATCAGATGTTGATGCCAAGTACACATTCTCTACCACCATGCCACTCAGTTCAGAAACCACATTCTTCGACTTAGGCGGATGGGGAAGCTCAACACCAGGCACCTGGAAACCCGGGAAATACTGTTACCAACTATTTTACAAAGGTCAGTTGTTTTACGTTAGAGAGTTTGAAATAAAGGAGTAATTTTATGGGTTAAATTTTTCACTTAAAAAATGAACTTTTTTACTCTGAATATCACTGCGCGTCAAGAATTGCATATTAGAGTCATCAAAAAAACGTTTAGAATTAATACATTTCAAGCCAAACGGAGCTTTAGGGTCGTTAGCCAAGGTTCTCATCAAATTGATAGCAAATATTTGATCGTCAGGCACAACAAGAGCCTTATCACTTGATATAAAACCTTGTGAATCTTTTCTAACTCCATTGGCTATAAAACCCACCGTTTGCATTCCAGATAACTCTTTGATCATCACTATATTAGTTATCTGATAAGCCTCTTCGCCCTTTTTGCTACTCAAATAGGCAGGTATAATATATACTTCATTAAAAAAATTAGTACCAGGTTGTTTTGTATTATTAGAGAAAGCAAAAACCACTTCGTACAAAACACTATCACCGTTGTTACTTACAAAACTATGTTGATATTGGATATTTTCTTTAGGAATGCCATAATAATTATCCATCACATGCAACGGAGAAATTGATTTGTCTGATTGATATAATTCTCTATCCGTGCCAAAGACATTTATAGCAAAAACAAATGTAAGCACAGCAACACAAACTGCAGTTTTTATTTTCGCAACTTGCATATCACTATCCTCCTATCCAATTAATTAGACATTTATTCAAAATAAATATTCATCAAAAAATAGACCGTTTTTGTGTAAAAATAGTTAGGGTTAAGGAGCAACAAAATTTTAAAATTAACATTTTTTAACAAATAGAATAAAATTAAAGAGCACAATATAGAGTTATAGAGATGTTTAATTAAAATTAACTTAGTATTAACAGATAAAAGAATCACAAAATTTATTAGTATTAATGTGCCTTTTTATGGCAATGTTGTGCACAACCACATTCACATCTTGTAGCGACGATGACGATGACGACAGCTCTCCCGCTTCTCTCGTTGGAACATGGAAATCTGTATCGGGTTCGATGGGAGATATGGAATTCCCCTTCGACGACCAAGATTACATGCTTTTAGTCATTACTGACAAAACCATCACCGACAAAACATTCACTGACGGTGCAGAAGAAACAAGCGAAACCACCTCTTTCAATTACACCGTAAAAGGTAATACAATTTATGCTGAAGGTGAAAAATACGCTGATTTCTCGTTAAGCGGTAATACTCTTACATTGACTAAAGATCTACTTGGAGTTCCTGTAACAACAGTTTACAAACGCCAATAATTTTAAAACTGATTATTTATAAAAAACGGCAAAGAAAAAAATCTTTGCCGTTTTTTTTGTGTGTAGAGACGCGCCATGGCACGTCTCTACAAATTAAATCATTCCCGCCAATTACTCTGCACCAATATTTTGGGTGTAATCCATTTGCCTTGCATTGCTTCTTTTGGGATTACATTGCCGTAGTAATCTAAATAGTCGCCTTTGGAGTTTTTCTTGATTTTGTAGCATTGACCTGAAACCACGGTGGTGCGGACAATCTCTACCAATTCTTCGTAGGTGGCTTTTGGGTGTTTGATGCCTATGTCGGCACCTTTTTGATTATTGATAAAATCCATTTCGGAGTCGATACTGTCGGGAAGATTTGGCGTTGAGGGGTCGCACGATTCAAAATAGAGTTTCGATTTTTCTTCGTGGGCACGACCGAGGGCAAGGGCTTTTGATTTTCCAATTTTTTGGGCAGTGAGAGCCATCCAAAGAGTGTGACGGAAGGCATCCACCATACCACCCGAACCGTCGCCATCAAATTCGGGGTCGGCTACATATTTCTGCGCTTCGGTGGCTGCCATTTGCGACAGTTTGTAGGTGCGCAAGGCGGCTAAGGGATGATGACGAACCCATTTACGCTCGGGTTGCGAAAGGTTTTTGTATGATTGAAAGGCGTTTTGTGCCGTTGAAAAAATGCTCATTGTGAGAAAAATTGCTAATAATATAAAGTGTTTCATTCTTCGTCGTCGGTTTCGTCGGAAGATTCCTTGTCGATAATTACCACAAACTCACCCTTGGGAGGCTTAGCGTTGAAAGCAGCGATAAGTTCGTCGGGAGTGCCGCGAAGGGTTTCTTCGTAAACCTTTGAAATTTCGCGCGATATTGATACCTTTCGGTTTTCACCAAAGTATTTCTTTATCTCTTCCAATAGTTTAAGTATTCGGTAAGGTGACTCGTACAAAATAATTGTAATATTGAGACTTGCCCAATATGTAAGTTTTTTCATACGGCCTTTTTTCTGAGGAAGAAATCCCGCAAAAAGAAAACTCTCGCACCCAAAACCCGAATCCACAAGGGCAGGCACAAAAGCCGTGGCACCGGGCAGACATTCCACTTCAACACCAAGGTTAATACACTCACGCACAAGCATAAAGCCCGGGTCGGAAATTGCGGGTGTGCCGGCATCGGAAATCAGCGCGATATTCATACCGCCGTAAATCTGTTGCGCATAACGCTCACAGGTTTCGTGTTCGTTAAACTTGTGGTGACTTGCCGTGCGGGTGGTAATGTCAAAATGTTTGAGCAGTCCTGCGCTTGTGCGAGTGTCCTCGCAGAGAATCAAATCCACCTCTTTGAGAATGCGGATAGCGCGGAAAGTCATATCCTCAAGATTGCCCACAGGCGTGGGTACGATATAAAGTTTTGCCATATCAATAATCTGTTACAAAGTCTTTTACAAGTTTAAAAATACCGTCATACGCCGGCATAGGAATCGCCTCGGCACGGTCGTAAATATTGTGATACTCCTTGTACGTTCCGAGGGTGTAAATATACAAACTTTTTACGCCTTTTTTGTAAAAAAAATAGTGGTCGCTATTGGCGGCTTCTCCCCTACTCTGTATTTTTGGTACGTAATTGCTTGTATTATTGATATTTACAAGAAAATCAAACTCATCTTCAAGCACACTGCCATTAACCACCATAATACCATCATCGCCACTGCCGAGCATATCTAAATTGATGAGAGTCTTGATTTTAGACAACGGGAAATAAGGATTACGGGTGTAATAATAACTACCGAGCAAACCTATTTCCTCACCGCTAAAAAGTATAAAGGCAATGGAATAATGCTGTTTTGGCATACTGACAAACTCACGTGCAAGGTCTAAAACCATAGCCGTGCCCGACGCATTGTCGTGAGCACCAGGGAAATAGGCATCGCGTCCGAGAGTGCCCACGTGGTCGTAATGAGCGGTTATCACCTTAAAAGTATCAGTTTCACCGGGGATAATACCTATAATATTATGTGTGATATATCCGTGTTTTAATTGAACATCAAGTTTAAATAACGCACGTTTTTTATTATGAATCAAGGATTTATCTATATAAAATTTTGTTATTTTGTCCTGATGGTTAGATATACCCTGAGGAGGAAGTTTGTCCACAGCCAACAACGCCACATCAGCCACTTGCAGAGTATCGTATTTACGAAAAACCTTTGAAAGTTTGATATCGCAGTTAACCGATTGACTTGATGGATTCACCACAAAATCTCTACCCGCTTTCAAAGTATCCTTGCCTGCAACAATAAACGCGTCACCATCAAAAACATTGGCAGTGAGGGCAAAGGGCTGCATTATAGGCTTGATACCTAAGGATTTAAACTCATTACATAAATAATCAGCCGCCAACGAATCGCCACCAAATGTATATCCCCGACCGTGAAATTCTGGACTGCACAATGATTTGAGAATTTTTCGTGCATAATCTTGATTTTGAGCCGCAAGAGGCAGCACAAATACAACCGAAATTATTACTAATACAATTTTTTTTAACATATTTTTATTTAAAATAGGTTACAAAGATACATTTTTAATAAAAAAAAGGTGGTGAATGAAAATAAATTTGTAATTTTGGCTGTTTTTAAAAACGATAATTTTAATTTTTAGCAATATGAAAAAACTAATTCTATTAGCAACGGCATTTGCAGCCGCTTCTACATTCTTCTCTTGCAATTCAGGAGAAATTGAGCGCCTTCGCGCACAAAACGACAGCCTTCGTAGCGTAGCCACCACAGGAGGTATCCAAATCGACGAATATTTCGCCGCATTCAACCAAATTCAGGACAACCTCAAACAAATCAAAGAGAAAGAGCAGATTATCACTGTTCGCACAGGTGACGGTCAAGAACTCACTAGTTCGCAGGCCGACGCTATCAACGAGGACATTCTCAGCATCTACGACCTCTTGTTGAAAAACAAGCAGACCATCGCCGACCTCAACAAAAAAATGCAGAAAGACGGCGTTAAAAACAAAGAGATGGCAAAAACCATCCAACTTCTTACTCAGCAAGTTACCGAGAAAGACAACGAAATTACTGATTTGAAAGACAAACTTGCGAAACTTAATTTCGACGTTGAACAACTCAACACCCAAGTGGCTCAGTTAGACTCTACTTTGCAGGCAGAGCAAGAGGCAAGCGCAGAAAAATCTGAAATCATTTCGGCACAAGACCTCGCCCTCAACACCGTTTACTACGTAATCGGCAACAAAAAAGAGTTAATGAACCGCAACGTAATTTCTCGTGAAGGCTTATTCAAAGGCTTGAAAATTGGCGACAGTTTCGACCGCGAATACTTCACCAAAGTAGATATGCGCTCAATCGACGAAATTCCTATCAACGCTAAGAGCATCCGCATACTCTCTACACACCCTGCTGGCAGTTACGAAGAGGTTAAGAGCGGCAACAACATCAGCAAAATTACCATCAAGGATGCCAACGCATTCTGGGAGCGCAGCAAATTCTTAGTAATTATGGTTGAATAATCAAATTCTTAGAATATAAAAAAAAGTGTCCAAAAATTTTGGACACTTTTTTTATACCAACAAATCTGCAATTTCCTTTAAATCTGCCACTTCGGCATCAACTTTATATTCGCAAGGCTTGTGCTTTCTATTAAAATAGATGCATTTAAGTCCGTATTCAACAGCGCCTGCAATATCGGCTTCGGGGTCGTCGCCAATAACGAGGGTTTCAGATGGCACTGCACCAGTTTTTTCAAAAGCATAGTCAAAAAACTTTCGGCTTGGTTTTAACGCTCCCGCCTCATCGCTAATTATCGACATATCAAAGAGTTGTTCTATGCCAGAATTGCGCATTTTGCGTTTTTGAACTTCGAGAAAACCATTGGTGATTACATAAAGTTTGTAACCACGTGATTTCAAAGTTTTAAGCATCTCCTCAGCACCAGGAACAAGTTCTTTTTTGTATGTGGTGGCGTCAAGATACGCCTCGTTTACTTTCATCGAGAGTTCAAAATCATCCAAACCTAAATTTTTAAACGTTTGATTAAAACGAGTGCGAATCAACTCTTCTTTGGTAATTTTCAATTTGCGGTAATCAGACCACAAACCATCGTTAACTACATAATATTCAGGCAAAAAGTTTTCTATTGGACCAAAATGTTTTTCCAAATGGAATTTTTCGTAGCATTCAATCATAGCGAGTTTCGAGTTTGCCGAAAAATCCCAAACGGTATTGTCCCAATCAAAAAACAGATATTTTATATTGCTGAATTTCATATAGTTAATGCAATTTACCAATAAGTCTTAAAAATTCCTCACGTGTAGAAACGTTTTTGTGAAAAATGCCTGTAAACGCCGAAGTGGTGGTAACAGAATTTTGTTTCTGCACTCCACGCATCATCATGCAAAGGTGGCTAGCCTCTATCACCACAGCCACTCCAAGCGGGTGAAGGGCATTTTGAATACAGTCGCGAATCTGCATTGTAAGGCGTTCCTGCACTTGCAATCGGCGTGAATATGCGTCAACCACACGGGCAATTTTGCTAAGACCTGTAATACAGCCGTTTGGAACATATGCCACGTGCGCTTTGCCAAAAAACGGCAGCAAATGATGTTCGCAAAGCGAATAGAGTTCGATGTCTTTTACAAGCACCATCTGCGAATAATCTTCTTTAAAAATGGCACCTTCGAGAATTTTTTCCGGGTCGGTGTAATAGCCCTGAGTGCAAAACTGCATAGCCTTAGCCACACGCATAGGAGTATCTTTAATTCCCTCTCGCTCAGGATTATCGCCCACAGCGGCAAGCATATTGCGCACCGACGAGGAAATAGTCTGTGTGGTGTCTTCTTTATATCGTTCAACCTTCACATAGCGGGTTTTCTCATCGAGAGAAAGACCCTGTTGTATAAAATCAATCATCGCTTTGGCAATTGTATTTTTTTATTATTTTTGTAATTGCAAAAGTAAACCATTTTTTTCTAACTAATGCAAAATTAAATGAAACATTGCCTTAAAGTTTTGATTTGCGCTGCAACAGAAGGTGAAATATCTGGGATAAAGGCATCCAACACGGTTGACACGCTCGTTACGGGGGTAGGATATTTTTCTACTGTATATAATCTTACGAAGACGCTACTTTTGCACGAATATTGCTTAGTATTCGCAGTAGGCATTGCGGGCGATTATCGTTTAGATAATCCTGTGCCACAGATGTATGTTGTTGAAAATGCGAGATTTGCCGACACAGGCTTTGAAGGCGAGAAGGGCGAGTTTGTTCCTCTTGTAGGGTCTACATTTATGCCTGACAACCAATTCCCATTCAGCAACGGCGTGATACACAGCCACCTTGCTCAGCATTTTGCTCAGCATTTCGATTTAAATATGTGCAATGCCAACACTGTAAACCGCACCCGCACCAATAGGGAATACATCGAAAATATGTTAAAAAAATTCCCTGCCGAAATAGAGACGATGGAAAGTGCAGCGCTGCACTATGTGGCGCAGTTACAAGGAGTTCCGATAATTGAGATACGCTCCACATCAAACCACGTTGCGCCCAAAAGCGCAGAAAAATGGAAGATTGCAGAAGCAACCGACGCTCTTAACAATTTTTTAAATAAAAATATTATAAATAAAGACATTAACGATTTAACAAGAATAATTTGCCAATATTGAGCAAAATAATTACTAATTTAGCCGCATGAAAAAATGGCTGTGTAACATAAGGATATTTATAACGACTTCACTCGCTTTTTGGTGCTGTGCTGACGTTTCGGCGCTGCCTTGCGACGACCTCAACTGCAAAATTACACAGATCATTATCAATACCGACACGCTAATTGAATACAACTTAACCTCGCTATCGAATAATCCCGTTATAAAAATGCCCTACGACCACAACAGCATCAAGTTTGTGTTTTTGGGCGAAACTGCCGACATCAACTGTCAGGGACAAATCGAATATTGCACATTTCTCGAAAACTACAACGAAACTTGGACACCGTGGTCGAACCTCCGCGAAGCCGACTTTGTAAACCTGCGCGACGGTAACTATGTGTTTAAGGTTCGCGCCAAGTTTTCCGACGAAGTGATAAGCAATATTGCCGAATACAAGTTCACAATCAAACCGCCATTTTTCCGTTCTAAATGGGCGTATATACTTTATATTCTGATAATTGCAGCCACCGCCGCCACAATAGTCTCTGTTTACAAACGCTCGTTTAACAAAGAACGCAAAACGCTGCTCAATGCTCTCAACGAACGCACACGCGGTCTCGAAGATACCAACCAAGAGTTGAAACGTCAAAAGGATTCGCTCGACAAGACCATCAAAGACCTTTCGATGCTGAGTTCGGCTGGTCAAAACATCATCAAAAACCTGTCGATCAAAGAAATTTCGCTTGCTTGCTACAAGGAATTAAACAATTTTTTCCATACCGACAACCTCAGCATAGGCATTTTCAATGCTGTACACAATAGTATCGACTTTTCGGCATTTATTATGGACGGCGAACTGATGCCGTTTGCCCGTTACAACTTAGACAACACCGACAATATGAACGTTTGGAGTTTTCTAAACCAAAAGTCGATTGTGCTCGACGATTACAAAAAACAGATAAGCGAATACATTGCTCCCGAATTCAAACCAGATACCGACATCTGCGGTTCAGCAGTATTTATTCCTCTGTTCGACAATGAGATGGCTGTGGGTGTAATGTCGCTAACTAATCCCGAAAAGAACTTTTTCTCAAACTACCACATAAGCATCATTCACAACTTTGCCACATACGTAGAAACTGCCATCGCCAACTTCTACATCTTCCGCAAGTTAAACACTCAAAAGAGACTTTTGGAAGACCGCGGCACCCAGTTGGAAGAAACCTACAACAATCTGAAAATATCCCAAGAAACCGTTGCCAAGGTCAATAGCGAACTTTCAAAACTATCTGTGGCAGTAAAAAACACCGACAATGCCGTTTCTATTTTCGATGCCGACGGCAATCTCGAATGGGTAAACATTGGATACACAAAGGTTTACGGATACTCGTTCGAGGATGTGATGCACAATAGTTTCAACATCGAAACCGTGTTTAAAGACCAGGGAGTAATATCCAAATACCGCAAGGTATACGAACAAGGCCGCTCACTAAGTTTCTCACACTCAAACATCAACGCCGACGGACGCTTAGTATGGTTACAGACCACATTAACTCCAATACTCAACAACGACGGTAAAAGCGTGAACCAAATTGTGGCTGTAGAATCTGACATCACAGACCAGAAAAACGCAGAATCTGAGATAATCAAACAGCGCAACGAAATCGACATCAAAAACAAGGACCTCACCAAGAGTATCGAATACGCCTCCATTATACAGAAAGCCCTAATGCCCGACGAAAACTCCTTCAGGCACTATTTCAAGCATGTATTTATGCTCAATATGCCCAAGGACATCGTCAGCGGCGACTTTTTCTGGATTACACAAAAATTTGGCAGAAAATACTTTGCTCTCTGCGACTGTGCAGGACACGGCGTTCCGGGTGCATTCGTAAGCCTTATGGGCAAGATGTTTCTCGACGAAATACTCCACTCTGTAAAACTTGAAGATTCTCCTGCCGTTATCATCCGACAACTCAACGACAAAATGCACGAATCGGTGTCAAGTCTAAGCGATAAAGTAGGAGGCATCGACGGCATGGACCTGAGTTTCTGCATAGTAAACTCACGCAACACAATGTTGCAATACGCCGGAGCATATAGACCGCTGTTTATTGTTCGCAACGGAGAACTTATAAAAGTGCTTCCCGACCGCTGCTCGCTTGGCAACATTGCCGCCGACGACGACTTCAAGTTCACCAATCACGACATTCCATTAAAAGAAAACGACCTCATTGTACTAACCTCCGACGGTTACGCCGACCAGTTTGGCCACGCCAATGGCAAAAAACTTGGCAGAAGTAATTTCGCCGAACTACTTGTTGAAGCTGCAAAACTCGACACCAACGAGATGGCAGAGTTTTTCGACACCAAGCACCGAGAATGGAAAGGCGATCTCGAACAGGTAGACGACATACTCGTTGCCGGAATCCGCATTACTTTCGACACCGCAGAGAAGCTCTACGACGACGATGAAGACGAATAATTAACACTAACCCCTTAATAACATGATAAAAAAAATACTATTAACAGCAGCAGCCATTATTACCTTAACCATCACAGCCAAAGCGCAGTGGTTTGTAGGCGGCAATGCATCGGTAAACATTCAAAACTCAACAGTGTACGCAAATATAGCACCTGAATTTGGACGTAGGTTTGTAAATGGGAAACTTGCCTTAGCATTATCTCCGTTTGCATCGTACTACAAGACCAGAGGCAACGATCCACAATCGACCTACGGCGGACGGGCTTACGCCACTTTTGATATATATGACGGATTGTATGCCGTAGGAGGCTTTCAAGTAGAAAGTTACAAACGATACAACGGTGAAGGCCGCAAATGGCAAGTATCTTTACCCGTAGGCGCAGGCTACCGTAGATGTTTCGGAGACCTTTGTGTATACGCAGAAGTAACCTACGACCTGCTTTTCAACGAAAATTCTTACGGCGAAAACCCACTAATAAGGGCGGGCGCCAATTATAGTTTTTAGCGCCCGTCCTCAACATTCTATTAAAATATGAACTAACTAAAATCTAAATTTGGTAAGTTCTTCAAACTCCTTTGCACGTTTTTTAACCATCTCGTCGGTAAGGAGTTGGAGATTTTCTGTACCGAAACGCTCGCAACAGAAACTGCCCATGATGCTTCCTGCCACCACTGCTGATTTCACAGTTTCAAAATCGGTCTTACCCTTGGCGGCAATGTAGCCTGAGAATCCACCTGCAAAACTATCGCCTGCACCAGTGGGGTCGCAAACATTTTCCAACGGGAGCGCAGGTGCGAAAAACATCTTGCCATCTTTTGAAAACAGCAACGCACCGTTGTCGCCTTTCTTGATAATCAGATAACGAAGACCACGTGCGAGAATCTTTTTGGCGGCAGAAACAAGTACAAACTCACCCGAAAGCTGACGTGCCTCCTCATCATTGATAGTGAGAACGTCAACCATAGAGATAGTTTCGTCAAGTTCGTCGGGAGTATTGTTCATCCAATAGTTCATAGTGTCCATAATTATAAGTTTTGGACGGCGGCTCATCTTTTCGATAATGGCCTTTTGAATCGAAGGAGTGATATTTCCGAGCATAAGCACGTCGGCATCTTGATAACGCTGCGGTACTTCGGGATTGAAATTGGCAAATACATTGAGTTCGGTGGCAAGGGTGGTGCGCTGGTTCATATCCTTATTGTATTTACCAGCCCAAAACATCGTTTTGCCTTTCTTCTCTACAATTACGCCATCGGTGTTTACATTTTTGGAGTGAAGAATATCAAAATATTCATCGGGAAAATCTCCGCCCACTACTGAAATAATTCCGGCATCCACCTTAAAATAGCTTGCTGCCAATGCGATATACGGCGACGCTCCGCCTATAATCTTATCTGTCTTGCCCATAGGGGTTTCAATGGCGTCGAATGCGAGACTGCCTGCTACTGCTAATTTTTTCATACTAATGCGTTAGAATTAAAGTTTCTTTTTGGCAAATATAAAAAAAACGGCACTGAATACAAAATTCAGTGCCGCATAATTTCATGAAAAAAAATTATTCAGCCACAACTTCTTCCTCACCACCGATAAAGTCGAAGCCTGTGTATTTGCGCAATACTTCGGGAATTTCGATACGGTCGGCTTTCTGATAGTTTTCGAGAATAGAAGCCACGATACGGGGCAATGCCAATCCGCTGCCGTTGAGTGTGTGGCAGAGTTTTGTACGCTTGTCGCCGTCCTCTTTGAAACGGAGTTTCAAACGGTTGGCCTGATAAGATTCAAAGTTGGACACTGAGCTTACCTCAAGCCATTTTTGCTGAGCGGCGCACCAAACCTCAAAATCGTAGGTCATTGCAGATGTAAAGCTCATATCACCGCCGCAAAGACGAATGATACGGTAAGGCAAACCAAGTTTTTTAACCAAGCCTTCTACGTGAAGGACCATGATTTCCAATGCTTTGTACGATTTATCAGGGTGAACGATTTGTACAAGTTCCACCTTGTCGAACTCATGCAAACGGTTGAGACCCTTAACGTCAGAACCATAACTACCGGCCTCACGACGGAAACACGGAGTGTAGGCGCAGTGGCGGATAGGTAACTGGTTGGCGTTGAGAATCATATCGCGGTAAATATTGGTAACAGGCACTTCGGCTGTGGGCACGAGATAAAGGTCGTCTTGCTCGCAGTGGTACATCTGACCCTCTTTGTCGGGCAGCTGACCTGTGCCGAATCCTGAATCCTTGTTTACGAGTACAGGGGGTTCTACCTCCATATAGCCCGATTTGGCAGCCTCATCCAAGAAGAAATTGATGAGCGCACGCTGAAGTTTTGCACCTTTGCCCTTGTAGAGCGGAAAACCCGCGCCGGTGATTTTAACGCCGGTAGCAAAGTCGATAATATCGTATTTTTTAGCGAGGTCCCAATGCGGAAGTGGCTCAAAACCCTCATAAACAGGATTTTCGCCACCACGACGAATCTCCACGTTGTCGTCGGCGCTCTTGCCGGGCGCAACAAGTTCGTAAGGCAGGTTGGGAAGGGTTACCAAGATGTCAAACAATTCCTTGTCTAACGCCTCAAATTTTTCCTCATCTTCCTTCACCTTGTTTTTCAAGTCGGTAGACTTCTGCTTCATAGCATCAGCCTCATCTTTCTTACCCTGTTTGTAGAGGTCGCCAATCTGCTTAGCAAGGTTGTTTTGCTCGGCCTTGCCGTCTTCCATCTGTTTCTGGATTTCGCGTTTCTGACGGTCGAGTTCCACTATTTTTTCCACTGCAGCCCTTGCGTCGCGGTTTTTGATAGCCAGACGCTCAATCACAAACTCGGGATTGTCGGTTATTGTCTTTACTAAAAGCATGGTTTGTTACTTTTAATTGGTTTTGTTGTCTGATAATTAAATGCAAACTCCCAAGCAGCCTGAAAACCATACTACTTGGGAGCGTAAGTTGTGCGTTTGGTAAACGTTATGCTTGGGGAGCGGCTTCCACAGGTACTACATTAACGTAGCTTTTGTCTTTGCCTTTCACCTGGAACTGAACTTTACCGTCAACGAGAGCAAAAAGAGTATAATCTTTACCCATGCCTACGTTAGCACCAGGATAGTGCTGTGTTCCACGCTGGCGAACGATAATGTTTCCGCCTTTAACGATTTCGCCTCCGAATTTCTTTACTCCTAAGCGTTTGCTGTGCGATTCGCGGCCGTTTCGAGAACTGCCGACACCTTTCTTATGTGCCATTTCTTTCTACTTTTTCTGATTAATAATAAAAATAGTTTGCTACCGAAGAATTAAAGGTTGATGTCTTCGATAAGAATTTGAGTGAGGCACTGACGGTGGCCTCTTTTAACGGCGTAGCCTTTTCTGCGCTTTTTCTTGAAAACGATCACTTTGTCGTCTTTGAGGTGTTTGAGCACTTTGGCTTCTACCTTGGCACCTGATACGAAAGGTGCGCCCACTTTAACGTCGTTGTCGTTGTCTACGAGAAGAACGTTTTCAAAACTTACGTTTTCGCCTTCTTCGCTGTGCAAACGATGCACATAAACTTTCTTGCTTTTTTCAACTTTAAATTGTTGACCAGCGATTTCTACTATTGCGTACATTTTGTTTTAATTTTGTTAGCTCGGGTGGTAGCCACAATGGACTATCTCTTGTAATTGACCTTGGCTAATGTTTATGTATAATATTTTTCGGCGCAAAGATATTGAGTTTTTCTTTCTCTGCAAATTCTTTTTTTATATTTTTCTTTAAAAAAACGAAAATTGTTGTTATTTTTTTTGTATATTTGCTATTGACATTTAAGAAAAAACGTCCAAGGCATGGAAAAAATATCGTTAGTGGTAAGCGGAGTGGCAAATCAGAGCAATCCTGAGTCGCCGGCATACACGCTGATTCTTTCAGAAAAGAACGGCGTGCGCAAGCTGCCCATAGTCATAGGTCTCAGCGAGGCGCAGGCCATAGCCATTCAAATTGAAGGGCTTATTCCGGTGCGTCCGTTGGTATACGATCTTTTTTTCAGCATTGCCGCCGCTTTTTCTATCGATGTAATTGAAGTGGTGATTTCAAACGTTGACCACGGAATATTCTACGCCGAAATTGTTTGCTGCACCACCGGAAGTAGCGAAGAAGATTTTATACGCATTCCAGCACGTACTAGCGACGCTGTGGCTATTGCGTTAAAATTTTCTTGCCCAATTTACACCTACGAACACGTGCTCGACAAGGCTGGTTTTGAATGGACCGCTCCGGGCGACGACTCGTTCGACTCGCCTAAACTCGAAGGCATTCCATTGCGAGAACTCAAAGACATGCTCAAAAAGGCTATCTCGCGCGAAGATTACGAATTTGCGTCGAAAATCAGAGACGAAATTGCAGGAAGAAATCAGTAATATATATAAGGTGTGGCTACACTTAACAAGATATAAAAAAAGCATCGACTAAAAAATCGATGCTTTTGCTTTGTAGCGGGGACAGGACTCGAACCTGTGACCTTTGGGTTATGAGCCCAACGAGCTACCAACTGCTCCACCCCGCAGTGTGATTTCGAGTGCAAAAGTAAAACCTTTTATTAGTTTTTCCAAATTTTTGGTCTGTAAAATTGAAAAAATAATAATTACTTTACACACTAACATTTAACACATTGAATATCAAAGCAATAATATCAATCAATTATACTTGTTGATTTCTTAGCGGTTTGATAACAATAAAAGTGTGCAAAAAATTTTATTTTTGCCTTCAATTAAATAAAAAAGATATGATATCATTCTCACGAAAGACAAAACATCAAAAAAAATCTGGCGCAAGATTGTTTATCTATGGTGTGATATTAATAGGCATCATAGCTATATTTATTCCTAAATTTCTGATTAACAAGGCATACAAAATTATAGGAGCCAATATTACCGGCGCCACAGCCGACACATTGCCCAAAAGCGAGATTTTTACTGCCAACAACTATCTGCTAACAGCACGCTATTTCCCCGGGTTCGACCAAAAAGGAGCAGAAGGTCAGAAAGTGATTCTCGACTATTACTTCCCACTCTTCAAAGCCGACTACGACAAGCTGAAATTTGCCTGCGTAGACAATGCCATTTCAGAATTATCAAAACAAGGTGGCGACAAAGATTCCATTCGCTCAATAGCTCTCGAATCAGAATGGAAAAAATATCCCGACTCAGCCGCACTTGCCGACTTTAGATCAAAATGGGACATTTACCATAAAGTGTTTATCAAATCACTACCTGATTATTACCGCTTTATCGATGCGCAGCATATAAGATAATAATAAACTTCAAAAAATTAGCAATATGAAACATTTTGTATTAACATTAGCGGCAGCAGCTCTTACACTGCCACTTTTAGCACAGACCGACGAAGTGGCTAAAGACGTTGCCACTCTTGCAAAAGAATCCAAAAACACGGCTAACGTAGACAGCGGCAAGGTATGGAAATTCAGCGGAATGTTGTCGCTCACAGCATCGCAGACCGCTCTCGTAAACTGGGCTCCTGGCGGCGACCAACAAATCGGCCTCAACGCTCTCGCCAATTTCAACGCCAACTACGCCAAAGGCAAGCACTCGTGGCAAAACGCCATTACTGCTCAATATGGCACACTACGTCTTATCGACGAGTATGACGAGTTCCGCAAAAACGACGACAAACTCCAATTCGCCTCCAAATACGGCTATCAGGCTGCCAACAAGCTCTATTACTCAGCAATATTCGACTACAAGAGCCAGTTTGACAAAGGCTGGACATACGAAAAAGTAAAAGTAGTAAACGAAGAGGGCGCTGAAGAAGAACAAGAAGTGGCTACCCTCAACTCTGAATGTTGGTCGCCCCTCTATCTAACATACACCTTGGGTCTCGACTATCAGGTTTCTGACAACTTTATGTTCTACCTCTCTCCCTTCTGCGGTAAAACCACTGTTGTGCTCAATGATTTTCTATCTGAGCAAGGCGCTTTTGGTGTAGACACATGCAAGCATGCCCGCTCAGAGTTTGGTTGGTATTTCAAACTCGACGCAAAATACAACATTGCCAAAAACATATCGTTCGGCACCAACCTCGTTTTATTCAACTCTTACAAAGACGGATTTATGGATGAGATTGATGTTGACTGGAACGTTATAATAGCAATGCAGATCAACAAATGGCTATCATTCAACATCACATCAGAACTTGTATACGACGAAGACGTAAAAATAGTAAAAGACGACAGAGAATATTTCTCGTTAACTCAATTCAAAAACGTTACAGGACTTGGACTTACCTTCAAGTTCTAAGCACATCAAACCACACATAAAAAAAACGGAGCACAGCCAAAAGCCATGCTCCGTTTTTTATGCGTGTAGAATATTATTGTGCAAGTTTTTGCTGCCATCGCCATGCATTACGCAATGTTTCTTCAATAGGCACTTGGGCTTTCCAACCCAACTCCTTGTTAGCAAGGTCGGTGTTTGCCCACACTTTTTCAATATCGCCAGCCCTGCGACCTACAATCTTGTAGTTTAGTTTTACGCCGGTAGCCTTTTCAAATGCGCTAATCAGTTGCAACACAGTAAGTCCGTTACCAGTGCCAACATTGAAAAACTCTAATGCGCTTTTCTGCTTGCCCTGCTCCATACGGTTGATGGCGGCGATGTGCGCATTGGCAAGGTCAACGATATCAATATAATCGCGAATAGGAGTACCGTCAGGAGTGTTGTAATCGTTGCCAAACACGCTCAAGCACTCACGGATGCCAGCAGCCGTTTGTGTGATATAAGGAATCAAGTTGGCAGGCACACCGATAGGAAGTTCGCCGATAAGGCCCGACGGATGTGCGCCAATAGGATTGAAATAACGTAGACATATAGAGTTGAAACCCTTATTAACGGCAATAAAGTCGTGAATAATCTCCTCGTTGATCTGTTTGGTGTTGCCATATGGCGAAAGAGCGGGCTGTATAGGCGAGTTTTCGGTAACAGGAAGTTTTTCGGGCTGTCCGTACACAGTGCACGACGACGAGAACACCAAATTCTTGATACCAAACTCTTTCATCGCCTCCAACACATTTATAAGTCCGTTAATATTGTTTCGGTAATATTTTAAGGGTTGTTCCACCGATTCGCCCACAGCCTTGCTGGCAGCGAAGTGAATCACGGATTCGATTCCAGGATGATGTTTCAAAAAATCAAAAAGTTCGTCCTTACAAGCCACATCCACCTTGCCGAATACGGGCTTAATGTCAGTAATCTTGGCAATATTATCAATCACCTCGGGGTTTGAATTGCTCAGATTGTCAACAATAAAAACCTCGTAGCCTCTCTGCTGCAATTCCACAACTGTGTGAGAACCAATAAATCCGGCACCGCCGGTAACAAGTATCTTCTTCATTTTATTACGCTTTAAAATCGAACCCAAATTTACAAAAATTAATTCTACCAATAAAAAAATCGCAAAAAAAGTTTGTTATAATTAAAATTTAGTATATTTGCAAATGAAGATTTCAACCAACAAGCAACAAGCAAGTACAAGAAACTGCAACAATTATGACAAACCTTAACGAATTATTCAAAGATATACTACTCACTCGCGATAGTATAACCATACCTGGGTTAGGAACATTAGAAACTTCGTACCAACCAGCACAATTAGACGAAAAAACAGGAACTATATACCCTCCTGCCAAACTCGTAAAACTCGACACCGGCAAAACTACCGACAAAGAAAACGCGCTCGAAACTTATATCATGCAGACTCAGCCCGTAAACCAAACCACGGCTCACCTGCAAATTGAGCAGTTTGTAAAAGACACCAAAGAAAAATTAGACAAAAACGAATCAGTAACCATCGACGAAGTGGGCATAATTACCCGCGACGAAAACGGTGCAATTATCATCAAGGCTGTACCCAACAATCTGATGATCGATAACTACGGGATGGACCCAGTGGAAGTGGAAGCCGCAAAAGCTCAATCGCGCACATCAAAAGGCAAAACCATCAAAACCACTACCACCACCACAAAAACCACCACAGTTAAAACATCATCGGCATTATCATCCTCGGTTCGCGACACTAAACCCAAAGAGCCAGAGGTTAAAGATACACAGAAGAAAAGCAAAGTTCTCAAATGGCTCCTTATTCTTTTGCCCATTGTAGCATTGGTTACACTTTATATATTATATAGAGAACCTGTCAACAACTGGGTGTCTAGTCTGTTCAGTTCGTCGCCCAAAACCGACACCACACAAACCGTAGCCCCCCCAGTGCAAGACACCACCACCCAAACTAAGAGCAATGTTCCCGACTTGGGCGAAACCGAAGTGGTAGACGACCCCGAAACAAAAATGCTTTTGGATGCCGGATTTTCAACCACACCTTTAAATATAGGAACCCAATACAAAAAATACTATTTGATAGCAGGCAGTTTCACAACAATCAAAAACGCTCAAAAACGTCAGCGCGAACTTCCTGGGTCAAAAATCCTCTCTGTTGGCGACCAACACCGTGTATACGTTGGCTCAAGCGACAAAGCCGACGATATTTTGGCGCAATACAATGCATTAAAAGGAAAGCAGCCGGGTCTTGAAGTTTGGCTGTTAAAAAATGCGAAATAATCATCAATTAGCAAATACCATCAACGGTCGGAGCCTTTGGCACCGACCGTTTTTTTTTGCAGCAAATATCAAAATGAATAATTATAGATATCAAACTGCATTTTTTTAAAATTCCTATTTTTGTTTTTATAAAAAAAAGCCATAAATTTGCGCGAATTACCGACAGAATGTTTGTTGGTATTTAAACAAGGTTAAATGGCAAAATTAACAATCATAGGCGGAGGTATATCCGGATTAGCAGCAGGCATATACGCCCAACTTAACGGTATCGAAAGCGAGATTTTCGAGTCGCACACCATTGTAGGCGGACAATGCACATCGTGGAAACGCAAAGGATACCACATCGACAACTGCGTGCACTGGATGACCGGCACATCGCCCAAAAAAGAAATATACAAAGTGTGGCAAGAAGTGGGCGTAATCCAAGACCCCGAAAAAGACATCATCCGCCACGACTATTTTCTTCAGGTAGACATCAACGGAGTGAAAGCTCACGTATGGCGCGACCTCGAAAAAATGCGACAGGAACTACTCTCAATAGCACCGGAAGATAGCAAAGAGATCAACAACATCATTAAGTTGATAAAAAAATTCCAAGCAATAGAGCTACCATCAAAGTTTCCTCAAGAGCAGATGGGTTTTGGGCAGAATATTAAACTGCTTTTTAAAATGTTGAAAGCAATTCCCGCATTTGCCAAATACAAAAAACTCACTTTGGAGGAATACGCCAAACGGTCAAAAAGCCCAATCATTCACCAAATTATATACAACTACGTTCCCAAACAGTTTTATGTAATTTCGGCATTCTATATGTATGCTATGTTTTCGATGGGCAATGCCGACCTACCGCGTGGTGGTTCCGATACCATTACCAACCGTATGAGAGACAAATATTTAAGTCTCGGTGGAAAAATCTCTGCAAAGAAAAAAGCTCTCAACGCTGAAATCAACAACAAAAAAATAACAAAAATCAATTTTGCCGACGGCACATCTGTAGATCCCGAATATGTGATAATTGCCACCGACCTTAAAGTAGCATTTAACATAATCGGTCATAACTACATGGACAACAACCTAAAACAAGCATTCGCCAATACCAAGACGCACCCTGTGTTTAGCAACATAACCATATATTTTGCAGTGGATTGTCCCACCGACGACATTCCAATAATGGAGATATTCAACTGCAAACCATACAAAGTTGTTGACCGCGAACACAATGTGGTGATTGTAAACAATTACGCCGACCAACCAAATTTTGCACCCGAAGGCAAGGGCATCATTCAGATACTTATGGTGCAGCACGACGATGAATATCAATATTGGGAAAACCTCTACAAAGACCAAGAAGCTTACAAAGCCGAAAAAATACGCATAGCATCCGAAGTGCAGCAACGTTTGGAACAACATTACCCCCAATACAAAGATAAACTTACACTTTTGGAAGTTTGCACGCCAAAGAGTTTCAACCGCTATCTGGGTTCGTACAAAGGTTCGTACATGGGATTTATCCAAACTCCATACGCACCCAAACTCGTTCACCATGGCTTCATCAACGGTATCGACAACCTATGCCTTGCCGGTCAGTGGCTGCAGACACCAGGCGGACTGCCAAACGCACTCGTTACTGGCAAATTTGCTGTACAACGCCTTGTAAAACGTTTCCACTTAGCCGACAAATTCCGTCAAAAACTCTAAACCCAAACCACTATGCTGAAGAAAAAAAAGAGAAGCCTTTTAGGAGAAGCCTTTTTCAGGATAATGCGAAATTATCTGCGGGTATTACACAACAATGTGTATTACAAACACATATACGTATTGGGTAGAGAGAACATACCTAAGAAAGGCACACCGCTGATCATAGCCTCCAACCACCAGAACGCCCTCAACGACGCCCTTGGTGTGGAGTTCGCATTCCGCGACCGCATAGTAAGCATATTCACACGTGCCGACGCATTCAACCGTCCTTTCCTTGGCAAACTATTGCGCAGCATCTACCTACTGCCGGCGTTCCGCATTGATTTCGACGGAATGGACGCACTCAAAAACAACTACGACATCTTTGCAGAAGCGGGCGAAAGAATACTCTCTGGCGGCACTGTGCTGATATTTCCCGAAGCCCTCAACCAAGACAAACGCTGGCTCGGCGAGTTTTCGATGGGATACCTCCGCATGGCGTTTGATGCAGTGAAAAAATCAGAGTTCAAAACCGACATCGTAATCCTGCCCATCTGCAACCATTACAGCAACTATTTCAAATTCCGCGAGGACATGATGATAGTGTGCGGCAAGCCCATTTCGCTGATGCCTTACTACGAACTCTTCCAAACCAAGCCGCGCACAGTACAGCGCACAGTCAACAATCTGGTAAGAGAGCAAATTTCGTCGATGATGCTCAACATCACCGATTTAGACAACTACGAATCTATCGACCATATACGCGAAACATACGGCAAACGCTACTGCAAACTCTGCGGCGGCGACCCCACATACCTGCCCGACAAACTTGAATCCGACAAAGCCCTCTTCAAAGAGCTTGAAGACGTCAAGGCGCAACAGCCCGAAGTTATCGAAGAAATCTACAGCGAGGCAGCCACATTGAAAAAAAACTGCGGACGTTTCCGCATATCCGACGAAAACTTCGACATACCATTTCGCAAAGGCAGCTTCATATTCCGCCTTCTGTCGCTGATATGCCTGTTTCCGCTGTTTGTTGTGGCATCGATTCCAAATATTTTGATATTTTTGTCGCCTCAGCCCCTTACAAAAAAATTCAAGGCGGGCAACGGACATATGACTATGTTTGTGGGAGGCATCAGGTTTGCCGTGGGTGCATTGATAGCGTTTCCGTTGTGTTACAGTCTTTTCTTCTTCTTAGAAGGATACTTTTGGAATTGGCTGTATGCCACAATACATGTAATATTATTGCCGTTTTTAGGATTGTTTGCATGGAACTACCGTCAGACATTCATAGGTCTGAAACGCGAATGGCGATACCGCATCAAGTCAAAACGCAGCCAACACAAGCGCCGCGGCAAGGGTCTCGCAGAAACAATTGAATTAAGAAAACGTTTATTTGATAAATTAGACAACATTTTAACAAAAAATACATGGAAAAAAGAGTAGTAATCACCGGCATGGGTATATACTCGTGCCTCGGTAAAAATCTTGACGAAGTTAAAAACTCGCTTTACAACGGCGTGTCGGGCATCGTTTTAGACCCCGTGCGCAAAGAATTAGGTTTCCGCTCGGGACTTACATCAAAACTCGACGTTCCCGACCTCAAAGGACAACTCTCACGCGCTCAACGTGTATTTATGCCCGAACAAGCTAAATACGCTTACGTAGCCACCGTAGAAGCCCTCAACAACGCAAAAATCGACCAGGATTATCTGGACGCCAACAGCGTTGGACTTCTCTACGGCAACGACTCGAGTGCAGAGCCGGTATACAAAAGCGTAGAAACTATGTTTAAGAAAAAGAACACCACGCTGATTGGTTCTGGCGGCATTTTCCAGTCGATGAACTCTACCGTTACTATGAACCTCGGCTGCATCTTCCACCTCAGAGGCATCAACCTGACAATCTCAGGCGCATGTGCAAGCGGTAGCCACGCTATTGGCTTGGGCTCGCTCCTTATCCGCAACGGTTTGGAAGATATGGTGGTATGCGGTGGTGCACAAGAAGTTAACCCCTACGCAGTAGGCAGCTTCGACGGTATCAGCGCATTCTCTACACGCGAAGACGCTCCCACAAAGGCATCTCGCCCGTTCGACCGCGACCGCGACGGTCTTGTTCCCGGAGGCGGCGCTGCCACTGTAATCATTGAAGAATACGAACACGCTGTTAAACGCGGAGCTAACATAATAGCAGAAATCAAAGGCTGGGGATTCTCGTCAAACGGCGACCATATTTCATCGCCCAACGTAGCAGGACCTGCCAAATCGTTGGAAAACTGTCTCCGTCTTTCTAACGTGGATATCAAAGAGATAGGATATATCAATGCACACGCCACTTCAACTCACATCGGCGACATGAACGAGGCAAAAGCCATCTCGCAAATCTTTGGCGACTGCAGACCCTACGTTACATCCACCAAAAGCCAGACCGGACACGAAATGTGGATGGCAGGCGCAAGCGAAGTTATCTATTCTACCCTCATGATGAAAAACAACTTTGTGGCAGCCAACCTCAACTTTGAAAATCCCGACGAAGACTCCGCTAAGCTCAACATCCCCGGACAGAGAGTAGACGCACATTTTGATATGTTCCTTTCAAACTCATTCGGTTTTGGCGGAACAAACTCGACACTTATTGTAAAGAATTTATAGTCATATAATTCATTATTATTCCACGAGGCTGACGCAATGTCAGCCTCGTTTTTTTTGTGCAAATTCACACTTTTTTAAAATTATTTTGCCAACTTAAATTATTTTTCACACCTTTGCACCTTGAAATAATTATAATATTAATAAAAAACACTCTATAAAAATGGAAAAAAACGAACTTATCGCAAAAATCAACTCTGTACTCGCTAACGAATTTGAAGTAGAAGAAACCGAAATTGCTCCCGAAAAAGAGATCAAAGCCACTCTTCAGCTCGACAGCCTCAGCCTCGTAGACATGATTGCAGTAATCGAAGAAGAATTCGGTGTAGAAATCAAAGGACAGAGTGTTGCTCAGGTTAAGACATTCCAAAACCTCTACGATTTCGTATACGAAAAAACCAACGCATAACATATGGCCAAAACCGTTCTTTATGCGGGCGATGGAATTAAAACTTTTATTCCGCAGCGCGAGCCCATGCTCATGGTAGATAAACTGTTCTCCGTGTCGGACACCGACGTGGAGACAGGGCTCACCGTGACAGAAAGCAACATCTTTGTGGAAAACGGAGTATTTGCCGAAACCGGACTCATAGAACACATTGCCCAAAGTGCTGCTACATTTGCAGGATACAACGACTGGATCAACCACCGTCCTATCGTATTGGGATATATAGCCGAAATCAAGAAATTCGCCTTGCAAGCGTCCCTGCCAAAGGTAGGCGACAACATAGAAACTGCAATGTCGGTAATTTCGCAGGCTATGAACATCACACTTATGAACGCCGAATCAAAAATCAACGGCGCCACAGTGGCTGTGTGCAAAATGAAAATCTTTATGGATAAATAATGGAGCAGAACAGCATCAACGATGAATTGTCGGTAACTCTCGACTTTACAGTGCCGTTTTACGACCTCGATGCCATTCAAATGGTTTGGCACGGAAACTATGTTAAATATATGGAAAACGCCCGCGAGGCTTTCGGGGCAAAATACGGATTAGAATATCTCCATATTTTCAACAGCGGATACACGGCACCAATGGTAGATATGCACATCAAATACCGCAACTCGGCACGTATAGGCGACATTCTTAAGATTAAGATTACTTACGTACCTACTAAAGCTGCCAAATTGGTATTCCAATACATTATTACGCGTCCAAAAGACAACGCTGTGATCATCGAAGCCGACACAACACAATTGTTCGTTTCGCGTAGCGGCGTTTTTGAATTATCAAACCCCGATTTCATTGTGGAATGGAAAAATCGTTGGAACATTTCCTAACCATTTTTGCAAATATTTTAAAACCAGCCGATTATGCTTATTAAAGATTTTTATTACGTAGAAAACCATACAGCAGAAAGCGACGGAAGCCACGTATACACTGTAAAACTAAACGCAAATCATTCTGTATATCAAGGTCATTTCCCTGAACGGCATATCACACCCGGCGTGTGCAACATTCAGATGATTAAAGAATGCATTGAAGACGCCACATCCAAACGTCTGACTTTTACAGCTATAGACCGCTGCCGACTTACTGCTATGGTAACGCCCGAAGGTTCGCCAATACTCAACATCAAGGTGCAAACCGACCCAGCCGACACATCTAAAGTGTCAGCCACCATATTCTACGGCGACACCACTTATATGACACTCAGCGGCATTGTTGCCGAAAAACAATAATTGCGCTATGGAAAAATACGATGTAGTTATAATCGGCGCAGGTCTCGGTGGATTGCAATGTGCATACATTCTTGCAAAACACGGCATGAAAGTGTGCGTATTGGAGCAAAACCGTCTTATTGGTGGATGCATCCAGACTTTCGTACGAAAAAACACCAAATTTGACACAGGATTTCACTACATCGGTGGATTAGACGAGGGACAACCTCTCAATCGCATTTTCAAATACTTTGACCTGATGGATCTGCCGTGGCAAAAACTCGACCCCGACGGATTTGACCAAATTTTCTACCGCAACAAATCTTATATGTTTGTCAACGGCTACGACCGTTTTTGCGACAAGATGTCAGAGTATTTTCCAAACTCTGCCAACGAGCTCAAAACCTACACCACATTTCTCCGTAGTGTGGGCGAAGGTATATTTGAGAGTTTTGATCGCAACCCCGAGCAAAACCTCTCTGGCGACACTCTCTTTGGCAAAAATGCCTACCAATACCTCACTGGCACAATATCCGACCCTGCATTGCAAAATGTTCTTTCGGGTACGTCGGCAAAACTGCACTTAGACAAGCAACGCCTACCGCTTTACACTTTTGCGCAGATCAACAGTTCGTTTATCCAAAGCGCATACCGTATCCGTGGCGGAGGAATGCAAATAGCCGAAAAACTTGCCCAGAGCATTACCAATATGGGTGGAATTGTAACAACTGGAGCTAAGGCTACTAACCTTGTGGAATCCAACGGAAGAATCTCTGTAGTTGAAATCGAAGGGCGTGAACCTATAGAAACCAAGTACATAATCTCCAATATTCACCCCGTTGCCACTCTCAACTTAGCCCAAAATACATCGTTTATCAAAAAAATTTACCGTAAACGCATCTCATCGCTCGATAATACCTTTGGAATGTTTACGGCCAACATCAAGCTCAAGCCCAACACTCTCGAATACCTAAATCGCAACATCTACATTCACGAAACCGACGACATTTGGGACGAAGGCACTCAAACCGCAGACGAAAAACCCCGTGGCGCACTTGTAAGTTATGCCGTTCCCGACAACGAAGGACGCTACGCCCAAAATGTAGACTTGCTTACACCCATGCTTTGGAGCGACGTGGAACAGTTTCAAGATTCCTCTCTTGGACACCGTCCGCAACAATACATTGAACTGAAACAAAAAAAGGCGGAGCAGCTCATCGCCCTCGCCGACAAATATATTAAAGGGTTTGCCAATGCAGTGGAATCGGTTTACACTTCCACTCCCCTAACCTACCGCGACTACACCGCTACACAAAACGGTTCGGCTTTCGGAATTGCAAAAGATTACGACAGGCTGATATACACTCTGCTCACGCCTAAGACTCCTATTCCAAACCTTTGGCTCACAGGGCAGAACCTCAACCTCCACGGCATTCTCGGCGTAAGCATGACTTCGTTTTTCTCGTGTGGCGAAATTCTAGGGCAACGTCCCTCATCAAGCATATTTAATTTTTAACATTCAAAGCATTATGGAACAAGAAAATAAAAATTCAGAAAACAAAAAAGACGACGGTTTTGCCTTCGGAAGACTTAATTACAAGCTCCTTATCATTGGTTTTGTTATCATTGTATTCGGCTTTATTTTGATGGCTGGCGGTGCAAGCGACGACCCCAACGTGTTTAACGAGGAGATTTTCTCATTCCGCCGCATCACCCTCGCTCCCATTGTGGTGCTATTTGGTTTTGCATTCGAGATATATGCCATAATGCGCAAACCAGAGGAATAGACGGCATATCCCCTAAATCACATACAATTATAAAAAAAACTACAACAATGAAAAAACAGATAGCTGCGGTTTTAACAACCGCATTGATAAGCACGTGTGCCTTCGCTCAACAAAACGAGGGATTCAAATTCAACACAGTAAAAACCATCAAAACTACTCCTGTACGCAACCAATTCCGCAGTAGCACATGCTGGTGCTTTAGCACACTGTCGTTTTTTGAGGCCGAGTTGCTCCGTATGGGCAAGGGAGAATACGATTTCAGCGAGGCATTTGTGGTGCACAAAACCATGGAAGACCGCGCCGACAAGGCAGTACGCACCCACGGCGACGTATCATTCAGCCCGGGCGGAAGCGCATACGACGTACTTTTCTGCCTTCAAAACTACGGAATAGTTCCGCAAGACGCTATGCCCGCAATGGGTACCCTCAGTGGCGACAGCCTGCCAAACAACTCCGAAATGGACAAAGTGGCAGGTGGAATAGTTTCAGCCATTGCAAAAAGCGATGCCTCCAAGATTTCGCCCAACTGGAAAAAATCAATTAAAGCTGTTTACGACGCATACTTGGGTGTCTGCCCCGAAAAGTTCACCTACAAGGGCAAGGAGTACACGCCTAAATCTTTTGCACAGTCGCTCGGATTAAATTTCAACGATTATGTGTCTATCACATCGTACACCCACCATCCTTTTTATCAAAAATTCATAATCGAGGTTCAGGACAATTGGCGTTGGGACGCTCCATACAACGTGCCTATGGATGAAATGATGCGTATCATCGACAACGCCGTAGACAAAGGCTATCCCATTGCGTGGGGTGCCGACGTTAGCGAGCAAGGTTTCAACCGCAAAGGTATCGGAGTATTTCCCGACGTAAAAGACGCCTCCACAATAGGCACCGACCAAGCACGCTGGACTGGCATGAGCACCAACGAAAAGAAAGAGTACCTCACATCCAAGCCCCTACCCGAAATCACCCCCACTCAGGAGATGCGTCAGCAGGCTTACGACAATTGGGAAACCACCGACGACCACGGTATGCTAATCTACGGTCTTGCCAAAGACCAGAACGGAAAACTCTACTACATGGTTCAAAACAGCTGGGGAACCGACAATCCGTACAAAGGCACTTGGTACATATCCAAGGCGTTTGCAGCTTACAAAACCATGGATTTTCTTGTACACAAAGATGCCATTCCCGCCGACATAGCTAAAAAACTCGGCATCAAATAGCATTTATTTCCACGCATTATTTCTATACACAATAACATTTTACTTAATTTTTGTTCAAAAAAAAAGACAGAGCGCATTAGCGCACTGTCTTTATAATAATATATTCGTGTTATATAAGATACGAAATATTAGTTGCCAAGACCGAAACGGAGCATAGCCGAAACGGTGAGGTCTTTGTCGCTCTGTTTGAGATATTCGCGGATAGTGATTTTGTTATCCTGTTCAAACTTCTGATTGAGAAGAGTGTTCTCCTCGTAGAATTTGTTGATACGACCTTTGGCGATGTTCTCGATCATCTGAGCGGGAACAACAGTTTCAGCGGCTATTTTAGCCTTAATTTCTTTAGCCTTAGCGCCTTGCTCCTCGGTAATCCAACCTTTGGTGATGTTAGAAGCAATATGGTCGTCGGAGTCAACGTGAGCGGGATTGATACCTTCTTTTTTGAGAGCGGCCTCAACTTTCTTCTGAATCTGCTCTTGAACGGTTTTTTCTTTAGCTACTTCAAGTTCCTTGTTGATAACCTCTTGGTCGATACCGTCTTTGTCGATAGCCATAGGAGCCATAGCAGCTACTTGCATAGCCACGTTTTTGGCAACTGTTGCGTCGGCAGCCTTATTGAAAGCGATAGCTGCTGTAAGGCGGTTGCCCATGTGGTTGTAAACTATAGCCTGTTCGCCAGAGATTTTGCCGTAGAAACCGAGCTCAATCTTCTCACCGATAACGCCGTTCTGGTTCATGATCTCGTCGTTGATAGTGCCTTTGCCGTAAGCTATAGCCTTGAGAGCGTCGGCGTCGGCGGGATCGTTGGCGATAGCGGCAGCAAGAATATCTTGTGTAAATTTAACGAAGTCGACATTCTTGGCCACAAAGTCGGTTTCGCAATTGAGCGAAACGATATATGCTTTTTTGCCATCGGCAGATACACCACCGAGTACGCAACCTTCCTTAGCGTCACGGTCGGCGCGTTTAGAAGCGATTTTCTGTCCTTTTTTTCTGAGGATGTCGATAGCGGCATCAAAGTCGCCGTTGCTTTCCATGAGGGCTTTTTTGCAGTCCATCATACCTGCGCCGGTCATGCCGCGGAGTTTCATAACCTCAGCTGCTTTAATTTCAGCCATTTTAATAATGATTTATGGAGTTAGAAAAAACGCCCTTCCGCCATAGGAGGCGGCGGAAAGGCTTATTGTATTAGTTGTTGCTATCTTCTGTATTTTCAGCGTCTGCTTTGGCATCTTCGGTTTTTTCGTCAGAGCCTTTGCGTGCACGTGTTTTGCGCACTTTGCCATGTTTGTTGTCGGCAGCTTTAGCAGCATCTTTCTCAGGAGCGTCAACTTTGCGCTCAGCAACGCCCTCGGCGATAGCACCAGTGATAACGTCGAGTACGATAGAGATAGATTTTGCAGCGTCGTCGTTAGCAGGAATTACAAAGTCAACGTCGTTGGGGTTAGAGTTGGTGTCCACCATAGCGAATACGGGGATACGGAGTCTCTTAGCCTCTTTAACGGCGATTTTTTCTTTAGTAACGTCTACTACGAACAAAGCAGCGGGAACGCGAGTAAGGTCGGCGATAGAGCCGAGGTTTTTCTCGAGCTTTTCGCGCTGACGGTTGATCTGGAGTTTTTCGCGTTTAGAAAGTTGGTCGAAAGTACCGTCGGTAGCCATCTTGTCGATGGTAGTCATTTTTTTAACGGCTTTGCGTACAGTGGGGAAGTTGGTGAGCATACCGCCCGACCAGCGTTCTGTAACGTAAGGCATGTTGATAGCCTTAACTTTTTCTGCAACTATTTCCTTAGCCTGCTTTTTGGTAGCAACAAAAAGGATTTTTCTGCCCGATTTAGCAATTTGTTTGATAGCAGCGGCTGCCTCTTCGAGTTTGGCTGCTGTTTTGTGTAAGTCAATTATGTGGATTCCGCCCTTCTCCATAAAGATGTAAGGGGCCATTGCAGGATTCCATTTTCTTTTCAAGTGTCCGAAATGTACACCTGCGTTTAATAAATCTTCGAAATTTACTGCCATTTTAATTGGTGTTTTGTTTACGTTCTACTTAATTCAACTGCACGGGTAGCTACGGGACAACTCTCTTGCGCCGCAGGTCTCGGCAGTTTGGATACTAAACTAAAATTATCGCTTACTGAACTGGAAGCGTTTGCGTGCGCCCGGACGACCGGGTTTCTTACGCTCTACAACGCGCGAGTCGCGGCTGAGGAAACCTTCTTTCTTCAATGCTACGCGGTCTTCGGGGTTGATTTCAACGAGTGCGCGGGCAATACCCAAGCGGATAGCCTCAGCTTGACCTTTGAAACCACCGCCGCATACGTTAACCTTAACGTCGTAGTTTTCAGCCTGGTTGATCTGAGCCAAAGCCTGAACTACTACTTTTTGGAACTGCGGCACTGTGAAGTACTCTTTGTAGTCTTTTCCGTTAACTTTGATTTCTCCTTTGCCGGGAGTTACGAAAACGCGCGCGATAGCGGCTTTTCTTCTGCCTACTTTGTTTGTAACTTCTGCCATGATTATCTAAGTTCGTTTAAGTTGATGAGTTTGGGCTGCTGTGCCTCGTGGGGATGCTGCTCGCCCTGATAAACTTTGAGGTTGTTGCGCAGGATGGCGTCGCCGAGTTTGTTCTTGGGGAGCATGCCTCTAACTGCCTTCTCGATGATGCGCTCAGGTCCGTTGGCTTTTTTGAAGAAATCTTTTGCGATTTCGATTTTCTGACCACCGGGATAGAGAGAGTGGTGAACGTACTCTTTCTGAGCCCATTTGTCTCCTGTCAATCTAATTTTGTCGGCGTTGATAACTATCACGTTGTCGCCGCAGTCTACATGCGGTGTGAAAGAGGCTTTGTATTTGCCCCTCAACAGCATGGCAACCTTAGACGCAAAACGTCCTAAGGTCTGGTTGGTCGCGTCTACCAAGAGCCACTCTTTGTTTACGGTAGCCTTGTTGAGCGATACTGTTTTGTAACTTAATGAATCCACTTTTTTAAACTTTTAAAATTTAACTTATTAATTTCTAACTACTTCTATCTGAAGTATGGATAATAAATCGGACGTGCAAAATTAGGTATAATATTTTTAATCTAAAAATAGTTTTTTGATTTTTTTTAATGATAGATATAAAAAAACGTCTGAAACCAACACTCAAAATGTTGATTTCAGACGTTGATAATTTTGGAGTTATGGTACGTTAAAAATTATGCAGCTACTCCACCGCGCTCAGCTGCTTTGGGGTCAGGTCCATATTCGTTGGGGCCAATGGTTCCTTCGGTACAAGCCCATACAAGTAAAAGAATTGCTCCAACTAATGGGATTAGGGCTAACAACAGATACACTCCGCTCTTGTTTATGTCATGAAGGCGGCGAACCGATAACCCTAAGGTAGGTAAAAACATTGCTAATGCTATCAACCATGTTATAATAAGAACAACAATTGCAACTCCACTTGATTGGGTTACTGACGTTAAAATCGAACCTATAATATTCCATGCGAAGTTAAGAATAACATACCAAAGAGTAAACATCCAATACTCTTTACGTCTTGCTCGACCGTTAAAATCACAATAATGATTTTTCAAGATATCAATAAAATATTCTTTCATATTACTTAATATTTAAAAGTGAAACATTTATTTATTTTTACCAAATATAAGGATTTTTTTTAATTTAGCGAATTAATTTTTCAACTTTTTTTTAAAAATTTTAACAAAAAAAACTATTTATAAAAAACAATTTGGTTAAATTTGCGTTTGTGTAAAAAATACACAATGCAAAAAACACCTTATATTATATAGTAACCAAAATTTAAAGCACTATGATAATACAACATTTTACCGACAACGACTTGTACAAGTTTACAATGCAGTACGGAGTAGTGTCGCTATTTCCGAGCGATGTGGTGAGATACCGCTTCACCAACCGTGGCGGCGACCAATTTCCTGAGGGGTTTGCCCAAGCCTTAAGGCAGGAGGTTGACTCTATGGCCAATTTAAAACTCACCAAAGAGGAACATAAATTTCTCCAAGAAAAATGCTACTATCTGCCTCAAGCGTATTTGGATTTTATAGCAGGTTACCGTTTCGACCCTAACGAAGTGAAAATCAGCCAAGAAGGAGGCAAACTTGAAGTAATGATTGAAGGTTTGTGGTATCGAACAATACTTTGGGAAGTGCCTCTGATGGCTATCATAAGCGAACTTTTCTTCAAGATGACTGGTGCAAAGCCATACGACAAAGCAAAACGCACTCAAATTGCCGACGACAAGATGAAAATTTACAGCGGGTTAGGTTTAAAAATTGCCGATTTTGGCACTCGCCGCCGTTATTCATTTGAAAACCAAGACGATATTGTTGCCACGCTTAACCAATATGCACCAAACACATTTGTGGGCACAAGCAATGTTTACTTGGCTATGAAATACAACACCACTCCCATTGGCACACATGCCCACGAATGGTTTATGTTTCACGCAGCAAAGTTTGGATACAAGATTGCCAATAAGCTTGCGCTCGAAAATTGGGTAAATGTTTATCGTGGCGACCTTGGCATAGCCCTATCCGACACTTTCACCACAGAGGTTTTCTTCAGAGACTTCGACACATTATACGCAAAACTATTTGACGGTGTAAGGCACGACTCAGGCTCACCGCTTGAATTCGCCGACAAAACCATTGAGCATTACAAAAAACTAAGAATCAATCCGCTGAGCAAAACCATAGTATTTTCCGATGCTCTCAATCCAGATATGGTAAAACAAATTGTTGATTATTGCAAAGGCAGAATAGGAATGTCGTTTGGCATTGGTACAAACTTTACCAACGACGTGGGAGTAAAGCCGTTGAATATGGTTATCAAAATAGATACTGTAATGGTAAACAATCAATGGACCAAGGTGGTGAAACTATCCGACAACCCGATAAAGCACACTGGCGGTGCCGAGGCTGTGGAACTGGCAAAAAAATCATTGGGCATAGACTAAAAGCCCCAGACATTTCTCAAAACCCAAAACGCCAAAACAACTATCACACACAACAGCGTTGAGTGGTATCCATTGAAAAACAACGAAAGGCGCGGAAATTTCTCTTTGAAAGCCGCGCTTTTTTTTGCTACCGACATTACTACCACATAAGGTATGGCAAAATAGATAAGCGCATTTTGCCGAACCGACTCCAAGATATTGCCGTTGAGCAATTGATGGAAAGCACGCTGAAGACCACATCCAGGACACTTGTAGCCAGTAAGCACATAGAAAAAGCACTTTGGGAAAGGCATTCCGCTCGTTGATGGGTCGAATACCTTATAAAAATAGATGCCCCCTGCGACAAAGACCGCAAAGAGGGCAACTAAAAATATATCAATCTTATTAAATTTCAAAGCTTAGTACGATTGTAAAGCACCAGCACCAATTGCTAGGACAAAGGAAAGAATATTAAACACCCAACACAATCCACCTAAGACAATACCTATAATAGCAACAATCTTAGCAACCTTGGCCTTATCTTCAGCTCCTTTGTAATCGCCTTTCTTGTAATCGCTATCTGAGAGTAGCGAGAATACAAGAGCAACAATACCGAAAAGACAACTAAGCAAGAGAGAAATAATTGACAGCACAAGATAGTTGTTTGGCTTTGGCGGAATAGTGCCGTTGTTTGGTTTATTAGTGATTTCGCCGTAGGTGTTGGACTGTGGCTGCTGGTACGATGGCTGCGCATATTGCTGCTGGGATTGCGACTGGGGTTGGTCGGTTGAAAGTCCGAGTTGTAACATTAGCTCAGGCAGCTGATTGATTTGTACCCAAGAAGGCATACCTTCTGCCCATACGTAGGTATCAAGTGATACGGCGCCACGCATTTGATCAAGCGATACAGGACCAATTTGTTGTTCGCCCAAACGATAATAGTAGGTCTTTTCCATTTTTTCTTATTTTTTATTTGTTAAAACTATATTGGAAGCGTTTTTGACTCCTCCAACAGAAGATTATAATCATTTAGTAACGTATTTCGTGTATAGCTAAGTGAGTTGTTTTTCAAGTAGATATTGAAGCTAAAGCAGAAAGTGAAAGCATAAGCACCGGTAATAAGATCTCAAACAAAATAAACGATACAAAAAATGCTCCCATTGATATCAAACCTATGAGAGAAAGAATTTTTGCCAATTTTGCCTTGCTAACAGCATCGTTGTAATCTCCTCGTTTATACGATGAATCACTTAAAATAGACATAATAACAGCAACAATACCAAGCGGCTGACAAGCCAGAATAGCGATTATAGACAATACTAAATGATTGTTGGGCTTTGGTGGCATGATAGTAACGTGACTATTGTCGGCTACATTAAATAGCATCCTAAGTTCTGGCACCTCCGACGCTTGTTTCCAATATGGCATACCTGAAGCCCAAACGTAAGTGCTAGGTGTGATAGCATTACGCATCTGCTCAATAGATACTGGACCTATCTGAGTGTTGCCGCTTCGGTAATAATACATTTTGCCCATATTGGTTTGGTATATATTCTGTTAAAAAAGTATCGGGAGAACCTTTGGCTCTGCCAACAGAAGGTTATTATTAAGCGATTTTATCTCGTTGATAGCTTTTTCAATTTGCTCAATAGCGCACGAAGCGGTTTCGATCGAAAAGTCAGCGGTTTCGCCGCTAAAACGGTTATGGCTAACGGTTTCGATATTAATTAGCTGATTACCAATTGCTGTGGTAATCAATCCTGTGGTTCCTGGCAGATTTTTGGTTTTAAATGAAACCAAGTATGGAAATTCAATCTTGTTGGTATCACCCAGTGTGAAAGAATTTTTTTCGGTATAAGTATCTGATAATCCATGACGTGCAATAAACACAATATCAGATACTATCGACATTGCGGTTTCACTGCTACCCGCACCTTTGCCAATAAAGAAATGAGTTTTAGAATATTCAGCTTCGAGTTTCACTGCGTTTACAGCAAAGTTTACGCTTGAGAGTATATTGTCGTTCTTTACCGCCATTGGACGGACAGTGGCAAATATCTGGTTTCCTTCGCGTTTTGCCATGCAGATAAGCTTAATTGAAGCGTTGATTTCAGAAGCGAAATCGATATCGTTTTTGGTGATGTCCTCAATACCGATGCGCGACAATTGCTCCATCGACACGTCGATACCGAAAGCGAGTTTTATCAAAAGAATAAGTTTGTGGCTTGCGTCGCCACCGTTGATATCGAGAGTGGGGTCAGCCTCAGCGTATCCATTCTGCTGGGCAAGTTTGAGGGCTGAGCCGAAATCAAGACCCTTCTGCTGCATCTGAGTGAGGATATAGTTGCTTGTGCCGTTGAATATTCCGCACACTTCGTTGATGATGTCGCCAGTGAAACTCTCTTTGATTCCTTTTATAATAGGGATAGCACCGCAGACAGCAGCTTCGTATCCGATTTTTACATTTTGATTTTCAGCCTCTTGAAAAATATCTACACCACGTTCGGCAAGTAGGGCTTTGTTGGCAGTAACAAGGTTTTTGCCATTGTGAACCACACCAAAACATGTGTCGTGAACAAAATTAGATGTACCACCCATAGTTTCCACCACTACGTCAACATCTGGGTCGGTAAGCACTTTTTGAATATTTTTGACAGCATCTTCGCGGCTCACCTCAGCGCCACCGCCTATAAAATATTTTTTATCTAATCCGAAACGATTGATAGCAACGGGCGGATTAAGCTCTGCTATATATTTAAGATTAATTTCGCGACCAGCACGTTTCGAAAGTAGGTCTTTCTGCTCTGTAAGAATTTTAGCTACGCCACCACCTACTGTGCCGCAGCCTAATATTGCAATATTTAACGGTTTCATGTGTAAATGATATACTTATAAAAATTTGGTGCAATTTACTAAGATTTTTTGGATTATAAACTGTTTTGAGCAAAGTTTTTTTTAATTAAATACTAATATAATTTTTTTTAAAAAAAATTTGTAGTTTATTTTATTATTTGTATATTGCAGTGTCAAAATGTACAAGCTCAGATATAGGAGAATTGAATTATTTATCAAACAATTGCATATTTAATAAATACAACTGCTACTCAAACTCACAACCGTCATGGAAAAATTAAACATAATAGCAACCGCATTAATCATGCTTTTAACTATGCAAGGTTGCCGAAATTCTGGCCAACATACAGGGCAAAATGCGCAAGTGCCAGAAGCAGAAACCACATCTGCCGTCACCGACGAAGCAGCTCTTATCGACACTATCGATCAATATGTCAACACTATACGCGAAAGTGGCGACATGTTTGATTTTAAGCGTACCCAGATAGAAAATGGATATGCTGTAATTTGCACGCTCAACGGCGACGTGGTAAAGGTGTCGATTCTTGATAGTTCGGGACGCAACACCGACTATTACATTCGTTCGTCGCGGCCTGTATTTATGAACAGGAATGTGTTTTTAGATGTGGACTCATCGTATTTGGAAAGCGCCTACTACATTGATGGCAAGGTGTACAAATATTTCTGCGATGGATTTGAAATCACAGACCAAACCGCCGTTGACAACATTTCGCTTAACACTCAAAACGATTTGGCAGCCAAATTTTAAAAAAAAAGCAAACACCTTGTGGTGTTTGCTTACTATAAGATTGGTAAAAAATTTTTAACCCATCAAACCGCCGGTGATAGCGATGCACTCGCCGGTAATGTATGCTGCCGAGTCGGAAGCAAGGAACGAAACCAAATCAGCAACTTCTTCGGCCTCGCCAAAACGTCCGAGCGAAATAGTCTTAACGAGTTCTTCCTCAGGAAGTCCTTCGGTCATGTCTGTACGGATAAATCCCGGAGCAATAGCGTTTACTGTAATATTTTTTCTGCCAACTTCTTTTGAGAGGGCTTTGGTAGCGGCAATAATTGCGCCTTTTGAAGCCGAGTAGTTGGTTTGTCCGGGCAACCCTATTATGCCCGAAACAGATGCCATATTGATAATTCTTCCGTGCTTTTTGCGCACCATCTTAGGCAGAACAGAGCGGGTAACGTTGTAGAAACCGTTGATAGTGATTGTGGTAACGGCAGCCCAGTCTTCTTTGGGCATAAGGGGCAAGAGGTTGTCTTTACGGATACCGGCGTTGTTTACAAGCACGTCGATATATTCGCCCTTGTTGTCGTTGAGCCATTGCTCAATAGCGGCAGTGGTCTCTTCGTAGTTGGCTACGTCAAACTTGATGAGTTCACCCTCTTGACCTGCTTGTTTTGTAAGTTCAAGAGTTTCTTTGGCTTTTGCCTCGTTAGATACATAGTTGATAAGCACCTTGAATCCTTGGCTTGCGAGTTTAACACAGATAGCGCGTCCAAGTCCGCGGCTTCCTCCTGTTACTAATGCGTATTTCATATTGTTATGATGTTAATAATAAAGTTCGTCCTCATCGGCGAGCATATACTTGCGCGAATAATACCAAGTGGTAAGCAAACTGATAGCAAAACCTGCCACAGCCATTACCATGAGTGTTGTTGGAAACGCAGAGATAGTTACAACGCCGTCTACAATCTTCTCGATAAATTTAACGGTAAGAGTAAGGCCTACGGTAGATAGCACAATTGCCACCACCGACTGAATAAGCGCACGCTTTAAATATGGCTTGGTAATAGTCCAAGTAGATGCGCCAATAAGTTTTGCAGTGCGGATATCAAACCTATTGCCCGACATCTGCAACCTTACCGTATTGCTAATAAAGATGATGGTGATCACAAGCAGCACCAAACTAAGAGTAAACACAATGGTGGAAACTTTGTTCAATACCGAAGTAGAATTGCGCCAGACATTGTGCGGGAAATTAACCTCGTCTACCACATTATTTGTTTTGAGGTGGCGCGATAGCGACTTGATGCTGTCGAGAGTGGCATACTCGCTGTTGAGTTTAACCTCGATACGCGACATCAACGGGTTATTGCCGTCGAGCAAAGCCACAAAGTCTTCACCGAGCTCTTCTTTGAGTTCGTCGGCTGCCACATCCTTTGAAATAAACTTGCTCTCACGCACAAACGGATATGTTGCCAACTGCTTGCGAAACATCTCGATAGAGGCAAGGCTGCTGTTGTCGTTGAGTGTGATTGTAAGTTTAATGTTGCTGCGAAACATATCACTGATATGCTGTGTGTTAAATATTAACATAAAAAACAGTCCCGACATATAGAGCACCAACGCTATACACAGCGTGGTAGAAAATGTGGACATCAATAATTTGCGCCGGTAGAATTTGCTCACCGTTGGGCGCATAGTTTCTGTTTGTTCCATTGTTGTTTTTCTTGTACTTTTTCTTGACGTAGATTTGCTTTTCCTTTTTGTTGCAAATATAAGCACTCTATTTGTTTTTACGAATTATTTATTTGTATAAATTTGCAACAAAATTATTTTTTTTTGGAACAATGAAAAAAACCGCATTAATAACAGGCATTACAGGACAAGACGGTGCATATTTGGCCGAGTTCCTGCTAAAAAAAGGATATATGGTTCACGGTGTAAAACGGCGCAGTTCGCTTTTCAACACCGACCGCATCGACCACCTATACCAAGACCCCCACGAGGAGAACCGCATGTTCAAGTTGCACTACGGCGACCTTACCGACAGCACCAACCTTATTCGCATAGTCCAAGAGGTTCAACCCGATGAAATATACAATCTTGCCGCCATGAGCCACGTGGCTGTAAGTTTCGACACCCCAGAATACACAGCCAATGCGGATGGAATCGGCACACTACGATTGTTAGAAGCCATACGCATACTCGGATTGGAAAACCACACACGCATTTACCAAGCCTCCACATCTGAGCTTTTTGGCAAAGTGCAATCCGTTCCTCAAAACGAGAAGACTCCATTCTATCCCCGCTCGCCATACGCAGTAGCCAAACTCTACGCATATTGGATAATGGTAAACTACCGCGAGGCTTACAATATTTTTGCTTCAAACGGAATACTCTTCAACCACGAGTCGCCCATAAGAGGCGAAACTTTTGTAACACGCAAAATTACCCGCGCCGTTGCACGTATTGCACTTGGAATGCAAAAGGAACTGTATCTGGGCAATATGAGTTCAAAACGCGATTGGGGACACGCCAAAGATTACGTTAAAGCCATGTGGATGATTCTCCAGCACACCAAACCCGACGATTTTGTTATTGCTACTGGTGTTACCACCGAAGTGCGCGAATTTGTGAGGATGGCTTTTGCCGAAACTGGAGTAAATATAATATTTAAAGGTGTAGGCGTTGACGAAATAGGCGTTGTAGACTCTATCAGCGACGACCCTAAATTCAGAGACATCAAGCAGCATGTGCACCTTGGAGATGTGGTAGTAAAGGTAGATCCCCGCTATTTCCGTCCCACCGAGGTGGATTTATTGATAGGCGACAGCACTAAAGCCCGCACCGAACTTGGGTGGCAACCAGAATACGACCTACAGAAACTATGCGCCGAAATGGTAAACTCCGACCTCAAACTTATGAAAAAAGACCGTTATCTGCACGAAGGCGGTTTCAAAACACTTAATTATTTTGAATAATGGAAAAAGACAGCAAAATATACGTTGCCGGCAACAGAGGATTGGTAGGCAGCGCTATCACAGCGGCACTTCGCAAACGTGGATACAATAATCTCGTATTCACCCCGCACGCTCAATACGATTTAATCGACACCAAAACTGTGGAGGCGTTTTTTGAGAAAGAACGCCCAGAATATGTGTTTCAATCGGCTGCACACGTGGGTGGCATAATTGCAAACCTCACTTACCGCGCCGACTTTATCTATCAGAACCTAATGATAGAGACCAACATCATCAATTCGGCATACAAATATGGAGCTAAAAAACTGCTCTTCCTCGGATCAAGCTGCATCTATCCAAAAAATCCTCCGCAACCCATGACCGAAGATGTTTTGCTCACATCCGAACTCGAATACACCAACGAGCCATACGCACTAAGCAAGATAGCCGGCATAAAGCTCTGCGAAAGCTACAACCTGCAATACGGCACCAACTTTATCTCCGTTATGCCAACCAACCTTTACGGACCCAACGACAACTATAATCTTGAAACTTCGCACGTATTGCCCGCAATGATACGCAAGTTTCACCTTGCCAAATGCTTGGAACACAACAATATGGAAGCCATCAAGAGAGACCTCGACCGCCGACCAATAGAAGGCGTAAGCGGAGCGTCTCCCCTACCCCGTCAGTTAGAAATAATCAAAAAATACGGCATCTCAGGCACTGGCAGCAACGCCACTGTGGAGCTTTGGGGCGACGGATCGCCACGCAGAGAGTTTCTCCACTCGCAAGACCTCGGCGAAGCATGCGTATTTCTTATGGAAAACGTTGATTTTAGCGACATCCTCAACAAACAGTTCAATATCAAAGACTTCAGCGTTCCTTACACCAAAACCGAAGTGCGCAACACACATATTAATATAGGCACCGGCAAAGACCTCACTATTGCCGAACTGGCGTCGATGGTGCAAAAAACTGTGGGATTCACCGGAAAAGTTGTTTGGAACTCCGACAAACCCAACGGAACACCCCAAAAACTATTGGACGTATCCAAACTTGAAAAACTCGGTTGGAAATATAGTATTGAATTAAACGACGGCATAGCAACAAGTTACAACAATTATTTAAACGAAGAGGTTAAATAGCAGAAACTGATTTAGCATTTTTTATATTGTCGATTAGTAATTTTTTAACTATCTTTGCCGAACAAATACAAGGACAAAATGGCAAAAGAAAAAAAACAACGGGACAGTTACAAGATAATTCTTTACAACGAAACCACCTTGCACGAAACCACATCGTTTAGAGTAAACATGCTCAATATGGTGGCATATGCAGGTGCATTAATAATTGTGATAGCGTTGCTGACAGCGATACTGTTTATCTACACACCGCTAAACTCGTTTCTACCCAAGCAAGACGACGAGGATATGAAATGGGCGCTCACTACCAACGCTAAGCGCATGGACAGCATTAGCACTGTGCTTTTGCAACGTCAGGAGTATTTCTCCAAGATTAGAAACATAATGAATGGACGCAATTTTGATGAATACGACGAAAAGGAAGACACCACTACCATCGAACGTCAGCATGCCGACTTTACTAAATCAAAACACGACAGCATTGTGCGCATCCTTATCGAAGAAGAAACTCAGCAGACCCTCGCACTCATCAATTCCTCAGGAAAAGAAAAATACAAACGGCGCAATTTCTTTATGCCTGTCCATGGCACTCTCACATCGAAATTCAACCCTGAAATTAAGCACTGGGGAATCGACATTGCCGCCAAAGAAGACGAACCCATACTCGCAACTCTCTCTGGCACTGTGATTCTTGCCACTTGGACTATTGAAACAGGCAATACAATTCAAATTCAGCACGACGACAACCTCATTTCGGTATACAAACACAACTCTGTACTGTTGAAAAATGCTGGCGACAAGGTTCAGGCAGGTGATCCGATTGCTATTATCGGCAACTCGGGCGAGTTCACCTCTGGCACCCACCTCCACTTTGAAATTTGGCACGACGGAGTACCCGTTAATCCTGAGGACTATTTAATCTTCCCACAATGAAACGAAAAATAGCTATTTTGGGTTCTACGGGCAGCATTGGCACGCAGACCCTCGATGTTATAGAACGTAATCCCGATAAATTTGAGGTAGAGATACTTACAGCTGGTTCTAATTGGGAACTATTAGTACAGCAAGCTATAAAATATCTGCCAAACGCCGTAGTGATTGCCAACGAATCATTTTATACATCTACAAAAGAAGCCCTCAAAGATTATCCTGTAAAGGTGTTCACCGGCAGCAAGTCGATTTCCGACGTTGTAGAGTTCGACACCGTTGATATGGTGGTGGCTGCTATGGTAGGCTATTCGGGACTTATACCCACAGTAAACGCCATCCGCCACAAAAAGCCAATAGCACTTGCCAACAAGGAAACCCTCGTGGCTGCGGGCAGCATCGTTATCCGCGAGGCTTTGGAAAACCATGTACCTATCCTACCTGTCGACAGCGAACATTCGGCCATATTCCAGTCGCTTGTGGGCGAAGGCGACAACGAGGTGGAAAAAATTCTCCTCACCGCGTCGGGAGGTCCATTCCGTGGCAAAAACCACGAGTTTCTTGCCAAAGTTAAAAAAGAGCAGGCATTGAAACACCCTAATTGGAACATGGGCGCAAAAGTTACCATCGACTCGGCTTCGTTGATGAACAAAGGATTGGAAACAATTGAAGCTATGCACCTTTTCAATGTACCTGTCGACAAGATAGAAGTGTTAGTACATCCACAGAGCATAGTACATTCGGGCGTGCAATTTGTAGATGGCTCGGTTAAATTTCAGCTCGGAGTGCCCGACATGCGCTTGCCCATACAATTTGCCATAGGCTATCCCGAAAGGCTCAAAAGCACCTTTCCTCGTGTGGATTTCTTCTTGCTAAAAAACCTGTCATTCGAGAAACCCGACCTCAACGTATTCAGAAACCTTGCGCTCGCAATTCACGCTGCCAAACAAGGAGGCAACTTAGCGTGCGCCATGAACGCCGCCAACGAAGTGGCTGTTAAGCGTTTTCTTCAAGACAAAATAGGATTCTTAGAGATGTCGGACCTCATAGAAACCACTATGCAGAAAACACCGTTCATAGCCGAACCCACTCTCGACGACATTATTGACACACACGCCGAGGCAGTAAGAATTGCTGAAAATCTTGGTTAGTTTTGCTGACGCTTACGGCTTCCGCTGTAAAGTTCAAAGCACTCTAACTTACATTCAATAGCGCCGTTATATAGTTTTACCTTACGTGAAGGATGAAGTCCAAGATTTTTCAACGCACCGAGGTTTCCGCTCAGCACCCACACCTTGCTGTCGGTGTAAGAAGCTTTCAGGCGGTTGCCAATATTTTTGTAGAAATCTGTCATTTCAGCAGCATCTTCTAGTCGCTCGCCGTAGGGTGGATTCATTATTACAAATATATTGCGGAAAGGCTCCTCGTTTTTAAAGAAATCCATTCGGTCAAAGTCGATAAAATCTTCCACGCCAGCCTTGTTGGCATTGCGCGAAGCGGCATCAAGAGCAGCTGGGTCAATATCGTAACCAATGATACGGGTGTTAGAATCGCGCTTTACGGCATTCTTAGCCTCCTTTTTGAGGGCAGACCAAATCTCGTGGTCGTAATTGTTCCATTTTTCAAAAGCGAAATTGCGAAAACAGCCCGGAGCAATGTTCCGAGCCATAAGGCAAGCCTCAATGGGGAACGTTCCCGAACCGCACATAGGATCGAGAAGGGTTTGCTGACCGTCCCAACCTGCAATTTTTAAAATGCCTGCAGCCATCACCTCGTTGAGCGGTGCAAAAGTCTGACGAGCCTTGTATCCACGCCTACTCATTGGCACGCCGGTGCTGTCGAGCGAAATTATACATTCGCTGTTGTAGATATGTAGGTTGAACCTAATGTCGGGATATTCTGTATCCACATCGGGACGTTTGCCACGGCGGTCGCGAAAATAATCGCAAATAGCATCCTTCATCTTCAACGAAGCGTATTTACTGTGAGTAAACACCGTACCGCTAGTAACAGGGTCGATGGCAAAAGTCTGGTTAACAGTAAAAAATTTTTCCCAATCTATCTTGTAAATCTGATTGTAGAGGGCGCGTTCGTCGTTGGCGTTAAACTTGGCGATAGGCACAAGCACCTTCAACGCCGTTCTGAGCCAGAGATTGCACTTATATAGCAGCGTAGTGTCGCCACGAAACATCACGGCACGATTGAGCACCGAAATATCCTTAGCGCCAAGAGCTTCAAGTTCGTCTTTAAGCACATTTTCCAGTCCGAAAAATGTAGTTGCGGTAATATCAAATAGTTCCATTATATTTTAGTCTAAATAATAACTTTCGTTAACGATATGCAGTTTTTCACCGTCTTTTCTTACATAATAGCGTTTAAGCGGATATTTGGAACTGCCACTCTGCACAGCACCCTGTAAGAGCACATTATATTGCGAATCGCAATTTTTCACCGTGTCGGAATGAAAAAGGCAGTGAGTTTGTTCGTTGTAAATCAAGGCAGTATGCTTAGGAGAAGCGGGACAGGCACGATCATAAGCATAATAAGTGGAGCAGTCGAAATTATAAACAAAAATACCATTATAACCACCTGTTACATAGCACCATCCGCCCGGATTCTGCAACGAAGCGAACTGAGCCTGACCCAAATAGATATAAAAATCGACCCTGACATCTGGTATAGGTTCTTCGGAATGTCCACACCCTGAGAACATTAAACCAAAAAATAAGACTATGTATAACAATTTAGCTTTCACAGCGTTTTATTTATTGTAATTTTGCTGCAAAATTATTAAATTAATTTCAGATGAAGACATCATATATAAAAACTATATTTCTATCGCTGATAATACTCATTTCGTCGCTTACTGTGGCAGAGGCTCAAGGACCTGACTTTGGCAAGTTCAACCCCTCTATGGAAGTAGCGCCCAGTGGTAGCCAATACTCCCAAGACGGCTTTCTTATGGAAAAAGGGCTATCCAACAAAAAGAAAAAACGCCTCAGCAAAAAATACAAAAAGAAAAAGGCGAAAATGGAAAAGAAAAAAGTAAAAAAAGAGAAAAAAGCCGCCGAAAAAGCAGAGAAAAAAGCCACCAAGGAAGCCATGAAAGCCGAAACCGCCGAAGAAGAAGGCGAAGAGAAACTCTCCAAAAAAGAGAAAAAAGCCTTGAAAAAGCAAGAAACCAACGAAGGCGAAGCCGAAGACGAAAAGTTAAGCAAAGAAGACAAAAAAGCCGCCAAAGCCAAAGCCAAGGAGGAAAAAAAGAAAGCCAAAAAAGGCATTGTAGAAGACGATGAAGACGAGGTAAAAGAGCTTGATTCTGATTTCCGCACCGAAGAGGAGTTTGTAAACGAGGGCGAAAGTCTTGAATTTGAGGACGATAATGCACCCAAGAAACAACCCGTTGTAAAACCCGCCGAACCAGAAGAAATAGATAAAAAAGCCGAAAAGAAAGAGGCGAAAAAAGAAGCCAAAGAAGCCAAGAAAAAGAAAAAAGACCTAACGCCCGAAGAAAAAGAAAAACAGAAAAAGATCAAGAAGGCTACCAAAGACTTCAAGAAAAGTTCTGGCGACGGGCACATCGACCATGAGAAAAACGCAAAACTGCGCGAAAAGCAAGCGAAGAAAGAACAGAAAGTAAAAGCAGAAGAAGAGCGCAAAAGAGAATTGCGCACTCGTGCAGCTCAAGGCGGCGACCTCAAAACCAAAGAAAAACGCGAACTTGAGCGTGAACAGCGCAAAAAACGCATCGAAGAAGCCAAGCACTACAAAAAGGCTAAAAAGGCGCTTATTCAGATTCAGGATACCAAAACCATGAAAAAAATGAAAAAGCACCACAAGGAAACCAACAAGAAGATGAAAAACCAATATAAAAACAAAAAGAAACGCAAATTATTCAAAAACTTTTTTAAATAATACTCAAAATGAACGGATCAGCATTTGCATGCATAATAATCATCATTTTAGCCGCCTTTGTAGGCGCTATGGTGTTCGTCCTTAGAAAAAACAAATACGACACCGAAGAAAAACGCCCTGTGGAAAAGCAAAATCTCAACGATTTTTCCACTACTTTAAACTCTATATCGCTCGAAAGGGGAATGACGCCCGAAGAAAAAAAACGACGCGACGAAGCCAGAGCCGCCGAAGAAAAACGTCTGCAAGAGATTAAGTTCAAGAGCGACAACCCAATTAAGGAAATCCAAGCAAGAAACCATATGCGCAAATCGCCCGCCGACGAATACTTTGAGCGAATGAAACTTGCAGCCGCCGAAGTTATCAAACCCAAAAAATAACGGACGTTTTTTAATATCACGTTTCTTTTATATCTTTGCGGCGTACATTAAAAACCTTTACAATGGACGCTACACGACAGAACAAAATAAGCCGTTTGGTACAAAAAGAGGCGGCTTCATATTTCCTGACGCATCAAGGCGATTATCAGGGTGTTATCATATCGGTAACCGAAGTACGCATTACGCCAGATTTAGACGAAGCGCGTATTTTTGTCAGCATTTTCCCGCCAAACCTCAGAACTAAGGTGTTGGCAAAGATTACTGCCAATCTCAAACAGATACGATTCGAACTCGCGGCTAAAATGCGTTACCAGCTACGCCGTATTCCCGACTTGCTGTTCATGCCCGACGAAAGTCTCGACTATGCTGAGCGTATCGAAGAGTTATTAAGCAAAGATAAAAACCTCAACTCCCAAGAATAATGCAGTACGACCCAGTTAAACGCTCGCTCGGTAATGTTTTCAACAAGACACCGTTTCTGCGCAAGATATTTTACAAACTACTTGATATTCTACTACTTAGAGCGTGGTATATAAAGCGCGAAATCAAAAAGATATACTCCAAAAAACGCAAAACCGAGGCCTATGTGCTAGATGCTGGTTCGGGTTTTGGACAGTACAGTTTCTTTGTGTCGTCATATCTACCCAAGACTCAGGTGCTTGGCGTTGACGTAAAAGAAGAACAAATCGAAGACTGCAATCAGTTTTTCAACAAGATAAACCGCGCCAACCGTGTAAAATTTCAATATGCCGACCTCACCAAATTTACCGACCCCAACAAATACGACTTAGTGCTATCGGTAGACGTGATGGAGCATATACTTGAAGACGAACTTGTATTCAAAAACCTTTGCGACAGCATGAAACAAGGCGGAGTGCTGCTCATCTCCACCCCGAGCGACAAAGGCGGCAGCGATGTGCACGACGAAGACGACCACTCATTTATCGACGAGCATGTGCGCGACGGCTACAACATTAACGACATTGAGCAGAAACTGCTCCGCGCAGGATTCTCAAAGGTTGAAAAACGCTACTCCTACGGCACTCCCGGCAGCATTGCGTGGCGTCTGAGCATGAAATGGCCTATTATGATGCTCAATTTCAGCAAGTTGATGTTCATTGTGCTGATACCTTATTATATAGTCACATTTCCCTGGGCGTTTGTATTAGATTGGATCGACACCATCACCAACCACAAAACCGGCACTGGACTTATTGTAAAAGCCATAAAATAAGCGCATTATGAAACTCCCGCTGCAAATATCACTGCGTTACCTTTTCGGCGGAAAACGGAATCTTGTCAACATCATCGCCAAGATTTCGATTTTCGGTGTAGCGGGCATGACTGCAGCACTTATAGTTATTCTATCGGTTTTCAACGGGTTCGACATGGTGGTGCGCGGACTTATGAACCAAGTGGATCCCGACATTAAAATAGAATCGCTTCGTGGCAAAACATTCCAAGTTGACAGCATAAAAAAACAACAGATAATTGCCTTAGAAGGAGTTAGGCACTTTGTTGAAAACATCGAAGAAACAGCGCTTTTCCAATACGAAAAACACCAACTGATATCAGTAATCAAAGGCGTTGATTCTAACTATGTGCAATGCAACGGCGTACCCGACGCCACGTTTGTAGGCGGTTTTGTTCTTAAAGACAATTTCAACAATCCTATGTGCGTATTGGGCAGCGACATAGCCAGCAAACTTCAAGTGGTGGTCAATGGCTTTCACTACCTCAAAATCTACGTACCAATACGCAACGAGCATATAACACTTGTACCCGAAGAGGCTTTCCGCAGCTCCTTGGCAATGCCATCAGGAGTGTTTCACATCCATCAAGACTATGACTCCAAATTTGTTTACGTACCTATCAGTTTTGCACGTGTACTGCTAAATTATGAGCCTGACGAAGTGTCGTCGATAGAAATTTTTTGCCAGCCAGATGCCAATCCCAACGATGTTGCCGACAAAATCAAAGAGATTATTGGCGACACGTTTACTGTAAAAGACCGATATCAGCAGCAAGACCTTCTCTACAAGATTATGAAGAGCGAAAAACTCTCCATTTTTGTTATGCTGATATTCATTTTTATAATAGCCTCGTTTAATATCATAGGTGCACTCACCATGCTCATCATCGACAAGAAGGGCGACATCGAAACCCTCTCGCACCTTGGTGCCGACAAGACATTCATTCACAATATTTTTGTAAACACCGGACGGCTTATAACCATAATAGGATCGGTAGCGGGGATGGCATTAGGAATTGCTTTATGCCTGATACAAAAGCATTTCGGTGTAATAGAGTTTCCCGAAGGCTCGTTCATTATCAACTCCTACCCTGTTGACATCAGACTTTGGGATATAATCATCTCATTATTAGCCGTAATACTCATCGGATTTGTGGCTTCGGTAATTCCTGCACGCAGAATCAAATAGCTACGCTATTCGGCATTTTTCCAACGTTCCACAGCAGCGTCAAACGCCTTTGCTCCATTGTGGTATTCTGGATAAAGGTTGTAGGTATCCTCTATTATCTCGTCGATATGAGTTCCAAAGTCAAAAACCGCATTTTTAAAAGTGGTAACATCCACATCCATGCGTTTCACCTCGTCGAACTTCATGTCAGCATAGCCTATCACATCGGGAGCCGATGGCGAAAACGGAAATGCGCATCCATCCAAGCTAACAGATGAAGCATCCACATCTTTAAGCCATGCTTCAAAAAACATATCCAACTTATTGATATTAAACAATATCGACTTAGAAAAGTTTTTAAGATAAACACCAGCATGATGCAACACAGAGTTTACTATATCCACAATTAAATGGGTGTCACAAATATTGATTCCAATTATATAAAACGAGTTGCCACGATTAATAAGCCATATTTCGGCATCGTTGAAAGGTATCATCAGCGATTTTTTTACTGGCGAACCCCGCAAAACACCTTCCAACATTACAACAGGCAGCGAATTAACTTCGGGCGAGGCCTGAGCCGAATCCAAAAGCTCACACCTGCCTTGTGCCAAAGTACGAGCGCAAGCAGTCATCAACCGCGAATAGTTTACACGATAAGCTTGAGCCGATTTCAACACAAAACCCTCGGCAAGGGAAACATCGTTGCGCAGTACGTCAGGTTGATTTTTAGATGCCAAACTTCCAAACGAAAACAAAGCCGAGAGTCGGCCCTTGGCTGCGATATACGCCTTTTCGGGATATACAAGGTTTGGTGCTATACGATGAATAGTTTGCGCAGCCGACAATTCTGTTTTGGTCTTAACAAATTTTACAAAACGAAGTCCGCCTTTTAACAGTTTAGGCAGTATTACAATTTTTTTTGACTCTTTTAGCGAAATTGTCCTAATCATTTCGCAGAGCGGTGTATAAAGGCTATTTGTGTTCATCAGTTTTTAACAAATTGTGAAATCATTACTATTGTGGCATTTTATTAGCCGAAAAATGATGTTTTTTTGTTTTCTTTGCCAAAAATATCAAAAATTGCTCAATTAAAATGATTATTATAAAAAACAAATTAATATTTACGCTCAAAACAGCCATTATAACGGCTATGTTTTCTGCCTTGATGTTCTCGTGCGCCCAAGTAGGCACTATTGGAGGAGGCGAAGATGACACTGCCGCACCCATACTCAAAAGGTCGAAACCCAAAATATACTCTGGGAACTTTCACGGCAAAAAGGCTAAATTGAAATTCGATGAGTTTTTCACCCTCGAAAAAATCGACCAGAAATTTCTCATGTCGCCACCGCATTACGAAAAAACGCCCAAGATCAAAATACGTGGCAAAAAACTTATCACCAAGTTCAAAGAGCCGCTCCGCAACGACACCACATACACATTACAGTTTTTCGACTGTATTCAAGATTTTCACGAAGGCAATCACGAACCTGATTACAACTTTGTGTTCTCCACAGGAGCTGTGTGCGATAGTTTTGCCATAAGCGGCACAGTAAGAGATGCCGAAACTCTCAAACAAGAAGATAATCTGCTCGTGGGCATTTACGCTGAAAACGTGCTCAACGAGGATTCGTGTTTCCTCAAATACAAACCTACATATATCACACGCACCGACTCGTCAGGACATTTCAAAGTTAAAAACATATCGCCCGGTCAATACAAGATTTTTGTTCTCGGCGACATCAACGAAACTCAAAAATTCGACCTCGAAAACGAGAAAATAGGATATATCAACACCATTGTAATACCAGAGGCTCAAACTGTTACTAAAATAGACTCGCTTCCTGCTGGAACTATTCTACATTCAGGCGAACCCGGACACAGAATTATCGACACCCTGCAAAACGACACCGTTATTATCCAAAACATTCTATATACTACGCCTAACAACCTCAACTTGGTTGCATTCAATCAGATAAAGACAATACAATACATCTCTGAACGCTCAAGAGACATCAGGCAAAGATTTTTCATCGGATTCAACAAGTCTATTGAAAACGACTCTATAATAATCTCTTATGTAGACGACACTTTAAAATCGCCAAAAATGTTTTACGATTTCAACTACCAGCGCGACAGCCTGTTTGTGTGGCTGTTGGATACCGCTGATGTGCGAAACGACTCATTGCAACTACGCGTAACCTTCCCTACTATCGACTCGCTGCAAAACCCTACCACCGAAACCGACACCCTAAGTCTGCGTTACGCTCCCAAAAAACCTAAAGCCAAGGATAAAAACGCACAAGATACGAAAATAGAAAAGCCAAACATCGATTCGCTGAATTTCATTGTTAAGACAAATTTCAACGGCGATTTCGACCTCAACGGACTGGCTTCCATAGAGATTCCTGTGCCCACATCTAAAATAGACACAACAAAAATCCACCTTTACCAACTCTGCGACACCACATTTGAAGACGACATGAACCAGAAACTTATTAAAGCAGCTAGATTGGATAGTGCGCATTTCAGACTTGTATTCAAGCGGGGTGTCAAAGGTGACATAATTTTCTACCCAACCGACACAAAAGTTGACGAAAACTGGTACACAGCCACCTATAACGAAAATCGCGACACAGTGAACATTACCATCACCGACACTGCCATGGTTAAGAAAGGCCGTTTTAAAAACTTGCTCAAGCACTACAACGACTATTACTTAGGCGAAGTGCAAAAACTCCGCGATACTGTGCCCACAAACATTATTTCGCAAAAAAGGCTCAAATTTGAACGCCCTTCACGCGACAGTATAAAAATTGTGTTTGAAAAACCGCTTGTGCGCGAAACAGACATCTCTACCATCAATGTATCAACCACTTACGATGTTTGGGCCGACACCTATCCCATCGACAACAGGTTAACAATTGTTATGCGCGACACAGCTGCCATAAACAAAGACACTCTTGCCATAAAGCTCTCAACTTTCGACAGATACATTAAAACAAAAAACAACAAAATTTCTGAACGCTTTTTCAGAGATACCATTTTTGCTATCTACGAAATTAAAGCACAAAAAATCAAATCTGTAAAACGCATTGGAAACGACACATTGCTGTTTGTATTTAAATATCCGCTCAAAACTAATCCGTACCTAAATATTGTTGATACCGTTTACAACTACAACTGGTACAACATCCAACTATCAGAAACACAAGACACTATGACAGTTTTACTAAATAGTTTTGCGGCAAATCTCGACACGCTCCACTATTCTATCTCGTACCAGACCTGCGATCGGTTCGACAACTATTACACACAAACCGACACTCTGACAACCGCAAAACCAAAAGAAGCCAACACACAAACAAATCAAAACAATCAATCACGACGCCGAAGCAATGTGGGGTTGGAAAAACAAAAGGAGAAAGAAGAAGCCGCCAAGAACCAAGTGTCTGCCACACTGCGTATTCCTGTAAAATACGAGCTGATTGCCGACACGCTACACCTGCGCGACAAACTAATCAAATACAAATGGGAACCTGCTAAAAAATACGAACTTGTAGTTGACGACTCGGTGTTTACCAGCATACTAAACACTCCTAACCAATATTTATGTAGTCAAGGTACTATACGCACCGAAGATTATTACGGCAGTATGACCATTAACCTGCTCAACACTGGAAACATAGAACATTATCCCGACATCGACGAAGACCTGCCGCCTTTTGAAGATATCGACACCGCACGGGTGCGCATTCGCAAACGCACTCCTCTGGTTACCGACTCAATTGCCAACTATACAACGCTCTCCTCTGGAATGCTTATCGTGTGCCTTTGCAACAAGGACGACAAAATTGTATATTCAAAAACAGCCTCTTGCGATGGCAAGATAGTTTTCGACTATATTGTTCCCGACGAATACACACTGAAAATCATTCACGACCGCAACAGCAACAAAAAATGGGATACTGGTGATTATCTGCAACATATCTATCCCGAAAAAGTTATTGCCTATCCTCGTAAACAAAACGTAAAGTCAAAATGGAATGTAGATGTCACATGGAAGTTGTGAGATAATAAATAATTGAAAATGAAGCAAAAAAGCGTATATATATGTCAAAACTGCGGAGCCTCCTCGCCTAAGTGGATCGGCAAATGTCCGTCGTGCCAGCAGTGGAACACCTTTGTAGAAGAGGTTGTTACCAACACAATCAAACCCTCGTCGGGAGTTTTTCAGGCATCAGAAGTGCGTCCTGTAAAGATTTCAGACATTAAAACCGATACCGTAGTGCGAATCGACACCAACAACACAGAATTTAACCGTGTGCTTGGCGGTGGCATTGTACCGGGGTCGGTAATACTCATCGGCGGCGAGCCAGGTATTGGCAAAAGCACGCTCTCGATACAGATTGCACTCAATATCCCCCAAAAAACGCTATATGTTTCGGGCGAAGAAAGTGCGTCGCAGATAAAACTGCGTGCCGACCGCATAAAAAAATCTACCGACAACTGCCTTATACTCTGCGAAGTAACCGTAGAAAACATTATCCCTGCCATACGCGAGGCACAACCTGCGCTTGTGGTTATCGACTCTATACAAACACTGCGCACAGTCAACGCCGAATCCTCGCCCGGCACGGTGACTCAGATTCGCGAATGTGCCGACATCCTTATCCGCTTTGCCAAAGAAAACAACATACCTGTAATCCTCATCGGACATATCAACAAAGACGGCAACATTGCTGGGCCTAAAATTCTGGAGCATATGGTAGACACCGTTTTGCAATTCGAAGGCGACAGTTCGCACGTTTACCGTGTGTTGCGAGGTATAAAAAACCGTTTCGGAACCACCTCCGAAGTTGGTATATTTGAGATGCTTAGCGATGGTTTACGGCAAGTTTCAAACCCTGGAGAATTGCTTATTCACCACCACGACTCCAACACATCGGGTGTAACTGTTTCTGCCGCAGTTGAAGGACTACGACCGTTTGTGATTGAAGTTCAGAGTCTTGTAAGCACCGCAGCATACGGAGTGCCACAACGCAGCACCACAGGGTTCGATACAAAACGGTTGAACATGCTATTAGCTGTATTGGAACGCCGTTGCGGATTCCGCCTCAACACAAAAGATGTTTTTCTCAACATAGCAGGCGGCATCAAAATCAACGATCCAGCAATGGACATGTCGGTAATCACTGCCGTATTGAGTAGCGACCTCGACATTGCTATTCCTCACGATGTGTGCTTCGCGGGCGAAGTAGGACTCACAGGAGAGATACGTCCTGTATCACGCGTAGAGCAACGCATAGTGGAGGCTGAAAAAATCGGATTCAAGAAAATATTCATTTCAGCCGCCCACAAAAAGAATATCGAAAACATCCGCCACTCTATCGACATCATAATGGTATCCAAAATAGAGGAGCTCTTTAGAATGTTATTCGTAAAGCGCAGAAGCATACAAGAATAGGATTTTTTACAATTGTATCAATGTTCACAATTATAAATAAAATGTAATTTTACATTTTACAAATGTATATAATGTATATCAAATATACCTATATAATTGTCTGTATGTAAAGCATAATAAAAATATGTTGTGTGTAATAAACTAAAAAACACACGTACAACTATTCAGAATAATTATTAGAAAAAGAGAGAAACATTTCAGTTTTAGATTTTACGTGTTTTTTATTCACGAAAGAATTATTAACTTTGCATTTCGAAATAAAAGAAAAATTGGTTACACCTTTAAACAAAATTATTATGCAACTTCTTGAATTTGAACAGCCTATACAGGAACTTGAAGAACAGTTAGCCAAAGCTGAGGAGATAAAAGCAGCAGGTGCAGTGGACATCGAAGCCACAATAACCGACCTCAAGAACAAGATAACTGCCACCCGCAAAGATATTTACGAAAACCTCACTCCGTGGCAGCGCGTTCAGGTTTCGCGTCATCCCGAAAGACCATACACCCTTGCATATATCAACGCAATTTGCGACGACTTTATAGAACTGCACGGCGACCGTCAGATTAAAGACGACACCGCTATGGTAGGCGGATGGGGCATGGTAGATGGACAAAGCATAATGTTCATTGGCCAGCAGAAGGGTGTAAACACCAAAATGCGCCAATATCGCAATTTCGGTATGGCAAATCCCGAAGGCTACCGCAAGGCACTAAGGCTTATGCGCATGGCAGAAAAATTCAACAAACCAGTAGTAACATTCATCGACACTCCAGGCGCTTACCCTGGCGCTGAGGCTGAGGAACGTGGACAAGCAGAGGCTATTGCCCGCAATATTTACGAAATGTTCCGTATCAAAGTGCCTATCATATGCATAGTTATAGGCGAAGGCGCGTCAGGCGGAGCCATTGGCATTGGCGTGGGCGACCGTGTTTATATGCTCGAAAACACATGGTACTCTGTAATCGCTCCCGAATCTTGCTCAAGCATTCTTTGGCGCAGTTGGGATTTCAAACGCGACGCAGCAGCCGCTCTTAAGCTATCGGCCGAAGATATGTACGGCAACCACCTCATCGACGGCATAATTAAAGAGCCTATGGGAGGTGCTCACTCTAATCCAGAAGAAATATTTAAAACCGTAAAAAAGACTATCTTAGACAGTCTCAAAACATTACGTTCAATACCCGTTGAGCAACTTTTGCAGCAGAGGCTCGACAAATTTGCTAACATGGGCGTATTCATTGAAGAATAATTCCTTTGCCGAAATCTATAATGCCCGTATACAACAACATTCAAAAAAAGAAGCAGCAGGATATCATTGATATCAATGCGCAGTACGGACGCAAGCCCCCAGAGGCAGAAGACCTCGAAGGACTTGTGCTCGGCGCCATCATGCTTGAAAAGGGGTCGGAAATTGAGGTGATGAATATTCTCAAGCCCGAAAGTTTCTATTCCGACAAGCATCGCAAAATTTTTGAAGTGATTGTTGAGCTGTCTACTGAGCATTATCCTATCGACATATACACTGTAAGCGAACGTCTGCGGTCGCGAGGAGAATTAGACGAAATTGGAGGAGCATACTACATTGCATCGCTCACCGAGCGTGTAGGTAGTGCTGCCCACTTAGAATTTCATGCACGCATTATCGCGCAGAAATATATCCAAAGGGAACTAATAAAAGTTGCTTCCGAAATCGAGAGCAAAGCATACGACCTTGGAAGCGATGTTGACGACCTGCTCAACTTTTCGGAGAAAAAAATCTTCGACCTCGCTTATGGCAATATCAAAAACGACACGCAGAGCATGGATCAAGTGCTAAAAGTAGCAATTGACCAGATAGAAGAGGCATCAAAACGTACCGACGGTCTCAGCGGTGTACCATCAGGCTTTACATCATTAGACCGCATAACGCAAGGCTGGCAACGCAGCGACATGATTGTTGTGGCTGCCCGTCCATCTATGGGTAAAACTGCATTTGTGCTTTCTATGGCTCGTAACATGACAGTTTATCACAAAGTGCCAGTAGCGATATTCTCTCTGGAAATGTCGGCTGTACAGTTAGTTAACCGTTTAATAGTATCCGAAACAGAGCTACCAAGCGACAAGATACGCACTGGCAAACTCGAAGACTACGAATGGACACAATTAGACAGTAAAATCAAAAACCTCGAAGGCGCACCTCTATACATCGACGATACTGCAGGTATATCGCTTTTTGAACTTCGTGCCAAATGCCGACGCTTAAAAATGCAGCACAACATAGAGATGGTAATCATTGACTACCTGCAGCTTATGACAGGTCCCCCCGAAGTTAGAGGCAACCGTGAGCAAGAGGTGTCAACCATTTCGCGCGGCATCAAAGCCATAGCCAAAGAGCTAAACATACCTATAATTGCACTATCGCAGTTGAGCCGTCAGGTAGAAATGCGTGCCGGCGACAAGCGTCCGCAGCTGAGCGACCTCCGTGAATCAGGCGCCATAGAGCAGGATGCCGACATCGTATGCTTTATTCACCGTCCTGAAAAATTTGGAATAATGCAAGACGAACAAGGCAACTCTACCGAAGGTCTCGGTCAAATTATCATAGCAAAGCACCGCAACGGCGCATTAGAGGATGTAAACCTACACTTCCGTGCCGAATTTGCAAGATTTGAAGAGTGGGACAACCAAGGTCTTATGGTAGCCGACGATGCAGGAAACCTTGCGCAGACCTTTGTAAGCAAAATGAACGGAAGTTCGGCACCCTCAAACCCAATGGCAGGAATACCATCGATGCCGCAAATGGGCGGTGTGCCCGACATAGAATACAATCCATTTGCCCCGCAACCACAAAACAGCAACTACGCAGCTCCAATCAACGACAGCGGCGACGTTCCTTTTTAATACCGTATAACAATATGAGAATTATTGCCGCCATATTGATAGTAATAATTTCTGCGCTGCCCTCCGTTGCAATGAAGATTCTGATTCCCATGGACGAGAGCCAGACCAACCACCTTAAAGCCTACGGCGTTACATACTCAGTTTTGGAGGCAGGATTTACAGCCGAATGGCTGCTCAACTACCGCGGAGGAAGTTTTTTAACCGACTATACCGATCAGATAGCCACCATTTGCAGGGTTAGAAACGTAAGTTTCCAACAAATTCCAGACGCAGCAGCCGACAATATTTTAGCACAAATTTCGCGCAACGATGTAAACATGGAGCACATAAAATTAGAAAAAGCTCCAAGAATAGCAGTTTACGCACCAAAAACCTACAAACCGTGGGACGATGCAGTTATGTTGGTGCTCACATACGCCGAGATACCTTACACAGTGGTATACGATGAAGAAATCCTCACAGGCGAGCTGTCGAAATACGACTGGCTGCACGTACACCACGAAGACTTCACCGGGCAATTCGGAAAATTTTATGCATCATACAAAAATGTACCTTGGTACAAAAACCAAGTAATTGAATTTAACGCACTTGCGCAGAAAATGGGATACACCAAAGTATCAAAACTAAAATTGGCAGTGGCAAAAACCATAAAGCAGTTTGTAGAAAACGGAGGATTTATGTTTGCAATGTGCAGTGCCACTGACAGTTTCGACATTGCCCTCGCTGCCGAAAACACCGACATCTGCCAATCAATGTTCGACGGCGACCCTATTGACCCCAACTGTCAATCAAAACTCGATTTCAACGCTACATTCGCCTTTAAAAATTTCAAACTTGAGCTCAACCCAAACGTATACGAATACAGCGACATTGACGCCACCACAACCCGACGTGTACAAAAAGAAAACGACATTTTCACCTTGTTTGAGTTTTCCGCTAAATGGGACCCCGTGCCTACGATGCTCTGCCAAAACCACGAAAATATCATCGACGGTTTCATGGGGCAAACAACATCGTATCGAAAAGAAGTTTTGAAAAGTTCGGTCTTGATTATGGGCGAAAACAAAGCAGCCAACGAAGCCCGCTACATACACGGAGAATTTGGAAAAGGCACATGGACGTGGTATGGTGGACACGACCCCGAAGATTACCTACACTATGTAGGTGACCCACCTACCGACCTCGACCTACACCCAAACTCGCCAGGTTACCGACTGATACTCAACAATGTTCTATTTCCTGCTGCTAAAAAGAAGAAGATGAAGACCTGAATTTCCTTACCCACAACACCCAAAGTCCAAACACACCTGCGTAAAGGATATATTTGAAAAGGTATTCGTGAGTAAAGTCGAACCAATCTGGATGATATTGTGCCACAAGAATGAGCATAATTAAGCGGAGAATATTAAGCAAAATTATCACCACAAAACCGGCAAGCGTATAGAGTATCTTGCGCTTAACCTCTGCAGGAGTGGCGATTATAAACGCAGAAAACACAACCAAAACTGTGCGTCCCACACAACCTCGGTCTAAAATAAGTCCGCCGCCATAGGAGTCGGTTATTATTTTACCAAATGTATAGCAGTGATAACCAAATAGATTAAGAATATTTTTTACCGAATTAGCAATAAACTCGGTAAGAAGGTAGACCCCTTCCTCATAAAGGGCAAACACATAATAGTTTTTTTTCAGACAGAAAAAGAAAAGGAAACCCGCCACTGCCGCAACTGCGAGATTAAAACCCACCTTTGCCAACGGCGACCAGCTATGATAAAACCTGGTAGACATAAAAAGTTAATAGTCTATTCAGAAGTTTTGCTATCTTCTTCCCTCTTGCTTAAACGATAGTCGCGATACTTTTTAACTCCGTAAGCCACGCCAGCAGCTATAAGAGCAGATACACCACCATCGAGAGGAACAGGATACTGAGGCTTGCCTCCATTACCGACTCCTGCCAACAATTCCCCACTAAATAGCATACACAATGCAAAGGAAACGAAGAATAATATTTTTTTCTGTTTATTCATATCTCAATCAATAAACCATGGTTGTTATAACTAAACAACTATACGTAATTAATAACCTTTATGTTTCTGACCAACATAAAAGGAATATGGTTGCATTATTAATAACCATATTCCTTGCCAAATATTGTATAATAAGTTTAAAAAAAAGGTTAAATTCCGAATTCTTTTTTGAGAGTGTCTACATAGTCAAGTTTTTCCCAAGTGAAAAATTCTACCTCTTTTTTCACCTTTTTACCGTTTTCTATCACTTCCACTTTTTTGGAGTAAGGTTCGCGTCCAAAATGACCGTAAGCGGCAGTATCTAAGAAAATCGGGTTTTTAAGTTTCAATCGGCGGATAATGGCAGCGGGACGGAGGTCGAAAATCTTGAGAAGTTTCTCAGCAATTTCGCCGTCGCTGATTTTAACCTTGCTTGTGCCATAAGTGTTAACATACAAGCCTACTGGCTGAGCCACACCGATAGCGTAAGCCACCTGCACGAGGCATTCGTCGGCAATACCGGCAGCCACCAAGTTTTTGGCTATATGGCGAGTAGCGTAAGCAGCGCTGCGGTCTACCTTTGAGGGGTCTTTGCCCGAAAATGCTCCGCCGCCGTGTGCACCCTTGCCACCGTAAGTGTCAACAATTATCTTACGGCCTGTGAGACCAGTATCACCGTGAGGTCCACCGATTACAAACTTACCAGTGGGGTTAACCAACAATTTATAATCGCCCTTAAAAAGAGCCTTCTCCTTAGCGCTTAATTTCTTCAACAAACGAGGGATGAGAATATCGCGGACATCTTCGGTAATTTTTGCAACCATATCCTTGTCGGCCTTGAGTTGCTTTTTGGGAGTGTCAGCTTTGATAAACTCGTCGTGCTGAGTGGAAATAACGATAGTATCGATACGTTTTGCAACATTGTTGTCGCCGTATTCTATCGTCACCTGACTCTTGCTGTCAGGGCGAAGATAGGTCATCTGCTTACCCTCGCGGCGGATGGCAGCAAGTTCGATAAGAAGCTTGTGAGCGAGCTCGATGCTGTAAGGCATAAGGTTTTGCGACTCTTTTACAGCATAGCCAAACATCATACCTTGGTCGCCTGCGCCTTGATTGTCAAGGTCTTCGCGCTCAACACCACGGTTAATATCCTGGCTCTGACCATGAATAGCGGAGATAACGCCGCAACTGTTGCCGTCAAACATATATTCTCCCTTGGTGTAACCGATGCGATTGATAACGTCGCGGGCAGTCTGCTGCACGTCGACATACGCCTCTGTTTTTACTTCGCCTCCCAAAACGGCAAGGCCTGTGGTAACAAAAGTTTCACAAGCCACCTTGCTCTCAGCGTCTTGTTTTAAAAATTCATCCAAAAGTGCGTCAGAAATCTGGTCTGCCACTTTGTCGGGATGCCCTTCCGAAACTGATTCGGATGTAAAAAAATATGACATAACGTGTTAATAATTTTGATTATTAAAAAAAAGTTTGAGGTAGCAATAAAGGGAGGCAGTGTTGCTTTAGCATTTTTTTTAGCGGTTGCAATCAAACCAAATCCGTCCGCGATATTTACCCAACATTGTTGCCGCAAAAGTAACAATTATTTTCATATTCGGTTATAAAAATTCAAAAAAAAGCATAATTGCATTTAGTAATGTATATTGTTTAACAAATTTTATATCTTTGAAACCGAAAACAAACACACAAAATAAGCATGAATCTGCCTGAAAATGTAGTATGTACGCAAAATGCCGACGCTGTTTTGTCGGATATTATCAAAGGAGTGCCGTCAAAAGTTTTTGTGCTAGTAGACGAAAATACTGCCAAATACTGCCTCCCTCTCCTACCCTGCATTAGCGAAAGCGGTGCGTCGATAATAGAAATTCACAGTGGCGAGCAATACAAAAACATTGACACTCTGAGCGTTATATGGTCAAATCTAAGCAACGGAGGTGCCGACCGCAAAAGCCTTTTTGTTAACATTGGTGGTGGTGTAATTGGCGATATGGGCGGACTTGCCGCATCGCTTTTCAAACGGGGCATAAAGTTCGTTAATGTGCCTACAACTCTCCTCGCGCAGGTCGACGCTTCGTGTGGAGGCAAATTAGCTGTTGATTTTCAACACTTTAAAAACGAAATCGGAGTTTTCAACAATCCTCACAAAGTGATTGTTGATTCCACATTCTTAAAATCACTTCCACAAAGGCAGATTATTTCAGGATTTGCCGAAATGATAAAACATGCGCTGCTCGTTGACCGTGGTTATTTCGAGAGCCTATTGACATTCGACCCTAAAAATCCCGACTACCAATTACTATCGCTACTTGTAGAAACATCAATCAAGATAAAAAACGAGTTTACATCTGCCGACCCCACCGAAAAGGGGCTTAGAAAAATGCTCAATTTTGGTCATACAATCGGGCACGCCATTGAAAGTTATTCATTTTCAACGCCTTCTCCCCTATTGCATGGCGAGGCGGTGGCGGCAGGCATAGTGTGCGAACTTTTCTTGAGCAACCACTATATGGGATTCCCTATTAAAAACCTTATAGAAGTTTCCAAAATGATAGGTACATATTTCCCATCGTTCAGATTTGGAATGGAAACTTATAAAACACTTATAGAATTAATGCAACACGACAAGAAAAACTCAGGCGGCAAAATATCGTTCTCGCTCGTAAGCGAATTCGGCAAATATCAATACGATGTCAACTGCAACGAAGAAGACATCTGCCAGGCTTTCTCGTTCTACAACCAAATGAATATTTAATTTTTAACATAGATAACATTATACAACATGTACACAGATAACCTTTTATCGACATCGAAATACAGATTGGCGTATATCGTAACATTCCTTCTCAGTATAGGATCATTTATTTACTATTACGTTGATAGACCGCACCCACTATCGCTATTGGTGGCGGGAATCATATTTGCCGTAGTATTTCTGTTTATGCTGCTGGTGCTTCGCCCATCATTCTTCAGCTTTTGCGACGAAAAAGACCCAATAGAGATTCGCACCTACAACGCATTCCCGATAATGCGTCAACATGTGGCGTTCAGCATCAAAAAACAACTATTGCACAAATACATAATCAAAAAACAGCTGTTCGGTCTCAGACGTACATTGTCGATCACAATACGCGGCATCAACAAGCAACGCGAGGTTGAGGAGTTTACATATCCGGCATTCAACATTTCGTCGTTCTCAATTGGCGAAGTAGAACAGCTCGAAAAACAGCTCAACCACTATATCAACGCAAATCTCGAACGCAAATCTCACAAATAAAACAATGAAGAAGCTACTATCTCTCATATTTTTCTTATTCTGTTTTTCTGCAAGTTATGCCGATGGAGGAGACCCAGATTTGTTTTCAGACGCAGGCATTGCCGAAAAATTTGCCACAGCCGACAGCATTGCCATTAGCAACTTTACCGACTCCGCAATGCCGGGAAGAATGCCCACATTCTTGTTTACCTCAATAGTTTCGGCAGTTGGCACTTACACTTTGTACGGCGCGGGTGCAGGCCCCATTGCTGTGGCTATCGTATACGCTTGCAAGCACGGCGACCGCAGAGAGGTAAAGCTCGCTATTTTTGGCTGTCTTACTGGTGCCGCAGTGGGGGGATTGATAAAATGGCTCACGGTAAAATAGTAGCGGCATTTTTACCTATTTGCTTCTGTATCAACGCAGAAGCCCAACTACATTTTTCGGTAGAAGCCGACTTTTTAGAAGAGATTACCGACGGCAAAACTATCAACATACTTTCAAAAGGGCATTTAAGCTACCACCAAGGTTGTCAATTACTTGTTAAAGAATATGCCGCTCCAACCGCAATAACCACTATAGTCAGGCAACCACAAATCAAGCAGTCGATTCTATATCAAGCATTAAACGCCGGATTTGCAGCCACATCGGCAACAGATTACTATTTTGAGCCAGTGGCTGTGGTAAAAAGAAGCAAATCAGCCATCACCACATATATGCTACCACCGCGTATCGCCGACACCTTGCTCAAACACAATCAAAACGCGGTTGGCAAAATAATGACATCACAAACAAGCAACCACTTAGATGCCGAAATAATGTTCGACAAAAACGACTCAGTAATTGGTAAAACTTTTTATTACGACTACGAAACCATAGGTGGTGTGGATTTCCCTACCCGCACAATATCCGTAACATACGGCGAAAAAGAAATTTATATCAAAAGCATTTACAGCAATATAGTATTTGATAATTATAAGCCCGACTCATCAATAATATACCCCACGGAGGCATTTCAAAAGGATTCTTTATGCGAAGAAGAAGGCAAAACATTTTACAATATGCTGTTCGCATTTTACAAGAGAATAATATCGCCACAGGACATACAGAAATGTAGTTTTTATCCATCGTGTTCGCAATACAGCAAAATAACATTCAGCCAAAACGGTTTTTTTTACGGGTTTGCCGACACATTCGACCGTTTGCTAAGATGCAACGGCGTCGACAAAAAAGGATACCTTTACGACGAAAAACGAAACAGCCTCATCGACTATCCTTTGAAACGGAAAAAATGAAATACGCATTTATATTCATATTGATAACGCTGACAGCCAACATTTCAAAAGGGCAGAACCTTTACGACACCGCTCACACCAAAGTGTTTGCGCAATATCTTTACAACACACAACAGTATCATTTTGCAGCCGAAGAATACGAACGTCTTGCAAAAAATAATTATAGTAATAGTTTAGATTATTCAATTAAAGCAATTGAATGTTATGAAATTGCCTATGACTATAAAAATGCTCTAAAACATTTTGAAAAATATGTTCTTCCACATGCGGAAAGCAACTCCCAATACTATTTCAGCTATGTTAAACTCCTTATAAAAAACAGCCAATACAATACGGCATATGTATATTGCGATTCAGTAAAAGCCCCGTACACCACCAAAATGCACAACATAAAATATGGACTTGCATCAATTTGCAACCATACGCCAATAGAAACAGAGTTCATTCTTCCAGAAATCAGATTATTGTCTACAAGCAATATAAAACAAAAAAGGCTATTTCCTGCGGTAACTATGTCAGCAATAGTGCCGGGTAGCGGCAGAATTTACTGCGGATACGTGAGCGAAGGTATCACCACCATGCTGAGAGCATGTTTCGAATATCTGCACCTGATATATGGATTCAGGAAATATGGCTTTGGCGACCCTTATCCGCTATTTTTCGGCACTGTATCGGTATGTTTCTACATTGGCAACATATTCGGAACAGTAAAATCGGTAAAAAAATTCAACACAGCACAAAAGAATATCAGAGATGGACAAATTATTGATTATATGTATAATAATCTTTTCTAACTGTGCTCTTTATAGTCAGAATTGTGATTCGGTGCTCAACATCGCCGTAAAAGCTTTTGTCAACGGCGATACTTTATTGGCATTAAAAGAGATACAACGTACTATCTTATTCGATACTACAAGTAACAATTCTCAAAAATATGTCACCGCAGCCCAGTTGTTTGCCTATGTGGGCAACTATGATAAAGCAGAAGTATTCATCAATCAAGCTTACCAAAAAGTAAATTCAAATTTACAGCAAAACGAAGTCCTTATGGCAAAAGCAGATATCTATATCTCATCTAAAAAATACTTTAATGCAATCGGCACATTGATGCAGATAGATACCGAAGAGTTTGAAGAATTATCTGCCGGACAAAACCTTCGCTTAGCAATATGCTGCTACCATCTTGGAAAGTACAGTCAATGTCAAGAATATATATCAAAAGTAGTAAAGCCAGAAAAACAGCACGAATTAGAAAAGCTCATTCGCAAGACACGCAGACTGGGCAAACCCTCTCCCGCAACGGCTGGCATATCAAGCGCTATTATTCCTGGCTCAGGACAGTATATCGCCAATAGTCCCATAGATGGCATAGCCTCTGAAATGCTTATAGGGTCGTTTGTAACACTCGGGATATATTTAGCAAATAATTATGGCAATTGGACAGCCGTGTTATGCGTTTTACCATGGATTCAACGTTATTATATAGGAGGGATAAAAAACGCGGCAGACTGCGCCAAAAGGAAACGCGCCACAAAAACCAACACACTGCTAAACAAATTATTAGACTGCAGCGTTTTACAATACCGAAACGAATTTTAACGTTCTCAATTTGGCAGTTAGGCAAATAGGCATTATATTTGTTTTGTAAATAATATGTTTAATCTTGATAATAATTATATAAAATGAAAAAAATAATAATAACTCTCGCATTATTTCTATCAGCCATAGCGCTCAACGCACAAGACTACGGAGAAACATGGCTTTCCAAGCAATTGGTTTACACTTCGTTAGAAGAAGCGTTAGGTTATCCCGACAACGTTGAAGTGTTAGACCTCAGCAATAAAAACCTTACAGCGGTTCCGGCAGAAGTGACACAATTCAAAAGGCTAAAAGTCTTATACATACAAGGCAACTCCATTACCAATCTTCCCTCAGGACTTTTCCAACTGCCTGACCTCCGCCAGATTTTCGCCGACCAGAATTCAATCTCGCAAATTCCGGTAGAGATAACCAACCTGAGAAAGTTGAAACGCCTGTCGCTTGCCAACAACCGCATTACCGACATAGGGCCACTCACCAATTGCGCCACAGTAGAGTCTGTTACTCTGTCTAACAATTTAATAGCAACAATACCCGCCTCCATTTCTAACATGAAATCGCTCAAAGAGCTCGACCTGTCGTTCAACAAACTCACATCTATGCAGGCGGCGCTCACCGAGATCAAGAGTCTCGAAACACTCTTGCTTGCGGGCAACTCCATCACATCGGTACCAGCTGCCGTAGCCAACTTCAAATCGCTCAAAGTGCTCTATCTAGACAACAACAAAGTGCGCGATATGTCGCAAATATGCAATATCACCACACTCACAAGGCTTTCGTTGTCGGGCAATGGCATAATCACAATCCCCGCCAAGATATCGCAACTAAATCACTTGCAACGGCTTATACTCAACAACAACAGCATATCATCGTTCCCCCTCGACCTCACAAAAGTCACCACACTAGAATTTCTCGACCTCAGCAACAACAAGCTTACACGTCTGCCAAACGACGTTTCGAAACTCACAAACCTTTTCGACTTCAACCTCTGCAACAATCTTTTTGCGCAGTTTCCTGAGCTTCTCCAAGACCTTCCTGCCCTCAAAGCAGTGGGTGTAAGCGGAAACAAGACAGAAATGGTACCTCCTATGCTCGGATACAACCGCGATCTTTATTAAAAAAAACTAAAAAAAAGCATATCGCGGGAAAAAAACATACCATTTTGCAAAAAATGTCTTATATTTGAACTAAAATTTATTTGCAAACGCCAGATTGGCACCTAAAAAACGATAATGTTTGAATCCGCTGATATATTGAATTTTATAAAAGCTCTACGCGACTATGGAAGATATGACTTTTCTAACTATTCAGAAAAGTCGTTTACAAGGCGTGTTGAGAAAATAATGATGGATTACAAATTAGATATTCCACAACTTATCAGCAAAATAAAAACAGACCGCAATTTTATGGAGCAAGTAGTGCGAGACATCACTGTCAACACTACCGAACTATTCCGCGACCCACAAGTATGGCACGCCATCAAATACCGCATACTGCCCCGTTTGGCAAGCAAAAGAGAAATCAACATCTGGCACGCTGGATGCAGCACGGGTCTCGAAGTATACTCTATGATAATACTACTCAACGAGATGGGCATGCTTCACCGTTGCCACATTTACGCTACCGACCTCAACACCGACGTGCTCAAAACCGCTCAAAAAGGCGTATACAGTTACCGCTCTATTTCTGAATATCTTGAAAACTTCAACAAAGTTTTGTGCGAAAACCCATACAACTTCGACGAGCATTTGGTTGTAACATACGAAAAGTATTTTGAATTCAACAAAATAAAGGACATCTTCAAGGTTAAAGAAGAGTTTTTGAATATCGCAACTTTCCAGAAACACGACCTTGTAAACGACCCGAATCCATTTGACGTATCATACGACATCATATTGTGCCGCAACGTGCTGATATACTTCAACAACACACTCCAAAACAAACTTTTCTTAGATTTTTGGAAATATCTCGACACATACGGATCGCTTGTATTAGGTATACACGAAAGCATTATTGGTCCTACAAGTGCAAAATACGAAAAAAGAGGACTGATTTACAACAAAAAAGTGTTTTAAACTATGGACGAATTTCAGACTATACCATACGAAGATTTTAGAAAAATAATCTCCACTGTGCGTACACTGCGCAATATAGACTTCACCTATTATGCGCCTGAAATTCTTATGCACCGTATCACAAGGTCGATGTATATGCACGGGGTGCAAACATCCGACCGTCTGATCAACAAGCTCATGGCCGACAACTATTTTGCCGACCTGTTTGTATCAGAGCTTTTTGTGCCCACCACAGAAATGTTTAGAGACTATTCTATGTGGAAGTTTTTGGAAGACAACATTATAGAAAAACTTAAAAACGAAACACTATGCAAAATATGGGTTCCACAAGTGTGTGGCGACGATGAATTGTATTCGTTGCTCACCATTCTGCACCGCAAAAGGATACTCAACAGATGCACCGTGTACGCAACATCGCCTATACAGAAAACGCTCAACGATGCAAAAAGCGGTTTCATCGACCAGAAAAAGATAGAAATAAGCACAGCAAATTTCAAAAAAATAGACCCGGAAGCAGAGCTGAGCCACTATCTCACAAAAGAAGACAAATACGACTATTTTTCTCCTGAATTGCTCAACAACGTGATATTTCTCAAAAGCGGAATTGAAAGCAGCCCTCCGCCCGACAACGGATTCAATCTGGTTCTTTTCCGCGACCGTATGCTATATATGAACGCCCAAACTAAAAAAGCTGTGGTAGACACCATTGCCAAAACCATATGCAACGGAGGATTCTTTGTTATTGGCATACGAGAAAACCTCGCCAACTGCGACTTCAGGAATGTGTTTATTCCTGTATCAAAAAGCGAAAATATTTATATTAAAATTCAAAAGTAGAAAATATGTACATAGTAATTGGTGGATCGGCAGGAAGTTTTCAAGCGGTAACAGCTTTACTCGCAAGCATACCGCGCAACTATCCACATACCATTTTTCTATGCCTCCACCGATTAAAAAACGTCAGGGGCGGTTTTGTAGAAGCTCTTTCGCTCAAATCAAACATTCCGATATGCGAACCATACGACAAGGATACAGCAATGCCGGGAGTAGCTTATCTTGCTCCCGCTAACTACCATATGTATATTGACGCAAACAATCAGTTTTCGCTTTCCACCGAAGAACCGATAAACCACTCGAGGCCATCAATCGACGTCACATTCTGCTCCATTGCAAACACCTACAAAGAAAACGCCATCGGCATACTGCTCTCTGGTGCAAACAAAGACGGTGCACTTGGACTCAAAGCTATCAAAGACGCCGGAGGAACTGTGATTGTACAGTCGCCTGACGAATGTCAGGTAAAAACCATGACCTCTGCTGCCATAAAGATTACCGAAGTAGACTACATTATGCTCACCAACAATATTATAGATTATTTGAAAAACCTCTAATGATAATTTTGCCATGAATAAATTCGTAATTGGACAGAAAAAAATAACCACAATAGTAACCATCTGGGTTATTGTGTGCATAGCAAGTATCGCAGCCATCTTAGTGCCAATGACACAAAGCTATGCAGGATGGATACTGATAGGATTTCCAATCCTATCTGCAATAGTTATGATGGCAGTATCCTCATACGCTAAAAAGCTGCTCCACGAAGCCGACGTATTAGAAAAGCAACTCGACTTTCTACCTAACAGAGGCAGCAACGACAGCCTCAACAAATCTTATGGCGACGCCCGAAGCCAAGCCGAAGAAAACAACGAACAAATTAAACAAGAAAAAATACGCCAAGAAAAAGAACTCAAAGCTAAACGCGAAGCAGAAGAAAACAAACATCTTGAACAAGTGGCTTCTGAAATTGCCGTTGGCCTTGAACAAACAGCCGACCTCAACGACTATTTCGACAAACTGCTCAGCAATTTTGCCAAAGTTTTCGACATTGTGCAGGGCGTGGCATACGCTCTCAACCCAAAAATTGAAAAATTTGAAATTAAGAGCACCTACGCCTACTACACACCCGACACCGACCGCACATTTGAACTTGGCGAAGGCATCAACGGACAGGTAGCCAAAGACAAAAAAATCCTAATGCTCGACAACATTCCCGAAAACTATATACAAGTAGTAGTGTCAGGGCTCGGACAAGGTTCGCCTAAACATCTTATTTTCATCCCCATAGTATTCAAGGACAAAACTATCGCATTGGTGGAACTTGCCACATTCGAAAAGAAAGGGTTCAACCTCAACTTGCTCGCCGACAAAATAAATAAGCGTGTGGCTCAGCATATTGCCGACAATATAAACATCACCACGGCATAATGAAACGCGCTGTAATAATAGTGGCAGGAGGCAAAGGGGTACGTATGGGACTTAGCACGCCCAAACAATTCTTAGACATTGCAGGAATACCTATCTTGTGCCGCACTGTTGGGCAGTTTCGCAGCTTCGACCCCTCAATAGATGTGCTTATTGCTCTGCCAGCCCAATACATCGACTACTGGAAACGCATTTCCCAAGCGTTCCTGCCCGAGGGGAGTTACCGCATAGTAAAAGGTGGCGAGGAACGTTTCCATTCGGTAAAAAACGCCATCAACGCACTCTCTCCCGACACCGACCTCGTTGGCGTGCACGACGGGGTACGCCCGCTTGTATCGGTATCTTGCATTGCGCAATGCTATACCACTGCCGCACTCAAAGGCAACGCTGTGCCTTGTATCAATCCTCCAGAATCAATTCGTACTGTGTTGACTGATGGAACTAGCAAAATCATCGACCGCAACACCGTGAAACTAATTCAAACACCACAAGTGTTCCATGCCGAAGTACTCCGCCATGCATACGCTCAACAATACGAACCCTCTTTTACCGACGACGCATCAGTAGTTGAGCGGTTCGGCGAAAAAATCAATCTCATCGACGGCGACCGCAGCAATATCAAAATCACCACTTTGGAAGATATTAGCTACGCCGAATATGTAGTCGGGAAAACGAAAAAAGTACATTAATCCTCAATTTTTATATATAAATTTGCAGCCAAATAAAACCCTACAACATGTTTCTCGAACCAAAATGCCACGCCGGAAGCATCGAAGTTATCTCCGGCTCAATGTTTTCGGGCAAGACAGAAGAGCTTATACGCCGTCTGCGCCGCGCTCAAATTGCCAAACTTAAAACTGCAATATTCAAGCCCGCTACCGACACCCGTTACAGCAAAACTGCAGTGGTGTCGCACGACAAACATTCTGTGCAGTCAATAGTGGTAAACTCCAGCACCGACATACTCGCCCTATGCACAAACGCCCAAGTGATAGGCATCGACGAGGCACAGTTTTTTGATGCCAACCTCACATCGGTATGCCGTACATTAGCCCACCGAGGTATCAGGGTTATTGTCGCAGGATTAGACATGGATTATCTCGGACGTCCGTTCGGGCCCATGGGCAACATCATGTGCATAGCCGACGACGTTACCAAAGTACACGCAATATGCACACGTTGCGGTTCTATAGCCCAGTTTTCACACCGCCTCTCCGACGACGACAAACTGGTGAGCCTCGGTGAAAAAAACACTTACGAGCCTCTATGCCGCGAATGTTACTGTAAACTTTCTTCTGTTAAAGAATTAGTTAATGACAATTGCGACTGTAATTAGGAAAATCTATCTGCTGCCAGTAAGATTCTACCGGCTGTGCATATCACCGTGGCTACCCGACGCATGCCGTCATACACCCACATGCTCCAAATATGCAATACAAGCTGTTGAATACCACGGTATCATACGAGGTACACTGCTGGCCACGTGGCGACTACTTCGATGCAACCCATGGGGCACCCACGGTTTCGACCCTGTTCCTCCGCCCAATTTTTACAAAATTCGCAGAGCCTTACGCCGTGCTAAACAAAAACACAAACAATAATTAATTTTAAATATATGCCTGACATTCAGACACAACAACCCTCTGATCCATTTTCTTTAGGACAAGTATTGGTATTCGACAAGCCTCTACGGTGGACATCGTTCGACCTAGTTAACAAAGTACGCTATATGCTCAAAACCCATCTTGGAATCAAAAAGATAAAAGTGGGACACGCAGGAACTCTCGATCCTCTTGCTTCGGGACTACTCATAGTATGCACTGGACGAAAAACCAAAGAAATAACCACATTTCAAGACCACGACAAAAAGTATATAGCCACAATACAACTGGGTGCTACCACTCCAAGTTTCGACCTTGAAACCGAGCCAGAAGACTTCAAAGACGTTTCGTCAATTACACAAGAAACGGTTGAAAACTGCCTGAAAAACTTTATTGGCGAACAAACCCAATATCCTCCTGTATACAGCGCAAAAAAAATCGACGGGAAACCCGCCTACATATCCGCACACAAAGGTCGAGCCGACGAAGTAAAAATGCGTCCTCACCTTATATATATATACGGTATAAAAATCACCGACTGGGACGATGGTAAAAAACAGTTCAAAGCCATAGTATCTTGCAGCAAAGGTACTTACATCCGTTCCCTTGCACACGACATAGGGCAGAGGCTCGGAGTAGGCGCATACCTCGCCGGATTAAGACGGACACAAATAGGAGAAATACACATAGAATCGGCAATTTCTTTGGAAGATTTCGAAAAAAAATTGTCAAATTTTAAACAATAATTTATATATTTGCAACGTTGCAATTTGTACAAAATATTCTAAATAGTTAACTACCAAATGAAATTATCAAAGTTTAAGTACGAACTTCCGGATAAGCAGGTGGCACTTTTTCCCACCGAAAACAGAGACGAGGCGCGGCTTATGGTTATCAATAGAAAAACTAAGTCGGTAGAACACAGGATATTCAAAGACCTAGTTGAGTATTTCAACGACGGAGACGTGATGGTGTTTAACAACACGAAAGTGTTTCCGGCACGCCTCTACGGCAACAAAGAAAAAACAGGCGCCAAAATAGAAGTATTTCTTCTGCGCGAACTCAACCACGACCAACGCCTTTGGGACGTGCTCGTGGATCCAGCCCGCAAAATACGAATTGGCAACAAGCTTTATTTTGGCGAAGACGATAGCCTCGTGGCAGAAGTTATCGACAACACCACTTCGCGTGGCCGCACCCTCAGATTTTTATTCGACGGTCAGTACGACGATTTCAAAAAGATTCTTTACAGCATGGGAGAAACCCCGCTGCCCACAAAATACATCAACCGTCCGGTAACACCCGAAGACAAAGATCGGTACCAAACTATTTTTGCAAAGCACGAAGGCGCTGTGGCTGCTCCTGCAGCTGGGCTTCACTTCAGCAAAACCCTCTTAAAACGTCTTGAAATCGTAGGAGTAAACTTTGCAGAAATCACAGCACACGTTGGCTTGGGCAACTTCCGCAACGTTGACGTGGAAGACCTTACAAAACACAAGATGGACAGCGAGCAGATTTTTATAGAGCAAAGTTGTGTCGACATTGTAAACAAAGGCAAAGACGAGCACAAAAACGTTTGCGCAGTAGGCATATCCACTCTCCGCACTTTGGAAAGCTCTGTTTCTACAAGCGGATACCTTAAGCCATTCGAAGGCTGGACAAACAAATTTATTTTCCCGCCGTATGATTTCAGTGTTCCATCAAGCCTTATCACAAACTTTCACCACCCGTATTCCACAATGCTTATGACCACATCGGCATTTGCAGGATTTGATTTCCTAATGAGTTCGTACCAAATAGCGCTCAAAGAAGGTTATCGATTCGGACCCTACGGCGACGCCATGCTGATCCTTTAAGAATCTCCAAATAACAAAACGAAACGGATTGCTACTTGGAAAATATCCGAAGTAAGCAATCCGTTTCGTTTGTATCAGGTTGTTATCGTATAAATAATCTATATCTCGCTGTAGAAATCGTCGGCATCGTCCATAGCCAAAGTAGCTATCATTTCTACCAAAGAAGAAGTGTCGGCGCTTTCCATCAAGTCTACGTCAATGCTTGCGGGGCTGTAATATGTATTGTTCATGGCGGTAGTAATTAAATGAGTTAATATTCAATTTAATAATCGGTGAGATTTCCTTTCGAATTCTCATTAGTATGACACACAAAAAAGGATTTACCCTAATCATAAAAATGTATTTTTTTATTTTTTCTCAAAAAAAATTGTTGTTATCTTTACGCCATAAAGTTATAACCCAAAAACACATTAAAAATGAGAAGATTAGTCATATTATCCATTTTAGCACTTCCTTTTGCAGCTTGTTTTTCGCCACAAGGCGACGCATCAGGAAATCTCAGCGAAATTCTTCCTCAAAAAACAGGGAACGAAATTGAAACAGAACAAGTTTTATCAGAAACTGTAGCATACGAAAACGACGGTAAAGTAATAGAACTCACCGACGAAACCTTCAACACTTTGTGCATAGAAATGGAAACCAACGAAATTATATGTCCAGTTCCATTCATCATCGACTACAACGCTACATGGTGCGGTCCCTGCCAACAATTAGCGCCTATATTGGCAAAACTTCAAAAAGAATACGGCAACAAGATGCAAGTATTTTCAGTAGACATCGACAAATGTCAGCAAGCCGCCTCGATGTTTGAGTTCGACGCCATACCCACAATGATTTTTGTTGACGCAGAAGGCAATTGGGAACAAATGACCGGCGGACTTCCCGAATCTGAATTGCGCAAAGCTATAAAAGAACACCTTAAAATAGATTAACATTCTGTCAGTTCATTTCGGCTCAAGTTTTGCAACAATAATTTCAAAAACTGTCTTTCCAAAACTTTTACAACTATGAAAACTATTACAATGTTGATAATTGCGCTATTTGCTGCCGTAGGCTTACAGGCGCAGACCGAGGTAACACCGGCACAAGTAATATTCAACTGCGGCGGAAGCAAGGTTACACTCAAAGAGGCTAAAACCGAAGGAGCGAAACTAGATCCCAACTTCGACCTTGAGATTGTATTCAGCAAGACAGAATTGGAAAAACTACAGGCTGAATCTGTCAATTTTGAATTTCGTTGGTACTACTATATGAGCACAAAAAAGACCCTAATGTCAACAGCCACAGTTACTACCGACATTTCTGCCGCCGACGACAACCTCGTGCACATCAAATCTGAAAAGAAAAACCCACGCAAAGGATGGTGGGAAGTGCAGATCAAATGCAAAACCAACGAATCTCAAATTGAGTTTGCCGGAACAAAGGAATTTTCTATTCTGCTCAAATAAGCTTTTTTTATTTAACTTTGCACCAAATTTTAAAACTTGCGAAATGGAAATATACAAAGAAACAAGCCTTCTGAAACAAAGGCTGCAAAAACTGCGTTCGCAGTCAAAATCAATAGGTTTCGTTCCCACTATGGGAGCGCTTCACCAAGGACACATTTCTTTAGTAGAAAGAGCAGCCAAAGAAAACGACATTACTGTGGTGAGCATTTTTGTTAATCCCACACAATTCAATAACAAGGAGGATCTTGAAAAATATCCCCGCGACCCCGACGCCGACTTTGCCCTGTTGGAAAAAAACTCATGCGACATTGTTTTTGCACCAACAGTTGATGAGATGTATCCCACTCCCGACACAAGAGTATTCTCACTTGGTTCGGTAGCCGAAGTTATGGAGGGCAAATACCGTCCAGGACATTTCAACGGAGTATGCCAAGTGGTAAGCCGGCTTTTCAACATTGTGGAGCCCAACCGCGCCTATTTCGGACAAAAAGACTACCAGCAGATTGCAGTTATAAAGGCAATGGTGCGTAAGTATATGCCTACATTCAAAGGCGAAATCGTATCGTGCCCTATCAAACGCGAATCTGACGGACTTGCCCTCAGCAGCCGCAACGTGCATCTTTCGCCCGAACAACGTCAAAGCGCCTTATTGATTTCCAAAACTCTTTTTGAAGCAAAAAAAATGGCAGACAACAAGGCTACGCAAAAACAGATAACCGATTTTATCAAACGAAGCATAGCCTCCGACGCCAACCTTTGCCTCGAATATGTAGAAATAGCCGACAAGGACACTCTACAGCCAATTGCTAACGAATATCCGAAAAACGCAGTCATCTGCATCACTGTTTACGATGGCAAGACACGCCTCATCGACAACATTCTTTTGTAACTCTGAAAATGAACATCGAAGTATTAAAGTCGAAAATACATCGGGTTACCGTTACTCAAGCTTGTCTCGACTATATTGGTAGCATCACCATTGACGAACAGCTGATGAACGAGGCCGGTATCATCGAAAACGAAAAGGTACAGGTGGTGAACATCAACAACGGAGAACGACTTGAAACCTATGTGATAAAAGGCGAATACGGCAGCGGGTGCATCTGTTTAAACGGTCCAGCAGCAAGAAAGGTGCTTCCTGGCGACATAGTTATTATTATTTCCTATGCCTCTATGGATTTTGAAGAGGCTAAGACTTTCAAGCCAAAAATCGTTTTTCCCGACACAGCCACCAACAAGATAGTTAAGTAATTGAGCACAACCGATCTTCAAAAATATACCAAGGGAGGATACAACCCAGGACGTTCTTTTATTACAAGAGCGTTGTGGTATGTTGTGTGCCACACTTTTTATTCTACGCCGTGGGTTCCATTCTACGGAATCAAGAGGGTATTATTAAAGCTGTTTGGCGCCAAAATAGGTAAAAATGTAGTTATCAAGCCACGGGTATTGATTAAATATCCGTGGCTTTTATCCATTGGCGACTACTCGTGGATAGGCGAAGGTTGTTGGATCGACAATCTCGCGCAAGTTACCATAGGCCAAAACTGTTGCATATCGCAAGGAGTGCTGATAGAAACAGGCAGTCACAACTATAAAAATACTGACTTTAAACTCATTACCTCCCAAGTAGTATTAGAAGACGGAGTGTGGCTATGCGCCAAATCAATTGTTACTGCTGGCACCGTCTGCCAAAGTCACTCTGTGCTTGCTGCGGGTTCGGTAGCTCCTATCAAAATGCTTCCCTATTCAATCTACAAAGGCAATCCGGCAATAAAAATCAAGGAGAGAGAAATAAATGATTAAAATTTCGGTAATAACGCTTTGCAAAAACAATGAGGACACCATTGCCGATGCCATGCAATCATTCCGCTGTCAAGACTATCCTCACAAAGAGCATATCATTATTGATGGAGTAAGCACCGACAACACGCTCAATATTGTACGCCAATTCTTGCCCGACATTCTTGTTTCAGAGCCAGACTGCGGAATGTATTTCGCTGCCAACAAGGGAATTAGTATCGCCACAGGCGATGTTATTGCTTTTTTGCATGCCGACGATATTTTTGCCGCGCCAAATGTGCTCACCAAAATGGCTGAAACCATCGAACAAAACAACAGCCAAGCAGCATATGCCGACCTTTGCTACGTGTCAAAAGACAACACCGACCATATTGTGCGGTATTGGCAAGCGGGAAAATTTTCATTCAAACGCTTAAAATACGGTTGGATGCCGCCTCATCCTACATTTTTTGCAAAAAAAAGCGCATACCTGCAATACGGGGACTTCGACACTGCTTTTAAAATAGCTGCCGACTACGACCTTATGTTGCGATTCTTATCAAAACCTGATTTCAAAGTGTCTTACTGCCCAATTACAGCTGTTAAGATGCGTGTAGGAGGTATCAGCAACCGTTCGGCATCAAACATTGCCATAAAACTAAAAGAAGACCTCCATGCAGCCCGCAAAAATCAAATTGGAGGCATTGTAACGCTGATTTTTAAAAACTTACGAAAAATAAACCAATTTTTCAAACGTTAAAATAGTTTTTTTGTGATATATTCCATTTTTAATTTTATACTTTTGCATCAAAATAAAAAGACTTTGTATGAAAAAAAATATTCTCCCTCTGCTAACAATAATAGCTCTATTCTGTGTAACTTGTGCCGACAAATTTGACCACAACGGAAACACAGAAGATAACCGATATTTCATCATCCGTAACACTACCCCATATTATTTTTACGACAGCACTGGCAATCCTATCATAAATTATGTTGACAAAGACACTTATCCTTTGTCGTATGTAGACTCAATGCCAGATATAATAACCATTGAGGCAGCAAATCAAAGCGCAATGATGTTCTCAAACTACGACGGTATTGGTACAGACACTTCAGGAAAAGCTTTCTGGTTTTGTTTCAACAAGGGCTGTTACGACAGCACCAAGTTTCAATACTTTGTGAGAACCCTCTACCTGCACGACACCATCAATGTGGAATACATCTACGACACTATCGACATATACAAGGTAATGATATATGTTCACAAGCTTACTTACAACGGAGTGCTCATTTGCGGATATGAAGAAGATTCTACAAAGAGAATCACATCCGACCATGTTGACGTTTTCAAATACAAAGACAGCACCATTGTAAAGCCGGTTTACAAGCAAAATTAATATACTTGCCGCTGGCTACAATACCGTAATGCAAATCACGCCCACTATAAAGCAGTAAATTGCAAAGTAGATAAGCTTGCATTTTTTAATAAGGGAAATCATCCATTTGCAAGCCACACAACCGCTTACAAAAGCAGCAACAAAGCCTACCAACAATGCTAATGTAGGAATCTGCGCCGCAGTTCCGTGTTCTGCAAGATACTCTGCCGAAGGTGCCACAATGTGCTTAAAATCTAACAGAGCCTCACCCAATATAGGTGGTATAACCATCAAAAACGAAAACTGGGCAACATTCTCGCGCTTGTTGCCGAGCAAAAGTCCAGTGGCAATAGTGCTGCCCGAACGCGAAAGTCCCGGCAATACGGCGCAAGCCTGAGCCAGACCAATAATAAAAGCATGGAGAGGCGATATCTCACGTTTCTCTGTATCGGGGTTGCTCTTGAAAAAATATGTAAGAGCAAGCAAGACAGAAGTAATTAGGAGACAAACGCCTACCACCTTAATGCTTGCAGCAAAAATTTCCTCAACCGAATCTTTGAAACAAAGACCCACAACTCCGACAGGAATCATAGATATAACTATCAATATCACATAACGTTGAGCGTCATTTAGTCTACGCCACAACGGCATATTGGTGTCGGGATTAAGTTTCTTGAAGAATCCTATAATCAAAGCGAGTATCTCTTTGCGGAAAATAGTAATAGTGGCAAGAACAGTGGCCACATGCACCACAATGTCGAATGTAAGTCCGCCTTGATCGTCAACGCCAAGAAGATGCTGTCCTATCTCCAAATGCCCGCTACTGCTTACGGGGAGAAATTCTGTAAGTCCCTGTACTAATCCTAAAAAAAGTGCTTCTAAAGTTCCCATTGATTTTTGAGTATAAAACAAAAGACCGGCATAATCACCGGTCTTTTGCTATAAATAAATTATTTAAAATTTTTGACAATGTTTTCAGCAATCTGCTGCATCTCCTCTTGCGGGAGTGTCATCTTATGCTCAAAGTTGAGGTCGTTTACCTCGTTGAGCGGAATAAGGTGTATGTGCGAATGAGGCACTTCCAATCCTACCACGGCTATACCCACCTTAATACAAGGAACAGCGGCTTTAATAGCGGCGGCAACTCGCTTAGCGAAAGCCATATAGCGGCCAAGTTTGTCGTCGTTGATGTCGAAAATATAACTTACTTCCTCTTTGGGTACTACGAGAGTGTGACCCTTCTGAACGGGATTGATATCCAAGAAAGCGAAAAACTCATCGTCCTCAGCAATCTTGTAGCAAGGAATCTCGCCGTTGATGATACGTGTAAATATTGTTGCCATAATTAAATAGATATATCAAGGATTTTAAATTCAGTTTCGCCCGCGGGGATTTTGATTTTAGCGGTTTCACCCACTTTCTTACCCAAAAGTCCCTTGGCAATAGGAGTTTCAATCGAAATTTTGCCCTCTTTAAGGTTGGCCTCGGTTTCGGCTACGAGTGTGTAGGTCATCTTAGCCTTATTCTTAACATTCTGGATGGTAACCTTGCTGAGAATTTGCACGGTATCGCTCTGAATCTGCGACTTGTCTAACACGCGTGCATTTTTGATGGTTTCTTGAAGTTTTGAGATTTTAAGTTCGAGCAATCCTTGAGCCTCTTTTGCGGCATCATACTCGGCATTTTCTGAGAGGTCGCCCTTTTCGCGAGCCTCGGCAATCTGTTTAGAAATGTTGGGACGTTCCACAGCTATCAAGTGGTCGAGCTCATCGTTGAGCTTTTTAAGTCCTTCTTCTGTAAGGTATGTTATCTTGGCCATGTTAGTGTTGTTTTGTACTAAAAAGTTATAATAAAAGAGAAACCGTAATGATGGCTATTACGGTTTCTCCCATTGCACCGCAAAGATAAGTCTTTATTTTGGATAAAAAAAATATTTTTTAAAGTTTCAATTACAAAAAGGTTTTTATCCCTCGGCTCCGGGTTCTGCAAACTCATCGTCAGATACGGGTTCGGGAGCAGGCTCGTCGGATTCGGGGGCATTGTCGTCGCCATAGCCGCCGGGCACATCGTCGGGAATTTCCTCTGGCACATACTCCATAACAACTTCCTGTGGAGGTGTGGGCTGTTCGGGTTGTGGAATGGGAGGAGGTGTGGTTTCTACGCTCTTTGGCTTGGGCGCAGGTTTGGGCTCTTCTTCGGGTTGGTTAAGTTGAACTCTCGATTTGCCGTTTTGCAATAGTTTTGAGAAATTGTCGTTGGCCTCCTGAACAATGTTTTCAACATTTTCACGGAATTTCTTTTCGGCTTGTGTATGTCCCTGTGAATCTTTGGTATCGTTGGGAATATCATAGTCGCCGCAACGTCCTTGATATAGGGCATATTCTGATTTAAGTTTTTCACTTGCAACCCTGTATCTTGCCCAGAAGTCGAGATTCTGAAACAATTTGTCGTTTGACGAAATGTAGGCTGTAATCGCCGAAATCAATGCCACAAGCAGGCTGAAACCGTTTACAAGCCATTCGGGAGAACTCTCAAAATGAAAAACACTGCAAACAACATTGCCTACAAAAACCGACAATACTGAAATCACCGACACAGATACGCTAAACAGCATAATACGCTTTTGGTTGCGGTGGTAGGAGTCTCTAAACTCACCAGATTTTTTACTAAAAAACTGCTGTTGCGAATAATATCTGTTCTCTAAAAAATCTTTCTCGGTTTCTATTGGCTTACGCTTTTTTTGCTTTGAAGCTGACAATTCTGCGCTATTCTGAAGTCTGTGCTCACGTTCTTGAATAGTTCTGCGGCGGCTAAAACGCCATCTCAGCCAACCTGTCAACCGAGTGCTCGGCAAACCTTGGCAAAAAGATACAAACCTGTCGATTATGTCAATTTGGTTGTCGGAATATCCTGCCGACTCCATTACTGTAATGTTGTTGCCGCTTTCGTTGTAGAGTTTACGGAAACTCTCAACCTGTTCGCGGTCTTCTTTGGTAAACAAGTCGGTGTAACGCATATAGGCGTGCAAGGCATACTTGCGGCCAAGACCTGCATTTTTAACTATGCTGTCGAATCTTGTAAAAATATTTTGCTTTGCCATATATTTTGATAATGTGTTGTATTCAGATTAAAAGTTACTTAGCAGCGTTGGCACCCGAAACAATTTCGATAATTTCGTTGGTGATAGATGCCTGACGTACTTTGTTGTAACTGATGTTGAGTTCTTTGATAAGTTCGGTGGCGTTGTCGGTGGCCTTGTTCATCGAGGTCATTCGCGCACCTTGCTCGCCCGCAGCACTTTCGGCAAGGATTGAAAGAAACTGCGTTTTAAGCCATTGTGGTATAGTTTTGTTTATAATTGTAATTTTATCTGGTTCAAAAATATAGTCTGTTTTGAATTTTGTCGGCTCAGCTTTAAATTGCAATGGGAGGAAATTTTCGATTTCGGTGTTCTGCACTGCGGCATTTACAAACTTGTTGTAAATAACCATAACACAGTCGAACTCGCCAGAAAGATAGATGTCGGTAATTTCTTGGGCAATTTTTCCTGCGGTTTCGTATGATACTTTTTCGATAGATTCCAAATCAGACTTATAAAGTGTAAATCCGCGTTTGATTATCTGTTCCGAAACTTTTTTGCCAATAGCGAAATACTTTATATTAACACCAGGAGTTTGCTCTTTGGTGGTACGGTCAAACTCAGCCACAGCCTTGATAATATTGCTGTTGAAAGCACCGCAGAGACCTTTGTTGCTGCTGATGGCAATTACGAGGATGTTTTTTACCGCACGTTTTGAGGTATACTTGTTATCGCTGTCCTCGGCGAGGGTTTCGGCAAGGAGCGACAGCATTTCGGCCATCTTGTTTTTATAAGGTGAAATTTTAGTGGCAAAGGTCTGAGCCTTGCGCAGTTTGGCGGCAGCCACCATTTTCATAGCCGAAGTAATTTGCCGAGTGGAGGTTACACTCGCTATACGTCCTCTGATTTCTTTTAAGTTTGCCATTATTTATTATTTTTTATAAGCCAAATTTAAGAAAAAAAACAAAACAAAACTATTTTTCCACATATTTTCTTTCAAGCGACGAATAAACGAATGTGGTTTCGTCTTGCTCCTCAACCTTAGTGTCGTAGTCTAAATCTTCACCTTTGAATAACACTTCGTAGGTTTTGTGAGTTACCAGAATATCGTACATATCGTTCTGGGTTTCAATAATTTTAACCTCATTAGAATAAACAGTGGGATTATCGGGGAACCACATTGCATTGTCGAAACTAGACTCTATGTCAAAAATTTGAGTAATACGGTCGATTTCCACAAGAAACAATGTATTGCTCTCCATAAAGCCCTGATTGTTGGCACTCAACACCATTTTTAAAGCAACACTTGACTTACCGATAGGTTCGAGACTGTATTGCACTGCATTAGACTCGAATTCAACTTCATTGCCATAAAAAGTGGTATCGGTATCAGTGATTGAAAAATCGGCTTTTAGTGTACCACCTTCAGAAGTTACAAAATGATGGTCGATAAATCCGTAGTAAAACTGTCCATCAGAGAAAAAGCCATGAGACGCTCTAACAAAAAAATATTTTTTGCCATCCACGAGAATAGGATTGCAATAATCCAAACGAGCTTTGGGGTCGTTGGGATAAAGAAGCTTCAACAAAGCATCATTGTCGGGCTGGCCAGAAGCATCGTTGCAAATAGCGTATTCATGTGTACCCGATTTGGTTGTGGAATTCGGCTCGTTACAGTCGAATCCGCAAACAACAATGGTAAACGCAATACTTAAAAATAGAGCCAACATTCTATGGGTCATAACTTTATGATATTTAAACATAAAAACACCTTTAAAAACAAACAAATCTTGTAATTAAAGGTGTTTAATATAACATAGTAAGACTTAATTTTTGTATTTATCTGCAACATCCTTAGCCACAGTTTCGATGGCTTTGGTGATGTCGTCGTTGATGGTGCCTTGCGATAGCGGGGTGAGGATGTCGTCTTTGTGGGCGTTTTCGAGAGTTTCGATAAAGTCTGCCTCAAAGTCTTTGATTTTGTTCAAAGGAACATCCTTCATAAGGTTGTGAGTACCGCAGTAGAGTATAGCAATCTGCTGCTCAACACGATACGGATGGTACTGCGGCTGTTTGAGGATTTCCACATTGCGGCGGCCTTTTTCGAGAACCGCAACAGTGGCGGCGTCGAGGTCGGAACCGAATTTTGAGAATGCCTCCAACTCGCGAAACTGTGCTTGGTCGAGTTTCAAAGTACCTGCAACCTTTTTCATTGCCTTTATCTGGGCGTTACCACCTACGCGCGATACCGAGATACCTACGTTGATAGCGGGACGTACACCAGCGTTAAACAAGTTGGTTTCCAAGAATATCTGACCGTCGGTGATAGAAATCACGTTGGTAGGAATATACGCCGAAACGTCGCCTGCCTGAGTTTCGATAATAGGCAATGCTGTGAGCGAACCGCCGCCTTTTACCAAGTGCTTGATAGATGGCGGAATATCGTTCATCTGGCGAGCCACTTCGTCGTTGTTGATAATCTTGGCTGCACGTTCAAGAAGACGTGAGTGCAGATAGAACACGTCGCCCGGATAAGCCTCACGTCCCGGCGGACGACGGAGAAGCAACGACACTTCGCGGTACGACACAGCCTGCTTGCTAAGGTCGTCGTAAACAATCAAAGCCGGACGGCCGGTGTCGCGGAAATATTCGCCGATGGCTGCACCTGCGTAAGGAGCGTAGTATTGCAACGCTGCGGGCTGCGACGCTGTTGCCGACACAATAACGGTGTAGGGCATCGCACCTTTTTCTTCAAGGGTCTTGGCGATATTGGCAACGGTAGAGCCCTTCTGACCTATTGCAACATAGATACAGTAAACAGGTTCGCCCTTGTCGTAAAATTCTTTCTGATTGATGATGGTGTCGATAGCAATCGCCGACTTACCTGTCTGACGGTCGCCGATGATCAACTCGCGCTGACCACGACCGATAGGAATCATAGCGTCGATAGCCTTCAATCCTGTTTGAAGCGGTTCTTTTACAGGCTGTCGGTAGATAACGCTCGGGGCCTTGCGTTCCAAAGGCATATTGTAGCGTTCGCCGGGAATATCGCCCTTGCCGTCGAGAGGCTCGCCGAGGGTGTTGATAACCCTTCCGAGCAGACCCTCGCCCACGTCGATAGATGCGATTTTGCCTGTGCGCTTAACAGTAGAGCCTTCGTGAATGCCGTCTGACGAACCCAAAAGAACCGCACCCACGTTGTCCTCTTCGAGGTTGAGCACAATACCTTTTACGCCGTTGTCAAACTCGATCATCTCGCTCGCCTGAACGTTCGACAAACCATATATAAGTGCCGTTCCGTCGGCCACTTGCAATACGCTGCCCACTTCTTGCAGTTCCACATCATTGCTGATGCCTTGCAGTTGGCGTTTTAGTATTTCGGAAACTTCACCTGGTTTTATAGAAGCCATAAGTATGTGAATTTATTTATTATTAATCAATTTATCTTTAAATACAGAGAGTTGTGTTTTTACACTTGCGTCGTAACGCTTATCGTCGATACCGATGATAATGCCTCCGATTATGCTCTCGTCGGTTTCGGTAGATAGTTGCACCTTGCATCCGGGGTTAGCCTTCAAAACCATCTCCTCGATAGAAGCCGACAACGATGCTGGCGGGGCAACGGCAGTGGTGATGCTCACCTTCTTGATATTATTGTGGCTGTTGTAATATCCGCCATAATTTAAACATATCATTTTCAGGTAGTTTTCGCGCTTGTTTTGAACCAATAGTTTAAAAAACTCCATCGTGAGCGGATCTACCTTAGATTTGAACATATCGCCAAAAGCCGTCATTTTGGCATCGCCCGAAAGAATGGGACTATCGAGCAGGAGTTTAAACTCGGGCACAGAATTAATGCAGGCGAGCAGGCTGTCCATATCAGACTTTACCGCCTCGGTGCTTCCTTTTTGTACCGCAGTTTGAAATAGTGCTTTTGCGTATCTTACCGAAATTTTGCTGTCGTTCATTATTCAAAAAGATTAGTTTAGCGAAATGTCCGCTACGAGTTTTTTCATAAAGTCGCCTTGCTTGGTTTCGTTGCTGAGTTCGCGGCGGAGAATTTTTTCGGCGATTTCTACCGAAAGTTGACCCACCTTTTCAGAAAGTTCGGCCATCGCCGCGTCTTTTTCGGCTTGGATTTCCAAACGTGCTGCGGCAATAATCTTATCAGCCTCAATTTTAGCGGCGTCTTGTGCCTCTGCCACAATCTTATCTTTGGTGGCTTTGGCATCGCGGAGCATCTCCTCACGCTCGGCACGCGCCTGCTTCATTATCTTTTCGTTTTCGGCGTTGAGTTGCTCCATTTGCTCTTTGGCAGCCTTGGCAGCGTCGAGTTGCTGTGCGATAGACTCCTCGCGCTCCTTGATCATTTTGAGGACGGGCTTCCACGCAAACTTTTTAAGAATAAAAAGCAGAATGGCAAACGACAGCACCATCCAAAAGAGCAATCCGGGATCCGGTGTAACTAAATTCATAGTCTATAATGTTTTATAAGAATAATCATTAAAAAATATTCCGCCCTTTGCCAACCGCATCGCGGCGGAATATCAAGTTTTTAATCTTCGCGTGCTGTTAAGCAAGGATAACGAGCAGACAGCAAACTACTGCGAAGAACGCAACACCTTCGACCAAGGCAGCGGCGATAATCATATTGCTACGGATGTCGCCAACAGATTCGGGCTGACGTGCAATAGCGTCCATAGCCTGTGCGCCGATTTTGCCGATACCAATGCCGGCTCCGATAACACCTAAGCCTGCACCAATGCCGGCTCCGAATTTTGCCATATAGCCGAGTGCTACGGCAGGGTCTTGAATTGCGTCGAGCAATGCGCTCAAAATTGTCATAAGTGTCATATTGTCTGTATTTAAATTAAAAGTTCAAATTATATTACTAAATATCTAATGTTCAATAATTAAGCAGCAGGAACTTTTTCGGGTTCGTGCTCTTCTGCCACAGCCATTCCAAAATATATTGCCGAAAGCAGGGTGAATACATACGCTTGGATAAACGCCACAAGCAATTCCAAGCACGACATAAATATGGTGAATACCAACGCTCCCGCGCCAACAGCATACGATCCAAAGAGGAATATCAGCGAGTAGAAACTGAGGGCGATAATGTGTCCGGCAGTGATGTTGGCAAACAAACGAACCATAAGCACCACAGGCTTGATAAACATACCTGCAAGTTCCACAGCGGGAATAATCGGCGGAACTTTCAACCATAGCGGAACGGTTTTAGGCCAGAAAATATCCTGCCAATACTCGCGTTTGCCGCTGAAAGTGGTAATCAAAAATACAAAGCAAGCAAGCACACAAGTGATTGCAATATTTCCAGTAAGGTTTGCGCCGCCCGGGAAGATAGGAATCAATCCCAAAAGGTTGTTGATAAAGATAAAGAAGAACACCGTCATAAGGAACGGCATATAGCGGTCGGCGTGTTTTTTGCCGATGGATGCAATGGCAATGTCGTCGCGGATAAAGAGCACAAGCGGTTCCACAAGGTTGTAGAATCCGTGCGGTGCCTTGCCCACGTTTTTGCGGTAGTTGCGAGCCATACCTATAAATATTATGCAGAGCAACACCATACTAAAAAGCATTGCAAACACATTCTTGGTAATGGAAAAATCCCACGGGCGAACCTCCTCGCCATTAATCATCTCCACAATCTTGCCTTTGTACTGCTCTGATTCGCTGATGCGGAATCCTTCGTACTCGGCGTGTCCGTGATGAAAATTTGACGACGAAAAGAAATGAAATCCCGATTTTTCGCTGTATAAGATACACGGCAGCGGCACGGAGATATGCGTGTCGTTGATAGTGGTTATGTGCCATTCGTAAGCGTCGCCGATATGGTTCATAATAAACGGGCCAGGTTGGAAACCGTTACCTTCCTCGGATTCTTGCGCCAAAAGTGGCATTGCCGCAAAAAATATAAGCAGAATTAATACCGCTCTTTTTAATAAATCCATAATTAACAGCAGTTTACCGTTATGTTTAAACAATTCATTAACTAATCCCTAAGTTACGGAATATTTTTTAACACTGAACTCTTTTTTTGAGTTTTTTTATTAAAAAAAACTTAATTTATTTTTAAACTACGGATTTTCAGTTAGTTGGATTGCGATTTTTTTTGTAATTCTTCTGCTTTGCGTTTTTGTTCGAGATAATTGGCGAGCGATTCGGGAGTGGTTTTCCAACGCTCGTGAAACCACACCCACTGATCAGGGTTATTATATATAATGTGCGACATTGCGTCGTTTTGCGCCTGAGTGTTGGCAATAATGTCGTAACGTCCCTCCGAATCGTAGATAGGCGGAATTTCGGGTTGTATTAAAAAGGTGTAAGTGTTGTCGGCATTGCGGAGGGTGCACATAGGCACAACGGCGGCACCTGTTTCGGCAGCAAGACGCGAGCAACCTATCGGAGTGTATGCGCTACTGCCCATAAAATCAACAAATTCGCCACGGATGTGCATACTATCTTGGTCGGTCATTATAATAAGGCACTCACCATTGCGGAGGAGTTCCACAAGTTGCTCGTAGCAGCGGTGACGAGTAATATTGCGCATTCCACGAGTTTCGCGGAGCATAATCATAAACTTGTTGAGGGCGGGATTTTTGATTGCGCTGCTCACACCTGCGCTCTTGTAGCCGAGTTGCGGAGGCATAAAAGCCGAAAATTCCCATCCCGGAGTGTGAGTTACCAAGCATAAAACGCCCTTGCCACGGTTGTAGGCGCGACGTAGGTGCTCCTCCCCTTTTACGGTAAAATACTTGCTAAAAAATTTCCAATTGCGCTTAAAACCCCACAGGGCATAGTCAGTAAAGGTTAAAGTAAGGTTTTGAAACACCCTGAGTCCCAACTGCTTATATTGGTCTTTATAACGTTCAGGACCAAACACCCGTGTAAAATTATCGTTCATAATGGCGGCGGTTTTTTTGCACATCAGGTAGATATACTTGCACGCCCACTTATGCCATGCGAGCAGAATACGACGCGACATGAGCGGACCCATCTTAAAAATCGAGTACACCATTATATATAGTATACGATTTCGCACAGGGCGTATAACCTTTCTTTTAAACCAAGTGGCCATTAATTTTGATGTTTGCGGTGCAAAGATAAAGAGATTTTTTAGTATCGAGTAATAAGATATGATTGAATTATTCAATAAGTGCAATAATTGCGATAAGCGTCCAAATCTCGAAAAAAAAGTGAGATTTGGACGGAGATCATTTTCGATAAGCGTCCAAATCTCGAAAAAAATTTGGGATTTGGACGGAGATTGATTATATTTGCAGCATAAAAAATGAATATAATATGGAACAAATCATTGGCAGAGAATTTGAATATCAGCAACTTGACGAGTGCATTAATTCACAAAGGTCAGAATTTGTAATAGTGTACGGCCGACGGCGTATTGGCAAAACCTTTTTAATAAGGAGTTATTTTGCCGACAAATACGATTTTCAGTACACCGGCACTCGCAATATGCCTCAAAAACGGCAATTAGAAAAATTTGCAAAAGCATTGCAAAAGTATTCAAAATCACAGTTTGCACCCGTACTCAAAGATTGGTACGATGCGTTTGATTGTCTACAAACATATTTAGAAAGTCTTCCCAAAGAGCAACGCAAAATAATCTTCATCGACGAAATGCCTTGGATAGATTCTCCTAAATCGGTGTTTGTAAACGCATTAGAAGATTTTTGGAATAGTTTTGCCAATATGCGCGACGACATTGTGCTTATAGCCTGCGGTTCTGCAACATCGTGGATGACCGACAAACTCGTTGAAAACCAAGGCGGACTTCACAACCGAATAACGCGAAAAATATATCTCCGTCAATTTACACTCAGCGAATGTCGCCAATATCTCCAAAATAAAAAATGCACTTGGAACGCCTATCAATATATACAGTGCTATATGGTTTTGGGCGGTGTTCCATTTTATTATAGTTTAATAAAACCCAAATTGAGTTTTGTTCAAAACGTTGATTATCTTTTTTTTAAAGACGGTGGAGTACTAAAAGACGAGTTTAACGAACTTTACAACGCACTATTTTCCAACGCCGACAGATATATATCAGTTGTAAAGGCATTATCGGCTAAAAGAGAAGGACTTACGCGTGAAGAGATAATAAAAGAGACCAAAATCTCAGGCGGAGGTCTGTCGCGATTATTAGATAATCTCGAAAAATGCGACTTTATCAAAGGCTACAACAAATATAAAAACACTAACAAAAGCACAATATACAGGTTAACAGACTTTTACACATACTTTTATTTTCGTTTTCAAGATAAGTTCAACTCAGGCGACAGCGAATATTGGACGCACAATTTCAATTCGCCCAAAATCTACTCTTGGCAAGGATACACATTCGAACTTGTCTGCCTTTGCCACATTGCACAAATAAAGCAAAAACTCGGAATATCGGGAATGTCAACATCGGTAAGTTGCTGGCGAAGCAATTCAGGCGACGATAATACGCAGATAGACCTTTTGATAGAACGCGCCGACCGCACAATCAACATTTGCGAAATCAAGTTTTCTGCTGAACCATACGTAATTACCAAAGAATACGAAAACCGTCTTCTCACACGTAACGCAATTTTCAAAGCCGAAACCAAAACCACCAAGGCTCTCAACATAACATTTATTACAGTAAATGGCATATTGCACAACATCCACTCTGCCATAATACAAAACGAAATCACCGCCGAAGATTTATTTGGCTAAAAAGTGTACAACTCGGTAGGATACTTTGGCTAAAAAATGTACAATTCGGTAGGATACTTGAAAAATTAAATTAGACAGGATACTATAAACTAAGTAAAAATCGCAGCACTATTAATCACCTATATTTTACTAAATTACAATTATACACACCACAATTTACAAAAGTATACACCCCGAAACCGCCCTCAGAATATACCAGAGCGGAGTTTTAGCGTTAAGTATCTAATAACAAGAACGATACGATTTACAATTGTAAATTATAAATGATAAATAAAAAATATAAATTACATAGAGTAATTTATAATTAACAAACAACAAAAAAAGGGTAAAACAGAATATCAAAAAAAAGATTAAATTTGCAAAAAGAAAATTTCCCAATTTAAGCATTAGACACAATGAATGATTATAAGTTTTTTCACGGTAATTTTACTATTACGTCCCTAAGAGTCGGCTTAGTAGCGTTTGTAGTAACAACAATATGTTTTATATTAGCACCAATAGTGCAACTAGACAAAGGCTTTGCAATTATTGGAGGGATTATAGTACTATATGCTTTCATAGAATCGTGCTGTTATGTATCCAATGTATCAACGGGAGGAAAATCGATAGAAACCGACATAAAAGCATTATTGGGTTTAGGGGCAATAATGATTATACCTTTAATCATTTGGATAATTATTAATTGGGTGGCACAACATTGGCTATGGCCCCTAATTGGACATTGGCTATGGTTTCCAGAATCCCTCCCCTCGTAAAAAAGCCAACATAAAATTTGGTAGACAAAAAATAAAAAAATAATTTTGCGAAACAGCCATTTCGGAAACAGCGGTTTCGGAAATGGTGGTTTCCGAACTTAAATTTATAACGATATGAAATTCTTCGACCGCAAAAAAGAGATTGAAACTCTGTTAGAAATCGACGAAAAATCAAATACCAACGCGCAATTTACTGTGATTACAGGGCGCAGACGTATTGGCAAAACAGCACTCATACTAAACGCATACAAAGACAGAACGTTTATATATTTATTTGTGTCAAAAAAAGCCGAGCCCGAACTATGCGCTGACTATACCTCAGAAGTAGAAAAAAAACTCAGCATAAAGATCCCCGGTAAAATTTCTAAGTTTTACCAATTATTTGAATTTCTTATAGAACTATCTAAAAATCAACATATTATCATATTCATTGACGAGTTTCAAGAATTTTTAAACATAAATCCGTCGGTTTATAGCGATTTGCAAAAATTGTGGGACATTAACCATACAGAGGCGAAACTTAATCTTATAGTCTGCGGCTCGGTAAACTCGCTAATAAACAGAATTTTCCGCGACAACAAAGAGCCTCTTTACGCACGTCAGACACAATTTATGCATATAGAATGCTTTACCACAGATGTACTTAAACAAATACTTGAAGAATACTCCCCCTCCTACCCTGCCGAAGATTTGCTCGCGTTATACACATTTACCGGCGGAGTACCGAAATATGTGGAACTAATAATTGACAATAAGGCATTTACCAAGGCAAAAATGATAAACTTGATATTCCGTCGCGAATCGGTTTTTATCTCCGAAGGGAAAAATCTTCTTATAGAAGAATTTGGCAAAGATTATGGCATTTATTTTACCATATTGTCAAAAATATCCACAGGAGTAAATTCACGCACGGCTATCGAGGCTGAAATTAACAGAGAAATAGGCGGTTACATTACCAAACTGGAAAATGATTACGGCATTATCGAAAAACGTTTGCCGCTCCTCGCCAAATCGCAAACCAAGAGCGTTAGGTATTACATAAAGGACAATTTTCTGAATTTTTGGTTCAGATTTGTGTTCAAATACAACTATATGCTCGAAATCAACGCCCACGAAAAGTTGAAACAGATAGTAGAGCGCGACTATGATATTTTCAGCGGCTTTATGCTCGAAAAATACTTTCGTCAAAAACTCACAGAGCAACAAACATTTACGCGCATTGGCTCGTGGTGGGACCGCAAAGGCGATAACGAAATAGACATAATCGCATCCGACGAACTCTCCTCAAAAACAACATATTACGAAGTAAAGCGTCAAAAAGCACGTATAAACCTCGAAATTTTAAAAGCCAAATCCGAGATGTTTAAACAAGCCACAGGAGGTTTCAAAGGACATCAAGAAGATTTTGTGGCGTTGGGGATGGAGGATATGTGAAAAATTGGTTTTAACAAAAAACTTAGTTATATTTGCTATCGTAAAAGCAATTAAAGCATTATGAGAGAATTGCAGATTAAGACCACAGACCCTCAATTAAAAAACTTTTTTGAAAAGTTTACGAGAAAAAATAAAAAAATCAACGCCTCGATGGCAGGCAATAGGCGACCCTGACAAATGGCTAAAAGAAATAAGAGGATATGGCGATTATCGACATCAATATACCTTGTAAGGAAGTATTTTAATAAATATTTCTGAAACAGCCATTTCTGATACAGCGAATCAAATTAAAAACGCAATAATATGAAAGATTATCTTCCGTTTCACGGTGATTTTTTTATTACATCACTAAGAGTATTTGCTATCACAGTGATAATATCACCTTTGAGTTTATGGATAACAAAACAAAGATACGGTGTCGATGAATATGAATTTACAATATTTATAATAATTGAACTATACGCGTTAGTTGAATCGTGCTGTTATGTATCCAGTGAATCAACAGGAGGAAAATCAAAACTAACAGACATTAAAGCATTATTTGGTTTGTGTTGCATAATGGCAATGACATTAATTATCTGGATAATAGGAATTCTGACAATCATCAATTTTGGTAAATTAGGTTTTTAACCACTCTCTGTAAAATTCCTTTACACCACTGTAAAAAAATTTTACACTTTTACAGTTTATCAATTATCATAATAATCTAACAATCAAGCAACAACCCCCTTTGGCACAATCGGTGTTAGTTTTTTAGTGTAATGTTAAAAAGAATAAAATGAAAGCACTAAAAATAACATCTGTAATAATACTTCTAACAGCGAAGGCAATGGCGCAGACAACAATGGGGCTGCACGATTGTATGCAATTCGCCGTAGAACACTCAACTCAGATTGCTGCGGAAGACGAGCGACTATCAGAAAACTCTATCGACCGCCGCGACGCCTGGCTCAACGCACTTTCACCGTCGGTTAATGCATCGGCAAGCGTAACAGCATCTTCGGGACGTATTCCCGACCCAGAAACCAATATGTACACCACATTAAAAACAATACAAGACTCATACGGCATAAAGGGCGAAATCACGTTGTTTAATGGTTTCGAGGCTGTAAACCAGATAAAAATCTCAAAAATATCACTCCTGAGCGGCAAAGAGAGCCGCAAGGCAAAGCAAGAAGAAATCTGTCTGAGCACCATTCAGCACTATTACAACTACACATACTACTCAAAAATGAGCGAATTGGCAGAACGACAGTTGCAAAACGCCGAAAGACTGCTCCAAAAGGCACGTCGCGGATACGAACTCGGCAGCAACAGCCAACAAGACGTGCTCGACAAAGAGGTTTTTGAGGCTCAGGCTGAATTTAAAGTGGCAGATTACAACGCAATGAAAAACAAAGCGTTGATGGACCTCAAAAGCGTAATGTTCTATCCGGCAGCCGAATCGCTAACAGTCGACACCGTGATAAAGACAGCAAACGAGGTGCAATTGACAGATGCAGAACAGACAGCTCAAACAGCAATTGAAACAAACTCGGCAACAGTAGCTGCAAAAAACGCTATGGAAATCAAACATTTAGAATTTAAAACCTCACGATGGCAGTACGCGCCATATATTGGCCTAGAAGCAGGTTGGAACACCTATCACACAGTTTATCCCGACAACAAAGGTATGGCGGCACCGTTTAACGACCAATTCAAAAACAACGCTCACAAATACATCGGAGTAGGACTCAGCATTCCTCTTTACAACAGATTCAACAAATTTTCAAATCACTCTCGCAAAAAATCCGAATACAAAATAGCCTCTTACGAATTTGAAGAGAAACGTCGCGAAATCGAAAACGCAGTCTACTCTGCCTACGACGACGCTGTTTCTGCCGAAAAATCGCTCAACGCTGCGCAAAAATCAGCAGAACTCAACAAAAGATACTTAGAGGCGGCTCAAAAGAAATTTGAATTAGGAACAATATCCTACATCGAATTCAATGAGACATACAACAACTACCTCGAAGCACAAGCCCAATACTACAACGCACTCTATTCATACATTATTAAAAACGCCGTTGTAGACTACTATCGTGGCAAATCTTACTTAGAACAATTTTAATTCATAATTCATAATTCGTAATTCATAATTGAAAACTAATAAACTATAACTAATATGGACATTGTAATCGAACAAAAAAAAGGCATAAAAAAATACTTCCAAAAAAAATACATTTGGTATTGGATAGGCGGAGCGGTCGCGCTTTTGCTCGTGTACCTTCTAATCACCACCGACAGCAACTCGGTTTCGGTTAAGAGCGAAAACTTCAACATAGCCGAGGTTAAAGAGAGCGAGTTTAACGACTATATCCGTCAAAGCGGTCAAGTGTTGCCAATGAACACTGTGCAAATCAGTCCGTTGGAAGGGGGAATCGTTGAGGAGATTGTCAACGAGGAAGGCTCAACGCTCAAAGCCGGCGACGTGATTGTACGCCTGTCGAACCAGCAGTTGGAGATGGAAATACTTCACTCCGAAGCCGACCTTGCCGAAAAGGAGAACCATCTGCGCAACACAATGATTGATATGGAGAAGCAAAAGTTAGACCTTGAACAAAACCATCTGACATACACCCGAAACCTCAACCGAGCACGTCGCGACTACGAGCAGAAAAAGAAACTCTACGCCGAAAACCTTTGCTCCAAAGAGGAGTTTATCCAATCGGAAGAAGACTACACACTTGCCAAACAGCAGTTGGAACTCAATCAGAACCGCGCTAAACAAGACAGTCTTTACCGCAGCGTGCAAATCAAAAACCTTCAAGAAAGTCTCGCAAGTATGCGCAAAAATATGGAAATGATTACCCGACGCAAAGAAAACCTCAATATCAAAGCCCCTATCGACGGCGAACTCGGTCTGTTAGACGCAGTTAAAGGTCAGTATTTGCGCGTCGGCGACAAAATAGCGCAAATCAACAACCTCGAAAGTTACAAAATCGAAGTCCTCATCGACGAGCATTACATCGACCGCGTAACCTCAGGACTTGACGCCACTTTTGAGAAAAACAACGACACCTATTCGGCACAAATTCGCAAAATATATCCCGAAGTGCGCAACGGCAAGTTCCGCGCCGACCTCAAATTCACCGGCGAGCAGCCCGACAACATCCGCACAGGACAGACCTACTATCTCAACATCCAACTTGGAAGTCCCACCAACGCAATCATCATTCCCAAAGGCACATTCTACCAGCACACAGGCGGACAGTGGATTTACGTAGTAGACGAAGGCGGCAAATACGCCGTAAAACGCTCCATCCGCATAGGCCGTCAAAACCCGAAATTCTACGAAATTCTTGAAGGTCTCGAACCCGGCGAAAAAGTAATTATCTCGGGCTACGAAAACTTTGGCGACAGCGAAAAAGTAGAATTCAACTAAAAGATAAATATTCAACTAAAACATTACTAATATGAAAATCGTATTACGCAACCTAATCAGCACCATTCGCAACTTCAAGGCGGCGTGGATAATGAACTATGCCGGCATCACCGCCGCGCTCACCGCCCTGATGTTTGTTGGTATGCAAATTATTTACGAAAATAATTTCGACAGTTATCACAAAAACTCCGACAGGATATTCGTCATCAAGCAAGGCACAGAACAACCGTGGGACTTAATTTTGCAACGTCAGGACATCGAAGTTATCGGAAACCTTACGCCAAAAATCGAAGCCTATTCTGCAAAATTAGACTTTGTTGACAAATACTATGTTGAAACAGAGGACAATAAGGGCGAAAAACACGGCTTTAACGAGTTTGTTGTAGGCATTGATTCAGGATATGTAAAAATGTTTGACTTTGACCTCATCTGCGGCGATCCAAAAAGTCTCAACGAAAAAGGACACCTTCTTATCAGCGAATCAATCGCTATGAGAATGTTCGGCACTACCGACGTTTTAGGCAAAAGCATAACAATCGACGGCATTTGGTGCGGCGAACCCACAAACCCGATAACAGGCGTTTACAAAGATTTCCCCGCCAACACACAGACACAAAACGCTATTTACTACTCGCTCGACGAAACTGCCAAACACGAAAACTTCGGACGAAACTTTCTCGGATGGGCAATGCTCTCATCGCCCAACGACCGCGAATATGTTGAGCAACTTATCAACCAAAGCGTAGAATCCATAAAAACATTCGGTCCTTTTAGACTTGAACCTATACACGACTCGTATTACGCCAACGAAAACAATGCAGGATTTTTAAAAAGCGGAAGTTCCCGGACTACCACAATGCTGTCGATTATAGCATTAATAGTGCTGTTGATTTCGGCAATAAACCAGACCAACTTCAACATTGCGCTCATTCCAATGCGAATCAAGAGCATCAACACACAAAAAGTTCTCGGCGGCGACGTCAGCCTGCTGAGTATGCAACTCTTTGCCGAAAACATCATCATCTGCTTAATCTCTTGGCTTACAGCGTTGTTGATGGTAACAATTTTGAAAAACACTTGGCTCACATCGTTTATTGTTTCCGACGACTTGTCAGTTTCGGGCAATTTTGGAGTATGCCTTTTGGTAGGATTGATAGCATTGATAATCAACGCTATATCAAATATTTACCCAATTTATAAACTCACATCGGCAAATCCGGCATTGGTGTTAAAAGGCTCATTCGGACGCTCGCAATCGGGACGTAAACTCCGAAACACACTTATGGTGTTTCAATATTTGGCTGCAATATGTTTTATTTCGATAGCGGTATCTATTTGGATGCAACTCAAATATATGGAGAACGCCAACTATATCCTCAAAGACAATCAGATAGCCATTTTCCATATAAATGAGAATTTCGGAAAAAAATTCGACTTGGTAGATGAAAAACTAAAAACCAACAGCGCGATAGAGAACGTGTCGTGCTCGCAAACAATCTTTGGAGGAAGCGATTCGTACAACACAATGCGCTTCCTCAAAGACGGCGACACCCTCCATTATTACAGCATATATTGCACGAGAGAGATGTTAGATGTGTTTGGAATACCGCTTACGGCAGGAGACGGATTCCAAAATCGCCCCAACAGCGAAATTGATGTTGAAAACAACTGGAAAAACGACTGCATCATTACCGACAACCTTGGCAGAGGCATCGAATATTTAGGCGACACATTGTTAGGCGCGGTAAAAGGCATTGTGGGCGGCAACATCAAGATAACATCGTACAGAACAAACGACCTTCCGATTGCATTCGTACTCGACCGTGCCGACGACCTAAGTTATTGCTACGTAAAAATAGCCAAAGGCAGCAACGTAAAAGACGCTATCAAGCACATAACCAACGTGGTAAACGAAATCTCACCCGAAATGCCATTAGATATAATGTTCTACGACAAAGTGTTCGACAATCTTTACAAAAAAGAGATCAACACTTCGGCGACAACGGTGTTTATGGCGATATTGGCGGTGCTTATTTCGTTAATCGGAGTTGTAGGAATGGTAACATTCGACACTGAGTTTCAACGCAACGAAATATCTGTACGCCGCACCTTTGGCGCCACCACCGAGGATATTTTCAAACGCATCAACATCAAGTACATCATAATCATAGCGATAGGATTTGTGCTGAGTCTGCCCATAACGTACTATATCACAGGACTGTGGCAAGAAAACTTTGTAGAAAAAGTCTCGCTGCCGTGGTGGGCATCATTGCTGATACTATTATTGCTAACATTGGTAACAGTAATAATAGTCACCTTCCAATCCGCCAAAGCCGTCTATTCCAACCCCATAGAAGGTCTCAAAAAAGAATAGCCTCCGCAACCCCGAATCTTATTATAAATTGTCCCCCCGCGCCGTGGTAATAATAGTTTTTTCATTACCCGGCGCGGAATTTTTACAAGGGAAAAAATTATATCAAATTCTCCATTCGCTCCACAAAGGCCGCTGACGACAAATGAGGTATAGTAGAAAACTCATAATGGCGGCGGTCGTTGGTAATAATGAAGTCACAATATGCTGATTTGGCGCACTGATATTGCAACATATCCTCAAAATCAGGTGCAGGCTGCGCAATAGAAGACATCACGTGATCCTTATCAAGAGAAAGTATTTCTACCAATGATGCCAACTGCCCCAAAGCGTTGTAAATATCATCTTGGGGACGACTTCTAAGGATATAAGCGATATTAGCAAATGTAAGAGAAGAAGCAAAAAGTTTAGCCTCGCCCGAAAAACCAAGGGCAAAGATTTTTTCTGCATCATCAGCACCATCGCGATTGTCGATGTAGTCTATCAGAATATTTGTATCAAGAAAAATCTTTTTCATCGTCCCATAATATAAGCCAGACGCTCGTCTTTGGCAATTTCTTCTTCTGTAAAAGACACTAAGCCCCTAAGTTTTTTGAACGATTCGGGCACTTCTCTTTGTGTCTTGGTCTGCAACTCTGCCGAAGAATCGTCATCTTGAATTGTATCAATAAGATACGCCACCACATCCAACTTTTGTTTGCGGCTCATCTGACGCATAAGGCTCATATAAGGACCCATTGGCGATGATTGTACACGTAGTGCTACTCCTGTCATAATGCTAATATTATCTGTTACTAAAACGCAAATATGACACAAAATGTTGAATCCTGCAAATAAATTCACCTAAATCAATTGTAAAAAATCCTTACATCACTGTAAAAAAACTTTACACTTTTACACTCTTACAAAAACACAAAACGCATTATATCAACCACTTAAACACTTTGGCACAAGTAATGCTACATATAAAGTAAAAACAAATTTAGTATAAACAATAAAACACAAAATACTATGCTTAAAGTAACAAACCTCAGCAAAATCTTCTCTACCGAAGAAGTACAGACACTCGCATTAGACGGTGTTTCGTTTGAAATCAAAGACGGCGAATTTGTAGCCATTATGGGGCCTTCGGGATGCGGCAAATCTACACTTATGAATATCCTCGGTCTTTTAGACAACCCCACATCAGGCAGTTACGAACTTATTGGTCAGGAAGTGGGTAACCTCAAAGAAAAAGACCGCACACAATTCCGCAAGGGCAACATCGGTTTCGTGTTCCAGAGTTTCAACCTTATCGACGAACTCAATGTATATGAAAATGTGGAACTTCCATTGCTCTACCTCAAAATCAGTTCATCTGAGCGCAAAAAACGTGTTGACGAAATTCTCAAACGTATGAACATCGCCCACAGGGCAAAACATTTTCCGCAGCAACTCTCCGGCGGTCAGCAGCAGCGTGTGGCAATTGCCCGTGCAGTGGTAATGAACCCCAAGTTGATTCTCGCCGACGAACCTACTGGTAACCTCGATTCTAAAAACGGCCGCGAAGTGATGGAACTCCTCACCGAACTCAACCGCGAAGGTTCTACCATCGTTATGGTTACCCACTCGCAAAAAGATGCCGCCAAAGCACAACGTATCATCAACCTCTTCGACGGCAAAATTGTTTCTGATGTAAAGAACGAACTTTAAATAATTGACAATGGACAATTGACAATGAACAATTAATTGTCAACTGTCAATTGTCAACTGTCAATTCTAAAATGATAAAAATATGAAATTCTTTCGACTCCGTTCGCTGGTCACGCTTCCCTCGCTGTTGAATATCACGGGAATAGCCATTGCAATTGCCACATTCTACACGCTGATGGCGGTTGCAGACTACTCGTTGACGTTTAACCGCAGCGTCAAAGACAACGAACGCATCTGCCAGATAATCTACCATAGCATAGACGTTTCGGGAGGCGAATGGTCAAACAACTTTCCGCGACCTTTCGGCATAGCCTTAGGCGATGGGCTTCCGCAAATTGAAAAATACGGATGCCTGCGTCGTTGGGGCATTTGGGACAGTTACATCGAAAACGGCGGACACCACAGCAAAATCCATTTCACCGCCGTGGCTTGCGACAACGGACTAACCGAGGTGTTCGGATTCAATATTGTGGAAGGCGACCTGTCGCGTTTCAAAACCGCCAATGATTTGATTATAACTCGCTCTATGGCTGAGAAATACAGTCTAAAAATTGGCGACATTCTGTATCCCGACCTCAACAACCTCAGCCGTACTCTCGAAATTGTGGCTGTATATGAGGATTTTGAAAACAACACCGAGTTCGGGCAATTTGACGGATTCACCAACCTTGGCGAGGAAAATATCAATTCCAGAAACCATTGGGACTATACCTATTACATAAAACTCCAAAACGGAGTTGACCCAGAAGAATTTCTCTCCGAAAGCAAAGAATCTGTCAAGGATATAATCAGGTTGATATACAAAGACGACACACAGGTACCCAAAGAGTATCTCGAAAACGCAATCGAACAATTCAATATGGAATTTCTTCCAATCAAAGACCTCCACCTGCACTCGCAGATGGCAGGCTACCACAGGCATCAGGATGCTAATTTGATTTACACTTTTGTGCTTCTATCCATACTTGTGCTCGCCATCGCGTTCATCAACTATTTCAACTTCTTTATGGCTCGTGCGCCCAAACGTATCAAAGATATAAATATCAACAAGATACTTGGCTGCAACCGGTCACGTCTAGTGCTTAATTTAGTGGGCGAATCAATAATATTCACACTTATGTCGGTAGTGTTGGCTTGGGTTATTACGCACACCGTAATGACTTGGTTTGTAGGCGACATAGTGGATATGGAAAAAACAGTGTTATCAAACTACAAAATACTCGCTATCAGCGTATTGGCATCAATTGTAGCGGCAGTTTTGACAAGTCTCTATCCAGCCCTGCATATCACATCGTTGCCTCCTGCTCTCGCTCTCAAAGGTAAGATGACCGAAAGCAACCGAAACCCGCTGCGTTTGATTTTAGTAGGATTTCAAATAGCGGCTTCTATCGCCCTGATTATATGCTCGTTGTTTATTCACAAAAACAACAATTACATAATATCAACCGACATTGGCTACAGCAAGGACAACCTTCTCACAATGTGGTGTCCGCCAGGTATAGTTCAAAAACACGAGACAGTACGCAACAGACTTCTCGAAAACCCAAACATCTCAGATATGACTTGGGCAGGCGATGCAATAGTTCGCTCACAAGGGTCATTTTGGAGCGTACCTTCCAAAGAAAACCCAGAAGAAAGTTGTTATTTCGATGTATTGTATGTGTCTAAAAACTTCGCCGACTGTATGGGAATAAAGATAACCAACGGCCGCAACTTTTCAGAATCCGACATCCAAGACACCATCAACTATCCGATGATTTTCAACGAAACCGCACGCAAACGTTTGAATCTTACCACTGAAACTAAAATCGGTGGAGAATCTGATGAAGGCAACATCAACATCGTCGGATTTTGCAACGACTTCAACTTCAAGCCTCTGCTATACGACATCACATCCTGCGCCCTATGCCTCAATAAAGATGGCTCTATGAGTCAACTCTACATCCGCTACGCCGAAGGTGCCGACGTAAAAAGCGTAAGAGAATACATTCTAAACACATTAACCGATATTGACCCAAATTTCGCTGTTATCCAGCCCGAACTCAAAACTTTCGACCAGCAGATTAGCGAAAACTACCAGAACGAAAACACTGTGTCGTCGATGATTACAATTTTCACAGTAATAGCCATCATCATATCTGTAATGGGAATATTCGGCATAGTTCTCTTTGAAACCGAGAGCCGCCGCAAGGAGATCGGCATACGAAAGGTAAACGGTGCCACTATTGTAGAAATACTTTCGATGTTCAACCGCAAGTACTTGATATTAGCGGCAATATGCAGCGCAATAGCAATTCCAGTATCGCTCTTTGCCGTAAGCAAATATTTTGAAGGATTTGCCTACCACTACCCCATCGCGCCGTGGATATTTGCCATTGGCATTATCATAGCCGTGGGCATCACAGCCTTGGTGGTAACAGCCGCAAGTTTCCGTGCCGCAAGCGAAAACCCCGTGAACACTCTCAAATCTGAATAATTCATAATTCATAATTCATAATGAACCAATAATTGTGAATTGTTAACCATCAATTGTCAATTCTAAAAAATATAAAAATATGAAACTTTTTAAACTCAGATCGTTAACTACGCTTCCTTCGCTGCTCAACATTGTGGGAATAGCCATAGCCATAGCCACATTCTACACATTGATGTCTATGGCAGACTACTCGTTCACATTCAACCAAAGCATCAAAGACCACGACAGAATCTGCCAGATAACCTTCCAAAGCCCAGAAGTGTGGTCCGGTGAATGGGCAAACGCCATATCGCGACCGTTGGGCGAATCCATCGGCACTCAAATTCCGCAAATAGAAAAATACGGATGCCTGTGTGGGGGCATTTGGGACGGATATATCGAAAACGGCGGACATCACAGCAAAATCAATTTTACCATTCGTGGGTGCACCAGCGGTCTGCCAGAAGTGTTCGGACTCAACATATTGGAAGGCGACCTCTCTCGTTTCAAAACCGGCAAAGATTTAATAATCACCCGTTCGTTGGCGCAAAAATACGAATTGAAGGTAGGCGACATAATAATTCCTTACCTCAACACCCCCGACTACACACTCGAAATTGTGGCTATCTACGAGGATATGGAAAACAACACCGAGTTTGGACAATTGGATGGATTCTTCAATATTGCTGATGATAATATCAACAATTCGGGTCAATGGTCGTACACCTACTACATAAAACTCCAAGACGGAATTACTCCCGAAAAATTCAATACCGAACACCGGGAGACTTTCAAAAAACTTATGAGGTCGATGTTCGAAAAAGAGCCAAATATGCCCGCCGAACTTCTCGACAACTTAGTCGGAGGATTTAATGTGGATTACCTTCCAATCAAAGACATCCACCTACATACTCAAATGGCAGGATTCCACACACCCAGCGACGCCAAGTTGATATACACTTACGTGCTTCTCGCCATACTTGTTCTCGCTATCGCGTTCATCAACTATTTCAACTTCTTTATGGCACGTGCGCCCAAACGTATCAAAGATATCAATATCAACAAGATACTCGGCTGCGATCGTTCACGGCTTGTGCTTAGTGTGGTTGGCGAATCAATAATATTCACCCTTTTGGCGGTAGTGTTGGCTTGGGTGGCAACTCGCACCGTAATACCTTGGTTTGTAGACGGTGTGGTGGATATGGACAAGGTAGTGTTCTCAAATTACAAAATACTCACTATCAGCATATTGGTATCCATTGCGGCAGCAGCGTTAACAAGCCTCTACCCAGCATTGCATATCACTTCGCTGCCACCCGCGCTCGCCCTCAAAGGCAAGATGACCGAAAACAGCCGAAATCCGCTGCGTTTGTTTTTAGTTGGATTCCAAGTAGCGGCATCTATCGCCTTGATTATTTGCTCGTTGTTTATCCAAAAAAACAACAGTTACCTATTGTCAAAAGACATCGGATTCAATAAGGACAATATTCTAACACTGTGGACACCAGGAAACATCGCTCAAAAACACGAGACCGTCCGCACCAAACTCCTCGAAAATCCGCAAATTACCGACATCACTTGGACAAGAGACCACATTGTGCACGCACAAGGCAATCATTCAAGCATTCAATCTCCCGACAATCCAGATGAGTTGTTTGCTTTCGAAGGAATGACCGTATCTAAAAATTTCTTCGACTTTATGGGAATAAAGATAACCGAGGGGCGCAATTTTATGGAATCTGATATCAACGACACGCTCACGATAGCGATTTTCAACGAGACAGCACGTCGCAGTACAAATATCACCACTGAAACCGTTTTTCCATCAGAAAACTTCAAAATCGTAGGATTCTGTTCCGACTTCCATATCAGGCCTCTGCGATACAACATTTCGTCCTGTGGTATTTTTGTTTACAAAGAAAACATTATGAACCGGCTCTACATCCGCTACGCCGACGGTGCCAACGTAAAAAGCGTTAGAGACTACATCTACACCACATTAGCCGAAATCGACCCAAACTTCACTGTCATTCAGCCCGAAATTCAAACCTTCGAGCAGGAACTCAGCGAAAACTACAAGACAGAGAACGATGTGTCGTCGATGATTTCCACATTTACCATAATAGCCATCATCATATCTGTTATGGGAATATTCGGCATTGTGCTCTTTGAAACCGAAAGCCGCCGCAAAGAAATTGGCATTCGCAAGGTAAACGGAGCCACCATTGCAGAAATACTTTCGATGTTTAACCGCAAATACTTGATATTGGCGGCAATATGCAGCGCCATAGCAATACCGCTGTCATTCTTTGCAGTCAACACCTACTTTTCGGGATTTGCCTACCACTACCCCATCGCGCCGTGGATATTTGCCATTGGCATACTAATAGCCGTGGGCATCACAGCCTTGGTGGTAACAGCCGCAAGTTTCCGCGCCGCCAACGAAAATCCTGTTAAGACATTGAAAACTGAATAAATTTCCCTATATTTGCCCAAACAAAAGATACTGAAATGACATCACGCAACTCATTCAGCGGACAGTTGGGCTTTATACTTACGGCGGCAGGCAGCGCAGTGGGATTGGGCAACATTTGGCGTTTTCCATATCTCGCTGCCAAAGACGGCGGAGGTCTGTTTCTGCTCGTATACCTGATTTTGGCTGCCACATTCGGTTTTACACTCCTCACCACCGAAATTGCCATCGGACGCAACACCCAAAAAAGTGCGCTATTTGCATACGGCGATTTAAACACAAAATTTAAGCATTTAGGTACAGTAGCGTGCCTTATTCCGTTTATACTCCTCTCCTACTACTGTGTGGTGGGCGGATGGGTAATGAAATATGCCGTAGAGTTTGTTACAGGCGGTGGCGCAGATGCTGCCCAAGATGGATTTTTTGGCGGATTTATCTCCGCTCAATACGAACCATTGGTGTATACGTTTGTGTTTTTGGGCATTACGGCGGCAATAGTTAGCCGAGGTGTCAACAAAGGTATCGAGAGGTTTTCTAAAACAGTGATGCCGTTGCTCTTTTTGATGATAATCGGCATAGCAATATATTCGCTCACGCTCAGCCACACCGACAGCGACGGCACCACACGCACAGGATTAGACGGCTTAAAGGTGTTTGTTATCCCCGACTTTTCCAACCTGACTATGGAGAAACTCTTAGAGACATTTCTCGACGCTATGGGGCAGTTGTTTTTCAGTCTCAGCCTTGCTGCGGGAATGATGGTGTCGTATGGGTCGTATGTTAAAAAAAGCGACAACCTTGTGCAGAGTATCAACCGCATAGAGTTTTTCGATACGTTAGCGGCGTTTTTGGCTGGCTTTATGGTAATTCCGGCGGTATATGTGTTTGCCGGTGCGCAAGGGTTAGAATCGTCGGGACCGGGGCTGATGTTTATCAATGTGCCAAAGGTGTTTGCAGCACTCGGCACGGCGGGAAACATTATCGGCGCGATGTTTTTTGTAATGGTACTTTTTGCTGCGCTTACAAGTTCGGTGGGAATGATGGAAGGCTTTGTGTCGGGCATTTTAGAAAAATATCCCGTTTCGCGACGTCGCTGCTCGTGGTTGTCGTTTTTGGCATTAATAGGCTTTGCCACAGTGGTTTGCCTTGGCTACAACGTTTTCTATTTTGAAATCAACCTGCCCAACGGCGTAAAGGCTCAGGTGCTCGACCTTATGGACTATGTTAGCAACAACGTGATGATGCCACTTTTAGAAATTGGCACCTGCATACTTATAGGCTGGATTGCCACGCCCGACACTGTGGTAAACGAACTTACCCTAAACGGCGAAATATTTATGCGACGGAAACTCTATATAATTATGATTAAGTACGTTGTGCCGTTTTTGCTTTTTGTACTTTTGTTGAAATCAACAGGAATAATGTAACGCTATGATATTCTTTTTGATAATATTAATATTGATAATAGCAATAATGGGTATTGCGGCGTACGAGTCATTCACAGGCAAAAATGGCTCATCCGCTGAATCTAAAACCACGCCGCCACCCAAAGGAACCACCTACCACATCGAAAACAAAGACGTGGGGCTGCACCATTCTGCCAACGATTTTATCAATCAACCTAAAATTCCCGAACCCGAGGAATCTAAGCCAAAACGCAAACCCTTCCGTCCCACATTGGGCGAAAGACTTGAATTTTGGATCGATGGAGCAGGTTACGATACATCAAATGAATCAGGAATACCCACAAATTGCGGCACAAGTTGCTCACACTGATGATTTCACCGTCCGCCAACATTGAGGGTCGCGTGCATAAAAATTTCGGTCATAACCGTATGCCACAGCGGGACAACCTCTGCAAAACCGCAGCAGCACACAATCCTTGCATTTTTCAAACTTTCCATAATGGCGGTATTTATCCATTTCGCTACTCTTATAAGCATCGTAAATACCCGTTTTCACATTGCCAACCACGCTATCAAACCGTCGGCAAGCCATAATGTTGCCATCGGCTGTGATAGTTAGATGGTCTTGGGCACAATGACATCCATCGTAAATGCCGTACGGGTCGGATTTTTGGGGAATCTTCCAAAGTTTTTTTTCATAAAGATAAAGCGTCCAAAGATGGTCTTTGAGGTTAAAAATGGTGTTGCTATTGCTATGCTCCTCAAACTTGTGCCAACAGGCATCCAAAAACTTACGATATTCTTGCGGCGGAATATGCCAAGCACTCTTTATACCTTCGGTAGGGCAATATCGTGCAAACGCATACACATCTACCTGATTTCCAACCACAACATCTATCAACTGTGGAATATCATTCATATTTTTAGCACTCACAGTAGACATTACCACGCACTTGATACCAGCCTCGCGGATAATAGGAATAGCATTTATCGTAGCCTTAAACGAACCCGGCCTGCGCAATTTGTCGTGAGTGGGAGCAAGACCATCGAGCGAAAGTTGAAACTTTTGACAGCCAAGCGAACTCAGCATCTGGCACACCTCTTTATTAAGGTGATAAGGATTTCCCATAATGGAGAAAGGGATTTTAAGGTCGTGCACCAACTCCAAAAAATCCCAAAACCTTGAATGTAGCATCGGGTCGCCGCCCGTAATATAAATATAAGGCTCGCGATGAAGAACCCTACAATGCTCTACAATACCATCGAGCGTAGACAAAAGGTTATCCCAAGGAGTTTCCACAGGTTTAACATTCTTTCTCGCATAGATATAGCAATGCTTGCATCTAAGGTCGCAATTGTCGGTAATATGCCATTGGATAGCAAAATAAGAAGACATAGCATTAATACTTAATCATTTACCAAAAAGTTTGGCGTGACTGCCAACCCTTACCAATTTCAAAATGGCATTATCCACACTCTTCTGATCCGAAACAGTAAGAGACTTATAATCTTTTTTAAACTGAGTAGAATACTTAATAGCAGTCATATCAAGACTTTAACTGTTTAAGTAAATCATCAACGTCGGCTGCCGAAAACCCACCGCCATTATCTAATTCCTCTATTGCGGCAATAGTGGTTTCGTTAGGCACGGCGTCATCGCGAAGAATATCAAATACTCCCGATTCTTCTATCAAATTAACAATAGCCCGAGCCATCTTATCTTTTCCATTATAACTCAGAGTAATAACCTCCATATTGTCGGGAGCAACATCCCTTCCGGAATATTTTTTGCGATTTTTGGGCTTAGCCAAAGTAACAGGATTTAACATAAGTGCCAATTTTATAGTTACACATATCGAAAACTATCTGACAAAAATACACAATTAATTATAAAAATCAAAATCAGACACAAAAAAGGAGATAAGAAACGTGCATCCTATCTCCTTTCTATATTGCGAAAAATCAACATTTATACTATGCCCACGGGTCGTCGGCAGCAGGAACTCTGATGTCCGAAAGGTTTTGATAATCATTCAAAAACCACTGACCTGTCGAGGGTTTCTTCCTAAATTTTATCGGGCGTACTGTGTCGGCACCTGCGCTTTTGAGGTAAAGCGTTGCCCAATTTGGGTCGGGATACGAGTAAGGATTGTCGCTGATGGTGATGGTGAGAGGCATTGTGGGAGTATAGCCATTCTCAACCGTTGCGCCGGCAAAAAACGATTTAACTTTGTAAGTTTTGCCAGTAAGACGCTCTTTGATAAACGATTTGCCATAGTTGCTCAGCGGGTCGGGACCGCGCAATGCGTCGATCAATTGGTATGCGCCCTCGGGGTCGGATTCCCAACGGAGAAGCACGAGCATTGCCAAAGCCGCTGTTTTAAAAGGAGTATCGAGCGAATATTCGCTCAACGATTGCAATTCTGCCACGCTCTGTGGCACTTTGTCGAATGTAAAAGTTTCTTGTTTGTTCATAATATTGGTTGATGTTATTATTAAACATAAAAAAATCTTCTCAAAGATAAGAGTTTTTTTGATATAGAGTGCAAAAACCGCCCAAAAAGTGAAAAAAAATCGCCACTTTGCCCTATATTTGTAAATGCAAAAACTCAAAACTGCACTCTATGAAATACTTTATAATCATTTGTTCGGTCATAATAGTGTTCATGATATGGGTTCTCATCCCCCGCAAAAAAAAGGAAGATGACTCCGAAGAAGATTTTCACACAGTAGAAGAAGACTCTCCCGTGCCGCACACCCACACCGATTCTTGCACCAAATTCATCAAAAAAATCAAAGACAAAAAGAAAAAAGACGACCCAAAAAACGACGATGACTTCCGTCCCTACCAACCACCCTGCGGCACGTGCTCGGGGTGTAGCGGGGGGTGAAAAATTTTTTCGGCATTTGGATAAAAATTCTTCCCCCTTTACACATTTTTGACAAAAATTTTTACACTCTTGTAAAAAAACTTTACACCTTTACAAAGGCTAAAAATTTATAACTAATTAATATACAACACAATACAAAGTTTGGCACGGGGCGTGCCATATTCTAAGTACAAACAACATTATTAATAACTTATAAAATTTAAATGCTATGAAAACTTTAACATTCGCAATCGCACTCGCAACAACAGTATTTGCAAACGCTTCGGCAAACGCCGTTAACCCCTACCCCACCGATACTTTCGAGGGAATAACAGAACAATCTCTCCAACTCGAATCTTGGATGTTCGCAGCCGAGGAAATCGCCACAGAGCAAAGCCTCCAATTAGAATCTTGGATGTTTGCCACCGAAAACATCGCCGAAGATTCGTTAGAAGTAGAGCCTTGGATGCTCGAAGCCGAAGACTCCACCGCCGAGCAACAAATCGCTATCGAAGATTGGATGTTCACCTCCAACACCAACGAAGAACCCGCTCTCGAACTCGAATCTTGGATGTTTTAACCCGTAACGCACTTACAATATGTTACTTAACCTTGCGTATCAAAGTAAGTCCGTCGCGAATAGGAATCAAAACATTTTCAACCCGCGAATCGTTTTGCACCATATCATTAAGGCTGATAACGCCTTGGGTATAAGGATCTTTGGAATTAGAATCGATGGTTACCTTATCGTACCACAGAGTATTGTCTACGATAATGTAGCCGCCGGTTTTAATCTTAGGTAAAACGGTTTGATAATAAGCAGGATACTGACGCTTGTCGCCATCAATAAAAGCAAGGTCGAAAGAATAAGGAAGATCACCCACAAGTTTTTCAGCATCGCCTATATGCAGTTCAATACGGTCGGAAACACCCGCCCGCTCAAAAAAATCAAGAATATTATCCTCGTATTCGTCGCGTACCTCAAAAGTATGCAATTTTCCACCCGCCTGCAAACCCTTTGCAAGGCAGTACGCCGAATATCCCGTAAAAGTTCCAATCTCTAAAATATACTTAGGAGCAATCATAATACTAAGAAATTCAAGCAGTTTGCCCTGCACCGGTCCCGACAGTTGCCGCGGCATAGTGGTGGTAAGGTTAGTTTTGCGCCTAAGGTTCATCAGCACCTCATCTTCGGGCGTGGTATGGAGTTCTATGTAGTCTTCGAGATTCATAACTATGTAATATTTTGGCCAATTCGCTTTAATTCGTGATAAAAAAGAAAAGGCTCGCAAATCTGCGAGCCTTGTAGTCCCTACCGGAATCGAACCGGTGTTACAAGAATGAAAATCTTGCGTCCTAACCGCTAGACGAAAGGACCATCAAACGTGGTCGTAACTTTTCGGTTTCGACGGTGCAAAAGTAGAGCGAATTTTTCAACTGTCCAAATTATTTTGAGATTTTTTTTCGCTTTTTTTTGCAAATAATTCAAACCGGGCCTTATAATAAATATATTCAGGCATTTAGCAACAAAGCAACTGTTTATTCTTACGCACCTCTATTATTATAATCACTCACAATTGTCAAAATTCCCTATTTGTTAAAAAATGTTAAACACCTAAAAATTTCTCCAAAATAATTTGGAATTTAAATTTTCATCCCATACTTTTGCACTGTACTATTAAGGTACTACACTATAACAGCACAACAAATAAATTTAGTTTTTAACTTCTTAAAATTCAGTATTTATGAAAAAGATTATTTCAATCATCGCATTGCTCATCGTAGCAACAACAGGTATCACTAAGGCTCAGGACGCAGCTTTGGTAGACGAAGTAAAAAAAAGTCTCGAATTGCAAAAAATGCGCGAAAATTTGATAGAGGGTACTAAGGCACAATATCAAACTATCGCAAATTCGGGTCAAGTGGCTTTCGACGACGTTAACGCTCTCGCAACCGAGATGGTAGACGTTATTTATGATCAACTTACCGAAAAAGTTATTGCATTTTACTGCGAAAACTACACTCTTGAAGAAATGAAGGTTTTTAATGCTTTTTTAGCTTCGCCCGTGGGTCAGAAAAACGTAAGTCTTCAACCGCAACTCAATGCTATTAGCTTTCAATTGCAGTCAGACCCCACTAATGCGGTTTTTATGCAAACTATTATGGCAAAACACGTTCAACGTTAAACTAATCTCTAATCAGGTGTTTGCATCCCCTTGCAAATGCCTGATTACTAAAAACTAACCACTATGATCGAGGTTAAAAACATATCGTATAGTTATCCTATTTCGATTTGGAGAAAAAAACAAAGTCCGAGGGTGTTCAACCAATTCTTCCTCACTCTCGAAGAGGGCAAAATCTACGGTCTCCTCGGCAAAAATGGTGTGGGAAAATCTACTTTGCTCTACCTCTTGGCGGGATTGAATTTTTGAAAAAAAGGCTCTATCTATATTGACGGCGAAGACATTGAAAAGCGCGAACCATCTACCCTTGGCAAGATTTTTATTGTTACCGAGGAGTTTGAACTGCCCAACATGTCGCTCAAAAAGTATGTAAAACTCAACCGTCCGTTCTACCCCGATTTCAGTGATGAGATTTTGGAAAAGTGTCTCAACGATTTTGAAATCGGCGACATCTCCGACCTCGGCGCAATCTCTATGGGAACCAAAAAGAAGGTTTATATGAGTTTTGCACTCGCCACAAACGCCAAATATCTCTTCATGGACGAGCCTACCAACGGTCTCGACATCGAATCCAAAAGCCTTTTCCGCAAGGTAATTGCGCAGAATATGACCGACAACCGCACGTTGATAATTTCCACGCATCAGGTGCACGACGTTGAAAACATCATCGACCACGTCTTGATACTCGGCGAAAAGGGATTGCTCCTGAACAAGTCAATCGCCGAACTCTCTGACGAATACGTGTTTGAAATCCGCGACCCCGATGAAATGGGTAATGTCATTTACTCCGAAAACTCTCTGCAAGGCACATCCGTAATCGCCCACCGCACTCCGCGTGGCTCGGAAACGCCCGTCAATCTCTTGCTTTTGTACAACGCTGTTAATAATGGAAAACTATGAACACTAACAAATTCACTTTCAGACGGTTTGCAAGTTTTTTCAGATGGTTTGCAAGCATTAGTATGGGAAAATGGATCAAGATATTATCAGCCATCACACTTGGTACATTCATTTTCGTAACTATAATAAGTCCCAGACAACCACTCGCCGACAATAGTATCTACGAGGCGATTTTCCTAATCGGTGCGGGAGTAATTGCATCAATGGTATTGAGCGACATTAATAATCCTACAATCCGTCAACAGTTTATATCAATACCGGCTTCACGAATGGAAAAATATTATGTAGTTTTAACGTGTGTAATCATCAGAACCATAGGTCTTTTACTCGGGCTTTGCATAGCAGATTTTGGCAAAAGTATTATACAATGCTTTCAAGGAGAAGATTTTAAAATGGCGATTGCAGTGTTTGATACCACAACAATTAGTACATCATTATATTTCGCATTAGTGGTACTGTTTTGGGGATTCAATTTTATCAGCGGTTTAACAGTAAGAAAATTCCCATTCCTTTACGGTGTATGTTTCGGAGGCTTCTTTTTAGGAACTGCAGTTGCCATAGCCATAAAGAAATTTCAAAACAGTATAAATGTTGACACAAATTGGCATTATTCCAACATTCTCACTGATTATCCGGCAATCACAATAGTTTTTGCAAGTGTTATGCTATATTGCATTCTCATATTCGGTGGATATGGTTTCAACAGAATACAATTATCATCTAAGTTTTACCAAAATTTTGTAAAACTATGAATTTCAACAACTCAGATAAGGCCATTTACCTTCAAATCGCCGACCGAATTTGCGACGAGATTATTTCGGGCAAGTACAAGGACGACGACCGCATACCCTCTGTGCGTGAGTATGCGGTGTTGTTGGAAGTCAATACCAACACCGTCGTCAAGGCCTACGACCATCTCTCACGCGAGGAGGTGATTTACAACAAGCGCGGTCTCGGTTTTTTTGTGGTTGCAGGTGCAAAACACCAAATCCTCAAAATCCGCCGCGAGGAGTTTATGAAACAAACCCTCCCCGAAGTCTTCCGACAAATGCGGCTGTTAGGGATAGGAATTGACGAAGTGGTTAAGAAATATAATGAATAATTTATATATTTGACACAAAATTTATTTACTATTTAATTTAAATAATATTATGAAACTATTCAGACGATTTACAATCTTGTTGGCTGCGTGTTTTATGGTAAACGCTGTCAACGCTCAGGACATCTCCGAGTCTGACCCCGCCATCCGCAAAGGAGTGTTAGACAACGGACTCACCTACTACATCTGCAAAAACAACTATCCCGAACATCAGGCGGGTTTCTACATTGTGCAGAAAGTAGGTTCGGTGCAGGAGGAGGACTCGCAGCAGGGTCTCGCCCATTTTCTTGAACACATGGCGTTCAACGGACTCAAACACTTCCCCGAAGACCGTATGCTACGCTATTTGGAGAGCAACGGCATCAAATTTGGCAACGAAATCAACGCCTACACTTCGTTCGACCAAACCGTCTACTACATCAACGGCGTGCCCACCGACAAACGTCAATCGCTTTTAGATTCGTGCCTTTTGGTGCTTGCCGATTGGTCGGGCGGAATCCTCTTGGAAGACGAAGAAATCGACAAGGAGCGCGGCGTTATCAAAAGCGAGAAAATTATGCGTTCGTCGGCAAGCCAAAGAATGATGGAGCGTTTCTTGCCCCGCTATCTGTCTGATTCAAAATACGCATACCGTCTGCCCATAGGCAAAATGGAGGTAGTGGAAAACTTCAAATACAACGAAATCCGCGAATACTACAAAAAATGGTATCATCCTACCAACCAAGGCATTATAGTTGCCGGCGACGTCGATCCCGACTATATGGAGAAAAAAATCAAGGAGTATTTTGGTGCGTACACCAATCCTGAAAACGCCGCACCCGTGGTTTACCCCGCCATTGTCGACAACGAGGAAGCCATCTTTATCACCGACCGCGACAAAGAGCAGCAGTACTCACAAATCGAAATCGACTTCAAAAACGAGATTATCCCTGTGGAGATGCGCTCAACACTGCCCGGATACGTCACCAACCTCTTGCTCAACATCATCTCTCACATAGCGTCTGAGCGTTACAACGACCTTGTTCAGAAAGCCGACGCACCCTTTGTTTACGCATACGCATCCTGCACATCGTTTGTAACCCGCACCAAAGACGCTTTCACTGTTGAAGGCGTGGCCAAAGAGGGTCAGGAATACGAATGTTTCAAATCGTTTTACCGAGAGGCAATGAGGATTCAGCAGCACGGATTCACTGGTTCGGAACTCAACCGCGCCAAAGATGCCATCCTCAGCAACGCCGAAAAGGCCTTCACCAACCGCGACAAACAAGAGACTTCGGCGCTCGCCAACCGTGCACAGGCCAACTTCCTCAACAACTCACCTATGCTCTCGCCCGAAAAAAACTTGGAACTTCTCAAACAGGTTCTTCCGCTTATAACATTAGACGCTATCAACCAAGTGGTTAAAGCATACATCTCCCCCACCGACAAAAATCTTGTGTGTCTTTCACTCGCACCCGAAAAAGACGGTGCAAAATACCTCACCGAAGCCGATATGCGCCGTGCTGTCGACGAGGTTCGCAGCGAAACAATCGAGGCTTTCATCGACGACGTTAAAAACGATCCCCTTGTAGAAAACCTTCCCAAGGCAGGCAAAATCAAAGCCGAAACCACCGACCCGTTTACCGGAGCAAAAGTTTACACACTCAGCAACGGTACCAAGGTATACGCCCTCAAAACCGACTACAAGGCCGACGAAATTGTGTTCAACGCACTCAGTTGGGGTGGCGACTCAAACTATCCCGAAGCCGATGTCTACAACCTCAAACTCTGCACCGAGGCTATGGGCAACGTTGGCTTGGGCAATTTCACATCGTCGCAGTTGAGCAAGGCTCTCACAGGTGTACACGCCAACGTATACTCATACATCGGCAGCCGTGAAGAATCGCTCAGCGGCAACTGCACACCCAAGGATTTGGAATATATGATGCAGAAAATCTATCTCGCATTCACCAATCCGGGCAACAGTGAGGAGGACTATCAGGCTTATATTCAGATGGCCAACACCGCGCTCAAAAACCGCAACACCAATCCCCTCTACGCCTACAACGACACCATCAACTACCTTCAATACGACGGTAACAAACGCGCCGCCGATATCCACTTCGAAGACCTCAAATACGTAAGTTTCAAGCGCATACGCGAAATCTACCGCGAACGATTTGCCGATGTCAACAACTTCACTTTCTTCTTTGTAGGAAACTTTGAATACGACACTCTTAAAACAATGCTCTGCAAGTACATAGCCACACTGCCAAAAGTAAAACGCGACGAAACCTACAAGCGCGACGTGGTACATTATCACAAAGGCAAACAAGAATGCACATTCCAACGCGAAATGCAGTCGCCGCAGAGCCGTATATACAACTCGTTCACATTCCGCACCATAGGCGAATACTCTCTTGAAAAAGACATCGTAGCCGACGCCGCCGCTCAGGTGCTCAGTATGGTATTCTTGAAAGAAATCCGCGAAGATGCATCGCTCGTATACAACATCAGCGCCCACAGCAGCATCAACAAGGCCGACGGCGGATTGGCAAGTTCGATATTTGAGATTTCGTGTCCCGCCAAGCCCGAATACGGCAACCTCACCCAAAAGATGATCGACGACATATTCCTCCGCATAGCCAACCAAGGTTTCGAGCAGGACAAACTCGACAAGGTAAAGGAATACTACATCAAAGAGCATCAGGCCAACCTCAAACGCAACAGTTATTGGCTCAACATTATGAGCGAGAAAGCCTTCTACAATTTCGACGAGAGAACAAATTTTGAGCAGATAGTGAACAACTTGACCGTAAGCAAGATACAAAACTATATTAAATCATTACTTGAATCCGAAGGCATCCTCAAAGTTCAAATTCAACCCGAAGGCGTAGAACAAAAAATGAAGGTGGAATAATATACAAAATATCACGCAATCATTGTAGAGACGGTGTGCACACCGTCTCTACCCCACCCCAATCACAATCCCCATAACGCTGTAATTTTCAGCATTATGGGGATTGTTATTATAAAACATTTTGGTGTGAGACTATAATTTAACATTTTAAATTTTGGTGTGAGACTATAAAATGGGGTAAAAAATTTTGGTGTAAGACTATAATTAGGGTAAAAAAATTTTGGTGTAAGAAGAATTATATCTATTTTAGTGCCGTAAAAAACTCATTTATAAATATATGGCAAATACATATTTTAAGCGTAAAATTTACGACAAAATAAAGGGATGGAAACAATCGTCAAACGGTAGAACGGCATTGTTGTTGGAAGGTGCAAGACGTATAGGCAAATCCACAGTGGTAGAGCAATTTGCCCGAAATGAATACAAGACGCACATTATCATCGATTTCACCGAAACCACCGATGATATTAAGGAATTGTTTTCAAACCTTATGGATTTGGATTATATATTCACATACCTTCAAAACGCCTATAAAACAGTGCTTTATCCAAGAGAATCGATAATAGTTTTCGACGAAGTGCAACGCTGTCCAAAAGCACGTCAGGCAATCAAATACCTAGTCAAAGACGGTCGTTTCGACTACATAGAAACAGGCTCTTTGATAAGTATCCGCAAAAACACCATCAACATCAACATTCCAAGCGAAGAGCATCGTATGGAAATGTTTCCTATGGATTACGAAGAATTCCGAATGGCATTGGGCGATGATCAGTCAACCGAATTAATGAAAGAGGTTTTTGACAAAAAAATATCTTTGGGTGATGGCATCAACAGACTTAAAATGAGAGATTTGCGATTATATATGCTTGTTGGTGGAATGCCACAAGCAGTAGAAAAATACCTAGAAACAAAGAATCTCGCAGAAGTAGACAAAGTAAAACGACAAATTCTCCAACTCTACGCCGAAGACCTACGTAAGGTAGACAGCACTGGCAGGGTGTCAAAATTGTTTATGGCAATACCGTCGCAACTAAGCAAAGGAGTGTCGCGCTACCGACCCACCCCAGTGGTGGGAAACATCTCCGCTGACAAAATATCGGAACTCATTTTAACTTTGGAAGACAGCAAAACAATCAACATAGCCTACCACGCCGATGACCCCAACATAGGAATGTCGTTCACTGCCGACTACAACCGATACAAAATGTACATCTGCGACACAGGACTATTTGTAACACTCGTTTTTTGGGACAAGGATTACACCGAAAACATCATCTACAACCAACTTTTGAGCGACAAACTATCCGCCAACCTTGGATACATCTACGAAAACCTTGTGGCACAAATGCTCCGAGCATCAGGACACCGTTTATTTTATTACACATTTCCAAAAGATGAAAACCACTCATACGAAATAGATTTTCTAATCTCGAAAGGCAACAAACTATGCCCAATCGAAGTAAAATCGTCTGGATATATCACTCACGTATCACTTGACGCATTCAAAAAAAAGTTTTCTAACCGAATATCAACGTCATACCTCCTCTACACAAAAGATTTAAGAAAAGACAACCAAACCATCCTTTTACCGATTTACCTGACTCCATTCTTGTAAAACACTCTCAACATTTTGGTGTGGGACTATAATTTTGGTAAAAAAATTTCGGTGTGAGACTATAATTTAACATTTTAAATTCTGGTGTGAGACTATAATTTGTGTAAACAAATTTTGGTATACATTAATAATCAGGTAATTACACTTTTATTATAAACACAGCAAAAAGGTATTTATACAAAACTTCTAAAACGTGTAATTATAACACTCCAATCTACTCTTTACAGACGCTTACACTAAAAACGCTCAGTATTATGATAAAAGCATATACTAATAACCATAAGAATTTCCGATTATATTCCAAAATTATTCAAATAATTTACGGATATAATCGGAAATTATTATAATATTTTCCGAGAACTTGGCTTAGAGATACTCACAACACTCATTGCCATAGCACAAAAAAATATGGTCTATTTGCCGCGTTTTTTGCCTTTTTTAGACTTTGAGCCTTTGCTGCCTTTGTCCTTGCCTTTGCCTTTGGACGAACTACCGCCAAAGATGCCGGGTTTGGTGCTGTGCGAACGTTTGGGTTTGTTTTTAAAACGGGCAGCATCTTCTTTGTCGGCTTTTTCTACGTCGGTTTCAATGCGTTTTTTGCTGTCTGCCATCACAAAGTCGAGCATTTTGTGTTCGAGGTTGGCGCGGGCAACTTTAATTTGAATCTTGTCGCCAAGTTGGTATTTCTTTTTACTGTAATGACCTATCAGGCAGTAGTTATCCTCATCAAATTGATAAAAATCGTCGTCGAGGTCGTGCATAGGAATCATACCTTCAATTTTGTTCTCCTCAATTTCGGCATAAACACCCCATTCGGTGATGCCCGAAATCACAGCGTCGAAAGTTTCGCCAAGATGGTCGCGCATAAACTCAACCTGCTTATACTTGTCGCTGGCACGTTCTGCCTGAACAGCAAGATATTCGCGAGCAGAGCAGTGCTTGCAGAGTTTCTCATATTTCTGCTTGTTAGCGCTGCGTTTGCCGTTGAGATACATCCACAGCAAACGGTGAACCATCATATCAGGATAACGACGAATAGGCGATGTAAAATGCGTATAATACTCAAAACCAAGACCATAGTGTCCGATATTAGTAGTGCTGTAAATAGCCTTTGCCATAGAGCGGACGGCGAGCGAAGAGATAACATCACGTTCGTTTTTACCACGGAGTTTTTCTAAAAGTTCGTTGAGTGTGCGGCTTATGGCATCGTCGCTCTTCATATTGATAGAGTAGCCAAATTTGCCGATAAACTTCTGAAACGATGAAAGTTTTTCCAAATCGGGCTCGTCGTGGATACGGTAAACAAACGTTTTGGCAGGGTGCTTCTTGTCTTTTTTAGAACCGATGAGAGTGGCTACCCTCTTGTTGGCAAGCAACATAAACTCCTCGATAAGCCAGTTAGCCTCTTTTGCCTCCTTGAAAAATACGCGGAGGGGCTTGCCGTTTTCGTCAATTTCAAACTTTATCTCGGGACGTTCAAACGAAATAGAGCCATTGCGGAAACGGTCATCGCGGAGAATTTTGGCAAGATCCCAACATTTGAGAATCTCTTGGGCATAGTCGCCTTTGCCAGTTTCGATAATCTCCTGCGCCTCTTCGTAGCAAAAACGGCGGTTGCTGTTGATGATAGTTTTACCGAACCATTCGTTCTGAATTTGAGCGTTTTGGTCAAGTTCAAAAATTGCCGAAAAACAGAGTTTGTCCTCATTGGGTCGAAGGCTGCAAAGATTATTACACAAAGCCTCGGGAAGCATAGGCACAACACGGTCGACAAGATATACCGAAGTGGCGCGTTCCAATGCTTCTTGGTCTAATAGAGAACCTTCTTCAATATAGTAAGTTACATCGGCTATATGAACTCCTACTTCAAAGTTACCATTTTCGAGAACGCGGAACGAAATAGCATCGTCAAAGTCTTTGGCGTCGGCAGGGTCGATGGTAAAAGTAGTAACGTTTCGCATATCGCGGCGGGCTTTGATTTCACCCTTAGGAATTTCGGTGGAAATCTCCTCGGCGGCGCGTTCCACAGCACGGTCAAACGCATAGGGAAGTTCAAATTCTGCAAGAATTGCGTGCATTTCGGTTTCGTTGTTACCGGTTTCGCCAAGCACCTCAACTATCTCACCGATAGGATTTTTAGCACCTGCGGGCCATTCAGTAATTTTAGCAACAGCCTTGTCGCCCTTTTTGGCCTTCATAAGTTTGCCCGACGGAAGGAAAATATCGTAAGGCATTGTCTTATGGTTGGTTATGAGGAATGCAAAATTCTTGCGTTTATCCACAGTGCCCACAAAAGTGGTGCGAAAACGTTCAAGAATCCTTATCACCTCGCCCTCTTGCATACCGTCGGTGGTAGACGCAAAGAGGCTCACCTCTACCCTATCGTTGGTAAGCGCATTGTTGAGATTACGCTCGTCGACAAAAATTTCAAGGTCGCTATCGTCGGGACGTACAACGCCGCCACCCTTACGCAACTCTATCACGCCTTCGATAACGCCGGTTTTGATAAAAGCCTTGTATTTATTGTTTTCGTAGAGGATACGGTTTTGTTCCAACATTTCGGCAATGGTCTGCTCAAAAAGTTCCTTTGCCTCTTTGTCGGTGATTTTCAGATACTCCAACAGTTGTTTCTTGGTATATTCAGCGGTTGGATTGTTTTTGAGCAATTCAGAAATCAGTCGCAAAAGTGTGCGCTTGTTGTAACGCTCAGTTATAGGGGTCTTTGTTTCAATAGTTTCAGCCATAAGGTATATGTTTTTACAAATTATAATACAAAATTAACCAAAAAAGTGGTATAAACAAATATACGATAAGATTTTTTTATTTGTTGCCAAATACAAACCGCAAAAACCTCTTTGCCTTGCGCCAATCGTTTTTATTGAATTGCGAAATCAAGAGCATTATTCTTGCTAAAACTATTAGATAAGCATTTAATTTAGAAGATGTTATGCAAATAGTTTTAAATACATTAGGCAGCATACACTTAAAATATTTATCCTCCTCGTCCATAGCGTCCATCGACGCACCGCCAAGATGTATAATTGAAGAATTGGGCGTATAAATGTTTTTATAGCCTGATTTTCTGAGCATTAAGCACCAAAGCATATCCTCGGCATACATAAAGAAGGGTTCTGGTAATTTTCCACCAAAAACGTTATCAATCAAACTTTTACGGGTAAAAAAGCACGCTCCGTAAATCCAATCACATTCGGTTGGCAGATTGTAATTGTGACGCTCGCCAAGATAGAGTTTTGAAAGTTTTTCAGCATTAGTCAACTTATTGATTCTAAACAGTTGACGGAGTTCTAACCTTAGCGATGGAGCACGGTTGGCGCAAGGTTGGACAGAGCCATCAGGCGAAAGGAGTTTTGGCGTAAGGCTTCCGCAATCTGGCTGACTGCGAAAATAATCAACACAAATTTTAATAGTGTTTTCGGTAATGATGGTGTCGCTATTAAGTAACAGAATGTAATCTCCTTTGGCACAAGATATTCCAAGATTATTTCCCCCTGCGAAACCAAGGTTTTTGGGCGAATAGATGTATCTGAAATTATCTAAATGCTCAAACGGCGAGGAATCAAACTTTTTATCAGAACCATTGTCAACAACAATTACTTCGTATTCAATATCTTTTGTATGGTTAATTAAAGAATTGATACAATTAAATGTAAGGTCGGGAGTGTTATAATTTATTACAATAACGCTTACTTCGACCATTCTACCTGATAAATAGAGTTTTGATAGGGCGAAACCAACGACTGCTGGTCGATAAGTGCCTGAGCACGAGTGGTTACAGCCACTACATCGTTGTTCGACGATTTGCCGCAACCTTTATAGTCGCGCTCGATAAAGAATCCTGGATTGGCAAAGGCTTTATATTCTTGCGGCAAATCTTCGGATTTCTCCACATTGGTCAACCAAAGCGAATAGACATTAGAGAGAAATGTTCCAGCAGAGTTATCTACAATAAGTTTGCGCATCGAAACCGACTCGTCGTTGTTTTTGGTAAGTCCGGCAAAAAACGCAGCCACATTTAAACTTGCATCGGCAGAGCCAGCAAAATTAAGCGAATATCCCTTGTTGTCGGGGCTGTCGAACCAAATAAATGGCAAATCGGCTATGCCCGAGTAGTTTATGACGTTTGCTCCCGACTGTTCGGCAGTGAGGGTAATATTGCCAACATAATTGATATTTGAGGAGTGCGCCTTATAGGTAAAACCGCTGAGATGGCATTTGTTAACCACTTTATCGGAACTGCGAGTAAACTCAATCTCGCATTTTACATTGCTTCCAAACCTCTTTTCGGGAAAGCGGATTCGGTCGAAATCAGACGGGCTGAAAACCATATAACCCTTAGTAAAGTCAACATTATAAAAGAGTTCGAGTGCCGGACGGAGGTCGGCAACCTCGTTTTCCACAAAATCGGAAATAAGGAGATGAAAGTCCCAATGCTCGCCATCGCGCACGGCGTTGGAATCTAACTGCCATTGTTTGTGACGACTATCGCCCGGACTTGTATACGCTCCCAAAATCGGCTCCGAAAACGAAATCCAATTTTGAGTTTTGTCGGTAGAGCGGTTGATTTCCACCAACGAATTATAAACGTATTGATTTACAGAGCATACATAACTGATAATATCCACCACGTTGGTATAAATAGCGGTGTCGGACGGGAAACTCGAAAGAATATCACTTGTGGTGGTATCATTCACAAACGCAGGCTTCTCTAAAAACTGAGGAATCGAAACCACAAACTGTTTGAGTTCGGGAGTCGATGGTGTGATATCTTCGCTTTCTTCGTCCATACTGCACGATGCAAAAACAGTCACCGTAGTAACACAAACTACTGAAATACACTTAAATACAATATTTAAAAATTTCCTTTTCAATTTAAAAAACGGTTATTATAATACATTACTCCACAAAGTAAGACACGCCGAACGGGCAATACCCTAACTTTGAAACGCCTTTTTTACATACAAAAACTATAACCTTTATTTAAGCAAAATAGTTACACAAAATTTATACAAATAATGTTAATTCGCAGCGCAAAAATAAAAAATATTTCTAAAAATGACATCAAAAGCAATTTACACCATTTTGCTGCTCTTGTGCAGTAATACATTTATGACATTTGCGTGGTACGGACACCTCAAAATGGCGCAGATGCCCCGATTCGCCAATATGGGATTAATGGCGTTTATACTCATCAGTTGGGCGATAGCCTTTGTGGAATACTGTCTGCAAGTACCAGCCAACCGCATCGGCTTCGACGGCAACGGAGGACCGTTTAATCTTATGCAACTAAAAGTAATACAAGAGGTTATCACACTTACAGTATTCACCATTTTCTCTATTCTTGTATTCGGCAATATGCACCTACAATGGAACCACTTTGTAGCCTTTATCCTGCTCATCGGCGCGGTATTTTTTGTGTTTTATAAATAAGGGAGAAAAAAAATCTTGCCCAAAAGTGGGGGAAGGAACATAGATTTGGGCAAGATTTTGAAAATTTTGCCCAAAAGTGTGGTTAAAAAGGTAAAAAAACGTGCATAAAGACTGTACAGAGGTTGGTTAGCAATTAAATTAAGAATTATAATAAAACCCTTTGTCGCTTCGTTCGCGCCACATTTCGTACATCTCTTGATAATGGTCTTTAATAAACGATTGTATAAGCCATAGTTCTTTATCTTTTAAAATACCACGCTTTGCAACAACAGTATCACCGTTTTCTTTTACAAAAAACTTTGCAGAACTTTCCTCTGTAAGTTTGCTATCGCTTGCGTGGGCGTGAAAACATTCTAAGACACACTTGGCTGTAAAATAGAGATAATAACCGGCTATCTTAAAATTGTAATATTTAGGCATAGGACATATATTTTAGACTTTGTTCCAGACGTTTTTTGGCTATCGAAAGACATATCTCGTCCATATTCGTTTCCAATAGTTGCCTGTCAGGAAGAAAAATGGCAACACCTTCGCTGTCGTTGAGGTCGTAAACAGAATAGCCTTTATCATTGGCAACAACTGCGAATCCTGCTATTACCACATCCGCTTTATCTGCTATTTCTTTTGGATTAAACATTTTTTACTCTCAGATATTTAATTGGTTGCAAAAAATTTGTACGATTGATATGGAGTTCGTCAAGGGTAGATAGTAAATCAATGTATTCTTCAACTGGTTTTGAATTACCCGAATACTTAGCCATTACTGCCATATAGCCTATGCTTGGTTCAAAATCGTTGACAGACACAAATTTTTCGAGTCCTATCGGTCCGAGAAACATCACCCTCTTGTCGCGGAACTCAAAAATTATGTATCTCCCATTGTTAGAGAGATATGCCGTTGAATCATTAACGTCTCTGCTCATCTCAATCATAACTAACGTATCGCTAAATGCGATGCTTTTTGCAAAAATAGATATTGTTTTAGAGATATACAAACTTTTGCCAAAGTTTATGCATTATGAATTATGAAAACATAGATTTGGGCAAGATTTTGAAATAAAAAAATAGTTTTGTAATTTTGCGGTACAGATTGTAGCATTATGCTTAAACTATTGTATCACATAGGGCGATATTTTACGCTGTTAAAGAGGGTGTTCTCTAAGCCTGAACGTTGGACGGTGTTCCTCAGACAGACAGTGCGCGAGGTCGACAAAATCGGCCTCAGTTCCATACTTATCGTAATAATTATTTCGATATTTATGGGTGCTGTGTGTACCATTCAGATGACCGCAAACCTCGCCAACCCAATTATTCCGCGTTACCTCATCGGCTTGGGAACACGAGAAACTATGCTCTTGGAATTTTCGTCAACCATTGTGGCTCTGATACTTTCGGGCAAAGTGGGCGGCAACATCGCAAGCGAACTCGGCACTATGAAAGTTACCGAACAGGTTGACGCATTGGAAATTATGGGTGTCAACAGTGCCGAATACCTTATACTACCCAAAATTGTGGCGTCGATACTTTTTATCCCTCTGCTAACGGTAATATCAATGGCTGTGGGCATTTGGGGCGGATATTTGGCTGCGTTTTTTACCCCAGGAGTAACGCCTCACGAGTTTGTAATAGGCATAACATCTTATTTTCAACCATATTACGTTACCTACTCGATAATCAAATCGGGCATATTCGCATTCATAATATCGTCTATATCATCGTACCACGGATATTTTACCAACGGTGGCGCGTTAGACGTAGGTCGCAGCAGCACTCACGCAGTGGTGTACAGCAGCATTGTGGTATTGTTGTTCAACGTAATTCTCACCAAATTAATGCTTTAAGAGATGATAGAGGTAAAACACGTTTTTAAAGAATTCTCAGGGCATTTGGTGCTAAACGACATCTGCACCGATTTTGAGCCGGGCAAAACCAACCTCACCATAGGACAGAGCGGTTCGGGTAAAACTGTGCTGCTCAAATGCATAGCGGGACTGCACTCGGTATCCAAAGGCGACATTCTCTACGACGGACGCTCGTTTTCAAATATGGACGAAAAACAGCGCAAAGAAATCCGCAAGGAGATGGGAATGGTGTTTCAAGGCGGTGCGCTGTTCGACAGCAACACTGTGGAAGAAAACGTGATGTTTCCGCTCGAAATGTTCACCAATATGAGTTTTGAAGAACGCCGCGAACGTGCCAACTTCTGCCTCAAACGCGTAAACATCACCAACGCCAACGACAAATATCCGTCGGAGATTTCGGGCGGTATGCAAAAACGTGTTGCCATAGCACGAGCCATAGCCTTGAATCCCAAATATTTATACTGCGACGAACCTAACTCGGGACTCGACCCCGTTACCTCAATCGTTATCGACAACCTGATTAAAGAAATCACCATCGAATATAACATCACCACCATAGTCAACACTCACGATATGAACTCGGTAATGGAGATTGGCGACAAAATTATCTTTATCTACAAAGGTCGTAAATTTTGGCAAGGCGACAGCAGCGGCATCTTCGACTCCGGCATCAAAGAGTTAGACGACTTTGTGTTCGCATCTTCAAGAATGAAACAGTTGCAGAAGATGTATATTTCGGGGAAATAATTTCATTCTCACCCAAACAAATCATCCAATGTAACAGTATGTTGGAATCTGGAAAAATACATATTGTACTTTAAGCCGAATGTTGTAACAAGTACCATCGTTACAGATTTCTTGGTTTTGGTGGTTTCGATAAAGGTGGTAACCTTGTGACGAAGGTCGGCTTCGTAATCTTTTGAAACAGAGAATATTTCTGAACAAAATTTCATCTCGCACAGGTTAATCATATTGTCGGCGCGGCTTATTACCATATCCACTTGCGCTCCGTCGTGGTATTCGTCGCCCAAATAACGCCAAGGTATAAACTCGGTAAATATTCCACTGATACCCAGGGCTTTGGCTATCTTACTACGATGTACAAAACATAGTTCCTCAAAGGCAAATCCCAGCCACGACTTTACTGCCGCACTCTGCTGCATTGTTGAAAAATAGTCGGTTTTGGGCGGAGTGGCGGAATCGAGAAAATGCATCCAAAAGAGAGTGAACAAATCGGTAAGTTTGTAATAAACTTCGCGTTTCGACCCCTTATAAAAGGTGTAAGGCATAACGAATCCACTCACTTCCAATGCTTTGAGTATTTCGGATAGTCCGCCGCCAAAAGGCAACTTAGTCTTTTCTGAAATTTCCTTGCGGGTATAACCTAACCTACGAACACTTAAACATTTAAGCACCAACTTGTATTTTTCGTTTTCCAAAAACTGCGACGCACACAGTCGATTAAACTCATCTTTGAGGGCGGCATTTTTGGCAAAAAAAAGATAGTCGATATTCTGAGCCACGCTCAAATCCTTTTTGAGGTACGACATATAATAAGGAACGCCGCCAAGAGCCATATAAAGAATGGCTTGATCGTACCGACCAAAGTTTAAACCATTATTTTTGTAAAAATTCTCGCACTCGTGCAACGTAAAGGCTTCGAGACAAATCTGACGAGTTATACGTCCATAAAGTCCTCCATAGTTGTTTATTAATTTATCTGAAATCCAAGTAGTTGCCGAACCGCAAACAATAAGCACAAGATTATGGCACCCATCGCCAAAACCATTCCAAAAACTCTCGAAAGCGGTTATAAAACCCGAGCCTTTGGTGTCGAGCCACGGCATCTCATCGATAAAGACTACAAGTCGCTTATTTTTAGGATATTTGCTAATCAATTTGCGCAATTCGTGAAAAGCCTCAAACCAATCTTCTGGAATATGGTCTAACGCTGCTCCGTAGTTGGTAAGCGAGGTAGCAAAAGCAATAAGTTGTTTTTCGGCAAGTTGGGCAGGATCCAACTCGGCAGGCGACAATGCTGTATGGTAAAAAGCAAAACGATTTTTGAAATGTTCACGAACCAAAAATGTTTTACCAATACGTCTGCGACCATATACTACTACAAATTCTGGTCTATCAGAATTGTAAATATTTTCTAATTCACTGATTTGTTGTTCTCTACCAATTATTTTCATAACATACAACACAAAAATATTCTGCCACGAAGATACAAAAATTATATTTCGTGGCAAAATTTTACATAAAAATTCTGCCACGAAACTAAAAAAAATCATTTCGTGGCAGAATTTAACCCAAAAATTCTGCCACGAAACGCAAAAAATCAATTTCGTGGCAGAATAAGATTTTCTACTTTGAATAGCGTTGTTCGATAATGCTCCAATCAACTATGCTCCACAAAGCCTTCAAATAGTCGGCGCGGCGGTTTTGGTAGTCAAGGTAATATGCGTGCTCCCAAACATCAAAAGTCAACAGAGGAACAAGTCCTTTTTGAATAGGATTGGCGGCGTTTACCTCCTGAGTGATTACGAGCGAACCGTCGGGATTTTTGGCAAGCCATACCCAACCCGAACCAAAAAGCGTAGTGCCTTTTTGTTCAAACTCTGCCTTAAATGCGTCGAAACTTCCAAAAGCCTTATTTACAGCATCCAAGAGCGCACCCGTGGGAGCGGATTTCTTGGGCGAACCCGAAAACTGCAAGAAATAGAGATTATGATTGAGAATCTGTCCTGCATTGTTGAGCACTGCACCCGAAGCCTTGCAGACAATCTCTTCAAGTTGCATTTGAGCATATTCGGTACCCTTTACAAGTCCGTTGAGGTTTTTAACATAACCAGCGAGGTGCTTACCGTGGTGAAAAGCCACAGTTTCGGCATTGATAACGGGTTTTAAACCATCCTGAGAGTATGGGAGGTCGATAAGTGTAAAAATTTCGTCCTGTGTCATAGTAACCAAGTTTATATGATTTGTAACTACACAAATGTACAAAAAAAAGAGAACGGCTATACTATTTTGGTGTTTTTTTTACTAAACAACATTTTTTTTGTATATTTGTATCGGAATAAAAATATACGGTATGGAACAATTATTATCCACAACTACGAAATCAGAACAAAACGTAACTTATAATTCTGTTATACAACAAATTATGACAGTTCCGCAAGAATATTTGGAAGATATATCCAAGTATATTTCTTACATTTTGTTCTGTGCTCAAACCTTAGGAACAAAAACATCAGCCAACAATCCCAACTCAGGCACGTCTAAATATTTCGGCACAATGCATATTGGCGATGGCTTAGAAATACAAAAACAGATGCGCAATGAATGGAAATGATTTTGTGGTAGCCGACTCAAACGCAATTATTTACTTGTTTGACGGTAAAGATTGTATGAACCCCTATAAGGAGAAAAACCTGATAGTTTCGATTGTAACAGAAATGGAGTTGCTATCATTTCCAAAAATTACTCAGAAAGAATTAGTTACATTCAAATCATTTCTCAAAGAATGTACATTATTAGCCCTAAACGACAATAACTCACATTAAACTATATTTTTATGAAAAAACATCTATTATTACTCCTTCCAGCATTGGCATTGATGGCGTGCGGAGGAGGCAGTCAGGGCAACGGCTCTGACCAAAACAGCGATTCAGCAGCAATTGAAGAACAGCAACCCTCGGCACCGCTTTTCAACTATGTGGAGCCGCAGGAAGAAATCGCCAAAATCATTTGGGAAAAGATTCAAGCCACCTATCCCGACATCAAAAAAAAGGTGGCAGCGGCTAAGAAATGGCAGATGGACGAAGACCTCGGCGATTATTTCAACGGCGCATCGCAAAAAGAACGCTACCCGCAGAAAACCCGGATGATATTCTACAACGTTATCGACGGCGCGGAAGGCTCTTGGGAGGACCTTGTTTACTACAAACTGCAATGCTACCAAAACAACGACGGCTCGTGGACTGCACTGTTCTATGATTTCGTAGACAACAATCAACAAGGCGCGTCGCTCAGGACATTCCTTTACAAAGACGGCGAACTCACCGACAACTCTGCACAAACCGACGTTCCCAAGGCTTACGACAGCAAGGGAAAAATCAACTATACATTTGCAGCGTTGCTATGCGACACCACAGGCGTAACAATGATACCCGATGATAGTTGGCCCGTGCGATACAATTGGAACGGCGAAAAATTCGTTCAAGACCCCAAATCGGCAGAACTCCGCAACGTAATTGATCCTTACGGCAGCATCAGGTGGGTAAGGCTCAACTACGAACCCAAAATTGAAGGCTGGGTGTCCGATGAAGGTTGCAAATTAGAAAACAACGTGCTTACAAAGGCAGGGAAAAAGATTGCCGACATAGAGGTTGCCGACAACAAAATCACTGCAATCAACATCGTTGGTCCCGAGTTGGGATTTGCGCAAAAATATGAGAACTCAAAGGACCGTTGGGGCAACAGTTATGTAAAAGTGTACACATCCAAACCCGTGGCAGTAGGCTACCCTATCAAGAATGTTTTTGACAAATCAGACAGCGACCCCGAATACTCCACCGAGAAAAAAGACGGCTACTACGTGGCCACACGCCGCACATACCGCGACAAGTACAACAAACGCGACGTGATGATTTCATTCTACGCCAAAGACGAGAACTCTAACATCGAAAAAATCCGTCTCTACAACGTTCCTTTGCAGGTTACTCTTCTATCCGACATAGAGGGCGAGACCAATATGCCAAAAGAAGTCAAGGATTTGTGGAACAAATTCGACGCTCAATACAAAATTACTGCGGGCTTGGGCGAATTTCACAATAGTTGGACAAATGCGAGCGGCTTTTCGGCAAGGTTTTTCGACAACGGACAATATACTCCGACAAATCCCAACCAACAAATCGACATTGAGTTTAAATGGTATGCGTTCAAAAAATCCGACGGCTCGTACCTGATTCTCACGCAGAAAAACGTTGACAATATCTACATTTTGCCCGACGATGTGCAAAAAGGCTTGAAACGTGAGTTTGCGCAATATCTCTACAAAGACGGCACTATCACACAGACCGAATTTGACCTTCCGCAAACCACAGCCGAGGACTATCCTGCGGGCAAAAGAGATAAGAAAATCATCCCCGTGGGAAAAGAGCACGTAGAAAAAGTTGGTTCTTCATTGACCGTTACCGCACCCATCTACACTTGGGAAGACGGCTGCAAACCCGACATCAAAATTGAAAATTTCGGATTCAGTCTATGCGCCGGCACAACCACATATCAAGGCTACGGAGAATTTCCAGACGATCCCTCGAACTCATATTGGTACACGACCAATTACGAATGGAACGGCGAAAAATTCGTATACAGAAATATGTATGAATAATACCGTCTACCGATACCAATCGGCATACATAGCGTAATTATCAACAATACGGTTGATTAAATCTTTTTGCAGCGTTTCGTCCACGTCCTTGATTTTTTTAGCAGGACATCCGGCGTAAACGCTGCCTTTTTCTGTCTTGGTGCCTTTGGTAATTACGGCTCCGGCAGCCACAATGCAGTTTTCCTCTATCACGGCGTCGTCCATCACAATTGCGCCCATACCAATAAGCACGTTGTCTTTGATGGTACAGCCGTGCACAATGGCGTTGTGAGCAATGGAAACATTGTTGCCGATATTCAGGGGCGAAGTCTTAAAAGTGGCGTGAAGGCAAGCGTTGTCTTGAATATTTACGCGGTTGCCAATGCGGATATAGTGTACGTCGCCACGGATTACGGCATTGAACCAAACGTTGCAATCATCGCCCATAACCACATCGCCGATTATGGTGCAGTTGTCGGCAAGCCAAATGTTTTTGCCAAACTGAGGAGTATGTCCCAAAAGAGGTTTTATAAGAGCCATTATTAATATAAGGTGTAAGAATTATTCAAAAATCTGTTTGCTTAATGCTGAGAAACTATCGGAGAGATAAAACGAAATCAAATCTTCGATTCTAAGCGCAAAATCGGCGTGAAGCATTCCACCGTCGGTATTTTTGGCGCAAGCAATTTCGGTAACGCTCATAGCCTTAGTAAGTTCCAAAAGTTCGGCAAAATCCACATCTGTTTTGATAATAGCATTTGTGGCGGTAACGATATTGCCGGCAAAGAGCAAACCAAGGCGGTCGGCATAATGGCACATCAGGCGCGACACAGCGGCATATTCGCACACTTTGAGGTCGGCAGGCGTTGACGGCTTGTAATGTATAATCGACAGTTTCTTTTCGAGCGAAACAAGTATCTGCTTGTCGGTAGATTCAAAACTCTCCCACAGAGGATAGCCGCAGAAAACATTTGAGGCAAAACGGTATTTGTCGTAATAATCTGTATTTTTGGATATAAACGACGGAGCGGGAATATAGGTAGAAATCTTGTCGATATTCATTGCGCCAGAGTTGAAGAAATCGCGGAACAATTTATCGCTCAGCAACTTGGTAAATCCCGATTTGATATTAGCCATTTCGCGAGCAAGAGCAAAAAACAGTTCGTTTGGCGAAAGGTAACGCTCGGTGTCAACATCAAGATGGCTGAAACCAACGGCAATAAAAGGTTTTGCAGCGTTGTAAGATGTTACGCCAACCGATTTTTCACCTTTAAACACGTAAACGTCGGGAGTTTCAATCTCGAAAAACTTTGCCACATATTCGGCAGCCTCGGCAAGAGCGGGATAATTGGCAGAAGTAGCCTTTTCGCCGAAATTGGCAATAGAGTCAAAAAGTTCGGGAGTAGTTTTGTCGAGCCAAGATTTCAAGTCGGCAAAGAGCATCTTCTTATTCATAGCAGGATGATTAAGAAGGCTTTCGGTGGTTTTTGCAAATGTACCTTTAATTTTGCGTTTATCCACACGGATATTCTGAGCGGCAAATTTTTCGTGGTCGGAAAGCAGCAGCACCTCATTGGCACGGTCTTTAAGAGCCGAGGCAGAAATTGCCGATAGTTTAGATATATTATTCTCGCTCAATGGCTTAACGCAAGCCCGGAGCGCACAATATTTTTCCGACTGTTTAGGATCACCAGAGGCATTAAACATTACCTCGTAAGCAAGGGGCGAAATAAACGCACCCGAAAATTTTTCGTCGGGAGTGTGCTGAGCATCAGGAGCAAGAGACAAAGCACTTTCATCGGCAATGCGGTTGAGAGCCGATTCTGCAATTTGTTCTGCCGATTTGCGGTCGCCGGTGGTGAGAAGTTTTTTTGATGTCTCTATTTCGGCTAATATAATATTAATAGTGTCGGATTCGAGTTTCAGATAGCGGTCTTTGAGCATTACAAGAGTCTTGTTGTATTGCTCGTATTGCTCTTGCGGCATTTTGGTGCGGTTAAAAATGTGCATCAGCACCGCAATATCCTGTTTTTCTAATTTAAAATCGGTGGTAAGGGTCAACGCTTTTTTGTACAAATCGGCATCGGCAACGGCGGCAGAGGCAAGCGAAATTAGTTTAAGCGTTACCTCATCGTCTACATCGTCGAAACTGTGGTTTGTAGCCTTCATCACCAAAAACTGAGCGGCGAAGGTAAAAAATCCATCTTTCGACTCCTCGGCATACTGCAATAAGAATTGCGATGCAAGCAGAGTTTCTTCGTTGGTCTTGGCAAAATTAAAATTGAGAATTGCCAAGTGCTTCATTTTCTCGGCTTTATCGGCATTGTTGAGTTTGCAGATTTCATCGTAAAGAAAATCATTATCGCGGTTGGTAATCCACGAAGTAGAGCCGCAAACCACGGTGTCGCGACCGATACGCGATTTTACCTGCATCTCCACACCGCTGAGGTCTTCGGCATATTTGATATTGAGATTTTGGTCGAGACAAAAAATATACGCGCCGTTGGTAGTGAGCACGTAAAACGATTTGGCAGCCACAGATGTAAGGGCATTCACCTTGCTCTGTTCCACCTTATAAATATTAAGTTTGGCAAGCAGACCCTCGTCGTCGTCTAAATGGAAAGCGATAAGCGGACGAATGCCAAAGCCCATTTTTTCAAAATAACGTCCCTGAGTGCCAACAGATTTCTGCACAGACTCAGGATAAAGCGAAAAGATATAGTCGTCGGCAAACTGAAAAAGTTGCTCGGTGCTTCCCGAAGTTAAAAGTTCCGAAATTTTACCCTCGGAATAATTTGCGTCTTCGATAAATTTGTATGGAACAACGTTGATATAAAGATACTTACCGTTGACAAAATAAACCACAGCCTTTTTTAATCCCGGGGGAAACGAGCGGTGAAATGTAACAATATTAAGGTCGTGGTCGGTAGATTGCTGCGATTTAAGTTTCAGAGTATCGGTAACATACTTAGATAGCGCCACTGTAAAGGTGTTAACATCAAACGAAGGCGGCACAGCCAGCACCTTACCGTTGTTGATAAGGCTAATTTTGATGTTGTTGATTTTTTGCAGTTCGGCAGGAGCATTGATAAGGCTGCCGAGAAGCGTCTCTTTGTAAGCCGGTGAAATTTCAATCTGTTTCATACCGCCCTAAAATTAGCGTTTACTTATTTTGGAACTCTTGCGTGGCAATAAAATTAAATTTCATCTCCAACACATCTTGGTAGTCCTGACCGTACTCAAAAAGTTCGTCGTCGTCGTAATACCAATTGATAATAAGGTTTTTACCTTGTTTTTTCAACTGAGTAACAAATTCCAAAAATCTGATGAGATATTTGGCAGACGATGAGTTGAAATATTCAAATTTAATATTTACGGTGGTAGTAGGTTTAGGATCTTTTACATACTCCTCCACCCACTCCAAAAGCGGCTTGTAAAGGCTTTCGGTGTTCTCAGGAATAGAGCGTCCGGCGAGTTCCAACACGCCCGTCTCGGGGTCTAACAGCACCGAGGGGGTCTTCATATTGCCGGTTATTTTTATGGTTTCCATTGTTCCTAACTTATAGATTTTTTCTTCGGGTAAAGATAGATATTATTTTTTTAAAAGCAAACAAAATTTTCAATTTTTTACATCAACTTTTTAATTGCATCGAGATTTTCTTTGCAATCGGTTTTGCCGTCGGCGGTGTACATTGATTTAAGCACGTCGGCGTAATTCTGTAATATTTTGAACCTTACGAGTTTCATTGTGGAGTTCATCATTTGATTTTGCTCGGTAAATGGTTCGAGTATAATGCGGAAAACCGAGGGTATCCACTGACGGGGAAATTTATTTTTGTACGCTCCATCGGTGGTAAACGAGAAGAACGATTTCTTCACCGCTTCGAGCATTTTTTGCGGGTCGGTGATGTTGTTGCGTTTGGCGTAATCCTTAATACGGTGAGCGTCTAAGGTAACGAGCGCAGATGTGTATTTGCAGTGGTCGTTGTAGAGAACTGCCTGATAGATAAGGTCTCCGCTGTTAACAATAGCGTCTTCCATTGCCTCGGGCGAATATTTTTCACCGTCGCTCGAAATCAGGAGCGCTTTTTCGCGACCTGTTACATAAAGGAAGTTATCTTTGTCGATATAGCCCATATCGCCGGTATTGAGCCAAGTGCCGTTGATAACTTCGGCTGTGGCTTCGGGATTTTTAAAGTAACCTTTCATAACGTTCAATCCCTCAATGCAAAGGATACCCTTTTGACCTGCGGGAAGTTCGTTGCCGTCGGGGTCTACAATCTTTGCTTTTATACCTGTGAGTACGCCACCCGACGAACCGAATTTATGTGCGTAAGAGGTGTTAACAGAGATAATCGGCGAAGCCTCGCTAAGTCCATAACCCTGATATACAGGCACTCCGAGAGCGTTGAAGAAAAATTGCTGCTTGATATCCAACTGAGCGCCGCCTCCCACAAAGAATTGAAAATTGTTGCCGAATATCTTGCGGATTTTCTTAAACACAATGGCGTCGGCAAGTTTGTAGATAGGATATTTCCAAATACGTAAAAATATGTTGGGCTTGTTGTAGCCGTTGCCGTAGAATTTTTCTCCTGCCTTTATACCCTTGTTAAAGAGGAACTTAGCAATTCCGCCTTTGGAATTGATGCCGTCTTGAATCTTGCGCATAAAGTTGCCTGTGAGGGCGGGCACAGAGAGCATAAAGTCGGGGTTGGTCTCCTTTATATTAATAGGAATATTTTTGAGTTGGTTGATTGCTCCGCCGCGACTGTCTACAAATGAGATATGAATGCCGCAGAGGGTAGCCACGTAGAAACCTACCGTGTGGGCAAACGAGTGGTCGAGCGGAAGCACCACAAACATTTTGCTTTTAAACTTTAATTTAAAATATCTTAGAGCGTCGTGAGCATTTGCCCAATAGTTTAGTTGGGTAAGCATAATGCCCTTGGGATTGCCGGTAGTGCCCGATGTGTAACTAATTGTTACAACGTCGTTTTCCTCAACGGCGGCAATGCTCTTGGCAAGTTGTTCGGCATATTTTTCGCGGTTTTTGCGACCGTCTTCCATAAGGTTGTCGTAGAGGTAAACGCGGTTGTTGATATGCTTCAACGATTCGTAAGTGTCGGTATCGTTGTCTAAGTAGATGATGCCAATGCCAAGGTGAGCCATCTCTTCGGCAAGCGAGAATGTCTTGCTAACGCAGTTTTTAGAGATTACAACAAACTTGGTTTCAGCGTGCTTGATACGGTACATCAGTTCGTCGGGCTGCAATTTAACCGATAGCGGCACCGAAATACCACCGGCTTTGAGCACGGCATATTCCGACACTATCCACGACGAGCGGCCTTCGGAAATAATAGCCACTGTCTCGTTTTTTTGAAGTCCGAGTTTCAAAAGGCTGATGGCAAGGCAATCGGAATGTTCTGCCACTTGTTTGAATGTGAGGCTCTTCCATCCCTTGTCGGTTTTATCTGAAACATAATCAACGTCTTTGAATTCATCATTCTGCGACGCCGAGTTAAGCATTTCAAGCACTGTGCGTTTCATCTTCTTATATAGATTTAAGTTCTACGATTCAAAAGTTGTGTATTGTTCGTTTACATCGATAGGTTGAATGTCGATATTGTCGACACGCGCCCACACTGGACCCTTCTTGCAAAAATCAATAAACTCTTGCAAGTTTTTTTCCTCGCCCTGAGCCTCGATGTATACAGAGCCATCGGCTTTGTTTTCAATCTTGCCCTTGATGTCGTAATCTTGGGCGGCAAGGCGGGTGTAGTGGCGGTATCCTACCTGCTGAACCCTTCCTGATACTGTTATGCTAACTGCTTTTTCCATTTTTTATCGTCAAAATATATTGTTTCAGTCAATTCTAAACGTTCTAAGTTGGCGGTTCAACTCTTTTTCGTGTCCGCCGCAAGCCCTGTTTAGCAGGGCGTGAAACTGAGTGCCGTGGTTCATCTCAACCGTGTGGCAAAGTTCGTGAAGTATCACAAAATCAACAAGGTGCATCGGCAACCGCATTAAAAAACACGAAAGATTGATATTCTTTCGCGACGTGCAACTGCCCCAACGTGTACGCGCACGGTTGATTTTCAAGGTGTTGTACCTAAAACCAAACCTCTCGGCAATAAACCTAACCCTCTCAGGCAGATACTGTTTGGCTGATGTGCGCAGGCGTAGCAGTTCTGCGGGGTCAACAGTGCGTTTTGAGGTAGGCACGGGCGAGTTTTCGGCTCGTCGGGCGCAACGTTTTTTGGCGTTTTCAATCCACGCAGAGTGCTGACGTACAAAACATTCCACCTTGTTTTTAGCAATGCCGGGACGGAGTGTTACTGTTACAGATGTGTCGCGGTGCACTATTATGCGCATTCCTTTTGATGTGGCAAACTCCTTTACAGTAACTTCGCCCACGCCGTCGATGTCCATCTTGTAGTTTTTCCTTCGTAGCCTGAACATTGCATTGATGTTTTCAAAATGCAAAGATATGATAATAAAACAATAATTAAAGCGAATTTTAAAAAAAATTTGTTTTAAGCCGTAAGGTTTACTAATTTTGTAAACTCAAAATAATAGACAAAAACGAAACAGACACAACAATGGAAATTGCAGTAAGAATAGGGCAGTTGATCCTGAGCCTCAGCCTCTTGGTAATCTGCCACGAGTTCGGACACTTTATCACAGCAAAGATTTTCAAATGCAGGGTGGAGAAGTTCTACCTCTTTTTCAACCCTTGGTTCAGCCTTTTTAAGATACAGCGCGGCGAAACAGAATACGGCATAGGATGGCTTCCGCTTGGCGGATACGTAAAAATTGCCGGAATGATTGACGAGAGTATGGATCTCGAACAGATGAAAAAAGACCCGCAGCCGTGGGAGTTTCGCTCCAAACCCGCTTGGCAACGCCTTATTATTATGGTGGCAGGCGTGGTGGTTAACGTGCTGATGGCTATGCTGATATACGCTATGATGGCTTTTCATTGGGGCAGCGACTATCTCCCCGTGCAAAACCTCAAATACGGCATAATGGTAGACTCAGTTGCATACGAATTTGGTCTCCGCAACGGCGATAAGATATTGGAAGTTAACGAGAAACCCGCCGACAGTTTCAACAGCGTATTTATCGACCTACTTCTCAAAGACCCACGCACTATTACCGTGGAGCGCGACGGCGAACGCAAGACTTTTACCCTCACCGACAGCACCATAGCCAAGATGCTAAGTCTTGAAACACCCTGCATTTCGCCCCGTATGCCGTTTAAGATTGGCGAATTTGCCGAAGAAAGCACAGCCGACGAAGCAGGTTTTCAAAAGAACGACCTTGTGATTGCTATCGACAGCGCAGATTGCAGATTTTACGATCAAGTGCGCGACAAATTGCAAGAAAACAAAGGCAAGATATCAGTATTCACAGTTGTTCGCGAAAACAACGACACCTTAAATATAGAGTTTGCTATTCCCGAAACGGGCAAGATGGGCGTTTACACCTACGGATTTGCCGATTTTCTTGAATATAAGCACATTGACTACGGATTTTTTGAGTCGTTTCCCGCAGGTATAAGCAAGGGCGTTGACAAAATAAAAGAGTACTGCCGTCAGTGGAAACTCATCTTCAACCCCGAAACCAAGGCTTACAAACAGGTGGGCAGTTTTATCACAATGACCAAGATTTTCCCCGGCACGTGGGACTGGTACGCATTCTGGAACCTCACCGCGCTATTCTCGATAATGTTGGCAGTATTAAACATTATTCCCATTCCCGGATTAGACGGCGGACACGCGTTTTTCACTATCATTGAGATGATTACAGGACGCAAACCGAGCGACAAGTTCTTAGAAGTGGCTCAAACCATAGGTATGATTCTCTTGATTTTATTGATGGTTTACGCCCTTGGCAACGACATTATCAGGTCGATTTTCTAACTAAACAATATAAAAATATGAAGATAGCGAACATATTATTACTATGCCTTTCGGCGATGGTTATTTCGTGTAATTTTGCAAGTTCCTCAATGGATAACCTTATGCCAGGATGCGCAGGCAAGACTGGCGACGTTTTGGTTGTGATGAACGACGACTCTTACAAAGGATATGTGGGCGACACTGTGTTTAATTGGCTTTCCCAACCAGTGTTAGTGCTTCCGCAAGACGAAGCTACATTTAAGGTAATCCATATAAAACCAACAGGTTACTCCGATTTACTTAAAAAAACACGTAACATTATCTATTGTGACATCAACCCCAACAATGTAAAGTCCACATTCAAGGTTGAGGGCGACCGTTACGCATCGCCGCAGTTATTGATAACAATAAAAGCCAAAGACGACAGTGCATTTTACAACACGTGGCTCAAAGTGGAGAAATTTATCTACGACACACTCTCCTACGCAGAGAAACAACGGTATCTTATTTTCTTCAACAAATATCGCGAGGTTAATTATGAAAGCAAGTTGCAACAGCTCCACCCTTATTCTATAATTATTCCCAGTGATTACACCTTGGATGTAAACCAGCCTGATTTTGTGTGGATTAGTAAAGAAACCAGTACCAGCAGCCAGGGATTACTGATTTTCAGTGTCCCATACGAAGGTCCCAAGTCGTTTGAAAAACAGAGCCTTTTGGCAAAAATCGACAGCGTGCTGATGCTTAACGTTCCCGGTCCCGCCGATGGCAGTTATATGGCTATCTCAAAATATTTTGAGCCTATCCAAGAGGCGTATATGCGCCGAGGAAACTACGTTTCGGAGATGCGCGGACTGTGGGAAACCAAAGGCGATTTTATGGGCGGACCATTTGTGTGCCAATCGCTCGTAGACACCGTTAACGCTCAGATGATTAATGTGTTTGCCTACGCTTACGGCGGCAAGAAAGACAAAAAACTGCTCGTTTGGCAGTTGGAGTCGATTATGAGTACTTTTGAAATAAAAAACAAAACAATAGAAAATGCAAAAAAAGATTAGACTTACCAAACAATTCGGCTTTGAGGCAGCCCACGCACTATATAACTACAACGGTAAATGCTGCCGTCTGCACGGACACAGTTACAAACTTTTTGTAACCGTTATCGGCACGCCAAACACCGACGAAAATTCGCCTGAATATGGTATGGTGATGGATTTTGGACTCTTAAAAAAGATTGTAGACGAGGAGATTATCAGCAAATTTGACCATTCGGTAATGCTCAACCGCCGCACCAAGGCTCAAATCGACGAATCCGACGTGCTATTTAGCAATGTGGTACGCTTTGAAAATCAGCCCACTTGCGAAAATATGCTCATTCTTTTTGCCGAAAAAATCTCGGCACGCCTGCCCGAAGGAGTAAAGTTGCAAAACCTCAAACTCTACGAAACCAGCGACTCGTACGCAGAACTCAACGCCGACGATAATTAATTAATAATCAATAAATTTAACGCACTATGCCACGACTTTTCCTTATCGACGCATACGCGATGATTTATCGCGCTTACTATTCGTTTATCAACCGTCCTATGACCAACAGCCGTGGCGAAAACACGTCCGCGATACTCGGTTTTGTCAACAGTATCAACGACATACTAAAAAAAGAGAACCCGTCGCACATTGCCGTGGTGTTCGACCCGCCAAGCCTTACATTCCGCAACGACCTCTGCCCGAGTTACAAGGCGCAGCGTCCGCCCACGCCCGAAGGCATCAAGTTTGCCCTGCCGTGGATCAAAAAAATCATCGACTTGCTTGGTATAAAGCAAGTTATGGTAGAAAAATACGAGGCAGACGACATTATTGGCACACTTGCCAAAAAAGCCGAAAAAGATGGTTTTGAGGTGTTTATGGTAACGCCCGACAAAGATTACAACCAACTTGTATCTGACAATATCAAGATTTACAAACCCAAAAAAAACAACGCCGATATAGAAATTATCGACGCCAACGAATTTCGCAAGCAAACAGGACTTAAAGACCCGCTGCAATTTATTGATATTCTTGCACTTTGGGGTGATGCGTCTGACAATGTTAAAGGCGTAACAGGCATAGGCGAAAAAACCGCTTACAAACTGATTCAAGATTACGGCTCTATCGACAATATCTACGAGAATATCAGCAAGTTGAAGGGTAAACAAAAAGAAAACTTTATCAACGACCGCGAGGTTGTAAAACTTGCCCGAACCCTTGTAACCATAGTTACCGATGCACCGATAGATTTTTCTGCTGACGAATTTGCCAAGCACGAGCCCAACGAGGAGGCTTTAAAGGCTGTTTTTCAAGAACTTGAATTTAAAAACCTTGCCGAGCGACTTTTTGGTAAAACTGCCGCACCACAACAACCTCAGTTTGAACAAGGTACGCTATTTTTCGACGGCGGAATAGAAACCGTTGCACCTCCTGAGCCTATCCACTACGAAACGGCAAAAACCACTGCCCACACTTATCACCTTGTCAACACCGTTGAAAAAATAAAAGAACTTGCCGACAACTTGTTGAAACAAAAAGAGTTCTGTTTCGACACCGAAACCGATTCGCTCACCATTCATCAAAACCGTCTTGTGGGAATGTCGTTTGCGTGGGAGCCTCACGTTGCATATTACATACCCTTCGACCCCAAAAACGAGGCGCAGTCAAAAGAGTATCTCGAAATCCTCAAACCTGCCCTCACTTCGCCCGATATTCTTAAAATTGGTCAGAATATAAAATTCGACATTCTTGTGCTAAGAAACTATGGCATAGAAGTTTGCGGCAATCTGTTCGACACTATGGTGGCGCACTATATGATTCAGCCCGAACAGCGTCACAATATGGACTATCTGTCAGAGGTTTACCTAAAATACACTCCGATACATATCGAGGAACTCATCGGCGAAAAAGGCAAGAATCAAAAATCTATGCAAGATGTTGACATAGAACTCATTAAAGAATACGCCGCCGAAGATGCCGACGTAACCTATATGCTCAAAAACGCCCTTTATGCCGAATTAGAAAAAACAGGCGTGCTAAAAGCCACATTAGAAATTGAGATGCCGCTCATCTACGTGCTTGCCGAAATGGAGTACGCCGGTGTTTGCATTAATACGGATTTTTTAAAGGAATACACAAAAACTCTCAATAACGAAATTATTGACAAAGAGAAAGAAATCTACGATTATGCAAAGCATAACTTTAATATAGGTTCTCCGCGTCAACTTGGTGTGGTACTGTTTGAAGAACTAAAAATAGACCCCGACCACAAAAAGACCAAAACAGGTCAGTATGCCACAGGTGAGGAAGAACTTCAAAAACTCAAAGATAAGCACCCGATTATCAACGCTATACTTGATTATCGCGGTCTCAAAAAACTTGTAAGCACCTACACCGAGGCGCTGCCCGAACTTATCAACCCCGCCACAGGCAAGATACATACATCATTTAACCAAACAGTTACAGCCACAGGTCGCCTCAGCAGCACCAATCCAAATATCCAAAACATTCCCATCCGCACACCCGAAGGCCGCCGTATCCGCGAGGCGTTTATAGCCTCAGAGGGCAACGAAATCTACTCTGCCGACTATTCGCAGGTGGAACTCCGTGTAATGGCGCACGTTAGCGGCGACGAAAATATGATTAACGCATTTGCCCACGGCGAGGACATTCACAGAAGCACCGCCGCCAAAATCTACGGCATCAATATCGATGAAGTATCAAAAGAACAGCGTAGCAATGCCAAATCGGCAAACTTCGGCATCATTTACGGCATTTCTGCATTTGGACTCTCTGCCAACACAGGTCTTTCGCGAACCGATGCTAAAACCCTAATCGACAACTATTTTGTACAATATCCCAGCATAAAGAATTACATCGAAACCACCATTGCCCAAGCCCGCAAAAACGGCTACGTGTCCACTATGTTTCACCGTCGCCGTTATCTTCCCGACCTCAATTCGCGCAATCCCGTGGTACGTGCACAAGCCGAACGAAACGCCGTTAACACCACCGTACAAGGCACTGCCGCCGACATTATCAAGATTGCGATGATTGAGGTGCACAAGCGATTCAAAGCCGAAAACCTCAAATCAAAACTGATAATTCAAGTGCACGACGAACTTGTGTTCGACGTTTTCCCCGACGAAAAAGACCGTGTGCAGCAGATAGTTACCAACGCAATGGAACACGCCGTCTCCCTCAAAGTCTCCCTCAAAGCCGAAGGTAATTTTGGCAAAAACTGGTTGGAGGCACATTAGAGGGGTGGGATTTGATAAATATTTTAGTGTCAAAATGTTTAACCTAACCCTATCCAATAGCGGCTAAGTTGATTTCTTATAACCTCTCCAACGGTTTCAAAAGAAATATCATTATCCTTTTTAATGCTTCTCAAAAAAGATTTCCAACGCATCATTCTGTTTGGGTCGGAATAAAAATCATTAGAAAAAAGAGGATGATTGACAACATATTGGGTATTACGGTTTTTAAATGTATGAATAATAGCCTCTGACAATACATCAAAATCAACATTACCACTGTTGAGAATAAAATAAACATCAAAAAAATCTTTCATTCTGCTATTGTTGACCGAAAGGGAAACCATCGCCTCGAATTTCTCGGCCACAACAGTTTCCAAAGAATAGGCAAGAATATTCACCTTAGGAACTGACTCTAAAAGCAACGGATAATCCAATGATTGCGGTCCAGGTGTTACAATATCACCGAAACCTATATCCATCGACACTCGTTGCCTTATTGAATCTAACGAAGACACAATAGATAATCTAATACCGTGATATTCATTATCTTTGGTTATTTCCTCAATATCAATCGTCTCAGCATTAAACGAAACACCATCCTCCACACAAGGTATTGATGTAATGATAACAAAAACAGATTTAATATAATCAATGTCATTGTTGATACGCGAGCCCAAAAAATCTATGTCCATCGTAGGACGGGACTTCTCTTGATTATAAGCATACAGCAAGGCGCCACCTTTCAAGAAAAAGTTATCACGAAAATTGCTCTGCGACAATCTATAAAGAAGTCGTTCTTGTATATACCTTATCAAAATGGTCATATAAGGAATCCCAGATTGGCGAGAAATAGTAAGCAAACGGTTACGTACAGATTGACCGTAATCTTTGATTTCTTTTTTCATAACATATAATCTATAAGGTTGTTAAGCGTTTTTATAACTTTAAGACTCAAAGCGTATCTATTTAGTATTGTAAGATTTCTATCAGAACGCCGAAGATAATTTTTGAGTATTTCTGACGCTATGTCGATGCCAATACGATTACGAAACTTTATAGCGTCGCAAACCGACCTCTCCAAATCGTAGATTCTAACATTAAAGCCATCAATAACTTGCGAAGTTACACCAATTTCCAATATATCGGGCGAACAATAATAAAGCATTATAGGCGGATAGTTTGGTAATACTAATTTGCGTTTTTGCGAAATTGCAACACAAATAGTAGGTGGTATTTTGGTTGTTAGCGAATAATATGCCCACGCGGAGTACATACACACAATACCATTTGGCACAACGGTTTCCACATCAATCATCGTTTTCGCCATTTGGTTAGGCAACGCATAAATGCCGTTTCGTATACGCACAACATTACCCTTGTCAACTTCCGAACGAAGTTTTTCGTACAATGAGCGGTTTGATTTAATATCTCTCGTGCGGATATAACCACCGTGATTCTGTATAAAAGTCAGCAAATCCATAGGTTTAATATTTGTACAAAAATACGGTAAACTTTTGAATTATCCGTAGATTTATACATTTTTTTTCTATTTTTGTAAAATTCCTTTACACCACTGTAAAAAAATTTTACACTTTTACACCCTTATCTTATCTTTAACAATCTACAATTCAACCATATAACCACTTTGGCACGGGGAATGTTATCTTTATGAACGGACAATAAAAATAGACAAAAGGATGAAAAACTTTAAATTCAAAAACTTGCTCACACTGCCGGCGTTGCTCAATATTTGCGGTATCGGAATCGCTATTGCAGCGTTTTATATAATGTTTACACTTGCTAATTACCATATCAACTTCGACCAAGGCATCAAAGACCACGACCGCATTTATATGATGACGCACGACAAGGAATCGCCGTCAGGTACAATTTGCCGTCCGGTGGCCGAAAAAATTGTCTCCGAAATACCGATTATAGAAACCTACGGATGTATCCACGCAATAAATCGGGATTCTTACTACAAAAAGGTCAACGGCGAATGGTCTCCTATTCTGTTACCTACGGTATTATGCTCTAACGGTTTTGTGGAAACATTTGGATTCAACATTATCGAAGGCAACATTGCTAACTTTATCAACCCAAACCACTTAATTATCAGCCGCACCGCAGCCAAAACATTCGAGTTAAACGTTGGCGATATTGTTAGCCAAGACGTTGAAGGCAAAAACACTTTGGAAATTGTGGCGATATACGACGATCTTCCACGCAATTACCAATTTGGCTACTATTTAGGATTTGTTGGCATAGGCGATAGAGACATAGACTCATACCGGAACTTCAACGAAGCATACTTCATCAAGGTGAAAGAAGGCACAGAAAACTGCAAATCAATTATGGAAGAAGGTGCGAAACCAACATTACGTGAATATTTTGCAAGAGGCGAAGACGAAGGATATGACTCTGAGTCTGACGTAGAGGAATTTGGATTCTCAGTTATGGCGCTCGATGACATCCACTTAGGTAAAGATATCTACGGATTCACCACAAGCACCGACAAAAATATGGTTTACACTTTGCTCTTGCTTGCCATTGTGGTAGTGGTCATTGCCTACATCAACTATTTCAACTTTTTCCTTGCCCGCGTTCCCGAGCGTTTAAGGTCGGTAAACACCCGCAAGATATTGGGTTGCAGCCGGGGTAGTTTGATATGGTCGCTGATAGCCGAGTCGCTGATTCACACTGTGGTGGCTATCGTGGCGGCATACATCATAATAGGTGCTTTAAGCGTGTTTGTTCTCAACAGCATTACCGACGTTACGTTGCTTACATACGCAGCCAACCCCAAAAGCGTAATCTTGACAATAGGCATAGCACTTGTAGCAGCAGTGGTATCAAGCATTTATCCCGCAATATTCATCACTTCGGTGCCGCCTGCGCTCGCAATCAAGGGAACAATTAGTCACCGCAACAACAATGTTCTGCGCTATGCTCTTATAGGATTTCAAATTACAGCATCTATCGCACTGATAATTGGAACGTTGTTTATCAGATACAACAACGATTACATACTCAACCACGACCTCGGATTCAAAACCGAATCTATACTATCAACATACACCCCTTACACCATTGCCGCAAAATCAGAAACAGTGAGAGACCGTCTTCTCAAAAATCCTGACATTTTGGATATAGCGTGGGCAGCAGGTGACTTGGTAAGCAGAGGACGTATGGGTTGGGGACGCAAGCATCCACGAAATCCCGACGAAGATATTTATTTAAACTGTACGCCCGTATCGTGGAATTTTCTACAATTTATCGGTCTCAAAATTGAGGAAGGACGAGATTTTAATCCCTCCGACGAAGAATCAGAAAACGGTGTATTCATCTTCAACCAAGCAGCCAAAAGAGAATACGACCTCCTCCTGAGCGATAAAATCATTGGTCATTCAGACGACCCCGCCGAAATAGCAGGTTTTTGCGAGGATTTCAACTTCAAGCCCTTGCAATACGGTATCGATCCGTTTGCATTCTATGTATTCGGCAAACATCAGTGGAATGCGCCAAACCATCTCTACGTAAAGATTGCTCCAAACGCCAAAATGACAGACATTTGCAAGTTTATTGGAGAACAACTTCACGAGATAGACCCCAACTACGACATTTTGGGACAGAACATCATAACGTTCAACACCGAAATCGCAAGAAACTACACCGAAGAACTCAGACTATCGAAAGAAATTACGCTCTTTACTATAATGTTGATAATCATTGCTATAATGGGTATTTTCGGCATAGTGTTGTTTGAAACCAAATACCGCCGCAAGGAGATTGGCATACGCAAGGTAAACGGAGCCACCATTATGGAGATTCTCGGAATGTTTAACCGAAAGTTCGTTATCCTTGTAGGCGCTTGTTTTGCCATAGCCACACCATTATCCTACATATTTATACAAGGGTATTTCAGCACATTCACCTACCACTGCCCCATTTATTGGTGGGTATTTGCCATAGCGTTGATTACCACACTGATAGTAACCACATTAGTAGTGTCGGCAGCAAGCCTCCGTGCCGCCAACGAAAACCCCGTTAACACATTAAAAACTGAATAACATTCTAACACAGACCATATTATGCACCTCATACGTTTCAGATCACTGATTTCGCCCGCAGCCTTGCTAAACATCACAGGCATAGCAGTGGCAATAGCAGCATTCTACATAATTATGTCGATAGTTGCAACCGACCTGACTTTCGACCACAGCATAAAAAACTACAAAAACGTCTACCTGCTCAGCAACCGACTGATGCAATCGGGCAGTTACGACCGTTTGGGACTTATGAACCGTGCTATCGGCGAACAGATTAAACAACGGATACCATCTGTGATACATTCAGGATGCGTTAAGTTTTGGGACGACAATACATATCTCCGCGAAGAAAACGGAGAAATGAAAAGGATAAAGATTTCATCTCTGCCGTGTTCTAAGGGGCTGTTTGATGTATTCAGTTTTGAGTTTATCGAAGGCGACACATCCAAATTTTTTGGCAAAAACACTATGGTTATCAACCACAAGGCGGCGCAAAAATTTAATCTCCACATTGGCGACTTTCTCGAAATGAACAATGGAGAAAAAACCGAGATTGTGGCAATTTTTAAGGATTTTGCCAAAAACACGCATTTGGGCAGAACCGATGCCTTTGTAGGATTGGGCGATGAGAATATCGACAACCGTAACCAATGGTCTTACTCTTACTTCTTAATGCTTCACGACAACGCTGACCTCAACGAGTTTAACAAAGAGTTTAACCAAATAGCCAAGGAAGCCTTTTTAACCGAAGAAGACACTTTCGAGACCATCGCAGAACTTGACAAAGAAATTGAACGTGGAGACGTAAAACTAATATCGCTCAACGATTTACATTTTCAAAAAAGGATTCTTGGACACCACATTTTCATCGACCCAAAATTTACCTACACTATGCTCATTTTGGCTGTGGTAATAATACTGATAGCCTACATAAATTATTTCAACTTTTTTGTGGCTCGTATCCCCGACCGCATCAGGAGCATCAACACCCGCAAGATACTCGGCAGCAGCCGTGCCTCGCTTGTATGGTCGTTGATAGCCGAATCGCTCATTTACACACTTTTGGGTGCGATGTTGGCTTACTTTATCCAAAAATATGCAGGGACATTGCTCTCACAGTACAATATGGTAGATGCCGATGCAGTTCTCAACGGCAATTATCTCATTGGCATTTTGACAGTTGGCTTAGCGTGCATTGCCGCCATAATAGCCACGCTCTACCCCGCACTGCACATTACATCGATATCACCTGCATTGGCAATTCGCGGACGCATCACCTCCAACCACGACAACGCCTTGCGTTACATACTCATAGGCTGTCAGATTGCGGCATCGCTCGCCACCATCATCGGCACCACGTTTATAAGCCTCAACAACAACTTCCTCATTACCCGTGATATGGGATTCAACCGCAACAACCTCTATGTCACCCCTGTTACCCAAAAGATAAGCAAAAATCCAGAAGATATAGAAAGCCTTCTGCGCCAAAACGCCGCTATCACCGACATCACTTGGGCATCAAGTCCTATTGTGAACATCAGCAGCGATATGCGTACCGTAAACCATCCTGTAAACGAAAACGAAAGGTTTGAATACAATGTGCTAAATGTTTCGCCAAACTTTTTCGAGTTTATGGGCTTAGAGTTGGTAGAAGGCGATTATCCTACAAAAACCGACGGCGAAAGCAACATTGGCGCAGCATATTTCAATGTTAACGCCCGCAACCGCTACAACCTCACAACCGAGATGAGTCTCAACGACAATCAAAACGGTAAACGCCCCATCAAGGGCTTTGTTAAAGACTTCAACTTTCTGCCACTGCAATACGGCATTCAGCCAATAGGACTGATAGTAAACAAAACAAACTATTTCTTTATATACCTCAGGTTTGCCCCCGATGCCGACGTGGCCGCCACCAAAAAGTTTGTGGAAACCACCCTCAACGATTACGACCCGGTATACACATCCATCAGCGAATTAGAAGTACAGTCGTTTACCCAACAGCAAGAGCAACTCTACGGAGCCGAAAAGCAAGTGTCGGCATTCATAACCATATTCACCGTAATCACCATAATTGTCTCAGTGATAGGCATATTCGGCATAGTATTGTTCGACACCCAACGCCGCCGCAAAGAGATTGGCATACGTCGCGTTAACGGAGCCACCATCACAGAGATACTCCTGATGTTCAACAAGAAATTCTTCATCTTGGTAGGCATCTGCGCAGCCGTGGCAGTACCCGTGGCATTAGTAGCCCTCAACAAGTATTTCAGCGGTTTTGCTTATCACATACCCATACATTGGTACGTGGTAGCCATCTGCATACTATCCGCGCTAATAATCACCTCCCTCACAGTAACCCTCGCCGCCTTCCGCGCCGCCACCGAAAATCCAAGCAACACGCTAAAAACGGAGTGAGGTTAATACATTAACAAAAAATTGACTTTCCCAAATGGCAAATATTTAAAAAATTGACTTTTGGAAAAGTCATTTTTGATAGAGAATTGGCTTTTTGAAAAGTCAAATTAAAAAACTATATCAAGCAAAAACTTGCAATTTTTACTCTCCCCGCACCCATTCTCTGCGGAAATCTCACATAAAAAACCGACATTTCCGCAGCAAATCGGCAAAAAATCACCGATTCTCTGCGGAAATCTCATATAAAAAAGTGAGATTTCCGCAGTATATAGAATATCAAAGGATAAAGATAGGGAAAAAATGCCAAAATATAAGATTGATTGAGCAATAACCGCATTCATAAACGAAATACAGTTATCGAGACTCATCACTTTTTCCGTCTGCTATATTGCTTCCACATAACTTATCTCTAACGAAGGCATTAATAATCCTATTAAGGAAAGATGTTCTTTCGGATTCATATGTAGCATAAAGATTATCAATAGTTTCTAATTCAATTTCTTTTGAGATCAAATTCATAAGTTCATTTTTCATATCCTCAGAGAATTCAAGATTGTGTTTTTTATCTTTTCGATATTTTTCTAATTCATCTTCAACCCAATCATCTAATTTTTTTCTAATTGTTGGAAAAAACGCTTTGTATTTACACTCGGCGCTCAGTTTATTAAACCCGGATTCTTGAAGTACCTTTGGTAAAAATGGGTTACTTTTAACAAATGTACGAATTAACTGAGGCAACAATACACAAACAATTAAAACGACCAGGCCACTGGAAAAGAAATTTCCCCATACAAAAGAATTTAGTAATTCGCAAATTTTAAGATTATAAAAACTAAAAAAAAGACACACCGACCACACTCCAAGCATTATTCTTCCGATAACCATATTAATTTTAGATGGAGAAAATGCACCGGGTCTGTTATCCAAAAAAGTAAGTCCAACATCCTTTTTCATTTTTTTTGCCCATTCTCCCATTACATACTTACTATTGCCATATTTAAAAATGTCCTTCTCAATAGCATAAATTGATTTTTCATAAACTTCATACCACGCTTTTGATCCCTTGGCCATATAAACCCAAAGAATTGACAAGATGATACCAAGTAAAGAAATACCACACATATATTGATATATATAAGGCAATGACGGAGAAATAGAAGGAGCATCAATAACTTTCAATACCAATGCACCATAACCACCGAAACACAAAGCCATAAAACCAAATAGGAAAACCGACTTTTGCCAAAAGTTTGACAATTCAAAATCCCTGCATTGGTACATTTTGTCCCAAATTCGTTCTTTGGAAGGTTCATCACTTTCACTGATTTCGATTTGTTGCATTTTTGTATTCATTGTAAGTTAAAATAATAAGGCGTTTACAATCCACCTTGTAAACGCCCATAATTATTATTCTTGTATCGCCTTATTAAACTCATCATAGCATACTAATGCGTGTTTAATCAATGGTGGTACTAATTCATCCATTTCTGGTGTGGAGTCAATTAAGATAGTAACATCTATATTAACAGAATAATCTTCAATGAAATACTTTCCAAAAGAATCGCGATTAAGATTATTTACCACTTGCAAACAATGATTCATATCATCATCAGATACTGGATAAATACTGTCTAAACGTATGGTCATATACGAGAAGCCATTTTCAGTATCATAATTCATATTAAGAAAATGTCTGCCTTCATAATCAAAGTAGATTATATTTTCTTCTCCTTTGTGTGCTGTAATACCGTTTCTTTTAAGAAAATCAATCATCAAATCGTCGGTGCTCGAAAACTTGTTAACAGCGGACTGTTGTTGTTTCGTATTATTATTTTTCTGACCAGATTCTTTTATTAATTTTTGATATTCAAGTTCTTCAATTTCGTTCGACGGCTTAAAGTTGCGACCATATTGCGATACTCTATTTTGATATATTGCTGGACATTGTTGAAGATATTCAGAAATTTCTCGTTTCAAATATTTTTCCAATTCATCATAACTTGTACCATCAAAATAAAGATCTGAACTACTATGGTAAGTTAACTTATTAATATGTTTGCCTTCGTCCCAAGGAGATTGACTAACAAATAATTCATCATATTTTATGTCATGTTTATATTCATCTATATAACCAGTTGATTTATGACCTTTTGATTCGGCAAACTCACATAAATATTCATCATAAAAATCAACAGGAAACTTGTATTTAGTATTAGTTAACCACGATTTGTATAAATCAGGAGCAATTACATTCATTATAAACTCCAACAATTCATTTCCTATATCCGACAATGATTTGTATTTTTGCATAATCGTATCTATTTAATAATTAACACTATATTTCTATTAGGCCTTGTGATATTTCGATATTACGGCGTTCGTTAACTTCGTTATCCAACTGCGCAATATCATCTAAAATATTGTTTATCTTGATATTATTTTCTTCTTTGTGTGCAATATCATCAGTATTATTCATCTGAGAGTTTACATCTCGATTCAGTTCTTTTAGTTTTTGAAGAGCAAACTCATCGTCGTATTGCTGTTGAAGTTTTTGGATAACTTGGTTAAATTTATCTATGTCCGCATTATTACGACTGATTATTTCCTTTTTTTGCTTTATCAAATCAGAAACCTTTTTAACCGCGGCATCACAAGCCATTGCCACAGCGGGAGTAATTTTTGAGGAATACTTTGCCGAAATTGTGTTAAATGATTTGTAGTACATACTACTATTGATGTTTGTATTTTGTAGCACACTTCCATACGATACATCAATAGACTTTACGGCCTTTTGTTCATATTCTTCAATAACTTTCTGCAATTGATTATTAAACGCATCTAAGTTCTCTATTTTGGGTGGAATAGAATCCATAAGTTGCTTAATGCGGTTCATATCATCATTTGCATACAGACTTTTTTCGCCTTGTTTAACCCCCTCTTCATTGTGCGTAATAAATATTTTCAATTCCAATTCTTCAATATCACTATCGGGGGTATATTTATTTACTGTATATAGATAAGCCCGTTGAGGGTCAATAGCATCAATCCTTTTTCCAAAGAGGTCTTGTAATATAGGGAGTATATTTTTTTTAATTCCACTAATGAATTTATTCAAATCATATTCTCTGAATGCCCCTGACTGATATTTGGAAACCCTTTTAACGCAATCTTTTAAATACTTATCAGTTGTCATATCATATTCTTGGGTTAAGAAATCGTAGTATAGTTGAGGAAGCATCCATTTATATCTAATATCTTCGTAACACCTATAATATCTAAATAAATCAATATCTTTGACATTGTAAGTTATATTCGGAAATGGGTCAAGCATTGCATCATAACCGCGTTTTGTTACGACACTATAATACATTTTTCCTTCTTCCAAAAGTTTTAATTTTAGTTCATTCGCCTTTTTCGCTTGCATATCTCTGATTATATAGCGAATGAGGAAAAAGGCACCAAATAAAACTATACATATTATCAGAAATTTAACCATTTTCTTTATACTTAATTAGTTAATTAATTCTTTTTACTTCTAACAATCCACCGCCCAAGGCGTTGGCTTTTTGTAAATCAACACTGTATTTGATTAAAAACAGTTCTCGAATTTGGTCGCGGCTTTGCTGTGTGGATAGCGGATAGTTTTCTGACTGCATTTCCACAAACATATCGTCACCCAATTGAACTCCGTTTTTATTGCAGGTGCGATTAATCCTTATATGAAATCTTTTTGCCATATTATATTAATGTGTACAATTTACTCTACACCCTTTTCATCGGCGGCTCGATTTTTTCCGTTTCGTTTCTTACAAATTTACGGAATGTGGGTGTAGGGGGTGGTGGATTTTTCCTCGGAAAAACTGTATGAAATCCTACAATATTTTGGAGGATTGGCGGTCTAATTCGTCGGAGTAGATTTTGAAAAAGTTGTAGTTGAGGGCTTTGCTGATAGACATAAGGAGTTCGGTATTGATGGTGTCGCTGTTGAAGATGTTATAACAAGTGGATTCGGAACGGTTGATGGTTTTTGCAAGCCATACTTTCGACCGTCCTTGCCGTTCCAACTCGGCTTTTATGCGTTCTCCTATGTGTATCGACATCGTTTCTGCCCATTTGCTCTGTCAATTCCCAAAACAGAAAACCATTATTCAATAACACCATATAAAACAAAAACGTGGGAACTCACTTTATTGCCCGTTCCACTAATTGAGGCTTTGGTCGTGCCCAGTTGTCAGAAACGAGCAACGCCGAAAGCCCACGTATATGTATATGCATAAACACGTTATGCATTAAATACATAAACCGTAGGTATCACCGTTGCTTTGCTTTTGACAACTTTAATGAAACGACCAAATTCCAATTAGTCAAGAACAAAGCGTAAAGTAACGCCTTATTTTATATGTCCGCTGCCCCGCCCGCCCAAAGGCTTCGGTAAAGTCAGCGATACAAAGATAAAAAAATAATCTTAAACAAAAAAATTTGCTTTTCTTATAATTCCTTCGTAACTTTGGCAAAATATTAAATACGGAGGCAAAAAAATGTTAGATTTTAAGAAGTATAGTTCTATCGAAAACTCTTTCGATAATGAGTATATCGACAAGGTTAGGCAGTATACCGACCCGAAATTGATTTATGTGGTGCAAGAGAAGGTTCACGGCTCTAACACAAGTTTTATCACCGACGGCAAGACTATAAAATTTGCAAAACGTACCGCGCTTATCGGCGATAACGAAAAGTTTTTTGATTATGAAGAATTACTTGACCGTTACGCAGATAGAGCCAAGAACTTATACCAATTGATTAAGAAAGATTACCCCGAAATTGACTACATAATTATCTTTGGCGAATTTTTTGGCGGATACTACCCGCACAAAGAAGTTAAAAAAGATACACGTCTCTCGGCTATTCAAAAAGGCGTTTGCTACTGCCCAATGCACGAATTTTATGGGTTCGACATTTTCCTTGTGTCCGAAAAAAACGATATTCACCAATACCTCGGCGTAGAAAAATGCAACGCATATTTTGAGCAAGGCGGATTTTATTATGCCCGCACCCTTTTCCGCGGCACTTTGGACGAGTGCCTCAAATATCCCAACGATTTTGAAAGCACTATATATAAGGAGTTTGGCTATCCAAAAATCGAGGGCAACATCTGCGAAGGCGTGGTGATTCGTCCCGAAGTGCCCACCTACATTCCGGGTGGTATCCGCGTGATGATCAAGAACAAAAACGCAAAGTTTGCCGAAAAGAAATCAGAAAAACGCCGTCCCAAAGACCAAAAACCGCCGGTGGTGTTTACCGACAATTTTCACAAACTAATCGACAAAGCCGACCTTTTTGTTACCGAAAACCGTTTAGACAACGTTATAAGCCATATCGGCGAGGTGCACATACCCAAAGACCTCGGCAAACTGCTCGGAATGTATTGCAAGGATATTATCGACGATTTTCTCAAAGAGAACGCCACAGATTTTTACAATCTCGACAAAAACGAACAGAAATCGTTTAACAAGCAGGTTAACCAATTGGCTCTCAAAGTTATAAAAGCAAAATACGGTATGCCTCAATAAAAAATTTGACATTAGCAAAAAAGGCATTATCTTTGTTGCAGATAACTGATACTTTTAACGAGATTATAACCTATGGCGAATAAATTGATAATTAAGGCGTTGGCGTGCGCAGCAACCGCTGTTGTGCTTGCCGTAATGCCTTTTGCCGCAATTTCGCAATCCAACCTTCCCGAAATAGATTCTCTTACGAAAATTGCCGACAACGCACCCGACACGCTCAAAGCCAAACTTTACGGCGAAATTTGTTGGAAACTTCGCAACTACGACCCGCAAAAAGCCCTCGAATTTGGCGAAAAGTCATACTCTTACGCCCAAAAGTGCAACGACTTAAAGATGGAAATGCGAGCACTCAGCAACATAGGCGTTTGTCATCGCAACATCGGCAATTATCAAGAGGCAGTAGAAAATTACACCAAAGGACTCGAACTTGCTCAGCAATACAATGTTAAAGACCAAATTGCCTACGGACACATCAACATCGGCAACATCTACCTTTATCACGACGAGTGGGACAACGCTCAGGAACAATTGCTCAAAGCCCTTGAAATTGGTCTCGAAATCAAAGATTCTTCAATTCTTGCCTACTCGTACCTCAACCTTGGACGTATAAACCTTTCGCTTAACCAAAATCAAAAGGCGTTTGAATATTTGCAAAACTGTCTCGTAATCAGAGAAAAAACAGATGACGAATGGGACAAGATAGCCACCGTTAAAAAATACCTTGGCGATGCTCTATCCGCCGACAATAAATTTGCCGAAGCATTACAATTTTATATACCAGCAATTTCGGGAAATTACGACATCAAAGATTACGACCTTTTGAGCGACCTTTACGGACGAATTGCCGAGGCTTACATAAATACCAACAAAAACGACAGCGCGCTCTATTACGCCGAAAAATGTCTCGAAGTGTCGCAAATGCGCGGCATCGATTTCCGTATAAAAAACGCCCACAAATACCTTGGCGACGTGTATGTGAAACGCGGCGACCTGCAAAAGGCTATTGATAACTACACTGTGGTGATGGCATACGCCGATACGTTTTGGAACGCTCGCAAGACATACGGTATGGAAAATATTGAATACCAGATAGATAAAGTAAAAAAAGAGAACGAAATTGCAATGCTCCACAAAGAGCAGGAACTCGACTCGGCACATAGGTTGATTCTTGTGCTCATTATAGTAATGGCATTAGGCGGAGCAGTATTTTTTGCATTAAAAAACCGTCAGAAACGCATTACAAACAAGATTCTCACAAGTCAGAAAAACGAAATTGAGGCGCAGAACCTCGAAATATCTACACAGCGAAACACTCTTGCAGAAAAGAACAAACTGCTTGAAGAACAGCGTAGAGAAATCAACGACTCAATACTTTACGCGCAGCATATCCAGTTTTCGATGCTGCCGCAAAACAACGATTTAAATGAGTTTTTTGCCGATAGTTTTGTATTCTACCGTCCGCGCAATGTGGTAAGTGGCGACTTTTATTGGGCATTCAAAGATGCTGACTACTTTATATTTATGGTAGCCGACTGCACAGGACACGGCGTTCCGGGAGCGTTTATGAGTATGCTCGGATTTTCGGCTCTCAACGAAATTGTGGGTCGCGAAGGCCTCCGCAAAGCCGACGATGTACTTAACGGTATGCGCGATACCATCAAACATACTCTCAACAAGGCAGTTAACTCAAATATGCGCGACGGGATGGATGCCGCACTGCTGATAATCGACAAAAAAACAAACGCTCTGCAATATGCCGGAGCCAACATTCCTTTTATACTTTTCCGTGGCGACGAACAAATAATCATAAAGCCTGTTAGAAATCCTATCGGACTGTATGTCAACGAAAAACAGTTTGAATCGAAAGATTTTCAACTAATGAAAGGCGACAAAATCTACCTTGCAAGCGACGGCTATCAATCACAGTTTGGCGGACCTAAAAACCACGTGCTCAAAACATCAGGCTATCGCCGCATACTCTCCGACATCCACAACCTGCCTATGGCAGAACAACGCCAAATAATAGAGCAACGTTTCGACGAATGGCGCGGACACTACAAACAAACCGACGATATTATTGTTGTTGGTTTAGAGGTGTAATTTATTAATAATCAATCTATTTATTTAATCATTAAAAAAAATAGAAAAATTTTTGCGAAAAAATTTGGTTGTTACCTTTTGGTTACATACTTTTGTAACCACAAAGTAACATAAATTTTATCGTAAAAAAAATGGTTAAAAACAGAGAACTTACAGAACAGAAAATTCTCGCAGCCGTGGAGCAAATCATCGAAAAAGATGGTTTCGAGGCTGTGGGAGTAAACGCCGTAACAGCAGTGTCTGGCGTTAACAAAGTATTGATTTACAGGTATTTTGGCTCAATAGACAATCTATTAGCAAAATACATCGAGCAAAAAGACTTTTGGCTTGTCAACGATTTCACAGTCATCCCCGAAAACGGTGTAAAGGATTTCGCCAAAGAGATTTTTCATCAGTATATCAATATGTTAAAATCATCTCCCATACTCAGGAAACTTTACCGTTGGGAACTCACCACCAACAATCCTGTAATCGAAAACATCCGCAAACAGCGCGAGGAAATCGGTTTGCAAATAATTGAGGCAGTGAGCGAAATGTCGGGACAGGACAAAAAACTTGTAGCGGCAATCTCTTCGCTCATAACAGGCTCGGTTTCATACCTTTATATGCTCAGCGAAAACTGCGACGTATACAATTCGCTACTCATCAACGAGGATTCGGGATGGAACACTTTAAAAGAAGGAATCGACTTTATGTTTAACAAAATATTCGCGTAATAATTATGAACACATTGACATTTATAGAATTAGCCAAAATATTAATTTCGTTTGCAATTTGCGCTCCTTCGGGACATAATTCGCAGCCGTGGAAATTTCAAACCACAGAAAATCAGATAATTGTAATGCCCGATATGAGCAAGACTCTCAAAGTGGTAGACGGCGAAAACCGCGAACTTTTTATAAGTCTCGGCTGTGCAGTAGAAAATATGCAGATTGCCGCCACTCAATACGGCTACGAATCTGATTATGAATACATTGATGGCAAAATTGTAGTAACATTCCGCCAATCAGAAACAGTAACCCCCGACCCGCTTTTTGACCAAATAAAAAAACGTCACACTCACAGGGGAGAATTTACAGGTAAAAAAATTCCGTCAGATTTAATTTCTATACTACAATCAGTTGAAAAAGAACAAAATACAGATTTTGCAATTTTCGACGGTGAAACCAACGAAGCCAAATTAATCAAAGAAAAAATCTATCTCGGCAACGATATTCAGATGAGCGACACAGCCTTTAAAAACGAACTCGTGGAGTGGATGAGATTCAACAAAAAGGATATAAAAGAGAATCAAAACGGACTGTGTTACAATGTATTGGGATTTCCGGCAACTCCAAAATTCGTTGGTAAAAAGATGGTAAGAATGTTTCTATCGCCTAAGGCTCAAAACAAAACCGACAATGGCGTAAATAATTCAGCATCAGCATTCTGTCTATTCTCAACCGCTGCAAAATCAGAGGCAGATTACATCGCAGTGGGCAAAACATTAGAACGAGTATTACTGAAAATCACCGAGTTAAACCTTGCTTATAGTTTTTCTAACCAACCGTGCGAAGTGGAGCCGTTATCATTAAAACTCCGCGAAGAACTTAGTCTAACTAACTATCCCTCAGTAGTTATCAGAATTGGTTACGGCACTGAGCCCAAGCATTTTGCCCCGAGAGAAGAGGTGGAAATCGAAAAAAATGCAGTATCGCAGAATTAGTCCAATAATAAGATTAAATAAACCCTAAACTACAATTGAATAGTTAATTTTGCGCGTTGTAATAACCAAAGATTTTGAATAATGATGGCATTTAAGAAAAAAGCACTGACATTAGTTATCTTATTGATCAACATAGCGGTAGCCTCTGCGCAAACCGACACCACATTCCGCAAAACGGGATTCACATTCGGCGCATTGCCCGCCATTGCTTACGACAACGACCTCGGATTTGAGTACGGCGTGCTCACCAACCTCTATTGGTACGGCGACGGTAGCACATATCCCCGCTACAACCATTCGCTCTACATCGAATGTAGCCGCTATGTGGCAGGTACGTCGCTACTTAGGGCATATTACGACACCCACAAACTCATTCCGGGATTCCGCACCACAGCCGACCTCACCCGTTTCAACGACATCGCTTGCGATTTCAGCGGATTCAACGGCGCGGAAACTTATTACCGCCGCTCGCTAACCGATGAAGATTCAGACGATTATCTATCAACCATTTTCTACGCACACAAGCGCGATATGCGCCGTGCTATGCTCAACATCCGCAGCGAACAGTTCGGCAAATGGTTTTGGCAGGCGGGATTCACCCTTTTTGATATGCGCATAGGCAAGGTTCAAAAAGACAAACTCCGTCACGAAGTACCTGATATTCCCACAGTTTACGACAAATATGTGGAGTGGAACATCATTGGCGAAAAAGAAGCCGACGGCGGCGTGGACACATATCTGCGTTTGGGCGGAGGCATCGACACTCGCGACAACGAAGCCTTTGCTACTCAGGGAGTTTGGACAGAGGTTCTTTTGGCAGCCGCTCCTTCGTTCCTATCATCCGACGACAACAATTGGGGACGCTTCACAGTATACCACCGTCAGTATTTCAACCTTCACAACCGTCGCACCGTTTTAGCATACCGCTTAGGATGGCAGCACAAGATTTGGGGCGATATTCCCTTCTACCTCCTACCCCATTGGAACACAGGCGTTCTCGGCGCGGCTACATCGCAAGGCATAGGCGGCGGCAAAACTATGCGCGGAGTGGTTAGAAACCGTATCGTTGGCGACGGTAGTGTAATGGCTAACATAGAGTTACGCCAAATTATTTACAGTTTTATGCTCGCGGGACAGAATTTCTCTATCGGCACAAACCTTTTTACCGATATGGGAATGGTAACGCAATTGCACGATGTAGATAAATCGTTGGTACCGAGCGCAGAACACGACCTCTATTTCACCAACGATAAAGAGACACTCCACACAAGCGTAGGCATAGGACTCAAAATTGCGATGAACTCCAATTTCGTGCTCTCTGCCGATTGGGGCAAGGCGTTGAGCAAAAACGACGGCACATCAGGTTTTTATGTGCTGATGAACTACCTTTTTTAAATAGTAATTTGCGAGGAAAAACATTTTTTGCAATAAAAAAATCATTATATTTGCCGAAAAGAAAAAAGCAAGTATTATGAACACAAAAAAAGGTCGAATTCTCGTAGTTGACGACAACGCAGGCATACGTTCCACGCTAAAAATATTGCTCCCAGCGCATTTTGAGAAGGTGGAGGCTATCCCCTCCCCTGCCACGCTCATTTCGCAGTTAGAAAAATTCAAGCCTCACGTGGTGCTGTTGGATATGAATTTCAATACCAACATCAACACCGGAAACGAAGGTCTGTTTTGGATTGGCGAAATCAAAAAAGCCGCTCCAAAAACCGAGGTAGTGCTGTTTACAGCCTACGCTGACGTGCAATTGGCAGTGGAAGGAATGAAAAAAGGCGCATTCGACTTTGTGGTAAAACCTTGGGAAAACGCTAAATTTATTGCAACACTATCGGCAGCACGCGACAAAGCGTTAGACCAAGAGAATCCAACTATCTCAACATCAACCAAATCCGAAAAATCATCGGGAATGTTTTGGGGAACGTCTCCTCAAATGGAAAACATCCGCCGAAATATCGAAAAAATTGCGCCCACCGATGCCACAGTGCTTATCACAGGCGAAAATGGTACAGGTAAAGACGTATTAGCCAACGAGATACATAAACTTTCGGCTCGCAACGGTAAAAAAATGATAGCCGTTGACGCCGGCGCTCTCACCGAAACTCTTTTTGAATCAGAACTTTTCGGTCACGTTAAAGGCGCATTTACAGACGCAAAGGCCGATCACGAAGGCAAATTTGAACTTGCTTCGGGTTCAACGCTGTTTTTAGACGAAATAGGTAACATTCCGCTGCATCTTCAAGCCAAACTTTTGCGTGCAATTCAAAACCGCAAAATTACCAAAGTGGGTGATTCTAAGGAGATTCCAGTAGATATACGTCTGATTTGCGCCACAAATATGAATTTAGAAAAACTTGTTTCAGACGGCACTTTCCGCGAAGACCTTTATTACCGCATCAACACGGTACACTTACAATTACCCCCACTGAGAGAACGTCCAGATGATATTCTGCCGCTTTCTGAACGGTTTATTGCAAGTTTCAACACCAAATATCACCGTCACGTAAAAGGCATTGCTCCCGACGCCGTACTTACATTGCGCAAATATCCTTGGCAGGGCAATATACGCGAATTGCAAAATGTGATAGAAAAGGCTGTTATCCTTTCCGATGGCGACACGCTCAAAACCGCTGATTTTCAGTTAAATCGTGCGGCAATGCAAGACGCCGCTACATCTGCTCCCGCTCCCGAAAATTTGGAATCTGCCGAAAAACAGGTTATACAAAACGCTATGACAAAATTTGGCGGCAATCTTTCGATGGTTGCCAAATCGCTGAATATCAGTCGCCCAACGCTTTATAGTAAACTTAAAAAATATGGTATTTAATGCATAATGCATAATTCATAATGCATAATTCATAATGCATAATTCATAATTAGAGAGACTAATTCGTAATTGATTTGGAATTAATTATTTACATAGTAATTGCTTTAATAGTTGGAGCGGGCATAGGAGGATTTATAACCTTCCGCAGGGCTGCTACCAAGGTTAATTTTCTGATGGATGCGATGGAAGACGGCGAGATGAATTTCCGTTTTAAGGAGACAAACCGCCTCAACAAAGCCCTCAACCGTCAGAAAACTATCCTTGAAAAGCACCGTCAGGAAAACGAGGCAGAATCGTGGTCGAAACTTATCCGCGTGCTCACTCACGAGATTATGAACACCGTTACGCCTATTGCCGCCCTCAGCGAAAGTCTTGCACAAGACGACACTCTCGACACCAAGGCAGGTTTGGAAACCATTGCTCAATCGTCGCGCGATTTGATAAACTTTGTAAATTCGTATCGAAGTCTATCAAAAATTGCAAAGCCAGTAAAGCGTCCCATAATGGTAGACGAACTGATAGCCAAGGTGATAGAACTAACATCAACCGAAACCGAACAGCACGGCGCACGCTGCACCTACCGCGCACTTTCGCCCGACATTCTTCTTTATGCCGACGAGGGACAGATTTCGCAGATACTTATCAACCTGATTAAAAACGCTTTCCAAGCCGAATCCACATTGATAGAAATTACCGCCGAAATTTCTCCAAAAGAAGAAATTCTAATAAAAATATCCGACGACGGTGTACCCATCAGTCACGAGAGCAAAGAACAAATCTTTATACCCTTTTACACCACCAAAGCAGGCGGTTCGGGCATTGGTTTGAGTCTCTCGCGACAAATAATGCGACTCCACAATGGCACATTAGACCTCTTGCAAAGCGACAATCAGAGAACTACGTTTATGATGAAGTTTAATTAAATCGAACTCCAATTAAACGGAATGGCATAATTAAGAGTGAGCATTCCGTGTTTTGTGGTGAAGCCGTGGTAGGGTTTGGTGCCGTTGGGGGCGGTGAAGTCCTGATTAAAATAATTGAAGTAATCGTGCTCGTAACGTATCGTAAAATCAATATAGCGACCGGCAGAGACTCCTATGCCATAAATACCCGTAAAACCATTGTTGTAACATTTTCGGTCTCGATATTCACCATTGCCAGCAAAGGTAAAATTCCTCCTTGCGCCAATTTCAAGAACCAAAGGTAGCGATCTGCCAAAATAAAACGACATACAAACCTCAGGCGAAAACGAATGACGTTTAAAGTTTATATATGAACTATTTTGGGGAAGAAGCGCATACCAGCCTTGCTTTTCGTAATTAAGCGCAAAAGCCACGGTAAAAGGGGCTGTGGTATAATAAATAATAAAACCAGCAGAAAAATTTCTCATCTTCCAATCCCAAAATTTTATATCCGCAGCACCATCTGGTGTGTTGATTTCTTGAATAACGTTAAATTTAGGTATTATGAGCATAAAATTATAAAATTCCAAATATCCAGAAATAGGTGCAGCAACCATTCCAATAGGCGAATTTGTGGTAGCAATCACAGATGTAAAATGAAACGCCTGAGCAAAACTATTGCTAACCAACAGAAACACAGAATATAATATCAGAATAGCACGTTTCATATTTTGGTCATTCTTCGGTTTCGTAATCACCATAGAGCAAATCATCGTAGGGATAACGCTCGGTGTGAATGCGGCGGGCTTCTACGTAAACACGCTCTTTCAGTAATTCAAAATTATCCTTGGTTTTAGCTGATACAAAGATACATTCGGCTTCTTTGGAATATTTCATACGGATATAATCCTGCATTTCGGCAAGAGGATAGTTCGCCAAAGTTTTTTCGGTGAGGTCGTCGGCATCTTTGGCTATGTAGTTGTAATTGTCGCACTTATTGAAAACCAAGAACTTGAATTTTTTATCATTGCAAATTTGGTCGAGTGTTTCGTTAACGGTTTGCAACTGCTCCTCAAAATTAGGATGCGATATATCGCAGACAATCAATAGAATATCAGCCTCACGAACCTCGTCCAAAGTGCTCTTAAACGATTCTAAAAGGTTTTTGGGAAGTTTACGTATAAAGCCAACGGTGTCGCCAAGTAGAAATGGCAGATTTTTTACCACAACCTTGCGCACAGTGGTGTCTAAGGTGGCAAAAAGTTTGTTTTCGGCAAGCACATCGCTCTTAGCCCAAAGGTTCATAAGAGTAGATTTGCCCACGTTGGTATAGCCCACAAGAGCCACACGGACAAGTTTTCCACGGTTTTGACGCTGAACATTCTTTTGGTTGTCGATTTTGCGGAGTTCCTCTTTGAGACGAGTTATGCGATCGCGGACAATACGGCGGTCAGTTTCAATCTCCTTTTCGCCCGGACCACGCATTCCGATACCGCCTTTCTGACGTTCGAGGTGGGTCCACATACCTGCAAGACGCGGCAAAAGATATTGATATTGAGCAAGTTCTACCTGAGTTTTTGAATGAGCAGTTTTGGCGTGTTTGGCAAAAATATCGAGAATAAGGTTGGCACGGTCGATAATCTTGCATTTAAGTATCTGTGAAATGTTTTTGTACTGCGCTGGCGAAAGTTCATCGTCGAAAATAGCGGCATCAATCTCGTTGGTCTCAATATAGTCGGCAATCTCTTTCATCTTGCCTTCACCCAAGTAGATACGCGGATTAGGGTATTCAACCGACTGGGTAAAACGGCGAACGCAAACCACCTCGGCAGTTTTGGCAAGAAATTCAAGTTCGTCTAAATATTCTGCGGATTTTTGGGGCGTAATCTTCTGAGTGATAACGCCAATCATCACAGCACGCTCTTGCGGTTTTTCGGTAATATATTCGTGGTTACTCATTGTATTTGAAGTGTGTCGGGTGAAAAATATTTAAGTGCGGCGGAAATATCCGTATCGTACACATTTTTAGTTATATACATATCACATTCGCGATTCCACATAGAGTAAATGTAGGCGCGAATAGAATTTTCAATTTTGTCGGAATAAGGCTGAAAATCCTTAACCGTCTGTGTTATACCACAATACTGGGCGTAAGCGGCAAACTTATTAAGCAAATCAGGTTGAGCAAAAATTGCATCCAACATAGTTTCGCAAGTGATGGTATCGTTGTAAAAACGATTGAATTGTGAGGCGGCAAATCTACCTGTAATATTCTCAGATTCAATATTATACACCACACCAGAAACATTATCGGGATTAATTGGCACAAACACATCGGGCATAATTCCGCCACCACCATAAACCGTTTTGCCACCGGGAGTTGTGAATTTAAGACTGTCAGCAAAGGTAATAGCATCGGCACTGTCGAGTTCGCCATTTTTTGCACGATTTTTCATATCGTTTTTATAATCGTCGTAAGGTTTTTGAATACAGCGACCAGTGGGAGTATAATAACGCGCAATGGTAATGCGAATTACAGAACCATCGGAAAGTTCCACAGGCTCTTGTACAAGACCCTTGCCGTAGGTTCGGCGACCTACCACAGCAGCGCGGTCGTTATCCTGAAAAGCACCAGAAAGAATTTCGGAAGCAGAGGCAGAATATGAATCCACAACTATCACTAAATTAATATCTTGCATAGTTCCAGAACCGTCGGCGTTGTATTCGTTGAGAATTCCGTTGTGATTTTGAGTGTACACAATCTTTTCGCCATCTTTTAAAAACTCGTTAGCAATCTTTACAGCGGTGCGGATATAGCCGCCAGAATTACTTCTTAGGTCAATAACTAAATTCTTCATACCTAAAAGTTTAAGCGAATCTATTTTAACCATTAGTTCATCGTAAGTATTGGCAGCAAACGACGAAATAGCCACGTAAGCCGTAGCCGAATCTGCCATATATCCTCCGTGAACACTGTAAAGCGGTATATCATTGCGCGTTACATCAAAATACAACAACGAATCCACAGTACTACGCAAAACGCCAATCTTTACGCTTGTTCCTTTTTCGCCTTTTAGATTATTGGAAATCAAGTTTTTAACATCGGTAACTCCGGCGTATAAAGAATCGTTTACCGAAATAAGTTTGTCGCCCGGAATCACGCCAGCAGTTTGCGCAGGACCACCATAAACCACGTTGGTAACAATTGCTGTATCATTAAAAACAGCGTATTCAATGCCCACGCCGCAAAAATGCCCTACAAGATGTTGTTCACTTTCGGTGCGTTTATTAGCAGGAACATAAGTGCTATGGGGGTCTAACAAACTGAGTATCTGTGGAATAATCTTTTCTGAAATATAATCGATATTCACCTCGTCAACATATTTTTTGTCAACGAGATTAACCACCGACTGAATTTTGCTAACCCTTCCGTTGAAAAACGAGAAACTAAAATCACTTCCTTCCGAACGAAAAAGATAACGTCCTGCGAGCAAGCCAGTTAAAAAAATGGCGAAAACAATAAAAGGAGTATATTTGTTATTGTTCATATTCAGGGTGATCGGGGTCAATAAAAACGGTTTCGATTCCGGCGCGTTCCAAAAGTTTTAGTCCGTCTTCAAGACGGTATTTCTCGCTGTAAACCACTCGCTTAATGCCGCTTTGGATAATGAGTTTGGCACATTCCAAACACGGCGAGGCGGTAACGTAGAGCGTGGCGTTGAGACTGTTGTTGTTGCTTTTTGCCACCTTGGTAATGGCATTAGCCTCAGCGTGAAGCACATACGGCTTGGTTGTACCGTCGTCGAGTTCGCATACATTCTCAAATCCCGAAGGAGTGCCATTGTAGCCGTCGGAAATTATCATTTTGTCTTTTACAATTAACGCGCCCACTTTGCGACGCTCACAATACGAGTTTTCTGCCCAAATACGAGCCATTCGCAAATAACGGCAATCGAGCGCATACTGTTTATGATTGATTTCCATAATGTTAGTATCCCGGATTAATAAAAACTTCGGTTCTGCGGTTTTTCTTTTTGTTGGCGTCGTTGGTGTTAGTAGCAAGCGGACTGTACATTCCTTTGCCTGAGGCGGTGTAAGCCGAGCCGGGGAGTGTGCTGTTTTCGGCAAAAGCGGTAACAGTGGCGGCGGCTTTGCGTGCACTTTGGTCTAATAGGCTCTTAGCCTGACCGTTACTGTCGGTATGCGAAACCACAGTAACAGTGCAGTTTTCGGTAGACGAAAGCAATATCGAAAGTTTCTTAATTACCGCTAAACCTTTGGTAGAAAGTTCGTTAGTGCCCGATTTAAACAAAAAATCATTACTAAAAGTAATAAGAATAACGCCAGCCTTAATTTCGGCGTATGCCTCCGATTGGTTAAGACCTTCGAGAGCACGTTTTGAAGTGGTAAGGTAATTATCCAACTTGCGCATCCGAGTGTCGGAAATATTGCGTGCGCTATCTTGACTAACGGCTTGAATATTAAGAATATTCATAAGACTATCTACTGCGCGGCTTTTGGTTGCAAGTTTGTCGCGTTCCGCCTTGTAATCGTTGATAGTTTGCACAAGGTTCTGATTTAAAGAGACTTTATCAGCGGTCAACTGATTATTGGCACGATTAAGACTATCTAACCGCAAATCTTTGGCAGAATTACTGTTTTTCAGATAGTTAGTATTAGAATTAAATCCGGCAACAGTTTTATCAAAAACCTTGTTGAGCGAATCGAGCGAATGTTTGCCACGAGCAACCGCCTCTTGGTATTTTTTCTTGCTTACACACGACGGCATAATCATCAACGCCGCCGAAAGTGCTATAAATGAAGATATTAATATACGTTTCATCAATTTTATAATTATGTTTTAATTCTCAAAATTACGCATTTTGCACGACAAAACATACACTGTAAACATTTTTTAACAAAATATTTCTTCGGTAATACGTCGCAAATAGTTAATTTTGGGGTATAATTAAAAAAGTGAAAAGATGAAAAAAATCAGATTAATCCTTTGCGCCGCACTGATGCTATTAAGTATCAATGCGTTGCCACAAACCATAATAGAAGGCTTAGTAAAAGACGCAAAATCGGGCGAGGCAATTCCCTTTGTAAATATCGCTCTCGTGGGCGAAACCATCGGCACCATCAGCGACGAAAACGGCGAGTTTAAACTCTCGATTGCAAACACCGCACTTAGCAAAAATCTTGCATTTTCGTCGGTTGGGTACACAGCCAAAACATTAAAGATTAGCGACTTAGTTAACCAACGAAACGAAATATCTCTCGACCCCGCCGACATCAAAATCGAAGAAGTGGTTGTAACCGACAAAAGCGAGGCTGGCAAAAAACTTCTCCGCAGCGCATTACAAAAGTTAGAAACCAACTTTATTCATCAACCATACAGTTACTTAGGCACTTACACCAGCACAGTAAAAAAAGGTTCAAAAGAAAACGTTACCACAATGCGTTTTACAGCATACGACAGCGAGGGATACGTCAACAATCCCGTGCAAACTGCGTATCAGGCTCTAAATTACAAGATTACACAATGCGACCGCAATTTTAAAGTAAACGATTACGACGGCGGCACTATCCGTTTCGACATTGCAAATGGCTTTGACGTAATGCGTTACAAACTAAATTTTATCAACGAAGAGCATTTTTCAGATTTCGACTACCGCATAAAGCAAGACGGCGGCGATGCCAACACAGCATTAATTGAGTTCACCTGCAACAATCTTAACCTTCTGAGTACAGGCGCATTAAACCCGAAAAAATATACAGGCACAATACTCGTAGACAAAACCACATTCGACGTAAAATCTTGCTCTTACACCTTAATAGTTAGCAACTTTACACCACACTCATTGTCGATGGAATCTGCCGAGCCAAACAATGCCGAAATCACCGCAACCGTTGAGTATCAAAAAAATAACAATTACACATCGCTCAAAGCCGTTACCTCGCAAATCAAAGTAAATCAGGGCGGTAACGAAACCGTCTACACCGATAAAATCAACGTTGAAAGCGCCAACTACAAAATTCCCACCAAGGTAGACGGCAAAGTTTTTTATGTTAGATAAGAATTTTTGAGTAATTTTGCGGCAAATAAATAGGTAACCGAAATGTCAAAAATAGAGAAATCGTTTGCAGAAAAACTCCGCATCCGCCACGCCTACAACAAGCGCACAGGGCTCTATAAGTTTATGGGGCAAATCGTAATTAAACTTTTAGTAATAATTGCAATAATAGTAGGTATTGTATTATTGCTCAATCATTTCTTCAATCTGTCACAAATTATCGAAGACTATATTTTTAGTCACGATACGCCAGGCGTACTCACGCTATTTCTTATTTCAGAAACGGTGCTTGGATGGATTCCGCCCGACCTATTTATTATGTGGAGCGACAAGTTTAACGCGCCGCTTCTATGGCTCACAATTCTTGGCACAATATCGTATGTAGGTGGAATGAACGCCTATTTTATCGGCAAGATAGCATTAAAGTTTCCACGCTTTCGCCGTTGGCTCGAAAACCGCAATGCAGTGTTTTTTGAGCGCATACGCAAATGGGGCGGCATAATAATAATCCTTGCCGCACTCTTTCCGTTGCCCTTTGCCACCACCACCTTAGCCGCCGGAATGGTAAAATATCCTCTAAAACAAACACTTATCTTCGGCTTATCGAGGTACATAAGATTTTACCTCTATGGGGCTATGATATTTTTTGGAATGGATCAGTTGTTGTAGGATTTTAATTATATCCCGCCAAAACAGCATCAAATTACCCTGTTTTGGCGGGATATAAATTTAGAAAAATAAACTAAATACCTGATTATAAGAACAAATCATCTAATTTCAAATCACCACAAACTATCGAAAAATTTTGAGGATTGCGAACACCATAGGTAGTGATAAAAACTGTGTTTACGGCGTATTTTGTTTTAGTTTCTTCGATAAACAAAGATTCTCGGTCGCGAAGATGATTTTCATAATCACTGGTTATTACATACTTATTTTTAGAGAATTTTATTTCGCAAAGATTGATAGTACGATCGGAACGTTCAATCACAAGGTCGATTTGAGCATCACGGTTTTTGCTACGCCAAGTGCCTGTGGATGTAAGAATACCTTCTATTCCCAAAGCACGTTTAATTTGTTCGGTATGCATCAGGCAGATAGTTTCAAACGTAAATCCCTGCCAAGCGGCAATAGAAGGCTTATCAAAAATTTTTTGCCAATAGTTAGATGGTTGGGCAGACTTGTTATAAATAAATTTGAAATAAAAAAGCGTGTACAAGTCGCACACTTTGTAAATACGATTTTTAAATCCACCGTTAAACTTGTCGAACCCCTGAATAAAGTCGCAACGTTCGAGGTTTTCAAGAATTTTTGTCAATTCTGAGCCGCCAAAACCTGCCAATTCGGCTAATTCACTTCGAGTAAAGCCTTCCTGCCTTTGAATCAGAACCTTAATAACATTGATATAGCGGTCGTACTTATTAAAAAGGGTGGCAAAAAGTTGTTCAAATTCGGTGCGGAGAACAGCATTTTTAGAGGAGAAAAATAGCCTGTCAATATTTTGGGCGAGACTTTGGCTATTATCCAAAAGGCTATAATAAAACGGAACTCCACCCATAACCATATAACACTGAGCCACTTGATAAATATCCCATTTGCAGCCGTTGGCAATGAGATATTGGCGCGATTCTGCCAAGGTAAAGGGACGAAGATAAATTTGCATAGTAACTCGGTTGTAAAGTCCGCCTTGATTTTTGATAATGTTATCAATAATCCACGAAGTAGACGAACCACACACTATGAGCATTATGTCATCACGGAGCGATGCCCACGAGTTCCAAAATTTTTCTAACGCAGGTACAAAATCTGAACGACGTGTATCAATCCACGGCATTTCGTCGATAAATACAATTTTCTTAGACTTGCTCCGCTTTTTACTCAAAAGCACTTGCAACTGATTAAAAGCCTCGTTCCACGAATCAAGTTTAATTTTAAACTTGCTTCCGCCATATTTTTGAAGGGCTACGGCAAAGTCGTCCAACTGAGGCTGTCGTTTATAATTGTGCAAACCTGTAAAAAAGAAGTCGAATTTGTCGTGAAAAAAACTGCGGATTAAGAAAGTTTTACCAATTCGTCTACGTCCATAAACAACAACAAATTCGCTACGATTGCTAAGTTGGCAACGTTCAAGTTCTGACATTTCTCTCTGTCTTCCAATTAGTTGTATCATAATATTAAAATTTATATATCGCCAAAACAGTGCAAATATATACAGTTTTGGCGGAATAAAAAAATTATATTCCGCCAAAACAGCATCAAATTACCCTGTTTTGGCGATATATAAATACACAAAAAATGGGTTAATTGATTGATTTAAATTCAATTAACCCATTTTTATATTGCAGATAAATTTTATCAAAAATATGCTACTTCACTTCGCAGCCATTTTCGATTTCGGCGTCGGGGGCGCAAAGGTGGTAGCCTCCGTCGGCAGCAACGGCGCAGAGAATCATTCCTTGACTTTCAATGCCTTTGATTTTGCGGGGTTCAAGGTTTACTATCATCAGTATCTTAGTGCCGATGATTTTTTCAGGGTCGTAATGCTCGGCTATGCCCGAAACCAAAGTGCGGGTGTCGATACCGGTGTCGACAGTGAGTTTGAGCAACTTGGTGGTTTTGGCTACCTTTTCGGCGGCAATGATGGTGGCGGTGCGGATGTCAGCCTTGGTAAAGTCGTCGAAAGAGATATTCGGTTTTTGCGGAGCGGGCTTGAAGGCAGATTTTTGGTTTGCCAACTTTGTGGCGTTGAGTTTGTCTACCTGAGCCTGCACAACCTCGTCGGTGATAGGTTCAAAAAGGAGCGCGCTCTTGTTGAGTTTGTGACCCGGAGCAATAAGTTCGCCCTTGCCGATTTCGTCCCAAGCCACAATTTTGTCGAGGTTGAGGAACTCAATCAACTTAGAACTTGTGTGAGGAAGAAATGGTTCTAACACAGTGGCAATAGCGGTGGTGATTTGAAGGTTTACGTAAAGGATGGTCTTTACGCGTTCCATATCGGTTTTTGCTACCTTCCACGGCTCTTGCTCGGTGATGTATTTATTGCCAAGGCGACCGAGACCCATAGCGTTGTTCAAAGCCTCGCGGAAGCGGTAAGCCTCGATACTGTTTTCGGTGTCGGCTTTGATTGTGGCAATCTGAGCGAGGGTGTTTTTGTCGTTTTCGGTAAGTTCGCCCGGTTGAGGAACAATGTTGTCGAAATATTTGGCAGTGAGCACCAAAGAACGGTTAACAAAGTTGCCAAGCACAGCCACAAGTTCGCTATTGTTGCGCTGTTGAAAATCTTTCCAAGTAAAATCGTTGTCCTTGGTTTCGGGAGCGTTAGCCGTTAACACATAGCGGAGTACGTCTTGTTTGCCAGGGAAATCCTCGTTGTATTCGTGAAGCCAAACAGCCCAATTTCGCGAAGTGGAAATCTTGTCGTTTTCGAGATTGAGAAACTCGTTGGCAGGAACATTGTCGGGGAGAATGTAAGTACCTTCGGCATTGAGAATTGCGGGGAACACAATGCAGTGGAAAACAATATTGTCCTTGCCGATAAAGTGAACGAGTTTGGTATCGGGCGATTTCCAATATTTTTCCCAATCTTTGGTAAGTTGCTTTGTAAAAGAGATATAGCCGATAGGCGCATCAAACCAAACGTATAGCACCTTACCCTCGCCGCCTTCTACGGGAACGGGAATACCCCAATCGAGGTCGCGGCTTACGGCACGGGGTTGAAGACCTTGGTCGAGCCAACTCTTGCACTGTCCGTACACGTTTACTTTCCAATTCTTATGGTCTTGGAGAATCCATTTTTCAAGAAACTGCTGATATTTGTCGAGAGGCATATACCAATGCTTTGTCTCTTTGAGCACAGGTTGGCTGCCCGAGATAGTGCTGCGGGGGTTCACAAGGTCGGTAGGGTCGAGCGATGTGCCGCATTTTTCGCATTGGTCGCCATAAGCGTCGGGATTGCCGCAGTGTGGACAGGTGCCCATAATATAGCGGTCGGCAAGAAACTGATGAGCCTCCTCGTCGTAATATTGCTTGGTGGTTTTTTCTACAAAAATGCCTTTGTTGTAGAGGGTTTTGAAAATTTCTTGTGAGGTTTCGGTGTGCACGTCGCAACTTGTGCGCGAATATATGTCGAAACTTATTCCAAAATCCTCGAAAGCCTTTTTATTGAGTTCGTGATATTTGTCGATAATTGCCTTGGGAGTAGTACCCTCTTTACGGGCGCGCATAGTGATAGCCACACCGTGTTCGTCGCTTCCGCAAACGTGAATAACATCGCGTCCACGCTGACGTTGGTATCTTACGTAAATATCTGAGGGAATGTAAACTCCCGCCATATGTCCAATGTGTATAGGACCGTTGGCGTATGGCAACGCCGATGTAACGAGTATCCTTTTATATTCTTTGTTTTCTGCCATATTGAATTGTATTTTATCGTAATTCTGTTTGAGCCGCAAAGATACATTTTTTTTAGATTAAAAAATTGTTTGCAATAATATTTATTTGACTTACTTTTGCAAAAAATAAAACAGAAAAAAAATGGACAATCTTGACTCCAACAATTATTGTGTGATAATGGCAGGCGGAATCGGAAGCCGTTTTTGGCCCCGCAGCCGCACCAATTATCCCAAACAGTTTTTAGACATACTCGGCACAGGCCGCACGCTTATACAGCAAACTTGGGACAGATTTTTAAAAATCTGCCGTCCCGAAAATATTTTTGTAGTAACAGGCGAAATTTACGAAGACCTTGTAAAAGAGCAACTTCCCGACATTCGTAAGGAGAACATTCTTCTTGAACCGCTCCGCCGCAACACCGCGCCCTGCATTGCCTACGCGTGCTACAAAATTATGGACATCAACCCCGATGCCAACATTGTGGTTTCGCCAAGCGACCATTTTATCGGCGACCAAACCCAATTTGTAGACACTATTAATATAGGATTGAATTTTACCAAAAAATCCGACTGCCTGCTTACCCTCGGCATAATGCCCACACGTCCCGAAACAGGCTACGGATATATTCAAATAGATGTGGCTGCCGACGAGGCGCTTTCTACCCAAAAAGAGGTTCTCAAAGTAAAAACCTTTACCGAAAAGCCTGAATTAGAGATGGCTAAGGTGTTTTTGGAGAGCAGAGAGTTTTATTGGAACTCAGGTATCTTTATTTGGAACGTAAAGAGCATAGTGCTTGCATTTCAGCAACTTTTGCCCGAAATCGACACAATGTTCAACAGCGGATTCGGCATCTACAACACACCGCAAGAACGCGACTTTATCAACCGAATATATCCCGAATGTACGTCAATATCAATTGATTACGGCATTATGGAAAATTACCCCAACGTATATGTTATCCCTGCCAAGTTTCTTTGGAGCGACCTCGGCACTTGGGGCTCGCTCTACGAAAACTCAAAACGCGACCGCGACGGCAATGTGTCGGTGGGCAAAAACATCTTTGTGCGCAACTCGTCGGGATGTATCGTTAGCAGCAGCGACGCCAAAATTATGGTTATCGACGGTCTAAAAGATTATATCGTGGCAGAGAGCGACGGAATGATACTCATAATGCCCCTCAAAGACGAACAAAACATCAAACAGGTGGTAAACGAGGTAAAAATCTCGTTGGGCGATGATTTTGTTTAGAAAAATTAATTTTTTTGAATAGCAAATTAAATGTATTTTTGCCGCAACTTTTTATATATTAACTATTAATTATGCAAGAGAACAATATTACCTCAGGAAACACCTCATCTAACAAGGTAATGATGTGGGTGGCAATTGCAGAAGCGGTTGTGATTATCGCTCTGTTAATCAATATGTACAGCACCAAACAGCACACCAACGAACTCATCAATCAGATAGAGGCTGGTGTGGTAGAAAAAGACTCTCTCAACCACGAGATGGAACTCATCGTTAAGAGTTACGACGAACTGAAAATCAACAACGACACTCTCAGCGCACAACTTGAACAAAACCGCGCCGAAGTGGTTCAGTTGATGGAACAGTTGAAAAAGACCAAAGCCGCCAACCGCGACAGTCTTAAAAAGTACAAGGCTCAGATTGAAACAATGCGCTCTATTATGCGTAGTTTTGTGGTTCAAATCGACAGTCTTAACACTAAAAATCAAGAACTTATTGCCGAAAACGACCGCTTAACAGGCAAACTCGACAACGCCACTCGCGAAAACCGCAAACTCACTGGCGAAAAAGACTCTCTGCAAGGTCGTGTAAAACAGGCAGAAACCCTCAAAGCCGTGGGCATAAAACTCACCGCCCTCAACGACCGCGACAAGGAGACCAACCGTGTGCTCAAAGCGCAAAAATTTGTAATCAACTTTACCATAGCCGAAAACGAGATGACAGCCAAGGGCAGCCGCGACATCTACATCCGCCTTGCCAAACCCAACGGCGACATTTTGATGAACGAGTCGTCGAGTTTCTTCAACTATCAAGGCAAAGAGATTGCATATTCTGCCAAAAAATCGGTTAACTACGACGGCAAGGCACAGTCTGCCACAGTTTACGTAATTTCGCGCGAGGTACTCAACCCGGGCGAATACTCAGCCGATATTTTTATGGACGGCAGAAAAATTGGCACAGGTATCTCAAACCTCGACTAACATTATTTAATAATAACAACTGATATGTGGGATTCGATAGCAAAATTTATTCTCAAAAACAAAGTATGGGTGCTAACGGTAATAGGAATAGTTACCGTGTTTATGGCATTTCAAATGAAGGGACTTCGAATGAAATACGCCTACACGCCCCTTATGAGCGAGAGAGACAGTGTTTATCTTAACTATTTGGAATTTAAGGAGATGTTTGGCGAAGACGCCACCCTTTCGGTGGTAGCCTTTGAAGACCCCGATTTTGTGCAATTAGACAAGTATCGCGGACTAATCACACTTTGCGACAGCCTCAAAACTGTTACAGGTGTTGACGGTGTGCTTGCCTACAACAATGCCGTTACCGTGGAAAAAGACACCGCCGAAAAGAAGTTTAAGATACGCAAGATTTTTGCCGAAGAACCACAAACACAACAGCAGTTAGACAGTATGTTTGCCGAAGTAAAGCGTTTTGGTTTTTACGAACAGATGCTCTACAACGGCGATTCGTGCTACGTGCTTGCCATCACCTGCGACCCCGAAATCGTAAACACCAAGCAACGCGCCGAACTTATCACAGGCATCGAAAAATATGTTGACGCATATTCTGCCAAGTATAATATAAAGGTGCGTTATTCTGGCTTGCCCTACACCCGCGAGCGAATGATGACAATGGTGCGCGACGAGTTGATAATTTTCGCCATTCTGTCGCTCATTATTGTGGCAATCATCTTTATGGTATTTTTCCGCACGGTAAAAACCACACTGTTTGCCATCTTGATTGTGGGTACAGGCGTAGTGTGGACATTGGCAACAATGGCTATGATAGGCTACGAACTCACAATGCTTTCGGGTATGTTGCCGCCGCTGCTGATAGTGATAGGCATTCCAAACACGATATACCTGCTCAACAAATATCACGTGGAATACCGCGACCATCAAGACCGCGAACTTGCCCTCCACCGCGTAATTGCCCACGTGGGCAAGGCTACATTCCTCACCAACCTCACCACAGCAATTGGTTTCTGCACATTCCTCTTTACGGGCAACAATATGCTTATGGAGTTTGGACTTGTGGCAACGATTGGCATTATCATAATGTTCTGTCTGTCGGTATGTATGGTTCCCACAATATTCAGTTACCTTGCACCGCCAGACGAACGTCAAACCAAACACGTTGATGGTAAAGTAGTTAACAAGATTATTGATAAATTTGTAAACATTGTAGAAAACCATCGCAAGGCAGTATACTTGGGCACATTAATAGTAATAGGTCTTGCCGCTTGGGGATTAAGTCTCTTAAAGAACGAGAGTTACATAGTAGACGACCTTCCACAGGAAAACCGAATCTACGCCGACCTCAAATATTTTGAAAGAGAAATCGGCGGCATAATGCCCTTTGAAATCAGCATCGACACCAAAAAGAAGAAAGGTCTTTTCAATATGGACGTTATGAAAAAAATTGAAAAGATTGAAGATTCGTGCCGCTATTTCAACTGCGTATCTAAGGCAATGTCGATGGCAGACGCTCTAAAAATCATCAAACGAGCATATTACAACGGCAACAACGATTTTTACTCTATTCCTTCAAAAACCGAACTCGCATTCATAGCCGACTACCTAAAAGGCAATATGAGCGACGCTTCGGCAATTAGCGCAATGGGCAAAATGACCGACAGCCTTTACTCAGCAGCACGTATACAAATGCGTATCAGCGACGTAGGCACCTCTCGTATGATGATTGTGGCTGACAGTATTCAAAAAATTGTTGACTATTATTTCCCACAAGAAAAATACAAAACCAACCTCACAGGTTCGAGCCTGATATTTACCAAAGGTTCGCTCAAACTCGTTGACAACCTTGTGCAGAGCCTTGCATTGGCAATTCTGCTGATTTCGCTCTGTATGGTTTGGCTCTTTACCTCGTGGAAAATGGTGTTTATCTCTATCATTCCCAACTTTATACCGCTTTTGGTAACGGCTGCGCTGATGGGATTCTTCGACATTCGACTAAAATCATCAACCATACTTGTATTCAACATTGCATTTGGAATATCTGTGGACAATGCTATCCACTTCTTCACCAAGTTGAAACACGACCTCGGCACCACCGGCGGCGATATGCACAAATCGATAATCGGCTCAATGCGCGAAACCGGCGTAAGCATTATCTATTCCGACCTGATACTTTTCTGCGGATTTATGATGTTTTTTGCATCGCAGTTTGGCGGCACACAGGCATTGGGACTTTTGGTAGGCTTAACTCTCTTTGTAGCAATGTTTACCAACTTGATTCTCCTGCCCTCGATGCTAATGAGTTTCAAAAACCGTTTTAATTTTGCACCTAAAAAAGAAAAAGCCTGCAACTGCGGCTGCTCTGATTAAACAACACATTGATAATGAAAACATTTGAAGATTTAAGGCATTTGGTAGAAGACGAATTTAACAACCTTGATCTGCCAAAACAACCTAACAACCTCTATGCACCTATAAAATACGCACTTACACAGGGAGGCAAGCGTATGCGTCCCGTTCTCACGCTTATGGCGTGCAATATATTCAGCGACAATATCGAACCTGCCATCAAACCCGCATTAGGATTGGAGATTTTTCACAATTTCACCCTTCTGCACGACGACATAATGGATTGCAGCGACCTTCGCCGCGGACATCCCACAGTACACTCTAAGTGGAACAACAATATTGCAATACTCGCCGGCGACGCAATGGCGTTTGTAGCAATGCAATACGTGGCAGCCGCTCCGCAAAACGTGGCTCAGCAGGTGTGCGATATTTTTAACCGCACCGCGCTCGAAGTATGTGAAGGTCAGCAGTTTGATATGGATTTTGAAACATCCAACAACGTTCACGAAAAAGATTATATCAATATGATACGCTTGAAAACAGCCGTTTTGCCCGCTGCCTGCCTCAAAATAGGAGCGTTGATTGGCGGAGCAAACGAAGAACAGGCGCAACATCTTTATAATCTGGGCATTAATATTGGTCTCGCATTCCAATTGCAAGACGATTATTTGGATGTATTTTCTACTCCCGACGTGCTTGGCAAACCCATCGGCGGCGACATTGTGGAAAACAAAAAGACATTCCTCTTAATAAAAACCCTCGGCAAATTAGACGTTATTCAGCGCAACGACCTACTTAAATACTTGGCCGACAAGACAGTAGAGCGTTACGAAAAAGTATCGTACGTTACCGACATTTATACAAGAATGAAAGTAGCCGACGATTGCCGCAAAAAAATTGAAAAATATTTTGCAGCCGCCTACAACGAACTCTCTGCTATCGACGTGGACAACAGTCGTTTAGAAATGCTTCGCGCTTTTATGGATAAGATTGCCAACCGCAAAAAATAATACATTATGGCAGTGGTTTTGGGCATCGACCCGGGTACAAACTTTATGGGCTACGGCATTATAGAGTCGCTCGGAAATGCCATTAAATGCCTTGCTGTGGGCATTGTGGATATGCACAAGATGGACGACCCTTACCTGAAACTCAAAACCATATTTAGCCGCACCACAGGATTAATCAATAGTTACCACCCTGAGTGTCTGTCGATTGAGGCGCAGTTTTACGAAAAAAATGCACAATCGATGCTCAAACTCGGTCGCGCTCAGGGCGTTGCCATAGCCGCCGCCGTATCGTGCGGAGTGGAAATTCACGAATACGAACCCCGTAAAATTAAACAGTCGGTAACAGGCTACGGCAACGCCACCAAAGAGCAAGTGGCTGAAATGCTTGCCAGAATGTTAAACCTCACCGAACTGCCCGACAAGTACGACGCCACCGACGCACTTGCCGCCGCTGTTTGTCATCATTTTCAAATGAAATTCCCCACAGTAGCATCCACAACAGCCAAAAAACCAAGGGCAAAAAAAGGCGGATCGTCGTCGTGGGAGGCATTTATATCGCAAAATCCCGACCGTGTATGCTGAGGCTTTTGATAACAACGGCGTCCATTGTTCTTGCGTGCTGCAACTGTTTGGCACAGTGGACAATGCGTCCGTCGTTTTACAACGTTGCCGATGTGTGCGAATATGGCGAAAAGGTGGTAACATTCTGTCCTCACGCAGTGTTTGTGGCAGATTACAGCGGCGATGTGGACATCTACACAAAATCGTCGAGGCTCAACGGTGCTGACATTACAGCAGGATACGCCGACAAAGGCGGGAAATGCTTTATTGTAGGATATGCCAACGGAAGCGCCGATATGGTTTCGGGCAACAGCACAGCCACAATTCAAGATATTTCGGCAGGCAATTACTTATACAATAGACGCATAACCCACATTACTTCAAGCAACGATTACTATATCTTTTCGGGAGAATTTGGCATTTCGTTCGTAAAGAAAGATTTTTCGAGCGTGTATGGAGTTTGCCACACAGATAAGCCTGTAATAATGTGCGCAGTTAATGGCAACACGCTTTGGGCAGTTTCCGAAGACGAAATTTTATCCACCAACCTTGCAAACGTCAACCTGCAATCGCCCGACATTTATACCAAATACGATTTTTCAATACCCTCAGGATACGCTATCAGCGGCATTGCAAATGCGAATGGCAGTTTGTATGTTGACTTGTATTCATCTTCGCAAAATAAGAGCGAGATTTACACCTTAAACGGCAATGTGCAAATCGACGAATTTGACGGAGAAATATCCTTAAAATCAAACGGCAGCAATTTAATTGTAAGCACAAGCAGCAATGTAAATGTGTATAACTCCACCGCATTGCTAATAAAGCAGATTGCCGCCGCCAATATTAAAGAAGGCATTTACATAAACTCGTCTACCGTTTTAGGAAACGGAATGATAGCCATTGCCACAAATAATTCGGGACTATATTTCGGTAGCGAATCAGCATTAAAAAACTATCTACCTAACGGACCTTTAACCGATAATTTCAACGCAATAGAAACCTTTAAAAACCGTCTTGTGGCAGGCAATTCGGGTTTATCAATTTTAGAAAACAATGCTTGGTCAAATAGTTTTCCCTCAGGCGGCGAAACCATTTATTCGCTGTTTTTTAATCCGTTTAACTATCGTCACGTGTTTGTAGGTGCTGAAAAAGCGGTTCTCTATCAATACGAGGATGCCAACCAAAAATCTGTTCTGAGCGTGGAATCTGCACCCAAAAACCGCATTTCGGCTATGGCTGCCACTCCCGACGGAAACCTCATCACAGTGGTAGACAAAGGTGGAATCTATATACTTGCTCCCGATGGGTCGTGGCATTATCTCAATTCGTCTGAAACGCTTAAAAATTACGCAGTTAACTCCATTACACAAGTTTCTGATTATGGATTTTTGCTAAACCTTGGCAACAACGGCGTTTTTGCCATCGACCTAAGCGGCACACCCACCGACCCGTCCGACGACCGCACAAAACTTTTTTATCCGCTCTTTACCACAGGCGAGCGCGTGGGCAACACCATTACAGCCATTGCACGCGACCTTGAAAACCACATTTGGATAGGTTCTAACAGCGGAATAGGCTACATTCAAAACGCAGAAGACGTATTTTCGGGCGAGGCGCGGTGTATGCGTCCCATTGTAACGCAAAGTAGCAAAACCGACGGCGACTATTCGCAATACCTTCTACGCTATGCCAACATCAACGATATTTGCGCCGACGCTGCCGACCGCAAGTGGATAGCCACCAACGCAGGCGTTTTTGCCGTTAGCAACGACGGCACAGGCGAGATTTTCTGTTTCAACACCAAGAATTCTCCACTGCCAAGCGACACGGTTTTCAGCGTAAGTTTTATGGGTCTCACCGGCGAATTGTTTTTTGCCACAGCATCAGGATTATGCAGTTACGCCGGCGATGTAGAAGACGCTTGGCAAGACCTTGAATCAGTGAAAGTTTACCCCAATCCCGTGCGTCCCGACTATGATGGAATGATCTACGTTTCGGGACTTGAAGACGAAACTGATGTTCGCATCACCGACATCACCGGCGCACTCGTTTTCCATACAGTTTCGGCAGGCGGCAAAATATCGTGGGACGGCAAAAATCTCCGAGGGAACCGTTGCCGCACAGGTGTTTACCTAATCTTTTGCGTAAATCCCGAAACTCACGATACAATAGTAAAGAAACTTCTAATAGTAAACTAAGTGGGTATAAAAAAACTAATGCTTTTTTAAATAATTGCAGTACTCCCACAATTTTTTAATTTCGATTTGAGGCCAGACCTCTTTGTTCTTTAAAACAGAAAAATGTTTGTCGTTGGTTACTATACATTTAGCATCGGCGGCAATGGCACAATCTACAAACTCATTATCGTCAGGGTCGGATTTTATAAGGTTGAAATGATAATACACATCAACATAATGTATGTTTTTTAAGGAAGAAAAAGTAAGAACAACAAAATCAGCGACATCCTCACCATATTCTTGGGTAAGAATCTCCTCATATTCCAACAAAATCTTATGCGTAAGATATAAATGAACATTGCCACTAATAATTTTATCCCAAAGCAAATGATACTTGGCTTGTTCAGGAACAATCCTTATCAGGCAATTGGTATCTAAGACGATTTTTTCCATTACTTTTTAATCCTTAGATGTCTGTCGCGGTCAATCTCGCGCAACGACACTTCACCAGAAGCAATTTTCTTCTTAATTCGCTCTTGCATAGTACTATTGAGAAACGAAACCATTGTATCTTTCAAACGGGCCATCTCTGAGGATGTAAGTTTTAAAGAAAAAAGTTTCATCAGTTCCAATTGGGCATTGGTGAGTTTTCCGCTCAACTGGGGTTCATTCTGTGCTATTGTAGTTGCCATAATTATTAAAGTGTTAATATTTATCGTTTAATGCAAAAATAGTTCAAATAAATTAAAAAAGCAATTATATTTCAGTGGAAATCAAAAAATATATTATTTTTGCCGATTATAAAAAATAGTAAACATCAAAATGGAAATAGTATTAAGCGGCATACGCCCCACAGGAGACCTGCACCTCGGTAATTATTTTGGTGCGCTCCGCAATTTTGTAAAAATGCAGGACGACTACAAATGCAATTTTTTTGTAGCCGACTATCATTCGCTTACCACGCACCCTCATCCCGAGGATTTGCGTATCAACGTTAAAAAAATTCTCAGCCAATATATTGCAAGCGGTCTCGACCCCGAAAAAAGCACAATATACGTTCAGAGCGACGTTCCCGAAGTGTGCGAACTCTATATGCTTATGAATATGAATGCTTACATCGGCGAATTGGAACGCACCGCTTCGTTTAAAGAAAAAGCACGTCAAAACCCCGACAACGTAAACGCCGGACTTTTGACCTACGCTGTGCTTATGGCTTGCGATATTCTTATTCAAAAGGCTGACAAAGTGCCCGTTGGCAAAGACCAAGAGCAGCACCTCGAAATGACTTGCCGTTTTGCCCGCCGTTTCAATAATATCTATGGTGTGGAATACTTCAAAGAGCCTAAGGCGTTCTCGTTTAGCAAAGACTTGATAAAAGTGCCCGGTCTCGACGGCACAGGCAAGATGGGCAAAAGCACCAACAACGGCATTTACCTTATCGACGAAGACAAGGACATCCGCAAAAAAGTGATGAAAGCCGTTACCGACAGTGGTCCCACCGAGCCAAACCAAGCCAAACCAGAGGTAATTCAAAACCTTTTCACCCTTATGGATTTGGTATCAGACCGCAGCACAATCGAACATTTTGAAAACGCTTGGAACGATTGCTCCATCCGCTACGGCGACCTCAAAAAGCAACTTGCCGAAGACATTATCCGCACCGTTGCCCCCATCCGCGAGCACATCAAAGATATCTACAACGACGACGCCTACCTTGAACGCGTTGCCCGCGAAGGTGCCGAAAAAGCCCGCGTCCAAGCCGCAAAAACAGTTAAAGAAGTTAGACAGATTATTGGATTTAAATAGGATTATGTTAATACGAAAAAAGGGAGGCGATTACTTGCGCCTCCCTTTTTTTATTCTGCCAATTCTAATATCATAAATTCAACCCTTCGGTTAACCTCGCGCTGCTGAGGTGTGGCGTTTTTGTTGAGGGGGCGACTTTCGCCATAGCCTACGGGAACAAGGCGTTTGCGCTCTACACCGTGATTCACAAGATAGTTTACCACAGTATTGGCGCGACGTTTGGAGAGTTGCAGGTTGTAAGCATCAGAGCCCACATTGTCGGTATGTGCCGAAACTTCGAGTTTGGTAACGTCGGGATTCTCTAACATAAACACCACGACGGTGTCCATAATAGTGTTGACATCACTTTTGAGGCGGTCGCTGTTGGTTTCAAACAATATAGGTGCGCCAATCGGGTCGCCAACCTTTTTGCGTTTTAGTTGTTTCGACATATCAAGGGCGTTGTTGGCAAAGGCGTAATCCTGAGGCATAATATCAATAGCGTAGCCTTCGTTTTTGGGTTCTTCTTCGGGTACTTCCACTATGGCGAGTTCCTCTTCGGTATAAGGAATATTAGCATTACCAAGGTCAACATTGATAAAATCAGGAGCAGGCACAGGTTTGGGCTTGCGCACAAGGCGGTAGCGGATACCGATAGTGGCGGAGAGGTTGGCAAGTTTTACACCGTCGCAGATGTTAGACTGTGTAATGCCCACATATTCGCGAGCATCCTCATTGTAGAGTTTAGGGAGATTCTGATTTTTGATGTCAGAAAAACGGTATGCGCCGCTAATGCCCATACTTAAATCTAACTGCTTGTTGATTGCGTAATAGGCCTTACATTCAGCGCCAAAGCCGATAGAGATTTTCTTAAAGTCAGGAGTTCCACTAAAATCCGAAAATTTGGTGAGTCCGTGCTCAGGCAAATCGTGAAGTTGAGCGTTGTAGTACGGCAAAATAGCCTCCACGCTGATATCGCCCTTGTTGTTGCTGTATTTGCTGCCCGCAATGGTGGTAACAATCAAGTGTGCACCTGCACCTATGCGCCATTTTGCGCCAAGTGAGTGCTGATAATATGCACCAATAGGAATGTCGATTGCCGAAAGCGAAACCTTTTCTTCCAAATCGTTGAACGCTGTAAGATAATTGCGTTCTTTGTGTTCGCCCATAAGTGTGGGGTCGGTGTCGTTTTGCTCTTCTTGGTTGTAGTTGAGTTTGGCTTTTGCGGCAAAAGTATTGAAATTAACGCCGATGCCCACGCCCCAATTTGGGTTGAAAAAATATCTGTATCCTGCAACTACGCCAAAGCCAAAGCCGGGATTCTTGTCGCCATAGCCGTCGGTTTTGAAAGCGATATTATGGAGACCACCGCCAAGGTCGAATGTAAGGTAATGACCCGCACGGCTTGCGTTTACGGGAAGCGAATCTTTATTGGATGTTTGTGCGGCGGCATCTTGTGCGCTCATAGTCAAGGCGCATACTATCGACAATGCCGCATTTGTTATCTTCTTAATCATAATAATTTACAAGGTTTTTATTTAACAATTACTTTAAAGCCAGATTTTTCACCGTTGCTAATCAACGAGCCTGAATAAATACCCATAGGTAGAGTGGTGGTGTTGATTTTTTCAAGACCTGTGAGTTTCTTCACCAAAGTGCCATTAGCGGTAAAAATCATTATGGTATAATCCTTAGCGGGGTCGTATTCCTCAATTTCCAAAGTAAACTGCTCGCCCGAAGTGGCAGGATTGGGATAAACCTTTACGCTGCTTTTGGTATTCTTTACCGAAACGCCAGTTTTAATAGGACACGACATAAATTCTTTACCGTCTTTGTCGGTGATTTTTACAGCGTAGCGGCCACTGAACGAAGGTTCGGAATAAAACTGAAGAGTTGCGCCCGAAATAGCGTTGCCATCCTTATACCACTGATAAGCCGAATAGTTGTTGTCGTGATTATCCACAAGCAACACATCGGAATATATCTGCAAAGCCGCATTTTTGGGAATATTGGCGGTGATGGTTACGGGAGACTCCATTTCGCGATACAAATCTGGGTCGGCACTCTCGAACACTAACTTACCAGTGTAAACTCCACTCTCGATATTATCAGGAATTGTTATAACAATTGAGCCTTGGCCGTTGGTGATATCGCCGCTCACTGAAGGAATAACATCGCCAGGGAATGTAAGTTCAAATTTAGAAGACTCGCCTTGGGTAATTTTAAAATCTATAGTTACAGTTTTTTCGCTGCCGCTGCAATAATTTTCTACATTGGCGGGGAACGAAACCTCGCCGTTGAGATTAGCGGTTATGAGGATGCGGTCATCACGCCATTGAGCCTTAACTGTAATATCTTCTGCCGGCATTGTGGTAGGTAAAGCAGGTTGCCACCCAAGAAATGTAAAACCTTTGCGTGTTGGGTCGGCAGGAGCGGTAATGGCAGAATTATAATCTTGTGTGATTGCAGCCACTTTAGAACCGCCATCAGTATCGAAGGTAATGGTGTATTGGTTGATTTTCCAATGGGCGGTATAAATACGATTACCTTTACTACCTGAAGGTATGGTAACAGAAGCAACTTTAGAAGAAAGACCCGTTGCAGAAGAACCTGTCCAACCATCAAATGCGAATCCCTCTTTAGAAGGTTCAATCAAAGTGACTTCTCCATCGGGTATTTCGGTAATGGCATCAGTGTATATATCCAATGTTTCATCATCGTTATCGATACCATTATAAAAAATTTTGAACCTACCTGTTGTAAAATATCCAGGATTAGAAGTTCCCTCATCAATATGAGCATGCTTTTGGTCCGTTGAATTTGCAGATTTGAAAATTGTACCTTTATTACCGATAAGTTCTTGTGTATTAATAAAGCCAAACATATGATTTGCGGTCAATGTACTTAATAACGTCCAATCGTCAGGAGAAACTAATATAGTATTAAGCTTTTCATTCATTTCGAACATTTGGTTCATATTAGTTACATTTTTTGTATCAAAGTTACTCAAATCGAGCCATTCAACAGAAGCCATACAGCTGAACATCATCATCATGTCAGTTACTTTTTCTGTATTGAACATACTTAGATCAAGATATTTCAGTGCAGCGCAGTTATGAAACATACCTGCCATATTAGTTACATTGGAAGTATTAAAATATGTGGGATTAAATTCAAGTTTTTTTACCGCTTGGCAATCAGTAAACATTGAATACATATTCGTAACTTTTGCTGTATTAAACCCCGACACATCAATAACTTCAAGCAGCTTGCAATCATCGAACATACAAGCCATATTCGTAACATTAGCAGTATTAAACTTCGATACATCAAGGCTTTTAAGTTTTGTACAATAATGAAACATATAACTCATATCTTGAACATTATCGGTTTTAAACTTTTTAGGATCAAAAACAAGAGTTTCAAGTTCAAAACACTCACCAAAAAGATAAGACATATTCTCAACATTGTCAGTTTCAAACGAAGACAAATCCAAACTCGTCAACTCATAACATTCATAAAACATAGTTTTCATGCTTTCCACTTTCTTCGTATTAAAACTCGAAACGTCAATAGAGGCTAACTTTACGCAAGTTTGAAACATATTATCCATATTCTCAACATTTGAAGTATTGAATGATGATAAATCAAGACTTGCCAATTGCTTACAATAATAAAACATATAAGACATATCCTTAACTTTGCCTGTATTGAACGAAGATACATCAATAGATTCAAATTTGCACCAAGCAAACATGTTTTTCATATTCTCGACAGATTCTGTACTAAACGAACCATTAAAACTTATGGAGGTAAAACCACTACCTTCAAACATACTTTCCATGCTTTTTACCTTTGAAGTGTTGTTAGAAATGCTAATAGTTGATACTCCTTTAAATTTATAAAACATCTTTTTCATATTTTCAACCTTGGAAGTATTGAAGTTAGATATGTCGATATTAGTAACGTTAGTACAATTGGCAAACATTCCACTCATATCAGTAACGTTATCAGTTTTAAAGGTGGCAGGAAATACAAAATTACCGATATTATTGCAGCCATTAAACATATCATGCATATCGGTAACTTTATTTGTAGTGAATTTATCAAAATCTATGGATGTCAAACTACTACATCCATAAAACATTCCACTCATATCGGTTACATTCGATGTATTCCAATTTGTTCCACCAGATAAAGAAGTAAAGTCAGTACCAGAACAGTTCTTAAACATATCGTGCATATCGGTAACATTCTGTGTCTTCAGCTTAGAAAGATCCCAATGTCTAAATCCACTAACTTCAAAATCAATTTGCGAACAACCCGAAAACATTTCACTCATATCGGTTACATCTTCGGTATTCAAAAATTGAAAATCCATCACCCACCGTAATGTGGTCATTCCTTTAAACCACCCTTTGCATGAAGTAGGTTTATAGGTAAAATCTGTGAAATGTACTGTTTGGATTTTTGATACCAAGGCATCATGAATCCAATTTGGGTATCCTTCAGCATCTAAGTCGTCAAGCATATACGTGTTTTTTAATGAACCAGAAACACGAGCACTTCTATCAGTTCCTAAAAGATTATCATAACGAAAATAGAGGTCGGCTGATTCATATGTATTACTTTTCCAAACCTCGACATACGGCACGTTTGAGTCTGCTGCCATCGACTTTCCAGAAAATGCTGCCACAAAGCACAAAACAGCAAACAATGTAAATATCCATTTACATTTTACTTTTTCCTCAGAAATTTGATCAAACAAAGAAGATTTATTCATTTTTTTAAAAATTTACAGTTAATAATTCAAGGTGAATCTGCCAATGTATCTTCGGGCAGATTATGTAATGCAAAGGTATAAAAATATTACAATTGAGAAAAATAAAACAAAAAAAGGCGGGCTAAATGCCCGCCTCACAAAACAAAAAAAATTAAAATTTCTTAATCTCCTTGATTAAAGCACCAGAGAGGCTTGTGGCACCAAGTCTGAAATATTCGGGAGTGATACGGTCTTCACCAAGAATCTCTTTTACAATAGTATAGTACATAAGAGCATCGGCCGCAGTGCGTATGCCTCCTGCGGGTTTAAGTCCAATGATTTTGCCGGTGGCACGCTCAAAGTCTTTGATGGCAATAGCCATAATAAGAGCAGCCTTAGGAGTGGCAGCGGGACTCATCTTGCCAGTGGAGGTTTTGATAAAGTCGGCGCCTGATTTCATTGCAATTATGGATGCGTCGTATATGTCGGCATCGTAGGGATATGCACCGGTTTCAAGTATCACTTTAAGGTGAGCGTTTCCGCATGCTTTTTTCATATCACGGATCGAGGCTGCGGCCTTAGAAGTGTTGCCATCGATAATCTGTCCGGCGTTGATTACCACGTCGATTTCGTCGGCACCTGCCTCAGCGGCAAGTTCCACCTCGCGTATTTTAATCTCGTCGAAAGTTTGAGCGTGGGGAAATGCACCCGCCACCGAAACTATCTTAACATTTGGCACTGCGAGAATTTTTTTCACCACTGGCACAAAGCATGGATATACGCATATACCCGCCACATTTGGAATGTCGGGATGGGCATCTTTAAAAGTGTTGACACCCATCACAAAGTCGGCGATAGAGTTTTCGTTGTCGGCGTTGCTCAGGCTCGTAAGGTCGATACACGAGTGGAGTGTCTTGAGGTTTTCTAACGATTTGTTTTTCAGAGTGCGGTTTTCGATAACGCAGAGGCGCGAGTTGATAAGGTCGTAGCCATGGCGTTCGTATGAGAAGTCTTTCATTTTGATGTAGTTTTATAGTGGGTGAGTATCCTTGTGTTAACAGATTTTTTTATCGGACTCTGTCACAGTCATTTTTTTCAAAGGAGTGATACCTTTGAGCAGTTGGCGGTTTTGCCAAATCTTAATGCCAGTGTAAATAGCCTCTTTGAGCGAAGTTTCGTCGGCGATGCCTTTGCCTGCAATATCGTAGGCAGTGCCATGGTCGGGCGAAGTGCGCACAATGGGGAGACCGGCGGTGTAGTTAACGCCTTTGTTGCCGGCGATAATCTTGAAAGGAATAAGACCTTGATCGTGATACATGGCAAGCACGGCGTCGAATTTTTTGTAGAGTTCGGCGGCAAAAAATCCATCGGAAGGGTATGGTCCGAAACATACAATGCCCTCTTCCTCGGCCTGCTTGAGCGCAGGGAGAATAATATCGCTCTCTTCGTTGCCAATTACTCCGTTGTCGCCAGAGTGAGGATTGATGCCTAATACAGCGATTTTGGGTCGGCGGATGGTAAAGTCCTCTTTGAGCGAGCGGTTTATTATACGCAGTTTTTGCAAAATTTTTTGGGGAGTAATGGTGTGAGCCACGTCTTTGAGAGGAATATGACCAGTTACCACGCCTATTTTCAACTCGTCGGAGGTCATAAACATAAGGTAGTCGGAAGTGTTGAAATTGTCGGCGAGGAACTCTGTGTGGCCAGGAATTTTTAATCCAGCCTCGTTTACATTGTTTTTGTTGATAGGAGCTGTTACAAGAATGTCGATGTATCCTTGTTTCAAGTCTTGTACGGCAAGGCGGAGGGCTTCGGCAGCGCACTCACCAGCCGATACAGAAGAGGTACCGAGTTCGAGACGGAGGTTTTCGTCACCTATATTTATAAGGTTGATTTTGTTGGGTGCAAGTTCGGCAGCGCTTTTGGTGGCGTTGAAATTGATTTGTGGCAAGTTGAGGTTTTTGCGGTGGAAACCGATAGCCTTAGCAGAGCCGTAAATAACAATAGTGCAGTTGTTGTATAATTCGGGGTCGGCAAGGGCTTTGATAATTATCTCGTAGTTGACACCGTTGATGTCGCCATGAGTGATGCCGATAACATATTTGTTGTTTTCAGTTTTATCCATTTTTCAAAATTTGTTATAACCAAATACAAAGGTAGATACTTATTTATAAAAAAACAAATTTATTTTGAGGTAGTCTTAGGGTTTACGCACATAACAGGAATCTTGCTGCTGTTGGCAATGATATGCTGTTCGGCAGCCCCGAGCACATAGTCTTGGAATTTGATGTTCTTGGTGGTCATAATAATAATCATGCTGCTGTTGATACTTTGGGCAAATTTGATAGTCTCTTTGGCAATTCCGTCATCGCCCGAAAGCTGATGGAGCTCGTAATTGATACCCTTGCTTTCTAAGTATGCACAAGCAGCTTTAATGTTTCCGATGGTGCGTTTTTGAATAATCTCGTCGCCTGTTTCGGCATAGCAGATATAAAACTTGCACTTGTAGATAGATGCGATAAAGTGGGTCCAAACAAGTTTTTCGCGTTCTTCGAGCTTAAAATCCATAGGGAGCACAATTTTTGTAATGTCGGCATCGGTTTGAGGCCTATCTTGTACCACAATAAACGGAACTTTGGATCCAGAGATAACCTTAAGAGCCCAGCTTCCAGTGAGTTTTTGAAGGCCTTTCATGCCGTGAGTGCCCATGATAGCTATCATAGCATCGGTTTCATCCACAATCTTGGATATTTCGGTAAAAATATTGCCAGTTCGCACCATGCACGAAATTTCAACACCGTTTTTATCGGCTATATCTTTGGCAATTAACGAAAGTTTGTTGGTGTTTTCTTTGTTGTCGGATTCGCGCTTGGTAATATGCACAAGCAAAATAGGGCAAAGTGTGCTTTTAGAAATATTTAATGCGTGAAGGAGTGCAAATTCAGCCTTTTCGCTGTAGTCCCACGGAACTATTATCGGTTTAGCAGTAGTCATAATTGTTGTTTTGAGTGTAGGCGGCTTTTTTTGCAAATATAAAAAAAAATCTGCTCCGTATCAAGCGGAACAGATTTTTTTAAGAGATTTTTTACGATTTTAGTTTGCAAGCTGGAATTTGATCGGCACCTGCATTCTTACTTTCACGTTTTTACCAGATTGTTTACCAGGTTTCCAATCGGGAAGACCTTGGATCACCTTGATAGCCTCCTTGTCGAGTAGCGGGTCAACGCCACGGAGAACGGTAACGTTAGTAACTTTGCCTTTCTCGTTTACAACGAAGCCTACGTAAACAGTACCCTGAATATCGTTTTCCTTAGCCATTTCGGGGTAAACAACATGCTCACCAATGTATTTGAGAAGAGCTTTGTCGCCACCCTTGAATTCGGGCATATCCTCAACAATAACGAAGGGAGTAGATTCTTCTTCTTGTTCTTCGGGTTGATCTACCGGAACGATTTCTTGCTGTTCGAATGAATCGTTCTCATTTACTTCTTGGTCTGCAAAATTGTCTTCAACTTTTACGTCGTCTTCGACAATATCAAGCACTTCTGCTACAGTTTGTTGTGGAGGAGGTGGAGGAGGGAGTTCGATTTCTGGCTGACGTGTTACAGGAATTTCCTCAACCAATTCTTCCTCAGCTTCCCTTGGGCCAAATTCTTCGGCTTTTACTGACTTAGTGCTCCACTCGAAGGTTAACCAAACGATTAAAAGGGTAACCACGAGACCGATTTCTCCAAAAAGAAACCTTTTGTTTTGGAGATCAGCACGTACTGATTTTTTTTGTTCCATTTTTATTATGTTTTGTGTGTTTATAATTATATTAATCTGCTATATTTTCGAGCGTGTAAAATTATTGCGTTTATTTTTTATAAGCAAATTTTTTTTAATATTTATTTAACCTAAGGCTAAAAATCCATCTCTGAAATATCCAGAGATTGTGCTGGGATATCTATTGTAACCTGCTCGAAAGTTTGGGTAGGTGTTTCGTAGTTAACAATGAGGTAGGTCATGGCAAGCGCCACAAGCAACCCTATGAGAAACATTATCCCTCGTTTGCTTTCAAGGTCGGCGTTGGGTGTTTTTTTGCTTTGCATATTATTAAGTTTTAGTTAGTTTAACAATATTATATAAATTAATAGTTGAACAATATGGACGGGTTTACAGCCCGATTGTTGATTTCCACTTTGATGGCGAGAGGCTCTGACATGGCAACACCTATCGGCTCTCCTTGACATACTGTGACACCTGTTTTCAACAACGAAATGTTTTTGATAGTAACAGTGGTGTCGCCCGTGGTGATTGCTATTTCGGTGCCGTTGCTTGATATTGGTCCACTGATTGGCGCGATGATTTTGGCGTTGTGTGCAGCTTTGAACATAGTTTCGAGATGAGCCACCTGATAGCGCTTAGAGTTGGTACCTGTGCACACCTGGCTGTCGAAATACTCTGCCGCCACTATGTATCCATCGGCAATGGGGAAAGTGCAGGCGCTTTTGGGCATTGTCTTGAGTTTGCCACCTATTATAATATATGCGCCTATGAGCAGCAACAAGATGGGCAGTGAGCAGGCGAAACGTAGTTTGCGATTTACCGCACGATCGTAAGAGTATATGCTGAGCACACGCTCTTTGAGGTTGCAAGTATCGTTACCAGAAACTGGCGACGGGGCGGAGTTGTGTTTGCCGAGTTTTAGCAGCAGCATGGCGTATTCGGCTTTGGCATCGGCGGTTACGTGGCTGTCGGCTATGTTTTCACAAATCTGTCGCGATAGATCGGCGGCCTTCTTCACTGCTGGATTAAACCACTGCGCTATTGAGAGTAGCGAAAAAATTATCACATCCAAGCTGTGGTGTCCGCGTATGTGCTGTCGCTCGTGATTGAGAATTATCTCCTGCGAATGAGCGTCGAGATTGTGAAACTCCTTGCCAACAAATATGTTGTTAAAGAACGAGAATGCCGGAGTGCGGCTGTTGGCGGTGTATATCTTGTAGCCATCGGGGGTGGTTTCGGGCTTTCCTCGTTTCATCAGGGCAATTTTTATCAATGCCGCTATCACCGAAATGGCTTTTACAATAGCCCCAATTACATATATGAGTATTATTATATTCAATATGGTGTAGAACATAGGATGATTAACAACCTTTTTTACCCTGTCGGAGAAAGTTACCTCGCGCTGAAGAGTCAAGGTGTGCGACTTTTCACCAATACCGATGCTTTTAATGATGACGCTTTTGTGTGTCTCGAGAGGTTTGCTATACTGGCTCACCTTGCAAAATGGCAGCACGTAGCAAACTGCTATGCACGCTATGAGAAAGAACCTATCCCACTTGTAGTAGGATTGCCGGTAGCACGCGTACTTGTAAAAGTTTACAAGTATGGCAAATATTACAGCCGTTTCTGCTATATATGCTACCGCTGAATGCATTGTTACTTAGATCTTTTGTCGATAATCTGCTTAATTTCGCTGATTTCGCGGTCGGAAACAGGCTCTTCGTCCACCATGTACGATACCATGGTTTCGTAGCTGCCGTCGAAATAGTTGCGGAGCATTTGTCCGAATGTGTATTTCTTGTAGGCAAGTTTGCTAACGGCGGGAAAGTATTCATACGTTTTGCCGTAGGCCTTGAAATCTACGAATCCTTTTTCGCGGAGTATGCGCACCACCGATGATATAGTGTTGTAGGGTGGCTTGGGGTCGGGCATCTGGTCGATGATGTCCTTTACGAATGCAGATTTGAGTTTCCAGAGAATCTGCATCACCTTTTCCTCGGCTTTTGTCAACTGTTCCATTGTTATTATTTGTTTTTACGTTTTGTAATTGATGAATTAGTTCTGTAATTGATTTTGCAAATATAAAACTTATTTTTCAATTATCAAACGGATTTTTAAGTTTTTTTAGCGGGCAAGCTGAAATTTTATTGGCATATTCATCCGCACCTTCACGTTTCTGCCAGATTGTTTGCCGGGTTTCCAATCGGGAAGGTTTTGCACCACCTTGAGAGCCTCTTTGTCTAAGAGTGGGTCGATGCCGCGGAGTATGGTCACATCGGATACTTTGCCCTTCTCGTTGATAACGAATCCTACGTAAACAGTGCCCTGAATGTCGTTATCTTTACATATTTCGGGATAAACAACGTGCTCGGCAACATATTTTAATAGGTTTCCTCTAAATTCGGGCATATCTTCACAAACAACGAACGGAGGTTCTTCCTCGCTTATTATATCGTCCTCACAAGAGACCACGGGCAGTTCTTCAACTAACACGGCAGCATCAATGTCTATTTCAGTGTCTATTGGATCAGAACAAATTGCTTCAGGGTCTTGTAATATTTCAATAATATCGGCAATTCTGCGAGCTGGCGGCGCAGGAGGTTGCGGCGGTTCGGGTCGGGTGATGGGAATTTCTATCAAATCGTCTTCGTTGATGATAGCCGATTTGTTGAATCCGTTAGCAGTTTCGGCTTTGGTACTGCACTCAAACACCCCCCAAATAGCCAACAGGGTGAATATGAGACCGATTTCTAAGAAGATGAACTTCTTGCTCTGGAGATTGGCTTTCTCTGATTTTTTCTGTTCCATGGCTTTGCGTTTTTTAATTGTTGATACTATAATTTATTTTTAAGTTTTATAACTGATAAATCAGTTATGATATTTATAACGCAAAGATAAAACTTATGTTTCAATTATACAACTTATTTTTCAGTTTTTAAACTGATTTTTAAGTTAGAGATTTGGAATTTTGATATAATTGGGTGATAGAAAATGGATTAGTGATAGGAATTTTATTGGTAATTTTACTAAGAAATTTTAGCGGTATTAAGAAAACACAGTTGCGGTACTACAATATGTCTAAATTAAGGTATTTTTCCAATCGACTATCTGTATTAATAGAGAACCAATAATGGTCGAATCCAATATTATCTTCCACATAACCTTTAATAGCAAAAATATGTTTAGATAATAATTGCTCGTAATAGTTTTTATTATTCGGACTCATCCTCACATCAAAAGTGGTTCTCTTAATGAATAAACTTCTAATAGGATTCCCACGTCTTAGACGTTGTTCCAAACTGCCAATGTTACCCCATCTTCCAATTTCTAAGTCATCATGTAATAATATTAACACTTGAACTAATTTTTCTTTCCTAGGTTTAAGATAAATAGTATCTTTAGTTTCGGAAACTATTTCGTAATAAAATACTCTATAATAATAGGTGTCTTCTAATAATTGAGCAACAGAATCTTTTGATAATTGTCTGTGATCTTTTGCAAAACTTTTTTTTAATTTGGTTACTATTTCGGCTGTCTGCTGTTCCAATAATATGGAATCAACATTTTCGGTTAATACTACACATTCATTCTCAAAGAATCGATATTTTAAACCATCTTGAGAATTATAAATTTGTGAAAAGGTTTTAGCCGTAGCTAAAACGACTAAAACCATTGTAATAAGATATCTAAGCATATTGTTTGGGTTTTACTAATACAATTTTGCCATAATAAAAATAATCTAATGGTAATGTGGTGTACTTATTGACTAATAACGGATCCATTACTTCAACAACGTATTTGTCAGCCTTTTTAGGGTTATCAATATTTTTTAACTGAATGATACGGTTTATGCCAACAGTATGAGGCAAATCTCCTTGACGTTCATAGGTTATTGCCATGGGCAAGTTCCATAACAAACGGTTGCCTACATATCCTAAGTCATTATGTAGTTTTTCTTTGTCTTGTTGTAATTTTGGAATCATTTCAGTATATAACCCATTTGCTTGTGCCAACAATTCAAAATCTGCGCCATGTTGATATCCTGGCTTAATTATGGAGTTTTGGTAATCTAAAAACGGTATTGGTACTCCTAAATAATCACCGATAGATTTAATAGTTTCCTGTGTACAAACTATACTTGGATCATTTTGATGATACATTTGGTAGTTTGTAAATGAACCTAACTTTCCATTTATTTGTTTCATAATCAGGGTTTATCTTCGATAATACCTCTGGTATATTCAGCATCAATCTTGCCGTTGTACCAATTGCAGCATATTTAGCTAATGATTTTGGTACGCTTGTTTTGTTAATCAGAGCATTACCTCCGCCAAAAATTGATGTGGCAATTAGAGT